>Ga0207426_1000048_pt1 | contig 409127 bp, 368 predicted proteins | sample AraplaMF_Cvi_mMS_FD_184265 | JGI IMG/M metagenome (GOLD analysis project Ga0207426, IMG submission 184265) | Arabidopsis root microbial communities from the University of North Carolina, USA - plate scrape MF_Cvi_mMS (SPAdes) (version 2) | ecosystem: Host-associated > Plants > Roots >...
TCCCAGACCCCAAAATCAGCCTCAGCCAACCAGGGAAACTCTAGAGCGAAGGTCGTCGTCGCCAGCAGCGCCGCCGCCCTCGTCAGTGATCGGGCTTATAGACCCCCAGCCTCCAAGACGTCAACAGGCTTTTTGGAAAAAAATGACAGATTTCTGACAAAGGCCGGAAACGCAGGGCTTTGAGCCCCCAAAAAAGTTTTACCCTCTCTCCCGGGCCTGTGGAGACACATTTTGGCCCTCACTTTTTCACAATCCGCCGATCTAAGCGAGAACGACGATGCTTCGCGGATGCTTTCGCGCGGGTAGGCGTGGGATCTCTTGGATATCCGCCCTCTCCCCTCCCCCGCGATTTGACTCCGTTACGCGAAAGATGCACATCTTCGCGCAACGTATCGCAGGCAAGAATACGGTTTAGAGAAATCGGGGACACTCAGTTCGGCATGAACACCGACAAGAACATGGTCAGGTCGCTCGGCGATCAGCCGCCGATCCTTGCGCATGGCCGCCGCGCGCCCGACAGGCGTGAGATCTCCCTCCGCTGGCTTTCCGGCACCTTTCTGACCGGCATCACCTCAAGCCTTCTTATGGGCGTTGCTCTTTTTGCAGCACTCGACGGGCGCCAACAGTTGGCCATCCCCGCCGAAGCCTATGCGGCGCTCGACAGCGCGCCGAACGGAGACGAGCAGGCGCGCGCGGTGCGCGGCGGTCGCATCCTTTCGCCCAAACTCGTCGCCAAGCCGGCCGACAAGACCGTCATGGAAGTTTCCACCATGACCCATGACGGCGAGAAGGAAGTGGTGCGCAAGCAGCCTTTCGTTCACGTCAAGATGGCGCTTGCCGCCAACCATCAGCCCTCGGAAAACTATCCGGACTTCGATCCGCTGGCGATCTTTTCCACGGACAAGGCGGACGAGGAATCCCCGGTCGCCCGCACCGGTACGCTCTATGGCTCGAACGTCGATTCCGAAGTGGCGCTGAAGACCGTCGATTTCCCGCTGAAAGGTGGCGTTGCCTTCGACAGCTCGATGTCGCTCGAAGAGGTCGAGGAAAATGTCCGCACCAACGGTTCGGTCCTGACCGAGGGCAGCACCCAGGTCGCGTCACTCTATTACGTCGATCCGCAGCGCTTCGCGTCGGAGAGCGACGGGCTTGACCTGCTTCAGGGCCTGACCGCCCGTATCGTCGAGCAGAACAAGAGCGATGCCGCCTACGAGACCATCGACGAAGAAAGCACCGAATACGCCGACGACATCATTCCGGTGCGGCGTCAGACCGACATCGCGACCGTCATGGTCAATGCCGGTTATGCCAAGGCGCAGGCCGACGACGCCGCCGGCTATATCGGCGACGCGCTCGGTGCGAACGAACTGAGCGAGGGCGATGTTCTGCGCATCGGCATCATTCAGAACGGCGAAGCGCAGAAGGGCGACGAGGCCCGCATCGTGCGCGCCACCATCTATTCGCGCAACCGCCATGTGCTGACGATGGCGGTCGACGACAAGGGCCGCTTCGTTCCGGGTGCGGAACCGCCGAAGCTCGACGCGGTCGCCACCGCCTTCGATGACAACGGCGCGCCGGTCATGACCAGCAGCCACGATCTGCCGCGCGTCTATGATGGCATCTACCGCGCCGCTCTTTCCTATGGCATGAGCGCCGACATGGTCAGCCTCGTCGTCAAGCTGCTCGCCAGCAACGTCGATTTCCAGGCGCAGCTGAAGCCGACGGACTCGCTTGAAGCCTTCTTCTCCGTGACCGACGAACGCGGCATGGCGACGGAAGAATCCGAGCTTCTCTATGTCCGCGCCAAATTCGGCGATGCGGTCACCGCCTTCTACCGGTTCCAGGATCCGGAAGACAATTCGATCGACTACTTCGATACCGAAGGCAAAAGCATCCGCCAGTTCCTGCTGCGCAACCCCGTGCCGAACGGCCATTTCCGCTCCGGCTTCGGCATGCGCCGCCACCCGATCCTCGGCTTCTCGCGCATGCATACCGGCGTCGACTGGGCCGCGCCGCGCGGAACACCGATCATTGCTGCCGGCAGCGGCGTCGTGGAAAAGGCCGGCTGGGATTCCGGCGGCTATGGCAACCAGACTCTGATCCGCCACGCCAACGGCTACGTGTCGTCGTACAACCACCAGAGCGCCATCGCCAAGAACGTCAAAGTCGGCAACAAGGTCGTCCAGGGCCAGGTGATCGGCTGGGTTGGCACAACGGGCCTTTCGACCGGTCCGCACCTGCATTACGAGTTGATCGTCAACGGCAACAAGGTCGATCCACTGCGCATCCGCCTTCCCGGCGGCAAGTCGCTTTCCGGCGACGCGCTGGCGAAGTTCGAGAAGGAGCGCGATCGCATCGACGAGTTGCTGAACAAGGATGGCGCCGAAGTCGCAAGCAACTAGGCACCCCTCCCCTCTTCCAAAGTCTGCACAAGCAAAAAAGGCCGCCCCGAAGGGCGGCCTCTGTGTTTGATGCCTTGTCAGGCGGCTTCCTTGTCCGCCGTCGCTCCGCGCTTGAAGTTGAGGCGGTCGGAGCCGGAAAGCACCTTGACGGACGAACCATCCGGGAACTCGCCCTGCAGGATCTTCTCGGCGAGCGGATCCTGCAGGTATTTCTGGATCGCCCGCTTCAGCGGACGTGCACCATAGGCCGGGTCGTATCCCTTGTCGGCAAGGAAGGCTCGAGCGTCATCCTCAAGCTCCAGCGTGATCTTGCGCTCGGTAAGCAGCTTGCGCAGCCTTTCGAGCTGGATATCGACGATCGCACCCATCTCCGAGCGACGCAGCCTGTGGAACAGGATGATCTCGTCGACGCGGTTGAGGAACTCCGGCCGGAAGGCCGACTTGACGACATCCATCACCTGGTCGCGAACGACATCGCTGTCTTCGTTTTCGCCGAGTCCGACCAGATACTCAGCCCCGAGGTTCGAGGTCATGATGATCATCGTGTTGCGGAAGTCGACGGTGCGGCCCTGACCATCGGTCAGGCGACCGTCATCGAGCACCTGCAGGAGCACGTTGAAGACATCCGGATGCGCCTTCTCGATCTCATCGAACAGTACGACCTGGTAGGGCCGGCGACGGACGGACTCGGTCAGGGCTCCGCCTTCCTCGTAGCCGACATAGCCGGGAGGTGCACCGATCAGCCGGGCCACGGAGTGCTTCTCCATGTATTCCGACATGTCGATACGCATCAGCGCGGTCTCGTCGTCGAAGAGGAAACGGGCAAGCGCCTTGGTGAGCTCCGTCTTGCCGACGCCAGTGGGCCCAAGGAAGATGAACGAGCCGATCGGCCGGTTCGGATCCTGAAGCCCGGCACGCGAGCGCCTGACCGCACGGGAGACCGCCTGCACGGCGTCGCCCTGGCCAACGACCCACTTCGCCAGTTCGTCCTCCATCCTGAGCAACTTGTCGCGTTCGCCTTCCAGCATCTTGTCAACAGGGATGCCGGTCCAGCGCGAGACGACATGCGCGATGTTGTCGGGGGTCACGACCTCCTGCACCATCGGGTTGGCATTGGCGTTTTCCTGGCTTTCAGCATCGGAAAGCTCCTTCTCGAGCTTCGGAATGACACCGTAGGTCAATTCGCCGGCGCGCTGGAACTCGCCCTTGCGCTGGACGATCGCCAGTTCGTTGCGGGCTTCGTCAAGCTGCTTCTTGAGATCGGCAGCCCGGCCGAGCTTCTGCTTCTCGGCCTGCCAGCGGGCCGTCAGGGCCGATGCCTGCTCTTCGAGCGAAGCGAGGTCAAACTCGAGCTTCTCCAGCCGATCCTTCGACGATGCATCGGTTTCCTTCTTCAGGGCCTCGCGCTCGATCTTCAGCTGGATGATGCGTCGGTCGAGCTCATCGAGCTCTTCAGGCTTGGAGTCCACCTGCATCCGCAGACGCGACGCCGCTTCGTCCATGAGGTCGATCGCCTTGTCCGGCAGGAACCGGTCCGTAATGTAGCGGTTGGAGAGCGTCGCGGCGGCAACCAGCGCCGAATCCGAGATCCGGACCTTGTGGTGCTGCTCGTACTTCTCCTTCAGGCCGCGCAGGATCGAGATCGTGTCCTCGACCGTCGGCTCCTCGACCATGACAGGCTGGAACCGGCGGGCGAGCGCCGCGTCCTTCTCCACGTGCTTGCGATATTCATCAAGCGTAGTGGCGCCAACGCAATGCAGCTCGCCGCGCGCAAGCGCCGGCTTCAAGAGGTTGGAGGCATCCATTGCTCCTTCCGCCTTGCCGGCACCGACCAGCGTGTGCATCTCGTCGATGAACAGGATGATCTCGCCGTTTTCGGCCTGCACCTCGTTGAGAACGGCCTTCAGCCGCTCCTCGAACTCGCCGCGATACTTCGCACCGGCAATCAGCGCGCCCATGTCGAGCGCCATCAGCCGCTTGTCCTTGAGGCTTTCCGGCACGTCGCCATTGACGATGCGCAGGGCAAGGCCCTCGGCGATCGCGGTCTTGCCGACGCCGGGCTCACCGATCAGCACCGGGTTGTTCTTGGTGCGGCGCGACAGCACCTGGATGGTGCGGCGAATCTCGTCGTCACGGCCGATCACCGGGTCAAGTTTGCCTTCACGGGCATCGGCCGTCAGGTCGCGCGCATATTTCTTGAGGCTGTCGAACCCTTGCTCTGCATTTGCGCTATCGGCGGTGCGGCCCTTGCGGATGTCGTTGATCACCTGGTTGAGCTTGGTCGGGGTCACGCCGGCCTTGGCGAGAATGCCTGATGTCGCGGCCGAGCTCTCGATCGCAAGCGCCAGCAGCAGCCGTTCGACGGTGACAAAGCTGTCGCCAGCTTTCTTCGCGGCCTCTTCGGCACTCGAAAAGACCCGGGCGAGCGGCTGCGACAGGTAAACGGAGCCATTGCCACCGGAAACTTTGGGAAGCTTGGCAAGTGCTGCATCATTGCCGGCGCGCGCCTCGCGGGCGTCGCCCCCGGCGCGCTCGATCAGCGAAGCGGCCATGCCTTGATCGTCGTCGAGCAGCACTTTCAGCACATGCTCGGGCGTGAACTGCTGATGTCCTTGCGCCAGCGCATAGGTCTGTGCCGATTGCAGAAAACCGCGCACGCGCTCGGAATATTTTTCAATGTTCATACTCTACCTCCATAACCCGGCAGGCCCATCGTGTGGCACCTGTCGGTGGTTCAGGATCAGGCTCCCGCATTCGGCAAGCCTGTCAGTGTGGAGCGATCCCCGCCTTGCGCCGGATCAACGCATCCGAAGCGAATATGGGGCACCGATTTTGGAAATTAAAGAGCCGTCGCTGGTCTCTGGACGGAAATCTGCAACCGAAAAATGCGGCCGCTCGACGGTTTGCCGCGCGGCCACTTTTGTACTCAGGGAGGCGAGAAGCCGGTTGGTTCGCTAAGCCGCCATCAGCGACCGTTCGGCGAATGAAGCTCCGAACTCCTTCATGCGTCGCACGTAGTAGGCCGGGTCGATCAAAACCTCCGGGAGATAGAGGCCGGGAGCCGACGCTTCGCCACCTTCGAGGCCGAGCATGCGTTCCACGGCGAGCGCAACACCAAGGGCGGTTAGCGGCGCCTGGCCTTCGGGGTGCACGATCTCATGGCGATGGTCGAGAGGCTGGCCATCCTTCCCCCGTCCCGTCATCTCGATGACGATCTCAGTCGAAAACGGCTCGCCGCGGCGCCGGCTCGCGGATTCGCTATAGGCGAGATCCAGCCGGATATCGCCGGCATCGGTCCGGGCCGCAAGCGCCATGACATCGAAGGGCGAATAGGCGACCGCATCGAGTTCGACACCGTCGACGCTTCGATAGCGCGCCTTCGAATCCTCGCAGCCAGCCCAGTGGAGCCTGCCCTCCTTGACCGTCAATGCCGCCGGCGCGAGGCCGGTGATGCGATTGTAGTCGGCAAGTGCTGCCGGCCCGCCCATGTCCTGTTCGTCAAGCAGGACCCCGATGCGGATCGTGTCGATCGCCTCATAGGCCTTGGCGAATTCGAGGATCGGGAAGATGGCGGCCCCGGCAAGCCAGTGGCTGGCGAGCAGGATCGGCGCCTTGTCCGGCGCGTGGATATATTGCGCCATTTCCGGCCCCACTTCGAAGGTGCCGCTGGAAAGGCTGATATAGGGGACGCCGTGGCGCCGGGCGTAGCGCATCGAGCTCAGCTTCTCATCCTTCAGGAAAATGACGACGGCACTGAAACGCTTCTCGTCGCCAAGGCCGAGATCCGGCCGCGCCAGATCGACGCTGACGCCGATGGCGTTTCCGACCTCGCGCGCGACGGCCTCGGCCTTGCCGAAATCACGGCCGCCGATAGCGATCGGCAATGTCAGGTGGAGCCGGCGGATGATTTTCGCCGCCTGCGATCCGACAACCCCGGAACCGCCGATGATCAAAACAGGCTGAAACTTGCTCGACATCTTCCTATCTCCTAAACGAAAAGTGTCTGGCTGATTGCCGAACCTACCATTAGTAACTTACTATTGGTAGATAGGTTGCCGAACGCCGCTTTCAAGAGCCACGAGCCGACGCGAAAAGGATTGCGATCGATGGCCCCGACCAAAAGCCGAAAGCTCGCCAAGCCCGAACGGCGTGCCCAGTTGATCGAGACCGCCAAGGAGATCCTGCGCGAGTGCGGCGCCGACGCCCTGACGCTCGGCCACCTCGCCGAACGCGCCGGCGTCAGCAAGCCGATCGCCTACGAGCATTTCGGCACGCGCGAGGGGCTTTTGATCGCGCTTTCCCAGGAAATCGAAGACCGCCACGCAACCAAACTGCAGGCCGCGCTTACGGGGGCACCGAAAGAGCTCGATGCGGTCGCCGACATCATCAGCTCGGTTTACATCGACTGTGCCGTCGACAGTGGTGAGGAATGGCAGGCCATCTCAGGAGCGCTACGCGGCAACGCGGACATGATCGCGACGCAGCAGCAACAGGTCGACGACTATGTCGCCGCGATCCAGGCGGCACTCGGACCCTTCGCGAAAATTCCCTCCGACGATTTGCGCCTGCGCTGCACCGGTATCGCAGGAGCAGCCGAGGCGATCGGCCGCGAGCTGATCCGCGGCCGGACGAACGAGACGGCCGCCAGCGCCAATCTTGCCGCACTGATCGTCGACAGCGTCGACGTTTGATCGCCGATGACCAGACAAAGAAAAACCCGGCCGTGACAGGCCGGGTTTTTGTCGTGCCCTGAGAATGGGCAACGCTGATAGACCGCCGCTTATTCGGAAGCGGCGAGCGCCGGTGCTTCCGGAGCGGCATCGCCCGAAGCCTGGGCTTCGTCAGCGGCACCTTCCTGTGCGCTGCGGCGCGGACGGCGTGGACGCGGCGCGTTGCGGCGGCGGGATGCGGCGCGGCCGGAGGCAGCCGGGGCTTCCTCTTCCATCGCGACTTCCGCCGGTGTGCCTTCGATCACCGGCTGCGGGCCCGTGCCGTCGATGACGACAGGCTGCGGCTCGGGAGCAGGTGCCTGAGCTGCGGCAACCGGGGTCGGCATGTCGTCGCTGTAGCCCTGATCCAGATCGTCCTGGTCCTGATCGGACCCGTCGTGGCCGCGGAAATCCTGACGGTCATCACGCTGGAACCGGTCCTGCATCTGCGCCTGTGCGGCAGCAATGATGCGGTTGTAGTGTTCGGCGTGCTGAAGGTAGTTTTCTGCGATGACGCGGTCGCCGGAGCTCTGTGCATCGCGCGCAAGCGCTGAGTACTTCTCGGCGATGTGCTGAGCAGTACCGCGAATCTTCACATCCGGGCCGGAGCTGTCATAGGTCCGCGTCAGCGGGTTCGAGCCCTTGCGGTTGTGGTTGTTGTTATTTCCATTGTTATTGTTGTTGCTATTGTTATTCCGCCCGCGGCCGCGCTTGTTTTGCTGTCCTGGCCTCATAGTACATTCACCCGAATTCTCTTGATAATGATGATCATGTGGTTTCGTCTTCCGGCCGGATCCGTTCACGCCCGACAGAACACGCGCCGTTGCGCTCGCACAATGGCGGCTTCGGCGCCGACTGGCGTCAAATTAACAGGTACCCGCACAAGGCACTTGTTGAACCCTAGCAACTCTTTCTTGAGAGCAATCCCCGTGGCCAGGTCATACCGGAACGAATCTTAGGTCCATGACCTTCTGCCCAGTGCGCGGGCAAACTAGCCCGCTTCCTCTGGGATTCCAAGCCCTTTCTTTGCCTGTGCAAGAAAGAAGATGCGTCAGTGCAGCATTTTTTCAACGGTTTGTGTCGCGTTCGAAGATCAGGACGCGGTCATTACCGCCGAGATCCTTCGCCTCTTCACGCAGACGGAAATTTTCGGCGCTAAACAACGCCGTCACCGCCTCTTTCTGGTCGAAACCGATTTCCAAGCCTATCACGCCGTTTGTCTCAAGATGATGACCAGCCTGAGAAGCGATGGCGCGATAGGCATCAAGCCCGTCTTCTCCGCCATCAAGCGCTGCGGCCGGGTCGTGAAGTCTCACCTCCGGCTCAAGCTCATGGACGACACTGGACCGGATATACGGCGGATTTGAGACGATCACATCGTAGCGACCATCCACCTTTTCGTACCAGTTGCTGAGAAGCGGCCGGAACCGATCCGCAAGACCGAGCGCAGCTGCATTCGCCGTCGCCGTTGCCAGTGCGTCCTTGGATATATCGGTAGCCGTGCCCCTTGCTTCAAGAACTTGCGACAGCAGCGCGATACAAATCGCCCCAGTACCGGTGCCGAGATCGATAAGCGCGCAACCGCCCTTTCGCGCTACCACCGCACGCAGATAAGGGATCATCCGATCGACGAGCGTCTCGGTGTCCGGGCGAGGCTCCAGCGTTTCCTTCGAAAGTTTCAGCGGCAGGCCGAAAAATTCGCGTTCACCAAGAATACGGTAGACCGGTTCGCGTGCCAGTCGCCGCGCCACCGCCACCCGGATCCGGGTAGCGTCCTCATCCGAAATCGGGTCCCTGCCCCGAGACACGACCGCGCTCAGCGACATGTCGAGCAGGCCGGAGATCAGATGCCGCACATCGAGCGCCGCATTCTCTATGCCGCCCGCTTGCAGGCGGTCGCGGCTTTCGGCAACGAGGCTCGCGAGCGTTTCCGCCATGGCTCAGCCCCGCTGTTCGCCAAGCAGCGCCAGCTGGCTCGCCTGGTAGTCGGCAAGCAGCGCATCGACGACCTCGTCGATCTCGCCCATCATCATCCGATCGAGCTTGTAGAGCGTCAGGTTGATGCGGTGATCGGTGAGGCGGCCCTGCGGGAAATTATAGGTGCGAATGCGCTCGGAGCGGTCGCCCGAGCCCACTTGGCTCTTGCGGTCGGCCGAGCGTTCGCTGTCGGCGCGCTGGCGCTCCATATCGTAGAGGCGCGAGCGCAGGACCTGCATCGCCTTTGCCCGGTTCTGGTGCTGCGACTTTTCCGAACTGGTGACGACGAGACCGGTCGGAAGGTGGGTGATGCGCACGGCCGAGTCCGTCGTGTTGACGTGCTGACCGCCGGCACCCGACGAACGCATGGTGTCGATGCGGATATCCTCGGGCCGGATCTCGATGTCGATGTCTTCGGCCTCAGGCAGCACGGCGACGGTTGCCGCCGATGTATGAATACGGCCGCTCGCCTCGGTTTCCGGTACACGCTGCACCCGGTGCACGCCGGATTCGAATTTCAGCCGCGAGAACACCCCGCGCCCGGAAACTGTTGCGATGATTTCCTTGAACCCGCCGGCCTCGCCGTCGCTCGCCGAAAGCACCTCGACGCGCCAGCCCTTGCCGGCCGCGTAGCGCTCGTACATGCGGAAGAGATCGCCGGCAAAAAGCGCCGCTTCCGATCCGCCGGTACCGGCGCGAATTTCGAGGATCGCACTCTTCTCGTCGGCCGCATCCTTCGGCAGAAGCAGGATCTGGATTTCCTGCTCCAGTGCCTCGATCGTCGCTTCGACCTCGGGCTTTTCCATTTCGGCGAGATCGCGCATCTCCCGATCGGTCGATTTGTCCGCGAGCATGGCAGTGATGTCGGCAAGCTCGGTCATCGCCTTCTCGTAGGCGCGGATCTTCGTCACGACCGGCTGCAGTTCGGAATATTCCGAGGCGAGCTTGACATAAACGTCCGCGGCCGGGCCGGCCGACATGCGGGCCTCGATCTCACCGAACCGCCGTTCCAGTTCGCGCATCTTTTCAACGGGAAGCTTTGCCAAGTCTCACTCCAAATGCATCTCCCCTCGCCCGGATCATGGTCCGGACGAGGGTCGCGACGCGTCAATTCAATCTAAACCGGAATGCCGTTTTCCGCGGCGAAATCCACCAGCATCTGGCGAACGGACGTCTGGTCGCGTGTGTCGTCCAGCGCCGCATTGAGCGCGGCACCAAGCTTGCCCGCGTCGAGCGCCAGCAGCATCGCCTTGATCGGCCCTACGGCCGTCGGCGACATCGAAACCGAACGGAAACCTAAGCCCAGCAACGCCATGGCCGAGAGCGGCTTGCTCGCCATCTCGCCGCAGAGCGTCACCGGGGTTTCGTGCCGGTCGCCGGCGCGCACGATGTCGCGCAGGATCCTGAGGAACGGCCGCCCGAGCACATCGAAACGATCGGATACGCGGGCATTACCCCGATCGACCGCCATCGCGAACTGGAAGAGATCATTCGAGCCGACCGAGACGAAGTCCACTTCCATCATCAGTTCGTCGAGCTGCCACAAGAGCGCCGGCACCTCCAGCATGGCGCCGAACTGCAGCTTGCGCGGCAACTGTTCGCCAAGTTTCGACTGCCGCTCGATTTCCTTCTGCAGCAGGTCGCGTGCAATCCTGAGTTCGGAAACTTCGGTGACCATCGGCAGCATCAGCTTGAGCTCGGCACCGGCCGCCGCGCGCAGCATCGCGCGAAGCTGGGTCCGCAGCAGACCCGGGCGATCGAGCGAAAGCCGGATTGCACGCCAGCCAAGTGCCGGATTTTCCTCTTCCGCTGCGCGGAAATAGGGGACGACCTTGTCGCCGCCGATGTCGAGGGTGCGGAAGGTCACGGGCTTGCCGCCCGTCTGCTTCAGCACACTGCGGTAAAACGCTTCCTGTTCTTCCGCCTTCGGCATGGTCGAGGCGATCATGAACTGAAGTTCGGTGCGGAACAGGCCGATGCCTTCTGCCCCCGCCTCGTTCAGATGCGGCAGGTCCACGAGCAGGCCTGCATTCATTTGCAGCGTGATGCGCTTGCCGTCTCTCGTCAGCGGCTCGACGTCCTTCAGCGCCCGGAACTGCGCCTGGCGCCGTGCCCGGAAGCGAACCTTTTCCTCGTAGGCGCGCTGCAGGTCGGCGAGCGGCCGCAAGTGCACCTTGGCATCGTCGCCGTCGATGATGATCGCATCGCGGTTTTCCGCAAGCGCCACCGCGCCCGTCGCCTGGCCAATGACCGGAATGCCCATGGCACGGGCAACGATCACCACGTGGCTGGTGACGGCGCCCTCTTCGAGCACCAGACCGCGCACGTTTTCGCGCGGATAGTCGAGCAGTTCGGCAGCGCCCATGGCGCGCGCGACGATCACCGCATCGGTCGGGAAATCGCTGGCCGAAAGCTTGGCGCCATAGCCGGAAAGCTGGCGCAGTAGGCGGTTGGCCAGATCGTCGAAATCATGCATGCGCTCGCGCAGGTAAGGGTCCGTCAGCCGGATCATCCGCGCCTTGGTTTCGCTCTGGACGCGCTCGACTGCCGCCTCCGCTGTCAGGCCGTTGCGGATCGCCTCTTCGAGCTTGCGCACCCAGCCGCGATCATGGGCGAACATGCGGTAGGTTTCGAGCACCGCCCGGTGCTCGCCCTCCATCGACACCTCGCGGCGCGACAGCATATCGTCGATCGAGATGCGCAGCGACCCCAGCGCTTCGGCAAGTCGCTGCAGTTCCTGGTCGGTGTCCTCGTTGAGGAGGTTGGTGACGACGATCCTCGGTTCGTGCAGGACGACATAGCCAAGGCCGATGCCTTCGCCATAGCTGTTGCCCTCGATCGAGACGGGACGCGAGAGGTCGAGCTCGAGGCCGGGCTTGGTGATCTTCTTGAGCTCGCCGGTCGCCACCATCTCGGCGAGAACCATGGCGGTCGTCTCGAGCGCCTCGACCTCGTCCTCGCGATAGTTGCGCATCGCCTTGTTCTGGACGACGAGAACGCCAAGTGCGCGGCCCGTGCGCAGAATCGGCACGCCGAGGAAGGAGTGGTAGATCTCTTCACCGGTTTCCGGCAGGTAGGTAAAGGCCGGATGCGACTGTGCGTCGGAAAGATTAAGAGGCCGCGCCGAGGCGGCGATGGTGCCGACGAGGCCCTGCCCCATCTTCAATTGCGCCAGGTGGACGGCCGCCTTGTTCAGACCTTCCGTCGCGTAGAGTTCGAGCACGCCGTCGGAACGCAGCACATAGACCGAACACACTTCCGCAACCATGTTCTGCGCGATCTGGCGCACGATACGGTCAAGGCGCTCCTGCGGCTCCAGCGGTTCCGCCATCAACTCGCGCAACCGCTTGAGGAGAACGCGCGGACCTGCGGAAAGGTCTCTCATCGCGTGGGGTCTCCCGAAATAGAGGTGACGGCGGCAAGGGGATACGCGGGCAAAACCGCCGCGAATCCCAAATCGGTCGTCTGTCGATTAACTCTTATCGAGACCGTAAGCGGAATGCAAAGTGCGAACCGCCAATTCCGCATAGGGACCGTCGATCAGGATCGAAATCTTGATCTCGGAAGTAGTGATCGCCTTGATGTTGATGCCCTTGTCGGCAAGCGCGCGGAATGCGGACGCGGCGACGCCGGCATGGCTGCGCATGCCGATGCCGATGACCGATACCTTGACGAGGCCGGCCTCGGACTGGACGACGTCGTAGCCGATCTTTTCCTTGTTGTCGCCGAGCACCTTCAGTGCCTTGTCGACATCGCCCGACGGAACCGTGAAGGTCATGTCGGTCTTCGAACCGTCCTCGGAGATGTTCTGAACGATCATGTCGACGTTGATATGGGCTTCAGCAAGCGGGCCGAAGATCGCAGCGGAGACGCCCGGCCGGTCGGCGAGACGGCGCAGCGAAATCTGGGCTTCATCCTTGGCATAGGCAATGCCGGTTACGACTTCCTGTTCCACGATCTCATCCTCATCACAAATCAGCGTACCGGGCGGATTGAGAAGGTCACCCATGCCCGGCGCATCGGGATCTTCGAAAGACGACCGCACGAAGGTGCGGACCTTGTGCACCATGGCAAGCTCGACCGAGCGCACCTGCAGCACCTTGGCGCCGAGCGATGCCATTTCCAGCATTTCCTCGAACGCGATTTTCTTCAGCCGCCGCGCCTTCGGCTCGATGCGCGGGTCGGTCGTGTAGACGCCATCGACGTCGGTATAGATGTCGCAACGGTCGGCCTTGACGGCAGCGGCGATAGCAACGGCCGAGGTGTCGGAACCGCCGCGGCCGAGTGTGGCGAGGCGATTATCGGGACCGAGACCCTGGAAGCCGGCAACGACAGCTACCTGGCCCTCGCCCATGCGGCGAATGATCTCGGCGCCGTCGATATCGAGGATGCGGGCAGCGCCATGGGCGTTGTCGGTGCGGATCGGGATCTGCCAACCCTGCCAGGAGCGGGCGTTGATGCCCATCGACTGCAGCGCGATCGAAAGCAGACCGGACGTCACCTGTTCGCCGGAAGCAACGATCGCATCGTATTCGCGCGCGTCGTAGAACGGCGAGTTGGCGCCGGTTGCCTTCGGCATGTTCTGCACCCAGCCGACCAGCTCATTGGTCTTGCCGGACATGGCGGAAACGACGACGGCGACTTCGTGGCCGGCATCGACCTCGCGTTTCACATGGCGGGCGACATTGTGGATGCGGTCCAAATCAGCGACGGAGGTTCCGCCGAATTTCATCACGATGCGTGCCATGTGCCTCTACCGGTACCCAATTTAGCGCGCGCAGGCGCGCGTGACAGGAAAGCCCCCGCTTAGCACCCGACGGTCAAAAAGCTTGGGAGACTTCTCGGACATCGGCAGTCACCGCTTCGGGGAGCGGAAAGTCGCGGCGTCTCTTAGCGGATCAGGGGGCGGCACGCAATGGCAAGCGGACACAGATTCGGACCGCGCCGTGCACCACGACCGGTGCATTTCGCAACAATATTGCCCAGGACAGGAATTCACGGAAACATCCGTACCGATAGACCCCGCAATGCCACGTTGAAAATTACCGGCTTCGATGCTAAAGGTGGCTCGCAACTTGAATTCGAGAAAGGGGGGCTGCACGTGATGACATTTTTCCGGCACCACCGCCAGCGTGGCCCCGTCCAAGCCCTGCAGATGCGTTTGCAGGGCTGACCAGACATCCTTTCGCGAAAATCGCGATCCTATCCCTGGTCTGCCCAGAGTGATGCAGTGCGGAACCATTTCGGTTTAAGCGCCTGCATCGTCTTCCAATACCGAGCCGACGGCCCGTTGACAGCATGCGTGCTGTTCCGGGTGCAATCATCCGGAAACCCGGCCCGAAGTGCCGCCACGGATGTCTCGTCGTCGCTCGCGCAGTCCAGAGAACGACCATGGCCTTGATCAATATCCGCAACCTCGGTGTCAGCCTGAGCGCACCGCTTTTTTCCAACCTCAACCTCTCCGTCGCCGCCGGTGACCGTATCGGCATCGTCGCCGCGAATGGCCGCGGAAAGACGACCCTGCTGAAATCGATCGCAGGCAGCTTCGATCCGACGGCCGGGGAAATCACGCGCTCACGCAGCCTGACCATCGGCCATGTCGAGCAGAACGTTGCGGCCGCATTGCTGCCCCTCTCCTTCCACGACGCCGTTCTTTCGGCCCTTCCGGCCGACCAGGCGGAAAATGAGAGCTGGCGCGTCGACATCGTGCTCGATTCGCTCGACGTGCCGGAAGTGCTGCGCCAGCGTGCGGTCTCGGAACTGAGCGGCGGCTGGCAGCGGCTCATGCTTCTCGCCCGCGTCTGGGTCAGCGATCCGGACGCCCTGCTCCTGGACGAGCCGACCAACCACCTCGATCTCGCCAAGATCGCCCGGCTCGAAGCCTGGCTGAACGCCCTGCCGCGCGACGTGCCGGTGCTCGTCGCCAGCCACGACCGCGCCTTCCTGGACGCCACCACCAACCGGACGCTGTTCCTCAGACCCGAGCAATCGCCAATCTTCGCGCTCCCCTATTCGCGGGCGCGCGCTACCCTCGATGAAGTGGACGCCTCCGAGGAGCGGCGCTATCAGCGTGACATGAAGGTGGCGCAACAGCTTCGCCGCCAGGCCGCCAAGCTCAACAACATCGGCATCAATTCCGGCAGCGATTTGCTGACCGTGAAGACGAAACAGTTGAAGCAGCGAGCCGAACGGCTGGAGGACGCGGCGAAACCGGCGCATCAGGAGCGCTCCGCCGGCGCGATCCGGCTCGCCAACCGCGGCACCCACGCCAAGATCCTGGTGACACTGGACGACGTCCCGGTCGAAACGCCGGACGGCACGGCGCTCTTCCGCACCGGCAAGCGCTGGATCTGCCAGGGCGATCGCATCGTGCTCTTGGGCGAAAACGGCGCCGGCAAGACGCGGCTCGTCAACCTGATCCGTGCCGCGATCGAGGAGCCCGGCCGCGCGCCAGATACACTGAAGGCGACGCCTTCGCTGGTGCTCGGCTACAGCGACCAGGCGCTTGCCGGGCTTTCGGACGACGAGACGCCGCTTGCCGCCCTCTCCCGCCGCTTTTCGCTCGGCGATCAGCGGGCGCGCACCTTCCTTGTCGGTACCGGTGTCGGCATCGACATGCAGGAGAAGGCAATCGGCCGACTCTCCGGCGGCCAGAAGGCGCGCCTCGCCATGCTGGTACTGCGACTGAAGGAGCCGAATTTCTACCTGCTCGACGAGCCGACCAACCATCTGGACATCGAGGGCCAGGAGGCACTCGAGGCGGAGTTGCTGAAACACGAGACGAGCTGCCTTCTGGTCTCCCACGACCGCAGCTTCGTGCGCAATGTCGGCAACCGCTTCTGGTTGATCGAAAAGCGCCGGCTCGTCGAAGTCGAGGACCCGGAAGACTTCTTCGCCTCAGCTGCGGCGAGCGAACTCGGCTAGCGATCGCGCAAGCGAACCCGATGGCACCCGTGACGCCCGCGATGAGCGGGCGTCACCTTCTGCATCGTAGCTAGGAAGGCGGCCGGGCGATCACGCAGGCGACCTCGCCGCCGTCGAAGACGTGCGTCGACCGAGCCTCGACGTTCCACCGATGGCGAAGAACTGCCGCTTCGATCCGCGCGCCAACCTCATCCGCACCCGTGGACGGCTCGTCGTGAAAGAGAAAGAGGCGCCCTTCCGGCTTCAACAGCCGTACCAGCGCAGCAAACTCACGCGTGGGATCGCCCCGCGTAAAGACGCCGACGCGGATCGCAAACACCTTGTCGAAGCGGCGATGATCCAGATCGAGTGAGCGAAGGTCCGCGACCTGCACGATGGCCCGCCCGGCAGCAAGGTGTGCAGCATTTCGGCGCATTGCCGCCGCGACCATGGTGGCCGATCGATCGATGGCTACAATCCCCCCGTCGACAAGCCGCTCGCAAACCTTGGTCACTGCAACGCCGTGACCGCAGCCGATTTCGAGCAGCTGATCAGAAGGCTTCGGCGCAACGACAGCGACTGCCCAATCGATCCTGCCAAGCGCCATGAATTCCCCCATCCGCCGCAGATCCTAAGAATGCTAGCACGGCGAAGAGCCATGCCGCGAATCAATCTGGTTCGAAAGATAAACCACTTGCAAAACTATATCAGTTTTGCCAATCTTCCCCATGCCAGGACATGCAGCAACGGGAGAGAGACAATGCGCAGGGTCATCATGTGGGACATGGTCAGCGTCGACGGCTTCTTCGAAGCACCGGGGCATGACATCGGTTGGTTCGTCTTCGAGGACGAACTCGCCGCCTATATCGGCGAAACGCAACTCGAAGCGGACACTTTGCTCTTCGGCCGCGTGACCTATGAAATGATGGCGGCCTATTGGCCGTCCGCCGAAGGTAACATCGCCACCTTCATGAACGGCGTCGAGAAGTTCGTCTTCTCGCGCACGCTGACATCCGCCGATTGGCACAGGACGACACTCTTGACCGGCGACGCCGCCAAGGCAGTCGAACGGCTGAAGCAACGCGATGGCGGCACGATCTTCGTTTTCGGCAGTGCGGACTTCGCAGCAGGGCTGATCGCGAAGGGCCTCGTCGATGAGTATCGTCTCGGCATCAATCCGGTGCTTCTGGGCAACGGCGTGCCCCTGTTCAAGCCGGGGTTGAAGCGAACGGAACTCAAATTGACCCACGCTCGCCCACTGAAATCGGGCGTGGTCATCCTGCACTACCAGCCGCAGGCGGATGCGCAATAGAGCAGGTAGAACAACGCGCCCGCCTGACCTGCGCCCATCTGGCCCAGCGTCGGCTCTTGACTTCCCTGCCCGATCGTCCGACTTCACCAGAGACGATGCAAGGAGACGGCGACATGAGCGAGACCGCACGCACGACGATCGACCAGAGCGAGGTAGACCGGTTCTCCGCCATGGCTGCGGAGTGGTGGGACCCGACCGGCAAGTTCCGGCCGCTGCACAAGTTCAATCCCGTTCGCCTTGCCTACATTCGCGACAAGGTGGCCGAACATTTCGGTCGCGATCCCAAGGGCCCGCAACCGCTGAAAGGTCTGCGGCTGCTCGATATCGGCTGCGGCGGCGGCCTCCTGTCCGAGCCGATGGCGCGCATGGGTGCAGACGTCCTCGGCGCCGACGCCTCAGAGAAAAACATCGGCATCGCCAAGACACATGCGGCCGGGAGCGGCGTGGCGGTCGACTATCGCGCTGTGACCGCGGAAGCGCTCGCCGAAGCCGGCGAGAGTTTTGACATCGTGCTCAATATGGAAGTGGTCGAGCACGTCGCCGACGTCGATTTCTTCATGACCACCTGTGCCCATATGGTTCGACCTGGCGGTCTGATGTTCGTCGCCACGATCAACCGCACCATGAAGGCAGCAGCCCTTGCCATCTTCGCCGCCGAAAACGTGCTGCGTTGGCTGCCGCGCGGCACCCACCAGTATGAAAAGCTGGTGCGCCCGGAAGAACTGGAAAAGCCGCTCTCAGCGAGCGGTCTCGAAGTCACTGAACGCACCGGCGTCTTCTTCAATCCGCTCGCCAATCAGTGGAACCTGTCCAAGGATATGGACGTCAACTACATGCTCGTCGCCAAGCGTCCGCTGTAACGCCGCTGGTCGGCTCGTCTGCGGACTCAGCCGATCTCAGACTTGGCCTGCCATTCTCGTTTCAGCGGCGCATAGACGAGTTCGTCGCCCCAGGCGCCGTTGAACCGGTCATTCTCGATCAGATGCGCTTCGCGGCGCATGCCGAGACGTTCGACGACACCGACCGATCCCTTGTTCAGCGCATCGAGCCGGGCAAAAATCCGGTGGAAGTGCAGCGTCGAAAAGCCGAGATCGAGAATGGCGCGCATCGCCTCGGTGGCATAGCCCTTGCCGGCGAATGCCGGATTGAAGATGTAGCCGGTCTCCGCCTGCTCGGCCGCCCGGCTTGCGAGCTTCAGCAGCACCTCGCCAATCAGAGCGCCATCCTCCTGGCGTTCGACCGCGAACACCGCGACATCCCCGTCGTCAGCAAGTTGCGGCGCTGAAGCCTTGGCGAACTTCACCCGCGCAGCCGTCTCGTCCAGCGGTTCTTGATAGAGATAGCGATAGACGTCCGGCAGCCGGTGATAGGCGAAGAAGGCTGCAAAATCGTCGGGCACGAATGGCCGGATGACGAGGCGATCGGTGGAAATGCGAAGCCCGGACAAAGTCATTGGCTGAAAATTCTCCCATTGCGAAGCCGCGAGGTGGGAAGCAAGACGTTGTTTTTAAAGAGCAGGTAGCAAATAACGCGAACCCGAGGCGCCAATAGACCGCGCGTCAGTTGACCTCGTCAGGCAAGACCGGCAGCGGCGCGACCGCAATTCCTTCCTCAAGCAGCGCCACGGCCTCTTCCGCCGTCGCCTTGCCGATCAGGCCGCGTTCTTCCGCTTCGCCGTAATGGATCTTGCGCGCTTCCTCGGGAAAACGCTCGCCAACGTCCTCGGCGTTCTCGCGCACGGTCTTCACCAGTTCGCGGATCTTGGCGACCGTTTCTTTCTGCGCCTGATCCATGATCACCGCCCGTGTTGCTTCCTTCTTGCGCGCGGTCGCGACCGAAGGCGCCATCAGTTGCTTGGCAACGGACGTTGAATTGCAGGTGGGACAGGAAACCAGCTTGCGGTCGACTTGGCGGTCGAAATCGTCGCTCGACGAGAACCAGCCTTCGAAGGCGTGGCCGTTGTCGCAGGAAATTGTATAGCGGATCAAGCGGCAACGCCTCCCTTCCCGGTTGGCACCACTTCATCGAGCACGAAACTGCGGGCGTTCTTCAGGTTCGGTATCTTGGCGCGTGCCGCATGCACGGCGGCGACATCAATTTCGGCAAGCACGATCGCCTCGCCGCTCGGACCGGCCGAAGCAAGCACCCTGCCCCAGGGATCGACGATCATCGAATGGCCGAAGGTCTCGCGCCCGTCCTCATGCGTGCCACCTTGCGCCGCGGCGATGACGAAGAGACCGTTCTCGATCGCACGGGCGCGAAGGAGGATTTCCCAATGCGCCTCGCCGGTCTGGCGCGTGAAGGCGGCGGGAACCGACATGATCTCGGCGCCGGCGACCGCCTGTTGCCGGAAGAGCTCCGGGAAGCGCACGTCGTAGCAGATGGTGAAACCAAGCTTGCCAAACTCGAGATCGGCAATGCGTGCCGTGCTGCCGGGCTGATAGGCAGCACTTTCCCGCCAGCTTTCGCCATTGTCGAGGTCAACATCGAACATGTGGATCTTGTCATAGTCGCAGATCTTGTGACCGTCGGGTCCGAACAAGAGGCCGCGATTCGCGATCCTGCCGTCGGCAAGCGCGATCGGCGTCGAGCCGACATGGAGATAGATCCCGAGTTCACCGGCGAGCTTTGCCGCTGCACCGACAATGATGTCGTTCGCCTCATCTTTCAGGATCGCGCGCAGAGCCGCCCGGTCCCGCTGGAGCGCGCCGGTCATTTCCGGCGTCTGGACATAAATCGCCCCTTGAGCCGCCGCCTCGCGCACCAGCCGAACCATCGTCTCCGCGTTGTCTAGCGGATCGACGCCGGAGCACATCTGAATGGCTGCAGCCTTGAAGGTCATCGTCGTTCTACTCCTGGTGCACGCGACCAACACAGCCTCGCGTTGGCGATGTGCGAAACGTCGGATCCGCCTCAGGCAGCCAGCAGCGCATCGAGTTTGCCGGCGCGTTCCAGCGCGTGCAGATCGTCACAGCCGCCGACATGAATGTCGTTGATGAAGATCTGCGGGAAGGTCGAGCCGCCATGCGCCTTTTCGATCATCACCTGCCGCACCTTCGGATCATAGGTTGCGTCATGTTCGAGAAAGGGCACGCCCTTGGTTTCCAATAGTTTCTTGGCCGCCGAACAATAACCGCAGAACTGACGCGTATAAATGACCACTGAAGCCATGATCCTCAATCGCTCCTTCACCGGCCACCGTGCCGGATAACTGATTGTCATATAAGACCGGATATGGCTCTTGCAAAGGTCAAAACCGTGACCGGCCCGGCTCCCGCCCGCTTCAGCGCACGGGTCGCTGCGGAGACGGTTGCACCGGTCGTATATACATCGTCGACGAGAACCACGCTGTTCCCACGGAGACCCGCCTTGCCGCCTTCCGAGACCGCGAAGGCACCGCGCACATTGTCCTCACGTGCTTGCCTAGCAAGGCCCACCTGTCGGCTTGTGCGTCGGATACGCTTGAGCACATCGGGTTGATAAGGCCTGCCGGAGAGCTGCGCGATGGCCCGTGCCAGTTCCGCCGATTGGTTGAACCGACGCCTCCAGAGCCGAAAGGCATGCAATGGCACCGGGATGATCGCATCGGCCGAGGCGACCGCACCGTCACTCGCCCGGATCATCCATTCCGCCATCATCGGCGCAAGATCGGTGCGATCGCGATATTTGAGCCCGTGCACCAGATCGCGGGCAATGCCCTCATAGATTGCCACCGACCGCAGACGGTCGAAGGCCGGCGGATTGGCAATGGCTTCGGGCGAAACCGAGCCCGGCCCATGGTCGACCGAAAACGGCGTCCCGAGAACTTCGCAAAAAGGACGCTCGATCAGCGGCAGCGTCGACCAGCAAGGAGCGCAAACCGCGCGATGGTTGCCCACCATCCGGCAGCAACCGCAGCAGACCGGCGGATAGACGAGATCGACCGCCCCGGAGACGAGCCCCCGCAGCACCCGCCCCCACCCTTCCTCCGGAAACAGCGGTCTCTCCCATGCCATGCTGTTGACTTTGAACCTCCGAAGGTCTTTTTGCTGGCCAGCTTGCGGAGACAGTATCGTGGAAAAAATCTTTGACCAGAGCCTCGTCGAGGCACATCGGGCAAGGGCGCTCAGAAACGCGGATCCGAAGGCCGGTTTCCTTCTCGATATCGTCGCCCAGGAACTCGCCGAACGCGTCAGCGTGGTCGAACGTCACTTCGATCGCGCGCTGGAGTTGCACGGCTACACCGGGCAAACGGCCCACCATCTCATGGCAACGGGCAAGGTCGGTGCCGTCGAGCGCGTGGAAACGGATGCGCGATTTGGTTCTGCGCAAGCACCGGTAACGATCGCCTCGCTTGAAGAGGTTCCGGGCGAACCGGAAAGCTTTAACCTGGTGGTTTCGCCACTCTCCCTACACCTGACCAACGACACGCCGGGCGCCTTCATCCAGGTTCGTCGGGCGCTGAAGCCCGACGGGCTTTTTCTCGCCGCCATCCCGGGCAGCGGTACGCTGCAGGAACTGCGCGAAGCGCTCCTAGCCGCCGAGGCGGAATTGACGGGCGGAGCCAGTCCGCGGGTCATCCCCTTCGCCGATGTCCGCGATGTGGGCGCGCTGCTGCAACGCGCCGGCTTCGCGCTGCCGGTCACGGACACCGAAACCTATACGGTGCGTTACGATTCACTGTTTGCGCTGATGCGCGACTTGCGCGCCATGGGCATGGCCAGCCCGCTCACTGCCCGAAGCCGCCTGCCCGTTTCGCGTCGCTTCTTCCTGCGGGCCGCGGAAATCTATGCCGAACGCTTCTCCGATCCGGACGGCCGCGTCCGCGCGACATTCTCGGTGATCTATCTGTCCGGATGGGCGCCGCATGAAAGCCAGCAGAAGCCGTTGAAACCGGGCTCCGCGAAGCAGCGGCTGTCGACAGCGCTCGGCACCAAGGAACAACCGCTTTAACAAGGGCGGTCGTGCTTGCCCCGAACTCAGGCCCTCTGAAAAGCCGTCGCGACGGAGTTGTAGACGGCTGAGAGGACGTTGCCGATCTGTTCGGCCCCGAGGATCACGCTCAGGGAGACGATGGCGGCGATGAGCGCGTACTCGATTGCGATACCAGCGCTTCTATCGCGAAACAGGCGTTTCAGCTTTTCCATGCTCCCCAGTCCGGTTCGTGTTCAGTCCGAAACGTGCGGCAGCAGCCGAAAACCGGAGGCGTTCGGGTCAGCACCCGCTCTTGCGACCGTCCGCATCGATGATGCAGACCGCACCGGGCATCTCCTGCAGCACGCTACGCCGTACCGTATAGCGCTTGGTGGTCCCGCTCGAGGGGATGGAGCCGGTGGAAATATTGTCGTAGTCGACGGGCGTATTGGCCATGATGCGCCTGTCGTTCTTCGAAGACAGCATCGGCGTCAGGATCAGCGTCAGCGCGATCACTGCCGTTCCAAACAGCAGGGACAGATTGAGCACACCCGTCCGGCGGGACTGATTAGTCACCAGATCCTTTTCCTGAACCGTGCTCCAGAAATCGTCGTCCACCATCCCAGCCTCACAAACGCACAAAGCACGGCGAACGCAAGCGCCCTTCCCAAGCTTGGTTCCACCGCACTGCCTGAAATCAGTACGCCGTTCACCAACAATGCGTACCGAAAATGAATTGAGCTATCTTTGCGCGAGGGAGATAAACGATCGATTAATAATCAATCAGATTTCGGGTAGGTTCAGAGCAAATCCATAAGAAATGGTATCAACGGCTCGTCAGCCGGCGGCATCGGGTAGTCGCGCAGGGCCTTTGGCCTGACCCATTTGATCGCTTGGCCCTCGCGTCCGGTCGCCACCCCTTCGTAGCGCCGGCAGACATAGAGCGGCATCAGCAGATGGAAGTCCTCATAGGTGTGGCTGGCGAAGGTCAGTGGCGCGAGGCACGCGACCTTGGTGCGGATGCCGAGTTCCTCGTCCAACTCACGGATCAGGGTTTCCTCGGGCGTCTCGCCGGCTTCGACCTTGCCGCCCGGAAACTCCCAAAGACCCGCAAGCGACTTTCCTTCCGGCCGTTGCGCCAGCAGAATGCGGCCGTCGCTGTCGACCAGGGCGCAGGCGGCGACGAGGACGATCTTCTTTCCGCTGACGTTCATGGCCTCAAGCCCCCGGCGTTCTGTAGATGTAGCTGTAGACCTCGGAGAAACCGGCACCGCGATAAAGCGCCAGCGCCGCGCTGTTTTCCGCCTCGACCTGCAGCCAGGCCTTTTTTGCTCCCCGCAGCCGCGCCCAGCGCAGGCAGACATCGAGCATCGCCTTGCCGACACCCTTCCCGCGAACCCGCTCGTCCACGGCAAACTGCATGATGCCGGCGAGGTCGTTGTCCTGCACGACGAGTGCCACGGCGGTCGGCCCGGTCTCGGCATCTTCAAACAGGAAGAGGCCGCTTTCCGGCTTGATCGCATTGATGATCTCGGTAAGCGCCGCCTTCCTCTTCGGATCGCCCTTGGCGATGCCGATACAGGCATCGACGAAGCGACCGACGTCCTTGATCGGCAGGTGATCGATGCCGTCGCCGAATTCACGCTCGGCAAGATCGGCCGTCATCACCAGGCTGCGGCTGAATGCCGTCCAGCCTTCGGCATCCATATGGGCAACGAGTTGCGGCGGCGTCAGCGGCGTCTGGCGCACGGTCAGGGGCCGGCCATAGTCCGCAAAGCGCCTGGCCGCCTTTTCAAGGCGCACTGGAATATCGCGATAGTCGGATGGATCGAGCGGGTTGACGGAGTTGAGACGCTTGGAATCATGGCCCGCGTTGAGCCGGATCAGCCAGCTGCCGTCATAGTGCACCGATGCTGCCGGCCAGGCCCGGAAGCCCACGGCCTCGAGACGGCGCACGCTCGGAAGATCCACCATTACCACTTCCCCACCTTCGGCCGCGACGTTGCCCGCCGGCCGAGCATCACTCGATGTCATTTTGCTACCTCTCGCCAGTCCGGGATACCAGACTGCTTACGATCGCTCGACCGGAGCCTCAGCTGCGGTAATCGCCGTTGATCTCGACATATTCCTTCGTAAGGTCGCAGGTATAGACCGTGGCGCGACCGGAGCCGAGGCCGATATCGACGCGGATCGTGATGTCCTCGGCCTTCATGACGGCAGTGGCAGCCGCTTCCGAATAGGTCGGATCGCGCTCGCCTTCGACGGCCACCCGCACATCGCCGAACCAGATCGCCAACCGATCGCGTTCCGCCATCTCGCCTGATTTGCCGACGGCCATGACCACGCGGCCCCAATTGGCGTCTTCGCCAGCAACCGCCGTCTTCACCAGCGGCGAATTGGCGATCGAGAGCGCGATGCGCTTGGCGGCTGCGTCGTTTTCCGCGCCTTCGACGGTGACTTCGACCATCTTGCGCGCGCCTTCACCATCGCGCACCACCTGGAGCGCCAGATCGCGCAGCAGGTCGTTGAGCGCGACGCGGAAGGCGTCGAGGCGCGCATCGGCCGCGTCGGAGATTGCAGGCTGCCCGTCGGCTGCCGCCGCACCCGTTGCAAAAAGCATCAGCGTGTCGGAGGTCGACGTGTCGCTGTCGACCGTGACCGAATTGAAGGTCGGGCCGACGCCCGCGGAAAGCAGAGCCTGCAGTGCGGCCGGCGCGATGTCTGCATCGGTGACCACGAAGGAGAGCATCGTTGCCATGTCGGGCGCGATCATGCCGGCGCCCTTGGCAATACCGTTGATCGTGACCTTGACGCCACCGATTTCGGCCATGCGGGTCGCAACCTTCGGATAGGTATCCGTCGTCATGATCGCCTTGGCGGCTTCGAACCAGAAATCTTCCTTGCCGGCAACGGCCAGATCGTCGAGCACGCCCGCAAACTTGGTCGCATCCAGCGGTTCGCCGATGACGCCGGTCGAAGCGAGGAACACTTCGCTTTCCGCACAGCCGACTGCCTTAGCCGCCGACTTCGCGGTCAATTCCGTGGCTTCGCGTCCCTTCTTGCCGGTGAAGGCATTGGCGTTGCCGGAGTTGACGACGACAGCGCGCGCGATGCCGCCGGCAAGGTTCTGGCGGCAGAAATCAACAGGAGCAGACGGGCACTTGGAGCGGGTGAAAACGCCGGCTGCAGCGGCCGGCTTGTCGAACACCATCATCAGCACGTCGGTACGGTTCTTGTACTTGATGCCGGCGGCAGCGGTCGCCATGCGGACACCGCGGACGGAAGGCATTTCGGCGAAGGTTTTCGGAGCAAGCGGAGAAACGGAGCCGGACATGGGAAACCTGCTGTGACGTGTTGGGGCCAAAGCATTTCCAGGAAAAGTGCGTAGCGGTTTTCCGTCAGGAAATGCGTAAGAACAAAGACCTGGAGCGGTTTACAACCGAAGCTGCTCCAGATCTATCTTGCGACAAATGCCCGAACGGTTTTCACCGCCGGGCATCGACAAAAAGCGGTGATGGCAGGTCCCGCCAGCGGTAGGGCCTGCCAATCGAAATTACTTGGCTTCCTGCGCCTTGTTGGCCTCGTCATAGGCCTTCTTCAAAGCGGGATCGGAAATCTCGACGCCTGCGTCCTTTTTGGCGGCAGCAAGCAGCTCAACGTATTTGTCACGCATGACAAGCTGACGAACCTGCGGCTCGACCTGCTCGAGCGGCGGCGGGGCCTGCGGGCGCTTGTCTTCAACGAGGATCACGTGGAAGCCGAACTGGGTCTTGACCGGAGCCTTGGTGTAGGCACCCTTGTCGAGCGCGAAGACCGCCGTATCGAATTCCGGCACCATGCGGCCCTTGGTGAAGTAGCCGAGGTCGCCGCCGTCGTCCTTGTTCGGATCCGTCGACTTCGCCTTGGCGAGATCGACGAAGCTCTTGCCGGCGTCGAGTTCCTTGATGATTTCCTTGGCCTCATCCTCGGTCTTGACCAGGATGTGGCGTGCCTTCACCTCTTCCTGCACCGGGATCGCGGCGATCTCCTTGTCGTAGCGCGCCTTCACCTCTTCCTTGGTGATGGCGTCGACGACATGCTTCTTGAAATAGGCATTGTGCAGTTCGCGCTCGGTCAGGTAGGCGACGCGCTGCTTGAAGGCCGCATCATCCTGCAGGCCTTCCTTTTCGGCAGTCTTCGAAAGGAGCTTGACGTCGATGATCGCCGAGAGGGCGGCGGCACGCTTCTGCTCGTCCGGCATCTGCTGAAGCTGCGGGTCGAGACCACCCAGCGCCAGCGTGAGCTCGGACTGGCGCACTTCCTCGCCGCCAACCTTGGCGATCACCGGATCGGCGTCTTCCGCGCGCGCGCCACCATGAACGGCCATCGCCGCAACCAGTGCCGCGGCGGCCAGGGTTTTCAACTTGGACATGCTCACTAACCTTTCACATTAGCCTTCGGCGCAATTACCTGCGACTTGTAGCGGCTGCACACCACCAGAATGTGGCGGTTCTGTAGCCGTCCGGCAGTGCAAGTGCGTTGACATAATTCGACCCCCCTCTTATCTGTCACGCAACCTCGCGTCCAGAACAGTTTCCGGGCGTTTCACGGCATTGCGCGGTTTTCGCGGCGCGGCCATGAGACCTAAGGCAACAAAAAAGAAAGGACCATTCGTATGGTCAGTCTCGGCGGCCTAGCCCGCAAGTTGTTTGGTTCCGCCAATGAACGTCGCGTGCGCGGCTACAAGGCTCGGGTGGATGCCATCAACGCACTTGAAGCCGAAACGAAGGCTTTGTCGGATGAGGCACTCGCCGCCAAGACCGTGGAATTCCGCCAGCAATTCGCCGACGGCAAGACGCTCGATGACCTGCTGGTACCGGCTTTTGCTGTTGCTCGCGAAGCCGCCCGCCGCGTGCTCGGCCTGCGTCCCTTCGACGTTCAGCTCATCGGCGGCATGATCCTGCACGAGCGCGCGATCGCCGAAATGAAAACCGGTGAAGGCAAAACCCTCGTCGCGACGCTTCCGGTCTATCTGAATGCACTCGCCAGCAAAGGCGTACATGTCGTTACCGTCAACGACTACCTCGCCCAGCGCGACGCCGGCACCATGGGCCGCGTCTACAGCTTCCTCGGCATGACGACGGGCGTCATCGTCCACGGTCTCACCGACGAGCAGCGCCGCGACGCCTACGCCTGCGACATCACCTACGCGACCAACAACGAACTCGGCTTCGACTATCTGCGCGACAACATGAAGTACGAGCGCGGCCAGATGGTCCAGCGCGGCCACTTCTTCGCGATCGTCGACGAAGTGGACTCGATCCTCGTCGACGAAGCACGCACGCCGCTGATCATCTCCGGCCCGCTCGACGACCGCTCGGATCTCTACAACACGATCAACGAGTTCATTCCGCTGCTTTCGGCCGAGGATTACGAAATCGACGAGAAGCAGCGCTCGGCCAACTTTTCGGAAGACGGCACGGAGAAGCTCGAGAACCTGTTGCGCGAGGCGGGTCTTCTCAAGGGTGAATCGCTCTACGACATCGAAAACGTCGCGATCGTCCATCACGTCAACAACGCGCTCAAGGCCCACAAGCTGTTCCAGCGCGACAAGGACTATATCGTCCGCAACGGCGAGATCGTCATCATCGACGAGTTCACCGGCCGCATGATGCCGGGACGGCGCTATTCCGAAGGCCAGCACCAGGCGCTCGAAGCCAAGGAAAAGGTGCAGATCCAGCCTGAGAACCAGACGCTCGCCTCGATCACCTTCCAGAACTACTTCCGCATGTATTCCAAGCTTGGCGGTATGACCGGTACGGCCTCCACCGAAGCGGAAGAGTTCGGCAACATCTACGGCCTCGAAGTGATCGAAGTGCCGACCAACCTGCCGATCAAGCGTATCGACGAGGACGACGAGGTCTATCGTACGCAGGGCGAAAAGCTGAAGGCGATCATCGACGAGATCAAGTCGGCGCACGAGCGTGGCCAGCCGATGCTGGTCGGAACGACCTCGATCGAAAAGTCCGAACAGCTCGCCGACCTCCTGAAGAAGTCCGGCTTTGCGAACTTCCAGGTGCTGAACGCCCGTTATCACGAGCAGGAAGCCTTCATCGTCGCCCAGGCTGGCGTGCCGGGTGCGGTCACGATCGCCACCAACATGGCCGGCCGCGGTACCGACATCCAGCTCGGCGGCAACATCGACATGCGCATCCAGCAGGAGCTCTCGGAAGTCGAGCCCGGCCCGGAACGCGACCAGCGCATCGAGGCGATCCGCGCCGAAGTGCAGAAGCTGAAAGAGCAGGCGCTCGCTGCCGGAGGCCTCTACGTTCTCGCGACCGAACGTCACGAAAGCCGCCGCATCGACAACCAGCTTCGCGGCCGTTCCGGCCGTCAGGGCGACCCGGGCCGCTCCAAGTTCTACCTGTCGCTTCAGGACGACCTGATGCGCATCTTCGGCTCCGACCGCATGGACAGCATGCTGCAGAAGCTGGGCCTCAAGGACGGCGAAGCGATCGTCCATCCCTGGATCAACAAGGCGCTCGAGCGCGCACAGAAGAAGGTCGAAGCGCGCAACTTTGACATCCGTAAGAACCTCCTGAAATACGACGACGTGCTCAACGACCAGCGCAAGGTGATCTTCGAGCAGCGCATCGAGCTGATGGATGCCGAAAGCGTCACCGAAACCGTGACCGACATGCGCACCGAGGTCATCGAGGACATGGTCGGCAAGCGCATTCCAGCGAAGGCCTATGCCGAGCAGTGGGACGTCGAGGGCCTCAGGGCCGACGTGCAGCAATACCTCAATCTCGATCTGCCGGTCGTCGAATGGGCGGCCGAAGAAGGCATCGACGAGGCCGATATCCTCGAACGCGTCACCACCGCCGCCGAGAAGGAAGCCGCAGATCGCGCGGAACGTTTCGGTCCGGAGATCATGCAGTATGTCGAGCGCTCCGTCGTGCTGCAGACGCTCGACCATCTCTGGCGCGAGCATATCGTCAACCTCGATCACCTGCGCTCGGTCATCGGCTTCCGCGGCTACGCACAGCGTGACCCGCTGCAGGAATACAAGTCCGAGGCTTTCGAACTGTTCCAGGCCCTGCTCGGCAACCTGCGCCAGGCGGTAACCGCACAACTCATGCGCGTCGAACTGGTGCGCGAAGCAGCCGAAGCGCCGCAGCCGGCACCGCCAGTCATGCACGGCCACCATATCGACCCGTTGACGGGCGAAGACGACTTTGGTGGCGACGGTGGAACGCTTCTGGCCACGGCCCCCGTGCAGCGCGATGCGAGCGATCCGTCGAGCTGGGGCAAGGTCTCGCGCAACGAACTCTGCCCCTGCGGCTCCGGCAAGAAGTACAAGCACTGCCACGGCATCTACGAGGCATAAGAGACGCAGGATAAAAGTGCGGGTTTCTCCGCTCCCGGGTTCCTTACAGGAAATGCCGCCTTCGGGCGGCATTTTCGTTTCCGGTAGCGCGCTTCCTGGAGCGCGCGGGATGCTCTAGCGATCGAACGACTTGGCGTAGGTGATCAGGTTTTCGAGCGCGCGAATGCCCGTGTTGTTGATGTGGCGGCGGCCGAGCGTGGTGTCGATGCGGAAGGCGATGTCTTCCGCATTCGCCGCCTTCAGATCAGCGAGCCGTTCAATGCCGGTCTCCTCGAGACAGCCGACCATGCGCCAGCCGATGGATTTCGCCCGCATCATCCGTTCTCGCTCACTGTCGCTTTTCGGCATTGCCTCGTCCCGCCAATACAACCGCGCTGAACCGTTTGTTAACGCTGTTCTGGCAGTACTGAAGCCCTGTATTGCGTAATCTCAGGGTGTTCTCGTGTTCATGGCGGTATGTCAAACGGCCGGACGAATGCTGCCGTCGGCGCTGAGACACCGCCTGTCCGCGCTGATCGGCGCAGTTGCCGCTATTCTGACCGGCACCGACATGAAGAACACGGCCCGCCGGATGGCGCTCGTCGCCTTCGCGGTTCGCATTTTCAGCGCCGCCATCGCCTTTCTGTCGCAGATCATCCTCGCCCGGATGATGGGCGAGTTCGAATACGGCATCTTCGTCTTCGTCTGGGTGCTGGTGATCCTCTTCGGCAGCCTCTCCTGCGTCGGTTTCCATTCCGTCGTGATCCGTTTCCTGCCGGAGTATCAGGCGACTGCGGCGCTCGACGAGATTCGTGGCGTAACGACGACAGTGCGCGTTTTCGCCCTCACCTCCGCCACCACGGTCGCCGTCGTCGGTCTGCTCGGCCTCTGGCTCTTTTCGGCGCACATCGACGCCTATTACCTCGTGCCGCTCTATCTCGGCCTCTTCACCCTGCCGATGATCGCCCTTGGCGACGTGATGGACGGAACCTCGCGGGCCCATGGCTGGGCGCTCTCCGCCCTGAGCCCCACTTTCATCATCCGCCCCCTGCTGGTGCTGGCATTCATGGTGCTGGCAGTCACGGCAGGCGCGCCCCACACGGCGCAAACGGCCATGGTCGCGGCCATGGCGGCCGCCTATGTCACAACCGTCTCGCAGTTCCTCGTGCTGACCTATCGTCTCCGCTCGCGCTATGTGGAAGGGCCGCGGCGGATCGAGCTTGGCCGCTGGCTCCGGGTTTCGATCCCCATCTTCCTGGTCGATGGCTTCGGCTTCCTGCTGACCAATTCCGACGTCGTGATCGTCGGCCTCTATCTCGATCCCGAGGACGTCGCGATCTACTTCGCAGCCGCCAAGACCATGGCGCTGGTGCACTTCGTCATGTTCGCCGTCAAGGCGGCAACGGGCCCACGCGTTTCGAACGCCATGGCCCGTGACCGCAGGCAGCTCGCGGGCATCGCGATCGAAAGCGCGCGTTGGGCCTTCTGGCCGTCGCTCCTGGTCGGCGCGCTGGTGCTGCTGGCGGGCCCCTTCCTGCTTTCGCTTTTCGGGCCGGCCTTCGTCACCGGCATGCCCTTGATGATGATCCTCTTTGGCGGCATTCTCGCCAAGGCCTTCGTCGGCCCGGCGGAAACGCTTCTGACGATGGCGGGCCAGCAGACGCTCTGCGTGATCCTCTACGCCGGCGCGCTGGTGGCCAACATCGCACTCAACCTGAGCCTCATCCCTCTCCTCGGACTGACCGGCGCTGCTCTTGCAACCGCAGGTGCAATGTTCGTCGAGGCGATGTTGCTGCATATCGCCGTCCGGCGTACCTTCGGCTTCGCGCTCTTCGCCTTCGCGAGCGTGCGGGCCGGCAATGATAACAACGGGGCTGTCCATCCATGATCGGCAATACCAATCTTCCGAGCGATGCAAACAGTCGGGCCGCCCGGGTCCTTGGCGGGCTGGCACAGCCTGGCGATGCAGGCCCGACTGCGGAGCATTTGATCGAGGTCGGCCGCCCTGGACGCCATCTCGCCATCTATCCGGCGAAGGCCGGCTACGAGTTGCAGCGTGAGCTCGACTTCCTGTCGAACCGGGCACTGGAGCCGAACGTCTTCTTCACCGGCCGCTTCCTTGCACCGGCGATGCCCCGCCTCGAAGAACGGGTGATCCGGCTCGCCATCATGCGCGACAACGACGAGCGTCGCAGCCGCTTGCGGTTCCTGATGCCGTTCTCGATCGAAAAGCCCGGCTTCTCAATCGGTGCGCCGATCATCCGCGCCTGGTCGAACCCCTTCGGTCCGCTCGGCGTCCCGCTGCTTGACGCTGAAGACGCGGCAGAAACCATCGACAACCTGTTCGAAGCCTTTACCGCGCCCTCGACCGGCCTGCCCTCAGTGCTCGTCCTTCCCGACATGCGCCTCAACGGCAAGGTGGCCCGCCTCACCCGCGCCGTCGCCATCGGCCGCAACCTGCCACTGACGGTGACCGACACCTTCAGCCGCCCCATGCTCGAAAGCCTGCTCGACGGTCCGACCTATCTGCGCAACGCCATCAGCCCAGCGCATTTCCGCGAGCTGCGGCGGCAGTGGAACAACCTCGCAAAAGAAGGCGCGCTCACCTATTCGGTCGCCCGCCAACCCGCCGAAGTCCGCTTGCGCATGGAGGAATTCCTGGCGCTCGAAGCATCGGGATGGAAGGGAAAGGGCCGCAGCGCCATGGTGCTCGATCGCTTCCGTGCGGCCTTTGCCCGCGAGGCGATCACCAATCTTGCCGACGGCGACAGTGTGCGCATCCACACGCTCGACCTCGACGGAAGGGCGATCGCATCCATGGTGGTGTTCCTGATGTCGGGCGAGGCCTACACCTGGAAGACCGCGTACGACGAGCGCTATGCCAAGTTCTCCCCGGGCAAGCTGCTGCTGGCGGAACTGACGGAATGGCACCTCGACGATGCCAACATCGCCCGCTCCGATTCCTGCGCCGTGCCGGATCACCCGGTCATGAGCCGGTTCTGGCAGGAGCGCGAGGAAATGGGCACGCTGGTGATCGGCCTGCAGCAAACCCGCGACCGCGAAGTGCGCCAGGTCGCAGCCCAGCTCCACCTCTACCGCAACACCCGCAACATGGCGCGGATCCTGCGTGACAAGATCAAGGCGCTGGCCGGGCGCTAGAGAGGTCCGCTTGGGCACCGCAGGACGTTCGCGACATCACTTGCCGCGCGCCTCCGCTATTGCCTGTTCGCGCAGGAACCGTCTGATAACCTTGCCCGAAGTCGTCAGCGGCAGGCTATCGACGAAGGCGATCTCGCGCGGATATTCGTGCATCGACAGCCGCGTCTTCACCCACTCGCGAACGGACGTGGCGACACGCTCGTCACCAACCACGCCGGGCCGCAGGACGACATAGGCCTTGACGATCTCGGTGCGGACGGGATCCGGCTTGCCGACGGCAGCGGCGAGTTGCACATCCGGATGACCGGCAAGGCAATCCTCGATCTCGCCGGGGCCGATGCGGTAACCCGACGAGGTGATGACGTCATCGTCCCGGCCGAAGAAGGTGAAATAGCCCTCCTCGTCCATCACGCCCTGGTCGCCCGTCGTCATCCAGTCACCGATGAACTTCTTCTCCGTCGCCGCCTCGTTGCCCCAATAGCCGAGGAACATCACCGGATCCGGGCGCTTGACCGCCACCTGGCCGACGCTTCCGGCCGGCAGTTCATGACCTTCGGCGTCGATGATCGCCACCCGGTGGCCCGGTGCCGCCTTGCCCATCGATCCAGGCTTGACGACGCCGAGATCGGCGGCCGAGGAGATGACGATGTTGCACTCGGTCTGGCCGTAGAACTCACTCACTTCGAGGCCGAGCGCCGCCTTTGCCCATTCATAGGTCTCGCGACCGAGAGATTCCCCGGCAGAACCGATGGTCCGGAGGTTGAGGCGATAGCGCTCGCGCGGCTTCTCAACCGCCTTCATCAGCCGGAGCGCCGTTGGCGGAATGAAGGCGTTGCGAACGTCCATCTCCTCCAGGATGCGAAAGGCGGTATGCGGATCGAACTTCTGCGCCGGCGATGACACGACAGGCACACCGTTAAGCAGCGACGGCAAGAGCGCGTTGAGCAGCCCTCCCGCCCAGGCCCAGTCCGCCGGCGTCCACATGCGGTCGCCGGGTTGCGGCAGGAAATGATGATGAAACTCGAAGCCCGGCAGATGGCCGAGCAGCACCCGGTGCCCGTGCAGCGCCCCCTTCGGCGGCCCCGTGGTGCCCGAGGTGTAGATCATCAGCGCCGGATCGTCCGGGCCCGTATCCACCGGCACAAAGCCTTCGGGGTCGCCGGATGCGAGTGATGAAAAGGCGATCGTCCCCGGCTGCGGCTGATCTTCCGCCAGCACGACGAGGCGCAGTTCCGGCAGCCGGTCCCGAATCGCGGCGATGCGCTCGAAGCCGAAACCGTTGGTAACAACCGCCGCGACGTCGGCGTCACGCAGCCGGTACTCGAGCGCTTCGACGCCGAAGAGCAATGCAAGCGGCAAGGCGATCGCGCCGTGCTTGTAGATCGCCGCATGGGCAATCGCCGTTTCGAAGCCCTGCGGCAGGAGAATTGCGACACGTTCGCCCGGCGCAATGCCCTCGCCCACGAGCCCTTGCGCGAAGGCAGAGGATTGTCGGGCAAATTCGCCATAGGTCAGCGCCCGATGCGCGCCATCGGAATCGAAGTGCTGGAGACAGACGCGCTCCGGCTCACGCGCCGCCCAGGCGTCGCTGACGGCAACGCCAATATTGAACCTCTCCGGGATCTGCCATTGGAAGGCGCGGTAGAGTTCGTCGTAAGTCTCGATTCTCGGTAACATGACACTGCCATGACAGATTTCTGCTGCAGCGCACCTAACACCTTCGCAAGCGACAGTTCAATGACCGGCGCGGCAAGCACTGGCCAAGGCGCGTCCAAGCCGGAAACATCGGTCGGGGATGATGTCTGTGAATTCGGGTGGTGTGGTGGTGCCCCATGCCGGGGTCGAACCAGCACTCCTTTCGGAACTCGATTTTGAGTCGAGCGCGTCTACCAATTCCGCCAATGGGGCTCAGGGAAGTGCGATATCAGCGGCTCGGATTTACACGAAGGTTTTCACTGCGGTCAACCATCATTTTCAGGATGGCCCGATGACAATCACGAAAGCGTGCGGACCTGTCGCGGCTACCGCGATTTACAGGGCGCGCGATCCTGCCTAAGAAGGCGCCATCCAGTTTGCACTGCGGCATGTGTCGGTTCCGAGCTGCCGCCCGCGAGGTATAGATGATCGACACCGCCACCCAATCCCGCCAGCACCTGCTGATCGCCATTGTCGTGACACTTGGCATGGCGGCAACTGTCGGCGGGGCGCTCGGCTTCGAGCATATTGGCGGCTATATCCCCTGCGCGCTCTGCCTGTTGCAGCGCGATCCCTACTATTGGGGCATCCCGGTCGGCATTCTCGCCATCATCACCAGCGCGCTGAAACTGCCGGTGTGGCTGACCCGCACGCTGCTCGCCATCGTCGGCATCCTGATGCTCGTCGGCGCCGGCATGGGCGTCTACCACTCGGGCGCGGAATGGCACTTCTGGGAAGGCCCCTCCACCTGCGCGACGACGGCACAGGGCGTGTCGTCGAATGTCGGCGATCTGCTTGGAGATCTCGATTCGAAGCACGGTCCGTCCTGCACGGAGGCCGCATTGCGGGTGCTCGGCCTTTCCTTCGCCGGGTGGAACGTGATCGCCAGCCTCATCCTCGCAGCGATCGCCCTGCGCGGCGCTGCAAAGGCGCGCTGATCTCCCTGGGCGGACTCAGGAATGCGGACACTTTCGCGCCGTAACCACCCGACACGGGTTGGCGAAGGCACGCACCTGTCCTGATCCCGCTCTGGGGCTTGATCCGGCAAGAAGGCACGAACAGCGTCAGGGCTGCAGTTCGACGTCCCAGTAGAGATAGTCCATCCAGCTTTCATGCAGATGGTTCGGCGGAAAGAGCCGACCGTTGTTGTGCAGGTCCTGTACCGTCGGCTGGAAGGGCCTCTGGTGCGGGAACATGCCGGCCTGCTTCGGCAGCTTGCTGCCCTTGCGCAGATTGCAGGGGGAGCAGGCTGCGACGACGTTGTCCCAGGTCGTCTGGCCGCCGTGAGCGCGGGGCACCACGTGATCGAAGGTGAGATCGTCGGGCGAACCGCAATACTGGCATTCGAATTTATCGCGCAGGAACACGTTGAACCGGGTGAAGGCCGGGTGGCGCGAGGGCTGCACGTAGCTCTTGAGGCAAACGACGCTCGGCAGTCGCATCGAGAAACTCGGAGACGACACCGAATGTTCGTACTCGGCAAGGATGTTTACACGGTCAAGGAAGACGGCCTTGATCGCGTCCTGCCAGGACCAAAGCGACAAGGGGTAGTAACTAAGCGGCCGATAGTCAGCGTTCAAGACGAGCGCTGGTAAGGCCTGAGGTGAGACTGCAATCGTCAAGCGTATTCTCCTGATCGATTCGGCATCTGCACCTTCTATATTAGGCCCGTTGCAACAGGATTGTGAAGCCGGAAACAAAAATGCATGCGCTGGATTCGCTTTTTCCTTCAAGGTGTCACAGGAACAGCATCTCGGCGCATTTCCTGTGCATAATAGGCCCAGAAGAGCCGCGCAGCGACACTGCGCCAGGGCGACCAGGAGGCGGCAAGCGAATCAATTTCGCGTGCGGTCGGGCGCAATTCGAGGCCCAGCCCGTGGCCGATCGCGTTCTGCAAGGCGACGTCGCCAGAGGGGAAGACATCCGGGTGGCCGGCGCAAAACAGCAGATAGACCTCCGCCGTCCAGCGTCCCACGCCCTTGATCGCCGTCAGGTCCCGGATCGCCTCGGTCGCTTCGGCGTCGCAGATCGCATCGAGATCGATCTCGCCGCCCACCACCACATCGGCGACGCGACGCAACGCATCCGCCTTGGCGCGGGAGAGGCCGATGACGCGGCAGTCCTCATCGCTGAGCGAAATCACCCCTGATGCCGTCACCTCGCCGAGCCTCTCTTCCATCCGCCGCCAGATCGCCGCAGCGCTTGCCTTCGAGACCATCTGCGAGACGATGATGCTGGCGAGGCCTCGGTAACCGGGATTGGTTCGGCGGAGCGGCACGGGCCCGGCCCTGGCGACCACGTACTCCAGACGCGCATCGAGCATCACCAGACCGGAAAGCCCGGCTTCGATATCCTCATGTGTCCGGATGATCCGCATGACGCCTCCACAAAGCGGATGATTTTTATACGCCTTCCATGGCAAAGGGAAAGGATGCCAGACACGCCACCCGTTTTCCGCTTTGCCCCCAGCCCGAACGGCCTGCTTCACCTCGGCCATGCGCTTTCCGCGGTGCTGAACCACGACATGGCGAAGGCCGCGAACGGCCGTTTCCTGCTGCGCATCGAGGATATCGACCAGACCCGTTGCCGCCCGGAATTCGAGGCAGCGATCTCCAGGGATCTCGCCTGGCTCGGCTTGGACTGGGAGCGCCCCGTGCGCCGCCAGTCGGACCATTTCGGCGCCTATGCGTCGGCGCTTGAACGGTTGAATGAACTCGGCGTGGTCTACCCCTCGATCATGACCCGCGGCGAGATCAAGGCCGCCGTCGCAGAAGCCGAAGCCGGCGGCCGGACCTGGCCGCGCGATCCGGATGGCAGCCCGCTCTATCCCGGACGCGAGCGCACCTATTCGACCGGTGAGCGAACGGCCATGCTTGAGAGTGGCAGAGCCTATGCCTTGCGGCTCGACATGCAGAAAGCGATCAATCTCCTAGGCAACGCCCGCCTCACCTGGAGCGAGAGCGGTGCCGGGCCGGCGGGCGAAACCGGCATCATTGCTGCCAACCCCGCCGCCTGGGGCGACGTCATCCTGTCGCGCTCCGATGCACCGTCAAGCTACCATCTGTCCGTCGTGACAGATGATGCGCTGCAGGGCATTACCCACGTGGTGCGCGGCCGCGATCTCTATCACGCAACCTCCGTGCACCGGCTGCTGCAGCGGCTTCTCGACCTGCCGGAGCCGCTCTATCATCACCACCGGCTAATCCTTGGGCCGGATGGCCGCAAGCTCTCCAAGAGCAACCAGGATACCGGCATTGCGGCATTCCGTGCCGCCGGCCGCACCCCGGAAGAGGTCCGGGCCCTAGTCGTTTAGGTCCTCGTCTTCGCGGCCCGCATCGGTGCCGCTGCGGAACTGGAAGCTGCGCCGCACCATGCGTTTGACCCGGTATTTCAGGATTGCCGCGTTGATCTCGGCGCCGATGATGAAGATCGCCGCGATCATGTAGAGGAACACGAGCACGATCATGATCGACGCCAGGCCCGCATAGGTCGAGACATAGGTGGCGAAGGTCGCGAGATAGGAGGCGAAGGCATAGGCGCCGATCGTCCAGCAGACGAGCGTCAGCACGATGCCGGGGAGCACGTCGACCACCTTGCGGTGACCGTCCGGCAGCCAGAGATGCGACACGAGCAGCCCACCGGTCAACATGATCAGGGCGAGCGGCAGGCTCCAGTTGTCGACTGTCGCCAGCACACCGCCGAGCCACGGCCACCATTCCCCGGTGTAACGCACCGCCAGCGGCACCGCGACCAGCAGGATGCTGAGCGCCGCAAGGATCAGCACGCCGGCGAGCACGAAGCCGAGGCTCGCTAACCGGGTCATGTACCAGTAACGGCTCTCGCTGACGCGATAGGCGCGGTTCAGCGAGACGCGCAGCGCTTCCACGCCGTTGGAGGCAAAATAGGCCGCGGCAAGAACGGAAATGGTCAAAAGCCCGCCGCGCGGGATCGTCAGCACCCGCACGATCTCGTCGGCGACAGGCTTGGCGATCGATTCGGGCCAGGCGTCGAAGATCAGGTGTACGGCCGTTTCGGCAAATTGATCAGCGCCGAGAAAGCTGCCGAGTGCTGTGCCGAAGATTAGAAAGGGAAAGACGGCAAGCAGCGACGACAGAGCCACATGGCTCGCCATCGCCCAACCGTCATCGAGGCTGAAATGCCAGAGCGCATCGAATACGACTTTCCAGGTGATGCGTATGAATGCTGGCATTCCATTCCAATCCTACAGGGCTCCACGACCGCGTACTCCCGCGCTGTCGTCCCGGTGCCGTTTCCTTGGCTTCACACGATCCCAACGGCGACAACGCTGGCGGGTTCCGGCTTGCGCAATTCAATTGTATCCCGCCGATGAATATGGGAAACGGAGGCAGGATTTCTACAGGAATCGATCGGATGACTGATCGCCCCACAATCATTGTCACCGGATGTTCGTCCGGGATCGGCGCCTACTGTGCGCGCGCGCTCCATGCCGACGGCTGGCGTGTCTTTGCCACCGTGCGCCGGGAAGAAGACCGCCAGTCCCTTGAAGCTGAGGGCATCGAGACCTTCCTGATGGACTATACCAAGCCGGAAACCATCGCCGCCCTGGCAGACACGGTGCTGGCGCTTTCCAGCGGACGCATCGACGCGCTGTTCAACAACGGCGCCTATGGCCAGGCCGGTGCCGTCGAGGACCTGCCGACCGAAGCGCTTAGGCTTCAGCTCGAGACCAACGTCATCGGCTGGCATGACCTGACGCGGCGGGTGATTCCGTCGATGCGGGCGCGTGGCAGCGGCCGCATCGTGCAGTGCTCCTCCATCCTCGGCATCGTTCCCTATCGCTGGCGCGGCGCCTACAACGCATCCAAGTTTGCGATCGAGGGCCTGTCGCTCACGCTCAAGATGGAGCTTGCCGGCAGCGGCATCGAGGTGAGCCTCATTGAGCCCGGACCGATCGCGTCCAAGTTCACGACCAATGCCGTTGCCTATATCGAGCGTTTCATCGACCTCAAGAATTCGGTGCACCGTATCGAATACGAACGACAGATGCGGCGCCTGAAGGGCGAAGGCAAACCCGCGCCCGGCAAGCTCGGCCCGGATGCGGTTTATGCGGTTTTGAAGCACGCGCTGACAGCAAAGAAACCAAAACCGCACTATATTGTAACAAGGCCCGCCAGGCAGGGCGCGCTTCTGAAAAAGCTCCTGCCGGCAGCGTTGTTTTATCGCATCATCGGCCGACTTGGCTGAGTAAAAATGCAAGGAAGAATACGATGTCTAGTTTCTTCACCGGCCTGACCCTGTTCGTCATGGGCTTGGTCGCCATAGTTTTGCTCCGCGGCCTCTTGAACATGATGAGGGGCGGCAGCGCCAGCAAATCCAACAAGCTGATGCAGGCCCGCGTGCTGCTGCAAGCGATCGCGATCGTCCTGATCATGGTAACGCTGTGGGTCACCGGCGGCGGCCGCCCGACCTAGATGACGCAATTCCGGACGGAAAGCCGTTTCACACCTTTCCTGGAATTGCCCGACCTAGATGACGCAATTCCGGACGGAAAGCCGTTCCACACCTTTCCTGGAATTGCCCGACCTAGATGACGCAATTCCGAACGGAAAGCCGTTTCACACCTTTCCTGGAATTGCTCTAGAGGACCGTGACGACAGATGGTGAAGCTCAACAAGATCTACACCCGGACGGGTGACAACGGCACCACCGGGCTTGTTGCAGGTCCGCGCCGCCTCAAGAGCGACCTTCGGGTCGATGCCTATGGCGCGGTGGATGAATCCAACGCCTTCGTCGGCTTGGCGCGGCAGCACACGGCCGACATCCCGGCGCTCGACGACGCGCTGATGCGGATCCAGAACGATCTCTTCGATCTTGGCGCCGATCTCGCGACGCCCGACACCGGCGAACCGCCGCAATACGAACCGCTCCGGATCGTCACAGCGCAGGTAACCTGGCTGGAGACCGAAATCGACCGGCTGAATGCCGAGCTCGAACCCTTGCGCTCCTTCGTGCTTCCAGCCGGCAGTCCTGCCTCAGCGATGTTGCATGTCGCCCGCACCGTCGCGCGGCGGGCCGAGCGGCAGATGGTAGCGCTCGCCAATGTCGAAGGAGAGATCGTCAGCAAAGAGGCGATCGCCTATATCAACCGGCTCTCCGATTTCCTGTTTGTCGCGGCGCGTTCGGCAAATGACAAAGGTCAAGCCGACGTCCTTTGGATTCCCGGAAAAAACAGATAACGTCCGCTTCCGCATCGTTCCCAAGCCGGATTCGGATTGAGGAACCGTGGCATGGAACGACGCTTCGGGAGAGAGCATGTTCATACCGCTTCACGATACGAACACCCTGAAGCACATCAAGGTCCAGTACGTCACGATCAGCCTGATCGTCGTCAACATCGTCGTCTGGCTGATCACCGGGCCGATCGCCTCGGAAGAGTTCGCCAATGCCGCAATCCTCGGCTTCGGCTATATCCCGGCGCTCATCTTCGACTATGCCCAACTCGATCCGTCACTGATCATCGTTCCCGACGGCTTCACCTTCATCACCTATTCCTTCCTGCATGGCGACTTCATGCATCTGGCGATGAACATGCTGTTCCTCTGGGTGTTCGGCGACAATGTCGAAGACGCGCTCGGGCACTTCCGCTACCTCGCCTTCTATCTGCTCTGCGCCGCCGCGGGGGCGCTTGCACATGGGCTTCTCGATCCGGCCTCAGAGGCACCGCTGATCGGCGCATCCGGCGCGATCTCCGGCGTCGTTGCCGCCTACTTCCTGCTGCATCCGAAGGTGCGCGTCTGGGTTCTGGTGTTCTTCCGCATCCCGCTGCCGCTTCCCGCGGCCATTCCGCTGGCCCTCTGGATTGGCCAGCAATTCTTCATGCTGGTCGTCGATCCTGGCAGCGGCGTTTCCTGGAGCGCCCATGTCGGCGGCATCGTCGCCGGCCTCATCCTGGTGGTCATTTTGCGACGCCGCGACGTACCGCTTTTCGACCGCACCATCGTTACGCCACGCGCCGTCCGCCACAAGGCGGAACCGGTCACGGCCGGGCAGCAGCCGGCTCCGGATGCGACAAAACCGCCGATGCCCTGGGGACGCCAGACCTGAGCGGAGCCCGGCCTTTTCCGCCCAATGAACGCGGATCGGGCGGTTTTTCAAGGACTTGCCTGCCCCCGGCCCCGCATTGACGACCTGTAAAAGACTGGCCTCGGAACCCGCTTGCCATCCGCTTATCTTACGTGTACGTAAACGTCATTCCAATTCTCGGGATTATATCGATTTAGCGCCATGGACAGCGATTGTAATTGGAGAAAAAACGCGTATCGATGTCGCCAACCGACAATCAGGCGGCTCCGTTAAGGCGCATTTTCCTGCGAAAGCTCTTGGAGGGAAGAATCCATGAAAATACTTGTGACGGTGAAGCGGGTGGTTGACTACAACGTCAAGATCCGCGTGAAGGCAGACGGTTCGGGCGTCGAGCTCGCGAACGTGAAGATGTCGATGAACCCCTTCGACGAAATCTCGGTCGAAGAAGCGCTGCGGCTGAAGGAAGCCGGCAAGGCGGAGGAAGTCGTCGTCGTTTCCGTTGGTCCGGCCAAGGCCGAAGAGACGCTGCGCACGGCCCTTGCCATGGGCGCTGACCGCGCCATCCTGGTTGAGACCGAAGACCAGGTCGAGCCGCTCACTGTGGCCAAGATCGTCAAGGGCGTCGCCGAAGCCGAACAGCCGGGCCTGATCATCGTCGGCAAGCAGGCGATCGACGACGATTCGAACCAGACCGGCCAGATGCTGTCGGCTCTGCTCGGCTGGGCCCAGGGCACCTTTGCCTCCAAGGTCGAGATCGGCGATGGCAAGGCAACCGTGACCCGCGAAGTCGACGGCGGTCTGCAGACCATCGACATCAAGCTGCCGGCAGTTGTCACCACCGACCTGCGCCTCAACGAACCGCGCTACGCCTCGCTGCCCAACATCATGAAGGCGAAGAAGAAGCCGCTCGACAAGAAGACCCCTGCGGACTTCGGCGTCGACACCGCTGCCCGCCTCAAAGTGCTGAAGACCGAGGAGCCGTCGGGCCGCAAGGCCGGCATCAAGGTCAAGTCGGTCGCCGAGCTCGTCGAAAAGCTCAAGACCGAAGCCGGCGTGCTCTGATTTAAGGAAGGGAGATATCATCATGGCCATTCTTCTTCTGGCTGACCACGACAGCAACCACCTTTCCGACCAGACCGCCAAGGCGCTGACCGCCGCCTCCAAGATCGGCGGCGATGTGCATGTGCTGGTCGCCGGTAGCGGCGCCAAGGCAGCGGCCGAACAGGCATCGAAGCTTGCCGGGGTATCCAAGGTGCTCGTCGCCGACGATGCCTCGCTTGCCAACAACCTCGCAGAGCCGCTGGCAGCCCTGATCGTTTCGCTCGCCGGCAACTACGACACCATCGTCGCAGCGGCGACCTCGGTCGGCAAGAACGTCATGCCGCGCGTCGCAGCGCTGCTCGACGTCGCCCAGGTCTCGGAAATCATCGAAGTGGTCTCTTCCGACACCTTCAAGCGCCCGATCTATGCCGGCAACGCCATCCAGACGGTGCAGACGACGGAAGCCAAGCGCGTCATCACCGTGCGCACCGCCTCCTTCGCCTCTGCCGCTGAAGGCGGTTCGGCTGCGATCGAAAGTGTCGCGGCTGCCGCCAACCCGGGTGTCTCCAGCTTCGTCGCCGACGCCCTGTCGTCGTCCGACCGTCCGGAGCTGACCTCGGCCAAGATCATCATCTCCGGTGGTCGTGCGCTCGGTTCCTCGGAGAAGTTCCAGGAAGTCATCCTGCCGGTTGCCGACAAGCTCGGTGCTGCCGTCGGCGCCTCGCGCGCCGCTGTCGATGCCGGCTACGCGCCGAACGACTGGCAGGTCGGTCAGACCGGCAAGGTGGTCGCACCTGATCTCTATATCGCCTGCGGCATCTCCGGTGCCATCCAGCACCTCGCCGGCATGAAGGACTCGAAGGTCATCGTCGCGATCAACAAGGACGAAGAGGCACCGATTTTCCAGGTCGCCGACTACGGCCTGGTTGCCGATCTCTTCGAAGCGCTGCCTGAGTTGCAGAAGGCCCTGTAACCACGGCAAGAGCCGCCCGCCGCCACCCATGAAAAGGGCTGGCAAAAGCGTGGACTTGGCATTAACAATCTACCGGGCCGGCCAAACCGGCCCGGTTTGCGTGTCTGATGGCGGCCTCACCGCCAAACCTTTGAAGATGGATGTTCGCCGCGATGATCAAGACTGTCGGAATTATTGGTGCCGGGCAAATGGGCTGTGGCATCGCGCATGTTTCGGCAATCGCCGGATACAAGGTGCAGATCTACGATCTTGCCGCTGAACGGATCGAAGCGGGCCTTGCCACCATCAACGGCAACCTCGCCCGCCAGGTATCGTCCGGCAAGATGACCGACGAGGCCCGCAAAGCCGCCTTGGCCCTGATCAAGGGCTCATCCGACATCAACGACCTGTCGCAGGCCGACCTCGTCATCGAAGCCGTCACCGAAGACGAGACGATCAAGCGCAAGATTTACGGCCAGGTTTGTCCGATCCTGAAGCCGGAAGCGATCCTGGCGACCAACACCTCTTCTCTGTCGATCACCCGTCTGGCCTCGGCCACCGATCGTCCCGAGCATTTCATGGGCATCCACTTCATGAACCCGGTTCCGGTCATGAAGCTGGTCGAGCTCGTGCGTGGCATCGCCACTGACGAGCTGACCTTCAAGACCGCCAAGGAGTTCGTTGCGACGCTCGACAAGACCGTAACGGTCGCCGAAGATTTCCCGGCCTTCATCGTCAACCGCATCCTGCTGCCGATGATCAACGAGGCGATCTACACGCTTTACGAAGGCGTCGGCAGCGTCGAGGCCATCGACACGGCGATGAAGCTTGGCGCCAACCATCCGATGGGCCCGCTGCAGCTCGCCGACTTCATCGGCCTCGACACCTGCCTGTCGATCATGCAGGTGCTCTATGACGGCCTGGCGGATTCGAAGTATCGCCCCTGCCCGCTGCTGGTGAAATACGTCGAGGCAGGCTGGCTCGGCCGCAAATCCGGCCGCGGCTTCTACGACTACCGCGGCGAGATTCCGGTTCCGACCCGCTAACTTGTCGTCAAAGGCAAAGAAAAACCCGGCGATCCGCCGGGTTTTTGTTTTGTGCACCTACCGATCCCGCCTCAGCTACCGACTGCCGGGGCGACAGCGGCGCTGATCAGCGCCTTGGCATCATCGCTGTCCCAGGCGGCCGGGCCGTTCATCGAGCCGATGAGGCAGCCCTTGTCATCGAGCAGCAAGGTCGCCGGCAGGCCGAAGGCAAGGCCTTCCTTCTTCATGTTGTTGAAGACGCCCATGGAGGCGTCGCGGTAGTAGCCAAGGTCGTGCACGGCAGTCTCGTCGAGGAACGCCTTCGGCTTCTCGTCGTCGCCGACGTCGATGTTGATCGCCACCACCTCGAACTTGTCGCTGCCGAGCGACTTCTGCAGTGTGTTGAGCGCCGGCATTTCCTCGCGGCACGGCACGCACCAGGTGGCCCAGAGGTTGACGAGCAGGGTCTTGCCGGCAAAGGCCGAGACATTGGTCGGCTTGCCATCCGGACCGTTGAAGTCGAGCGCGATCGGCCGCGGCGACGAAGCCGGCGACATGGCGGCGACATGACCCTTCATGAACGGCGTCAGCGACGCGACCTTGGCTGATGTCAGCGGGCAGCTGGTGCTGGCCGTTTCAGTCGCCTCACCATTGCCAGACCCCGTCTCCTTCACGTATACCGCTGCCGCACCGACGATCACGCCAAACAGGGCGGCGAGCGCGAACAGTTTCACGGCCGGGGGGGATTTCTTCTGGTCGGGCATTTCATTCTCCAAGGCGGGCATTCTTCATGGCTGACGGCAATTCCGAGACGAAATCCTCCAACCAAATGTGGGGCGGTCGCTTTGCCTCGGGTCCGGACGCGATCATGGAGGAGATAAATGCCTCGATCGGCTTCGACAAGAAGCTCTATGCCCAGGACATCCGCGGCTCAATAGCGCATGCGACGATGCTGGCGCATCAAGGCATCATTTCGACTGAAGACAAAGACAAAATCGTTCACGGCCTCAACACGATCCTGTCAGAGATCGAAAGCGGCCAGTTCGAGTTCTCGCGCCGCCTCGAAGACATCCACATGAACATCGAAGCGCGGCTTGCGACACTGATCGGTCCCTCCGCCGGTCGCCTGCACACCGCCCGCTCGCGCAACGACCAGGTGGCGCTCGACTTCCGCCTCTGGGTCAAGGAAGAGCTGCAGCGGACTGAGAAGGCGCTGACGGCGCTGATCGCCGCCTTCCTCGACCGTGCCGAGGAACATGCCGATACCGTCATGCCGGGCTTCACACACCTGCAGACCGCGCAGCCGGTCACCTTTGGCCACCATTGCATGGCCTACGTGGAAATGTTCGGCCGCGACCGCTCGCGCGTGCGCCACGCCATCGAGCATATGGACGAAAGCCCGATCGGTGCTGCCGCACTCGCCGGCACCGGCTTCCCGATCGACCGGCACATGACCGCCAAGGCGCTCGGCTTCGCCGGCCCGACCCGCAACTCGATCGACACCGTGTCCGACCGTGACTTCGCGCTCGAATTCCTGTCGATGGCATCGATCACGGCCACGCACCTGTCGCGCCTCGCCGAAGAGATCGTCATCTGGTCGACCCCGCAATTCGGCTTCATCCGCCTGTCCGATGCGTTTTCGACCGGCTCCTCGATCATGCCGCAGAAGAAGAACCCCGATGCCGCCGAACTGGTGCGCGCCAAGACCGGCCGCATCAACGGTTCGCTGGTAGCACTTCTGACGGTCATGAAGGGCCTGCCGCTCGCCTATTCCAAGGACATGCAGGAAGACAAGGAACAGGTCTTCGATGCCGCCGAGAGCCTCGAGCTGGCGATTGCCGCCATGACCGGCATGGTGCGCGACATGACTGTTCGCACCGACCGCATGAAGGCGGCCGCCGGCTCCGGCTATTCGACCGCGACCGATCTTGCCGATTGGCTGGTGCGCGAGGCGGGCCTGCCCTTCCGCGACGCCCACCACGTCACGGGCCGGGCCGTAGCACTTGCCGAACAGAAGGCCTGCGATCTGGCGGATCTCTCGCTTGCCGACCTGCAATCGATCCACGCCGACATCACCGAGAAGGTCTTCGACGTTCTGACGGTCGAGGCTTCGGTTGCCAGCCGCACCTCCTTCGGTGGCACTGCGCCCAACGAGGTTCGCAAACAGATCGCCTGGTGGCGCGCCCGAAACTAAGGGATGAGCGAAGGTGTGGGCGGCCTCCGCCCGCAAATTCAGGGTGCACAAGCGCCGGAAAAATCGATAAGACATCGCACCAGCATCAGTCCCGCGAAGGAAAATAACGATGACATTCACGAAGGCGGCCCGGCTTGCGCTCCTGCTGGCGATCCCCGGGCTGGTTCTTGTCGGTTGCGGACGCAAGGGCGATCTCGACCGCCCCGGTTCGACGGCGCCGATCAACACCAAGGCGCCCGCCGGCACCGTCGAGCAGAAGGAAAAACCGGACGACCGTCCTTTCCTGCTCGATCCCCTCCTCTAGATCCGCTCATCGTTTCCAACGAACCATTGAATTGATCTAACTCTTTGAAATTACGCAATTCCGGACGAAAAACCGCTTCATACTCTCCTGGAATTGCGCAAAAGCCGAGCTGCAGCCCGTGAACCACTTCCAGTACCGCGACGGAATCCTCTACGCTGAAGACGTGCCGGTCACCGACATCGCGCGCGCCGTCGGCACGCCTTTCTATTGCTATTCGACCGCCACGCTCGAGCGCCACTACACGGTCTTTTCCAAGGCCTTCGCCGATGTGGACGCGATGGTCTGCTATGCGATGAAGGCCAACTCGAACCAGGCGGTGCTGAAGACGCTCGGTCGCCTGGGCGCCGGCGTCGACGTCGTCTCGGGCGGCGAACTGCGCCGCGCCCTTGCAGCCGGCATTCCCGCAAGCCGGATCATGTTCTCCGGCGTCGGCAAGACGCCGCAGGAAATGGACCTGGCGCTGGACGCCGGCATCTATTGCTTCAACGTCGAGTCCGAGCCGGAACTCGAAGTCTTGAACCAGCGCGCCGTGCGCGCCGGCAAGCGCGCCCATGTCTCCTTCCGCATCAACCCTGACGTCGACGCGAAGACCCACGCCAAGATCTCGACGGGCAAGAAGGAAAACAAGTTCGGCATTTCCTGGGAGCGCGCCCGCGCCGTCTATGCCCATGCCGCCACGCTGCCCGGCATCCAGGTCACCGGCATCGACATGCATATCGGCAGCCAGATCACCGAACTGCAGCCCTTCGACGACGCCTTCAAGCTGCTGCGCGAGCTGGTCGACACGCTGCGCTCCGATGGCCACTCGATCGACCACGTCGACATCGGCGGGGGCTTGGGCATTCCCTACAAGGACGACAACAACCCCCCGCCGCTGCCCGATGCCTATGCGGAAATCGTCAAGAGCCAGCTGCAGTCGCTCGGCTGCAAGATCGTCACCGAACCGGGCCGGCTGATCGTCGGAAATGCCGGCATCCTCGTGACCGAAGTGATCTACGTGAAGGATGGCGGCGACAAGACCTTCGTCATCGTCGACGGCGCGATGAACGACCTCATCCGCCCGACGCTTTATGAGGCCTATCACGAGATCCGCCCTGTTCGCATCTCCGCCGCCAACGCCCCGCGCATCCGTGCCGACGTCGTCGGGCCCGTCTGCGAAACCGGCGACTACCTAGCGCTCGATCGCGAGATGGCGATGCCGAAGCCCGGCGATCTCTTCGCCATCAGCTCGGCAGGTGCCTATGGCGCCGTCCAGGCCAGCACCTACAATTCCCGTCTGCTGATCCCTGAAGTTCTGGTCAAGGGCGACCGCTTCCACGTCGTTCGTCCGCGTCAGGATTATGATGCCCTGATCGGCCTCGATTCGGTTCCGGACTGGCTCGCCTGAGGCGATCCGCACCAACGACGACAATCTGTGGATCGGCCACCCGGGCGATCACGATTCTGTTTGCGCCCTCGTCTTCGCCACAAAGGATGGTATCCTGAAGGCCAGCGGAATAAGCTAAGCTGCGCCGTCTCCGGCCGCATCTCGCTTTACGATATAGGGTCAGCCACGAGCGTTGACGGGCGACCGAAAGGAAACTTGGGCGGATGACGCAATTCCGGCAGGATGAAACGCCACAACCGAAGCCGTTTTCGAGAACCCTGGCACTGAAGAGATGGCTGGCGCGCTCGGTGCTGGTCGCCGAACAGCTTCTGCCGCGCACCCTCCTGCCCGGTTCTATCGTTCTTCTATTTCTCGCCTGCGCTTGGCTCGGCTTCTTCCGCGTGGCACCGTTCTGGCTGCATGCCGCAGCCCTCTTTGCCTTCGCCATCGGTTTTCTCGCATCGCTGTTTCCGCTGACGCGGATCCGTTTGCCCGGAAATGTCGACGCGGACCGCATGCTGGAAGAGCGCAACGCCCTGCCCCACCAGGCGATCCGCGTCCAGGACGATCGGCCGGCAACCGACAATCCACTGGGCGAGGCGCTGTGGCGCGAGCACCAGGCCCGCATGGCACGGATGATCGGCGCGCTCGAGACGGGGCTTCCGCGTCCTGATATCGCCCGACACGATCCTTTTGCCCTGCGTGCCGTACCGGTGCTTCTCGCCTGTGTCGCCTTCGCCTATTCCTATTCCAACCGCGCCGGCCTGCTCAGCGACGCGCTGCGCCTGCCGCAGGCTGCGGTCGAAACGGCCGATATCCGCATCGATGCCTGGGTGACGCCACCCGCCTATACCGGCCGTGCCCCGATTTTCCTCACCGGAAAGCCGGAGGCCGTATCGGCTGCGGAGGACACCGGGGCCATTACCACCCCGCAATTCAGCGAACTGACGGTCCGTGTCACCGGGGCCGGACCGGACCAGATCGTCCGGTTTGCGGAAAGCGGCGCGGCCAAGGCAACCGCCATTCCGGCGGTCGGCGAGAAAGCCGGGGAAACGAAGCCCAAGCCGAAGGTGGGCGAGGCCGGGCCCAAGGTCGCCGAAATGGCTGCGCCCGAGCCTGCCCGCAACCCGAATGCCGTGCGCAACCATGTCTACAAGATCGTCAAGGACGGCGAGCTCGTCGTCGGGGATCGGCGCTGGGCTTTCAAGATCATTCCGGATGGTGTGCCGCAGATCTCCTTCGACGGCATTCCTCGTCCGACCGTCAATGCGGCGCTGGAAATCACCTTCGCTGCAACGGATGATTACGGCATCGCTCAGGCCTGGGCCGAGATCCAGCCACTCGACGAAGCTCCGGAGGGAGCCCGCCCGCTCTATCCGTTGCCGGAATACCGGCTCGACCTGCCGCGCCGCAACGCGCGCGAAGCCAAGGGCACGACCAGCCGAAACCTCAGCGAACATCCGCTTGCCGGCAAGCGCGTGAAGGTCACACTCGTCGCCCGCGACGCCGCAGGCCAGGAGGGCCGCAGCCCGCCGCATGAAATGATCCTGCCCGCCCGCCAGTTCATCCAGCCGCTCGCCGGCGCGGTCGCCGAGCAACGCCAGGTCTTCGCCCTCAATGCCAACGACCTGCCGCGCGCGCTCGACCTCAACGATGCCGTTGCTTCGCTTGCCGAGGACTGGATCCCCAACCTCACGCATTTCCTGCTGCTGAAATCGGCTCGCACGCGCATGGCCCTTGCCTACAACGAAGACATGCTGCGTGACGCCGCCGGATACCTATGGGAGATCGCGCTCGGCATCGAAGATGGCGACCTGTCACTCGCCGAGCGGCGCCTGCGCGACGCACAGCAGGCGCTCTCGGACGCGCTGGAGCGCAATGCGTCCGACCAGGAAATCGCCAAGCTGATGCAGGAGCTGCGCCAGGCCATGCAGGAGTACATGCAGGCCCTCGCCCAGCAGGCGGCGAAAGACCCGCGCATGGCCGGCAAGATGAACCCGAACAACATCCTGCGCCAGCAGGACCTCGAAAGGATGATGAACCAGATCGAGAACCTGGCGCGCTCCGGCGCGCGCGATCAGGCACGCCAGTTGCTGTCGGAACTGCAGCGGATGATGAACAATCTGCAGGCCGGCCGCGGCCAGCAGCAGATGGGCCAGCAGAACGATGCCATGAGTCAGCAGATCGAGAAGCTCGGCAAATTGCTGCAGGATCAACAAAAGCTCATGGACGAGACCTTCAAGCTCGACCAGGCGCAGCGCGACCGGATGCAGCGCGGCGACCCGTTGCAGGGCGAGGATAACGAGCTCTTCGGTCAGGAGATGCCGCAGGATCCGGAACAGCGCGGCGATCCGAATGGCCAGCCCAACCCGCTCGACGAGATGACCGCCGAACAGCTGAAGGATGCGCTCAAGCAGTTGAAGCAGCAGCAAGACGCGCTTGGCAAGCAGCTCGGAGAACTCAACAAGAGCCTCGAAAACATGGGCATCAAGCCGGGCAAGGGTTTCGGCGAAGCCCAGCGGGAAATGGACGGAGCCTCCGGCGCGCTTGGCAAGGGCCAGGGCGAACAGGCGGTGGGCAATCAAGGCCGTGCGCTACAGGCGCTGCGCCAAGGCGCCCAGGACATGATGAACCAGATGCAGAGCCAGGGTCAGGGCCCCGGCATGGGCGTCCCGCAATTCGGCCAGAACGGCCGCGACCCGCTTGGCAGGCCCCAGAACAACCGCGGTCCGGAATTTGGTGACCACGTGAAGGTGCCCGAGGAATTTGACACGCAACGCGCCCGCCAGATCCTCGAAGAGATCCGCCGCCGGCTTGGAGATAACCTGTCGCCGGAGGCCGAGCGGCAATATCTCGAGCGCCTGCTCGACATGCAATGAGCCCGTAGCTGGTTCGGGCCAGCCGATCCGATATTCCGGTCCTCGCGAGGCGCAGCGTTGCGGCGCCTAGAGCAATTCCAGGAAAAGTGCGAAACGGTTTTCCGTGCGGAATTGCGTAATTTCAAAGACTTAGGTCATTTCAGTGTTTCGATGAAACAATGAAATGATCTAGCCTCAAGCCCACGACCTCGGCAGCAATCAGTTGTCGGATTGGGATTCGTCAGGCAGCCAGCGCGAGCGCAACGGCCTTGCGGATATCGGGAAGGGAAAACGGCTTGGAGATGACGTCGACGATCTTGTCGGCCAGATCGTCGGCCCGCTCGCGCTGTTCGGCATAGCCGGTCATCAGCAGGATCTTCATTGCCGGAAAGGCAGCCGACGCCTGATGCGTCAGCTCGATGCCGTCCATGACGGGCATGCGAATGTCGGAAAGCAGGAGATCGAAAGCCTCGCTCTGGAGGCAGGCAAGGCCGTCGGCACCGTCGCCCGCCTCGACCGTCTCATGGCCGTCGAGCTTCAGTGCCCGCGCGACGAAGGAACGCAACGCATCCTCGTCCTCGGTAATCAGGATTTTCGCCATCATGGCCTCCGCGTTTCCGAGGCGCGGCTTTCACGCCGACGCCCGCACCTGATCCAAAAGGTTACAGCGGGCGTCGGTCATCGACCGGACACGACGGCGCTGCAGCACCGCCAATCCGATAGGGAATCACCACGCGGTACATCCCCAACCAACCAGTTTTTCGTTTGTGTTCGGTAAACGCGCGGCGACCGGATTTCAGGGTCGGCGTGCCGTTTTGACACGCCTTACTCGGCGTCGCCGGTGACGACACCTACAAAAGGCAGCTCGCGGAAGGCATAGGCGACATCCATGCCATAGCCGACAACGAAGTGATCGGGGCATTCGAAACCGACATAATCGGCTTCGAGCTCGACCTTCCGCTTGACGCGCTTGTCGAGCAGCACGGCGATCGTCACGTTGCGCGCGCCGCGCTCGTACATCAGCTCCTTGGCGAAACGCAGTGTCCGGCCGGATTCGAGAATGTCGTCGATCAAAAGCACGTCACGCCCATGCACGTCGCTGTCGATATCCTTGATGATCTTCACGCCCTGAGAGACCGTACCGAGCCCGTAGCTCGACAGCGTGATGAACTCGACTTCCGGTGCAAGGCCGGTGTTGTGCATGGCGCGGATCAGGTCTGCAGCAAAGATGAACGATCCCTTGAGCACCGCGATCACCAGCAGATCCTTGTGCGGACCGTTGACGATCATCCCGGCCAACTCGCTGTTGCGCGCGGCAATCGTTTCGGCCGTGTAGAGAGGTTCGATATTCTTACCGCGAACAACGGGCATCAAGGCTTCTCCAGCGTTTCATCCGGAAGACCAAAGCCTTCCCATCCGCGCCGCTTAGCACAATCAGCGGGCTGAAACACCGTTTTCAGCGAAGGAAACCGTCACATCGGGCATTTTTCCACCTGCATAGGGCAGCCGCGTCCTGAAATGGCGGCTCTCGCCCGGCGCGATTGCCGCGCCTTCGGGCATCACGCGCGTGGTCGTAACCTGGCGCCCGTTGGCTGCCACCCCCACCACGACGAGCGGCAGGCGCTGTTCGACATCGGAGCGGTTGTCGATCGAGCCGTAGACGGAAAGCACCCGCATGCCGCCGGAATAGTCGAGAGAGCTCGTGACCCCTGATATCGCAAGCGGCTGGATATCGGCCTGCCCGTCGCCCGCGAAACCGACGATCACCAGAAAGGATGCGAGTGCGAAACCCGCGACCAGGCCGGCGAAGCGGCGCGCCGGCATGTCGCGCAGCCGCGCTTCGGCGAGGCTCAACAGTCGGCCGGCAAGCGACGTTTCGTCGGCCACGACCGTCAAGGTCGGCCGTTTCTGATTTCCCATCTTGGCGTTGTCGTTGAACACCGGATAGGGCGTTCGGCGCGACGAGGGAGCAATCACCTCGAACTCGGCATCGACATAGTCGACGCGTCGCGGCATCGCGGCTGCCTCACGACCGCCCCGTTCGGGCGGCAGGAAGTCCGCCGAAGCGCCGGCGGTTTTGGTCCGGAATGCATGCATGACCAGTTCCTCCTGTCCCACAGGGGCACGGTGCGGCCACTCGACCTACCGCCTCGACTGCGAAACCATCGGGCAATGCGCGAACCCTTGGCATGCAAGAATCTAGGCATTGCATCAATTCTTTCCGACACGTAAACCGGAATGGTTAATGTTTCGGAAAGACGTCGCGAAAGCGGCACCTTTTCATGAAAAATTAACCGCTGCTTAACCATGATTCCGCTGGCGGTTTTGCCTTTCGAGGCTGGTCGTCCTATGCGCGGAGGACCGGAACCGGCCGTCGGTTGCAGGGCCGTGAGAGAGACTGGGCTGCCGCTTGATTCACTTTGAGAACGTCGGACTGCGCTATGGCATGGGACCGGAAATCCTCCGGGACCTGACCTTCGATATTCCGCGCCGTTCGTTCCAGTTCCTGACCGGTCCGTCGGGCGCCGGCAAGACCACCCTTTTGAGACTGCTGTTCCTCTCGCTGCAGCCGACGCGCGGCCTGATCCGGATGTTCGACCGCAACATCTCGTCGATCCCGCGCGAGGAGTTCCCAATGCTGCGCCGGCGCGTCGGCATCGTCTTCCAGGATTTTCGCCTGCTCGACCATCTCACCACCTATGAGAACGTCGCTCTGCCGCTGCGCGTCCGCGGCAAGGAGGAATCGAGCTATCGCGCCGACGTGCTGGAACTGTTGAAATGGGTCGGCCTCGGCGAGCGCATCAATGTCCTGCCGCCGGTTCTTTCAGGCGGCGAAAAGCAGCGCGCGGCGATCGCGCGGGCGCTGATCGACCGGCCAGAGATCCTGCTTGCCGACGAACCGACCGGCAACGTCGATCCGCCGATGGCCAGGCGCCTCCTCAACCTCTTCCTCGAGCTGAACCGGCTCGGCACCGCGGTGGTGATCGCCACCCACGATCTGTCGCTGATGGATCAGGTGGAGGCGCGACGCATGATCCTTTCGCAGGGGCGGCTCGACATCTATGAGTGACAGCCGCACGAAACGCCAGAAGGATGCGCCCGAGCAGGCGTCGGAGCCGCAACAACGCCGGACGGAAATGCGCGTGCGGCCGACCGGCCCGATCGTGCCTTCGACCAATGTCTCCGGCCATGCGCTGATGTGCGTCATCGCCATCATGTCGTTCCTTGCCTGCCTGACACTCGGCGGCGTCAGCATGGTCAGGGCAACGGCCCAGAGCTGGCAGTCGCAGATCTCCCGCGAGATCACCGTCCAGATCAAGCCGGACGATAGCCTCGACATGGAGAAGGCGCTCGCCGATGCCCGCGATCTGGCGCTGACCTTCAGCGGCACGACCGATGGCAAGATCGTCGATCGCGCCGCCACCGCGCGCCTACTGGAACCCTGGCTCGGCGAGGGCCTCGATCTCGACGAATTGCCGGTGCCGCGGCTGATCATCATCACCATCGACGAAAACAATCCGCCCGATTTCGCCGCCATGCGCAAGGCGCTGACCGAGACGATCCCACAGGCCTTCCTCGACGATCACCGCACCTGGGTCGACCGGCTCGTCGCCATGGCCAATACCACGGCGATGATCGGCACCGGCGTGCTGGCCCTCGTGTTCTCCGCCATGGTGCTGACGGTGATTTTCGCCACCCGCGGCGCCCTTTCCGGCAACCGTCACATCGTCGAGGTGCTGCATTTCGTCGGTGCCGAGGCCGGTTTCGTCGCCTCCGAATTCCAGAAGCATTTTCTGAGAATCAGCCTCAAGGGTGCCGGCACCGGCGGCCTGCTTGCCGCGCTGTCCTTTGCGCTTGCCGGCTTCTGGCAGTCGCAGACATTGGCAACACCGCAGACCGATCAGGCAACCGCCCTCTTCGGAACCTTTACCATTGGCTATGGTGGCTATCTCGGTATCGCCGCCATCATCGTCGTCATCGCCATCCTGACGACCGTGACCGCTCGCCTCACGGTCATGCGCACGATCCACGAGATCGACCTCATCCGTTCGGACCCCGGCCGCACGGATCTCTACCAGAGCTGAACCGCCCGATGTTTCGCCGTGCCTCGATCTATTCCTTGCCGTAATCTGTGGCTATGTGAAGAGAATCATGATGGCGCGAGAATTACGCGGGAACGGGATGGCCGGAGGAGGCAAATGGCAGGGGAAAGCCGACGATGGCCGGCGGCCCCGCAGCCTCTTGCGCAAAATTCTCCGGCGAACGTTCTTCGTCCTCCTGTTACCGCTCGCGCTCCTGATCGGCGCCTTCCTCAATTTCGCCGACACCGTCGCATCGCTGCAGCCACCCGTGCATCCCAAGGCGGATGCGATCGTCGTCCTGACCGGTGGTTTCCAGCGCATCGACCAAGCGGTCGATCTCTTGAAGGGCGGCGCCGGAAAGCGCCTGCTCATCTCCGGCGTCCACCCGACGACCACCGGCAGCCAGATCCGCCGCAACACCCAGAGCTCCGCCGATCTCTTCAAATGCTGCGTCGATATCGGTCATGAGGCGATCGATACCATCGGCAACGCCACCGAGACGGCACAATGGATCCGTGATCGCGGCTATACGAGCGTGCTCGTCGTTACCAACAACTACCATATGCCACGCAGCCTGCTGGAGCTTCGGCGTACCCGCCCGGAGACGGAATTCATCCCCTACCCGGTGGTCAATTCGGATCTCAAGACGACGAACTGGCTGCGCAACCCGATGGTACTGAAATCGATCCTCCTGGAGTTCGGGAAGTATACGATCGCATCGGTTCGCGATCTCGCCGGCGCCCGGCCGACGAGCGGCCTGCGCACCGATTCCTCACGCGCCACGCCGGCGGAAGAATAGAGGCCCTCGAGAACGTCGATGGCCTAAAGTGAGAGAGGGCAGTTTTCCTTCGGCACGGTTTCGTGTAGGCAGCGATCAATCGGCCTGACGCCGAGCCCCTTAAGAACTCGCCTACGAGAGCGTGCCTGATGATCGTCTTGCGTTCGATCCTTTTCAACATGGTGTTCTACGCCAATCTGATCGTGCAGATGATCGTGCTGACGCCGATCTATTTCCTGCTGCCGCGCAAGAAGGCCTGGTTCGTTCCCAAGAACTGGGTGCGCAGCAATCACTGGCTGCTCGACAAGATGGTCGGGACGACCTTTGAGATCGAAGGCTTGGAGAACCTCCCGAAGGTCCCCTACATCTTCGCTCCCAAGCACCAGTCCTTCTGGGATGCCTATGCGCTGCTCCCCTGGCTCGACGATCCCTTCTACATTCTGAAGCGTGAGCTCACCTGGATCCCGCTGTTCGGTTGGTACATCCTCAAGCAGCGCATGGTTCCGGTAAACCGGGCCGCACGCGGCAAGGCGATGACCAGCGTCATGGATCGCACCAAGCAGGAAATGGCAACCGGCCGCGAACTCATCATCTACCCGGAAGGCACGCGCCGCCCGCCGGGCGCTCCGCCGGAGTACAAGTACGGCATCGCCCGCCTCTACCGCGACCTGAACGTGCCTGTCGTGCCGGTCGCCATGCATCCCGGCCTCTTCTGGCCGCGCCGCAAGTTCCTGCGCTTTCCCGGCCACTTCAAGGTCCGCATCCTGCCGCCGGTCGAGGCGGGCATGGATCCGGATGCATTCCTTGCCAAGCTCATGGAAGTCACGGAGAAGGCCAGTGACGAACTGCTTGTCGAAACGGTGCAGAACAATCCGCACCTGCCGCTGCCGCCAACCGCCGAGCAAAGGCTGAAGGAACTGAAGGCCGCCGGCAGGGCCTGAGCGATCAGGCCCGCGCACGCTGGCGTGTCTGCTCGAGCAGGCCCACCACCTCTTCCAGCCAGTGATCGCGGATGCCCATTTCCTTGAGATGGGCAAGCGTGTTGAACACATACTCGCTGTTCGGCCCGGATTTTCCGGTCGAAACGGCGACGATATCGGCCGCCTCACCGGTGCTGAGCGTTCCGGCATACTGGACGTGGTCGCGGTCGATGACATAGGCAAGCGCCGGCACCCGCCGTCCATCGGCAAGCAGCACCGGCATCGTGCGCTCCTTGTAGACATGCGTCACCAGTTCACGCTCGCGCAGATAATCGGTAACACTCTCCCGCTGCCCACGCTCGACACGAAAAGCCGTGCCGATGCAGGAGCCGCCTCGGTCGAGCCCAAGCACCAGTCCCGGCCGCTGTTCGGTGCCGCGGTGAACCCAGGAATGCACGCAGAGCGACCGGCGATAGCCGAATGCGCGTGCCGTCAGCTTCTCCTCGAAGGCAAAGCCGGGGTTCCACATCAGCGACCCGTAGCCAAAGACCCAAAATTCGTCCATATCCACTGTCATTCAACCCGCGCTGTCTGCTCTCGCCACCGAATCACCATCGGCTTGTAGGAATGGTCAGCCATGTCGGTTTCTACGGCACAGCATCTCGGCACGAAAGAGACAAGCTCGTCCTCGTGCACCCGAAGACAAGAATAGTTTTGCGGATCGGCGGCGCCACCCGAAAGGCAGCCGCAGTCCAGTTTAGAGTGAGGTATCCGCGCCCATGTCGGCAACCGCAGTTTCCAATCCCTCGCCGGTCAGCCGGAAGTTCCGCTGGCTGACGGCAGGCATCGTGCTTGTCGCCGGCATCTATTCGACCGGCTGGTTCCTCGCCGCCGATCAGATCGAGAAACGCCTCACGGCCCGTCTTGCCGATGGACAGGCAGCCGGCCTCGGCGGCGAATGCACGAACATGGACGTGCGCGGCTTTCCGTTCCGAATCGGCCTCTTCTGCGACAAGGTCCACCTCGACGACACCCGCCATGGCACATCCGCCTCCTTCGGGGCGCTGCGCACAGCCGCCCAGGTCTACCAGCCCGGCCACGCCGTGATCGAGCTCGACGGCCCGGCCGAAATCCGGGCGTCGCCCGGCCTCAACGTCTTCGCCGACTGGACGCTGCTGCATGCGAGCGTGCGTGCGACCTTGTCCGGTGTCGACCGCACCTCGCTCACCTATGACAACCTCACCGGTCGGGTGCGCCTGCCGCTTGCGGGCGACGGTCTTGGCTTCGGCGCCAGCCACGGCGAACTGCACCTGCGCCAGAACGGCGCGGATCTTGATGCCGCTTTGAGCGTCGACAAGCTCGACCTTCGTCCGGAGGAAGGCCCGAGCTACGCGCCGCCGGCCACGGTGGCTGCGGACCTGACCTTCACCGACAAGGCCGGGTGGATGGCAACCACACCGACACCGGAGATGTTTCGCGGCAGCAAGGGCGAACTCCGACAGCTCACCCTCGATCTCGGCTCCGGCATGAACGCCAAGCTTTCCGGCCCCTTCTCGGTCAACGATCAGGGACTGATTTCCGGCGAGTTCTCGCTGACGATGACGAATATCGAGGCCTGGCGGGCCAATCTGGTCAAGCTGATTCCCGACGACGCCAACCTCGTCGACAACACCGCGAACATGCTGAAGGCGCTCGCCAACGGCAAGGACGAGGCGACCGTGAAGCTCAACGTGCGCGACGGCACGGCGTTTCTCGCCTTCATCCCGATCGGCGTCCTGCCGACGCTCTAGATCGTCGAACACCCGCTTCCGGACGGAAGACCGTTCCTCGGTCTTCCTCGACTTGCTCAGCTTATTTCTGATCCATGGCATGCCGGCCGAAGTCCGGCATCGCCGTATCCTGGCCCGCCTGGATGATCGAGCGGCGGATGGCGCGGGTGCGGGTGAAGAGGTCGAAGAGCTTCTCGCCGTCGCCCCAGCGGATCGCCCGCTGCAGATAGGCGAGATCCTCCGAAAACCGCGCCAGCATCTCCAGGATCGCGTCCTTGTTGTGCAGGCAGACGTCACGCCACATGGTGGGATCGGATGCCGCGAGACGGGTGAAGTCGCGGAAACCCGAGGCCGAATACTTGATGACTTCGGATTCGGTGACGGTCTCGAGATCATCGGCGGTTCCGACGATGTTGTAGGCGATGATGTGCGGCAAGTGCGAAACGATCGCCAGCACCTTGTCGTGGTGCTCGGCGTCCATCTCCTCGACCATCGAGCCGAGCGTTTCCCAGAAACGCCGGAGCCGCGCGACCGCTTCCCCATCAGCGCCCTCCGGCGGCGTCAGGATGCACCAGCGGCCGCGGAAGAGGCCGACGAAGCCGGCATCCGGGCCCGAGTGCTCGGTACCGGCGATCGGATGCCCCGGCACGAAATGAACGGTCTCGGGCAGATGCGGCGCCATCTGCGCAATCACTGAGCCTTTGGTCGAGCCGACATCGGTGACGATCGCACCGGGCTTCAGATGCGCAGCAATCTCGGCCGCCACGGCACCGGACGCGCCGACCGGGACCGAGACGATCACGAGGTCCGCGTCGCGAACGGCGTCGGCCGCAGACAGCGTATAGCGATCGCCGAGCCCGAGCTCCTGCGTACGCTTCAGCGTCGCCTCGCTGCGCGTGGAGACGACGAGCGTACCGGCAAGCTGCTTCTCGCGGATATCGCGCGCGATCGACGAGCCGATGAGACCAATGCCGATGAGGGCGATCGTTTCAAACTGCTGAGCCATTATTTCCGTCCCATGAATTCGATCAGCGCCGCGATGACGCCTTCGTTGGCTTCTTCCGAGCCGATGGTCATGCGCAGCGCATTGGGGAAGCCGTAGCTGCTGACCGCCCGCAGGATATAGCCGCGGCTGGTCAGGAAATCATCGGCTTCCTCGGCCCGCTTGCCGTTTTCTTCCGGAAAGTGGATCAGCACGAAATTCGTGACCGAGGGCGTGATGCGCAGCCCGATCGCTTCGAGCGCTTCGCTGACACGCGCAAGCCAGGTGAGATTGTGATCAACCGCCGTTGCCACGAAAGCCTGATCACGGATCGCCGCAGCACCCGCCGCGATAGAGGGCGCACTGAGGTTGAAGGGCCCGCGGACACGGTCGACCGCGTCGATCACCTCCGGCGGTGCATACATCCAGCCGATGCGCAAACCCGCAAGGCCGTAGATCTTCGAGAAGGTGCGGGTCATCACCACATTGCGGCTGGCCGAGACGAGCTCCAGCCCGGCGGCATAGTCGTTGCGGCGCACATATTCGGCATAGGCCGCGTCGAGCACCAGCAGCACACCCTCGGGCAGCCCCGCATGCAGCCGGCGGACTTCATCGACGGGGATGTAGGTGCCGGTCGGATTGGCCGGATTGGCCAGGAAGACGACCTTGGTGCGCTCGGTGACCGCCGCGAGAATGGCATCGACATCGACGCGCGCATCCTTCTCCTTGACGGTAATGGGCGTCGCGCCCGCCGCCAGGATCTGGATCTTGTAGACGAGGAAGCCATGCTCGGTGATGATGCCTTCGTCGCCGGGCCCGAGATAAGTGTGGCAGAGAAGCCCGAGCAGTTCGTCCGACCCATTGCCGCACATGATGTTTGCCGGGTTGAGGCCGTGCACGGCACCGATCGCCTCTCGCAGCGCCCGCGCCTGGCCATCCGGATAACGTTCGAGGTTGAAGGCAGCCGACTGGAAGGCTTCGATCGCTTTCGGGCTTGCGCCAAGCGGCGTCTCGTTGGACGAGAGTTTATGCACCTTGGCGACACCCGGCGCATGCTCCTTGCCCGGCACATAAGCGGCAATATCCAGGATGCCGGAACGCGGCTCAGGGCTCTTCGAAGCAAGGCTCATCGGGTCAGCTTTCTTTGGCCATCAAAGTGCTGCAGCAACCGATACGTGCCATGGGAGGCGCGCGGCGCTGCAGGCAGGAAAAGAGGTCAAGCCATTAGCGGCGCAAGCGGCTTTTGTCGAGGGTCCGCCGCGGTTCCCAGGCAGGTTAGCGGGTGGGACGCGGCCTCTCGCGCGTGCTCGGCACGCCCTGCGGCGCCAGCACCGGCACGAAGACGCGGCGCGATGCGCGTGCGGCGACCGGCAGCCCCTGGTAAAGCCGCTTCTGCGCCTCGACGACGATGACGCCGGAGAAGACCGGCCAGAGCGAACGGCCGAGCCGCTCGAAGCCCCGACGCAGCCGCAGGATCGCCCTGAGTTTCGACGGCGGGAAGAAGAGCGCATCCGCCGTGGCACCTGGCGTGAAGTTGGTCTCGCGCAGCAGCGCCGTCAGCTGCCCACGCGAATAGGGTCGCCCGGAACCGAAGGGCGTGTGTTCCATGCGCGCCCAGACGCCGCGCCGGTTGGGCACGACGATGATAAGGCGACCGCCTGGCGCCAGCACCCGCCAGATCTCCTTCATGGTCTCCCGCGGGCTTTCGGCGAATTCCAGCGAATGCACCATCAGCACCCGGTCGATCGAGGCGTCGGGCAGCGGCAACTCCTCATCGAACACCAGCGCCGTCGAGGAGAGCTCGGCAACCGGCCAGTTCACCGCCCCCTGCCCCGCCGGCATGAAGGCGAAGGTGCGCTCCGTGTCCTTGCGGAACCGTTCGAGATAGGGAACGGCATAGCCGAGGCCGACCAGCCGCTCGTCCGGGAGCCGCGCCCAGACGGACGAAAGCGCCATGGTGACGGATTGCTCCGCCATCCGGCCGAGCTCGGAGTGATAGAATTCTCGCAGGTCGACGATATCGGTGTGCATTCGCAACATGTTAGCTTCGAAGCGGTAGACTTCAAGGTAAGGCTCGCTACATTCGGCAGCATTCCCTCTCTTCTGACCGGAGGACGTGCCATGGCCGCGCTCGAACTCGACCTCTTCCTCTGCCGCACCGATAATTTCGGCGTGCTGATCCACGATCCCGAAAGCGGCCTGACCGCCTCTATCGACGCGCCGGAAGAGGCGCCCATCCTGGAAGCGCTGGAGCGGCGCGGCTGGAGGCTTACCCACATCCTGACGACCCATCATCACGGCGATCACGTGGCGGCAAATGACGCCCTGAAGGAACGCTTCGGCGTCACGATCATCGGGCCTTTCGGGGAAGCCTCGAAAATTCCGGGGCTCGACAAGGCCGTGCGCCATGGTGAGCGCTTCGATTTTGCCGGTCGTTCCGTCGAGGTGATCGAGACCCCGGGCCACACGGCCGGTCACATCTGCTTCCACTTCCCGCAGGACAGGCTGCTGTTTGCCGCCGACACCCTGTTTGCGCTGGGCTGCGGTCGTCTGTTCGAGGGGACGGCAGCGACCATGTGGCAGTCTCTCAGCCGGCTGATGGCGTTGCCGGATGACACGACGGTCTATTTCGGCCACGAATACACGCTGTCCAACGCCCGCTTCGCGGTCACGGTCGACCCCGAGAATGCCGAGCTCAAGGCGCGCGCCGCCGAGATCGAGGAGACGCGCTGCGACGGCGGCTTCACCGCACCGACGACGATCGGCCTGGAGAAGCGCACGAACCCGTTCCTGCGCGCCACCGACCCGGGCATCCGCGCCCATCTTGGAATGCAGAACGCCGACGATGCCACGGTCTTTGCCGAAATCCGCAAGCGGAAGGATAATTTCTAGTGGCTGAGACGCAATCGGCGGCGGAGATCATCAAGGCACTCGGTTTGGCGCGCCATCCGGAGGGCGGCTGGTACTTCGAGACCTTCCGCGATACGGCTGGTGGCCCACGCGGGCATTCGACGGCAATCTATTATCTGTTGGAGCGCGGCGAGCGCTCGCACTGGCACCGTGTCCGCGACGCGGTCGAGATTTGGCACTATCACGCCGGTGCGCCGCTCGAACTCAGCATCGCCGAAGATGGAAAATCCGCCGAGACGCTGCGGCTCGGGTCCGACATTCTGAGCGGAGAACGACCGCAGGGCGTGGTCCCGGCCGATTGGTGGCAGTCCGCCGCCTCGCTTGGCGAATGGACGCTGGTCGGCTGCACCGTCGCGCCAGCATTTGATTTCGCCGCCTTCGAAATGGCGGCCCCCGACTGGCAGCCGCCCAAGCGATAACAAGCCCGGTTATTCCGCCGGCTGGGCCACCGTCGCACGATTGCGGAAGATCATGTCCTTTGCAGCAAGCACTGCGCCGCCGGTCACGAACAGGCAGGCGAGCGCGATGCGCCAGGACGGCTCGGCAAAACCGAACAGGATCAGGATCAGCGTCGAAAGCACCGGCGCCGCATAACTCGCGACGCCGAGAAGCTGGATATTGCCGTTCTTCACCCCAAAGTCCCAGGCATAGAACGCCGCTCCGACCGGCAGCAGCCCGAGGCCGACGACCGCCAGCCACTCGAAGGTCGTCGCCGGCCAGACGGTCGTTTCGAGCGCCAGATGGCAGACGAAAGACAGGATCGAGGTCGCAAGACAAAATCCTGTCACGACATCCGTCGAGACCGCTTCGAAGCGGCGGGTGATGAGCGAATAGCCCGACCAAGTGAAGGCGCAGAGAAAGGCGGCGCCGTAGCCAAGCAGATAGGCATCGTCGAAGGCAACGCCATTGCGCGCCACGATCAGGATCGTGCCGACGAGGCCGGCGAGTGCGCCGGCGAGATGATACCAGCGCAAGCGCTCGCCCGGCAGCAGCGCCGAGCCGACGACGATCAGCAGCGGCCAGAGATAGGCGATCAACCCGGCTTCCACTGCCGGGGCGTTGCGCAGGGCCGTGAAATAGAGAAAATGATAGCCGAACAAACCGGCGATACCCGTGATCCAGACCTTGGCGGGTTGCTTGAGCAGCGCCAGGCGCTCAGGCCTCATCCCCAGCACCCCCAGGCCGGGCAGGCTGCCGATCAGGAAGCAGATCGCCGAAAGCTGGAACGGAGGCATCTTGCCGGATGCTGCCGTGAACAGCGCGAGCAGCGACCACATCAGAATGGCGGAAAAACCGATCAGCGTTGCCTTGAATTTCATAGTCGTCCCCTCGCGCGATTTCTCTCACGGAAACCTGCGCCGATAAAATCTTCGTGCTTCGTGGTATTTAACCTTTTAGTTGCACACGACCGCGCGTCAACCACCAAATCGTGTCGCCGAGACCGTGACCGGTCCGAGCTTGGTGGGGATGCGGACATAGACGGGGGCGTAGACGTTCACGTTGGGCGCCTTGGCAAACCAGATTTCCATCGTCTGCAGACGACGCAGATACTCGACATCCTCGCGGCCCTTCTTGTAGCCGGCCTTCGGCACGAAACGGATACCGCAGACGATCACCTCCCCTTCAAAGCCCTTGGTCTTGAAAGGCTTGGTCCCCTTCGGTGAGAGCTTGATGTCGAGCCGCGACTCGCCGTCGAAGATCGGCAGCGTGTTGGGGCACACGCGCGCATCCGCGGGAATGATCAGACCGGAAAGCGGGTCGAGCACGTTGCGCATGTCGCGTGAGGTGACGGGCACCCAGTTCTTCGGCAAGGGCGTCCGCTTCGGCGTCATGCTGGCTTGCACCACATTGCCGTTGCGATAGGTGACGTTGATCGCCCTGCTCTTCGATCCACTGCGATAGGACATCGAATAGTGCGAGGCGCGCAGGTAATCCCTGCCGATCACACCCGAAACCTGCGTCTGGCCCGAGGTCCGGCTCAGGATGTCGAGCAGCCCGGCCGACTTGAGCGTCCCTGAGATCGTATAATGATTCTTTTCCAGTTCCGTGTGGAACGAAGCCCGCGCAACTGGCAAACCGGCGAGCGAGATGCTGTAATCCGTCAGATGTTCGACATCGGCGGCCGACGATGCTGTGGAAAACGAGACCGCGGACAGCAGCGCCGCCACGCGAAAGCCATTTCGCAACTTCATGCCCTTAAAAATCCATCGCTCGAATATCGCCGCAATACCCTGAAATGCAGGCTCTTTGCGGCTTTTCTACGCCCAGTACGCTGCAGCCGGCCGTCGGGCCGGCCCCGTGGCCGCCACCCGTCCTCATGCAAGAAATAACGCATAGCAAAACCGCTTGGAATGGGTCTCGCAAGGCATTATTCTTGCGAGAACTACGCCTCACATCTGAAGAACGGACGGGAAAAACCGCGGGTTTTCCGAGAATGCAAGAGGTTTGGCTTGACGGGCGGGCCGTCTCTGACTATAGAACCGCGACTTTCCAATAATGGCCTAGGAACGCGGCCTGGGCTCTGGGCCCGCTACCGCATTGTCCGGCGGCGATAAAGAGAATAGGTGTACCATGTCCCGTAGTTGCGAATTGACCGGCAAGGGCGTCCAGTCGGGCAACAATGTAAGCCACGCCAACAACAAGACCAAGCGCCGGTTCCTGCCGAACCTGTGCAACGTCACGCTGATTTCCGATGCTCTCGGCCAGCGCTACCGTCTGCGCGTTTCCGCTGCAGCTCTCCGCTCGGTTGAACACCGTGGCGGCCTCGACGCCTTCCTGCTGAAGTCGGACGAGAACGAGCTGAGCATGCGCGCTCGCCTGCTGCGCCGCCAGATCGTCAAGAAGGTTGCTGAAGCCGCCTAATCGGCGCCAGCGTCCTGTCTTTGACACGCGTTTAAAAGGCTTGCGGGTTCATCCAGCAAGCCTTTTTCTCGTGCGCGTGTTTCTGCCTTCATCGGCCGGATGCTCGATCCGGCTTTCATCCCTCTAGCTGGTGGCATCTCCCAGGATAAAAAAATGCTGATCAACCGCACTTTCTTCGTCTATATCGCGCTCATGACCCTCGTGGTCGTGGCTTCGAACATCCTCGTACAGTACCCGCTGCCGGGCTCGATTGCCGGCATGCAGCTTGGCGATCTTCTCACCTGGGGCGCCTTCAGCTATCCCTTCGCTTTCCTGGTGACGGATCTCACCAACCGACAGTTCGGGCCGCGCATCGCGCGCCGCGTGGTGGTCGCAGGCTTCATCGTCGCCATCCTGCTCTCCTTCGTCGCCGCCACGCCGCGGATCGCGATTGCCTCGGGCTCTGCCTTCCTGTTCGGCCAGCTTCTCGACATCTCGGTGTTCAACCGCCTGCGCCGTCAGAGCTGGTGGCATGCGCCGCTCGCAGGTTCGCTGATCGGCTCGGCGCTCGACACCGCGATGTTCTTCTCCTTCGCCTTTGCCCCGTTCTTCGTGTTCTTCGGACCGAACGACAGCTTCGCGCTGGAAACCGCGCCCCTGCTCGGCGTGCTCACGGCCGAAGCACCGCGCTGGATCTCCTGGGCGATCGGTGACTTGAGCGTCAAGATCCTCTGCGGCCTCGTCCTGCTGCTGCCCTATGGCGCGCTGATGAGCGTCGTCAAGCCGATGCCGGCAGCGGAAGCCAAGGCATCCGCCTAGAGCAGTTCCAGGAAAAGTGTGAAACGGTTTTCCGTCTGGAATTGCGTAATTTCAAAGACTTAGATCATTTCAGTGTTTCGATTAAACAATGAAATGATCTAAACATGGCCTACCGAAAAGGATCGAGCCGATGATTGCGGTCAAACGGCCGCAACCATCGGCTCTGTCGTTTCAGAGCTTGGATCACTCGCCCCTTGGGCGAAACAAGCATTGCCTACTGCGTCACCGCGGTCGTGAGGCGGAACTCCAGCATCAGATTGCGCTCGAGGATGGAGTGGTTGTCATCCGAAACGACGATGACACGAACTTCGCCGTCCGGCCGTACGACGACGTCGAGCCCTTCCATATTGTCGATCTGGTGGCGCATGTCGGCTTCGAAGATGACTTCGCCATCGACCACGGCGCCGGGCTTGATCGTGTCGCCGGCAATACGCCGGATCTGCATACCGAGGCCCGAACCGAACGAGAAGCGCCGCTCCAGGAGCAGCAGGTCGCCGTTCGGCAGGAACGCGCCGTCGGTTACCGCATAGGGATCCTTGCGCACGACGGCAAACGCGCCACGCTGCGGCCCGTCGAGAATGCCCGCCAGCAGGTTATCCGCCCTGTCGACGCTGCGCTCCGCAACGGCGATCGTCGCGCCAGCCAGGGGGCCGTCCTTTGGCGCCACTGCGATGGTCTCGATGCCGCCATTGTTGCGCAATTCCTTGATCGGGAACGGCAACGCCAGGCTCCCGATCGGCGTCGATGCAGCAAAGCCCGGGTCCGGGTAGATGTCGATGCGGTGTGCCTGCTCGTAGCTGACGACCACCTGCCCCGACCGCAGCGCCAATCCTTCCGAATCCACCTTCCACTTCGCCAGCCCGACGTCGCCGTTGCGGTCGGCCATCGGCGTGGCGGTAAGGTCCGTAAGACCGGAAAGCCGGCCGTCCGCATCACGGGTCACGGCGCCTTCGAGCCAGTGTCCGGTGTCCATGATCGCGATGAAGGAAGTGCCATCCGGTCGAAAACGGATTGCCGACACGGCGCCGAACAGGGAATTCGCAGAGGTCATTTCCAGTCCGCCAACGAACTCCAGCGCGCCGAACTGGGTGGCGCTCGATCCAACCGCGAAACTGCTGATCTGACGACTGCGGATCGGCAGAGTTTCGCCGCTCGAGGCGGCCCATGCCGAGCCGGTCGACGCGAAAAGCAGGAGGGCTAGAAGTCCGCGACCGAGCATGGGGAAGTACCTTCAGGGGAAGAACATCAGGAATGAAACGGAGTACGACGACGAGAGACACCTGCCACGGCGCACTGAGATCATCGCTGCAGCTTGGTAGACTGTAAAATTTTGTCCGTAAATTGACTTCGGCTCAAGGCCGGAACGGGCTGTCGCCGATTGGCGTTCGGAAGCGGCAAACACCACCTCCGAACGAAACAAATTATCCGGCGCGACGAAGACGCGAGGAACCGCGGCGCTTGCTTTCATCCTCGAAGAGCGCGGCCAGCTGCTCGGTCATCGCACCGGCAAGCTCGTCGGCGTCGACAATGGTCACGGCACGACGGTAGTAGCGCGTCACGTCGTGACCGATACCGATCGCCAGAAGCTCGACAGGCGAGCGCGTTTCGATCTGCTCGATGACCGCGCGCAGATGCCGTTCCAGATAGTTTCCGGGATTGACCGACAGCGTCGAATCGTCGACCGGCGCACCGTCGGAGATCATCATCAGGATGCGGCGCTGCTCGCGCCGTGCCATCAGTCGCTCGTGCGCCCACATCAGCGCCTCGCCGTCGATGTTTTCTTTCAGCAGGCCTTCGCGCATCATCAGGCCGAGATTGCGGCGCGCCCGGCGCCAGGGCGCATCGGCGGACTTGTAGATGATGTGGCGCAGATCGTTGAGCCGGCCCGGCGCCTGCGGCTTGCCGCCGGCAAGCCACTTTTCGCGCGACTGTCCGCCCTTCCACGCCTTGGTGGTGAAGCCGAGGATCTCGACCTTGACGCCGCAGCGTTCCAGCGTGCGCGCCAGGATGTCGGCGCAAGTGGCGGCAACGGTGATCGGGCGGCCACGCATCGAGCCGGAGTTGTCGATCAGCAGCGTCACTACCGTGTCGCGGAAGTTGGTGTCCTTCTCTCGCTTGAAGGAAAGCGGCTGCATCGGGTCGATGATGATGCGCTGCAGGCGCGCCGTGTCGAGGTAACCCTCTTCGAGGTCGAATTCCCAGGAGCGGTTCTGCTGCGCCATCAGGCGGCGCTGCAGGCGGTTGGCAAGGCGACCCACAGCACCCTGGAGATGGGAAAGCTGCTTGTCGAGGAAGGCGCGCAACCGGTCGAGCTCGGCCTCGTCGCACAGCTCTTCCGAAGCGATCGTCTCATCGAACTCGCGGGTGAAGACGGCGTAGTCGACCTTCTCGTTGAAGTCGGCAAAGGGCTGGTTCGGGCGCTTGACCTCGCCCGGCGTCTCGCTGTCCTCGTCGCCCTCGTCCTGAAGATCGTCGTCGGAAATCTCCGCGCCGTCCATCTCGCCTTCTTCCATCTGCTCTTCGGCAGCCTGGTTTTCATCGGCGGGGGCGGCGTCGTCGCCGGCTTCCTCGTCGCTGGCGTTTTCGTCCTGCTCCTGGCTGCGCGGCTGGTCTTCGTCGGTCTCGCTCTCCTGCTCGTCCGGCTCGACGTCGTCGTCGCCATATTTCTCGGCGACCTCCATCAAGGTCAGCATGTCGCGCACGACCCGGGCAAAGGCCTGCTGGTCATTGATCGTCGACGACAGGTTCTGGATGTCGCCCGCAGCCTTGCCTTCGATGAACTCGCGCCAGAGGTCGAGTACCTTACCGGCGGAGGCCGGCGGCTTCTCGCCGGTCAGCTTCTCGCGCACCAGAAGCGCCACGGCTTCGCCGAGCGGCGCGTCGGCCTGCCGCTCGATCGTTGCGAAATTCGCCTTGGCGTATTTCTCTTCGAGCATGACGTTCAGGTTCTTGGCGACGCCCGCCATGCTGAGCGCACCGATCGCCTCGACACGCGCCTGCTCCACCGCGTCGAAAATCGCGCGAGCGTCGGCCCCTTGCGGCGACATCGTCGCGTGGATGCGCGCGTCATGACAGGCCTTGCGCAGCGCCATGCTGTCACCCAGCCCGCGGGTGACGCTGAGTTCCTGCAGCGTCGGGCGCTTGGAAAGCTCGGGCAGACGAATGCGCTCGCCGGTCATGCCCGGCCGCTCATTGGCGAAGGCGACTTCCACCTCGGCATCGCCCGCGATCGATCGGATGCAGCCGGAAAGCGCCCGCTTGAACGGTTCGGCAGCATTCTCGCGCGTGGTTGGCTTTGCCTTCGAGTTCGAGCTCACGAGAGTTCCTTCTTCAGCCAGATGCGGTGAAATCCCGGCGGGAAATCATCGAGTTTGCCATAAACGTCATAACCCAGCTTCTGATAGAAGCCGTCGCCCTGGAAACTGAATGTGTCGACATAGATGTAGCGGGCGCCGCGGCTTGCGGCGACCGCTTCGACACGCGCAACGAGCTCACGCCCGCTGCCCGACCCTCTCAGCGCCTCGTCTACCCAGAGCAGTTCGATGAAGCACCAGTTCCACGCCGTGTAGGCGACGATGCCGCCTACGATCTCGTCGCCGTCGTTACGCACCGAAATGGCGAAGCGCTTGTATTTGGCGCTTCCCGCCTTTTCGAGGTTGAAGGCCTTGAGGCCCTTGAAGACCGCGTTGGCGGTCTTCGCGACGCTCTTCTCCTCAACGAAGCGAAGCGCCCGTGCGCCCTCCGCCTCCGCCATGGCTCAGGCGGTGGCTTCCAGCACGATGTTGGCAGCGCTTTCCTTGAGCTCGATCCCGAAGGCGCGCTGGTAGTGCTCGGCGACCAGCGCCCGCTCCAGCTCGTCGCACTTGTTGAGGAAGGTCACGCGGAAGGCAAAGGCGATGTCGCCGAAGATATAGGCGTTCTCGGCCCAGGTGATGACCGTACGCGGGCTCATGACGGTCGACAGGTCGCCGTTGATGAAGGCTGCGCGCGTGAGGTCGGCAACACGCACCATCTTGGAAACGGTCTCGCGGCCCTTGTCGGCGGTGAAGCCCTTCACCTTGGCGGCGACGATGTCGACTTCCTTGTCATGCGCCAGGTAGTTCAGCGTCGTGACGATCGACCAACGGTCCATCTGCGCCTGGTTGATCTGCTGCGTGCCGTGGTAGAGTCCGGTGGTGTCGCCGAGGCCGATGGTGTTGGCGGTCGCAAACAGGCGGAAGGCCGGGTGGGGACGGATGACGCGGCTCTGGTCGAGCAGCGTCAGGCGGCCGGAGGATTCGAGAACCCGCTGGATGACGAACATGACGTCCGGACGGCCGGCATCGTATTCGTCGAAGACGAGCGCGACATTGTGCTGGTAGGCCCAGGGCAGGATGCCGTCCTTGAACTCGGTGACCTGCAGGCCGTCCTTGACGACGATCGCGTCCTTGCCGACGAGATCGATACGGCTGACATGGCTATCGAGGTTGACGCGCACGCACGGCCAGTTGAGGCGGGCAGCGACCTGCTCGATATGGGTGGACTTACCGGTACCGTGATAGCCCGAGACCATCACGCGTCGGTTGTGGGCGAAGCCTGCGAGAATAGCGAGCGTGGTTTCGCGATCGAAGAGGTAATCCGGGTCGAGGTCCGGCACATAGGCGTCGCCCTTCGAATAGGCAGGAACGCGCAAATCCGTATCAATGCCGAAAACCTCCCGGACCGAGATCGTCGTATCGGGGAGGTTGGAAATGTCGAGGTCAATCTTGCTCATCATGTCTCCAGAGCGGCCACCGGACGGCACCCGCGCATTCGCCTGCAAAAGTGCTTCTGTAATAATCCGCGTTGTTAGCAGAAACCAGCCTGTTTTAACAATTGGTAGGCTTGAATAACCGCGCGAAAACGCTCTTCGGATCCCCTATCTCCGCCATTGGCATCGGGGTGATGCTTCTTGACGAGATCCTTGTAGGCAGCCTTGATATCGGCAGCAGTGGCCGAGGCCCCGAGGCCGAGTGTTTCGAACGCCTTTGCCTCGAGCGTCTTCAACTTGCGCTGGCGCGGCTCCGGGCGACGGGCGCGCGCTTCGCTGACGAAACCGAAGGGGTCGCGCATCCGGGCCTGGGCGCCGGCCGAGCCCGACCGCGTCTGCGACTGCGTCGGACCGTTCTTGGCATTCTTGTTGACGCCGACGGTCCAGGTCGGCCGGTGGCCGGTCACCGCTTCCTTCTGGTAGCGGGCGACCTCGCTGTCGGAAAGGCCGGAGAAGTAATTGTAGCCCTTGTTGTATTCCTTCACATGTTCGAAGCAGAACATGAAGTACTGGCCCTCGGCATTGCGGCCGACGGGCGCTTTATGCACGCCCTTCTGATCGCAGCCGTCCCACTGACAGACGGGCGCAGCCGGCTCCGCCCGGGGCTCAACCTTGCGCCGGGTGCGAATGCGATCGAAGTATTTTGAATCGAGTCTCATGGTGCTCATTATGGGGCTTGGCTGGGGCCACAACAAGAATTGACAAAACGGAATGTTGCTGGCTTTGTGCGGGCATTTTGCGCCGCCAAGCCAGCGATTACCGGGTACTGCAGATCCGCGAGGGGGCGTCAAGCAACCAAGGAAATGGGACGGAAGAATGTCGCTCACGGACACGATCGAAAAGAAGCTGATCGAGGCCTTCCATCCTGAGAGATTGGCGGTCATCAACGAGAGCCACATGCATGCCGGTCATCAGCCGGGTTTCGATGGCGGCGGCGAAACCCACCTGCGGGTGCGCATCGTTTCCAGCGCCTTTACTGGCATGAGCCGCGTCGCCCGTCACCGCGCCATCAATGATCTCCTGAAACCGGAACTCGATGCCGGCCTGCACGCGCTTGCCGTAGAGCCCGCGGCTCCCGGCGAAGCGACCCGCTGGTAGCAATCAAGACGTCGGAGCGGCACCGTCTTCCGCCGGGCGGATGCGCAGCTTGGTGATCCGGTTCTTCACCCGTTTCATCACGATGAAGCGCTTGCCGTGGAAGGTGAAGGCCTGGCGCTCCTCCGGGATGCTCTTGGATTCGTGGATGACGAGCCCCGCCACCGTCGTCGCTTCTTCGTCCGGCAGCGACCAGTCGAGCGCGCGATTGAGGTCGCGGATCGGTACCGAGCCGTCAACGACGATCGAACCATCGGCCTCCTGGCGCACACCCTGAATGTCGAGGTCGTGCTCGTCGGCAATATCGCCGACAATCTCCTCCAGGATGTCTTCCAGCGTCACCAGGCCCTGAACCTGGCCGTATTCGTCAACGACGATCGCCAGATGCAGCTTGCGGCGCAGGAAAGCGTTGAGCTGGTCCTTGAGGTTGGTGGTGTCCGGCACGAACCAGGGCTTCTGCGCGATCTTGACGATATCGAGGTTCTCCGGCTCGACATTGGGCTCCGCTAACGCCCGCAACAGATCCTTGGAGTGCACGAGGCCGATGATGTTGTCGGTCGAACCGCGCCAGAGCGGCAGTCGCGTGAACGGGCTTTCGAGGATGTCACGAACGCAGGTCTCCGGCGGCTCGTCGGCATTGATCGCCCGCATGGCGGTGCGGTGGATCATGATGTCGGAGACTTCGAGTTCGCCGAGATCGAGCACGCCGCCCAGCCGGTCGCGGTCGGCCTTGATCACCGAACCCTCTCGGTGCAAGAAGTCCACTGCGCCGCGCAGTTCCTCATGCGCCGAAAGCATCGACATATCGGCGGCAAGATTGACGCCGAAGAGATTGAGCAGGCGCCGGACGATGCCGTTGACGAGGCTGGAGACCGGCCCGACGACCGCGACGAAGGGGCGGACGAGCGGCGCAACGGCAATCGCGAAGCGGTCTGGCGAAGCGATCGCCCAGCTCTTCGGCAGCACTTCCGAGAAAATAACGAGCAGCACGGTCATGGCGAGCGTCGCGATGGCGACGCCGGAATCGCCGAAGAGACCGATCAAAAGGCTCGTCGTCAGCGACGACGCGAGAATGTTGACGAGATTGTTGCCGATCAGCAGCGTGCCGATCAGCCGGTCACGGCGTTCGATCAGCCGGTTGACGATGCCGGCACGCTCCTCGCCGTTGTTTTCGAGCGTGTGCATGCGCGAGCGCGAGGCTGCCGTCAGCGCCGTCTCAGAGCCCGAGAAGAACGCCGACAGCACGAGCAGGCAGAGGACCGAGAGGATCGACAGCCAGTATTCCGCCAGAAAAGCAATAAAGGCTTCGCCTGTCATTGCGGATGTTTTTCCCTCAGGAAGCTTAGGACCTCCGATGCCGGAACGTCATCGGCGACAAAGGATTGTCCGACGCCGCGCGTCAGGATGAAAGTGAGCTTGCCGCCCTTGACCTTCTTGTCCTGGGCGATCGCGTCCATCAGCCTCTCGGCCGGAGGCAAGGTGCCCGGGATTTCCGACATGCGGGTCGGCAAGCCCACAGTCTTCAGATGCGCCTCGACACGGGACGCATCGTCCGGGCTCGCAAGGTTCATGCGTGCCGAGAACTGATGCGCCAGCACCATGCCGATCGAAACGCCCTCGCCATGCACCAGCCGGGCGCTGTCATACTCGGTCGCAGCCTCCAGCGCGTGGCCGAAGGTATGGCCGAGGTTCAGCAGCGCACGCAAGCCGTTCTCGCGCTCGTCCGCAGCCACGACGTCGGCCTTGGCCTGGCAGCTGATCGCGATCGCCTCGATGCGCGCCGCGCCGCCGGCAAAGACCGCCTGCCAGTTCTTTTCGAGCCAGGCGAAGAAGTCCGGCTTGTCGATCAGCCCATACTTCGCGACCTCGGCATAGCCGGCGCGAAACTCGCGTGGGCTCAGCGTGTCGAGCACGTCGGTATCGGCGAGCACCAGATCCGGTTGATGGAAAACGCCGATCAGGTTCTTGCCGTGGGGGGAATTGATGCCGGTCTTGCCGCCGACGGAGGAATCGACCTGTGCCAAGAGCGAGGTCGGGATCTGGATGAAACGCGAGCCACGGCGCACGATGCCGGCGGCAAAGCCGGTAAGATCGCCGATGACGCCCCCGCCGAGCGCGATCACCGCATCGTTGCGCTCGATCCGGGCGCCAAGCACGGTTTCACAGACCGGGATCAGTTGCTCGAAGCTCTTGGTCTTCTCGCCGGCGGGAAGCACGAGCGACACTGCGTCGATGTCACACTCCTTCAGGCTCGCCATCAGGGGCTCGAGGTAGCGCGGCGCTACGTTCTCGTCAGTGATCACGGCCATCTTGCGCCCCTTGAGGCGGGCCGCGATCTCCTGGCCGGCGGCGGCAATCAGCCCGGGACCGATCAGGATATCGTAGGAACGGTCGCCGAGGTCGACGCGGACCTTGCGTTCGGCAGCGGGCGCAACATGGCTATTCATGGTTCTTCTTGTCCTGGTATTCGATAACGGCGGTGAGAACGTCCTCCACCATCGTCTCTTTCTTCACATCGCGCGACAGCACCGTCAGGTCGGCTTCCGAATAGATCGGGTAGCGCGCGTTCATCAGGTTTTCGAGCGTCTGCTTGGGATTTTCGGTCTTCAGCAGCGGCCGGGTATCGCGCTTGTTAACCCGCTCCCAGAGCACGTCGAGCTCGGCATTGAGCCAGACCGTCAGGCCGCCCTTCCTGATCTGTCGGCGCGAGCGCTCGTTGATGTAGGCGCCGCCGCCAGTCGAGACCACACGCGGACCACTTCTCAGAAGCCGTTTCAGCACCCGCGTTTCCAGCGCGCGGAACTCCTCCTCGCCGTAACGGGCAAAGAGATCGCTGATCGTCATGCGCGAGACGCGTTCGATCTCGTGGTCGGAATCGACGAAGGGAATTCCGAGCGCCTGGGCGGTCAATCTTCCGATTGCCGACTTGCCGGCGCCCATGAGACCGATGAACACGAGATTGCGTTTACCGAGTACAAGCTTCGCCCGCTCGGCAAGCGTTGCGGAAACCGGTTCGATCACGTCGTTCATTGGACTTCTTATTCCCCATTCCCTTTCGGTATCGACAAATCGGGGTGTAGCGTCAAGTCGTCGCGCGCGTCCGCTCACGGTTCTTGAACTCGGCCGAAGCGGCGTTCATATAGGTCTGGCACCCGCCTTCGTGCCGCGCATTCATCCGAACGCGAGATGACGATGGCCGTTTGAACGCCTGCATGCATAGCCTTTGGTCCGCTTCGACCGAACGCTTCATGCAGAGGAGATTGAAATGCCGACCCTGTTCCGGTTCCTGTTCTTTTGTGCCGTCGCCGCCGGATTAGTCTACGGCACGATGGTCTCTCTCGTCACCTTTGTCGAACCGGTTGAGCGCGACGTGACCGTGAAAATCCCGTCCGAGCGGGTGAACAAGCCCCAATGAGCGACCTCTCTGCCGCCCATGTCGAGGCCTTCCTCGAAATGATGAGTGCCGAGCGCGGCGCTGCGGTCAACACGCTGCAATCTTACGAGCGCGACCTGGAGGATGCTTCCTCGCACCTGCGCACGCTCGGAACCGGGCTGACGGCGGCAACCCCGGACGATCTTCGCACCTACCTCGCCCATCTCTCGGGCCAGGGCTTCAAGCCCTCCTCGCAGGCACGGCGCCTCTCCGCACTCCGGCAGTTCTACAAATTCCTCTACGCCGAGGGTATGCGCGGCGACGATCCGACAGGCATTCTCGACGCCCCGAAGAAGGGGCGCAGCCTGCCGAAGACGCTGAGCGTCGAGGACGTCTCGCGGCTGATCGGGCAGGCCGAGAGCGAGGCCGCATCAGGAGGTCCGGACCACCTTGCGAAGTTGCGCATGCATGCGCTGATTGAGCTTCTGTACGCGACCGGCATGCGCGTCAGCGAGCTGGTCTCCCTGCCGGCAAGCGTGCTGGCGCAGAACGGCCGCTTCCTCGTGATCCGCGGCAAGGGCAACAAGGACCGGCTCGTGCCGCTCTCGCAAGCGGCAATCCGGGCGATGCGGGCCTATGGCGAGGCGCTCGCCGAGGAAATGGCCAGGGAGGAAGCGGGCAACCGCGAGAGCCCGTGGCTCTTCCCCTCCTCCGGCAAGCAGGGCTTCCTGCCGCGCCAGGTTTTTGCGCGCGATCTGAAATCGCTCGCGGCACGCGCTGGCATAAGGGTCGCCACGATCTCGCCGCACGTGCTGCGGCACGCCTTCGCCAGCCACCTGCTCGCCAATGGCGCGGACCTTCGCGCCGTGCAGGAACTGCTCGGCCATTCGGACATTTCAACGACACAAATCTATACACATGTGCTGGAAGAACGGCTGCACAACCTCGTGCAAAACCATCACCCTCTTGCCAAACAGGCGAAAAAACAGGATTAGGACGGCCGGGCACGCTGGTTTCGGCCCGCTGGTCCTTGTCGCAAAATGATCGGAAACGCATCTCATGCACAACTATCTCGATTTCGAAAAGCCCATCTCCGACCTCGAAGGCAAGATTCTCGAACTGAAGAAGCTCGCCGGCGAAGACGAGAGCGTGAACACTTCGGATGAGATCGAACGCCTGGAGACGCGCGTCCGCGACGCGATGATCGAGATCTATTCCAAGCTGACGCCCTGGCAGAAGACCCAGGTCGCCCGTCACCCCTCGCGTCCGCACTTCCTGGATTACGCCGCCGAGCTCTTCACCGAGTTCACGCCGCTTGCGGGCGACCGCAACTATGCCAACGACGATGCCATCCAGGCCGGCCTTGCGCGTTTCCGCGGCATGCCGGTCGCCGTTCTCGGCCAGGAGAAGGGCAACGACACGAAGTCGCGCATCAAGCACAACTTCGGTAGCCCCCGTCCTGAAGGCTACCGCAAGGCGATCCGCGTCATGGAAATGGCCGATCGCTTCGGCCTGCCCCTGATCACGCTGGTCGATACCGCCGGTGCCTATCCGGGCGTCGGCGCAGAAGAACGCGGCCAGGCGGAAGCCATCGCCCGCTCCACTGAGATGTGCCTCAATGTTCGCGTACCGATCGTCACCGTCGTCATCGGCGAAGGCGGCTCCGGCGGCGCCATCGCGATCGCTACCGGCAACCGCGTCTACATGCTGGAGCATGCGATCTACAGCGTCATCTCGCCGGAAGGCGCTGCCTCGATCCTGTGGCGCGATTCCACCCGCGCCAAGGAAGCCGCCAGCAACATGAAGATCACCTCCGAGGACCTGAAGGCACTCGGCGTCATCGACGGCATCATTCAGGAGCCGGTCGGCGGCGCACACCGCGACCCGAACGCGGTCATCGGCCGCACCGGAACCGTGATCGCCGACGCGTTGAAGGAATTGTCCGGACGCAATGGCGACCAGTTGCGCACGGATCGCCGACAGAAGTACCTCAATATCGGCCGCAACCTCTAAGCTGGACCGGGATGCGGGCGGAAATCCCACGCCCTCTATCCGATCTGGTCCTGGTGGTTCGCGATTGCGCAAGCGGATTTCGCAACTGCAAAGCGGAGTATGGCCAAATCTTGGCCATATTCATGAGGTCATGAACAGCGCATCGGCAGGGCCACCCTGCAGGGTTAAGAATTCGTGAAGTATAATCGCTTAGTGATTCTCTGAAGAGCCCACCCGTCGCGGACCTGGGCTTTCCTATTCGAGTTGGGTTTGAACGGGCCTCTGCTGATGCGTTTCAGAAACCTTGTAGCCTCCGCCGCCATCGTCGCCGCGCTTGCCGGCTGCACCAATGAAACGCTGGACACGACGACATCGGTCGACCTCAAGTCCGTCAAGAACAAAACCGAGTACCAGGTCTCCGGACCCATGGTCAAAAAGATGACCGAACTCGGGATGCAGAAGCAGGCCCCGATCTCGCTGCGCATCTTCAAGGAAGAAGGCACGCTCGAGGTCTGGAAGGCCAATACGGCCAATCGCTTCCAGCTGCTGAAAACCTATAAGATCTGCGCCTGGTCCGGCAAATTGGGCCCGAAGGTAAAGGAAGGCGATCGTCAGGCGCCGGAGGGCTTCTATCCGCTCTTCCCGCACCAGATGAACCCCAACTCGAATTATTACCTGGCGATCAACACCGGCTATCCCAACACCTACGACAAGGCGAACGGCCGTCAGGGAACGCACCTGATGATCCACGGCGCCTGCTCGTCGTCGGGCTGCTACTCGATGACCGACGAGCAGATGATCGAGATCTTCGCCCTCGCCCGGGATTCCTTCAAGGGCGGCCAGGAAAGTGTTCAGCTCCAGGCCTTCCCCTTCCGCATGACCGCGGAAAACATGGCGCGCCATCGCAACAACCCGAACATCGATTTCTGGAAGATGCTGAAGGTCGGCTACGACCAGTTCGAGATCACCAAGCGTCCGCCTGAAGTGAACGTCTGCGAGAAGAAGTACGTCTTCAACCAGCAGGCCTCCGGCCCGTTCAATCCGAGCGGCCAGTGCCCGGCCATGTCGACCCCGCCGGCGCTGCAAGTGGCGATGGCAGGCTTCGAGAAGACCTACCAGACCGACTACGACAAGGCCATGAAGAAGTATGACGGCATGGTCTGGTACGAGCCGAGCGAAGCCGAGCGCAAGGCGATCGTCGCCAAGCAGCGCGTCGGCCGCGAACTCGCCTATGCGCCAACCGGCAACTCCTTCGACGCCGGCAAGCTGATGAAGGCCAGCGACCTCGAGAAGAAGCTCGCCGACCAGAAGGAAGCGGAAGAGACCAAGCAGGCCGTCGAGATCCAGAAGAAGGAACTCGAAAAGGCGACCGACGGCGGCAAGCACGTCCCGGTTCCAGCCGCCAACCCCGTACCGCAGCCGGTGATGCAGGCAGCCGTCGAGCAGCCGGCGAAGAAATCCTTCTGGAGCCTGTTCTCGAAGAGCGAGCCGGAGGCAGAAGCACCCGCTCCGGCCGTTCAGACACCCGAACAGCAGGCAGCCGTCGCACCGCAGGCGCAGGAACCGGCGAAGACGACCAAGCAGGCCCGCACGACGGCGCCAGCTGCGACTGAGCAGCAGACGGCCGCCGTTGCAACGGCACCTGCCCCCGAGGCGGTGGCGGAAACGCCTGTGCTCACCGAAGAGCCGCCGAAGAAGCGCCCCTTCTGGAAAATCTGGGGCAATTGATGCCGAGTGAGACCAAGATCGTCTACGACCTCAGGGGGCTTAAATGCCCCCTTCCCGTTTTGAAGACGCGCAAGCGCATGTCCTCACTAGCCCCGGGCGCATTGCTGGAGATCGAGACGACCGATCCTCTGGCAGTGATCGATATCCCGCACTTCTGCAACGAAGACGGCCACACGCTCGAAGAGTCCGCTGCTGCCGACGGCGGCCACCGGTTTCTGATCCGCAAGGGCGCCTGAGACGCCGCGACGGGCCGCGGCATCACAATGCTATCTGAATGATGATTAAAACCGCATGCCGGGAACGGAGAGCGGGTTGTCGGAAAGCGCCTGCGCGTCCGGCCGGTCGATGCGCGGCTGGCCGGTGAAGGCGTCGAACAGGTCGCGGACAAAGTCTTCCGTCAATCCCTTGGTGATCAGCACCATGCGGGTGCGCCGGTCGTTCGGGTCCGGCCATGCCGTCAGACGCTCCGGCGTATGGAAGACATTCTGCACGCCATGCAACACCAGCGGCCGGTCCGGTCTGTCGGCCACCGCTACGATTGCCTTCATCCTGAGCAGCTTCTCGCCATGAGCCGAACGCAGGAGGTCGATGAACATATCGAGTGCCATCGGCTCGATCGGCCGGTCGTGCACAATGCTGAACGAGCGGATGTCGCCGCCATGCCGGTTCACATCATGATGATGATCGTGGTCATGGTGGTGATCATGATCGTGATGGTGGTCACCATGATCGTGGTGATGATGGTTGTGGTCGTGATGGGCTTCATCCTGCAGCCAGCGGCCGACATCGGCGATCTTCGAGGATGGATCATAAAGGCCGCAGGCGAAAAGCGCTGAGCGTCCCGCCTCGTCGCTGTCGCCATCGATGAGCGGCGCACGCGGATTGAGCGCCCGGATACGAACCGTCAGCGCGTCGCGCGTGGAAGCATCGGCTAGACCGGTCTTGCTGACGACGATGCGGTCGGCGACCGCGATCTGCTTCAGGGCTTCCTCGTGGTTGGCGATCGTCTGCAGGCCGTTGACGGCATCGACGACGGTGACGACGCCGTCCAGCCGGAAGTTCTGCGCGATGATGGGATTGCCGATCACCGATTGCAGCACCGGCGCGGGGTCGGCAAGGCCGGTCGTTTCGATGACGATGCGCTTCAGCGGCCTGATCTTGCCGGTCTGCATCCGGTCCATGAGATCGGCGAGCGTGTCGACCAGTTCGCCACGCACCGTGCAGCAAAGGCAGCCGTCGGAAAGCTCGATAACCCCGTCGCTGGAGGCCTCCACCAGCAGGTGGTCGATCGAGACGTCGCCGAATTCGTTGATGATGACGGCCGTGTCCGAGAGATCGGGATCCTTCAGCAACCGGTTGAGCAACGTTGTCTTGCCCGCACCGAGAAAGCCGGTGAGGATGGAGACCGGCACCGCCGGCAAGGGACTAGCCATCATGAACTCCGATCAGAAGGTCGGCCGCGGCACGGGGATCGGCACATTGGCGGCGTCGCCCTGGCCAGCTTGGTCGGCGACGACTTTCGGCGCCTTCTCACCGCTGCCGGCGATAAGACCGGCGAAGGCGAGATTCAGCGGCCGGTTGATTTCGTGGATATAGGGCGAGAGCAGCTTCTGGCGGCCGCCCTCGTCGCGGCCTTCGCTGCGGACCTTGGCCGCTGCCTTCGAGCAGATCTGCTTGCTGACATCGGCCACCATGTCGCGCGTCTCGCCATAGGGCGGGATCTGCACCAGGGAAGGTTTGCCATTGCCGCTCGTCGTCAGCGCCATCTGCATGAGCCGCGCAGATTCGTCGGCACGCGCGCCGAGGCTATCCTCGCCGAGTACGACAGAGACGACGCTACGCCCGTCACGGGTGGCAGACGAAACCTGGTTGAAACCGGAGGCGCAGATGAAGCCGGTCTTCATGCCATCGGCGCCTTCGAAGCGTCCGATCAGCATGTTGTAGTTCGGATAGTTCTTCTTGCCGGTGGTGAAGCCTTCCAGCGAGAAATAGGAGGCATACTGCGGGAACTCGCGCTTGAGCGTAATCGCCAGCACCGCAAGGTCGCGCGCCGTCGTATACTGGCCCGGACCCGGCAGGCCGTTGGGATTGATGAAGTTGGACGAGGTCATGCCGATGCGGCGCGCCTCGGCGTTCATCCGCTCGATGAAGGCGGGCTCCGAACCGCCGACCGTCTCGGCGATCGCGACTGCGACGTCGTTCGCGGACTTGACCAGCATCATCTTCAGCGCGCTGTCGAGCGTCATCGCCTGCCCGGGCTTGTAGAACATCTTGCTCGGCGGCTCGGAGGCCGCATTCTTGGTCATGATGACCGGGCTCTCGAGCGTGAGCTGCCCCGACTTGATGGCGCGGAAGGCCGTATAGGCCGTCATCAGCTTGGTCAGCGAAGCCGGATACCATTTCTGGAAGATGTCCTGGTGCTCGTAGACCTTCAGCGAATTGACGTCGACGACGAGCCGCGGATTGGCCGCAGCCGGCAGCGCTGCAAGAAGCGTCGCGCAGGTTGCCACCGTCACTCCCAGCGCCTTCATCTTGCCACGCGTGAAAAATCCTGCTGTCACCACAATAGAACCTCGAAATTCCGCTGTTGCCTCGTCTCGTCCGGCTATTTAGCCTATATGGCGAGGAGATGGCAAAGCCCATTCACGGGCACCCCTGCCAATCCACCGCAGATACACAGTGATCGAACAGACCGACAGGACGAACCGATGCCGATACTCAACCGTGCCGCCGAGCTCCAGAACGAAGTCGCCGAATGGCGGCGCCATCTGCACAGGAACCCGGAACTCCTGTTCGCGGTTGAAAATACGGCATCCTTCGTCGAAAAGAAACTCAAGGAGTTCGGCGTTGACGAAGTCGTGACGGGGCTCGGCCGCACCGGCGTCGTCGGCCTGATCCGCGGCAATCTCGGCTCGGGCCGCACCATCGGCCTGCGCGCCGACATGGATGCGCTGCCGATTACCGAGACGAGCGGCAAGCCCTGGGCTTCGCAAACGTCTGGCAAGATGCATGCCTGCGGTCACGACGGCCATACTGCCATGCTTCTCGGCGCGGCCAAATATCTCGCCGAGACCCGCAACTTCGCCGGCAGTGTCGCCGTCATCTTCCAGCCGGCCGAAGAAGGCGGCGGCGGCGGTAACGAGATGGTCAAGGACGGCATGATGGAGCGTTTTGCCATCGAGGAAGTCTATGGCATGCACAACATGCCGGGCATGCCCATTGGCCACTTCGGCAGCCGTGTCGGCCCCATCATGGCTTCGACCGACGAGTTCACCATCACCATCAAGGGCCGCGGCGGCCATGCGGCCCAGCCGCATAAGACGATCGACCCGATCATCGTCGGCACCCAGATTGTCACCGCTCTGCAGACGATCGCCTCGCGCACGGTCGATCCGCTCGCCTCGGTCGTCGTCTCCGTCACAAAGTTCAACGCCGGCTTCGCCCACAATGTCATCCCGGAAGAAGCCGTGCTCGGCGGCACGGTGCGCACTCTCGTGCCCGAGGTACGCGATATCGGCGAGGGCCGCATCCGCACGATCGCCGAAGGAGTGGCGGCCCTATACGGCGCGACCGTCAACGTCGCCTACAATCGCAACTATCCGGTGACCGTGAACCATGCGGAAGAGACCGGCTACGCTTTGAGGGCCGCGGCCGAGATCGCCGGGACAAGCAACGTCAAGCCGTCGCTCGACCCGATGATGGGCGGAGAGGATTTCTCCTACATGCTGATTGCCCGTCCCGGCGCCTTCGTGTTCATGGGTAACGGCGAGACCGCCGGGCTGCATCACCCGGCATACGATTTCAATGACGAGGCGATCCCGCACGGCATCTCCTACTGGGTGAAGCTCGCGGAAACGCGACTTGCCGCCTGAGGCATCGGCGGGAGGCACCATGCATCAGATCGACAAGATTGACCGTAGAATTCTCAACATTCTCCAGGCGGATGGGCGCATCACCAATCTGGAGCTTGCCGATCGCATCGGCCTGTCGCCGACGGCGACCAGCGAGCGGCTGCGCCGGCTGTTGAAGGAAGGCTACGTCTCGGGCTTCGGCGCGCGGCTTGACCCGCACAAGCTCGGCTTCGGCCTGCTGGTTTTCATCGAGGTCATGCTCGACAAGACGACGCCCGACGTCTTCGACCAGTTCGCCGCCGCCGTCAAACAGGCGCCGGCCGTGCTCGAATGTCACATGGTGGCGGGGGGCTTCGACTATCTCGTCAAGACGCGGTTCGAGGACATGGCGGCCTACCGCAACTTCCTCGGCCAGGTGCTCTGGACGCTTCCGGGCGTCAAGGAGACCCGAACTTACGCAGTGATGGAAGAGATCAAGAACGACGGACCGCTGCCGCTCGTTTGAGCCGCAGTCAGAAAGAAGGCCCGGAAACCCCATCGGATTCCGGGCCGTTCCATTTCAGTTTAGGCGGCGTCCTGCAGCGACGCCATGTCGATGACGAAGCGATAGCGCACGTCGCTCTTGACGACGCGTTCATAGGCTTCGTTGATCTGTTGGATCCGGATCGTTTCGATTTCCGAGACGATATTGTGCTCGCCGCAGAAGTCGAGCATCTCCTGGGTTTCCTTGATCGAGCCGATCATCGAACCGGAAATGCTCCGGCGGGCGGGCACCAGCGAGAAGGCGTGTACCGGCACCGCATTCTCAGGAATGCCGACCAGCACGAAATCGCCGTCGACCTTCAGAAGGTTGACGTAGGCATTCCAGTCGATCTCGGCAGCGACGGTGCAGATGATCAGGTCGAATGTGCCTGCCAGTGCCTTGAAGGTCTCCGGATCGTTGGTGGCATAGTAGTGGTCGGCGCCGAGCTTCAGACCGTCTTCCTTCTTGGAAAGCGTCTGGCTGAGAACCGTCACCTCCGCGCCCATGGCGTGCGCCAGCTTGACGCCCATGTGGCCGAGGCCGCCCATGCCGACGATCGCGACCTTCTTGCCGGGACCGGCCTTCCAGTGGCGCAGCGGCGAATAAAGCGTGATGCCGGCGCAAAGCAGCGGTGCTGCGGCGTCGAGCGGCAGGTTCTCCGGGATCGACAGCACATAGCCTTCCTTGACGACGATACTGTCGGAATAGCCGCCCTGGGTCGGCGTCTTACCGTCGGCTTCCACGCCGTTATAGGTCACGATCAGACCGGGCATGTAATGTTCCAGATCCACATCGCGCGTGGCGCAGGTGGTGCAGGAATCGACGAAGCAGCCGACGCCGGCGCGGTCACCGACTTTGAACTTGGTGACCTTGGAGCCAACCGCCGTCACGATGCCGACGATCTCGTGGCCGGGAACCATCGGGAAGGCCGAATTGCCCCATTCGTTGCGGGCCTGGTGGATGTCGGAGTGGCAGACGCCGCAATATTTGATCTCGATCACCACGTCGTCGTCGCGCGGTTCGCGGCGCTCGAAGGTGAAGGGCGTCAGCGGCTTCGACGCATCGGTCGCCGCATATCCTCTTGCAATGGCCATCAGTCTGTCCTCATTTTGGGAAAGGGTGCAGGTCCGGAGGGAACCCGGCCTGACGCACCTCGAACTATGGGGGCGCAGACACGGTGAGCGTTAGAGCGATCCTGCAAAATTCTTGCACGATCCTACAAGATTGACAGTGAGATCCTGGAGATGGCACGTCGATGCCCTACCTGAGCGTTGCCTCACACAATGCTAAGCCGCTGGAAAGACCGCAGATTATGACAGCCACAAGACAGACTGCCCGCCACCAGATGATCGATGTCATTGCCCGGTTTGCCGAGCGGGACGGCGACCACCTGACCGGGATTTCCGGCCTGACCCTGCATCGCCATGGCGGCGACGCTCCGGTCAATTGCTCGGCCTATCGGCCAAGCCTGGCAATCATCGTGCAAGGGGCCAAACGTGTGGTTCTCGGCGACGAGACACTGATCTACGGCGCGTCGGACTATCTGCTGACGTCAATCGACCTGCCCGTTCTCTCCCAGGTCTGCAAGGCCTCCGCAGAAGAACCTTATCTCAGCATGGCCTTCACGCTCGATCCCGGCAAGATCCAGGCGCTGCTTGCGTCCTTGTCGCAATTGCCGCAGCCGGCCGCTTCGGCGCGCGGCATGAGCGTCAGCAAGATCACTGTCGATCTCGAAGACGCGGCCCTGCGCCTGCTGCGCCTGCTCGAACGGCCGGACGATATCCCCGCCCTCTTGCCACTGATCGAACAGGAGATCCTCTACCGGCTTTTGACCGGCCCGCATGGCCACCGCCTGCGGCAGATGGCGACGACCGACAGCCAGCCTCATCAGGTCGGCCGCGCCGTCGCCTGGCTGAAAGAGCACTATTCGCGGCCGCTGCGGATCGACGATCTCGCCAACCGTGTCTCCATGAGCGTGTCGTCGCTGCACCATCATTTTAAGGCGATCACCGCGATGAGCCCGCTGCAATACCAGAAGCAGCTCCGGCTGCAGGAGGCGCGACGGCTGATGCTGGAGGAGCAGCTCGACGCCGGCGACGCCGGCCATCAGGTGGGCTACGAAAGCCAGTCGCAGTTCAGCCGCGAGTATGCCCGCCACTTCGGCGAGCCACCGATGCGCGACATCGGCCGGGTGCGCCGCTCGCTGCTCGAACGGCTGGCTCCGCAGGCGGAGATGTTGAGCGAGGGCTGAGGAGCACGCCTCAACTCCGCTCGATATCCCTTCGCAGCACGATCGACGTCGTCAAATCCTCGACATTGTCCATCGTCGCCACCTCGTTGCGCAACTCGTTGAGCGCATTGATCGAGCCGACCTCGACCTCGACGACGAGATCGAGCTGGCCGCTGACGGATGACACCTTGCGCACCGAGGAAAAGCCGGCGAGCCGGTCGAGCACGCCGATCGACGGCGTGCGCTTCAAAGTCACCAGCAGGAAAGCCTGGATCGTGCCCTCCTCCAATTGCCCGATATCGGCGCGATAGCCGCGAATGACACCGGCCTTTTCAAGCCGGCTGACCCGCTCGGTGGTCGCACTTCTGGAGAGGCCGATGCGGCCCGCCAGCGACTTCATCGGGATGCGCGCCTCTTGCGACAGGATGCTGAGGATCGTGCGGTCGATCGCGTCTATGTCCTGCATCTCTGCTCCTCCGCGGTCCGCCGACAAGATGACGGTTATTATAAACATAGTGCCGGTGCAACCGGCATATTGCCGGATGCATCACGGCACGGCTCATGTAACTCTCGCCGACAGATGAGGGTCCCCATGAACGATATGCTGACGACGACGCCTGACTTTTCGACCGATGCGGCAGCGGCGCTGCTGAAGGAGCACTATGGCCTCGAAGGCTTGCTCTCGCTGCTTGCCAGCGAACGCGACCAGAACTTCAAGGTCGAGACAAAGGGTGGCGACACCTACATCCTCAAGATCATCAACGGTGCCGAACCCGCAGTCGAAAGCGATTTCCAGACGGCGCTACTCGGCCACGTCGGAGCCCATGCCGTCGATCTGCCGGTGCCGCATATCCGCCCGACGCTTAAAGGCGCGAGCCTCGGTTCGACCACGAGTGCGCGCGGCGTCACCCACAGCCTGCGCCTCGTCAGCTGGGTCGAGGGCCTGCCGCTTGCCGAGACGGGGCGCAGCGACGCAGCACTTCAGTCGCTCGGGCAGATGCTCGGCCGCTTCGACGCATCGCTTAAAGGCTTCATGCATCCGGGGGCGCTGCGCGATCTCGACTGGGACATCCGTCACGCCGGCCGCTCGGCCGACCGGCTGCACCACGTCGCCTCCGCTGAAGACCGCGCTTTGCTCGAGCGGTTCCTCACCCGCTTCGAAAAATCCGTCGCGCCGCGGCTCGCGACCCTTCGCGCCGCCGTCATTCACAACGACGCCAACGACTGGAACGTGCTGGTCGCCAAGGCCGACCACGACCAGATCTCCGGCCTGATCGATTTCGGTGATGCACTGCACGCGCCCGTCATTGCCGAAGTGGCGATCGCCGCCGCCTATGCCGGGCTCGATCATCCCGATCCGATCGGCGCCGCCGCTGCAATCGTCCGCGGCTTCCATCAGGAATATCCGCTGGCGGAAGAAGAGGTCGACCTTCTGTTCGATCTCATCGCCATGCGCCTCGTCACTTCAGTCACCATCTCGGCCTCGCGCCGGGCTCACACCGACGACAACCCCTATCTCGCGATCAGCGAGCGGCCGGCCTGGACGCTGCTGCGCAAGCTCGACCGGATGAACCCGCGTTTCGCCACCGCCATCCTGCGCAAGGCCTGCGGCTTCGAAGCAAGCCCCGGCGCCAGCCGCGTCACCACCTGGATCAACGCCAACCGCAAGACGTTGAAGCCCTTGCTCGCGCGCCCGGCTGCGACCTACCCGGCGGCGCTCGTGCCCTATGGCGACCCCTTACATCCGATGACCGTGAAATCGGCCGGTGAACAGCCGGACGAAGCCCAGGCGATCTGGGAAGTCTATTGCCGCGAGCATGGCGTTGAACTCGGCATCGGTCCCTTCGGCGAGGAGCGCACCGTCTATGCCGGCGAGATGTTCGTCTCGCGCTTCATCGACCACACCCGCCGCACCCGCCATCTCGGCCTCGACCTGTTCATGGCCGCCGGCACCAAACTCTATACCCCCCTTGCCGCCACCGTCGTCAGCGTCGAGATCGAAGAAGATCCGCTGGGCTATGGCTGCCTGATCGCGCTTCGCCACGAGCCCGACGGCTGCCCGCCCTTCGTCACACTCTGGGGTCACCTGGCACATGAAGCGGTGGGACGGATCAGGGCCGGCGACCAGCTTGAGGCCGGGGCGCTCGTCGGCGAAATGGGGGCTCCAAAGGAAAACGGCGGCTGGGCGCCGCATCTGCATCTGCAGCTTTCGACCGACACCAGCCTGACCGCGACCGAGATCCTCGGCGTCGGCGAGCCGCAGTTTCTCGACGTCTGGGCCGAACTGTTTCCGGATGCCCGCACCTTTGCCGGCATCGCGGAAGAGTTCTACGAGAAGAAGGGCCGCTCGCACGAAGAGATCGTCAGGCGGCGCAAGGAACTGCTGCTGCCGAACCTCTCGATCTCCTACGACAAGCCGATCAAGTTCGTGCGCGGCGAAGGCGTCTGGCTGATCGACGACAGCGGCCGCGCCTATCTCGACTGCTTCAACAATGTCTGCCACATCGGCCACGCCCATCCGGCGGTGGTCGAGGCGATGGCGAAGCAGGCGGCGATCCTCAACACCAATACGCGCTACCTGCACGACAACATCGTCGCCTATGCCGAGCGGCTCACCGCGACGCTGCCGAAAGAGTTGACGGTTGCCGGCTTCGTAAACAGCGGCTCGGAGGCGAACAGCCTGGCCCTGCGGCTGATGCGCGCCCATACCGGCCGCGAGAACGCGATCACGCTCGACTGGTCCTATCACGGCACGACACAGGAACTGATCGACATCAGCCCCTACAAGTTCCGCCGCAAGGGCGGCAAGGGTCCGAAGCCGCATGTCCATGTGGCGACCATTCCCGACAGCTACCATGCACCCGCCGACTGGCCGGTCGAGGAACACGGCAAACGTTTTGCCGAAAGCGTCGCCGAACTCATCGCGACGATGAAGGCCAAGGGCGAAGGCCCGGGCTTCTTCATTGCGGAATCGATCCCGAGTGTCGCCGGCCAGGTGTTCCTGCCTGAAGGTTATCTGAAGGAAGTCTATCGGCTCGTGCGCGAGGCGGGCGGCGTCTGCATTGCCGACGAGGTGCAGGTCGGTTTCGGCCGCGTCGGCAGCCATTGGTGGGCCTTCGAGATGCAAGGGGTCGTGCCCGATATCGTCACCATGGGCAAGCCGATCGGCGACGGTCATCCGCTGGCGGCGGTCGTGACGACCCGCGAAGTCACCGACAGCTTCAACAACGGCATGGAGTATTTCAACACCTTCGGCGGCAACCCGGTCTCCTGCGCCGTCGGTCTCGCGGTGCTCGACGTGATCGAGGGTCGGGATCTGCGCGGCAACGCCCTTTCGATCGGCAACTATCTGATCGACGCCTTCCGCGCCATGCAGGCCCGCTACGAGGTGATCGGCGACGTGCGCGGCATGGGCCTGTTCCTCGGTATCGAGCTTGTGACCGATCGCAAGACCAAGGCACCGGCGACCGAGTTTGCCCGGGCCGTTTCCAACGGTGCGCGCCGCCGGGGCGTGCTGATGGGCACCGAAGGTCCGCATGACAACATCCTGAAAATGCGCCCGCCGATGATCTTCTCGAAACGCGATGCCGATCATTTGATCGCCGTGCTCGAAGAGACTTTCGCAGACGTATCGAAAACGTTCGGCTAAGGCCGGGCGCAATACCGCCGAAACCAGAACCAATCGGCCGGGATGCGACGCGCATCCCGGCGGCGAAGACGCATGCCCTAAAACATGAAAAAGAGGAGAACAGGACAATGAAACTTGAAGTTCTAGCACTGGCGAGCGCGGCGTTTCTCGCCGGCACCGCCGCCAACGCCGGCATGCTCGATGTTATCAAGGAGCGCGGCGAACTTCGCTGCGGCGTCAGCCAGGGCGTGCTCGGCTTTTCCGCCCCCAACGACAAGGGTGAATGGACCGGCTTCGACATCGATTTCTGCCGCGCAGTCGCAGCCGTTGCCCTCGGCAATCCCGACAAGGTGAAATACGTACCGCTCTCGACCAAGGAGCGCTTCACCGCCCTGCAGTCGGGCGAGGCCGATCTCCTCTCGCGCCAAACCACCTGGACCCTGTCGCGTGACACCGATCTCGGCATGAGCTTCGTCGGCGTCAACTACTATGACGGCCAGGCCTTCATGGTGCGCAACGATCTCGGCGTGAAGAGCGTCAAGGAACTCTCGGGCGCCTCCGTCTGCACCGAGACCGGCACCACGACCGAGCAGAACATGGCCGACTATTTCGGCGCCAACAACATCCAGTACCAGGTGGTCGCCTTCGAAAAGGCCGACCAGACGATCCAGGCGTTCAACACCGCACGCTGCGACGTCTATTCGACCGATGCCTCGGCGCTCTACGCCCAGCGCCTGACGCTCAACGATCCGGATCGTTTCGTCGTGCTGCCAGAAGTGATCTCCAAGGAGCCGCTCGGCCCGGCCGTCCGCCAGGGCGACGATCAGTGGTTCAAGATCGTGCGCTGGACACTGTTTGCGCTGACCGAGGCCGAAGAACTCGGCATCACCAAGGACAATGCCGCCAAGCTTCTCGAAAGCGGCACGACCGGCCAGAAGCGTTTCCTCGGCATCGAAAACGAAGCCGGCAAGTCGCTCGGCCTTGATCCGAAGTGGGCCTATCAGGCGGTCTCCGCCGTCGGCAACTATGGCGAGGTCTTCGAGCGCCACCTCGGCAAGGACAGCCCGCTGAAGATCGAGCGCGGCCTCAACAAACTCTGGAGCCAGGGCGGCCTGATGTACGCCCCGCCGGCACGCTGATCCCCCCAGCAATTCCGGCAAAGGTCTCCGTTCGGAATTGCTCGACCAAGGAAAAGCGCCAACGAAAACGCCGCGGCCCTCCCCGCGGCGTTTTCGTTTTGAGAAGGTGCCAGCCAGCCTACCAGCCTTCCTCCAGCACCCGCGCCAGCATGTCAGCGAAAAAGTCGGCGCTCTCCCGGCTCAGGCAGAGCGGCGGCTTGATCTTCAGCACGTTCAGGTGATCGCCCGTCGGCTGCATGATGACGCCGAGATCGAGCAGGCGGTCGCAGATCGCCACCGTCTCCTCCGTCGCCGGCAACAGGCTCTCCCGGTCGCGCACGAATTCGACGCCGAGATAGAGCCCCATGCCGTGCACCGCGCCGATCAGCGGAAAGCGTTCACCCAGCGCTTCGAGCCGCGCCTTCAGATAACCGCCGACGACACGCGCATTCTCCGGCAATCGTTCTTCCGTCAGGATATCGAGCACGGTCTGGCCGACGACCGAGCTGACGGGACTGCCGCCGGCGGATGAGAAGAAATACCCTTCCTTCTCCAGCGCGTCGGCAATCTCGCGCCGCGTGATGACGGCGCCGAGCGGGTGGCCGTTGCCCATACCCTTGGCGACGGTGATGATGTCAGGCACGACACCCTGCTCTTCGAAGCCCCAGAAATAGTCGCCGAGACGGCCATAACCGACCTGCACCTCGTCGGCGATGCAGACACCGCCGCGCGACCGCACCATGGCATAGACTGCGTCGAGATAGCCCTTCGGCAGGGGAATGCCGCCGGCATTGCCGTAGACTGGTTCGCAAATGAATCCGGCAAGCTTCTCGTCCGCGGCGTCCAGTTCGGTAAGCTTCTTGACGACGGAGCGGACATAGCTGTCCGCCGTATCGGCGCCACGGAACTCGCCGCGATAGGTGTTGGGCGCCGGCACCGGATGCACCCAGCCAGGGCGGGTCTCCAGCGCCTGCGGATTGTCGGCGATCGAGGTGGAGATCGCGTCACTGGCGACGGTCCAGCCATGATAGGCTTCGAGCAGGGTCACGACATTACGCGCACCGGAATAGGCCCAGGCGAGCCTGAGCGCCAGGTCGTTCGCCTCCGAGCCGCTATTGACCAGGAACACCGTGTCGAGCCCGTCAGGCGCAAGCGCCGCCAGCCGCGTCGAGAACTCGGCGACGGAGGCATAGTGGAAGCGCGAATTGGTGTTGAGCAGCGACCATTGCCGCCCGACGGCGGACGCCAGTCGGGGGTGCCCGTGGCCGAGGATGGTCACGTTGTTGACCATGTCGAGATAGCTGCGGCCCTCGACATCGAACAGATATTCCTTCCAGCCGCGCTCGATCTGCGGCGGGTGCTTGTAGTAGTTCTTCTGCGGCTTGGCGAAGTGCTGCTGTCGTCGGCTTAGCAACGCTTCGCTGTGCAGTTCCGGCGCATCGCATTCGAAGCCGAGGACGCCGGCCGGTGACGGGCACAGATGCTTCCAGGCCTCTGCCTGATGCGGCATGGCAAAGAGCGGCGGAACGAGGCCATGCTCGCGGCAAAGCTGGACGCGGATCAGGCCATAGGACTGCTGTTCGCCGGAGACGACGCCCAGCACCGCGCCGGCGGCGGCCGTCTCCTCAAGATCGCCGCTGACTTCCACCCCTTCAAGGAAAAGACTCCCCTCGGCTCCCTCCAGAACCAGCAGCCCGTCCTGCCGGATGACGCGCCCCGCAAACGGGGCAACGATCTCGCGGCCCGCTTCCAGGCAGATGTCGACATGCAGCGCCAGCGTCGCGTCGGGCTTCGGCGAACGCAGTTGCGTCTCGGTCATCCGGTACTCGCCGTAGCGCGTGGTCGCGACACCGATCGCGTGCGCCGCGTGCTGCAACAGCGAAATCGGCAGCCCCTGGTGCTGCCAGCGCTCCTCCGGCAACAGCGGGCTCAGGATCGACAGGTCGATCTGGCGCACGTCGGTCGGCCCGAGCCCCTGGATCAGGCTCTCCCCGGTCACCGGCTGCGATGCCGGCGCAAGCCCCGCCGCCGCCAGGATGGCGTGCTCCATCAGCGCCGAAGGGACCGAAGTCGCCACGTCGAAGATCTCCCGCTCATGCGCGGCATTGCCCTCGACGTAAGTGTTGTCAGGTTCGCGCGAAAGCTGGTGCTCTGAGCTTGCGACCAGCACGGCGGCGCGGGCGACGATCAGCGGCCAGAGCGCCTTCAGCTCCACCTCGGTCAGCGGGCACGCGGCGTGAAACGCCATGACCGCCGGCAGGATGAACCAGGGGTCGCCGTCAGCATGATGCAGCAAAGAGGCGCAGGTCACGGCAAGCTCGGCGACCAGCCACCCCTTGAGGATATCGCCGAAATCGATGACTCCGTCAGGGATCGGCCGGCCGGATGCATCGGGCTGGCTCACCACATTGTCGTCTGTGACATCATGATGGATCGCCTGGATGCGCAGTTCCGCCGTGATGGGCTGCAGACGCCGCATGGCTCCGACCATGATCTCGGCGATCCGCTTCTTGCGCTGCTGGTCCGGCATGTCGGCGAGAAGATGAAGCACGACGGGACCGGCGCGGCGCAGGTCCCATTGCAGTTCCCGTTCAAGCCCGGGATGTTCGAAGTCCTGCAGCGCCGCGGCCAGCCGCCCGGCCAGCGCGCCGAGCGCGGAAACGGCTTCACGCGAGAGATGCTTGCGCCGGGTCAGCGGCTCGCCATCGAGAAAATTCAGCAGGCGAATCCGGTAGTCCTGGTCGCGGACGGCAACGCTCTCGATCGCCTCGCCCTTGAGCGAGGGCACCACTTCCGCAACACGCGCCAAAGTCAGACGCTCGGAAAGATGCCGCAAGGCCGCATTCTGGGCCTCCAGTTCGAGCGCCCCATATTCCGCGCGGCAGATCTTCAGCACATAGCGTCGCTCGCCGGTATCGATGCGATAGTTGCGGTCCTGCTGGCTGCCGAGTTCGCTGATCGTGCCTGAGAGACCGTAGTGCTCCGCCAGCAACGCCTGCGCCTCCTCGGCACTGACATCGGGCCTGGGCAACTCGGTGCGAAGCTTCAGCGCGTCCTCAACCATGGTCTCGTCATCCTCCCACTCGGCGGTCGATCCTCCGAATCGACCGGAATATTGTCGAGATTAGAGCGGGATGAGGAAAAGATGTGCGGTTTTCTGCGGAAGCCCCAATCCCGATCTACTGCGACATGCCCTCAAGGCGATAGCGCGTGCCGGGATAAAGCAGGCGCGCCGTCGTCACATTGGCTGTCTCCGACCAGGTACGGCGCCGGATCATCAGGCATGGTTCGTTGCGGTCGATGCCGAGCAGCTTGCATTCCCACGGCTGCGGCGACACCGCCTCGACGATCTGTTCGGTGCGCGTGATGGGCGCGACCGCAGTCAGATAGGCGTTCGGCGTCATCGTCTGGAAATCCTGCTCCATATAACGTGGGCAGATCGCCGGATTGACGAAACGATCTTCGATCTGGATCGGCAGCCCGTTTTCCGAATGCACCATGATCGAATGGAAGACGCGCGCACCGGTCACGAGCCCGAGCGCATAGCCAATGTCCGACGGCGCGACCTCTTCCTGCATCAGCGTCATGCGCGAGGTGTGCGCGTGGCCGCGCTCGCGGATTTCGTCGGCGATATTGCGCACTTCAAGCAGCGCGGTACTGCCCTTGTGAGCCGCAACGAACGACCCTACGCCCTGAACACGGGTGATCGCGCCCTCGCTTGCCAACTCTCGAAGCGCCCGGTTGGCGGTCATGCGGCTGACGCGGAGATCGGCGACGATCTCGTTTTCCGAGGGTATGCGATGGTGAGCCGGCCACTCGCCGCTCTCGATGCGGCTGCGGATGAACTGCTTGACCGCTTCGTAGCGCGGCACCGGTCCGTCTTCGAATGCGGTCATTTCGTTCCTTCTTCCAAGCGCTGTCATCAACTCAAACCCCGCCTTTCCAGGATGCCGAACAAATCATGCGTATTCGACAATGATTCTTTTCGTTCATTTCGCGCTTGCGCGCCACCGTAAAATATCTATAGTTCCATATACAACTACGTACAGGAAAATCCCACCATGGCAACTTTTCCCGTCAACCGGCTCTTCGCCGACCATGCGCTTCTGCCGACAGGCTGGGCGCAGAATGTCGCCATTGCGCTTGACGCATCAGGCGGGATCGTCTCCATCGAGATCGATCAGTCGATCGCCGATGGCGACGAACGCGTCGCTGGTCCGCTGGTTCCCGCCGTCGCCAACCTGCATTCCCACGCCTTCCAGCGCGCCATGGCGGGCCTCGCCGAGGTCGCCGGCAGCGGCGACGACAGCTTCTGGACCTGGCGGGAAGAAATGTACCGTACCGTCGGGCTGGTGAACCCTGATGATGTCGAGGCGATCGCCGCCAAGCTCTACATGGAGATGCTGAAGGGCGGCTTCGGCCACGTCGCCGAGTTCCACTACCTGCACCATCAGGCCGACGGCACGCCCTATGCCGATCCGGCCGAGATGTCGCTGCGTATTCTCGCCGCGGCCCGCACGACCGGCATCGGCCTCACCCATCTGCCGGTCTTTTACGCGCACGCCAATTTCGGCGGCGTCGACCCCAATCCCGGCCAGCGGCCGTTCCTGCATGATCCGGATCGTTTCCTGGCCCTGCTCCAGCGCCTTGAGCCTCTTTGCCGCGAGGCCGGCCATACGCTCGGCTACGCCATTCATTCGCTGCGTGCGGCGACGCCCGAAGAAATGCGCACGATCCTCGATGCAGCGCCCGTAAGAGGGCCGATCCATATCCATGTTGCCGAGCAGACCAAGGAAGTCGACGACAGCCTCGCCTGGAGTGGCCGTCGTCCGGTTCAGTGGCTGCTTGACGAAATGCCCGTCAACGAGCGCTGGTGCGCAATCCACGCCACGCATCTGACCGACGACGAACGGCAGCGTCTGGCGCGCTCCGGTGCGGTCGCCGGTCTCTGCCCCGCGACCGAAGCCAATCTCGGCGACGGCATCTTCCCGGCGGTCGACTTCATGGCCGAAGGCGGCATCTTCGGCGTCGGCACCGATAGCCATGTGGCGACCAGCGTCGCCGAGGAACTGCGCCTGCTCGAATACGGCCAGCGCCTGCGCGACCGCCGCCGCAACCGGCTGGCCTCCGGCCCCGGCGCCTCGATCGGCCGGACCATCTTCGACGCTGCCCACAAGGGCGGCGCCCAGGCGGCCGGCCAGAAGACGTCAGGCATCGCTGTCGGCGCACGCGCCGATTTCGTCGTGCTCGACGGCGACAATCCCTACATCGCCGCCGCCAGCGACAACCAGATCCTCGACCGCTGGCTCTTTGCGCTCGGCGGCGAGAGCGTCCGCGACGTCATGGTCGCGGGCGAGTGGAAGATCCGGAACGGACGCCACGACCGGGAGGACGATATCGACCGCGCCTTCGCGCGGGTGCTGATGAAACTGAAATAGTAACAGAAGCCAAAATCAAAACAGGGAACAGCTTAATGTCGATCAGCAAATTGAAACTCACCCTTGCCGCCACCGGCCTCGTGCTCGCGGCTTCCACCGGCAGCGCCAGCGCCTCCTATTGCGGCGACGGCAAGACCGTCATGTTCGCCGGCATCGACTGGGAAAGCGGCGCCTTCATCACCGAAGTGATGAAGACCATTCTTGCCAAGGGCTACGACTGCCAGGTGGATTCGATCCCCGGCAACTCGGTGACGCTGGAACAGGCGACCGCCAACAACGACGTGCAGATCTTCGCCGAGGAATGGCTCGGCCGTTCGGACGTCTGGAACAAGGCCGTGGAAGAAAAGAAGGTCGTCGCCGTCGGCAAGACCTTCGTCGGCGCCAGCGAAGGCTGGTTCGTGCCGGAATACGTGGTCAAGGGCGATGCCTCCCGCAATCTCGAAGCCAAGGCTCCGGACCTGAAGAACGTGTCGCAGCTTTCCGACCCCAAGATCGTCGAGCTCTTCGCCGATCCGGAAGAGCCGACCAAGGGCCGCTTCCTGAATTGCCCATCGGGCTGGACCTGCGAGGGCGTGAGCTCCGCCAAGCTTGAAGCCTACAAGCTCGGCGAGACCTATGTGAACTTCCGTCCGGGCACCGGCACTGCGCTCGATTCCGCCATCACGTCCGCCTATCTCCAGGGCGAGCCGATCCTCTTCTACTACTGGTCGCCGACCGCGATCATGGGCAAGTTCAAGCTCGTCCAGCTCGAAGAGCCGGCCTATAGCGAAGCCTGCTGGAAGGAGCTTTCGAGCGCCAACGGCAAGCGCGATGAGGGCTGCGCCTTCCCGTCGGTCGACGTCTCCTACGGCGTCAACAGCACCTTCGCTCAGGAAGCGCCGGAGATCGTCGCGATCCTCGAAAAGGCGACCTTCCCGCTCGAAGCCGTCAACGGCAGCCTCGCCTACATGGCCGACAACAAGGTCGACGCGACGGCAGCCGCCGCCGAATTCCTGAAGACCAAGGCCGACGTCTGGGGCAAGTGGGTTTCGGACGAAGCCCGCGGCAAGATCGAAGCCAGCCTGAAGTAATCGCGACCCATCGCCAGCTCGGGCTTGTCGCTGCATCCAATGCGCGCGTGAGCTTGAGCTGGCGGTTGGCCACAATACCCGAGGCAAGCGCCGTCGGCGGCTCACCGTGTCCGCTGGCAGCCCGAGCAAGGAACGCGTCCGATGTTTCCGGATTCTCTCAATCTCTCCATTCGCGGACCCGTGAATGATTTCATCCAGGCGCTGGTCAGCGGCTATGGCTGGGTCTTCAAGGCGATCAGCGCCGTCATTCTAAAAGCCGTTCTGTTCATCGAATGGATCCTGCGCGGCCTGCCCTGGTGGGTCGTCATCCTGATTTTCATGGCGCTTGCCTGGCAGAGCTCCAAGCGCTGGACCCTGACGGTGGCCGTCGGTATCCTGCTCTTCTTCGTCGGCGTGCTCGGCCTCTGGGACCTGACGATGCAGACGCTGGCGCTGATGCTGATGGCAACGATCGTCTCGGTCGTCATCGGCGTGCCCATGGGCATTCTCGTCGCCAAGAGCCGGGTGATGCGCAACATCACCCTGCCGGTGCTCGACGTCATGCAGACGATGCCGAGCTTCGTCTACCTGATCCCGGCGCTGATGCTCTTCGGCCTCGGCAAGGTGCCGGCGATCCTCGCCACCATCATCTATGCCGTGCCGCCGCTCATTCGCCTTACCGATCTCGGCATCCGCCAGGTTGACCATGAGGTGGTGGAAGCGGCGACCGCCTTTGGCGGCAGCCCCAACCAGATCCTCTTCGGCGTCGAGCTGCCGCTCGCCACCCCGACGATCATGGCCGGCCTCAACCAGACAATCATGATGGCGCTGTCGATGGTGGTCGTCGCCTCGATGATCGGCGCCCGCGGCCTCGGCGAGCAGGTGCTGAACGGCATTCAGACGCTCGACGTCGGCAAGGGCCTGGAAGCCGGCATCGGCATCGTCATTCTCGCGATCGTACTCGACCGCATCACACAAGGCTTCGGCAAGAGCCAGACGGAGGATCCCCGCAATGGCTGATATCGAGATCCGCAACGTCTACAAGATCTTCGGACAGGACTCCAAGGCCGCGCTCGCCATGGCCAAGGAAGGGCTCAACAAGTCCGAAATCCTCGCCCGCTCCGGCTGCAGCGTCGGCCTCAACAATGTCAGCCTGACGATCGGCGCCGGCAAGATCTTCGTGATCATGGGGCTTTCGGGCTCCGGCAAGTCGACGCTGGTGCGCCACATCAACCGGCTGATCGAACCGACCAGCGGCGAGGTGATGTTCGACGGCAGCAATATCCTGACGCTTGACGCCAAGGCGCTGCGCACCTTCCGCATGCACCGCGTCAGCATGGTGTTCCAGAGTTTTGCGCTGATGCCGCACCGCACCGTGCTGCAGAACGTCGTCTACGGTCAGCGCGTGCGCGGCCTGCCGAAGGCTGAGGCCCGCGACATCGGCATGAAGTGGATCGAGACGGTCGGCCTTGCCGGCTACGACGCCAAGTTCCCGCATCAGCTCTCTGGCGGCATGAAACAGCGCGTTGGTCTTGCCCGGGCGCTCGCCGCCGACACCGACGTGATCCTGATGGACGAGGCCTTCTCGGCCCTCGACCCGCTGATCCGCGCCGACATGCAGGACCAGCTGCTGCAACTGCAGCAGAACCTGTCGAAAACCATCGTCTTCATCACCCACGATCTCGACGAGGCGCTGCGCATCGGTTCGGAAATCGCCATCCTCAAGGACGGACAGGTGGTGCAGGTCGGCACGCCGGACGATATCCTGGAGCGGCCGGCCAACGACTATGTTGCCCGGTTCGTGCAACGCCGACAGGGACGGCCGGAAGCCCATGAGTGAGAGCATAATCCTCGACGCGCCTTTGACCTGGCAGGAAATCGCGGCGGTCGCCAATGGCGCACCGCTCGCGCTTTCCGATGCCGCGCGGCGGCGCATCGTCAATGGGCGCCGCATTGTCGATGCGCTGGTCGAGCGCGGTATCCGCGGTTACGGCATCAACACCGGCGTCGGCGCGCTCTGCGATGTCATCATCGACCGCGAAAACCAGCAAGCGCTCTCGCGCAACATCATCCTCAGCCACGCCTGCGGCGTCGGGGACCCGCTTCCCCGCCCGGAAGCGCGCGCGGTCATGGCGGCCCAGATCGCCAACTTCGCCCACGGCTATTCCGGCGTGCGCGTCGAAACTGTCGAGGCGCTTTTGGGTCTGCTCAACGCCAACCTTATCCCCGCCATCCCCTCGCGCGGTTCGGTCGGTTATCTCACCCATGCAGCCGCAATCGGCCTCGCGCTGATCGGCCACGGAAGCGTCGACGACGGCAAGGGCAAGATCGGCGGTGCAGAAGCCCTCGCCCGCGTCGGCCTCAAGCCATTGCGATTGGAAGCCAAGGAGGGCCTGAGCCTCGTCAACGGCACGCCCTGCGCCACCGGTCTCGCGGCGCTGACGCTTTCCCGTGCCGCCCGCCTGTTCGACTGGGCGGATGCGGCTGCCGCCATGACCTATGAAAACCTCGGCAGCCAGGCCAATGCCTTTGCCGCCGTGCCGCTTGCGCTTCGCCGCTCCAAGGGTCTCGAAGAGGTCGGCGCGTCGCTGCGCACCTATCTTGCCGATAGCCCGATGCTTGCGGAAACCGCAGGCACCCGCACGCAGGACCCCTTGAGCCTTCGCGCCGTGCCGCATGTGCATGGCGCTGCCCGCGATGTGCTGAAGCAGGTTGCCGAAGTCGTCGACCGGGAGCTTGCAAGCCTCACCGACAACCCGGCCGTTTCCGGTACCCCTGAGGCGCCGGAAGTGCATTCGCAGGCCCATGCGGTTGGTGCTGCCCTCGGGCTTGCCATGGACAGCCTGGCGGTCGCGGTCGCCGAAGTCGCCGCCATTTCCGAGCGCCGCATCGACCGGCTCGTCAATCCGCTCGTGAGCCGTCTGCCGGCGTTTCTCGCCGGCGACAGCGGCGTCTCCTCCGGCTTCATGATCGCGCAGTATACGGCTGCCGCTCTTGCCGCCGAAAACCGACGCCTCGCCGCCCCCGCCAGCCTCGATGGCGGCATCACCTCGGCGCTGCAGGAAGACATCCTCACCCATGCGACGCCGGCCGCCTGGAAGGCGCTGTCGATTGCCGACAACCTCGAGACGATCCTCGCGATCGAACTGCTGGCCGCATCCCAGGCCTACGACCTTCAGCCGCGCGGCCGCGCCGCCCGCACCGACGGGCTCTACCGCCGTATCCGCGCGGCGATCCCGACCTATGCCGACGACCGGCCACTGAATGGCGATTTCGCGCGCATGCGCGCACTCATGGAAGAGAGCACGCCATGAAGATTCTGCGCGCGGAGAACTACAAGCGCATGCCGTGGAAGAACGGCGGCGGCGAGACGGTGGAGATCGCCGTCTTCCCGGATAACGCCTCGCTCGCCGATTTCGACTGGCGCGTAAGCATGGCGACCGTGGCCAGCGACGGCCCCTTCTCCAGCTTCCCCGGCATCGACCGCACGCTTTCGATCCTTCAGGGCAAAGGCATGCGGCTGACGATCGAAGGGCGCGAGCCCGCTTTGATGACCGGCGAGACGGCACCACTGCCTTTCCCGGCCGATGTCGCAACATCAGCAACGCTCGTGGACGGTCCGATCGTCGACCTCAACGTCATGACCCGGCGCGGCAAGCTTACGCATACGGTCCAGCGCCTGTCGATCGGCCATCCGCAGACAGTGGACGGCACAACCGACACGACCATCGTCCTTTGCCATGGCGGTGCCGTGCGCTTGGCAGCGGCAGAGGGACAAGCCGACCTCGCAGCAGGCGACACGGCGATCCTCAAAGGCTCAGCCACTGTCACGATCGAGCCGACGACCTCAGCCGTTGTGTTCGTGATCACTATCGACAAGCCGGCCGCCTGATCGGGCGCCGGCTTGCGCCAATCAACCCCGGCGCAAATGCAGCAAGGGATAGGGCCGGCCGGCATCGTCGACCGGCGAACGCCCAATCACTTCGAACCCCAGGCGCTGATAGAACCCGGCCCCAGAGGCATTCTGCTCGTTGACGTCTACCGTCAACACCGGATGCAGCGTCATCGCATGCTCGACGAGCCGCCGGCCGACGCCACTGCTGCGCGCCTCCGCGTGAACGAAGAGCGAGTCGATCTGCGCCCCGCTCATGCCCATGAAGGCGAGCGCCTGATCGTTTTCGTCAGCCGCAATCCAGAACTCGGCTGCCGGCAGATACTGGTCGCGAACCATCCTCTCAATGGCAGCGAAGTCCTCCGGCGTCAGGAAGTCGTGCGTGGCGACCACGGCGCCGCGCCAGATCTCGAAGGTGCGCGGATAATCGTCAGGACGGGAGGGGCGAATGGAAATGGTCATGCAACAATCACTTTGAAAAACGAGGCGCCGATGGGATTGCCGCGCTCAGGCCCGGGCCAAAGCAGCGCACAGGACGCCAGATGGTGAAGATGTCCGGTCCCGAATCCGATCCGGCACGACGCGCGCACTCTAGTTGAGGGCGCCCCGATCGCAAGCCGTTCGGCCAGGTGCGCTTTTCAGGCAACGACGATTAAGTTTCCAGTAACCATATCTCATGTTCCCCGGGGAACAGCGCAGCTGACGCCACACGATAGTCTCTATGTCACGGTTTCTACCGACACACGTCAACAAACGCAGGGCTTGGAGGACACGGACATGATCAAAACCGCTTTCGGCGTCAACGTCACCGTACTGGTCTTCTCGATCACCGTGATCGCCATCATGCACTTCGCCCTGTCCCAATATCGGGCCGCCGAAATCGCCGATATCAACCTGCCTGACTACTCGACCATCACTTCGTCGATCCACTACTAAGGCCCTCGTTCCGGCCGCGAAAGTCAGGCAGCGTGTCGAACTGGCTTTCCTCCGTCTGCACCTCCTTCGAGCAAAACGATCTGTAGGCGCTACCATCGATGATGGCGGCGCCTTTTTGCATCGATCAGCCGCCCCATGAACGGCCGGAGAGATTATGATAGGCAACGCCGATCGAGCGAATCGAACGCTCGAAACAGACGTCTATCAATGTTCCCAAAGGGGCCGAGGCAAATATGGCAGATCCGCAAAACGAGCTGAAGCTCAGCACCTTCAAGCTGCACGAACAGGCGGTCCGCGCATCCGTCGGCGGGAAGCAGCTGGCATTGGACGCACTCGAACTCGGCGGCGAAATCCTCGTCGTCCTGACATGGCTGGGCAACTCCGAGAAGGGCCTGCGCAAGCCGGAATATGTCCTGCCCTTGAGCGCGATCATGCACCAGAAGCTGAGCAACGATTCGGACGCGAAGTACAAATGGGCTATCGGTTCACCGCTGCCGCAGTCGCTTTTCGACGGCAGCGCGTCGAGGCAATTCAGAAGGCAGTTCGGTGTCAGAAGCGGGCCGGCACTGACGTTGCCATTGAATCCAACGCGTCATTGAGGGCGGCGTTCCCTCCCTGACAGGGCTCCGTTACATACGAAAACCACTGTATATCGCACCACGTGGCGAATGCCGTGGCCTTGCTTCAACAAGGAGAATAGAAAAGGCGGCAAGCGGCGGCCGCGCCAATCTAGCCCGAAAACTCCGCCACAGGGGGTGCGTTTTCCGCGCTGGGATTACCTATGTCTCAGGTATGGACAATTGGAGAAATGGTAGCGGAGGAGGGATTCGAACCCCCGACACAAGGATTATGATTCCTCTGCTCTAACCTACTGAGCTACTCCGCCGGGTACCGCGTCAGGGCTTCGAAGGAGAAGCCGTCTTGACTGGACGGGCGGCTTATACGGCCCGCTTCCGGGCAGTGTCAAGCCAAGTCTCCGGGAAAATGTGAAGTTTTCACAACAGCCCGGAAATCAAGGGCTTCAGGCGGCCGCAGGCGCCGAAAGAAGCACCTTCAACGCCGCTTCGGCACTCGCTTCGCGCTCCGATTTGCGAATGAAACCGCCGCCATAGACGCGTGCATCCTCGCCGACGCCGGAATAGAGCGCGCAGGCCTGGCCGGGCGCGATGCCGGCTTCGCCTTCGGCGAGCTCCACATAGATGCCCTCCTCGTCCGTCGCCAGCACGGCAGGCGCCGGCTGGCGGGTGGAGCGCACCTTGGCGAAACAGTCAAAGCCGCGCGCAGCCGCCACTTCGACGTCCTCGTCGCCCAGCCAGTTGACGTCGCGCAGATAGACGCGGCGGGTTTCGAGCGCCTCCTTGGGGCCGACGATGACGCGGCGCGAGCGCGCGTCGAGATAGACCACGTAAAGCGGCTCGCCGGTGGCGATGCCGATGCCGCGGCGCTGGCCGATGGTGAAGTGCAGGATACCTTCGTGCGTGCCGAGCACGCGGCCGTCGAGATGAACGATCTCGCCGGAAAGGGCTGCATTCGGCTTCAGCTTGGAGACGATGTCGCTGTATTTGCCCTGCGGCACGAAACAGATGTCCTGGCTGTCGGCCTTCTGGGCGACGACGAGGCCCATCTCCTCGGCGAACTTGCGCGTTTCGGCCTTGGAATAGCCGCCGAGCGGAAAGCGCAGATAGTCGATCTGTTCCTGGGTCGTGGCAAACAGGAAGTAGCTCTGGTCGCGCTCGGCATCGGTCGGCCGGTAAAGCGCCCGCTGGCCGGCATAGCGCGGGCTTGGGCTCGGGCGCGAGCGGATATAGTGGCCGGTCGCCAGCGCATCGGCGCCGAGCTCCTTGGCGGTCGCAAGCAGGTCGGCGAACTTGACCGTCTGGTTGCAGGCAACGCAGGGGATCGGCGTCTCGCCGGCGATATAGCTTTCGGCAAACGGATTGATCACCGTTTCACGGAAGCGCGCTTCGTAGTCGAGCACATAGTGCGGAATGCCGAGGGTTTCGCAGACGCGGCGGGCATCGTCGATGTCCTGGCCGGCGCAGCAAGAGCCGGCGCGGTGCACGGCAGCGCCGTGATCGTAAAGCTGCAGCGTGATGCCGAGAACGTCGTAGCCCTCGCGTTTGAGCAGGCCAGCAACGACGGAACTGTCGACGCCGCCGGACATGGCGACGACGACACGCGTATCTTCGGGCTTGCGGTCAAAATCGAGACTGTTCACGGGATCCAATCCGGCCTTCGGGCGGCAATCCATGCGCCGGCCCTGTTTCACGCTTCATGCGATGCTTGGCCGAGGAACTCTCGGCTCACGGTATGCTCGGCTTCTACAGCGACCCTTGCGCGTCTGATCAGACGCGCAAGGGTCGCTGTAGCACTTTGTTGCTGCATGTTTTTGTCCTTTAATCGGCTACGATTAAAGGAAACATGCGGTAGGCGCCGCGCGTCCAATGAGACGCGCAAAGGTCGCCGCAGCACTTTCATTTCCGCGACATATAGAAACTTGTCCGTCCGGCGGCAAGGCCGGCCGCCATACCCGACAGCGCCGCGCGTTCATTGGGACGCGTCATGCCAGCTCAGATCAGCTTCAGCCGCATGGCGCGGGCGATCGCCTGCATGCGGTTGACGGCGTCGAGCTTGCGGGTCGCGCTCTTGAAGTAGCTGCTGACGGTGTAGGTCGAGATGCCCAAGATGATGGCGATCTCGTCGCTGCTTTTGCCCGCAGCCGCCCAGCGCAGGCATTCCACCTCGCGGCTCGAGAGCTTCTCGCGCGCCGAATTGCCGGTGTCGAAGGTACGCTCGAGGCATTCGAAAAGCTGGACCAGCGTCAGATAGAGTGTCGCGCATTCGACGCCGACCGGTGCCTCGCGGCGGCCGGACAGCATGGCGATGAAGGGATCACCATTGCTCGTGTGAAGGAGCACGGCGAAATGGCGGGCCATCTCCGGGTGAGCGAGCAGCCGGTGCACCATGGCCTCGTCCACCGGCTTTGCGGCGATATCGAGGAGCTCGGGTCCGCCGGTTACCGGCAGCTTCGTAAACCGCAGCCGCTCGACCAATGTGCTCGACTGGAAGCTTTCGCAGGCGTCGTATTGGCGGACGAGCTCCGACGGCCAGTTGCTGAGCACCAGCCGCTCGGAGAAGCGCTGCTGTTCGGCGAGCGGCATGCGCGCGATCATGAAATGGCCAAAACCATAGCGGGCGATCAGTCGCCGCATGAGATGCAGAAGTTCGTATTCGGTGCGGACGGCAGCCGTATCGACGTCCGAAAAAATATCCGCCGCTTCAGCCTCGCGCAGCAAGGCCGGTTCATTCGATTCCTTCATCTGCGATCACCACATCCCCAGGCGCCACCGCGCCCGGTCGAGAGAATACAAAAAACGCCTCAGATCACCTGAGGCATGAAGTTCACCCCGGCGAACAAATACAGCCGCCGCTACCGGCCTGTCCGCGCAAGAAACGCGTCCGGTTGTGAAAACTATGACGATGCACCAAGAATGATTGCGGGAGCGCGCATACGACGCTCATCCTTATTTCGGCGCCTCGTTACCAAGAATTTTAGTTAAAGTGAAATGTGGTAATTGCATGGCTCCCATGACAATTCCGGGATAATCCAGGCTCTTCTCAAAGCAATTCACAAGCATAGGGCGCGCAGCCCCATGAATTGAGTGGGGCGGGCGGTCGAAATGGCGCCCCGCCGAAGTGTCTCAAATTATGAGTAAATTGTTACTTCCTGCTTAGGCAAATGTTAAATGTGGCAGGCTAAGGTCACGGTCATATGGTCTTGAGTTTGTGTAGAGAGTCCCATGACCGAAATGATGCGACCACGTGTAAAATATGTCATCGGCCCCGATGGCAGCCCTCTGACGATTGCGGATCTGCCGCCGGCGAATACCCGGCGCTGGGTGATACGCCGCAAGGCAGAGGTTGTTGCCGCCGTGCGCGGTGGCCTTTTGAGCCTTGAGGAGGCGTGCGAACGCTATACCCTCACGGTCGAAGAATTCCTGTCCTGGCAGTCCTCGATCAACGATCATGGTCTTGCCGGCCTGCGCACCACTCGCATCCAGCAGTATCGCCACTAGTTCGCCCATTACAGGGCCATAGGTCGAGCGGCGGCTTCGGGTTCCCCGGAGCCGCCGCCGTCGTTTCAGCCTCGCGGTGAAAGGCGGATTGGTGCTGTTTCGGGAACAGTCTGTGTACCGGCGGCACGGGTTTGGTGGATTTCGATTTCCGGATTTCTGCGCTAGCTTTCGGACAAGGAAACCCGGTTCGCCAAGGAAGGCTGTCATGGAAATCTTACACGAGGAAACTGGATCGCACGGCCGCTACTCGACCGTTGTCGAGGGGCATACCGGGGAAATGACCTATTCGCGCACGTCGCCGCAATTGATCATCGTCGATCACACCCTTGTTCCGGATGCCTTGCGCGGCAAGGGCGTCGGCCAGGCGCTCGCCAAACACGCTATCGAGGAAGCCCGCAAAGGCGGCTGGAAGATCATTCCGCTCTGCCCTTTCATGAAGGCGCAGACGATGCGGCACCCCGAATGGCAGGATGTCATCCAGGCATGAGACACGGCTGCGCGCCGGCAAGCCTCTCCTGATCTCAACAGACTTGCGCTGATCTCAAAATGAGAAGACCCGCCCGAACGCCAAGGCATCGAGCGGGTCTCTTCGTCTTGTCACGATCGTGCCGGATCGGGTCATGCCAGACGCATGCCCCGACAAGGCTGGAAATATCTGCCCCGAAACGGGCTACCCGCCTGACCAGCGCACAAATTCCCCGGACCGGAATCGACCTGGAGATCAAATCGTCCGCTAGATCAAAGGCTTGCGGTTCGGCTGCGCCCGATCGGGGCGCAAGAGCCGCAGCTTATGCCCGCAGGCGGGTCGATGTGTCCCGCTCTTCGAGGGCCGCCGCCTTCGCGTATTCAGCCTGCACTTCTTCGAGCGCGAGCTCGGCAGCATCCTGCTGCGCCTTCAGTTCGCGAATGGAAACCTGAAGATTGTCGGCTCTCTGACGTGCGGCCTTGGCGAAGGTGGGATAGGCGAAGTGCTGGGGATCGGAGATGCCCGACTTCTTTTCCTCGAAAATAATCTGATTTTCCAGATCCTTGGTCATCCGTTCGAACTCAGCCATCATCATCTGAAGCTGGTTCAGTTGACGCTGCTTCTCGCGGACCTGAAATTCCTTCAGGCGGACAAGGCTCTCACGTGCTTTCATACGCAATACTCCCGTGGATAACGAGACCCCGGTTACTGATTTGCCCGCGAGCCGGCCCGAACGGGGCCGGAAACGAAAAATCTTCAGCGATATTAACAAAAGCCTACCGCTGGTAACCTTTCGTTTACGGGCATCGTTAATCATAGGCGTGATGATTTAAGGCTCCGTAAATGCTGAGGCACGAAATGTGACCGCCCTGGCATTAACGAGTCGGAAGAGTCAGATAGTGGCATTTCCTCATGTTTCACATGAGATTAGCCGTTCTGGATTCACGTTTGAAATCAGGAGACTGGTAAAAATATTTAACAAACTCGATACACCTTGCCAGAGGGAATCAGAATTTGTTAACCATTTGGTGGCAGCCTCCAAATCAGGCAACGACTGGATCCGTATCGCGTAAGGGTGCCACGACGACCTTGGGCGGCGGAAAAGGGGAAGAATATGCGGGTTCTATTAATCGAAGACGATAGTGCAACGGCTCAGAGCATTGAGCTGATGCTCAAGTCCGAGAGTTTCAATGTCTACACCACCGACCTCGGTGAAGAAGGCGTCGATCTCGGCAAACTTTATGACTATGACATCATCCTTCTCGACCTCAACCTGCCGGATATGTCCGGCTATGAAGTCTTGAGAACGCTGCGCCTTTCCAAGGTGAAGACCCCGATCCTGATTCTCTCGGGCATGGCCGGCATCGAAGACAAGGTCCGCGGCCTGGGCTTCGGCGCCGACGACTACATGACCAAGCCCTTCCACAAGGATGAGCTGGTCGCCCGTATTCACGCCATCGTCCGTCGTTCCAAGGGTCATGCCCAGTCGGTCATCTCCACCGGCGAGCTGATCGTCAACCTGGATGCCAAGACGGTCGAAGTCGGCGGACAGCGCGTCCACCTGACCGGCAAGGAATACCAGATGCTCGAGCTGCTTTCGCTGCGCAAGGGCACGACGCTGACCAAGGAAATGTTCCTGAACCACCTTTATGGCGGCATGGACGAGCCGGAACTGAAGATCATCGACGTCTTCATCTGCAAGCTGCGCAAGAAGCTTGCAAACGCTGCCGGCGGCGCCAACTACATCGAGACCGTCTGGGGCCGCGGCTACGTGCTGCGCGAGCCGGATGGCGCCGAGTACGCCGAAACCGCCTGATACCCGCAAGGGCCTGCATGCCCCCGCATGATGCGGGCCCAGAGTGTTCACAAAACCCGCCACGAGCGGGTTTTGTCGCTTCTACAGCGCCGCGCGTCTTATCAGGCGCGCAAAGGTCGCTGTAGCAATTTAATTCACTGCATCTTTCCTTTAATCGGCTACGATTAAAGGAAAGATGCAAGTAGCCATATCTCACGCCGCTCCCCCTCAAAAGGCGCAGCCCCTTCGCGCGCATGAAGAACCAACGGCCGGCGGCAAACACGCAAAAGCCGCGGCAGTGGCCACGGCTTTCATCTCATCCGGAATATGTGCGCGTGAGTGCTCAGGCCGCCATCGACTGGCTTGCGAAAACACTGGTCAGGATCTTGCGGTCGAAAGGCTTCAGCAGGAAGTCGTCGGCGCCGGCCCGCTTGCCGGCCATCATCTTCTTCAGATCCGCCTCGACGACGCAGTAATAGATCCGCACCGAAGGGCCGTTCGGGAGCCGCCGGATGTTGCCGATGAGTTCGAGCGCGCCTTCCAGCCCGGCGTCGATGACCAGGATGTTCGGGAGTTCAGCTTCGCAGCGGACAAGCGCCTCGAGGCTGTTCGATGCCTCGTAAACCATGAAGCCCATGCCGGACAGGATACGTTTCCCAACTTTCCGGACGACATCCGAGCCGTCGGCAATCATCAAGCGCCGCATGTCCAACTCCCTTCGCAACTTACCTATACGCGTACTCGCAGGCTTGAAACAACTCTATACAAATTTGGGAAAGAATTCGTTACGGAGTTTGCTTAATAGCGCCTTTCTTCGCCGCATCAACCATCTGAAAACATTAAGTTTTCCAGAAATGGACGCAAGCAGAAAGAAACATGACGCACATGTGCGGCCCCACGCCGAAGCGCGGGACCGCACGTTTTAAGGACTTTGAATAGAATGATTGCAGGCGGGAAATGAAACCTCAGGCTGCAACGCGGGTGGTGAAGATGATCTCTTCACCGGTCGATGCAACCTCGATCGTCATGCCGGCTTCCTCGCCGAGCAGCACAGTGTAGTAAGGCTGGATCGAATGCGCGTCGACCGCTTCCTCCGGCGTACCGGACAGCAATTCCGTCAGCCTCGGCGGTACGCGCATCATGCGGCCCTTCGCGACCAGGGTGAAGACGGCGTCGAATTCCGGGTTCTCCAGCGTGACGTCGATCGAACCGCCGCGCGGGATCGCCCCATAGGCGATGAGGAAGAGGTTCAGGAGCAGCTTGACCCGGTTCTTGGCGATGATCGCGCGCGGGCCGTGCCAGTTGACCTCGGTCTTCTTTTCGGCAGCCGCGAAATCCTTGGCCGCCTTCTCCGCTTCACCGGTGTCGATCGAGGCACCGACCGAGCCGGATGCGCCGAATGCGAGGCGGGCGAATTTCAGGCGGACCGAGGCGTTGAGCGCGCTCGTCCGGATCAGGTCCATCGCATCGGCGTCGGCGCCGCCCTCATCCAGCAGTTCCAGGCCGTTGTTGATGGCACCGACCGGCGAGATGATGTCGTGGCAAACCCGGCTGCACAGAAGCGCGGCCAGATCGGGTCCCGTCAGTGTCAGGTTCGGATTCGTTGCCATCGTGTATCCTTGTTGGTTCCGCCGGCCCGCCGCTTGGGGGCACGCGCCATCGTGACGCCGGTAAAGCCTCACGCGAAAAGACGCAAGTCATGGGCTGCCCGGCGCAGCGTTCATCAGTGGATCATAATGACACCACATTTGGTAAACCGATTGTTAAGACCATCGGTTCAAATTGCATGGAAATGGTCCAGCCCCCTCACTGGTCGCACAGTGGTCTGACTGGCGGCCGCTGCAAACCCGCAAGCGAGCAATTTTCGCGCCTGACGGAGGAAACGATGCATCAGATCATGAAGGCAGCCACACAGGCCTGCCGTGTTGTCCTGGCCACGCTGTTCCTGGTCGCTGCTGCCCAAACGACGGCGCATGCCCAGTCTGCGAACAACAGCCAATACACGATGCAGGAAATCGTCGATGCCGGTCACGGTTTCTTCGGCGAAACTTCGGGCGGCTTGGCGAAGGTCGTCGAACGCGCCTTCGAGCGCTACGGCCTGCCGAACGGCTACATTCTCGGCCAGGAAGGCTCCGGCGCATTCATCGCCGGTCTCACCTATGGCGAAGGCGAACTCAACACCAAGAACGCCGGCCAGCACAGCGTCTTCTGGCAGGGTCCGTCACTCGGCATCGACTGGGGCGGCCAGGGCAGCCGCGCCATGATGCTCGTCTACAATCTGCCGAGCGTGCCGGCACTCTACAAGCGCTTCGGCGGCGTCTCCGGTTCGGCCTACGTCGTCGCTGGCGTCGGCATGACGGTGCTGACCGACGAACAGATCGTCGTCGTTCCGATCCGCACCGGCATCGGCGCGCGGCTCGGCGTCAATGTCGGCTACCTCAAGATGACCCAAACACCCACCTGGAACCCCTTCTGAGGTCAGCTGCATTATTCCTTAAATCGGCATCGATATAAGGGCAAAATTATGCAGCAGATCTAAAATGCTACAGCGACCTTCGCGCGTCTAAAGAGCGCGCGAAGGTCGCTGTAGTCGGGTCGGCGCAGGCAAAATCCCGCGCCGGAGACTTGCAGCGCACGAAACGTCATGTTTAGTGCAAGAATGCGGAATTAAGGAGTGCCTGCCGCACCGCGAGGTCCGGCAGCCACTCCGGTTCCGGTACAGTTTTGAAACGGCCAGCTCGTGATCCAATTCGCGCTTCTCTTTGCCCTGGGCTTTCTGACGGCGATCATCATCGGTCTGCTGGTCGCACCGGCGATCCACCGCCGCATCGTGCGCTTTGCCGAAGACCGACTGAAGGCGACCATGCCGCTCAGCCCGCAGGAGGTGCGCGCACAGAAGGACGCTGCCCGGGCCGCTTACGCCGCTGAAAACGCCCGCACGCAGCAAGCCCTGAAGCGCGAACGCGACAAGGGCGTGTCGCTGATGCTTGCCAACGAGAAGAGTTTGCACGAGGCGCGGCGCCTTGGCGGCGAGAATGCCGACCTGCATGCGCAGCTTGCCGACATGAACGTCGAAGCGGCGGACATGCGCTCTGCCATCCGGCAATTCGAGCAGCGCCTGGAACGGATGAAGGCAACGCTCGACAGCGTCGAGCGCGACAATGCCGGAAAATCCGACGAGATACAGAAGCTCGGCGTCCACCTCGCCCAGCATGCCGCCGAAATCGACAATCTCAGGATCACCCTGGTGGCGCGCGAGACCGAGGTCGAGCATCTGAAGAGCCGGATAGCCACGCTGCGCGACGAGCGCGAAGCCCTGCGTGGCGATCTCAAGGCCGAGACGACCCATGCCAAGGAAATGGAGATTCGCCTCTCTCGCGACGAAACGCGGCTACACCGGCTGGAAGACAAGCTGGCGCGCGAGATGGCAACCAGCGCCGACCGCGAAAGCGCACTCGAGCGGCGCGCGGGAGAAATCGAACGGTTGAAGACCAAGGTGAAGGATACCAATCAGGAAATGCGCGATGCAGCCAAGGCCCTGCGCGCCGCGGGCATCGCCTTCCCGCTGAGGAAGGAACGCCGGCCGGCCACCGAACAGGCTGCCAACGGTTCCGTATCCCCGCCCGATCAGCCGGCCAGCGAGATTGCTGGTTCTGCAGCCGCCGATGATCTGCGCAACCGCGCCACCGCGCTTTCGGAACGCCTGACCAATTCGAAATCCGCCGCCCATGACGACGCTCTGCGCGACGAGGTTGCGGCAATTGCCGCCGGCATGGTTGCGTTGACGGCGACGAACGAAGGCCCCTCCTCCCCCATCCTCAATCTGCTGGCAGGTGAAGAGCAAGAGCAAGGCGCAGCCAAGCGGGAGAGTTTGGCGAAGCGGGCGAAGGACATTCTGCCGCGCGAATAGAGCCGTTGGCCGGGCAGACCATTGACGCCTTTGGCGCACGCGCCGGTCACCAGGTCACGGGATCGAGCCATTTCCTGCTGTCACCGGAAAGCCTGGGAACCTTGAGTGTCAGATGCGGCCGTTGATCAGCGCCACCTGGTGCAGGGCAATGCCGGCCGCCGTCGAGACGTTGAGGCTATCGAGGCCCGGACGCTGGCGGATTCGCGCCGTGCGGATCGAGGTCAGCACGGATTGCGGCAACCCCTCCCCTTCGGTCCCCATGAGAAGTGCCGTACGCGCCGCCGGGGGGATCGCGCCAAGATCGGTTTCTCCGGCGGGAGAGAGCCCCCAGATCGCAAAGCCCGTCTGCTGCAGCCGCTCCAGCATCGCGGCCACCGAGCCTTCGCGCACAAAGGGCACCGTCAGCACCGAGCCGACGGAGACGCGGATCGCCTTGCGATACATCGGGTCGCAGCTCGTCTCGTCCATCAGCACGGCATCGACCCCGAAGGCCGCAGCGTTGCGGAAAAGCGCCCCCATGTTGTCGTGATTGGAGATGCCGCAGGCCGCCAGCACGAGGCTCGACGCCGGCAGCGACGCGATCAAGGCGTCGCGGCCGGGCGCGCCTTCGCGGCGACCGAGCGCAAGCACGCCCCGGTGCATGTTGAAGCCGGCGATCGCATCGAACACCTGCGCGTTCGCCACATAGACGGGCACCGTCGACGGAAATCGTTCGAGGATTTCCTGAACGCCGGCGAGACGGTTTTCGAGCAGCAGGATCGCCTCGGCGGCAAAGCCGCGCCCGCTTTGATGCGCAGCCGCCAGCATGCGCAGCACGACCGTGCCTTCGGCGATGAAGCGGCCCTGCCGTCCCGTCAGGTCGCGCTCCTTGATCGAAACGAAGCCGGCAATCCTGGGATCGGCGGCGTCGTCGATGCGCTGGACGGGCGGGAGGGCGCTCGCCATGCCGTCAGTTGGTCCTGACGGTGATGTCGGCGACGATGCGGCCGGCGCCGATATCGAACACGATGGCGCGCGGCTCCGATCCCGGCAGGTTGCCGTAGAAGAGCACCTGGGAGCCGGAGAGCGCCACGTTCGTGACGGTGAAGCCGGCGGGCAGTGCTGCGACCGCATTGACCGGCGCTTCGCTCGGAACGACGGCAGTGGCGGCCTGAACGGGCGCCTTCGCGTCCGTGCGCGTCAGCTTGTAGACAATCGTCCCAAGGACGGCCATAAGCATGACCAACATGACGCCGGCCGAGACGAGCTGAAGCTTCACCATCTTGCGGCGGACATTTTCCATGGCCGGATCTAGCGGCTTGTCTTCCTGGTCATCGGGCTCGATTGCGGTCATGGTTGGCCTTTTTTCGGATTTGAACGGAATGAACGACCCCTTTAAACAAGCGACGGCCAATAGGAAAGTCCTGACGGCGGGCGAGGATGCCGCGGGACGCCTGGATTCCTTCCTGACGGACGCACTTTCGGGTGAATTCTCCCGCAACCGGATCAAGGGCCTGATCGCACAGGGAGCGGTGTCGATCAACGGCAAGGCGGTGACCGAAGCGAAGAAGAAGGTCCATCCCGGCGATGTCTTCGAGATCGACCTGCCCGAACCGGAAGATCCGGAGCCGAAGGGCGAAGACATCCCGCTCGACGTGCTCTACGAAGACGACGACCTGATCGTGCTTTGCAAGCCAGCCGGCCTCGTCGTTCATCCCGGCGCCGGCAACTGGACCGGTACGCTGGTCAATGCGCTCATCCATCATTGCGGCAGCAGCCTGTCGGGCATCGGCGGCGTCAAGCGCCCGGGCATCGTCCATCGCCTCGACAAGGAGACGAGCGGCGTCATGGTTGTCGCCAAGAACGATGCCGCGCACCGCCACCTCTCGGAGCAGTTTGCCGACCACGGCCGCACCGGCCCGCTCGAACGCGCCTATCGGGCCGTCGTCTGGGGCCGTCCGCGGCAGCTGAAGGGAACGATCGACGCCCCACTCGGGCGTGCCGTCGACCGGACGAAACGCGCGGTCAAGCGCGAAGACAGCGACGACGCCCGCGAAGCCATCACCCACTACGAGGTCGTCGAGCGTTATCTCGAAAAGCCCGATGGCACCTGCCTGGCGTCGACGGTGGAATGCCACCTCGAAACGGGGCGCACGCACCAGATCCGCGTGCACATGGCCCATATCGGCCATCCGCTGATCGGCGATCCGGAATACGGCGCCGCCTTCCGCACCAAGGCGAACTTGTTGCCGGATGCGGCCAGGGTCGTCGTCAATCAATTTCACCGCCAGGCCCTGCACGCCTTCATGCTGCAGTTCGAACATCCGGCGACCGGCGAGACCATGCATTTCGAATCACCGGTGCCTGTCGACATGGAGCAACTGATCGAGGCCCTGCGGAGCGAAGAGTGATCGTGCCCTTGAATTCCGGTGTCGGGATTCCAATTTAAGGCTCAGTCTTTGTTCGTGACATTTCTGTCGCCCGGCGTCACAGATTGGTGAAACCGGACTCCTTGAATCATGCTTTCGCCGTACTTATTTTCTAGGCTCGTGGGGTCTTGACGAAGACCCACATGCCCGGCTTGCCGACCGGAGGCCGGAGACGACAAAGGGGGGTGCTTCATATGGCCCGAAACAATTTGCCGACCATTGCCGCTGGAGAAGGCGGCCTCAATCGCTATCTCGACGAAATCCGCAAGTTTCCGATGCTGGAACCGCAGGAAGAGTACATGCTCGCCAAGCGGTACCAGGAGCATGACGACCGCAAAGCAGCGCACAAGCTGGTCACCAGCCACCTTCGCCTCGTCGCCAAGATCGCGATGGGCTATCGCGGCTACGGCCTGCCGATCGGCGAAGTCGTATCCGAAGGCAATGTCGGCTTGATGCAGGCCGTCAAGAAGTTCGAACCCGATCGCGGCTTCCGCCTTGCCACCTACGCGATGTGGTGGATCAAGGCGGCGATCCAGGAATATATCCTGCGCTCGTGGTCGCTGGTGAAAATGGGCACGACCGCCAACCAGAAGCGGCTGTTCTTCAACCTGCGTCGCCTCAAGGGCAAGATCCAGGCGCTCGACGAGGGCGATCTGAAGCCCGAACAAGTCAAGGAAATCGCCACCACGCTCAAGGTGAGCGAGGATGAAGTGGTTTCGATGAACCGCCGCCTCTCCGGCGACGCTTCCCTCAACGCGCCCATCAAGGCGAGCGAAGGCGACTCCGGCCAGTGGCAGGATTGGCTTGTCGACGATCACGACAACCAGGAAGAAATCCTGATCGAACAGGACGAGCTTGAAAACCGCAGGGCGTTGCTCGCCAATGCGATGAAGGTGCTGAACGACCGCGAGCGCCGCATCTTCGAGGCGCGCCGCCTGACCGAAGAGCCGCTGACGCTCGAGGATCTTTCGGCCGAGTTCGACATCAGCCGCGAACGCGTGCGGCAGATCGAGGTCCGTGCCTTCGAGAAGGTCCAGGACGCCGTGCGCAAGGCCGCTCTCGAGCGCGCCAATGCATTGCGGGTCGTCGAGGGCGCATAACACCCTTCACGGTTTTCGGGCGCTAACGGCTGCCCGTCATCGATAAAAGCCAAATGAAAAACCCGGCGGATCGCTCCTGCCGGGTTTTTCTTTGTCCTGTCCGATCGCGCTTGCTTACTGGCTGTTGGTCGCCGCGTCCGTTGCCGGTGCGGCCGTCCAAGCGCGCATCGCCTGGTTGAAGGCGTCGGTTCCGCTCGGCCCCTTCTCCAGCGTCAGCAGTGCGCGGCGCCCGTTCCTGTAGGTCAGCGGAATGTCGATCCAGCTCCGGCTGCGCAGCAGTTCGGTGTTGTTGCCGATCGCGTCCTTCGAATCGTTGAGCGCGATCATATGGAAATCGTCGGTGATCTTGGCCGGAACCGCAATCAGCGCATCGCCGCGATCCTGCTCCGTACGCTTCATCGAAACGCGCTGAACGCTGTCGATCGCGCCGCCTTCGAAATTCGGCGGCAGCGAGAAGACGAATTCGACGACATGGCTGGCCGGCAAGGACTCGTCGGCGTTGCGCTTGATCGTCATCAACGCGGTCAGACCCCGGTCCGGAATGGTGATTTGCGCCTGGATGGCCGGTTCAGGCTTGGCGTCGCCACCAGGCGATTCTTCCTTTACCGACCACGCAACGGTTCCTGGAATGGCCGTCGGCGAAGACTGGCCGAGACGCTCTTCGTAGAGGAACATCTTCTCGCCATTGGCGATCGCAATCTCCGGCGTCGTCGGCTGACCACCGGTCTGCTGGCCCGCAGGCGGCGTGCCTGCAGCCTGTCCGGCCGTTCCACCCTGGGCAGTGGCCGTTTCGACGGGCTTGCTCGCCTCTGTCTGCTGTGCCACGGACTTGCCTTCCTGCGCGGCGCTCTCGCCGCTTGCGGTGGCAGGTCCATTGTCGACTTCCGAGCCATCACCAAGAAGGCGTTGGGTGAACTTGGTCGAGCTGTTGTCCGGGACCGCCGTGTCGTCGTGCTGTGCCGGTTCCTGCTGCGTCGATTCTCCCTGGGTTTCCGCCGGCGGAGCGCCCTCTTGTGCCGGCGATCCACCGATGTTTGAAACGGCCGAGGTGACCGATGCCACGATGCCCGAAAGCCAGGCATTGCCGGCTTCCCGGTTCTGCCAGTAGGCGAAGCCGCCGCCGCCAAGCGCCAGCAAGGTGACTGCAGCGATGGCGAGGCGCTTGATGCTGAAGCGCGATGGCTTCGGAGTGGCCCGGTAAGATGCCGGCCGCGATGCCGCGGGCGCCAGTGCCTCGGCGCCACGTTCCGGCTCACGCGCAGCCGTCGATGCTGCTGCACCCGCCGTCGCCGCAGCTGTGGCACCTTCGAAACCGAGCAGGTCGTCGATGTGATCCCAAGCTGTGCCTGCACGATCTTGCTGGCTCTGAGGGGTATCGGTCGAGGCCGTCTGTCCGGTCTTCTCGACCGGCCAGGACCAATCGGCAATCTCCGGCTCCGCGCTCTTTTCGGTTCGCCGTTCCTCCAAAGGCGCAAAGGGGTCACTATCGTCGAACGACCAGTTGCGCGCGGAATCAGTCTTGGGGAGCTCTGCTTCGGCCCTCGGGGTCTCCGCCGGCGCATGCTGCTGCAGCTCTTCCACCGGATGCATGCCAAGAAGCTCGGGGGTATGGACCGGCTCTTCTTCGCCGACCTGCTGGTCCGTGGGAGCAGCGTGCGTTGCTACTGGAGAGGCGGATTCCCATTCCGGCAGATCCCACTCCGAGACAGCCGACTTTTCTTCGGCGGCCACCGCCGGAGCAGCATCCCATGTCGGTTCTTCGACAGACCGGGGTTCTTCGTCTATCGACGGAGGAACGACCGGTTCTTCATAGGTCTCGACCGGAGCGGGCTCCGAATATTCCGCAGCCTCGTAAACCGGGGCATCCGCCTGCGGCTCTTCGACGACGGGGGCGCTCGGCTCCTCTACCGGAGCCTCGGTCGCTTCGACATGTTCGGCAACCGGCTCTTCCGCAACCGGCTCTGCCGGCGCTACCTCTGCGGCTTCGACGTAGTGTTCGGCGGGCTGCGCCGGCTCCTCGTAAACCTCGGCGTCGTGGTCGAGTGCCGCAATGCTTTCGGCCTCCGGAGCCGCTTCCTCGGCAACCGCAACCGGCTGGCTTTCACCAACCGGCTCGGGCTGCGCTTCGGGCTCCGAAACGACGTCCTCGATCGGCGGCTCGGCGGCTACGGCTTCGGTCGCTTCCTCCACCACCTCCGTCTCTTCGAGCGCGGGCAAGGCTTCGGCGTATTCGCTGTCAACCTCGACGATGGCGTTTTCGAGTTTCGCCAACTGGCGATTGATCATGTCGTCCGACGGACGCGGGTTCATGTTTTCGAGTTGGCGGCGCACGGCCGCGCGCGCCTTCTCGTATACCCTGTCCCGCATTTCAGGTGTGTTTTCCGACAGGCCGTCTACGGTCCTGCGAATAACTGCAACAAAATCCGCCATTAGTACTTTCTCATACGCCCAGGTATGTCTTTGCGATCGCGACGCAATGTCATTTCGCCGACACTAGTCCTCAAAGGGGTCCGTCACAAGTATTGTGTCGTCCCGCTCGGGGCTGGTCGAAAGAAGAGCAACCGGCGCACCGATCAGTTCTTCCACCTGGCGAACGTATTTGATCGCTTGCGCCGGAAGCTCCGCCCAGCTGCGTGCGCCGACCGTCGATTCCTTCCAGCCTTCGAGTGTAATATAGACTGGCTTTGCCGAAGCTTGCTGCGCTTGGCTTGCCGGCAGATGGTCGATCTGCTGTCCGTCCAGAGTATAACCGACGCAGATCTTCAGTTCGTCGAGACCATCGAGCACGTCGAGCTTGGTGAGCGCGATGCCGGTGATGCCATTGGCGGCAACGGACTGGCGCACCAGCGCCGCGTCGAACCAGCCGCAGCGGCGCTTGCGGCCCGTGACCGTGCCGAACTCATGGCCCTTTTCGCCGAGGAACTGGCCGATTTCATCGGTGAGTTCGGTCGGGAACGGGCCCTCACCGACGCGCGTCGTATAGGCCTTGGTGATGCCGAGGATATAGCCGAGAGAACCCGGGCCCATGCCCGAGCCGGCAGCAGCCTGGCCGGCAACCGTGTTCGACGAGGTGACGAACGGATAGGTGCCGTGGTCGATGTCGAGCAGCGTGCCCTGCGCGCCTTCGAACAGGATTCGCGCGCCCTTGCGGCGGGCCTTGTCGAGCAGCACCCAGACGGTGTCCATGAACGGCAGCACCTTGGCGGCAACAGAAGAAAGCTCCTGCATGATCGCCTCGTGGCTGATCTCCGCTTCACCGAGACCACGGCGCAGCGCGTTGTGGTGGGTCAGCAGGCGATCGACCTTGGCCGGCAACGTATCGAGATCGGCGAGGTCCATCACACGGATGGCGCGACGGCCGACCTTGTCTTCGTAGGCCGGGCCAATGCCGCGGCGCGTGGTGCCGATCTTCGTGCCGCTATTGGAGGCCGCATCTTCGCGGATGCCATCGAGCTCGCGGTGCAGCGACAGGATCAGCGTGGCATTGTCGGCGATGCGCAGATTGTCTGGCGTGATCGCAATGCCCTGCTTGCCGAGCTTGTCGATTTCGGCGATCAGCGCGTGCGGGTCGATGACGACGCCATTGCCGATGACGGCAAGCTTGCCGGGACGCACGACGCCGGAAGGCAGGAGCGACAGCTTGTAGCTGACGCCGTCGATTACCAGCGTATGGCCGGCATTGTGACCGCCCTGAAAGCGCACGACGATATCCGCGCGCTCGGAGAGCCAATCCACAATCTTGCCTTTGCCTTCGTCACCCCATTGGGAGCCGACCACTACGACATTCGTCATAATTCTCTTCCTGTGCAGGCGCGCAAACGAAGCTGCGCTGTTCTCAAACCCGCGCATCTATACTGTGTTGTCATCTGGAAAGCGACCCCGTTATATCCGGCGTTCCGCCCTTTTTGCATGACAAGGGCGGGATTTAGCGCCTATATCTTCGTCTCTCCCGCCATCGCGGCAACAGGTCGCCCATCCCCGCACAGGTCTGAGCATCGTGAATTCCAGGGCCTACTTCTATCTCTGCGTCACCGCACTCTTTTGGGGCGGCAATTCCGTCGCCGGCAAGATGGCGGTCGGACACGTAAGCCCGATGATGCTGACGACCTTGCGCTGGGTCTTCGCGCTGGTCGTCATCCTGGCGCTGATGACGCCGCAGATCCGACGCGACTGGGACAAGATCCGCAAGCACTGGCTGCAGCTTCTCGCCTATGGCGCGATCGGTTTCACCACCTTCAACGCGCTGCTCTATTCGGCGCTGAAATATACGAGTGCCATCAACGCCGTTATTCTCCAGGCCGGCATTCCGATGTTGATCTTCCTGTTCAACTTCGTGCTGTTTCGCACGCGGGCGTCGATCGCCCAGGTGATCGGCTTTACCGTCACCCTGATCGGCGTATTGGTGACTGCAGCCCATGGCGACATTTCGAGCCTGTTGACGCTCGAGTTCAATTTCGGCGACGCGTTGATGATCATCGCCTGCGTCGTCTATGCCGGCTATACCGTCGCACTGCGCTACAAGCCGACGATGCACTGGCAAAGCTTCATCGCGACGCCTGCCTTCGGCGCGCTTCTAAGCGCCCTGCCGCTGCTCTTCTGGGAAATCGGCACCGGCACGGCGATCGCGCCGGATCCCACCGGCTGGATCATCGTTCTCTATGCGGCGATCTTCCCCTCGCTGATGTCGCAGGTGCTCTATGTCCGCGGCGTCGAGATGATCGGCGCCAACCGCGCCGGCCTTTTCATCAATGCCATTCCGGTCTTCGGGACGCTCCTTTCGGTGCTCCTGATCGGCGAGACCTTCCATCTCTTCCATCTCGTCGCGCTCCTGCTGGTGCTTGGCGGCATCGCGATCGCCGAAAGGGGCCGTCCGCGCTGACGACCCCTCGCGTCTGCCGAGCAGGCGTCGCGCAATGATATCTCTTTTCATTGAAGGCTCGCTGGGGAGGCTTGGCGCCACCCAAAACCTCGCTCATTCCTGTGCTCGTCACAGGAATCTCTAGCAGTTCCGCTGGACCTGCGGCATCAGCCCAAGTCCTTGGACCCGACGGACGTCGGGTTGCTGGATTCCCGCCACAAGGGCGAGGATGAGGGGGAACGGGACACCCCTCGCGGCAGAAAGCCATCTTTAGGGTTTGTCAGCAGCCTGAATGGTGCCGTTTCCGGCGCCATTTTCATTTATCAGGCAAGAAGCCGCTCCATATAGAGCGCTTCCTCGCCGTAGCTTGAGAGCTTCAGTGCCAGCCGCTCGTCCATCCGGACTTCAAAACCCTGCCTCTCCCAGAAACTGCGGGATCCGTTGACGGAGACGAGCGACATCGACCGCAACGCTTCCGTTCTGGCGGCATCCTCCAGAACAGGAAGAATTCCGCCGCCCGCTCCGGAACCACGCATCTCGGGCAGAAGGGCGAGATCGTGGATGTACCAGGTGTCGGCGGCATCAGGAATTTCGCCAAGCATGCTGTTCAGCGACGGCGGCGCGCCACGAAGCCAAGGATGGCTCAACACGTAGCCACGCGACTGCCCGGCCGCGTCCAGCATGAAGCACCCGGCAGGGCTCAAGGCGATGCGGTCAGCAAGTACGGCATCGTCCTCGGGAAAGGCCTGGTGAACCACAAGCTGGATCTCCGATACGGAGGCGAGATCGGGCAGGCTTGCCTCGCGCCAGCGGAATGTCATTTCGGTCATTTCTCGTCACATGCGTTCGAAACAGGAAAACGCACCGGCGGCCACCGGTGCGTCTTCGATATGTCCCGTGATTGGGTCGGCACAGCGGCGGATCACACCGCCGCTTGCAGTGCCGGCGTCAATCGATGTTGAAGACCAGCGGCTTTGCCTGGCGAATAGCCTGATTGGCCCGCAGCTTGTCAAGAACAGCCTCGGAAACCGCGCCGTCAACGTAAAGCAGCGCAATCGCGTCGCCGCCTTCCTTCTCGCGGCCGAGCTGGAAGTTGGCGATGTTGACGCCGGCGTCACCGAGCGTCATGCCGATGAAGCCGATCATGCCGGGAACGTCGGTGTTGGTGATGTAGACCATGTGGCTGCCGACATCCGCATCAAGGTTGATGCCCTTGATCTGGATGAAGCGCGGCTTGCCGTCCGAAAACACCGTGCCGGCCACCGAGCGCGTCTGGTTGGCGGTTTTCACCGTCAGCTTGATGTAGCCGTCGAAGACGCCGGTCTTGTCGCGCTTGACCTCGGAGAGGATGATGCCCTTTTCCTTGATCATCACCGGCGCCGAAACCATGTTGACGTCGGCGACCTGCGGCCGGATCAGACCGGCGAGAACCGCGCTTGTCAGCGCCTTGGTGTTCATGCCGGCGGTCGAGCCGTCATAGAGGATCTCGATTTCCTTGATCGCGCTTTCGGTCACCTGGCCGACAAAGGCGCCGAGAACGTCGGCAAGCCGGATGAACGGCTTCAGGATCGGCGCTTCCTCAGCAGTGATCGACGGCATGTTGATGGCGTTGGAGACGGCACCCTTGACCAGGTAGTCCGACATCTGCTCGGCCACTTGCAGCGCGACGTTCTCCTGGGCTTCCGTGGTCGACGCGCCGAGATGCGGCGTGCAGACGACATTCGGCAGGCCGAAGAGCGGGCTTTCGGTGGCGGGCTCGACCTCGAAGACGTCGAAGCCGGCGCCGGCAACATGGCCGGACTTGATCGCTTCGGCGAGCGCTTTCTCGTCGACGAGGCCGCCACGAGCGCAGTTGACGATGCGCACGCCCGGCTTCGTCTTGGCCAGCGCTTCGGCACTCAGGATGTTGCGGGTCTTGTCGGTCAGCGGCACGTGCAGGGTGATGAAGTCGGCCTGCGCGAGCAGTTCGTCGAGTTCGACCTTGGTGACGCCCATTTCCTCGGCGCGCTCCTTGGAGAGGAACGGGTCGTAGGCGAGAACGTGCATCTTCAGGCCGATGGCGCGCGAGCAGACGATCGAGCCGATGTTGCCGGCACCGATGACGCCGAGCGTCTTGCCGGTGATCTCGACACCCATGAAGCGCGACTTCTCCCACTTGCCGGCCTGCGTCGAGTTATCGGCGGCCGGAAGCTGGCGGGCAACGGCGAAGAGCAGCGCGATCGCGTGTTCGGCGGTCGTGATCGAGTTGCCGAAGGGCGTGTTCATCACGATGATACCGCGGCGCGACGCAGCCGGGATATCGACATTGTCGACGCCGATGCCGGCGCGGCCGATGACCTTGAGATTGGTCGCAGCTGCAATCAGCTTTTCCGTCGCCTTGGTGGCCGAGCGGATGGCAAGGCCGTCATAGTTGCCGATGATCTCGGCGAGCTTGTCCTTGTCCTTGCCGAGCTTCGGCTGGAAATCGACTTCGACGCCGCGGTCGCGGAAGATCTGGACGGCGGTTTCCGACAGTTCGTCGGATACGAGAACGCGAGGTGCCATGAGAGGCCTCCTTAAAGATCAGGTCTGAATGGGAATGCGGTTAGCCAAGCCTCGCTCCCATGGGGAGCGAAGCGGATCACTCAAATCGGTGTGAGATGCGGGCGAAGTCCATTGTTCCTCACCCCTTGTCTGATCAGGCCGCGGCCTGCGTCAGCGTTGCCTTCTGGGTCTCGAAGGCCCAGGTCAGCCACGGCATCAGCGCCTTCATGTCGGCGGTCTCGATCGTGGCGCCGGCCCAGATGCGAAGACCCGATGGTGCATCGCGGTAGTGGCCGATGTCGAAGGCAACGCCTTCCTTTTCGAGAAGCGCAACCACGCCCTTGGCGAAGGCCGCCTGTCCGTCGGCGTCGAGCGCCAGGACGTCCCTGTCGACGATCTTCAGGCAGACCGAGGTGTTGGAGCGGGTCTCGTCCTTGACCGCCAGGTTGGCAATCCAGTCATTGGCGGCGACGAAATCGAAGATCGCCTGCGCATTGGCGTCGGCACGGGCCATCAAGCCCTTGAGCCCGCCGACCTGCTGCGCCCAGAGGAGCGCATCGATATAGTCCTCGACGCAGAGCATCGACGGCGTGTTGATCGTCTCGCCGGTAAAGATGCCCTCGATCAGCTTGCCGCCCGAGGTCATGCGGAAGATCTTCGGCAGCGGCCAGGCCGGAACGTAGGTCAAGAGACGCTCGACCGCACGCGGCGACAGGATGATGACGCCATGGGCGCCCTCGCCGCCAAGAACCTTCTGCCAGGAGAAGGTGACGACGTCGAGCTTGGCGAAATCGAGGTTCTGCGCAAAGGCGGCAGAGGTCGCGTCGCAGATGGTCAGGCCCTTGCGGTCGGCCGGGATGAAGTCGGCGTTCGGCACCCGTACGCCGGAGGTCGTGCCGTTCCAGGTGAAGACGACGTCACGGTCGAAATCGACCTTGGCAAGATCAGGCAGTTCGCCGTAGCCGGCTTCGAACTTGCGCACGTCGGCAAGCTTCAGCTGCTTGACCACATCGGTCACCCAGCCGGCGCCAAAGCTTTCCCAGGCGACCATGTCGACGCCACGCTGACCGAGCAGCGACCACAGCGCCATTTCGACGGCGCCGGTATCGGAAGCGGGCACGATACCGATGCGATAATCGGCCGGCACTTCAAGAATGTCACGGGTAAGATCGATGGCCTGCTTCAGCTTCGTCTTGCCGATCTTGGCGCGGTGCGAACGACCGAGCGGAGCATCGGAGAGAGCGTCGAGCGTCCAACCGGGGCGCTTCGAGCAAGGACCAGAAGAGAAATGGGTATTGTTCGGACGGAGGTCCGGCTGTGCAGGCTTTGCCATGTGCTATCCTTCCAGATAGATAGCCCTTCGTTGGGGAAGGGTGTCCCGCCGTCGTCGATATTGTGGACGGGACCGGAAGTCAAGCGCTTTGTCGCAATCGAGAAAATTTATGGCGCCGCGGGCAATATCTGCAAAAGCAGAACGATGCCTGCCGACTGATTGTTGCCGGCTGGCACTTTCGTCCTGGCAATAGGCTGAGGCGATCGGCGGAACGATATGACCCGGTTGTCGCCGAAACTGTGGCGCTTCAAGGCATTAGAAGGAGAAGCGCAGGCCTGCGCGGATCTCGTGACGGGACAGTCCGTCGTCGAAGCCCTTGTCGCCGGCAGCCCCCACCAGCGCCTCGGCGCCGAAGCCGAACATCTCGCCATCGGCGATATGGGAATAGCGATAGCCGACATCGAGCTTCAGCTGCTCGCTAAGGTCATAGGAGATGCCCGCCATCAGCGCATAGGTGAAACGCCAGCTGTCGCGCCCCTCATAGGAGGTCGAGGTGGGCGAACCGCCACAAGCACCGCCGCCGGCCACGCAAGTGGCGCGTTCGATTGCCGTGTCCCAGTTGAGGCGCGTCGCGCCGATGCCGCCGCCGACATAGGGCGTGAAGCCGGCAAGCGTACCGAAATCCACATAGGCGTTCGCCATCAGTCCAAGGGCCGAGTAATCGGCTCCGGTCGAGAAGGCGCAGGACGTGCCCGCCCCTTGCCCGACGCAAGGACTAGCAGACGAGGACGACCCGCTGAACCGACCCTCAAAGTAGTCGGCCGTCAGATCGGCGCGGAATGTATCGGTAAACTGATAACCGACGCCGAGCGAACCGGAGAAGGGCTTGTCAAAGCGGGCATTGTCGAAGGGAACGCTGTCATAGGTCAGCGTTCCCGCATCAAAGGTCCGGTAATAGGGATCGCCCTCACCGCGCCAAGGCGCATAACCGATATCGCCGCGCAAATAGATCGCGCTTGTGCCGACAGTTTCTTTCTCGATGGTGATCTCCGGGGCATTCAGGAGATCCTCGTCGGCCGCCAGCGCGGCGCCAGAGAGAAGCAGGCCGGCACCAAAAGCGGCTCCGCAGAACCCGTTTCGCCAATCCATGCCATGCCCTTTCACCGCTGCTATCCGTGCGGGATGGAGCCATGCCGTCGCCGCTTCGTTCAGCGTTAACTATTGCAGCGACTGGTTAACCCACGGTTAACCATGCCTGTTAGCAAACGGGCAAAGATTGGCGGCAACAAAAAAGGCCACCCCTAGGTGGCCTTGGTACGTGTCGGATACTTTCCGATTACTTGTAGACGATCGGCGGCGGTTCGTAAGGAACTTCGCAGACATTGCCGAAGGAGTAACGAAGACCGGCGCGCGCTTCATGGATGTAGAAGCCATCGTCGAAGCCCGGTCCGCCACCGTTGGCGTAGCCGAACATGTCGCCATCATCGACCTGGCGGAAGCGATAGCCGATGTCGGCCTTCAAGTTGCAGGTCAGGTCGATCGCGGTGCCGGCCATCAGGGCGTAGGTGAAGCGCCAGCTGTCTTTGCCGCCATGATTGGTCGTCGGGTCGCATCTGGTGGGGTCGCCATCTACGCAGCTCGTATTGCGCAGTCCGTCCCAGCTCACACGCGTCGCACCGACACCGGCGCCGACGTAAGGGGTGAAAGCGCCGTACGTGCCGATGTCCACATAGGCGTTGGCCATGAGGCTCCAGGCGGAAACCGAGCTTATGTCACGCGAAACGCAAGGCTCGCCCGGGAAGAGCCCGCAACCGCCGCTGGTCGAGCCGGCAAAGTCGCCGTTGCCCCAGTAGTCGGCCGTGATGTCGGCGCGCAGGTAATTGTTGAACTGGTAACCGACACCGCCGCCAATGACCCAGGAATCATCGATATCAGCGGAATCGAAATCCGCGATCGAGCCGCTCGGCCCACCCTGGTAAAAATTCGCGCCCCGCAGATGGTTCCAGGCGTAACCGACGTCGCCGCGCAGGTACCAGCCGCTGGTCTGGATGACCTCGACGGGCTGCTCCGGCACCGGCTCCATAGGCGGTTGGTAGACATCCGCAGCAAAAGCTGCCGTGCCGCTGAGCAACATAGCAACAACGCCACTCAAAATTCTCTTCATGGCCCACTCCAATACATTCCGTTGCTTGGTTCACCATGAAACCGGTGCCCAAATCCCGATGTTGGCTATGGATAATGGGGAGGAAAGGTTAAGTTCCGATTAACTACAAACGTTTACCGAGATTGTTAAGAAAGCAGCCTATTCTTGCGGTTGTTGTGCCGCTTTACTGCCGGCGATACTGTTCCCTTAAGGTGCAGCTAAATAATCGTCAGGACAACGCGCTCTCAAAGCCAGCAACGCTTTCAGATCGGAATTCCAATGATGGAACGACCTCGCCCCGGGCACCGCTTTCAAGCCACGGGAGGATAAAAAAAGAGGCCGATGCGTCGCACCGGCCCTGGAGGGAAGTCAGTCGCTGAATGTCTCAGGCGGCGTTGCGAACGCTGCCGATGACGTTGACCAGTTCGTCGACGATGCGCTCGACCTGGCCACGATCGTCGCCTTCCGCCATCACGCGAATGAGGGGCTCGGTGCCGGAAGGCCGGATCAGCAGGCGGCCGGACTTGGCGAGCTCCGCTTCGGCATCGGCGATCGCCTGGCGCACAGTGGCGTCTTCGAGCGGCTTGCCGGCGGAAACACGAACGTTCTTCAGCACCTGCGGCACCGGCTCGAAGCGGTGGCACACCTCGCTCACCGTCTTGCCCTGGCGCTTGATCACCGCGAGGATCTGCAGAGCAGCAACAAGACCATCACCCGTCGTGCCGAAATCGGAGAGTACGATATGGCCGGACTGTTCGCCGCCGACGTTCAGTCCGTCCTGGCGCATCTGCTCGACGACATAGCGGTCGCCGACCTTCGTGCGTCGCAGATCGATACCGCGTCCCTTAAGATAGCGCTCGAGGCCAAGGTTCGACATGACGGTGGCCGCAACAGCACCCCCGCGCAGCATGCCGTCTTCGGCCCAGCTATCGGCGATCACAGCCATCAGCTGGTCGCCATCGATGACAGTGCCGTTCTCATCGACGATCAGCACACGGTCGGCATCGCCATCAAGCGCGATGCCGATGTCGGCGCGCACTTCGTGGACCTTTTTCGACAGCGTGGCGGGATGGGTGGAGCCGCAATCGAGGTTGATGTTGAGGCCGTTCGGTTCGGTGCCGATGGTGACGACTTCCGCGCCAAGCTCCCAAAGCGCCGTCGGCGCTACCTTGTAGGCGGCACCATTGGCGCAATCGACGGCGATCCTGAGACCTTGAAGCGTGACGTCGCGTGGCAGCGTGCGCTTTGCGTGTTCCAGATAGCGATAGATGTCGCCATCGACGCGCTTCGCGCGACCGATGTCTTCCGACTTCGCCAGCTGCCCCGAGAGATCCTGGTCGAGCAACGCCTCGATCTTCGCCTCGATATCGTCGGAAAGCTTGTAGCCGTCTGGGCCGAAAAGCTTGATGCCGTTGTCCTGGAAGGGATTGTGCGAGGCAGAGATCATCACGCCGATATCGGCGCGCAGCGAGCGGGTAAGCATGGCGACGCCCGGCGTCGGGATCGGCCCGAGCAGGAAAACGTCAAGACCAGCGGCCGTGAAGCCCGCCACCATGGCGTTCTCGAGCATATAGCCCGAAAGCCGCGTATCCTTGCCGATCACCACACGGTGGCGATGAGCGCCGTTGCGAAAGATCGTACCGACCGCAATGCCGACCCGCATCGCCAGATCCGGTGTCATCGGAAACAAGTTGGACTGGCCGCGGATACCGTCGGTGCCGAAATACTTTCGCTTCATAAGAACTCCATCGTTCTGCCGGGTCAGGGCTGGCTTGGCCACCTCCGCCTGTCTGCGTTTTCCGCGACTGGGTTTCATTGACCGGACCTCATTCATACTTCTTGGATGCCGTCTGCTTGGCGATCAGCATTCCGTTCAAGGACAGCCATCGCAAACACGTCATGTCTTCTTTGACACAAAAGCGCAGCAAACGGCAGCGAGCCTGACATCAGAAATCGTTACATCCCGTTACCAAATGCCAGAGGCCGCGTGGCAACGAAAAGCCGCCACTCCACTTGAGGAGCGGCGGCTCGGATATACTGCCAACTGTGGCAATTATTGCGGCTGCGGCTCGAACCCACCTTCGGATTCTTCGCCCTTGCCCGCCGGACCTTCCTTCTTGGAACCTGCCGAAGGAACGGCCGAGCCGCGATGCGGCGGCGTGTCGTCGCCAAGGTCGCGCGCCGGCTTTTCGCCGCGGATCAGCGCCTTGATCTCTTCGCCCGTCAAGGTTTCGTATTCCAGCAGCCCTTCCGCCAGCGCCACGAATTCGTGGTTCTTGTCGGTGAGGATTTTGCGGGCGGTCTCGTAGGCCTCATCGATCAGACGACGGATTTCGTTGTCGATCTTCTGCGCGGTCGCCTCAGAAACGTTCTTCTGCTGCGCAACGGAGTGGCCAAGGAAGACTTCCTGCTGGTTCTCACCATAGGAAACCTGGCCGAGCTGGTCGGAGAAGCCCCACTGCGTCACCATCGCACGGGCAAGCTTGGTTGCCTGCTCGATATCCGACGATGCGCCCGAGGTGATGTTCTCCTTGCCGAAGGTCAGTTCCTCAGCAACGCGTCCGCCCATCATGATGGCAAGGCGCGAGACCATCCACTTGTAGCTCATCGAATAGCGGTCGCCTTCCGGCAGCTGCATGACCATGCCAAGCGCCCGTCCACGCGGAATGATCGTCGCCTTGTGCAGCGGATCGGCCGAGGGAACGTTGAGCGCCAGGATCGCGTGACCGGCTTCGTGATAGGCGGTCAGCTTCTTCTCGGCTTCGGTCATGGCCGACGAGCGACGCTCCGCACCCATCATGATCTTGTCCTTGGCATCCTCGAATTCGAGCATGGTGACAAGACGCTTGTTTCGGCGGGCGGCCATCAGCGCCGCCTCGTTGACGAGGTTCATGAGGTCAGCACCGGAGAAGCCGGGCGTACCGCGTGCAAGCACCTTGAGGTCGACGTTCGGCGCCAGCGGCACGTTGCGCACATGCACCTTGAGGATGCGTTCGCGGCCGTTGATATCCGGGTTCGGCACGACGACCTGGCGGTCGAAACGGCCCGGACGCAGCAGTGCCGGATCGAGAACATCAGGACGGTTGGTCGCCGCGATCAGGATGATGCCTTCGTTTGCCTCGAAGCCGTCCATTTCGACCAGCAACTGGTTGAGCGTCTGTTCGCGCTCGTCATTGCCGCCGCCGAGACCGGCGCCACGATGGCGACCGACAGCGTCGATTTCGTCGATGAAGATGATGCAGGGCGCATTCTTCTTTGCCTGCTCGAACATGTCGCGCACACGGCTGGCGCCGACGCCGACGAACATTTCAACGAAGTCGGAACCGGAGATCGTGAAGAACGGCACGTTGGCTTCGCCTGCGACGGAGCGGGCAAGCAGCGTCTTACCGGTACCGGGAGGGCCGACGAGCAGCACGCCGCGCGGAATGCGTCCGCCGAGGCGCTGGAACTTCTGCGGATCGCGCAGGAATTCGACGATTTCTTCCAGATCCTGCTTGGCTTCGTCTACGCCGGCAACGTCGTCAAAGGTGACGCGGCCATGCGCTTCGGTCAGAAGCTTGGCCTTGGACTTGCCAAAGCCCATGGCGCCGCGCGACCCGCCCTGCATCTGGCGCATGAAGAACAGCCAGACGCCGAGGATCAGAAGCATCGGAAGAAGCGTGCCGATGTAGCTCAGGAAGCCGGACGAGCCGTCGGTTTCCGGGCGAACCGTGACCGTCACGTCCTTGGCTTCGAGGCGCTCGGTCAGCGCCGTATCGACTGAAGGCGCGTAGGTCTGGAACGTTGCGCCGCTTTCGGAATAGCTGCCGATCACTTTCGAGCCGGTGATCACGACTTCTTTGACGCGGCTCGCATCCACGTCCTTGAGGAATTGCGAGAACGGAATCTCGCGCGAGCCGGTGCGCTCCGTCGGCTGCTGGAACATGCTGAACAACGCGATCAGCAGAAGCGCTATGATTGCCCAAAGGGCAAGATTACGAAAATTAGGGTTCATCGAACTCCCCGGAACCTGTCACGGCCCGCGCATTTCGCCGGGCCGCTGTCTTGCTCCCTAACATAGGGTTCTGGCGACGCATTGCCAAGGCAAACCGGCTTCTACCGTTCCATTTCTGTCAATAGATCGTGAACCGGTGGCGGAAGATAACGCTCTCGTCCGAACAATCCCGCGATCCTGTCCGCCATGATCCTGTCGAAACTCGGCAAAAAGGTGTCGTAGAGGCCGATCCTCGGCTCGATTGTGGCAGATGCGACATTTTTGACGTCGTCGGACACGATGCGGGGCGCCGACAACGACACACGACCGGCAACGCCCGGTGGCAGGCCTGCGGCAATAAGTCTCTGCTGTTGTGGTCCGCGACCGCCTTCCACGGTCAGCGCAAGAGGACCGTCGCCAGCATTGCGGATCAGAAAGCGGTCATCCCAGACGCCGGTTTGCCCAGCCTGCACCGTCAGATCCTCGATACCGCGCGCCTCGCGATAGAGATAGAGCCCAGTCGAGCGCCGGTCGAAGACGACGCGTCCCGCGGTCAGCCGCCCCGGTGTCCCTTGCTCCAGGAAATTTACCAGCCGTTCCACCGTCTCGGCCGCAGGCAGATGTGCACGGCCGCCGAGGACGGTCGCCAGCGCAAGCAGCGCCCGTTGCCAATCGATGTCGCGGCATTGGCCGGCCATCGAAGAAGGGATTTCCGCGACCAACCCCGCATGCACCCGCACGTGCCGTTCGAGCAGGGCGGCGGCAGCTGCCGACGATCGCGCCCGGGACCGGGCGTCCCAGGCGCCGGCACCGGTCTCCAGTGAAGATGCCAACGCGGCCCGCGCACGTACCCGCTCGAAGCGCGTGTTCAGGTTGCTCGGATCATCGAACCAGCCGACTTTGCGGTCGGTGAGAAAGGCGCGAATGGCTGTGCGGTCGAGCGTGAGGAACGGTCGCAGCACCCAGATGCGCCGGTCATAGAGCGTGGCCTCCGCCATGCCCGCGGCACCGGGTCCCTCCCCGCGCTGTGCGCGCATCAGGATCGTCTCTCGCTGGTCGTCGAGCGTGTGACCGGTGACGATTGAGGACGTTTCGAAGCACTGCGCAGCGTCGGCCAGCAATGCATAGCGCGCCTCGCGCGCCGCCGCCTGAATGCCGGTACTGGGCTTCGGCCCGTCCCATCGGGTGATGATATGCGGTACGCCCAGGCTCTCGCAAAAGGCCGCGACACCGCGCGCCTCATCGGCCGATTCCGGCCGCAGCGCATGATCGACCGTGCAGGCGGCCAGGGAAAACTGTGTGGGCTTGGTTGCCTCGATCGCCTCGTTGAGAGCGAGAAGCAGTCCTTTCGAGTCGCTGCCGCCGGAGACGGCCACGAGAATACGTGCTGGTCTATCGAAGGAGGCAAAAAATCGTTTTGCCGTTTCGACAACGGCCAGTGGCGGGTGGGCCTCAGCAGCCAAAACGGCTCTGCTCGCTCGTCACCTTTGCCTTTACCGCCGGCGAAGCCTTCGGGTAGCGCTTGTTGACCTCGCGCAGCGTCGCGCAGGCCGTTTCCTTGTTGTCGAGCGCACCGAGCGACATGCCGAGCTTCAGCAGCATCTCCGGCGCCTTCGGCGACTTGCCGTGGGCCTGGTGCGCGTTCAGGAAGGTCTTGGCCGCGTCACTGTATTTGCCCTGCGAATATTGCGCCTCGCCCAGCCAGAAGCTGGCATCGGCCGCCTTGTCGCCCTGCGGGAACGCGGCCAGATAGTCGCCGAATTCCTGTTCCGCCGTGCTGTAATCGCCGGAAAGAACGTGGCCGTAGGCCGACTGGTAGAGATCGCCGGGATTGTCGAGCGAGGCGGTCTGCTGATTGCCCGGGTTAGCGTTCAGGCCACCATCGTCGGCGGGCAGACCCGCGCCGGCTTCGACACCCGGAGGCGTAGCGTTCGCGCCAGGTTGAGCATCGGTTGTCGCCGAGACCGGATTGCCGCTCTGGTCGAAGACGATCTGGCCAAGCGTGGTCGGCGCAGCCGCGCCATTGGAACCCTGGCTACCAGCCGAAGGAAGACCGGAGGCAGCCATGTCGCTGCCGCCGCCTGCCGGTGCCATCGTCTGGCTATCCGTCACCCCGGGGGTGACGGACGCCTGATCGCTGGTCTTCGGCGTCTGCAATGCGCCGCTCTTCTTCGGGGAGGCCTTGCCGCTTTCCAGGTCCTGGAAGCGGAACTCGTTGTCCTCCTGGAACTTCCGGATCTGCTCCTGCATCTGCAGCAGCTGGAAGCTCATTTCCTCGATACGCCCGTTGAGCGAGCGGATCTGTTCCTCAAGCTGGCCAAGCCGTGCGGCCTCGGCCGACTGCACCTTCACCACGGGCAGGTTCTGCGCGCCGGCTTGAGTTTCAGTCGTTCGGGCCAGCAGCCCTGAAAGCGGCATGGCGTTCGCCGTCTGGCCCAGGCCCGCAAGGGCCGCAAGACCGATCAGCCCCGCCACGACAAATTTCTTCATTTCATTTGTCCTGTTCGAATACCGGTTGTCCCACCCTTGACCAGGGGCCCGCAATACATCTCGCCGAGTCAACTGGGTGATTGCCGCACAGTTTTCCAATTGCCCTGAAAAAGCAACGGAGTTCGGCCAAAGTGTGGTAAAAAAGCAAAGGGCGGCTGAGAGCCGCCCTTTTAATTTAGAAGTCTGTGATCTTAGGAACACGGTGTGTTCCCTGGAACACGGGCATTCCCCCGAACACGTCATGCTACCCGACCGAGCCAGGCTCGGCCGTGAGATTACATGCCAGCGCCACCGAGGACGGTAACCGCGCGGCGGTTCTGCGACCAGCACGAGATATCGTCGCAGACGGCAACCGGCTTTTCCTTGCCGTAGGAGATCGTCTTCATGCGGTTTGCCGGAACACCCTGGCTGACGAGGTAGTCGCGCGTGGAGGCCGCACGGCGGGCGCCGAGCGCAAGGTTGTATTCGCGCGTGCCGCGTTCGTCGGCATGGCCTTCGATCGTGATTGCGTAGTTCGGGTACTTGGCGAGCCACTGGGCCTGGCGGGCGAGCGTCTGCTGCGCGTCGGCGCGGATCGAGGTGGAGTCGGTGTCGAAGAAGATGCGGTCGCCGACGTTGACGGTGAAGTCCTGCTGCGAACCCGGCGTTGCGGCGCCCGCGCCGCCGAGGCCGAGCTCGTTGGCATTGTTCGGCATGTTCTTCTTCGATGCACAGCCAGCGATAGCAAGCGTCATGACCAGGGCGATCATGACCGGGTTGCGAGCGATGGTCTGCATGCGGCCTACGGCCGGGGTGTCAATTCGGCTCATGCGCCGGTCTCCTTGGGAAGTGTCTGAATTCACGGTTGCCAGACTGTAACCGGAAGCGGTTAATCGCTTTTCAACAGTTATGGTTAACAAATCGATAATTTTAGCTCGGGGCCTGCTAGACCAGCACTTTGCGGCGAGAAAGCGGCATCGCTGCCACATTTTCCCGCCGCAAATCGGGTCAGGCCAGAGCGGGATGAGGAAAACTGTGTGCGGTTTTTTCCGCCCGCATCCCGCTCCTCATCGTGATCTACTCGAGCAGCGGCGACCAGGCCGGGTCGGATGCGAAGCCCTGCGTCTGGATCGGCTGCTCGTTGTAGCCGGAAATATCGATCGAATAGAGCTGCGGTCCGCCGGCACCGGCGCCCTGGCGGAAGAACATCAGCACGCGGCCGTTCGGCGCCCAGGTCGGCCCCTCGTTGTGGAAGCCGGTGGTCAGGATGCGTTCGCCCGAACCGTCGGGCTTCATCACGCCGATCGAGAACTTGCCGCCCGACTGCTTGGTGAAGGCGATGAGGTCCCCGCGCGGCGACCAGACCGGCGTCGAATAGCGACCGTCTCCGAAGGAGATGCGACGCTGGCCGGAGCCGTCGGCACCCATGACGTAAATCTGCTGGCCGCCGCCACGGTCGCTTTCAAAGGCGATCTGGCTGCCGTCAGGCGAATAGGACGGTGCCGTGTCGATCGCGGCCGTGTTGGTGAGGCGTGTCGTCGTGCGCGAGCGCAGGTCCATCGTATAGATGTTGGCGTTACCGTCCTGCTGCAGGCTCATGATCACGCGCTGGCCATCAGGCGAGAAGCGCGGCGAAAACGTCATGCCGGGGAAGTTGCCGACGACTTCGCGCTGTCCGGTCTCGAGCTGCAGCAGGTAGACGCGCGGCTGCTGGTTTTCGAACGACATGTAGGTGACTTCCTGGCGGTTCGGCGAGAAGCGCGGCGTGAGCACGATGTCGTTGGAATTGGTGAGCGCACGGGCGTTGAACCCGTCCTGGTCCATGATGGCCAGCTGACGCTTGCGCGCCGTCTTCGGGCCGCTTTCGGCGACATAGACGATGCGCGTGTCGAAATAGCCCTTTTCACCGGTGACGCTCTCATAGATGGCGTCGGCGATGATGTGGGCGACGCGGCGCCAGTTTTCCGGCTGGGTGAAGAACTGCTGGCCGGTCATCTGCTTGCTACCGAACGTATCCCACAGGCGGAACTCAGCCTTCAGCCTGCCGTCGCCTTCCTGCGTCACGCGGCCGGTGACAAGCGCCTGCGCATTGATGACCTTCCAGTCCTCGAAGCGCGGCGTGGCGTCAGGATTGCTGATCTTCTCGATGAAGGCGCCCTTGTTGATCGGTGCGAATAGGCCGGACCGCTTGAGGTCGGCTGCGACAACGTCGGAGATCTTCTGGCCGAGTTCACCCTGGAGGAAGTCGGTAACCGCGATCGGCAAGGGCTCGACCTTGCCTTTATTGATGTCGATGACAACTTCCGCGTTTGCGGGCGCTGCCGCCACGACGGCGACCAACATGCCCGCAGCCACCATCAGGGCACGGAAAAGAGAGACCTTGATCATAGAGACAAGCCTTTCAGCTTAGTATGAAGGGTTTGCAGGGTTGGTTTGCTATCCGGCATGGGTTCCAATCCCGGCAGCGTTAAAGCGCGAATTCCGAGGGGTCGAAATTCAGCACGAGGGTATTCCATCCTTTTTCGCCTTCATATTTTTCGGGCGGCAGGTTTTGTAGCGGAGCTGAGCGGCGGAGCGCGCGCATGGTGCTGCTTTCAACAGCGCGGCGCGTACCCTCAGGCCCGCCGGTTGCGGTGACCTCAGGCTCGCCGACGATGTTGCCGGCCGGATCCAGCTGTACGCGGATCGTGACGCGAACCTCCGCGACACCAGTCAAGCCGGCGGTCAGCGCCCAATTGCTCTGGATCTGGCCCTTCACGCCGTCGATCTCGTTGGCGCTGAGGCCCACGCCGACGGTCTTCTTGCCGCCGAGCGCCGCCTCTTGCGTCGAGCGCTTGGCGCCACCGGCGGACGGATCCTGCCGGTTGAGCAGCGCTGCAATCTCGTCGGCGTTGAACTTGCTTTCCTCGGTGGAGGCTGCCTTCTTCTGTTCCTTCGGCGTTGCCTCGTTCTTGCGCTCAGGCGTTTTGGCGCTCTGGGCCGGCTTTTCGACCTTGGGCTTTGCGGCCGGCGTCGGCACCTTTTCGGGCAACGCTTCGGCTTCCGGGTTCTCCGCCGGCTTTTCTTCGGCTGGCGCCGGTTCCGGCTTGGTTTCCGGTTTCACTTCCTGCTTCGGTTCCGGCAATGCCGCAACTTCGGTCGCAGGCTCGGAGGCGGGCTTCGTCTCCTCGACCTTCTTGATTTCCTGTTCGACCGGATCGGGCGTCGGCTCGGGCTTTTCGTTCTTTTCCGGAGAGGCCGTGGCTTCGCTCTTCGACGGCTTGGCGTTCGGGGTCGGCGGCGTCTTCAGGTCCGTGTCGTTGTCGCCGACATTCTCGGCAGGCTGGTTCGTTTCCGGACGCTTGGTCGGAACCGGCGACGACGTCTCCTTCTTCGGCGCCTTCTTGTCGCCCTGCTGAACCTGCGTCATTTCCGAGTAGGGAACGATGTCGACAGGCAGAGCCTCGACGTCGGTGACCTGAAAGTCAGCCGGGCTGCCAAGCGACACCAGCGCCCAGGTCAAGACCATGGCGTGGAGGACAGCAGATGTAGCGAGACTGCCCTTCATCGTGGACGATCACTTTTCCTGTTCTTGCAGCGTCACGAGGCCGAGGTTCTTGAACCCGGCGGCCGAGATGCGTGCCATGACCTTCATCACCGTGCCGTAGTCGGCATTGGTGTCGCCACGAACATAGATGCGTTCGTTGTAACCGGTGGTGGCAATCGCCTCGAGCTTCGGCACAACCTCTTCGATCGCGATCGGCGTTTCCTGCAGGAAGATCTCGCCGGCCGGATTGACCGAAACGGTGATCGGCTGCGTATCGGAGTTGAGCGCCTTCGCCTGCGTTTCCGGCAGGTCGATCGGCACGCCGACCGTCATCATCGGTGCTGCCACCATGAAGATGATGAGCAGCACCAGCATCACGTCCACAAAGGGCGTGACGTTGATTTCGCTCATGATCGCTTTCCTGCCGCCGCGGCGACGACGACCGCCGCCCGAACCCTTGGCTCCGCCAACCGACATACCCATCAGCGTGGTCTCCGTATTCTCTGGCGATTATTGCGCGGCCTGACGCGGGCTCTGCAGCTTCTCGTCGATCTGCCGCGACAGGATGGCCGAGAACTCGTCGGCGAAAGCTTCCATGCGCGCCGAGAGCTTGCCGGCGTCGGCCGAAAACTTGTTGTAGGCGATAACTGCCGGGATAGCGGCGAGAAGGCCAATCGCCGTGGCGAGCAGCGCTTCGGCAATACCGGGCGCCACGACCGCAAGGTTGGTCGACTTCGAACCGGCGATCGCCTGGAACGAGGTCATGATACCGACGACCGTACCGAAGAGGCCGATGAAGGGTGCGGCCGAACCGATCGTCGCGAGCGAGCCGAGGCGGGCTTCGAGCGATTCCGATTCCCGTGAAAGCGTCACGTCCATGGCGCGGTCGATACGCATCTGCAGGCCGATCGGCGAGCGGGCGCCGCGTTCGAAGCTCTTCTTCCATTCGCGCATGGCGGAAACGAAGATCGCCCCCATGCCGGCGGTCTGCCGGTCGGCAAGCGTGCGGTAGAGCTCTTCCAGCGACTGTCCGGACCAGAACACCTGCTCGAAGCTATCGAGCTGACGGCGCACACGGCCGTAGTTCAGCGTCTTGTCGACGACGATCGCCCAGGTCCAGACCGAGGCGGCAATCAGCCCCAGCATGACCAGCTTCACGACAAAGCCCGCCTGCATGAACAGCGACCAGAGGGTCACATCGTGCGTCGCAGCGGCCAATCCAACCTGTTCCATCGTCTTCAGTCCCCGAATCCAAACACCCGGCAAGAGCTGCTCATGCTCGTGACCGGGTAGCCCAAACGTCCTGTTTGCAAGAATGCCCGGCACCGCCGTAGATCGCACCATCGCGACCTTTATTAGCTTTAGGTTGCCTTCTTGCCGTCAATTTTGGTCAAAGGATGACGTGCACTGCACAAATCCTGATGCAGTGATTAAGACACCATTATGGTTAAGCAACCGTTACCGAACTGTGTCTTTGCAGTATCATCTGGCCGCCGGAACTTACGTTCGCCGGGCACGTTTCTTCGCCATGGCTCAGCAGACGACACGACAGCGCGACAAACGGCCCTCCTCACCGCATTTTGATCCACGGGACCGGCTGATCCTGGCGCTTTACGCCCAACTCAAGGCCGAGCGCGAAACCCGCGCGGCGTTGGAGGACGCGCTTGCCCACGGCGTTCTGTCGTCCGATGTCCTTCAGGCAATCATCTCCGATCCAGTTCCGGTTGTCACAAGCGAGGATATCGCCCACATCGAACGGGCCCTCGCCCACGAGACCCGACCGACTGAATCCCCTGATGGGACGCCAACCCTCCGACGATTGAGTGGAGGCGGGTAATGGCTGCACGCCGTGATCCGCTCGCCGAATACAACAAGCGCCGCGATTTCAAGGAGACCCGCGAGCCCAGAGGCAGCCGCAGCCACAGCCGGTGGAAGCGCAAGCGCTTCCTGGTGCAGAAACATGACGCGACGCGCCTGCATTACGATTTCCGGCTGGAATGGGACGGGGTGCTGAAAAGCTGGGCCGTGACCCGGGGACCGAGCCTCAACCCGCAGGACAAACGTCTCGCCGTTCGCACCGAAGACCACCCGCTTGCCTATGGCGATTTCGAAGGAACAATCCCCGAGAAGCAATATGGCGGCGGCACCGTCATGTTGTGGGACACCGGCTGGTGGGAGCCGGAAAACGATCCGGATGAAGGATTGCGCGAAGGCAAGCTGACGTTTCATCTGCACGGTGAGCGCCTGCAAGGTGGCTGGGCGCTGGTCCGCATGCGGCCACGCCCTGGCGAGAAGCGCGAAAACTGGCTGCTCATCAAGGAAAGTGACGACATCGCCACCGAAGATGGCGAAATTCTCTTGGAGGATCATCAGACGAGCGTCACCACCGGCCGGACCATGGACGAGATCGCCGCGGGAGAAGGCGAACGGAAGAAACATGTCTGGGCTTCCAACAGGAGCACATCAGAGAACCTCAGGGCCGGCGCAGTCGATCCGCCGTCGACGAAACAGAGCAAATCGCCCACACTCTCGACCAGGACGATTTCCGAGGGGCAACGGAAGCGCAAGGAGGCAAGTGCCGTGACACCCGAAACGCCGAAACCGGCAACGAAGTCCCGGGGCAAATCCCAGGTGAAAGCCGCGAAGGCGTCGAGCACGAAAGATAGCTCGAGCGCAGCAGAGGAAACGGTCCTCGGCGTGCGGATCACCCATCCGGAGCGGATCCTGTTCGAAGGTCAGAGCATCAGCAAACTCGATCTCGCCCGCTACTATGCCGTCGTCGCGGATCGGATGTTGCCATACGCCGCCGAGCATCTGCTGTCGCTTGTCCGCGCCCCGCAAGGCGTCAAGGGACCACGTTTTTACCAGAAGCATGCGAGTGAAGGCTTCCCGGACGAGATCAAGGAAGTTCCCGTCACGGAGAGCTCCGGCGAGACCGAGAACTACATGTATGTGCGCGACGCCAAAGGAGTGGTCGCTGCCGTGCAGATGGGCACGCTGGAGTTCCACATCTGGGGCTCGCGCTTCGACAAGCTTGAGACCCCCGACCGGCTGATCTTCGACCTCGACCCCGACGAGGGCCTCGACTTCGCGGTGGTCAAGACGGCGGCCGTGGCGCTGCACGACGCGCTCGACGAGATCGGGCTGAAATCGATACCGATGGTCACGGGCGGCAAGGGCGTCCATGTCATCGTGCCATTGGTAGCGCGGGCCACCTGGCCAGAAGCCAAGGGCTTCGCCAAGACCTTTGCCCAGGGTTTTGCCGAGCGCGAACCGGACAATTTCGTCGCCACCATGTCGAAGGAGAAGCGCAAGGGCCGCATCTTCATCGACTGGCTGAGGAACGAGCGCGGCGCGACCGCGATCGCCCCCTATTCCACGAGAGCACGATCCGGCGGACCGGTGGCAACACCCATCAGCTGGGACGAGCTTTCCGCGCTTGAAGCCGCCAACGGCTTCCGGATCCCCGACATTCTCGAACGGATTGAAAGCGGCATAGATCCCTGGCGGGACCTGGCGAAGGTCAGGCAATCCCTGACCAGGAAGATCCTGGACAAGCTCGGAGTCGAGGACGTCGACTAAACCGTGTTTGTCGAGGACGTGCCGGGCTGGCCGGCGCTCTCCTTGGCGTGATGGAACTTGTAGGCTAGCGCCTCCGGCAGCCGCCGCGGCCGGCCCTGGCCGTTGATGACGGCGATGATCACCTTGGAGGCGATCAGCAGTTGCTCGCCGCGACGGATTTCCTGCAGCAGCACCATCTTGGCGCCGCCGGCCTTCTCCGTGACCGTGGTGATCGTCAGGATATCGTCCATACGCGCAGGCAGCTTGAAGTCGATTTCCATGCGGTGGACGACGAAGACCAGACCTTCGCTGTCACCTTCGATCGCGAGCGTCGCCTGTTCGACGCCGAGCAGGCGCAGGAAATCGGTGCGGGCGCGCTCCATGAAGTGCAGGTAGCGGGCGTGATAGACGACGCCGGAAAAATCGGTGTCTTCGTAATAGACGCGCTGGATCAGCCGATGGCCGTTTTCGGTCAGTTCGCCTGCAAGCGAAATCAGGGACATGCTTTTCTCCGCAAGTACATCCCGTTTCCTGTGCAGGAACAAAAAGCCATTTGCAAGCATTGCAGCGTTGTCACAATCCTATCCTATCACGTGACGGACTTCCTTCCCTCGATCAGGAGAACGTGCATGAAGATTGCGATTCTCGGTGGCGACGGTTTCGTCGGCTGGCCTACGGCTCTTCACCTGTCCGATACGGGCCACGACGTCCATATCCTCGACAATCTCTCCCGCCGCTGGATCGATACGGAACTCGGCGTACAATCGCTGACGCCGATGGATTCGATCCAGGAACGTACCCGCATCTGGCATGCAGAAACCGGCCGGCGCATCCATTTCAATCTCATCGATCTTGCCCGCGATTACGAACTCCTCAAGAATTGGCTCGCCGAGCATCGCCCTGATGCGATCGTGCATTTCGCCGAGCAGCGTGCCGCGCCCTATTCGATGAAGAGCGACCGCCACAAGAACTACACGGTCAACAACAACGTCAACGCCACGCACAATCTCCTGAACGCGCTGGTCGAACTCGGGCTCGACGCCCATCTCGTGCATCTCGGCACCATGGGCGTCTATGGCTATTCGACCATTGGTGCTGCGATCCCCGAAGGCTATCTGCCTGTCGGTATCGAAACGATGGGCGGCGAGACCGTCAGCCAGGAAATTCTCTATCCGTCCAATCCCGGCTCGATCTACCACATGACCAAGTGCCTGGATCAGTTGCTCTTCCAGTTCTACGCCAAGAACGACGGCCTCAGGATTACCGACCTGCACCAGGGCATCGTCTGGGGCACCCATACCGAGCAGACGCGCCGCCACGCCCAGCTCATCAACCGCTTCGACTATGACGGCGACTATGGCACCGTCTTGAACCGTTTCCTCATTCAGGCGGCGATCGGATATCCGCTGACGGTACATGGCACCGGCGGCCAGACGCGCGCCTTCATCCACATCCAGGATTCTGTCCGCTGCATCGAGCTGGCGCTGAAGAACCCGCCCGCCCGCGGCAGCCGCGTCGAGATATTCAACCAGATGACCGAGACCCACCGGGTGCGCGACCTCGCCGAGATGATCGCAGCGATTTCAGGATCGCAAATCGCCTGGCTGCCGAACCCGCGCAAGGAAGCGGCCGAGAACGAACTCGTCGTGCACAATGAGAAGTTCTTAGGCCTCGGCCTCAACCCGACGCGGCTGCAGGACGGGCTGCTGTCGGAAATCGTCGATGTCGCGAAGAAATTCGCCTATCGTGTCGATAGAACGCGCGTGCCTGCCGTCTCCGCCTGGACCAAGGACATCGCGCCGCTGATCAACCACGACCCAGAGGGCAAGCGGCTGAAATCCGTTTCATGACATCAAACGACCCTTCGGAGGGGCTGCGCCCCTCCTCGCCACCCTTGGCCGATCATGCCTTCGTGACGCTCGTCACTAATGCCGACTATGCGCTCGGTGCCCGCGCGCTCGCACGCTCCATCCGGCTCACGAGCACCAAGGCGGACATCGTCGTGCTCCATACGGGCGGCGTAGCGCTCGAAGCACTGGCGCCGCTGGCCGAGTTCGGCTGTCGCCTGATCGAGACCGATCTCTTGCCGCTTTCCGATGCCTTCAACGAGCGTCATCAGCGCCGGAACGTGCATGAGAAGGCACCCTTCACCAAGGGCCGCAAACCGGCCTTCCACTCGCCGCTCGACAACTTCTGCAAGCTCAGGCTCTGGCAATTAACCGAATACTGCCGCTGCGTCTTCATTGATGCCGACGCGGTTGTGCTCCGCAACATCGACCGGCTGTTTGCCTATCCGGAATTCTCCGCGGCCCCGAATGTCTATGAAAGCCTCGCCGACTTTCACCGGCTGAATTCCGGCGTCTTCGTCGCCGAACCGTCGTTGGCGACATTCGACAGGATGCTCGACCGGCTCGACGCACCCGATGCCTTCTGGCCACGCACCGACCAGACCTTCCTACAAAGCTTCTTCCCGGATTGGCACGGCCTGCCGGTGACGATGAACATGCTGCAATATGTCTGGTTCAACATGCCCGCGCTCTGGGACTGGCGCTCGATCGGCGTGCTGCACTACCAGTATGAAAAGCCCTGGGAAAAAGACCATCCGCGTGCCGGGGCCCTGCGGCCACTGATCGACCTCTGGTTCGCCTACCTGACCGGGGACGACATTCCGGAGATCGCCTCCCTCCCCAATCCGGCGCACCGATGAGCAGGGTGCTGGTCTCCGGCGGCACCGGCTTCGTCGGCCGCTTCATCGTCGAGCATTTGATCGCCCATCGCTACGAGGTGATCGTTAGCGGCCGCCATCCCCCCGATAACAGCTTTTTCTCGCGCAACCTCCCCTTCGTTCCGCTCGTCCTCGATCTGGATCGCGATCAGTCCGCCGCGTTCGATGGCATTGACGGCTTTGTTCATGCCGCCTTCGACCATGTCGAGGGCAAATATCGCGGCGGTGAAGGCGATGATCCGGAGGGCTTTCGCCGTGCGAACATCGATGGCTCGATCCGCCTGTTCGAGACCGCTCGCGCTGCCGGCGTCAAACGCTGCGTCTTCCTGTCGAGCCGCGCCGTCTACGGCAGCAGGCGCCCAGGCCCCATCGACGAGACATTCGCACCCGATCCGGACACGCTCTATGGCGCGGTGAAGGTCGCCGTGGAAGATCACCTACGCCTGCTTGCGACCGAGGATTTCAGCGTGGCAAGCCTGCGCGTCACCGGCGTTTACGGCGCGGCCGCTCCTGGCAGGCAGCACAAATGGGCCGAGCTGTTTGCGAACTATCTTGATGGAAAACCGATCCAGCCTCGGATCGGCACCGAAGTTCACGGCGACGACGTCGGCGCCGCAGTACGGCTCATGCTGGAAGCGGATAGCGACACCGTGCGCGGTGAGGTCTTCAACGTTTCGGACCTGCTGCTCGATGTCAGGCAAATCTTGTCGGTGGTGCAGACGCTGACCGGGTCTCGGCACCCATTGCCGGAGGCCGCTTCAGCGGATGGCTATCTCGTCATGTCGACCGAAAAGTTGCGCCGGCTTGGCTGGCAACCCGGCGGATCCGAGCTGTTGGCGACGACGATCAGGGAGTTGGTCACAGACAGCAAGTCGGCGTAAAACCCCCGACGCCTGACCGGGCTAACCGAGGTCGATGACGACGATCTCCGGCGGCACGCCGAAACGGACCGGTGCAAGCGAGCAGCCGAGACCGCCGGAGACGATCAGGTTGCGGTCGTCCTCGACCATGTGCCCATAGGCATAGCGATCGCCGAAACGCGAAGGCACCACGGGCGCGAAGCCGAGAAGCCGCACCTGCCCGCCATGGGTATGACCCGACAGTGTCAATGCGACCCGTGGGGGAACGCTCGGGAAGATGTCCGGCTCATGTGCCAGCAGAACGACCGGATCACCGTCATTCACCTGTGCGAGCGTGCCGTCGAGATCGTCGAGACCCGCCATGCGCTGGCGCTGCCACTTCTTGCCCGGCACCAATGCAAGCTGGTCTTCGAGACCGGCGATCCAGAAGCCCTGCCCGTCCTTTTCCAGCCGGATTGCCCGGTTGCTGTAAACGTTGATGCCGACATCCTGCAGCGCCTTGTGCCCGAAGGTCGGACCGCCGCCATTTTTCTGCGCGGTCTTGTCCTCCCACCAGTCGTGATTGCCCATGACGGCATGCACGCCGAGCGGCGCCGAGAGGGTCGCAAGCGCCTTCGCCCATTCGCTGGAATGCACGTAGCGGGTCACGAAGTTCATGCCGGCCGCATAATCGCCGAGCAGCACCGTCACGTCGCCGCCCAGCGCGTTGGCCTGACGGCAGATCGAAGCGATGCGACCTGCCGGCATCCAGGGCTCGCAGGCATGGATATCGGCGAGCGCGACGACGCGCAGCTTCAACCCGGGCGTCCAGCCGGGCGGCGTCAGGGTGTAGCGGGTCACGTTCAGCCGGGCCAACGGCTCGACGGCGAAGGCGTAACCGCCGAGCGCCGCCATGCTGGCGATACCGCCGCCGATCACTTTCAATAATCCGCGGCGGGTAATCATCTATTCGTCCTCGAGTGTCAGCCGGAACTGCGTCGCCTCGACCTCTTTCGGCGGGTTGAGGCCGATATGTTTCCAGGCATTTGCGGTCAAGATACGACCGCGCGGCGTACGCTGTATGAAGCCCTGCTGGATCAGGTAGGGCTCGATGATGTCTTCGATCGCATCACGCGGTTCCGAGAGACCGGCGGCGATGGTTTCGATGCCGACAGGCCCGCCGGCGAAATTCTGTGCGATCATGAAGAGATAGCGGCGGTCGAGCTGGTCGAGCCCCATATTGTCGACCAGCAGCCGCGTCAGCGCCTCGTCGGCGATCTTCCTGGTCACGGCTTCGGCGCGCGCCACTTCGGCGAAATCGCGCACCCGCCGCAACAGCCGGCCGGCAATACGCGGCGTACCGCGGGCGCGGCGGGCGATCTCGCGCGCGCCATCGTCTGTCATGCCGAGGCCCATCAGCCGGGAACCTCGGCGCACGATCGATTCCAGTTCCTCGACCGTGTAGAAGTTGAGACGCACGGGAATGCCGAAACGGTCACGCAGCGGCGTGGTCAAGAGGCCGAGGCGGGTCGTCGCCGCGACCAGCGTGAACTTCGACAGATCGATCTTTACCGAACGCGCCGCCGGGCCTTCGCCGATGATCAGGTCGAGCTGGAAATCTTCCATCGCAGGATAAAGAATTTCCTCGACCGCCGGATTGAGCCGGTGGATCTCGTCGATGAAGAGCACGTCGCGTTCTTCGAGATTGGTAAGCAAAGCCGCAAGGTCGCCAGCCTTGGCGATAACCGGACCGGAGGTCGAGCGAAAGTTGACGCCGAGTTCCTTGGCCATGATCTGCGCAAGCGTCGTCTTGCCGAGGCCGGGCGGGCCAACGAAGAGCACATGGTCCAGCGCCTCGCCGCGGTTCTTGGCCGCTTCGATGAAAATCTTCAGGTTGGCGCGCGCTTCCGCCTGGCCGGTGAATTCGTCCAGCGACTGCGGGCGCATGGTCGCATCGAGATCTTCACCGCGCTTTTCCGGCGTTATCAGACGTGCCGCGTCAGTCATGCATTCGTTCCAATTGGTCAGTCGTCATGGCGCAGGTACTCACCTGCGTCCGGCCCTCTTCCGTTCTGCCTTGAGCGCCCCGCCAAGGCAAGCGATCATCGCGCCAGTTCCTTGAGGCCGAGGCGAATGAGCTTGGCACTGTCGCCCCCCTCACCGCCATTCTTCAACGCGGCGGCCACCGCATTGGCCGCCTGGTCGCGTGAATAGCCGAGATTGGTGAGCGCCGAAACCGCATCCGATACCGGCGCGGACGCGACCCCTTCGCCGAGTTCCTGCTTGAGGCCGATCGAGCCCGACATCTCGCCGGCAAAGGACGGTGCCTTGTTCTTGAGCTCGGTGACGATACGAACCGCCACCTTGGGCCCGACGCCCGGCGCACGCGAGACCGAGGTCTTGTCCTGCAACGCAATTGCATTTGCCAGTTCGCCCGGCGTCAAGGTCGAAAGTACCGCGAGTGCCACTTTCGAGCCGACGCCCTGCACGCTTTGCAGGAGGCGGAACCATTCCCGCTCCAGCGCAGTCAGAAAGCCGAAGAGCTTCAACTGGTCCTCGCGCACATAGGTCTCGATGAAGAGCATCGCCGCCTCGCCGGCCGATCCGAGCTTGGACAGCGTGCGCGCCGAACAAAAGGCGACATAGCCGACGCCATGCACGTCGAGCACGACATGATCCTCGCCGATCTCGTCGATGGTACCCTTCAATTTGCCGATCATAAGGCGTCTCTCGCGGTGGGCTGGGATGGTCGCTCAGACCATCGGAAAATTTCTTGTCTACAGTGCCGCGCGTCTACAAGACTCGCTAAGGTCGCTTTAACACTTTAGATCTGCTGCAACTACGCCATCAATGCGGCGAGCCGGCTTGTCACCGATTGACGGTTGTGAGCATGACAAATGGCGATGGCCAATGCGTCCGCCGCATCGTTGCCCTTGAATTCGACCTTCGGCATCAGAACCTTGATCATCATGTGGATCTGCTGCTTCTCGCCGTGGCCGACGCCGATCACAGCCTTCTTGACCGCGTTCGGTGCATATTCGGCGACCCTGAGGCCCGCGCGCGCCGGCACAAGCATCGCAATGCCACGCGCCTGGCCGAGTTTCAGCGTCGCGGTTGCATCCTTGTTGACGAAGGTCTGTTCGACCGCCGCCTCGTGCGGCTGGTAGCTGTGCACCACCTCGGCAAGCCCGTCGTGCAGCTGGCAGAGTCGCGAGGCGAGATCCATCTCGCCATCGGAGGTCACCGTGCCGGAGGCCACGAAGCGCAGCGAGTTGCCGAGCGTCTCGATGATGCCCCAGCCGGTACGGCGGAGGCCCGGATCGATGCCGATGATGCGAATCGTGTTCTGCATGAAATTCACCCTATGATGCTCGCCCGGACGCTGCCAGCAAAAAGTGAACAAAACAAAAACATACGCACAGGTGAGACGGGCTTCAGGATTTCTTCGCCACTGCCCTTGGATTGAGGAAAATTGAGCTTACATAGCCTTTCATCAATTTCCCTCAATAAAGGGCTCCATGCCATGGCGACTTTCTCCGTCCTCGATCTTTCCCCGATCACGCAAGGAGGCAGCATCGCCCAATCACTCGAAAACTCGCGCCGTCTGGCCCAGGCTGCCGAGGAAAACGGCTACCAGCGCTTCTGGCTCGCTGAGCATCACGGCATGAAAGGCATTGCCAGTGCGGCGACCTCGCTGGTGATCTCGCATGTGGCCGCAGCCACGAAGACGATCCGCGTCGGCTCCGGCGGCATCATGCTGCCTAACCATTCGCCGCTGGTGATCGCAGAACAGTTCGGCACGCTGGCCGCACTCTATCCCGGCCGCATCGACCTCGGCCTCGGCCGCGCACCCGGCACCGACATGCGCACCGCCCAGGCGCTGCGGCGCAACATGGAAGCAAGCGGCAACAACTTCCCGAACGACGTCGTGGAACTGCAGGCCCTGCTCGGCCCTGTCGCAGAGGATCAGAAGATCATCGCCGTTCCGGGCGCCGATACCAACGTGCCGATCTGGCTGTTGGGCTCAAGCCATTTCAGCGCTCACCTCGCCGGCATGCTCGGCCTTCCCTTCGCCTTCGCATCGCATTTCGCGCCAGACATGCTGCTTTCGGCGCTGGAGATCTATCGCGAGCGCTTCACGCCGTCCGAGACGCTCGACAAGCCGCATGTCATGGTCGGTGTCATGGGCGTCGCCGCCGATACGGACGAAGAGGCCAACTATCTCTTCACCTCGATGCAGCAATCCTTCGTGGCGCTGCGGCGCAATGCGCGCGGACAGTTCCCGCCGCCGGTTCAATCGATGGATGGGCTCTGGAGCTATGACGAAAAGATCTTCGTCGACCATTCGATGATGTATGCCGTCGTCGGCGGGCCCGAGACGATCCGCCGGAAAATCGGAACCTTCCTCGATCAGACGAAGGCCGATGAACTGATCATTTCCATGCCGATCTTCGACATGGAGGCGCGCCTGCATTCGCTTCGCCTCTTCGCCGACGCGCAGAAGGAACTCGTCAAGGCCGCATGAAGCCGCAATCAGATCGCTCCGAAGGCCGGTGCGATTTCATCCATGCGTGAAAAGAACCGATCCGGTCCGAGCCCCTGCAGAAAGTTCGGATCGGCATAGCCCCAAGAAACGGCGCCAGCCGCCACGCCAACCTTGCGCGCAGCCTCGATGTCGCGCGCCTCGTCGCCGATCGCCAGCACGCGCGCCGGATCAAGACCGGAGTGACGGATCGCCCGCTTGAAGTGCTGCGCCTTGCCGAAAAGCGCCGCGCCACACTCATAGAGATCGACGGTCGCCGCCACGTCGCCGAGCGCGGCGCGAATGCCCTCCTCCGCGTTCGAACTGACAATCGCAATGCCGATGCCTGCCGCCTTCAATCGCAAAAGCAGATCGGCCGCACCTGGAAACAGCCGCACGGACGCGGCCTCGGACGCCATGGCCCGGCGCATGAAGCCGGCAATCTGCGGCAGCTTCCACATTGGCACGCCGAGATGCGCGATGATCTCGCGATTGCCCATCGTCCTCAGTGACTGGAATTCCTCGACGGAAAGCTCGCGGAAGCCGTAGCGCCGTGCAGCACTGTTGCACGCGGCCATGAAGCTCGCCGCCGTGTCGGCAAGCGTGCCATCGAAATCGAAGATCGCGAAGTCATAGGTCATCGGGCCATCCAAAGAAAAACCCGTGCCCTTTCGGACACGGGTGCATATTCCGGTAACGATAGGCCGTCCGATCAGGCCGACAGCTTCGCCAGGATCTCGTCCGACACTTCGAAGTTCGAATAGACGTTCTGGACGTCGTCGTCGTCTTCGAGCGTGTCGATGAGCTTCATCAGCGACTGCGCCTTTTCTTCATCGACCGGCACGGTGTTCTGCGCCTTCCAGATCGCATTGACAGTCTCGGCTTCGCCGAGCGTGTCTTCGAGCGCCTTGGAAACGTCGCCGATCGCTTCGAAACCGCAGATGATGGTGTGGCCGTCCTCGTCGGTGGTCACGTCGTCGGCACCGGCCTCGATCGCCGCTTCCATCACCTTGTCGGCGTCACCGGCGGAGAGCTTGTAGGTGATTTCGCCGACACGATCGAAGGAGAACGAAACCGAACCGGTTTCGCCAAGCGCGCCGCCGGCCTTGGTGAAGGTCGAGCGCACGTTGGAGGCGGTACGGTTGCGGTTGTCGGTCAGCGCCTCGACGATAACGGCAACGCCGCCCGGGCCGTAGCCCTCGTAGCGGACTTCTTCGTAGTTTTCCGCGTCGCCGCCGGAGGCCTTCTTGATCGCCCGTTCGATGTTGTCCTTCGGCATCGACTGTGCCTTGGCGTTCTGGATCGCCAGACGCAGACGCGCGTTCATGGCCGGATCGGCCATGCCGGACTTGGCGGCAACCGTGATTTCGCGCGCGAGCTTGGAAAACATTTTCGAGCGCACCGCATCCTGACGGCCCTTGCGGTGCATGATGTTCTTGAACTGTGAATGGCCAGCCATGGCACCCTCTGCATGCATGAATTTGAATGGAATGGGGCGCCTTATAGTTTTATTGCCGCTTTCCGTCCAGCCGGGGCGCGGCTTTTCAGTCGGCAGAGACCTGCACACGGCTGAGCAGAAAGCTGTGTCCGTCGTCGCGGCGACAGGAAAGGCCGGTGCGTTCGGAAGCACACGCGAACGGCCCCCGTGACCAGCTTTGCCCATAGTCGAGCACCTGAGCTGCCGAGCAGCAGCTCGGATCGCCAACGGCGTGATTGAGTGTGGCGGCCCCTGCACGGCCGAGCGTGGCGCGGACATAGCGCGGCGCGACGATATCGCAGGCAAGCTCAGGCCCACCGTCCTGAGGCTGGTACACCGCGGTGCCGCCGGCCGGCGTGTAGACACAGCCGATATTGCCCGACGGCATCATGAACATCTCCTGTTCGCCCACGGGCTGTGCTGCCGTCTCGGGTAGGCTTTGCTGCTGTTGTCCTTCGGGAGAGGGCATGCGCGGTGGCGGTGCGCCGCCCGCCGCGGCAAGGGTCGAAAGGGAGAGAAAAATCGAAACGCCGACCACAAGCAACTTCATTGGGCGATCCTGAGTGTTCAGACGCCCTTGAGAATATAAATCAATGGTTTGCTTGGCAAGGAACGCAACGATACTTTGATGCTGGCGCTGTCAGCGAAGCGTTTGTCGTAGTCGTCGCCGAACATGTCGAGGAAGGCGTCGATCGGCGGGCCGCGGCGGTGCATCGGCAGGATCAGCGAGGCGCGCAGCCGGCTGACGACGCGGCTCATGCTCTCCGCTCCCATGGTCAGGCCACCATCGACGGGTACCATGAGTACATCGAGCCGGCCGATCTGGCGGTAATGGCTGTCGTCGAGTTCGTGATGAAGGTGGCCGAGGTGACCAATGCAAAGATCCGCTACCTCGAAGATGAAGATCGAGTTGCCGTCGTGCTCCATCGCGCCACCCGCACGGATATCCGTCGTGACGTTGCGGATATAGGTGTCTCCGACCACGAGGTCATGCCGGGCGGGCATGCCGTTCTCTCCCCAGCCATGCAGGACATTCTTGATCGCCGGGTCGGGGGCCAGCGTGTAGTGGCTCGAATGCGCCTTGTTCATCGTTGCGACCGTCGGCGGGGTCGAGGGCGAGAACCAGCCATTGTAATCGGTCGCGATCGAAACGCCGCCGGGCGTCTCGATCAGGAAAGTGGAGTGACCAAGATAGCTGATCGTCACCTCCCCGGCCGTAGCCTGCCGTTTGGTGGTGGCGGCGGGCGCAAAGCTGGCGAACGTCGCCTGCGGTATGGCCTCCGCAATCGCTTGGCATTGACTGGCGTGCTGTGGCTGTTGCTGCGCATGCGCGACCGACGGCCAGAACGCGTGAATGAGCCAGATGGCGGCGAACGTGTAGACAAGGTACCGGAGCATCAGCCTTCACCTCTCTCACTTGCTTTTCTGACCTCGGGCCCGAAGGGCACGTGGCAGATAGCCGTTGCACAGCGAATGGAAGCCTTTGCCTTCGCTCGGCCTGATGATGGCGTCACGGGCAGGGAGAGAATTGTTCAAGGGCCTGTCTGCGTCCAGTTACAAACGGCTGCCCGTGCTCACATTTGCGTCACCGCCCTCGGCAGGAACAAGGAAACCTGACTCGTCCAACGACAACGCCCCGGCATTGCTGCCGGGGCGTTGCAACCTTGCGATTGCGTCCCGCTACTCTGCGGGATGGGGCGCCGGTTCGGTCATCGTCGCCGGCTTGCGCCGCCGGAAGGACCTGAGCGCCACGTAAAAGACCGGCGTCAGGAACAGGCCGAGGAAGGTCACGCCGAGCATTCCCGAGAACACCGCGGTGCCGAGCGACTGGCGCATTTCCGCGCCTGGACCGGTGGCGATCATCAACGGCACCACGCCGAGGATGAAGGCGAAGGCGGTCATCAGGATGGGCCTGAGGCGGAGTTGGCTCGCCTCCACCGCCGCCTCGATCGGGGTCTTGCCCTCGTCCTCACCTTGGCGTGCGAACTCGACGATCAGGATCGCGTTCTTGGCCGCAAGGCCGATCAGAACGATCAACCCGATCTGCGTCAGCACGTTGTTGTCGAGACCGCGGATGGACACGCCGACCAGCGCCGAGAGCACGCCAAGCGGCACGATCAGGATAATCGCCAGCGGCAGCACCCAGCTTTCGTACTGGGCCGCCAGCGCCAGGAACACGAAGACCACCGACAGTGCGAAGATGAACACCGCGGTGTTGCCCGTCTGGCGTTCCTGGAAAGCGAGTTCCGTCCACTCAAAGGTCGTGCCCTGCGGCAGAAGCTGGGCGGCGAGCGCCTCCATCTTGTCGAGGGCTGTGCCGGTCGAGACGCCCGGCGCAGGGTTGCCCTGCACCGGAACCGATACGTACATGTTGTAACGCTGCACGAGCGTCGGACCGGCGGTGTCGCGGATCTCCACAAGCGTGCCCATCGGCACCAGCGCACCGGTCGCGGAGCGAACCTTCAGCGCCAGAATATCGTCGCGCTCGATACGGTACTGCTGATCGGCCTGCGCCCGCACCTGGTAGACACGGCCGAAGGCGTTGAAGTCGTTGACGTAGGAGGTGCCGAGGTTGATCGACAGCGCCTCGAAGATGTTGGGGATCGGCACGTTGAGCGTGCGCGCCTTGTCGCGGTCGATCGCCAGGAAGTATTGCGGGCTGGAGGCTGAGAAGGTGGTGAAGACCCCGGTCAGCCCTTCCGTCTGGTTGGCGGTACCCATCATCTGATAGGCAAGCCCCAGCGCGCGCCGCATGTCGGCGCCCTGCCGGTCCATGATCTGCATCTTGAAGCCGCCGGAGTTGCCGATGCCGCGCACCGACGGTGGCGGTACGGCAATGATGAAGGCCTCCTGGATGCTCTGCAGGCTGCCATAGAGCTGTCCGATGATCTGGTTGGCACTCTGGCCGTGCTTCAACCGCTCTTCGAAACTCTCGAAGGGGGCGAAGACCACGCCCGAATTGGACGCGTTGGTGAACGTCGCACCGTTGAAGCCGGCAAAGGCGACGGCGCTCTTCACTCCAGGGACGTCCTGGATGATCTTCGACGCCCGCTTGACCACCGCGTCGGTGCGGTCGAGCGAGGCACCGTCTGGAAGCTGGATGACGACGATTGCGTAACCCTGGTCCATGGTCGGCACGAAGCCGCTCGGCACGATCTGCGCCATGTACCATGTGGCCCCGAGCAGGCCCACAAAGACGAGGAGCGCCGCGGCCACTGCCGTCTTCGTCGACACCAGCTTGCGCACGATCCAGGCATAGCCTTCGGCCATGCGGTCGAAACCGTTGTTGAAGCCGTTGGCCAGTGCCCGGCCGAAGCGCGTCAGCGGGTTGCGGCTCTCGTGATGGCCGTTTTCGTGCGGCTTCAAGAGGATCGCCGCCAGTGCCGGCGACAGCGTCAGCGAATTGAAGGCAGAGATCACTGTCGCCACCGAGATCGTCACGGCGAACTGCAGATAGAACTGGCCGGCGATGCCGGGGATGAAGGCCGTGGGCACGAAGACGGCGGTCAACACCAGCGAGATCGCGATAACAGCGGCACCCACTTCGTCCATGGTCACATGCGAGGCTTCGCGCGGGGTCATGCCGCGCGCGAGGTTACGCTCGACGTTCTCCACCACCACGATCGCATCGTCGACGACGATACCGATCGCCAGCACCAGGCCGAACAGCGTCAGCATGTTCAGCGAGAAGCCGAAGGCGTAGAGGAAGGCGAAGGTGCCGACCAGCGACACGGGGATCGCGACGATCGGGATGATCGCCGTGCGCCAGGACTGCAGGAAGACGAGAACGACGATGGCAACGAGCAACGCCGCTTCGCCGATCGTCTTGTAGACTTCGTTGATCGATTCCGAAATGAACTCGGTCGGATTGTAGACGATCCGGTATTCGAGCCCTTCCGGGAAATCACGCGCGACGTCGGTCATCACCTTCTGGATCTGCTCGGCAGCGTCGAGCGCATTGGTGCCCGGCCGCGAGAAGATACCGAGCGCCACCGCCGGGCTGCCGTCGAGATAGCTGTTGTTGACGTATTCGCGGGCACCGAGCTCGACGCGGGCGACATCCTGCAACTGCACGAGGCGACCGGTTTCCGTCGCCTTGACGATGACGTAGCGAAACTGCCGCGCATCGCTGAAGCGGCCGTCGGTGGTGACGGTATACTGGAAGGCGCTGTCGCCCGGCGCCGGCGGACCGCCGATCGAACCGCCGGAGACCTGCACGTTCTGCTCGCGCAACGCCTGCACCACGTCGCCCGCCGTCATGCCGTAGGCCGAGAGCTTCTCGGGATCGAGCCAGACGCGCAGCGCATATTCGCGCTCGCCGAACAGGATGACGTCGCCGACGCCGTCGAGCCGCACCAACAGATCGCGGATGCGCGTGCGGGCATAGTTCGAGACGTAGAGCTGGTCATAACGTTCGGTCGGCGAGAGCAGATGCACGACCATCATCAGGTCGGGCGAGCTCTTGGCCGTGGTGATGCCGATGCGTCGGACCTCTTCCGGCAGGCGCGGTTCGGCGATCGACACGCGGTTCTGCACCAGCACCTGTGCCTGGTCGAGATCGGTGCCGAGCTTGAAGGTAATCGTCAGCGCCATCGAGCCGTCAGCGGTCGAATAGGAGGACATGTAGAGCATGTTCTCGACGCCGTTGATTTCCTGTTCGAGCGGCGTCGCCACGGTGTTGGCGACCGTATTGGCGTCGGCGCCGGGATAGGCCGCCCGCACGACAATGGTCGGCGGCGCGATTTCCGGGTACTGCGCCACCGGAAGCTGGAAATAGGCAATGCTGCCGACGATCAAAAGGACGATCGAAAGCACCGAAGCGAAGATCGGTCGATCGACGAAGAAGTGAGCGAACCTCATTGCGTCGTCCCCGCCGCTTGCGCCTCAGGGGGAAGCTGAATCATCTCGGGCTTTACCTTGGTGCCGGGGCGCGCCCGCATCAGGCCGTTGACGACAATGGTCTCGTCGCCCGTCATGCCGCTGCGGATGACCCGATAGCCATGCAGTTTCGGTCCGAGCCGCACGGGCTTGGTCACCACCGATCCATCGGCTGTCACCTCATAGACGATCCGCTCGTTCTGGTCGGCGCCGATCGCCTCATCCGGAATGAGCACGGCCTTGTAGGTGTTCGAGCCTTCGATCTGCACACGGCCGAAGAGACCAGGCTGCAGCACCAGCTTCGGGTTGTCGAGACGGGCGCGCACGCGCATGGTGCCGCTCTGCGGGTCCACACGGTTTTCGGCGAAGTCGAGCTTGCCCTTGAACGGTTCCTCCTGCGAGTCGGCGATTGTGACGAGTACCTCGAGCGCACCGCCGCCTTCCTGCAACGCACTGCCGCGTTCGCGCGCGACCCGCGCATAGGACAAGAGCCGCCGTTCGTCGACGTCGAAGTAGAAGTCGATCGGATCGAGCGAGACGATCGTCGTCAGGACGGTCTGGTCCGCCTGCACCAGGTTGCCCGTCGACAGCAAGCGCCGGTCGACGCGGCCGCTGAGCGGCGCGGTTATGGTCGTGTAGTCGAGGTCGAGCTTGGCGCGCTCGACCGCCGCTTCCGAACCGCGCACCAGCGCCTGCGCCGAAAGCAGCGCACGACGATGATCGTCAAGCGTCGAAACCGACAGCGTGCCGGTGCCCGTCAGCGATTGCGTGCGCTTGAACTGGGACTCGGCGAATTCCAGCGTTGAGCGCGCCGATTCCAGGGTCGACTCGGCCTGGGAGAGGGCCGTGCGGTAGGGACGCTGGTCGATGACGAAAAGCTTGTCGCCCTTCTTCACCAGCGCGCCATCCGTGAAATTGACCTCGTCGAGATAGCCGCCGATGCGGGCGCGAACCTGCACCTCGTCGACCGGCTCGAAGCGGCCGATGAACTCGTCGCTGTCGATCACGTCACGCACGACCGGCTTGGCGACGGTCACGACAGGCAATTGCGCGTCCTGTGCTTGGGCACCAACAGCGGAAAGAAGGGAAAGAGAAGCGCCGACGATCATCGGCAAATGCCATTTAGACAACATGCATGCCCTCCGAATGCACTTTGGATGACGATGAGCAGCCCGACCGACCAACCACCGCAATCGCTTTGAATACTTCAGAACAGGACATGAGCGGAAAATCGCCGCATCACTCTCCCGCTCCGCACAAATACTCGGATCGGCAGCGACCCAAGAGGCAAAGTCACACAAGCAATTAAATGATACAGCGGTCCCCGCTCTGGGCCGGCGAACGCTGTTGGATCGAGATCGCCGGGCAGAGAGCGCCTACTCCCGATTGTCCGGTGACGGCAGCACAAGCCCGCAATTCAGGACTGCGGACGGTATTCATTACTGGAAAACACTCGAATACATCACGCCCCGGCCCGGCGTGATTTCGCGATAACCTGCCATCATTTGATGGGGTTGTCACCTTGAAAAAAATCAATTCCCGGAAGGCGATAACTGGCGGCGCGCGCCTCAACCAGAAGCGCGTTCGACAAGCCGGATGTGCTGCTGGCTTGGCTTTAGGACCAGAAATCCGGGATCGTCTCGGCCAGCCTTGGGCCGAGACGCAGCGGTGCGATCTTTTCGGCAAGCCCGGTGCGGTCGGAGATCTCGACGCCAAGCCCGCAGATGGTCGCGGGGCCGGAGGCCGCCTCGAAACGTCCCTTCGGCATCTTCGAAATGAACCGGTTGAGCGGCTCTTCCTTGTCCATGCCGAGCGAGGAATCATAGTCGCCGCACATGCCGGCGTCGCTCATATAGGCCGTGCCGCCATTGAGGATCTGGTGGTCGGCGGTCGGCACGTGCGTATGGGTGCCGACGACGAGGCTGGCGCGGCCATCGACGAAATGGCCGAAGCACTGCTTCTCGCTGGTGGCTTCCGCATGGAAATCGAAGACGATTGCATCCGCCTGCTCGCCGAGCGGGCAGGCGTCGAGAATGGCTTCCGCCGTCTTGAAGGGATCGTCGAGCTCCGGGTGCATGAAGACGCGGCCCATGACGTTGGCGACCAGCACACGGGCGCCGTTGCGGGCGAAAAACAGGTTGGAGCCGCGGCCAGGTGTGCCGGCCGGATAGTTGGCGGGGCGCAGGAACTGGTCGTGCCGCTCGCAAAAGACGACCGCTTCCTTCTGGTCCCAGACGTGATTGCCGGTCGTCACCACATCGGCGCCGGCATTGATCGTCTCGAGAAAGATGTCTTCGGTGATGCCGAAACCGCCGGCGGCATTCTCGCCGTTGACGATGACGAAATCGAGCTTGAGATCACCAACCAGTCCTGGAAGCCGCTCCCAGACCGCCGTACGGCCCGTCTTGCCCACCATATCTCCCAGAAACAGAAGCCTCATGCTCGCTCAAATCCCACCAGGGCAGCCCGGCGGAAGCGCGTCAGCGGTTGTTGCGTCCGGAACTGCGTAAAACAAAGAGATAGAGCGTCTACACGATCCCGACCGCGCAGGAAACGCCTTAGATGAAATCAGCGAAAACCGTGCAACGACCTGCCGCTACGACCTTTGCGATCTCAAGGCTTTAGCCCACTCCACGGTCTCGGCGAAATGAACTCAGAAATGCCGAAACCCGCTCTCGGTGAGCACGGCGTCCAGCGCGACATCGTGCAGTTCGGCCGGCACGGATGTCACTTCCTGGCAGTCGAAGGCGATTCCGATCAGCTTTGGCAGGTGGCCCTTGTTGCGCAGCCGGTCGATGGCGCGGTCGTAATAGCCGGCGCCATAGCCGATCCGGTGGCCGGTCGAATCGAACGCGGAAAGCGGTACGAGCATGATATCCGGATCGAGTTCCGGTGCGTCCGGTCCCGGACCTGTCGTGCCGAATCCGGTGGCGATGACGTCAATGCCATCGAGCAATTCGCGGAAGATGATCGTCTGCTTGTCCATGATCACGGGAAGGCAGAGCCTGGCACCACGCTGCTTCAGCCGCGCCATCAGCGGCCGGATGTCGACCTCGGAGCGGATCGGCCAGAAGCCGGAGACGATGTGTCCGGGATCGAGCGCGATGACGTCGCCAGCGTGATCGGCCATGGTCAGGCTCGCTTCGATCCGCATCTCCGCCGACATTGCATCGCGCAATGCCAGCCTCTCCTTGCGCAGTGCTGCCTTCAAATCCCTCGGTGACATCGCATCCTCTCCTGCCAACCCGCCGCCCGCCATCGTCGCCGGAGAAAATCACTTCCCGAAATGGCACAAGTTCCCCATCTCTCGCCGATTCCCGGGCCGGCCACCAGCCTGTTTACGCAATGGCATCTTTCACCCACCCACCGGCATCGCCGCATTTGCAGCAGTTTGCGACAATCATGTCACCCCCCTTCCCGGTTCGGCACAGCATTAGCTTTCCATTCATCATGGGCAAGGGTTCCGCTTTCGCGAAACATGAGCCGCGTGCAAATAAGGACACGATTTCAAACAATTAGCAGGAACTAATGCCCGTGTTCGATGTATGGACGCGCTCCTGCAGGCAGCAGTGGAAAAAGCCGACGTCCATGAAGGACCAGATGAACGAACTCGACCCGTTGGAACTGCGTTGCCTGACGCTCGCCGCACGCGGCCGCACGCGCGAGGACATGATGCGCGAGACCGACATTCCGCTCGATCGGATCGATCGGGCACTCACGGATGCCATGCGTAAGTTGCAGGCGGGCAATCTCGCCGAAGCGGTGTTTCGCGCCGCCAGGCTGGACCTCATCTCCTAGAGCATCCCGCTCTCAAGTGGAATCACTGGAGGAGGAAAGATGCTCTAGAATCAAAGTGCTAGAGCATCTTTGTGCGTTCATCTGAACGCACGGCGCTCTAGTCCCGTATCTGCCGGCAGATACGCTCACAACAGCCAGTGCGACCGGTAGGCGATCGCCAGCTTTTCCCGCTGCATCATGTCGGCTGCCTCATGATAGATCCCCGCATCGCGCAGGAGCGCCGGCTTGCCTGATGGCACGTCCACCGGGACCTCGGGAAACAGGACGTCGCAAGACCACTGCATCGCTCGACGCCGGAGCGCGGTGGAGGCTTCGGAAAACGCGAAGAGGGCAAGCACGCTCATGGGGAATGACCCTGCGCAAGATGATCGGACCAGGCAATCTTCGTCCTCGCGTTGACATCTGACAAACGAATTGCGAGCATGGCTGCTATCAGAATTTCTGATGGATACAACCATGTCCCTCCCCCTCGACAGCGAATTGCTCAGAACCTTTCTTGCGGTCGTCGACACCGGCAATGTCACACGCGCCGCCAATATTGTCGGGCGCACGCAATCCGCCGTCAGCATGCAGATCAAGAAGCTCGAGGACATGCTCGGCGACGCGCTGTTCGAGCGCCATTCGCGTGGCGTCGTGCTGACGCCGCAGGGCCTGCGGCTGCTCGACAATGCCAGACGCATCGTCACGCTGCTCGACGACACGGCCACCGCGATGCGCCAGCCCGCTCTCGACGGCGCGGTCCGGATCGGTATACCCGAGGAATACATCAACTCTACCCTGCCGAAAGCGCTCGGAACCTTCGCCGCCATCCACCCCGGTGTCGAAGTGACCGTTCAGCAGGGCGCTTCGATGACCAACATCGCGGCACTGGAAGCCGGCGAGCTCGACCTCGCTGTCGTCTTTGAACCCGGCGGGCGAACGAAGAACGAAGTGCTGATGATGGACCCGACCGTCTGGGTGACCTCCGAGCAGCACCGCACCGACGAGCGGCGACCGCTGCCGATCGCCACCTACACCTATCTGGAAGGCGGCTGGTGCGACGACCTCGCCCAGCGCAATCTCAGGAAATGCCGCCTGGAAAGCCGCGTGGCCTATGTCAGCCGCACCAGCGGCGGCTTGATGGCTGCCGTGGTGTCGGGCCTTGCCATTGCGCCGCTCGCCCGCAGCAGCATTCCGGCCGGGTGCCGCGAACTGACGGCCGATGACGGCTATGAAGTGATCGACCACTCCAACGTCGTGTTGCGGGTATCGAAAGCGGGGAACGGCAAGGACCGGATCGTCGAGGCCATGGCCGACGCCATTCGCCGGGCCTTTGCCGGAGATTGAACGGCTGCCTGAAGGGGGGAGAAGGTGCGATCCACACAACCGATGGATAGTTTACGATCCCGGGTACCTACAAAGTAGGTGGGCGCCATGTGTCCAGACCCACGAGCCCGGACAGGGACGGCTCCCTTGAGATCGAGTATGGCCCCGGGGATTGTGGTTCCTGTCGGGAAGCGCAGACCGCAGTCGATATATAAAGTGTCTCGGTGCTTCGCGCCAGAGGCTCGCCACCGAAACCTTTAGCTTGCCGGTGTCGTGGTGCGGCCGTTCAGCTTGGCGGCAATGCTGTGGATCTGCGCGGTGACTTCGCTGAGCGCAGAGGCCAGCGCCTCCTCGCTCTTCATCTGGTCGGAAAGTGCGGCATCGCGACCATCAGTCAGATTGCCGAGCTCGGCCTCGAGGCTCTTCAGCCGGCGGTTGACCTCGCTGAGCTCGTCCATGACCATGATGCCGGCCATGACGGTGAGGCGCAGATCGCCGATCTCGCCAAACTGGCTCTTGAGATGTCCGACATACTGATCGAATTTCGTGGCAAGCTCGGTCAGGTGACCTTCCTGCCCTTCCTCGCAGGCCATCCGGTAGGCCTTGCCGTCAATCGATACTGTGACCTGCGCCATGTCGCTTTATCCTAGCGGTCGAGCACCGCCCGAATGGTTTCCATCGCCGTCACGAGGCGGCGGGAAACCTCGCGGTTAACCTCCTCGAGCCGGTTCGCCCGGAACTGCGACTGGTCGAGTTCCTGTGCCAGTCGCGACCGGTCGGTGTTGACACGCCGAACCTCGCCTTCGAACTCGCCGAAATCCCGTTCCCTGTCAAACCGACCGTCGATCGCATTCTCCAGGGATTGCACTGCGTTCCGCAGTTCATCGATCGCCGCTTTGACAGTCTTTGCCGGCATGTGTTCCGAATACCTCGCCCGTGAGGCCGAATCGCCCGAATCCCGTCCGCCGCTTCGGCTCGATCTTTTTTAAACCTATTACGTAAGTCTCAACAATGCCAAGCTCCGCAAACAACTACGGAAGCTGTGGATGGATTGCGTAGCCGGCTTTCTTCAACGGCAGTGCGAAAGCTCTGTTGCATTGCGAGACAAGGACCTGAACGACCTGCCGTCAAATGGCCGCGGAAGGCCCGTATTTATTGACTCGCACGGCGCACCTGCTATGTGTCAGCCGCTTCTTGCGCGGTCTTTGGAGGATAGAGACCGTTCCCTGACCACCGAACGCAAAACGGAACAGTCATGATCTCTCGCGAAAAACACGACCGGATGGCAAATGCGATCCGTTTCCTTTCCATGGATGCCGTCGAGAAGGCAAATTCCGGCCACCCAGGCCTGCCCATGGGTGCAGCCGACATAGCGACAGTCCTCTTCACGCGCTATCTGAGCTTTGACCCCAAGAACCCCTCCTGGCCGAACCGCGACCGCTTCGTGCTGTCGGCCGGCCATGGCTCGATGCTGCTCTATTCGCTGCTCTATTTGACCGGCTACGAAGACATCACCATCGACGAGATCAAGAACTTCCGCCAGCTCGGCGCCCGCACCGCCGGCCACCCGGAATACGGCCACGCCGCCGGCATCGAGACGACCACCGGTCCGCTCGGCCAGGGCCTTGCCAATTCCGTCGGCATGGCGATCGCCGAACGCAAGCTTCGCGACGAATTCGGTTCCGACCTGATGGAGCACTATACCTATGTGCTCGCCGGTGACGGCTGCCTGATGGAAGGCATCAGCCAGGAAGCGATTTCGCTCGCCGGCCACCTGAAGCTCAACAAGCTGATCGTCTTCTGGGACGACAACAACATCTCGATCGACGGCCCGATCTCGATCGCCGACTCGACCGACCAGCACGCCCGCTTCCGCGCCTGCCACTGGAACACCATCGCCGTCGACGGCCATGACCCGGAAGCGATCGCCGCCGCGATCGATGAGGCCCAGAAGTCCGACAAGCCGACGATGATCGCCTGCAAGACGACGATCGGCTTCGGTGCGCCGAACAAGGCCGGCACCCACAAGGTCCACGGCTCGCCGCTCGGCGCCGAGGAAATCGCCGCCACCCGCAAGGCACTCGGCTGGGAAGCCGAAGCCTTCGTCGTTCCCTCCGACGTGCTCGACGCCTGGCGTCTGGCCGGCCTGCGCTCGACCAAGACGCGCAAGGAATGGGAAGAGCGCCTCGAAAAGAGCGATGCCGAGAAGAAGGCCCAGTTCGTTCGCCGCTTCTCCGGCGAGCTCGAAGGCCGTCTGTCCTCCGCCATCGACGACTACAAGAAGAAGCTTGCTGAAACCAAGCCTTCGCCGGCAACCCGCAAGGCTTCCGAAGACGCGCTCGAAGTCATCAACGGCGTTCTCGCCGAAACCATTGGCGGCTCGGCCGACCTGACCGGCTCGAACAACACCAAGACGAGCCAGACCAAGTCGATCACGCCTGACGATTTCTCCGGCCGCTACATCCACTGGGGTGTGCGCGAGCACGGCATGGCCGCTGCCATGAACGGCATGGCGCTGCATGGCGGCGTCATCCCCTATTCCGGCGGCTTCCTGATCTTCTCGGACTATTGCCGCCCGTCGATCCGGCTCGCCGCGCTGATGGGCATCCGCGTCATCCACGTGCTGACGCACGATTCCATCGGCCTCGGCGAAGACGGCCCGACCCACCAGCCGGTCGAGCACATGGCAGCACTTCGCGCCATTCCGAACCTCCTGATGTTCCGCCCGGCCGACGCCACGGAAACGGCCGAATGCTGGCAGCTGGCGCTCGAAAGCCACAACCGCCCGTCCGGCATTGCGCTCACCCGCCAGAACCTGATGGCCGTTCGCACCGAGTATGAGGAAGAAAACCTCTGCGCTCGCGGCGCCTATGACCTGATCTCGGCCGCCGACGCCAAGGTGACGATCTTCGCCACCGGCTCGGAAATCGAAATCGCCGTCAAGGCCTGCCAGGCACTGACCGCCAAGGGCATCTCGACGCGCGTCGTCTCCGTTCCCTGCTTCGAGCTCTTTGCCGAACAGAGCGAAGACTACCAGCAGGCGATCATCGGCAACTCGCCGGTCAAGATCGCCGTCGAAGCCGGCATCCGCCAGGGCTGGGACCACTTCATCGGCAGCGACGGCGCCTTCATCGGCATGTCGTCCTTCGGTGCCTCCGGTCCCTACAAGGACCTTTACAAGCACTTCGGCATCACGCCCGAGGCGGTGGTCGCCGCTGCGGAAGCCAAGCTTTCCTGATCAAGTTGCGGGGCGCGCCGAAAGGCGCGCCCCGATTTTTTCGTACTACGTCATCCAGACAGGGAGAGACCCGATATGACAGTAAAAGTCGCAATCAACGGTTTTGGCCGCATCGGCCGCAACGTGCTCCGCGCGATCGTCGAATCCGGCCGCACCGACATCGAAGTCGTTGCCATCAACGATCTCGGCCCCGTTGAAACCAACGCCCACCTGCTGCGCTATGACTCCATCCACGGTCGTTTCCCGGCCGAGGTGAAGGTCGAAGGCGACACGATCACCGTCGGCGGCCGCAAGCCGATCAAGGTCACGGCGATCAAGGATCCGGCAACGCTTCCGCACAAGGAACTCGGCGTCGACATCGCCATGGAGTGCACCGGCATCTTCACCGCCCGCGACAAGGCTGCAGCGCACCTGACCGCTGGCGCCAAACGCGTCATCGTTTCGGCTCCGGCCGACGGCGCTGACCTGACGGTCGTCTACGGCGTCAACCACGACCAGCTGACCAAGGACCACCTGGTCATCTCCAACGCATCGTGCACCACGAACTGCCTGGTTCCGGTCGTCAAGGTCCTGAACGATACCATCGGCATCAGCCACGGCTTCATGACCACGATCCACTCCTACACGAACGACCAGCCGTCGCTCGACCAGATGCACAAGGACCTCTACCGCGCCCGCGCTGCCGCTCTGTCGATGATCCCGACCTCGACCGGTGCTGCCAAGGCCGTTGGCCTGGTTCTGCCGGAACTGAAGGGCAAGCTCGACGGCACGTCGATCCGCGTTCCGACCCCGAACGTCTCGGTCGTCGACTTCAAGTTCGTCGCCAAGCGCAACACCTCGGTCGAGGAAATCACCAACGCCATCAAGGCTGCGTCGAACGGCGCGCTGAAGGGCGTTCTCGGCTACACGGAAGAGCCGCTCGTTTCGCGCGACTTCAACCACGACAGCCACTCCTCGATCTTCGCGATCGACCAGACCAAGGTCGTCGAAGGCAACTTCGTGCGTATCCTCACCTGGTACGACAACGAGTGGGGCTTCTCGAACCGCATGGCCGACACGGCGGTCGCCTTCGCCAAGCTCATCTAAGTCAGATGTTTCGCGCCCTTTCTCCAAAGACGGTCCGCTGGCGTCCGCTGGAAGGGGAAGGGCTCGAACACCTGACGCTGACGCAAACCGAAACAACCGACGGCGCGGTCATCCGCGCCGTCGGCGTTCTCATCGGCAACCGCGGCGGCACGCCCTATGGCGTGCGCTACCGGATCGATTGCGACGACACTTGGCACGTTCGCAAGCTCATGGTCGACACGACGGACGGCCGGAGCCTGCATCTGCGCTCGGACGTCCCAGGCCAATGGATGACGGCGCGAGGCGCTCCCCTCTCCGAGTTCGATGGTTGCATCGATATCGACCTCGCCGGTACACCCTTCACCAACACGCTGCCGATCCGCCGGCTCGACCTCGGTCGCCAGTCCGGCACTGTAAAGCTCAAGATGCTCTACGTGCCGTTCGACACGTTCGAGCCCGTCGTGGACGGCCAGCACTACACCTGCCTCGATGATTTCAGGCTCTACCGCTACGAGGCCGAGGATCGCAGCTTTGCCGCGGACCTGCCCGTGGACGAGGACGGCCTCGTCATCGACTATCCCACCCTTTTCCAAAGACTATCACCGGAGACTATCTGATGACTTTCAAGACCCTCGACGATCTGACCGCCATCGCCGGCAAGCGCGTGCTGGTGCGCGTCGATCTCAACGTGCCGGTCAAGGACGGCGTGGTGACGGACGCGACCCGCATCGAGCGTGTGGCGCCGACCATCCGCGAACTGTCCGAGAAGGGCGCCAAGGTCATCCTGCTCGCCCATTTCGGCCGCCCGAAGGGTGAACCGGTCGCCGACATGTCGCTGAAGACGATCGCGCCGGCGGTCGAGGACGTGCTCGACCAGCGCGTCCACTTCGCCGCCGACTGCATCGGCGACAAGGCGAAGAACGCCATTGCCGAAATGAGCGACGGCGATGTGCTGCTGCTTGAAAACACCCGCTTCCACAAGGGCGAGGAAAAGAACGAGCCGGCCTTCGTCGAAGCGCTTGCCGCCAACGGCGACATCTACGTCAACGATGCCTTCTCCGCCGCCCACCGCGCCCATGCCTCGACCGAGGGCCTTGCCCATCACCTGCCCGCCTATGCCGGCCGCACCATGCAGGCCGAACTCGAAGCACTCGAACAGGGCCTCGGCCAGCCGAAACGGCCGGTCGTCGCGATCGTCGGCGGCGCCAAGGTCTCGACCAAGATCGACCTCCTCCAGAACCTCGTGACCAAGGTCGACGCGCTCGTCATCGGCGGCGGCATGGCCAACACCTTCATCGCCGCCAAGGGCATCAATGTCGGCAAGTCGCTCTGCGAGCATGACCTCGCCGACACCGCCAAGGCGATCATTGCTGCCGCCGACAAGGCCGGCTGCGCCATCGTTCTGCCGGACGACGGCGTCATCGCCCGCGAGTTCAAGGCCGGCGCCGACAACGAAGTGGTCGATATCAACGCCATTCCCGCCGATGCCATGGTTCTCGACGTCGGTCCGAAGTCGATCGCCGCCGTCAACGACTGGATTTCCAAGGCCGAAACGCTCGTCTGGAACGGTCCGCTCGGCGCCTTCGAGATCGCCCCCTTTGACAGGGCGACGGTTGCCGTTGCCAAGCACGCGGCCGCCCGCACCCGCCAGGGATCGCTGGTCTCGGTTGCCGGCGGTGGTGATACCGTCGCAGCACTGAACCATGCCGAAGTCGCCGACGATTTCAGCTATGTCTCGACCGCCGGCGGCGCATTCCTCGAGTGGATGGAAGGTAAGCCGCTCCCGGGCGTCGACATCCTCAAGCAGAAGTAACGCATCCAATCGGCGCGCGGACACAACCGCCGCGCGCCGGTCAACCAAGAAAAAATCTTGATTGTTCAATCGATTAAAAAATTTTAAATCGTTTTAGTCGCTTTTCTCGCCATTTTCCTGGACAATTTCGCCTGTTACTCGCGCCCTCGTTTGGAGCGTGGCGGCTGCCCTGTGCGCCGTCGGTCCGAAACTGTTTGTTTCAGTACCTGCCTGGTCCCTGGTGATCAGCGCTGTCTAGGGAGAAAAACATGAGCGAAAGACTGGAAGACATCGCAATTGCCATGGTCGCCAACGGCCGGGGGCTGCTCGCCGCCGACGAGTCTACGGCCACGATCAAGAAGCGTTTCGATACGATCGGCCTCGAATCCACCGAGACCTCCAGGCGCGATTACCGCGAGATGCTGCTGCGCGCCGACAAGGCGATGCGCAAGTACATCTCCGGTGTCATTCTCTATGAGGAAACCCTGTTTCAGCATGCCGTCGACGGCACGCCGCTGGTCGAAATCATCCGTGCCGCCGGCGCGATCCCCGGCATCAAGGTCGACGCCGGCGCCAAGCCGATGACCAATTTCCCGGCAGAGACGATCACCGAAGGCCTCGATGGCCTCGCGCAGCGGCTGGCGAAATATTACGAAGCCGGCGCGCGCTTTGCCAAATGGCGTGGCGTGATCGCCGTCTCCGATACCCTGCCGAGCCCGGGCGCCGTTCGTGCCAACGCTCATGCGCTCGCCCGTTATGCCGCCCTTTGCCAGGAAGCCGGCATCGTGCCGATCGTCGAGCCGGAGGTGCTGATGGATGGAGCGCCAGGCGACCATTCGATCGACCGCGCGGAGGAAGTGACGGAGTGGGCGCTGCGCACCACCTTCGAGGAACTGGCCGCCATGCGCGTCAGACTCGAAGGCATGATCCTGAAACCGAGCATGGTCATCGACGGCAAGAAGGCCCGCAAGGCTTCCGTCGCCGAGGTGGCCGAGCGCACGATAAGGGTGCTGAAACGGACGGTGCCTTCGGCCGTGCCTGGCATCGCTTTCCTTTCCGGCGGTCAGTCGACCGAAGAGGCGACGGCCCATCTTTCGGCGATGAACGCCACCCACGACCTGCCGTGGAAGCTCACCTTCTCCTATGGCCGCGCGCTGCAGCAGGAGGCGCTCAACGCCTGGCACGGCAAGGCCGACAACATCGGTGCCGGCCAGCGTGCCTTCTCGCATCGCGCTGAGATGTGCAGCCTTGCGGCCAAGGGCACCTGGAAGAAGGATCTCGAGAAGGCCGCATAAGGCATGGTCGAGAGATGAGATCCGAGGGGCCGCAAGTCGGCCCCTCTTTGCTTCGGCTTCATCCGCAGCAGGAATGCGTCGTCAACATCGCGGAGCGCCTGGACAGCAGGGCCAGCCAAGAGCTGGCTGCCCGTGCCGGATGGAACTTGTCACCGGAACAAGTTGGCGCCTTTGACGCGTGCGAACGCTGGCTTAAGTCTTGGCCTCGCAGCCAACTCCAGTGAAAGCCGGTGTCATGACCTCAGCCGCCTCGCCGCAATCCATCGCCTACGTCACTGTCGACGTCTTTACCACTGAGCGTTTCGCCGGCAACCAGCTCGCGGTCATCCCGGATGCCCGGGGCCTGAGCGACCAGCAGATGCAGGCGATCGCGACCGAGTTCGGCTACTCCGAAGTCACCTTCGTGCTGCCGCCGCGCGACCCCGCCAACACGGCGGAGGTCCGGATCTTCACGCCGACGATGGAGATTCCCTTTGCCGGCCACCCGAATGTCGGCACCGCCTTCGTGCTCGGCCGACAGAAGGAAATCTTCGGCCGTGTGCCCGGCGGCATCCTGCGCTTCGAGGAAAAGGCGGGGCTCGTCGAGGCAACATTGTCGCGGGAGAAGGGCGAGGTCATCGGTGCCCGCATCGTCGTTCCGCGCGGTCTGACGGCCGGCCCGGAAATCGACGCCGGGACGATCGCTGCCTGCGCATCGCTCACATCGGAAGCCATCAGCACGCGCATCCATACGCCTATCCGGCTTTCCGTCGGCCTGCCCTTCGCGGTCGCGGAAATCAGTGATATCGCGTCACTTTCGACGGCACGGCCGAATGTGACGGCCTTCCATGCAGCGAATGCGCGCTACAAGCCCGAGGAAGACAGCTTCAGCCTGTTCCTCTATGCACGATCGCCGCAAACGCCGTGGCAGATCCGGGCGCGCATGTTCGCGCCCCTCGACAATGTCAACGAAGATCCCGCCACCGGCAGCGCCTCGGCGGCCCTTTCGGCCTATCTCGTCTCGCTGCTGCCGGATCAGGATATCGATGTCGAGATCGCGATCGAGCAGGGCGTGGAGATGGGCCGGCGGAGCCTCATCGGCGCTTCTGTCCGCAAACAAGGCGGCATCGTTCGCCAAGTCAGCCTTTCCGGCAATTGCATCAGTGCGATGCGCGGTCTGATCGACCTCTAGCACTTTCCTCGGCGACCGTTAGAGCATTTCACTGTTTCATTGAAACAGCGAATTGCTCCAACTGTTTGAAATTGCGCAATTCCGGACGGAAAACCGTTTCAACTTTTCCTGGAACTGCTCTAGGCGGCGTCGCCGGGCTCCGGCAGCTTCAGAATATCGGCGAACATGTCCTGCCATTCGGCGTCGTCCATCTCGACGAAGCCGAAACCGCGCAGCAGGAAGACGCCCTCGGTGGCGAGGAAGGCAAGCCGTGCCCGGCGCCCCGCCTCCGTCGACAGGTCGATGCCATCGAGACGCGCGCGGTACCAGGCGCGGTTCTTGGCCATGTGCTCTTCCCGCTGCAAAAGGGCTGCCATCATGCCGGATGTGCGGGCATTGTCGGCCGTGTTCATTCGCGCAGTCACCGACGCATGGGCGCGCATCGCCTTGACCGGATCAGGATCGTCGCCGCCCTCGGCCGCAACCGCGGTGTCGAACTCGTTGAACCAACGCTCCATCATCGCGTCGATCAGACCGTCCTTGTTGCCAAAGCAATATTGCACGCCGCCCTTGGTGATGCCGGCCGCCTTGGCGACGGCATCGATCGTCAGGCCGGCAGCGCCGACGGCGTTCACGATCGCCTCCGCCGCATCCAGAACCTTGTTACGATCGATTGTTCGACGTCGTCCCATCTTGACTTCCTATTTCAAATCCATACGTACGTATTTAAATAATGACCCTGACGTTAACAAGACCTAGCCCCCAATTCCCTGTGGGTGGCCAATTGAGGTGTACTATGCATCCGCAAAATCGCTGGCTCATTCTGGCCATCGTATCGAGCGCACTCCTTTTGATCGTCGTCGATATGACGGTGCTCTATACTGCCCTTCCCCGCCTGACCCATGACCTCGGCGCGAGCGCATCCGAGAAGCTCTGGATCGTCAACGCCTACGCCCTCGTCGTCGCCGGCCTTCTGCCTGGCCTCGGCACGCTCGGCGATCGGCTCGGGCACAAGACGCCCTTCATCGTCGGTCTCGCGGTCTTCGGCGTCGCGTCGCTGATTGCCGCCTACGCGCCCACCCCTGCGATCCTGATCGGCGGGCGTGTGCTGCTTGCAGTCGGCGCCGCGCTGATGATGCCGGCCACGCTGTCGATCATCCGCCTCACCTTCACCGACGAGCGCGAGCGGGCGCTGGCGATCGGAGTCTGGGCCGCGATCGCCTCCGGTGGTGCCGCCATCGGACCGGTGCTTGGCGGCTTCCTGCTCGAATATTTCTGGTGGGGCTCGGTCTTCCTCATCAACGTGCCGATCGTCGCCATTGCCCTCCTGCTCGGCCTCGTCGTGCTGCCGAACACATCAGGCAATCCGAAACATCCGTGGGATGCACTCGGATCGTTCCAGATCATGGTCGGTCTCGTCGGTCTCGCCTATGCCGTCAAGGAAACGAGCAAGCGCGAACCATCGCTGGAAGCTGGCCTCGCCGCCGTCGTGATCGGCGCCATCGCGCTCATTCTTTTCGTGCGCCGCCAGCGCCGGAGCCCGCATCCGTTGATCGATTTCAGCCTCTTCCGCAATGCGGCGTTTTCCTCCGGCGTCGCTGCCGCGCTGGTCGCATCCGCCTCGATCGTCGGCATCGAGCTGGTCCTGAGCCAGCAGTTGCAGCTCGTGGATGGTCTTTCGCCGCTTCAGGCCGGCCTCTTCATTCTGCCAATCCCACTCGCGGCGTTCGTCGCCGGTCCGCTGACCGGCACCCTGCTGCCGCGTCTCGGCGCGGAAGTGGTGCTGCGCTCCGGCCTCATTCTCGCGGCCCTCGGTCTCGGCGGATACCTGCTGGCCCATGAGGCCGGCGCGCTGACCCAGATCGTCACCCTCGTCGTCCTCGGCCTCGGCATCGGCGCCTCGATGACCGCCGCCTCCAGCGCCATCATGTTCAACGCTCCGCCGGAGCGGGCAGGCATGGCGGCATCGATCGAAGAGGTCTCCTTCGAGCTCGGCGGCGCAATCGGCATTGCCGTTCTCGGCACCGTCATGTCGCTCGTCTACACCGCCTTCCTCGTGCTGCCGGAGGGTGCAGCCATTTCGCCGATGGCCCGCGACAGCCTCGACGAAGCCTTGCTTCTTGCCGAGAAACTGCCGGCGGATGTGGCTGGCGAACTGGTAACCCGCGCTAGGCTCGCGTTCGAGCAGGCCTTTACCGCAGTCGTGATCGTGGCGACGGCCATGCTCTTTGTCACCGGCGCGGCCATCTGGTGGTTGACGGGTGGCCGCAACACTGCGCCGGCGCAATCCCGTCAGGCAAGTCACCACTGAAAGCAACCGCCGGCACCCTCCGGCGGTTAGCGCAACCCCGCCTCGCATTTCGCGATCGCCTCGACCATCGCCTGGAAGCGGACATGGTGGCGAACCGCGTCAAGGTCGGAATCCTGCTTGAACCAGAGCAGCTGGTAGCACGAACTCTGTGGCAGCAAGGTTTCGAGCAGGTCGAGCGCCGCGTCGGTATCGCCGAGGATGGAATAGACGCAGGCTGTATTGTATCGCGCGACGACGTCGTCGGGATCGATTGCCAGCGCGCGCGCCGCCCATTCCCGGGCGCGCTGGGCTTCGCCCATATGAGCGAGGGCCAACGCGCCGCGATGCGCGGGGCCGGAGTTTTCCGGATTGAGCTCCAGCGCCCGCTCCGCCCGAGATATCCCGATCCTTGCCCATTGCGCACGTTCGACGTCACGGCCGAGCGATTTATAGGCGCTCATGAGATGGATCGGCGAAAGATAGTCGTCCGGCCGAATGTCAGCAGCGCGCTTGAAGAACTGGATCGCCGTTTCGAAGGCACCCTGCATAAACAGGAAACGGGCGTAATGGAAATTCGCCTCATAGAGGCCGGCATCGAGCGTCAACGCCCGCTCGAATTCGGCGACCGCCTCATCGTCCTGGCCGTCCTGGTGCAGCACCAGGCCGCGTGAGGCATGAGCCTCCGCAAGGTTCGGATCGATCTCCAGCGCTTTCGCGGTTGTGGAAAGAATGCTTTGCAGCGGGAACTCGTCCTCGTGCCAGTCGCGCAGCGCCGACTCGCAATCGGCGATGCCGGCATAGGCGCGGGCAAAGTTTGGGTCGAGTTCCACCGCCTTCAGGAACATGCGCCGGGCCAAGAGCAGATAGGACCGGGTCCAGGCATGCGAAAACTGCCGGCCGCGCAGGTAGTAGGTATAAGCTTCGACGCTCGTGGTCGGGTCGTTCTCGATCGCTTGTCTCTCCGCCGGCAAAAGCTTGATCTTGAGCTGATCGACGATAGCGTGGGTGATCTCGTCCTGAATGGCGAAGATATCGGTCAGGTCGCGGTCGTAGCGGTCGGCCCAGAGATGTGTACCGGTCAAGGCATCAATGAGCTGGCCGGTGATGCGCACCCGCGAACCCGCCTTGCGCACGCTGCCCTCGAGGATGTAGCGGACGCCCAGTTCCTGGGCCACCTGCTTCACCTTCACCGACCGCCCCTTGTAAGTGAATACCGTGTTGCGGGCGACGACATGCAGCTTCGAGATCTTCGAGAGATCGGTGATGATGTCTTCAGTGATGCCGTCGGAGAAGTATTCCTGCTCGGGATCATGGCTCATGTTGGTGAACGGAAGCACGCCGACCGAGAGCCCGTAGCCGTCATCAAGCACGATGGGGCCGACCCCGCTTGGCGCCGCCGCAACTTTCGTCGGCGCACCGAGCGCCACCGAATAGACATGCACGCACGCGGCAATGTTCTTCAGCGTGTGCTCACCCTTGTCGATGAAGCCGATATCAAGGCGGGTGCCGACGTGATCGCGCACCGTGGCGGAAACGGCAACGCCGGATGGCTCCGCCAGCCCTTCGAGACGGGCGGCGACATTGACGCCGTCGCCGAAGATATCTCCGTCCTCGACGATGATATCGCCGAGATGCACGCCGATGCGCAGCTCGATGCGCTTTAGCTGCGGCACGCTTTCATTGCGGATCAGCATGCCGCGCTGAATATCGACGGCGCAGGCGACCGCATTCACCACGCTCGCAAATTCGACGAGAATGCCGTCGCCGGTCAGTTTGACGATGCGGCCCTTGTGGCGGTGGATCTTGGGATCGACGAGTTCATTCTTGTGTCGCTTCATCGCGGCGAGTGTGCCGGTCTCGTCAGCGCCGATCAGGCGGCTGTATCCCACGACATCGGCGGCGAGAATGGCAGCGAGACGGCGTTCCAAGAAACCCTCGAATTCACTTCCGGAGTGAAAGAGGTAATCTAGCGCGTTATTCCCCATCTGTCCTGCGCCCTTTTGTAGTTGTAGCGAATATACGTACAACCCAATAGCATCGCGCAATCGGCTCCGGAGTTTCCAAAGAAACGGGTACTTAGAGGCAAGATGGCCTGGTTAAGGCCGGATCAGCACGGTCACCATCATCATGACGATGGCGAAGACCGCGATCTTCCAGAAGTCGCGGCGGCGGCGCAGACCAGGGATGCCGAGCGGCCACAGAAGCTGGATCACCATTGCCAGGAGCAGGATTAGGGCGAGCGCCTTCTGCATATTGCCCTCGTCTTCCGGGAGGCTGCCTCAACCGGCAAAGCGTTCGCAACGCCGGCACTCTTCGTCGCACGGAGCACCGCTTCCCCCAAAGGCTAGCGATACGCTGCGCTTGGCAAAAAGGGCTAGTGTTTTCGCGGACGATTTGCAATGACCGGCAATCGCTTGTTTCCTTCAATCGTCTCCGGTCGAAGGAAACAGGCGGCAAATCAAGGCACTGTAATCAAAGCGCTGTAGAGAGAAACCGGCTGGCAATTCACCAGGCACCGCCCTAACTTGCTGACGGCAGAACGAATTTCGGATGGATGATGAGAAAGAACCTGCTCCCGGTCGCTGCCCTCCTGCTCGGCACCTTGTTTCTCTTTCTGGGCAATGGTCTTCAGGGACTGCTTCTTCCCGTTCGCGGTACTGCTGAGGGATACCCGACCACCATCCTCGGTCTGATCGGTACGTCCTGGGCGGCCGGCTTCGTCCTCGGGTGCTTCTTCGCCCCGAATGTCGTCAAGCGCATCGGCCATGTGCGCGCCTTCAGCGTCTTTGCTTCTCTCATCGCCATCGTCGCGCTGTTGACCGGCATCATGATCGATCCGACCTGGTGGCTGATCCTGCGCGCGCTCACCGGCTTTGCCACCGCCGGCACGTCGATGATCATCGAAAGCTGGCTGAACGAGCGCGCCACCAATGAGAGCCGCGGCGTCATCTTCTCGCTCTATATCGCCATCACGCTTTTCGGCGTCGTCGGCGGCCAGATGATGATCCCCTTTGGCGACACCTCGACCAGCATCTTCTTCATGATCTGCGGCATCCTCTATTGTGTCGCCATGCTGCCGACCTTGATGTCCAAGGCCGCCTCGCCGCAACCGCTGAAGAAGGTCAGCCTCGACCTGCGCGGCCTCTACCGGAACTCGCCGGTTTCGTTCCTCGGCATCCTGCTCGTCGGCATCGCCAATGGCGCCTTCGGCACGCTTGGCGCCGTCTTCGGGCGACAGGCCGGCCTTTCCGACAGTACCGTCGCGGCCATGATGAGCGTGGCGATCTTCGCGGGCGCGGTGATGCAGCTTCCGGCAGGCCGCCTCTCCGACCGCATCGACCGTCGCTATGTCCTGGCCGCCCTTGCCGGTGTCGGCGCCGTCGCCGGCCTGCTCATCTTCCTGATCGAGCCGAGCCAGGTCTGGATCGTGCTGACGCTGATCGCAATCTATGGCGCCGCCGCCAACGCGCTCTATCCGATCGCCGTTTCCCACGCCAACGACTTCGCAACCGCCGAAGACTTCGTGAAGGTCTCCGGTGGCCTGCTGCTGCTCTATGGCATCGGCACGATCATCGGCCCGACGATCGGCGGTCCGGTCATGACGGCAACCGGTCCGTACGGTTTGTTCATGATTACCGCCTGCGCCCACATTTTGATCACAGCCTATGCCATCATCCGCAGCCGGATGCGCGCGCCCGTGCCGGTCGCCGACCGCGACGCCTTCTCGCCGGTCAATGCCGGTGCGCCGACGACACCGGAAAGCCTGCAGCTTTCGCCGCGCGCTGCCCCGTTCGAGGAAGCGCATAGCGAACCGGACAACAACCAGAAATGGGAGGATCAGACGGATGAGCCTGTTTGACGACGACCGACCACAAAAGAAGCTGGTGCACGAAATCGGCAGCGATCTTTCACTGCTTTCAGTCGATGAACTCACCCAGCGTATCGCCCTGTTGACGGAGGAAATCGCCCGGCTCGAAGCCGAGCGGACGCGCAAATCCGCGAGCCGCTCAGCCGCCGAAGGCCTGTTTCGCTGAGACCTTGCGGGAGCGGCCGCAGCGCAGCAAAACGAGGCGCGTTTAACGGCAAATTAAGCATTATCTGCGATTGTCGGGGTATCCGGAGCTTTCCGGTTTCAGACAATTTCTCCGACTGGCGAATGGGTCTGATTTTTCTCCCTGTTTTACCTTGAGAGCCGCTTTTCGCGGCTCTTTTTTTGTTTTGGCATAGCTTTCGCTAAAGAACTGTGGAGATTAACCCTTTCTTAAGAATACCCTTGCGCGAAATGCGCTATCGGATCATTCTTCGAGCATAGAGACGGGCAAGGATTTATTTCCTATAACTGTCCACTACCTGACTGTCGTGATGCGTTTGAACCAGGGAAAACAGGTCATGTCCGAGAGAGGATTGAATACGGTCAGTTTCGCAGGACACGCAGCGTCCTCGGCACAATTCAAGACGCTCTATTCGGAAGGCATGGGTCTGGTCGAGGAAACGGCGACATACCTCGATGGTCCCGGCCGCGCCGCCTCGAAGGTTCTGCCGCGCATGGCGTCGGTGCTCTATGCAGCCGAGTCCATGCGGCTTACCACCCGCCTGATGCAGATGGCCTCGTGGCTGCTCCTGCAGCGCGCCGTCAACAACGGTGAGATGAGCCGTGACCAGGTGATGTCGGAAAAGAGCAAGGTGCGCCTCGACAGCTTCAACGTCGACAAGTCCGCTCCCGGCTGGGCCGAACTGCCGGAATCCTTCCGCGACCTCATCGAGCGCTCGCTGCGCCTGCAGAACCGCGTCGCCCTGCTCGACCGCGAAATCTACCGCCCGCACGAAGCCGCCGCCATCGTTCCGGACAACCAGAACGGCGTCAAGGCGCAGATCAAGCTGCTGCAGACGGCCTTCGGCACCAACTGATAGCTCTTCGCTTCAGCGTGCGGAAAACAGAACCCGGCCATCGCCGGGTTTTTTGTTTCTCGCGTCGCTGGTGTCACTATCGCGCGCGCCGCATCTTCGCCAGCAGAAGCAGCACCAGCACGCAACTAAGGAAACCAAGAGCCAGCGGCAGTCCCCGATGGCCAAGCCACTGCATGGCTAGTCCTGTCGCGGGCGACCCCACGATGCCGCCGAGACCCCACGCAACCGCGAACGCCGCATTGCCGGCGATCAGGGCCTGGCCGGTGAAACGCTCGCCGAGCTGGATCAGCGACATCGTGTAGATGCCGAACGAGACCCCGCCCCAGAGGAAGACGAGCGGCCAGACGAGCCAGGAGTTGAAGGCCCATGGCAGCAGCAGGCACCCGATCAGCGAGACCAGCACACAGAACAACATCGTCCGCATCGAGCCCATCTGCTCGGCCATGCGCCCGAGAAATACCTGAAGCAGCGCATTGCCGGCGATGAAACAGGTAATGAGAGAGGCGATCCGCTCCTCGGCACTTCCGAGCGTGGCGCCATAGGTGGCAAACATCGAAAGCAGGATCTGCTCGAAAGCGGCAGCGGTGAAAACCGCAAACAGAAGAAGAGGCGCCAGCGCCAGGAAAGCGCCGACGGAAGTTGCCTCGCCATCCTGCGGCATGTCAGGCAGGCGCGGCACGACTGCGAGCAAGATCATGCCGCAGAGAAGGAAGGCCACGATGCCGATCAGGAAGGGCGACCAGCCCTCCGTGCCGACGAGGCCGAGCGACAGCGGACCAATAGCGAAACCGCCCGAAACAATCGAAGAATAGAGGCCCATGATGCGGCCCCGGCGCGACGGAGGCGTGATCGTGATCAGCCAGGTTTCGCTGATCACGGAAAGCGGATTGGCAAAGAAGCCGAGCAGGAAACGCAGCGGCATCCAGGCCCAGAGCTCCTGGGTCCAGGCGATCGCGAACAGTGTTAACGCGGCAAACAACGAGCAAAGAATAGCAAGCCACGCCGCAGCGAAGCGCCGAACCAGCGCCGGAATGAGGGGAGCGGAAACGATGAAACCCAGCGGCGTCATCGCCGCCGACAGGCCGATCAGTCCCGGTGTCGTTCCCTGCCGCTCCAGAATGAAGCTGAGCAGCGGATAGGTCAGCCCCTGGGCGACCGCGAACACCGTGACCGTTGCGATGGTGCCGGCGATCGCCGCCCAAAGGATTGGTTGTTCGCGCGGCAGGATCAGGTCGCGTGAATGACGACGTTCCGTCGCACGCAGAGACTCTTGGTCCGATATCATTTCGACACGCGCCTCATGCCTGCCAGAACCATTTGGCGATTTCGATCTCGACCTGTCGCCTTGCGAGGCCGATATCGTCGATCAAATGCGGGTCGCTACTTGAGAGCTGCTCGAGATCCCGGCGAAAGCGCGCCCTCCTGTCCCAGGTCGCGATAACGCCTCTGAGCGTTGCTAGGCCGGCGCGCAAACGCAGCGGCTTTTCTTCGTGCACGCGTGCCGCCTGGTGTCGGGATGCAGGAATGGGAATGTGGTTCATGGCAACCTCCATATCGGCCCGAAAGACCGACGAATTCTGCAGGACACGAACCGGAGCGTAATTAAGCGCGTCCAAAAAGTTCTCAAAAACGTCCAAACGAACTATAGATGCGCCCATGCAGGAAACGCGCTTCGCCTTTGGTCCCTTCGTACTTGATCCGGGTGCGGGAACGCTTCTCCGGGACGATGATCCTGTCGCGATCGGCTACCGCGGACTGAGGCTGCTTGCGGCGCTCGTCGCGCGGCCCGGCGAAATCCTGGGTAAAGCCGAACTGATGGATGCGGCGTGGCCGAAAACGGCCGTCGAGGAAGGCAATCTCACCGTCCAGATCGCGCAGCTCAGAAAGCTGCTTGGCCCCGCCGCCGACGGCGGCGAGTGGATCTCGACGATCCCACGCGTCGGCTATCGCTTCACAGGAAGCACGAGGACGCTCGGTGCGGCGCGGCGGCGCCTGTCCCTGCCGGACAAGCCGTCGGTCGCCGTGCTGCCCTTCGTCAACGTCAGCAACGATCCCGAGCAGGAGCCCTTCGCAGACGGGCTGACCGAGGACCTGATCACCGACCTGTCCAGGATCGCCGGCCTGTTCGTCATCGCCCGCAACTCATCCTTCGTCTACAAGGGCAAGGCGGTGGATGTACGCGCGATCGCGGAAGACCTTGGCGTGCGTTACCTGCTGGAAGGCAGCGCCAGGCGCGCAGCGGGACGCGTGCGCATCAATGCCCAACTGGTCGACGCACTGAGCGGCGACCATCTCTGGGCGGAGCGCTTCGATCGCAGCCTGGAAGACATCTTCGCCGTTCAGGACGAGGTTACGGCCAAGATCGTGGAAGCGTTGCTCGGACAATTGCGCCCTCCGCCGCTGCCACGCAACCGACCCGGCAACATCGAGGCCTACGATCTCTGCGTGCGCGCCCGCAGGTTGATGGATGATACGCCGCAGGCCGCCCAGGAAGCGCACCTGATGCTGACGCGTGCGGTTTCGCTCGACCCCGATTATGCCGAAGCCTACCGCTGGCTGGCGATGAACCACTGGATGGGACGGGTGCACTCCGGCGGACCGACGGAGGCCGCCCGCAGCCTTGCCCTGCAGCTCGCGCGCAAAGCCGTCACGATCGACCCAAACGATGCCGGCAGCCGCTGGATCCTGGCCTACCTGCTCGCATATGAGCGCAGCTTTACCGAGGCGGAGGCGGAATTCGCCAAGGCGATCGAACTCGACCCGAACGAGGCCGACACCTGGGCGGCGTTGTCCGACATCGACGTTCTCGCCGGGCGGGTCGAAGAGGGCCTCGCGCATATCCGCAAGGCGTTCCGGCTGAACCCGTTTCCGGCAAGCTGGTACTATCTGACGCTCGGCCAGGCGCAATATGCGGCCGGCGATTACGAGGCCGCTGTCGAGACGCTGCGCAGGGACGAGACCTATCGCACGAGCTCACGCCGGTTCCTGGCGGCAAGCCTCGCCCAGCTGTGCCGCCTCGACGAGGCGCATACGGAAGCGGACCTGTTTCTCGTCGCCAACCCCGGCTTCACGATCCGCCACTGGGCGGCGACCGAGCCGTTCCGTAACGACGCCATGCTTGCGCATTTCGTCGACGGCTTTCGCAAGGCCGGCCTTCCCGAGTGACGGGCGAGCCGGCGGCATCCTGATCGGCCAACAAAAAGCCCGGCGCGATGGCCGGGCTTTAAGAATGCCGAGAGGCGTTCGATTAGAGGCCGAGGCCTTCGAAGCGCTTCTTGAACTTGGAGACGCGACCGCCGCGGTCCATGAGCTGCTGGTTGCCGCCCGTCCAGGCCGGGTGCGACTTGGGGTCGATTTCCAGGTTCATGGTGGCGCCTTCAGAACCCCAGGTCGAGCGGGTTTCGTATTCGGTGCCGTCGGTCATGACTACTTTGATGACGTGGTAATCGGGATGGATGTCTGCCTTCATAACGATCTTCCTAGAGTTCCAGGGTCCAATTGTCGCAAGGCATTGCGACTTCGAGACCGAACACGTAAATGAAGCCGCGGACCGGCTGAAGGGCCACGGCTTCCCAATTCGATGCCGTGCCTATACATCAAGGTCTGCGGGATAACAAGTGCCGCGCGGAAGACTCATGGGCAAAGCCTTTCCTCCGTGGTTGGCGAAAGGGGTCAAGTGTCCGAACGAGAAATCCAGGCGCCAGCGCGTAAATCCATCCGCCCGCTGGCCACGCTCCTACCTTATCTCGCCCGCTACCGCCATCTGGTCGTCGGCGCAAGTATCTCGCTGATCCTCGCCGCGGTCACGACGCTGGCGCTGCCGCTCGCCATCAGGCGCATGGTCGACAACGGCTTCTCCAGTCCCGATTCCGGTTTCATCAACACCTACTTCTCGATGTTGATGATGCTCGCCATCGTGCTCGCTCTGGCAAGTGCGGCGCGCTACTACTTCGTCATCACACTCGGCGAGCGCATCGTCGCCGACCTCAGGCGCAACGTCTTCGATCGCGTCACCCGGCTTTCCGCCTCCTTCTTCGACGTCAACCAGTCCGGCGAGATCGTCTCGCGGCTGACGGCCGATACGACCCAGGTCAAGTCGGCGGTCGGCGCCACCGCCTCGGTGGCGCTGCGCAACCTGATCCTGTGTCTCGGCGCCATCGGCATGATGGTCTATACCAGCCCTAAGCTCTCGAGCCTGGTGCTGATCGCGATCCCGATCATCGTCTTCCCGCTTGTCGGCTTCGGCCGCTCCGTCCGCCGCCGATCGCGCGAGGCTCAGGACACACTCGCCAAGGCGTCCGCCTATGCCGGCGAGGCAATCGCCGCATCCCGCACCGTGCAGGCCTTCAATGGCGAGGCACTCGCCAACAACCATTTCGGATCCGCTGTAGAAGATGCCTATGGCGCTGCGCGCGCCGCGATCAAGGCGCGCTCGGTGCTCACTGCCTTCGCCATCACCATGGTTTTCGGCAGCGTCGTTGCGGTGTTGTGGTTCGGCGCGCATGATGTGCTGTCGGGCAATCTTTCCGCCGGCACCCTCAGCCAGTTCCTGCTCTACTCGGTCTTTGCCGCAGGCAGCCTCGGCTCGCTCTCCGAAGTCTGGGGCGAGCTCTCTCAGGCCGCCGGTGCCGCCGAACGGCTCAACGAACTGCTGACGGAGATCCCAGAGATCCAGGCGCCGGCAAACCCCGTCGCCATGCCCGCACCGGCCGCCGGCGCCATCGCCTTCGACGACGTTTATTTCGCCTATCCGGCGCGACCCGACTACAAGAGCCTGAACGGCCTCAGCTTTGCGATCAAGCCAGGCGAGACTGTCGCCATCGTCGGCCCTTCCGGCGCCGGCAAGAGCACGGTCTTCTCCCTGCTCCTCCGCTTCTACGATCCCGCCAAGGGTGCTGTAACCGTCGACGGGCTCGATGTCCGCACGGTCGATCCGAAGGAACTGCGCGACCGGCTGGCGATCGTGCCGCAGGATGTCACCATCTTCGCCTCCTCGGTTCATGACAACATCGCCTTCGGCGTGCCTGGCGCGACCCGTGAGGCGGTGCGCGCTGCGGCCGTCGCCGCCCAGGCAGACGAGTTCATCAACCGCCTCGACAACGGCTACGACACGCTCGTCGGCGAACGCGGCATCACGCTATCCGGCGGCCAGCGGCAACGCATCGCCATTGCCCGCGCGATCCTCAGGAACGCACCGATCCTGCTCCTCGACGAGGCCACCTCGGCGCTCGATGCCGAAAGCGAGACGCTGGTGCAGAAAGCCCTCGATGGCCTGTTGCGCGAGCGCACGACGATCATCATCGCCCACCGGCTCGCAACGGTTCTGAAGGCGGACCGCATCCTGGTTATGGATCATGGCCGGATCGTCGAGGAGGGAACGCACGTCTCCCTCATCCGCCAGGGTGGCCTCTACGCCAAGCTTGCGCGGCTGCAGTTCGACCACGGCGCCGAGGCCCTGTTCGTCGCCACGAAAAACTGAGGCGTTGCGACGACGACCCTCCCGATTTCACACCTGGCAGTTGCCGGCTGAGAAGCGAGCCCTATTGTTATGGGGCCGGCCTGCCAAAGGCCGTTCTCTGCGGTTCGCAGACATGATCGGGAGGAAATTCGCATGGCATTTTCGCAACTGACCCGGCGCGCAACGCTGATGCTGGGCCTGATGGCGCTATCGGCGCTGCCCTTTAGCACCCCGGCCCTCGCCCAGGGCTTCCCAGACCGACCGATAACACTGGTCGTTCCCTTCGCCGCCGGCGGGTCGACCGACGTGGTCGCCCGCATCGTCGCGCAGAAAATGTCTGAAGACCTCGGCGAGCAGGTGATCGTCCAGAACGTCGCCGGCGCCGGCGGCAATCTCGGCGCGGCCAATGTCGCGCGCGCCGATGCGGACGGCTACACGATCCTGATGGGAACCGTCGCCACCCACGCGCTCAACCCACTGATCCTCAAGACCAAGCCCTATGATCCGGAGAAGGACTTCGCTCCGATCTCGCTGCTGGTCATCGTGCCCAACGTGCTCGTCGTCAATCCGGAGCTCCCAGCCAAGAACGTCGAGGAACTGCTGGCGCTCTTGAAGGCCAAGCCCGACGAATACAGCTATGCCTCCTCCGGCAACGGCACGCCGCTGCACCTCTCCGGCGAGCTTTTCAAGAAAATGGCCGGCGTCAGCATGCAGCATATCCCCTACAAGGGCGCCGGTCCGGCGCTGAACGACGTCATCGGCAACCAGGTGCCGATCATGTTCGACAACCTGCCCTCGTCCTCCGGGCACATCAAGGCAGGCACGCTGAGGGCACTTGCCGTCACCACGGCGGAACGCGCGCCCTCCTTCCCCGATGTTCCGACGGTCGCTGAATCCGGCATCCCAGGCTATGAGACCTATACCTGGAACGCGCTCTTCGCCCCGGCGAACACGCCGCAGCCTGTGGTCGCCCGCCTCAACGAGGCAGCAAACAAGGCCCTGAAGGATCCCGCCGTCATCGAGCGCATGAAGGAATTCAGCGCCAAGATCGTCGGCTCGACGCCGGAAGAGCTCAGTGCGCATGTGACGGCAGAACTGGCGAAGTGGACGCCGGTCGTCCGCGACGCCAACGTGCAGATGGATTGATCGTCAGCCGACTTGTCCAGACATTCGAAGCATTTGCCAAGTTTAGCTGCACGCTCGGCCGTCCCCTCTCCCCGCGTGCGGGGAGAGGGCTAGGGTGAGGGGCAGCCCAAAAGCGAGCGGCGGGAAGCGATCACACCCCAGCAGCACCCCGCCCCGCCACGCGGCCGGAAAAGATGCAACCGCCGAGGAAGGTGCCTTCGAGCGCATTGTAGCCATGCATGCCGCCGCCGCCGAAACCGGCGACTTCGCCGGCGGCATAGAGGCCCGGCACCGGCTCACCCGATTGTTCGAGCACCTGGCCCGAGAGGTTGGTCTGCAGGCCGCCCAGCGTCTTGCGGGTCAGGATATGCAGGCGAACGGCAATCAGCGGCCCGGCTTTCGGATCGAGCAGCCGGTGCGGCTTGGCAGTACGCAGCAGCCGATCGCCGCGATAGGCGCGGGCGCCGCGGATCGCGGTGACCTGCGCATCCTTGGAGAACGGGTTGGTGATCTCGCGATCGCGCGCCTCGATCTGTCGGCGTAGATGGTCGAGCGACAGCCGGTTCTCGCCCGTCAGTGCATTCATCGCCGGCACAAGGTCCTCGAGCCGGTCCCGGACGATGAAATCCTCACCCTTGTCCATGAAGGCCTGGACCGGCGCTGGCGGGTTCTTGCCGAGCCGCTTCAGGAGCAGAGAGATGCTCTTGCCGGTCAGATCCGGGTTCTGTTCCGAACCGGAAAGCGCAAACTCCTTCTTGATGATCGCCCGCGTCAGGATGAACCAGCTGTAGTCGTGACCACTGTCGCGGATCGCCTGCAATGTGCCGAGCGTATCGAAGCCCGGCATCGCTGGCGCGGAAAAACGGTTGCCGTCGGCGTCGCACCAGAAGGATGATGGGCCGGGCAGGATGCGGATGCCATGATCCGGCCAGATCGGGTCGAAGTTCCTGAGCCCCTCGGTGTAGTGCCACATGCGGTCTGAGTTGATGACCGAGCCGCGCGCCCGGCTGCTGATCTCCAGCATGCGTCCGTCGACGTGATGCGGCACGCCCGAGACCATGGTTGCCGGCGGTTGGCCAAGGCGCTTGCGCGGCCAATTGCGGCGAACGAGATCATGGTTGCCGCCGATACCGCCCGAGGTGACGACGATCGCACCCGCCGATATCTCGAAATCGCCGGAGACGTCGCGTGAACTGCGCTCGCCCCGCCCGACCGGATCCTCCTTCAGCAAGGCACCGCGGGCGCCCGTCACCGTTCCATCCGTGATGATGAGCTCATCGACCCGATGGCGGAATCGGAAGCGCACCAGACCGCGGCTTTCCGCCTCCCGCGTCAGCCGCACGAACGGATCGAGTACCGCTGGCCCCGTGCCCCAGGTGACGTGGAAGCGCGGCACCGAATTGCCGTGGCCATGGGCAAGGCCGCCGCCGCGCTCGGCCCAGCCGACGACCGGAAACCAGCGCATGCCGAGGGAATGCAGCCAGCGGCGCTTTTCGCCCGCGGCAAAGTCGAGATAGGCTTCCGCCCAAAGCCGCGGCCAGTGGTCCTCCGGACGGTCGAACTGCGAAGACCCCAGCCAGTCCTGCCAGGCAAGCTCACGCGTGTCACGAATGCCCATGCGCCGCTGCTCGGGGCTATCGACGAAGAACAGACCGCCCAGCGACCAGAAAGCCTGACCGCCAAGGTTTTGTTCGCCTTCCTGATCGAGAACGATGACCTTGCGGCCAAGGGCGGCCGCTTGCGAGGCGGCAACCAGGCCGGCAAGGCCCGCACCGATGACCAATACATCGCAATCCACGAAATGCCCTCCCCTGCACCCCATACAGCGCCGCCACGCGAATGGCTGCAGCAACTGTTACGCGTACGTCAAGGTCAATTCAAGGGTCGGGCGTTGGCCGCGGTATGTTTCGCGGCCGCGGCCTATTTTTCGGTCAGCTTGAGTTCGATGCGGCGGTTCTGGGCCCGGGCCTCCGGGGTCTCGCCCGGCGCAATCGGCTGATACTCACCGAAGCCGGCCGCGACCAGGCGATCGGCAGGCACCCCCTTCGAGATCAGAAATTTGACCACCGAGGTGGCACGCGCCGAGGAAAGTTCCCAGTTGTCCGCATAGCGGCCTGTTCCGGAAAGCTGGACATTATCGGTATGGCCGTCGACGCGCAGCACCCAGTTGATCTCCGCCGGAATCTCCTTGGCGAGATCAAGCAGCGCCGAGGCGAGCTTGCCCATCTCCGCCTGCCCCTCGGGATTGAGTTCGCTGCCGCCGGATGGGAACAGCACTTCCGACTGGAACACGAAGCGGTCGCCGACGATGCGGATGTTTTCGCGGTCGGAGAGGATTTCCCTCAAGCGTCCGAAGAAATCGGAGCGGTAGCGGTTGAGCTCCTGCACGCGCTGGGCAAGCGCCACGTTCAGGCGGCGGCCGAGGTCGGCGATCTTCGTCTGCGACGCCTGGTCCTTCGCCTCCGATGCCTGAAGCGCGACCTCGATGGCGGCGATCTGGTTGCGCAGCGCGGCGATCTGCTGGTTCAGGAGCTCGATCTGGCTCATCGCCCGGGCGCTGATCTCACGCTCGTTCTCAAGCTCCGAGCCGAGGCGCCCGATCTTCTGGTTGGCGACATCGGCACTGCCGGCGCCCTGATCGAGCAGCGCCTGCAGCCGCGAGCGCTCGCCTTCAGACTGGGACAGGGAAGCCTGGAGATTGGCGAGCGAATCCTCGAGATCCTGCTTGCCGCTCTTTTCGAGCGCCAGGAGCTGCGTGAGCTCGTTGATCTGGCTGTTCAGCCGGGTCAGCACTTCGTCCTTGCCGCTGATTTCGCGGCTCAGCAGAAACTGCCCGAGAACGAAGACGGTGAGCAGGAACATGATCGAAAGCAGGAGCGTCGACAGCGCGTCGACGAAGCCCGGCCAATAATCGATCGTGCGCTGCGTGCGGCCTTTGCGGGCGAGCGCCATGGATTACTCTCCTCCGGTCTCGTCCAACTGTCCGAGCTTGGCCGGCAATGACGACCTCTCGCTTGTCACGGCGATCCGCTCGCCTCCGATGCGCGACGACAATTTGTCGAGCGTCCTGCGCATCGCCTTGGCCTCTTCCTGCTGGGCTTCGATCCAGTCCCGGAGCATCTGCTGCTCGCCGCGCATATTTTTCACCAGGCCCTGGATACCCTCGGCAAGGCTTGCCATGGCGGCGGTCGTGCGCTGGCTCGAACCGCCCTCCTGGTTGAGGCGGACCAGCTGATCCGTAAGCTTTTTCAACTCCTCGACCGGCGCACCCGACGGCGCATCGAGCGCAGAAGTCAGCTCGGAGCCGACATCGGTCACGGAAGAAAGCCAGTTTTCAAGCTCGGTATAGAAACGGTTCTGGGCGCGGCCGGCCTGCAGATCGAGGAAGCCGAGGATCAGCGAACCGGAAAGACCGAACAGCGATGTCGAGAACGCCGTACCCATGCCGGTCAGCGGCGCCGACAGGCCGCTCTTCAAGGCCGCCAGAATGTCTTCGGTGGTTCCCGAACCGGCATCCAGCGATTGGATGACCGTGTTGATCGAGCCGATGGTGCCCAAAAGACCCCAGAAGGTGCCGAGCAGACCGAGAAACACGAGAAGGCCGGTCAGATAGCGCGAGATGTCGCGGGATTCATCGAGGCGGGTCGCAATCGAATCCAGAATGGAGCGCAGCGCCGTCGTCGAGATCGCCGTCTGACGGGCACCGATCAGTGCCCGCATCGGCGCCAGCAGCACCGGATCGCGGCCCACCTTGTCGGCACTGCCGGCGGCGCGAAAGGAGTTGAACCAGCGCACTTCGGGACGCAAGCCCAGCACATGGGTGAATACGAGCAGGATGCCGATCAGCAGCACCCCAAGGATCAAGCCGTTGAGGCCGGGGTTGGCCAGAAAGGCGTTGTGTGCCTGCCGAAAGAGGATTGCGCCCACGAAACCGACGATGATCAGGAAGACCACCATGGTCCAGAAATAGTGCATGGGGCTCGAAAGCTTGTGCGGATTATAGCCTTCTTCCATGCCTTCCCGACCGTTCCATCCGGACAGATGCAGTTTCGTCATGGGTGTAAGTATCTCCCGGTTTTTACTTGTCGGAACGGCGCGGCGCCGGCCCGGAGACTACTGCATAATTCCCGAAACCGAAATCGATTCAAGGACGAAATTCAGCCGTTCCCAAAGTGGGGCGACGGCCGCGACGCGCGTAGATAGGCACAGGCATGTGGCACTGTCGTGTTGCCCCATTCCGGATCAAGCGGAAAAACAAAGCCTCCGGCGGGTGAGCGCCGGAGGCCGAGCATAGGAATAGGGTCGCTGATTACTTCGTCGGCACCGGGCGGTGCACGACGTCGTTCAGCGCCTTGACGATATATTCGTTGCCGCAGACGACCGAACCGTCGTCGACCGGCTTGGCGCCGCCGTTGATATCGTGCGCCCAGCCGCCGGCTTCCCGGATGAGAAGCACGCCAGCCGCGATGTCCCAGGCGGCGAGGTCGCGTTCCCAGTAACCGTCGTAGCGGCCGGCGGCCACATAGGCGAGGTCAAGCGAGGCGGCACCCATGCGGCGGATACCGGCCACTTCGCCCATCACGTGGCGCAGTTCGATCAGGTACTTGCCGTGGTTGCCGCGGCCGAGATGCGGCGTGCCGGTGGCGATCACGGCATCGGAAAGATGCTTGCGCGAGGCGACACGCAGGCGACGGTCGTTGAGGAAGGCGCCACCGCCACGCTCGGCGGTGTAGAGTTCATCGGTCGCCGGGTTGAAGATGACGGCGCCGACGATCTCGCCCTGGCGCTCGAGTGCGATCGAAACGGCGAAGTGCGGGATACCGTGCAGGAAATTGGTGGTGCCATCGAGCGGGTCGACAATCCAGCGATGCGCGCCGTCGGTGCCGACGATCTCTTCACCTTCCTCGCCAAGGAAGCCGTAGGTCGGACGGGCCTTGAGGAGTTCCTCGCGGATGAGCTTTTCGGCCTTGCGGTCGGCCTGCGAAACATAGTCGCCCGGTCCCTTGAGCGAGACCTGCAGGTTCTGGACTTCGCCGAAATCGCGGGCCAACGACTTGCCGGCCTTGAAGGCGGCCTGAACCATGACATTGAGAAGTGCTGAACGGGCCATCTGGCGATCCCTTGATAACGAAGGCCGATCGAAAACAATCGATCGGACGTTGAACCTGCTTGACGGAACGCGGCCGCATTGCCGGCCCTACTTGCAAATTCCCTTGATCGGAACCGATCCAAGGACGCAGGGCAAGCCGCAGATTGAGCTCCGTCGTCAAAAAACCGAGTGAATTCTCACTCCGCTCGCCGTCGCCGCCAACTGTCGCGGCACCACGAGCAAAACCGCGGCCTCAGAACCACAAATGGCCCGCAAGTTCAAGCGAAATAGCATTTCCGCCGAACGACCGCCAAAGATTCGACCGCGAGCGGCGCCGTTCAGCTCCGGCGATATTTGTTGGCGGCACTGAGTGCCTGCTTCTGCTGCTCTTCGTTGAGACCGAGATAGAAGTCTTCGAGCGCGTCGTCTTTCAGACCGGCGCGACGCGAAAGCACATACCATTTCGCCGCCTCGACCGGATTGGGCCGGGTGCCGATGGCGTTGACGTAGAGATGCGAAAGCCGGTTCTGTGCAACCACGTTGCCGCCCTCGGCCGCCCGCCGCATCCAGCCGAAACCCTCTTCGAGATTACGCTCGCCGGCAATGCCCTCGATCATCCAGATCGCGATGTCGAGTTGAGCGGTGTCGTACCCCGCCCGCGCCGCGCGGATCAGCCATTCGCGCGCCCGCGTCCGCTTGCTTTCCTCGATGCCATCGACATTGACCAGGATCTGCGACAGCGCATATTGCGCATCCGCGATGCCCTGTTCGGCCGACTTTTCGTAATAGGGCATCGCCAGTTTCAAACCCTTGGGTCCGGGATTGTCGGCGACGAGCGTCTGGCCGTAGTTGAATTGCGCCGAGCCATTGCCGAGATCGGCCGCCTTCTTCATCAGCTCTTCGGATTTCTTCCGGTCGCGCTTGACGTAACGGCCCTCCATCAGGATCAGCGCGTATTTGAACATCGCGGCCGGATCGCCTTTTTCCGCGGCCTGACCGTACCAGAAGGCAGCCTGCTGGGGATTGCGCACGACGCCCAGTCCCTGCTGCAGGATCTCGGCGATCAGGGTCTGCGCCGCCGGGTCGCCAAGCTGCGCGCGCGGCAGCGCCAGATCCATCGCGGTCAGGTAGTAGCCGCGCTGGAACGCGCCATAGGCATCGTCGACCTTGCCGGTAAAGGGCTTTTCCGCTGGCAGTGCCGGCAATTCGGCACCCATGCGATCGAAAACAGTGACGCCGGACGATGGGACAGAGCCGTCGGCCGGCTTCTTATTGGGTCCGACAGCGGACTTGTCGTCTTTCTGGTCGGTCGGCGTCGCGCCCTCCGGCATCGCCGCCCCGTTGAAGGGCGTGATGCGGCCGCGCTTTTCGACGCCGGCGTCCTCGCCACTCTTCTGCTCCTGCGCATGCGCAGGCATAGCCAGGGCGACGGCCATGGCAACAAGGGAAAAACCTCGACTCAATCTGGAAGGCAGACGGCTCAACATCGAAACGTCTTAATCTTCAAACCGTGGCGCTTTTTCGTCAAGAAGTGCGTTGACCGCAGCAACGACGGAAGGCGCCTGGCCGGGTTCGCCGAAGACGGCAAGACGAAGCGCCACGAACTCAGCACCGGTCTCCGCCACCGCAAGTGCCGATTGCGGGTCCGTGCCGCCCATGACGATGCATGGAATCTCGATCATCGACGCCCACCATTCGGCCAGCGCCAGGTTCTTCGGATGCGCCTCCGGCTTGATGTCGCCATCCGTCTTGCCGAAGAACACGTAGTCCGGGCGCACTTCGCCGATTTCCAGCGCGTGGTGACGGTCGGCCGCATTGCCCCCGCCGACGATCAGCTTCGGCGTGTGCTTCTCGACCGCCTCACCCAGCACTTCCGCATTGCCGGCAACGTGCAGGCCGTCGGCCTTGGCACGTCCGGCCACGCGGGAGTCACCCTCGATGAGCGCGGCGGCGCCGGCCTCCTGGATCACCGGCACCAGACGCTCGGCGTGCTTCTGGAACTCGGAGTCATCAAGTGCGTATTGCGGCACGATCACCGAGGCGACGTCGCCGCCCTTCAGGGCATCGGCGAGCACGTTTGCGCGTTCCGCCGCATCGGGCATGTCGGGCGCGATCAGCACCAGGCGGCAACGTTCTGTTGTCATATCAAGACATCCATTTCCGGCTGCATCCGCCAGGATGGCGAAACCAGCGCTCGATTTCATTTGGGAAAACCGATAGACGGAGACTGCAAAAGGATCAACCGCCCCCCATGCTTCCTGATCTCGACTTCTATCTTATCGCCATTCCGGCAGTTCTGCTCGTTGGCCTCAGCAAGGGTGGCATGGGGGAAGCGCTTTCGCTGATGGGCGTTCCGATCCTGTCGATGGCGGTGTCACCCGTCCAGGCGGCCGCCCTCCTCCTCCCGATCCTGATCGCGATGGATCTCGTCTCGCTTTGGATGTGGCGCAAGCACGGCGATCGCACCACCCTCTTCATGCTGTTGCCCGGCGCCATCGCCGGCATCTTCATCGGCTGGGCGACCTCGGCCTACGTCTCGCGGGACCTCCTTCGCCTGATCATCGGCCTGATCACCGTGCTCTTCGTGCTGCGATACGTCTACAATGTCTGGCGCACGCGCCTTGGCATCACCATCGCGCCGAAGAAGCAGCGGGCCGGTCCCGCAGCACTCTGGGGTTCCTTTGCCGGTTATGGCAGCTTCGTCGCCCATGCCGGGGGCCCGCCTTTCCAGATCTACGCGCTGCCGCTGCAGCTCGACCCGCGCGAATACACCGGCACCATCGTGCGCTTCTTCGCGATCCTGAATGCGGTGAAGCTCATCCCCTATTTCGCGCTCGGGCAACTGGATCTGAGCAACCTGAAAATCTCGGCGACGCTATTTCCGCTCGCCATTGTCGCAACCATGTGCGGCGCCTGGATCGTTCGCCGCATGAAGCCGCAGATCTTCTACCCCTTCATGTATACCATGGCCTTCATCGCGGGCTCGAAACTGCTTTGGGACGGTATCAACAGCCTGGTCGCAGGCGGGTGAGCCGCGGACCCAAGTATTACGGAAATATTGCAAAGCAAAATTAGCATTTCGCATCGCACAAATTTCTTGCTGCTTCGCAAAATTTCGCCTAACGTCCGCGCATGACGATCGCGGACCCTTTCGATGCCATTGCGGACCCGAACCGGCGCCACCTGCTGGAGGAACTGCGGCGCGCGCCGAGAACCGTGAACGAACTGGCGGAGGGCCTGCCGATCAGCCGCCCGGCCGTATCGCAGCACCTGAAGGCCTTGCTGGATTGCAATCTGGTCTCGGTTTCGGCGAGCGGCACCCGGCGGATCTATGCGATCAACCGGCCGGGTTTCGACCGTCTCAATCTGTGGCTCGACCAGTTCTGGTCCTGAGCCCGGCGGCGCGAACGCTGCGCCCGAAAGAAACAGACCGGGCGTCAAGCCCGGTCCAAAATTCCGTATATTCCACTGTGGGGGGATTGGTTCTAAACCTTGTTGCGCCTACTCAGAGGGGAGATGGCGCCTCCCGATAGTCCTGGGAAATACCGTTGATAATCAGTGAGTCGAGGAACGAAGCCTTTCGATTTCGTCCTTGATGCGCAGCTTCCTCCGCTTGATGTCGTTGATCAGTTCGTCTTCCACCGACGGCTGATTCAATGCCGCATGGAGCTCCTGCTCCAGGACGCCATGTTTTTTCTCAAGCGTTGCAAGATGAGCCTCAACAGTCATTTGGCAGTCCCTTCCTTTTGCTTGCATCCGGCATGCGAATGCCGGATGTTCCATGGTTTGTAACCTTACTACTGTGCCATGCCATTTTTCATTTGTCGAAGGCGAAATGATGACGTCGGATAACTTCCCGTTACCGCCCAAGATGTGATAGAGCGACGCATGGAATTCCGGTTCGAGGAGGACTTCGCAACCGGGCTGATGGGGATCGCTTTGCATGCCGGACCAGGACCAGGCCGAACTCAGACTGACCGCCGCGCGGCTGAGGCAGGAACATGAAGACTACGACGCTGCCATCAACGCTATGATCGAGACCGGCTGCGACGCGCTGAGAATCCAGCGCATGAAGAAGAAGAAGCTGGCGATCAAGGACAAGATCAGCAAGATCGAAGACCAGATCATCCCCGACATCATCGCCTGAACGCGGAACAGGACAGACGTGATCGACACCACGACCCCACCCGTCGCCATCATCATGGGAAGCCAGTCGGACTGGGAGACGATGAAGAACGCCGCCGACACGCTCGACGCGCTCGACATTGCCTATGAGGCTCGCATCGTTTCCGCCCATCGCACGCCCGATCGGCTGGTCAATTTCGCCAAGGGCGCTCGCGACGAGGGCTTCAAGGTGATCATCGCCGGCGCCGGCGGCGCTGCCCATCTGCCGGGCATGTGCGCCTCAATGACGCCGCTGCCGGTCTTCGGCGTGCCGGTGCAGTCGAAGGCGCTTTCCGGCCAGGACAGCCTGCTCTCGATCGTGCAGATGCCCGCCGGCATCCCCGTCGGGACGCTGGCGATCGGCCGCGCCGGCGCCGTCAATGCCGCGTTGCTTGCTGCAGCCGTGCTCGCGCTCAGCGACGACGATCTCGCCGACAGGCTCGACGACTGGCGCGAACAGCAGACGATTTCGGTCGCCGAATACCCGGTGGACCAGGCATGACCACCATCGGCATTATCGGCGGCGGCCAGCTCGGCCGCATGCTGGCGATGGCAGCTGCCCGATTGAACTTCCGCACCGTGATCCTCGAGCCGCAGGTCGACTGTCCGGCGGCACAGGTGGCGAATGAGCAGATCATTGCTGCCTATGACGACGAAGCCGCGCTCAGCCAGCTCGCGACCGTGAGCGACATCATCACCTACGAATTCGAGAATGTGCCGGTCGCGGCCGCCGAACGGCTCGCCGCGAAACGACCTGTCTTCCCGCCGCCGAAGGCGCTGGAAGTCGCGCAGGACCGCCTCGTCGAAAAACGCTTCATCAATGACTGCGGCATTGCGACGGCGCGTTTTCACGCCGTCGACAGCCAGGCCGATCTCGAAGCAGCACTCGCCGATTTCGGCGGATCGGGCGTGCTCAAGACCCGTCGCCTTGGCTATGACGGCAAGGGACAGCGCGTGTTCCGCTCCGCAGCCGACAGTCCTGCCGGCGCCTTCGCGGAGCTGGGCGGCGTGCCCCTGATCCTGGAGAGCTTCGTACCCTTCGAACGGGAGATCTCGATCATCGCCGCCCGCTCCACCGATGGCACGGTCGCCTGCTTCGATCCGGCCGAGAACGTGCATCGCAACGGCATCCTCCACACCTCGACGGTACCGGCAGCAGTCGGCGACGGCACGGCGGACGCGGCCCGCAAGGCCGCCAAGGCGATCCTCGATGCACTTGGTTATGTCGGCGTCATCGGCGTCGAATTCTTCGTACTTGCCGACGGCAGCCTGATCGCCAACGAGATGGCGCCGCGCGTGCACAACTCCGGCCATTGGACGGAGGCGGCCTGCGTCGTCTCGCAGTTCGAGCAGCATATTCGTGCCGTCTCGGGATTGCCGCTCGGCAATCCCCGCCGCCATTCCGACTGCGTCATGCAGAACCTGATCGGCGACGACCTCAACGATGTCCCGGCATGGCTTGCCAAGGACGATGTTCTGGTGCACCTCTATGGCAAGACCGAAGCGCGCGCCGGCCGCAAAATGGGCCACGTCACACGGCTCGTCCGCGGCTGAAGACCGCAGAAATGCGGGGCAAGACGCCAAAATGGGGCGTCTTGTGGTTGACACCTTAGGGGGGACACGGTATGTGCCATCCCACCTTAAAGGAGCGCGCTGAACGGCGCGCTTTTGATTGTTAGAAGATACCGGGCGAATTTTCGTTCCCCGAAACCTGCGGATCAGGAAAATGAAGATCAAGAATTCGCTCAAGTCGCTGAAGACCCGTCACCGCGAAAACCGTCTGGTTCGTCGCAAGGGCCGCATCTACATCATCAACAAGTCGAACCCGCGCTTCAAGGCTCGTCAGGGCTGATCTAAGCCGGGTGGCAGACATCGCTTCGGCGTTGTCCCAAAATTGATTATGAAGTTGATCCATGGCGGGCTAACATGCTCGCCATGCGAGTTTTTGTACCCCTGATTCTGGCGTGTTCCGCCCTGCTCGCCACCTCCATCGGAGCTGGCAGTTTCTCCTTCGCGGCGGAAGCATCGACCCAAACGGAATCGGCCAGCCTCACCACACCCAAGCAACGACTGGACGGCCTGTTCACGGACCTCAAGAAGGAACGCGATGCCGACAAGGCGCGTGAACTCGCCAACCAGATCCGTGTGGAATGGCAGGATTCCGGCAGCGCCACCGTCAATCTCCTGATGCAGTGGGCCGACAAGGCCATCACCGACAACAAGCAGGCGGCGGCGCTCGACATCCTCGATCAGGTGATCACGCTTGCGCCCAACTATGTCGAAGGCTGGAACCGTCGCGCGACCCTGCATTACACGATGGGCAACTATCGGAAATCGATGTCGGACATTAACCGCGTGCTGACGATCGAGCCTCGTCATTTCGGCGCGCTTGCCGGCATGGCAGCGATCCTCGGCGCCTCCGGCAAGGACGAGCTCGCCATGCGGGCATGGGAGCAGTTCCTGGACATCTATCCCGCCGATCGCAAGGCGCAGGAGCAGCTGGGCGAGCTCGCCGAGAAGCTCGCCGGCAGCAAGACCTGACTGAACGCGACACACTCGACCCTAGCCTTCAATGCCCCTCTGCACCAATGAAAGCACTCTTCTCGAAGTAGCGACAGCCGCTCGGCGTTTCATTGAGCCGATCTGGCTGGAATGGCACCGGGCTTGGGGTGGCGATCTCCCCGCGATCGCTTCACAATGGACCTGCGGCCGCTCGAGCCTGTTCCTGGCACGTGTCTTGATTGCCCAAGGCCTCGATGCCCATTGGGCCTCTGGAGCGCCGCGGAGTGCGCCTTCCGGGCCTGACATCGGCCCCTACGGCTTCTTCTGCGGGGAACGCTGGCAAAGCCATGCCTGGGTCGAATGCGGCGATTACATCGTCGACATCACCGCCGATCAGTTCGGCGCCCCTCCGGTGCTCGTTGTCGACAGCACGGACACCCGCTACAACAAGGGCGACCGGGATACCGCGCTGCCTGAGTTCGTGCTTGCCCGCCAGCGCGCCGTTGACGCCATCTGGCCACGATGGCAGTCGATGGGCTCCCCTGCCCCTGAAGCCTCGCCAACGCAGACGCCTTGACGGGCCTACGGACGCCGGAAGACAGATTGAGACAATGGTACCAGCCACATTCCTGCTCATTGGACTAGCGCTCGTCGGCATTGCCTACAGCCTCTGGCACGCGCGAGCCTTCACCCGGCGGTTTCCGAATGCCGGCGAACTGATCGACATCGGCGGTTATCGCATGAACAGCGTGCACCTGCCGGCAGGCGAGCAGGCCGATCTCCTGCCCGTCATCTTCATCCATGGCGCCAGTGGCAATCTGCTCGATCAGTTGCATGCCTTCGCCCCAGCCCTTGATGGCCGCGCCGAGATGCTGTTCGTCGATCGTCCGGGTCACGGCTACTCCGAGCGGGGCGGAGCGGAAAACGACCTTCCGGACGGCCAGGCGACGGCGATCGCAAAGCTGATGGAAAAGCGCGGCATCCGTCGCGCGGTCATCGTCGGCCATTCCTTCGGCGGCGCCATCGCTGCGAGCTTCGCCCTGCATCACCCGGAAAAGACGGCCGGCCTCATCCTGCTGGCGCCCGCGACGCACCCCTGGCCAGGCGGCATCGAATGGTACTATCGCCTCACGGCGCTCCCCCTCGTCGGCTGGCTCTTCGCCCATACGCTGGTGACGCCCCTGGGGCAGCGCCGCATCGAAGGCGGCACACACTCGATTTTTTCACCCAATCCGCGGCCCGACGACTACATCGACAAGACCGGCCCGCATCTGGTGCTGCGTCCGGCGACCTTCCGCAACAATGCGCGCGACATAGCCAATCTCCATGCCTATCTGACCGCGACGGCACCCCGCTACCGCGAGATCACGGCACAGACCGTGATCATCACCGGCGATAGCGACGGCATCGTGCTGGCCGACATCCATTCCCGCGGGCTGGCGCGCGATATCCCCGGCGCGGAACTGCTGTGGATCGGCAATCTCGGCCACAAGCCCGACTATGTGGTCACGGACGTGGTCGTGGCTGCGCTCGAAAAGATGGCGGGCCAGCCGACGGATCTCGAGCAAATAAAAAGGCGGGCCGAAGCCCGCCTGATCATGTCGTCCGAAGCCATCGGCCAAGTCTGACCCGATTCGCACTTTGCCAAGGCTGCATCAGATGCCGCTCATGCCGTCCGAACCGATATAGGCGATGCGCAGCATGTTGGTGGCGCCAGGCGTACCCAAGGGCACGCCGGCAGAGATGATGACGCGTTCGCCGGGCTTGCCGAAGCCTTCGGCCGCAACGATGCGGCAGGCACGGTTGACCATATCGTCGAGGTCCGTCGCGTCCTCGGTGACGACGCAATGCAGGCCCCAGACGACCGAGAGACGGCGTGCCGTCTGGACGATCGGCGAGAGAGCGATGATCGGAACCTGTGGCCGTTCGCGGGCGGCGCGAAGACCGGTGGTGCCGGACGAGGTGTAGCAGACGATCGCGGCAAGACGGAGCGTCTCGGCGATCTGGTGGGCAGCGAGCGAAATCGCGTCGGCACCGGTTGCCTCCGGCGGCGTGCGCTGCGCGTAGATGATGCTGGAATAGTGCGGGTCGCGCTCGACGTTGCTGGCGATCGACGCCATGGTCGACACGGCCTCCACCGGATACTCGCCCGAGGCCGATTCTGCCGACAGCATGACGGCATCGGCGCCTTCGAAGACGGCCGTCGCAACGTCGGAAACTTCGGCGCGCGTCGGAACGGGTGCGGAGATCATCGATTCCAGCATCTGCGTGGCAACAACCACCGGCTTGCCAGCGCGGCGACATGCGCGCGTCAGCTGCTTCTGCAGGCCCGGCACCGATTCCAGCGGCATTTCGACGCCGAGGTCGCCGCGCGCGACCATCAGCGCGTCCGAAAGCTCGATGATCTCATCAATGCGGTCGAGTGCCTGCGGCTTCTCGATCTTCGACATCAGGCCGACGCGGCCGCGGGCGATCTTGCGGACTTCGGCCAGGTCTTCCGGCCGCTGCACGAAGGAGAGCGCCACCCAGTCGATCTCGCCGGTGGCGAGAACGGCGTCGAGGTCAGCCCGGTCCTTGTCGGTCAGAACACCGACCGCGAGCAGCGTGTCCGGCAGGCTGACGCCCTTGCGGTCCGAAATCTTCGTTCCCGCGACGACCGTGGCCACGATGCTCTTGCCGTCGGTCTTCTCAGCGCGCAGATGCAGCTTGCCGTCGTCGATCAACAGGCGATGGCCGGGCTTGACCGCTTCGAGGATTTCCGGGTGCGGCAGGTAGACGCGTGTGTTGTCGCCGGGCACGTCCTTGTTGTCGAGCGTGAAGGTCTGACCGACCTTGAGATCCACCTTGCCTTCTGCGAACTTGCCGACGCGCAGCTTCGGGCCCTGAAGATCGGCGAGAATGCCGATCGGCCGACCACAGTGGCTTTCCACCGTGCGGATGCGCTGAACCAGCGTGCGCATCACGTCGTGGCTCGCATGGCTCATGTTGATACGGAACAGATCAGCCCCGGCCTCGTGCAGCTTCTGGATCATCTGCTCATCGGAAGACGCCGGTCCGAGCGTGGCGAGGATTTTGACTTTTCTGTTCCGCTTCATCAATTCTGGCTTTCCTGCGTGCCGGGCGTTTCGGAGAGCTGAACCATCCAGCTCCCTTGCCGCCCCGTGTCGTATTCCTTGAATCCCATGCGCTGGAAGCCGCGGGCGAAGCAGTCCTGAACGCCCGCGATCTTGAACTCGTTCTCGGCGACGCACATGTTGACGTCACCGGTCCAGCGGCCGCCGCGGGCCGCATCTTCCGCGTAGAGATAATAGTATCGTGACTCAAGCTCGCCCTCGATCAGGGTCGCGCAGGTGGTGGCCGGAACCTGCCACCAGCCCTCCGTTACCCAGCCTTCCTTGGCCCGGTAACCGATCGCCACTCCGACGAGATTTTGCGTGCCGTTGCAGACGCGAAAATCGGCGCGCGCTTCATCGGCAAAGAGAAATGAGCTTGAGGTTGCCAGGAAAAACAGGAGGATGCCTCCCAGTGTCGTCAGCCCCGGCTTCGCTTTGGAAAAAGGATTTCTGGACACGGTTTCCGATGGAACTCCGTTTTGATTTGCGTGGCACTTTCTTGCGACGGCCAGCCCCGAAAGTCAACGTAACTCTAATCGATTACAATCGGCAAATTGCGTTCAAATTGCGCTAAACAGTTGCGCGTTTCTTGCGATTGACGCGCGTGCGTGCGATCAGCGAGGACGAGGCTAGACAAGAGACTGGACCGGCATGCAACACTATTCTCCCTGTGAGATTATCGAAGCCAAGCCTGCAACCGGGCTCGTTTTGCTTGCCGACCACGCGATGAACCGGTTACCGGCCGAGTACGGCAGTCTCGGCCTGCCGGCCTCGGCGTTCGAGCGACATATCGCCTATGACATCGGCGTCGAGGCACTGGTGCGGCAGCTCTCGCGAATGCTCGATGCGCCGGCCGTGCTCGGTTGCTTCTCCCGCCTGCTGATCGATCCCAATCGCGGCGAGGACGACCCGACGCTGGTCATGAAGATCTCCGACGGCGCGATCGTGCCCGGCAACCACCCAATCAGCGCAGAGGAATGGGAGAACCGGCTGAACCGGTTCCACCGCCCCTATCATCGCGCCGTTTCCGAGACGATCGGCCGAAGCGCCGAGGCGCATGGCGCGGCACCGCTGGTCATTTCGATCCACTCCTACACACCGGCCTGGAAGGGTGTGGCCCGCCCCTGGCACGCTGCCGTCCTCTGGGACAACGATCCGCGCGCCGTCCTGCCGCTGATCGCGAAACTAGAGGCGTCGGGCGATATCGTCGTCGGCAACAACGAACCCTATGACGGTGCGCTGCGCGGGGATACCATGTTCCGGCACTGCATGATGCCGGGCATTCCCCACGCCCTGATCGAGGTGCGCCAGGACCTGATCGCCGACGAGACGGGCGTTGCTGGCTGGGCCGAGCGGCTGGCGCCAATCCTTGCGGGTCTCAACGCCATGACCGAATTGCATCGCTACGAGCGCCACGCCTCCCGCACCGGCGCCTATTAGAGCTTGGGTCCGGAAGTACGCAGTAACCGAAGAGGATCAACGTCCATGACCGAACTGACCCCGGAGCAGCAGACGGCATTCGAGGCAGCCGCCTTTCGCCGTCTCGTCACCCATCTGCGCGAACGCGCCGATGTCCAGAACATCGACCTGATGAACCTCGCCGGCTTCTGCCGCAATTGTCTTTCCAACTGGTACCGAGAAGCCGCCGAAGAGGCAGGCGTTGCTCTCGCCAAGGAGGAATCGCGCGAGATCATCTACGGCATGCCCTATGAGGAATGGCGCGAGCTCCATCAAAGGGAAGCGACCGCCGAGCAGAAGGCAGCCTTCGAGATCAACAGGCCGAAGGAATAAGGGCGTTTCGGCGGCGCTTGCCACGGAATTGACCGCGTTGTTGCGCATTGACCCTTGACCTTGGCGGCCGTTTTCGGCACGTCACGGCACCCACGAAAATCAATTCCCCGTATCAAGGAGAAGACCATGTCGGATGCTCACGGCGTCGCACGCGATCAGCTTCGCGCTTTCATCGAGCGGATCGAACGCCTGGAAGAAGAAAAGAAGACCATCGCGGACGACATCAAGGACGTCTACGGCGAAGCCAAGTCCATGGGCTTCGACACCAAGATCCTGCGCAAGGTCATCTCGATCCGCAAGCAGGACCACGACGAGCGCATGGAACAGGAAGCGATCCTCGACACCTACCTCCAGGCGCTCGGCATGGTGCCGGCAGCCGCCGAAGAATAAGCAGGCTTGCAGGGCCGCCGACAGGCGGCCTCGTCCGGACAGCGATAGGGAGCAGGCTGCCCCCGACCCGACCAGAGACGACAGCACCCGAAAGCACGATACAGAATCAAAAAGCCCGCCGGTTCGGCGGGCTTTTTCGTGTCTGCTGTTCGGCCGAAGCTCAGTTCGTGCTGAACTTCTTCACTTCCATGAAGTTGACCGCATTGCCGCTGAAGCGGGCCGTGTCCACCGTGCCAGCGCCGTTCGAGAAGCCGGCGGCATAGACCGTGGTCGGTGCGGTGCGGAGCGACTTGCTGACGAAGCGCGGCGCCTTGACCGGCTTGGAAAGCGTCGCCACACGACCCGTCGTCAGCGCCCATTCGGAAATGATCTTCTGGGTCAGCTTCGGTTCGGTGCGGACCGACGAGCGGGTCGCTGCGTCGGCGTCGTTCTTCTTCGGTCGGCCGCCCTTTGCCGGCGCTTCGGCCTGCGTATCGAAGGCATCGTCGAAGACAGCCGCACGGGCGTTCGTGTTCGATTGTGGCGCATAGGCCGCCATTTCGATCGGCTGTTGCGATACCGGCTCGCGCTGGGCCGGCGTCGGAGCAGCAAGCGCCACACGGGTCGCAGCCTCGGCGGCAACGTCACGCGGCGGCTCTGTGGACGCAACCACCGGGCGCTCCGCGAAGGATGGAACCACGACCTGCGCATCGGCAACGGCGGCAAGGGCCGCGTCACCCGCAGGTCGCATCGCCGGAACCGGAACGAAACCAAGCGCCTGCACATCCGCGGAAGGATCGGCCGAAGCGACAAGCGTATTCATGTCGCGACGGTCAAGCATCTGCGGCACCGGCACCTTCATCGAGCCGAGATCGGCGAATTCGCTCGGCATTTCCGTGGTCTGCGGCAGGGCAGCAGCAAGCGCATCCTGGGCCGCGTTCTTCTGCGGCGCCACCAGCGCAACAGCTACGCCGCCATCGGCCGGCGCATCCTTGAAGGCAGGACGAACGGCCGGAACCGGTGCATTGATGTTCTGTTCGGCTGTTGCAGTGGCAGCAGCTGTCGGTTCGGCAGCAACCGAGCCGGCGACACCTGGCAGCGCTTCTTGGGCTGCGGGAGCGGAAGCTGTCTGTACCTTGGCGGGCGCAGCGCCGCCTTCATCGTCAGCGCCCGGACCGGCCGCAATCGCCGAGGGTTCTTCATCCTCGTCGCCGCCACCGCCAAAGAGCATGGCGAACAAGTTGCCGCGACGCTTGCCGCTTGCGCTATCGCCAGGACCGGTTGCGCCGCCACCGGCGACTTCGATCGCCGAGGCACCGACGCGACGTTTGTAGTCGGCGACCGCCTGGTCATAGCCCGGAAGCGGCTTGCCGTCGGACGGCAGATGCATGGTCTTGCCATCAGGGAAGAGGCGTGCGAGTTCGGCGCGGCTCATGCGCGGCCAGGCGCGAACGCCGCCAACATCCATGTGAACGAAAGGCGAGCCGGAGGTCGGGTAATAGCCGACACCACCCACCTGGAACTTCACGCCGATTTCGCGCAGCGTCTTCAGCTTCACGTCGGGAAGGTAGAAGTCCATCGCCTTGCCGAGCATGTGCTGGCTCTTCTTGGCGACGCCCTTCGAGCGCGAACGCAGCATGCCGTTGGTTGCCGGCGAACGATAGGCCGAGACGACGTGGATATAATCGCGCGAACCGCTCTTCTGGTAGACTTCCCAGACGAGGTCGAGCAGGCGCGGGTCCATCTTGGTCGGTTCGTTGCGACGCCAGTCGCGAAGGAATCGGTTGATCTCCTGCAGGCCCTTGGTGTCGTAACGGCCATTGCGCTTGAAGGTGATCTGCGCCTTTTCCTGGGTATGAATGAAATAGAGTTTCAGTGTCCGGGTCTGGCCCGCGGCCTCTACGGGAGGCGCGAAACCTGGCGTCACGAGGGAAGCCGCAATAGCAACGGATGTAAGAACCTGCGGCACCTTACGGGTAAAGGCCGCGCAGACTCTCGCTAAGGAGCCGAGCGGCTTCTTAAAACCGAACAAATTTGGCATTCAATCCCCGTCCGACGGACAACCGTGCTTCGCTGTCTCAGATGACTGTCAAATAAGGTGACAGCATGGCAAATATGCCACAGTCGTCACCGCCCCTTATAATATAGTGAACACTTCACTAACAAGGTCTAAACGGCGGTGACTGAATAGCAGGGCTAATGAATTGTGAATGCGTCGATTTTATGCCGCCTCCCTCAATGGGTTCTCGGGATCGATGCCATAATCCTTCAGCTTGCGGTAGAGAGTAGACCGGCCGATGCCGAGCTTGCGAGCCACCTGGCTCATCTGTCCGCGGTAGAATTTCAGCGCAAAACGAATCAGTTCCTCTTCCACTTCGGCGAGCTTACGGACGTCACCACCCTCGTCGACGCTGGCGATCGCGTTGTCCATCCGCGGGTCGTGCCCGGCATCGCCTTCCATCGATTTCGCCGCACTCGCGAAGTCCGGATAGACATTCGGCACCTGTTCCGCCGGCCCGCTTTCCCGTTCCGGACCGGCTTCGCCCCAGGAGAAGCCGGAGCGGTCGGAAACGACGTAGCCCGGAATCTGGGTGGCAATCTGCGGAAAATCCTTCACCGTCAGCTCGTTGCCTTCGGCAAGCACAACAGCCCGGAAGATCGCGTTTTCGAGCTGTCGGATGTTGCCCGGCCAGTCATAGGCAGTCAGCAGCGCCAAGGCGCCGCTCGAAATGGCGAGCGGTGTGTGCAGGCGCTGCTCGGCGGCAAAACGCTCGACGAAGGAACGCACCAGAACCGGGATGTCTTCCTTGCGCCGACGCAGCGCCGGGATGGTGATCGGGAAGACGTTGAGGCGGTAATAGAGGTCCTCGCGGAACCGGCCCTCGCGCACCTCGTTGATCAGGTCCTTGTTGGTGGCCGAGATCAGCCGCACATTGACCCGGTGCGGATGGCGCGCGCCGATCGTCTCGATCTCGCCCTGCTGCACGGCACGCAACAGCTTCACCTGGACTTCGAGCGGCAGGTCGCCGATCTCGTCGAGGAACAGGGTGCCGCCGTCGGCATCGACGAACTTGCCGGTGTGTTTTTCCGTCGCGCCGGTAAAGGCGCCCTTTTCGTGGCCGAAGAGAATGCTCTCGACCAGGTTATGCGGGATCGCGCCACAATTGACGGTGACGAAGGGCTTGCCGACCCGGTCGCTCGCCGACTGGATGGCGCGGGCCACCATTTCCTTGCCGACGCCGGACTCGCCTTCGAGCACGATCGGAATGTTGGACTGGGCGGCACGGCGCGCCAGGTCGATCACCCGGATCATCGCCGGGCTTGCCGAAACGATGTCCTCGAAGCCGACGGCGCCGCCGCGCGGACGGCGCGAGGTTTTGACCTTGCCGTCGCGGCTCGCCATCTTCAGCGCATTGCTGATCGCGACCGACAGCCGCTCCGGAGAGACGGGCTTCACCAGGAAGTCGAAGGCACCCGCCTGCATCGCGTGAACCACGGTTTCGATGCCGCCCTGGCCGGTCTGTACGATGACAGGCATATCGACGCCGCGCTCGGCCAGCGCTTCAAGGAAGCCGTGCCCGTTCATTTCCGGCATCAACAGGTCGAGCAGAATGACATTGATCATGCCGCCCTTGCGCTCCAGGAGCTCCAGACCGCTGCGGCCATTGTCGGCGAGATGCGCTACATGGCCGAGACGCTCGATCATGTTCGTCAACAACCGGCGCTGCACCGGATCGTCATCAATGACCAGAATATGTGATGTCACGGAAGCCTCCTGCTTTGGACACGCAGTACTATTTGGCCAACCTCATGTGCCAAATGACGTCAGGCATCTGTGCCATAAAGGGCTGAACATCATGTTTTGAGAAATGCTTGCATTTTATCCATTGCCGGCGATAGCAATGGAACCCATATCGCTTGCCTTCTTCCTGTCACGAACGAGAGAAATCCGACGATGACCTTCCGCCCCTTCGCTCCCGAGCAATCCGCTGTCCGCGCCGCCGCCGGGCAATCCCATGGCGCTACCGCGGATCTCGGCGACCTGCCCTCCTGGCGGCTCGAAGATCTCTATCCGTCGGCCGCATCGGATGCCTTTCGCAACGACCTGAAAAAGGCCGAGACCGAAGCGACCGCCTTCGAAACCAAGTGGAAGGGCAAGCTGGCCGAGGCCGCGACGAAGCGTGGTGACGACGGCATCGGCGCCGCCGTCCGGGAGTTCGAAGCGCTCGAAGATGTCATGGGCCGCATCGCTTCCTTTGCCGGCCTCACCTATTTCTCGGACACGTCCAAGCCCGAGAACGGCAAGCTTTATGGCGACGTACAGTCGAAGCTCACCGACATGTCGGCGCATTTGCTGTTCTTCTCGCTGGAGCTCAATCGGATCGATGACGCGATCCTCGACAAGGCGCTGGAAAACGATGCGCTTGCCGCGCACTACAGGCCCTGGCTGACCGACCTGCGCATGGACAAGCCCTATCAGCTCGACGACAAGCTGGAGCAGCTTTTCCTGGAAAAATCGATGACGGGTGCTGCCGCCTTCAACCGGCTGTTCGACGAGACGATGACGAGCCTCACCTTCAGCGTCGATGGCGAAGCCCTGCCGCTGGAAGTCGCCCTGAACCTGTTGCAGGATCCGGCGACAGAGGTCCGCAAGAAGGCGGCGATGGCGCTTGCCGAAACCTTCAAGGCCAATATCCGCACCTTCACGCTGATCACCAACACGTTGGCCAAGGACAAGGAAATCTCCGACCGCTGGCGCGGTTTTCAGGACATCGCCGACAGCCGCCATCTGGCGAACCGCGTCGAGCGCGAAGTTGTCGATGCGCTGGCCGAAGCCGTCAAATCCGCCTATCCGCGCCTGTCGCATCGCTACTACACGATGAAGGCAAAATGGCTCGGCATGCAGGAGATGGATTTCTGGGATCGCAATGCGCCGTTGCCGGAAACGCCGAACGCGCTGATTTCCTGGAACGAAGCCAAGGACACGGTGCTCTCTGCCTACAAGGCCTTCGATCCGGAAATGGCTGCGATCGCCCGCCGCTTCTTCGACGAGAGCTGGATCGACGCGCCGGTGCGGCCGGGCAAGGCACCGGGCGCCTTCGCCCATCCGACGGTACCATCCGCGCACCCCTACGTGCTCGTCAATTATATGGGCAAGCCGCGCGACGTCATGACGCTCGCACACGAACTCGGCCACGGCGTGCACCAGGTGCTGGCCGGGGGACAGGGCGCGCTGATGGCGTCTACTCCGCTGACCCTGGCTGAAACCGCGTCCGTGTTCGGCGAGATGCTGACCTTCCGCGCGCTGCTCGACCGGACGAAGGACAAGCGCGAGCGCAAAGCCATGCTTTCCCAGAAGGTCGAGGACATGATCAACACGGTCGTGCGCCAGATCGCCTTCTACGAGTTCGAGCGCAAGGTCCACACTGCCCGCAAGGAAGGCGAACTGACGGCTGACGACATCGGCAAGCTGTGGCTGTCGGTGCAGAACGAGAGCCTCGGGCCGGCGATCCGAATCTCCGAAGGCTACGAGACCTATTGGGCCTATATCCCCCACTTCGTCCACTCGCCTTTCTACGTCTACGCCTATGCCTTCGGCGACTGCCTGGTGAACTCGCTCTACGCCGTCTACCAGAACGCCGAAAAAGGCTTCCAGGAGAAGTACTTCGAACTGTTGAAGGCCGGCGGCACCAAGCACCATTCCGAGTTGCTCGCGCCCTTTGGCCTCGATGCCACCGATCCGTCGTTCTGGGCACAGGGACTGTCGATGATCGAAGGGCTCATCGACGAACTCGAGGCGCTTGATAAGGCCTGATCCGGGCACAGGTCCGGATCACGGCGCGATCGACAAGACGACTTTATGAGCGACACCGCACCCTATGTGCTGTTCCGGGACGACAGCGAAAACCGCACCACGGTTTTCGCTGAGCCTTCGCGCATCGTCACCGCGCGCACGAAAGCCGAATTCACCCGCGGCCTTGCCGAGCTCGAGCGCGCCCACAAGGCGGGCAAGTGGCTCGCCGGCTTCATGTCCTACGAGGCCGGCCACCTCTTCGAGCAGAAACTCGCAAGGTTTGCCGAGGAGGGCCGCGAAACGCCGTTGATGTCCTTCGGCATCTTCGACGCGCCCTCGGAAGACCATCCCCTCGCCGAGCCGCAGCGCCGGACCGAGAACGAACCCTTCCTCGCTGAGCCACGCGCCGGCTGGGACTTCGGCACCTACCGCGAGCGCTTCGATCGTCTGCACCAGCATCTGCGCCAGGGTGATTGCTACCAGGCCAACCTGACGATGCCGATCCGTGCCCGCTGGTCTGGCGATCCGCGCGCCGCCTTCTGGTCGCTGATCGACCGCCAGCCGGTGAAATACGGGGCGCTGGTTGCGCTTGACGGGCCGGTCCTCCTGTCGCGTTCGCCGGAACTCTTCTTCCGCGTCGATGGGGACGGCTGGATCGAGACGCACCCGATGAAGGGTACGGCCAAGCGCGGCGCCTCTGCGGCCGAAGACGCCGAGATCATCGCGACCATGCGCGCCGACGAAAAGACCCAGGCTGAAAACCGGATGATCGTCGATCTCCTGCGCAACGACATCTCGCGTATCACCGAAGTCGGCACGCTGAGCGTCCCCAAGCTCTTCGAGATCGAGACCTACCCGACCGTGCACCAGATGGTGAGCCATGTCCGGGCAAAGCTCCTGCCCGAGATCGGTATCGAGGACATCTTCGCCGCCCTGTTCCCCTGCGGCTCGATCACCGGCGCGCCGAAGATGCGGGCCATGGAAATCCTGCACGATCTGGAAGACGGACCGCGCGACGCCTATTGCGGCGCCATCGGCTTCATCGCCCCGAGCGGGATCATGCGCTTCAGCGTCGCCATCCGCACGATTTCGCTTTTCCCCAACGGCGAGGCTATCTTCAATGTGGGCGGCGGCATCGTCTTCGACAGCAACGCCCGGTCCGAATTTGACGAATGCCTGCTGAAGGCCCGCTTCGCCATTGGCGACGACAAGATCGCGCTCGGCGACGACAAGATCGCGCTCGGCGACGACAAGATCGCGCTGGGCGATGACGAGATCGCACGATGACGGACTTCTCGCTGATCGAAACGCTGCGCTACGAGCCCGAAAACGGCTTCGTCCGATCGCGCCTGCATCTGGCGCGGCTGAAGCGATCGGCGCGACGTCTCGGTTTTTCCGGAGCGGAAGGGGCAGAAGCGGCCTTGCTGGCCGCGGTGAAGAGCGGCGACGACAAGCTCGCACACCGTGTACGGCTCGAGCTTTTCCCGGACGGACGCATCGAGGTAAAGACCGCACCGTTCGTACCGTTGTCGGACGATACGATCTGGCGGGTGCGGATCGCCGCCACCCGGCTCAACTCGCGCGATCCGCTGCTGCGCTACAAGACCAGCCGCCGGGCGGCCTATGAAACGGCCCGTGGCGAGTTCGCAGCAAGCGAGGCTGACGAGGTTCTTCTGCTCAACGAGAAGGGCGAGGTCTGCGAAGGCACGATCACCTCGGTTTTCCTCGACGACGGTAGCGGTGTCCTGAAGACACCGCCGATCGCCTGCGGCCTGCTCGCCGGTGTGCTTCGTACCGAACTCATCTGCCAACGACGCGCGCGGGTAGCGCGCCTTTCGCCGGCGGATCTCACAAGCGGAACGGTCTATGTCGGCAATTCGCTACGCGGTATGATCCGGGTGAGACTCCTGGTCTGAACCGGGAAGCGTGTAGCGTCTGACACGATCCCGCCCATCGCGCTTGGCGAGGTAGAGCGCCTGGTCGGCGCGCGCATAGAGATCGCTGACGGAATCGCCATCACGATATTCCGCGAGCCCGACCGAACAGGTGTAGAAAAACTCCGGAATATTCTCGAGCGGCCGGGAGCTTCTGACCCTTTCGAGCAGACGGTCGAGAATGCGATTGCCTTCGCTGATGGTGGTATCAGGCAGGATGAGCATGAATTCCTCACCGCCGATCCGGCCGAAGCAATCCGAGCGGCGCACGAATTCCTGCATTTGACGCGCGAAGTCGAGCAGAACCTCGTCGCCGCGCTGGTGCCCGTGGCGGTCGTTGATCGCCTTGAAATAATCGATGTCGATGATCGCGACGCAACCCCACATATGCGGATTTTCGGCACAATTGGCGATGAATTCAGTCAACCGCCCCATCGTGTAGCGACGGTTGGGCACACTGGTCAGCTCGTCGACCTGGGCCGCCCGAAGCGCGAAATCGCGGTCCTGCCGGAGCTCGCGCTCGCCCGCATGGATGGTGGTGACATCGACGGCAATGCAAAGCATGTAGCCGTCGGAATCCACCGTCTCCGTCATCCACAGCCAGCGGCCGTCATGCAAGTCGGTTTCCATGGCACGAAAAGGCACTTTGCCGCGCCGGTGAGCCGTCGAGGCAATCCAGGCGTTGACGTCGTCGGTTTTCAGGACGGTCCCCTGACCGGCCGCGTAGTTGCGGCGCATGATCTCCGCCCAGGTCGGGCTCTCGTCTGGACCGACGTGATAGGCCGCGCGAAATGCCGTGTTGGCAAACCGCAATCGATCGTGCTGATCGTAGAGCGCGATCAGTACGGGTGTTTTGCTCTGTAAGGCCGCAAGAGCCTTGAGATGACTACCGGTCACGGTCTGTCACGCCTCCGGGTCGGACAATATCAATCATGGCGCGAAGCGGATGCTTCAGACGAAGCTATAGCACGAAGTGCTTGTGACAAGCGTTTACGCGTGTGAAACGATGGGGATATGGTTAAATCACCGCCTCGGACCGGCCGAAGTGCATGAAGCATACGCGCTACGACGGTTCCTCCAAGCCCTTCACATCGGCCTTGCCCAACTCGATCCCGATCGCTGGATCGAGCCTGACGAACAGCTACTGCACTATCTCTCAGAAAAGAAGTGCCTTCTTGCGGAAGCGTGAGGCAGTCGCGGCTCTGCTTTCGATCGCCGGTTAAGCACTATCTCAGATAGCGGTTGACCCGCCGGCTCTTTATTGTGACAGCGATCTATGCTCTACAGCGCCCGCGTGCCGCATTCGGCACCGAAGCCGCTGCGGCACACCCGTCAAGCTGGAACAGCGGCACCAGCCGCTTCCTCATGCTTAGTCACCCACCGTCACAGGAAAGTTTCCTCAGGAGTAAGACAAAAATGGCAGATACCACCTATCCGGTTTACGGCGAGATCACCGGTCCGATCGTCATGATCGGTTTCGGTTCGATCGGTCGCGGCACCCTGCCGCTGATCGAGCGCCACTTCAAATACGACAAGAACCGGTTGATCGTGGTCGAACCCCGTGAGGACGCCGCCGACAACGAGATTTTCGAACGGCATGGCGTACGTCACGTTCGCGCTCATGTGACGAAGGACAACTACAAGGAACTGCTGAAGCCGCTGCTCACCGAAGGCGAAGGCCAGGGCTTCTGCGTCAACCTGTCGGTCGATACCGGCTCGCTCGACCTGATCAAGATGTGCCGCAAGCTCGACGTTCTCTACATCGACACGGTCGTTGAGCCGTGGCTCGGTTTCTATTTCGACGCCGAAATGGACAATTCCGAGCGCACCAACTATGCGCTGCGCGAAACCGTTCGCAAGGAAAAGGAAAAGAACCCGGGCGGCACCACGGCCGTTTCCACCTGCGGCGCCAACCCCGGCATGGTCTCCTGGTTCGTCAAGCAGGGCCTCTTGAACCTCGCCAACGACCTCGGCGTGAAGTTTGAAGAGCCGCATCAGGACGACCGCGAAGGCTGGGCGAAGCTGATGAAGAAGGTCGGCGTCAAGGGCGTGCACATTGCCGAGCGCGACACGCAGCTGACGAAGAAGCCGAAGCCGCTCGACGTGTTCTGGAACACCTGGTCGGTCGAGGGCTTCATCTCCGAAGGTCTGCAGCCGGCCGAACTCGGCTGGGGCACCCATGAAAACTGGATGCCGAAGAACGCCAAGAAGCACAAGAAGGGCTGCAAGGCTGCGATCTACCTGGAGCAGCCGGGCGCCAACACCCGCGTACGCACCTGGTGCCCGACGCCTGGCCCGCAGTACGGCTTCCTCGTCACCCACAACGAGGCGATCTCGATCTCGGACTTCTTCACCGTTCGCGATAAGGACGGCGAAGTGACGTACCGTCCGACCTGCCACTACGCCTACCATCCGGCCAACGACGCGGTCCTGTCGCTGCACGAGATGTTCGGCAACGGCGGCAACGCCCAGCCGGTCCATCACGTTCTCGACGAGAAGGAACTCGTTGAGGGCCTCGACGAACTGGGCGTCCTGCTCTACGGCCACGACAAGAATGCCTATTGGTTCGGCTCGCGCCTGTCTCTGGAAGAGACCCGCCGCATCGCTCCCTACCAGAACGCCACCGGCATGCAGGTAACCTCTGCGGTTCTGGCCGGCATGGTCTGGGCGATTGAAAACCCGAAGGCCGGCATCGTCGAAGCCGACGAGATGGACTACAAGCGCTGCCTGGAAGTACAGCTTCCCTATCTCGGTCCGGTTGAAGGCCACTACACCGACTGGACCCCGCTCGACGGTCGTCCGGGCCTGTTCCCGGAAGACATCGACACGAAGGATCCCTGGCAGTTCAAGAACATCCTCGTTCGCTAAGCTTTTGACGTAAAACGTCATCCGGCCCGGGGCACGACCGTGTCCCGGGCCTTTTCATCTGTGCGGGAAAAGGCGCCGGCCGCCCCCTGCCGCTCTTGCTTTCAACTCATGATCGCGGCATGGTCATGCCGGAATGAAACAGTCCGCTCGGCCCAATGCGGGGGAAATCGCCTATGAAGCCATTCGCAGTTCTGACCCTTATCGCAACCGCCGCGGCCTTGGCGTCCTGCCAGTCGTCGCCCCGGATCATCGATGAGGGCGGGCCGTCGCGCCAGGCGACCGGCGTCGAAGGCTCCTGGGTAGACCCGAACGGCATCGTCTCGACTTTTGCGGGCGGCACCTTCTCGACCCGCACGACCGACACCAACCAGCTGCTTGCTTCGGGCAACTACATCAAGACGAGCCCGACGCTCGTCGAGATCAACATGACCTCGCTCGTGCGCAATACCCAGTCCAAGGTCGCTTGCGCCCTGGTCACCCAGAACCAGCTCAATTGCACCACCGATGCCGGCGCGCAGTTCTCGCTGGCGCGGCGCGGCTAAAACAGCGCATACGCAAGTATCGAAGCCCCCGATCGGGGGCTTTTTTTGTTGCAGGATCGCAGCTTAACCTCGTTATAAATTGACAAAGCGAGCTTGGTTTTAGCGCTTGAAGTCACCTTCAAGTGATGAAAACATCCGGCCCGGCAAAGCCACTCCGACCGTGGGGAACGGTTCCGTCTTGACGGCTCCGGAAACGGTCGGCTGACAACCGGCAAACAGGAGAACATCATGATCAGACACATGCGGACCGGCCTGATGACCGCGTCCATTCTTGCCCTCTCCTCGGGCGCAGCCTTCGCCGATTATGAGCTGAACATCCTGCACATCAACGACCTCCATTCCCGCATCGAGTCGATCAACAAGTTCGACTCGACCTGCTCGGCGGAAGAGGAAGGCAAGAACGAGTGCTTCGGCGGCGTCGCCCGTCTGAAGGCCCTGATCGACACGAAGCGCCAGGAACTCTCCGGCAAGAACGTGCTGCTGCTCAATGCCGGCGACAATTTCCAGGGCTCGCTGTTCTTCACCACCTATAAGGGCCTGGCCGAAGCCGAGTTCCTCAACCTGATGAAGTTCGACGCGATGACCGTGGGCAACCACGAATTCGACGAGAGCGAAGACGGCCTGGCCGGCTTCCTCGACAAGATTACCTTCCCTGTCGTCACCGCCAACGTACTACCGAGCCACAAGTCGAAGATCGGCGACCGCATCAAGCCGTCGATCGTGCTCGACGTCGGCGGCCAGAAGGTCGGCATCGTCGGGGCCGTCGCCAACGACACGCCGGAACTCTCCTCGCCTGGCCCGGACATCCTGATCGGCGACGACGTTGCCACCACCACGGCCGCCGTCGAAGAACTGAAGAAGCAGGGCGTCGACAAGATTATTGCGCTGACCCATGTCGGCTATCCGCGCGATCTCGCAGCGATTGCCAAGATCCCGGACGTCGATATCGTCGTCGGCGGCCACTCGCACAGCCTCTTGTCCAACACCGACGCGAAAGCCGAGGGTCCTTACCCGACGATGGTCGACAATCCCGGCGGCTACAAGGTTCCGGTCGTCCAGGCCGCATCCTACACCAAGTATCTCGGCGATCTCGTCGTCACCTTCGACGACAAGGGCGTCGTCAAAGCCGCCAAGGGCGATCCGATCCTGGTCGACTCGTCCGTCAAGCCGGATGAGGCCGTGCTGGCGCGCGTCGCCGAACTCGGCAAGCCGATCGAGGAACTGCGCTCGAAGATCATCGCCAAGACCGAAGCGCCGATCGACGGCTCGCGTGAGAATTGCCGCACCAAGGAATGCGAAATGGGCAGCCTGCTCACCGACGCCATGCTCGACCGCGTCAAGGGCCAGGGTGTCACCATCGCCATCACCAATGGCGGTGGCCTGCGCGCCTCGATCGACGCCGGCGACGTTTCGATGGGCGAAGCCATCACCGTTCTGCCGTTCCAGAACACGGTCGCCACCTTCCAGATCAAGGGCGACGGCATCCGTGAAGCGCTGGAAAACGGCCTCAGCAAGCTCGAGGAAGGCGGCGGTCGCTTCCCGCAGGTGGCGGGCATGAAGTTCTCCTTCGACAAGACGAAGCCGGTCGGCAGCCGTGTCGTCTCGGTCGAGGTAAAGGAAGGCGAAGGCTACGTCGCCCTCGATCCGGCCAAGACCTATTCGCTGGTCACCAACAACTACATGCGCAATGGCGGCGACGGCTACGACGTCTTCAAGGAGAAGGGTGAAAACGCCTACGACTACGGTCCGGGCCTCGAAACCGTGCTCGCCGACTATCTCGCTGCCCACCAGCCGTTCAAGCCCTATACCGATGGCCGCATCACCGAGGTCGCTTCGGCTGCAGGTGCTGCACCGGCAGAACCGGCGACGGAAACGAAGCCGGCGACGGGCACCGACACCACGGCAACCCAGCCGGCAGCAACCTCCGGCGATGCATCAGCGCCCGCGGCAAGCGGCCCGCAGAAGCACGTGATCGCCAAGGGCGATACGCTCTGGGACCTCGCCAAGTCGTTCTACGGCGAAGGCTCGCTGTGGAAGAAGATCTCCGAAGCCAACGGCAAGCCGGCGCCGCGCGCGCTGCATGTCGGCACGGAACTGGAAATTCCGGCAAAGTAAGACAATTTGCCTCTACTTTCAGAGCCGGCGCGGGCTTCCCCGCGCCGGCTTTTCTTTTTAGAAGGATTTGAAACCGAAAGCAGTGTCCCGATTGAACGGGACCGACGAGGACCGAGATGACCGAACAGCTTGACGTGACCGCCCCTGCCGACCACCCTTCCGTCAAATCCGGAAAGGTCGGCATTCTGCTGGTCAATCTCGGCACGCCCGACGGCACCGACTATACCTCGATGCGCCGCTACCTGAAGGAGTTCCTGACGGACCGCCGGGTGATCGAATGGTCGCGGCTGTTCTGGTACCCGATCCTGTTCGGCATCGTGCTCAACACCCGTCCCGGCAAGGTGGGCAAGGCCTATGAGACGATCTGGAACAAGGAGCTGAACGAAAGCTACCTCAGGACCTACACCCGCAACCAGGCGCAACTGATGGCCAAAACGTTCGCCGATCGCCCTGATGTGATCGTCGACTGGGGCATGCGCTACGGCCAGCCCTCGATCGCCTCGCGCATGGAAGCGCTGCAGAGGGCCGGTTGCGAACGCATCCTCGTCTTCCCGCTCTATCCGCAATATGCGGCAGCCACGACCGCCACCGTCAACGACAAGGCCTTCGAGGCGCTTTTGAAGATGCGCTGGCAACCGGCGCTGCGCACGGTTCCGCCCTACCACGACGATCCGGTCTATATCGACGCGCTCGCGACCTCGATCGAGCGCCATCTGGCGACGCTCGACTGGGAACCGGAAGTGGTTCTGACCTCCTTCCACGGGATTCCGAAGAGCTATTTCGACAAGGGCGACCCCTATTATTGCCAATGCCAGAAGACCGCGCGGCTGCTGCGCGAAAAGCTCGGCTGGTCCAAGGAGAAGCTGCAGGTCACCTTCCAGTCGCGCTTCGGGCCCGAGGAATGGCTGCAGCCCTACACCGACAAGACGGTCGAGAAACTCGCACAGGAAGGCGTCAAGCGTATTGCCGTCATCAATCCCGGTTTCGTGTCCGACTGTCTGGAAACGCTGGAGGAGATCGCCGAGCAGGCGGCCGAGAGCTTCCACCACAATGGCGGCGACAAGTTCACCCACATTCCCTGTCTCAACGACAGCGCCGAAGGCATGGCGGTCCTCGAACACGTCGTGCGCCGCGAACTCGCCGGCTGGCTCTAGCTCCCATTCCTTGCCGCGCCGCTTGAAAACGGTGCCCCGATCACCACTTCTGGATGAATGGAACACGCACGCGCTCACCGGCGAGTGCGCGTCCCTAACATTTTGAATCTATGCGCAATCCGCGGAAACCGATTCCGGACCGACAACTATTGCGCTAAAGTGCTGTCTCGGGTCGGGATTGCAAATTTAGGGGGCATCTCTTGGGCGGGTTGGATATCGTCGTCGTCGGTTTCGTGGTTCTCATCATCCTGGTCCTCTTCATGGGGATCAAGACGGTGCCGCAGGGCTACCGCTACACCATCGAGCGCTTCGGTCGTTACACGAAGACGCTGGAGCCAGGTCTGAACCTGATCGTGCCCTTCATCGACCGGATCGGCGCCAAGATGAACGTGATGGAGCAGGTGCTCGACGTTCCGACCCAGGAGGTCATCACCAAGGACAATGCCAGCGTCTCGGCCGACGCCGTTGCCTTCTACCAGGTGCTGAACGCAGCTCAGGCCGCCTATCAGGTCGCCAATCTGGAAAACGCCATCCTCAACCTGACGATGACCAATATCCGCTCGGTCATGGGCTCGATGGATCTCGACGAACTGCTCTCCAACCGCGATACGATCAACGACCGATTGCTGCACGTTGTCGATGAGGCTGCCAGTCCCTGGGGCATCAAGATCACCCGCATCGAGATCAAGGATATCGCACCGCCGAAGGACCTTGTCGACGCCATGGCAAGACAGATGAAGGCCGAACGCGAAAAGCGCGCCCAGGTATTGGAAGCGGAAGGCTCGAGAAACGCGCAGATCCTGCGCGCCGAGGGCGCCAAGCAGTCGGCGATCCTCCAGGCCGAGGGCCAGCGCGAAGCGGCCTTCCGCGATGCGGAGGCCCGCGAACGTCTGGCCGAGGCCGAAGCCAAGGCGACGCAGATGGTCTCTGCCGCGATTGCCGCCGGCGACATCCAGGCGATCAACTACTTCGTCGCGCAGAAATACACCGAGGCGCTCGCCTCGATCGGCACCGCCAACAACCAGAAGATCGTGCTGATGCCGATGGAAGCCTCCGCACTGATCGGCTCACTCGGCGGTATCGGCGCCATCGCCAAGGAGGTTTTTGGCGATGGACAGACGGCACCGGCGACACGCCCGCGCCCATCGACTCCTCGGACCACGCCCGCCTTCCCGGCAGATCCCTCGCAAGGGAAATAGGCGATGATCGAACGCGCCATTCAAGAACTCGGTCCCTGGAGCTGGTGGGTTCTCGGCTTCGTGCTGCTGGCAGCCGAACTCGTGGCACCCGGCGTGTTCCTGATCTGGATCGGCATCGCCGCGCTCATTGTCGGAATGCTCTCCCTTATGCTCTGGGAGACCGGCTTCTGGATGTGGCAGGTTCAGTTCGTCCTCTTCGCCGTCCTCTCGGTGGTCGCTGTGCTGCTCGGCCGCCGCTTCGTTCTGTCCTCAGCCGAAACCAGCGACGAACCCTTGCTGAACCAGAGAGCGGAAAGTCTCGTCGGTCGTACCGCGGTGCTGGAGAAACCGATCGCTGAGGGCCGCGGCCGCATCCGGCTCGACGATACGTTCTGGATCATCGAGGGGCCGGACCTGCCGGCCGGCACCCGGGTCCGCGTCGTTTCCAGCCATGGCCGAAACCTGACCGTCGAAAGCGCCTGATCGGCAAGCGGCTGATGCCACGACGTTTTTCCCATTTGGAAACGATTGCTTAACCACGTCGCTTTACGATTGCGAAAGGATTGCAATCAGGCTTCGTGGACAAACGGCATATGGTGCCAGGCTCATCTCGCTCGACCAAAGGAGACGCGCGGCGTTCGACCTCGCTGGCGTTGCTATTGGCCGGCACTGCCCTGTTCGCACCATCGTCATTGCGCGCGCAAACGGCCACGGCCCCGACGACCTCCTATGGCGTCGCCACCACCCCGGCAACAGTCCCGGCCACCACGCCCGCAATCGCCGATCCGCAAACCACCGGCGCCGTCAGCGGCGACGATCTTCCGCCGGCGCAGAACGAGGATTTCCTCCGCCTCAACCAGCGGGAGCCGACGATCGATGGCCTGAGGCTTCGAACCGATACGGAGGGGTATCGTACCACGCCGGGCGTTCGCATCGGGACCTTCACGCTGCGCCCCAGCGTCAGCGAGACCATCAACCATGAATGGCGCAACGACGGTGACACCAAGACGAACCGCGGCTATCTCGAAACCGGCATCCGCGGCACCCTGACCTCCGACTGGTCGCGTCACCAGTTGACCGTCACCGGCGAAGGCATCCTGCAAAACAACATCTCAGGCGAAGGGGAGGAAGAGCCGCGCGCCGATGTAGACGCGGAACTGCGCCTCGATCTCTGGGACGAAACGATCGCACGACTCCGGGCCGGATACAGTTTCTACCGAGAAGACGCCGACGACCCGAACGCGATTTCGAACGCCAAGACCCAGTCGGCGGTCAACACCTACCGCCTCGGTGCCGCCATCGAGCGCGATTTCGGTCTGATCCGCGGTTCGGTCGGAATCGATTTCGACCGCCAAACCTATGGCGATGTCGAACTCGAAAACGGCACGACACTGTCCGAGAAGGACCGCAACCGCAACACCGGAAACTTGATTGCCCGCGTCGGCTACGAACTGTCGCCGGCGCTGATTCCGTTCCTCGAAGCCTCCGTCGGCAAGTCGCTTTACGACCTGCGCGAGGACACGTCCGGCTTCGAGCGTTCCTACCAGACCTATGCCGGACGCGGCGGTATCGAGGTCGATCTCGGCGAGAAACTCTATGGTGAGCTCGGCCTCGGCTACGAGACCTATCGCTTCGATGATGACAGGCTCGAAGACGTCAGCGGCCTGTCCGTCGACGGCCGCCTCAACTGGTCGCCGCAGCGCGGCACCGATGTGCTCTTCGCGGTTTTGACGGATCTCGATCCGTCGACGACGGCGGGCGTTTCCGGATCGATCGACTATACCTTGACCAACATCATCACCCACCAGATGCGCTCCGATCTGGTCGCACGATTGTCCAACACTCTGATCATCCGCAAATATCCGTCGGACTCCCGCTCCTCCGACGAGACGACCTGGCGCACGGGCGCAGGCCTGACCTACGACATCAACCGCTACTTGGCGCTGACCGGCGACGTCAGCTACGAGCGCACCACGCCCGACGTCGGCGATCCGACCGACATCACCCGTGTCGGCGTCGGCCTCCTCCTGCGGCGTTGAGCCAAAGGTCAGCCGCCGGCAAAGCTAGAGCGGTAACAACACTCATTGCCAGCAGCCAATGAAAAAGGCCGCATTCCTCGGGGAACGCGGCCTTCTCGTTTCGGTGGAACCGAAATTACCTCAGGCTGCCGAGCAGGCTCTTCAGCGGCCCCTCGACGCTCGGGCGGATGTCGCCGCGTTCCAGAGCAAAGGCAACGTTTGCCAGGATGAAGCCGTCCTTGGCGCCACAGTCATAGGTGTCGCCACGGAAGTGATAGGCGGCGAACTGCTGGCTGTCGGAGAGCTTGAGCATGCCATCGGTCAGCTGGATTTCGTTGCCGGCGCCGCGCTCCTGCTTTTCGAGGATCGGGAAGATCTCCGGCTGCAGGATGTAGCGGCCGTTGATGAAGAAGTTGGACGGGGCTGTGCCCGGTGCCGGCTTCTCGACCATCTTGGTGATCTTGAAACCATCGCCCACCTTGTCGCCGACGCCGACGATGCCGTATTTGTGGGCCTGGTCGGGTGCGCATTCCTCGACGGCGATGACGTTGCCGCCGCTCTGCTCATAGAGCTCGACCATGCCCTTGAGGCAGCCCTTTTCGCCCTTCATGATCATGTCCGGCAAGAGCAGCGCAAACGGCTCGTTGCCGACGAGGTCACGGGCGCACCAGACCGCGTGGCCGAGGCCGAGCGGGGCCTGCTGGCGGGTAAAGCTGGTCGTGCCGGCCTTCGGCAGAATGCTGTCGAGCAGGGCGATCTCGGCCTTCTTGTTGCGCTCGCGCAGCGTCTGATCGAGCTCGGCCTGAATGTCGAAATAATCCTCGATCACCGCCTTGCTGCGGCCCGTGACGAAGATCAGATGCTCGATGCCGGCTTCCAGCGCCTCATCGACCACATATTGAATGACCGGCTTGTCCACCACCGTCAGCATTTCCTTCGGCACGGCCTTGGTAGCCGGCAGGAAACGTGTGCCCAGCCCTGCGACTGGGAACACGGCTTTGCGGACTTTACGCTTGTCGGTCATCGATACCTCCTTGATAGGAACTCACTCATAAGTCTTACCGGATGGTCCCGGACTACAATCCGTCTGAAACCATACAGCGCTCCGTAATGGAGCCGCAATCTCTATGCCGTCAGCTGAACACAGCCTGAACCGACGGAACAAATGCATATGCGAACTCCACGACCATGGCTTGACATTTTCTACAGCGGAAGACGCCACCACAATTTCATGGTAAAGGGTTTGTTGACCACGTTTCTGTAGATTCGTTGCAATCCGGCAATGCAACAATCGCGGCCGGATCCGAAACAGGAGCCGCCGACGACTGCCCCCACCGTCGAGGCTGGCCCCAGACTGCCACCTTGCGGAGTGATTCGGGCCATGACGGCCGAAGCCCCCGCAGAGAAACGGAACCGACAGCTGATGATCAGAAACCGCAGGACGTTTTTCCGTCATATCGCAGCCGCCCTCGTCCTATCCGCCGCAACACTCGGCACCGCGCCCGCGCGCGCCGATGCCGGATTCCAGAACTGGATCAACGAATTCTACACGACGGCCGCCAAGGCCGGCATCAGCAAGTCGACCTATCGCCAGGCCTTCGCCGGCGTGAAGTCGCCTGACCAGACGGTGATCGAGAAGGCGAACTACCAGCCGGAGTTCAAGCACAAGATCTGGGAATACATCGATTCCCGCGTGAACCCGTACACCAAGCGCGTCGGCCAGGAGATGGCGACGAAGCACGCCCGCACGCTGAACGCGCTGGAAAAGCACTTCGGCGTCGACAAGACCATCCTGCTGGCGATCTGGTCGATGGAATCCAACTACGGCGCCGTGCTCGAGAAGGATGACCGCCTGCACTATGTGCCGCGCGCGCTCGCCACCCTTGCCTATGCCGATCCGAAGCGCTCGAACTACGCCAAGAAGCAGCTGATCGCCGCGCTGAAGATCCTCCAGAGCGGCGACATCACGCCGCGCGAGCTGACCGGGTCCTGGGCGGGCGCCATGGGCCACACCCAGTTCATCCCGACGAGCTACCTGCTCTATGCGGTTGACGCCGACGGCAACGGTCACCGCGACATCTGGAACTCGGTGCCCGATGCGCTGGCGACCGCCGCCAACCTTTTGAAGAAGAACGGCTGGCAGCCGGGCGAAACCTGGGGCTACGAAGTCGCGCCGCCGGCAAATGCCGCGAAATATTCCGGCCAGACGAAGACGCTCGCCGAATGGGCGTCGCTCGGCTTCGGCCGACCCAACGGCAAGGGCTTCCGCAACGGCAGCATACGCGCCGAACTCAAGCTGCCGAGCGGTGGCGAGGGTCCCGGCTTCCTGATGACCAAGAACTTCTTCGTCATCAAGCGCTACAACGCCTCCGACAGCTACGCTCTCGGCGTCGGCCTTCTTGCCGACCAGATCGCCGGCTATCAGGGCATGCAGCAGCGCTGGCCGCGTCCGGACGGATCGCTCGACATCAGCGAAAAGTTCGAACTGCAGAACCGCCTGAAGGAGCTCGGCTACTACAGCGGCGAAGTCGACGGCAATTTCGGTTCCGGCTCGAAGGCCGCGATCCAGGCGTTCCAGTCGAAGAACGGCCTGGCGCCGGACGGAGAGCCGACCCAGATGCTGCTGCGCGCCCTTCGCAACTAGCGGCTCGAAACGGTTTCACGATCGCCACATCCGTGAGATAAATGACGAGTAGCGCGCTGCACCCCGTGCGGCGCACTGAAACGTGAGGGCGGTTGAAAACCGGCGAACACGCGATCAACGGGGCAGAAGAGCAGATGACGAGCAAGCGCCGCAACCAACCGCGCCGAACGCCCTTCGGGATTGCGACGATCTGCATCGCCGCAATGGCGATGGTCGCCGTCAGCCTCTTTGCAAGCTTTGCCGAGGCGCAGGAGCGCGCCCAGCGGCGCACCCTGTTCCAGATGCTCTTCGGCGGCTTGTCGCGCGAGCGGCCGGTCTACGAAGACCGCACCTATTTCCCTGAGCAGCCGCGCCCGAAACGCCAACGCCAGCAGCAACAGCAGCGCCAGAAGGGCCAGGGGCAACAGAAGCAGAAGCCGAAGATCGCCGATGCACCGGCAGTCGCGCCGGTGGTGGTGGAGAAAGCGCCCGACGCCAAGAAGGTTCTGGTCGTCGGCGACTTCATGGCCGGCAGCCTCGGCGACGGCCTGAAGACCGCCTTCGAGATGACGCCCGGCATCGCCGTCGAGACACGGGCGAATGGCTCGTCCGGCCTGGTGCGCGAAGACTACTTCAACTGGCCGGGCACGCTTCCCGGCTACGTCGGCGAGTTAAAGCCATCCGTGATCATCATCAGCCTCGGCGCCAACGATCGGCAGCAGATGCAGATGGGCGACGTCAAGGAGAAGTTCCGCAGCGATCTCTGGACCGAGGAGTATCGCAAGCGCGTCAATGCGCTGGCGGCCCTTGCCCGCAAGGAGAAGCTGCCGGTTCTGTGGGTCGGCATGCCGCCGTTCCAGTCCGCCGCAATGACCGCCGACATGGTGACCTTCAACGGCATTTATCGCGAGGAGATCGAGAAGGTCGGTGGCCAGTTCGTCGACATCTGGGATGGCTTCGTCGACGAGGGCGGCAAATTCGTCCTGACCGGCTCCGACATCAACGGCCAGCAGGTTCGTCTGCGCGGCGCCGATGGCATCAACCTCACCAAGGCCGGCAAGCGCAAGCTGGCTTTCTACGTCGAGAAGGACATTCGCCGGTTGCTCGGCGATGCCGCCGCGACGGACAAGAACGTGCCCGGGGCGGGCGAACTCAAGGACCTGGTGGTGACGGCGCCGCTCGGCAACGAGGATATCGTCAAGACCCAGCCGATCGGCTTGACCGATCCGGCGCTGGATGGCGCGGGGTCCCTGCTTGGCAACGCCGCCCCGGACAAGGGCAATGGCAAGAGCCCGCGCGACCTTTTGGTCGACAAGGGCGATATCGCCGCCGCACCGACCGGCCGCGTCGACGACTTCCGCCTGTCGAAGCCAAGCACTGTCATCAGCAATCCGGTGATCCGCAACTAAAGCCTGTTGCGCAAAAGTGCGCAGCGGTTTTGCGGTATGCGATATATCAAAAACTTAAAGCGCAAGGAGCGAATCTGAAAGATCGCGACGCGCTTAAGAGCAATTCCAGGAAAAGTGTGAAGCGGTTTTCCGTCCGGAATTGCGCTATTTCAGAGACTTAGATCATTTCACCGTTTCGACGAAACAATGAAATGATCTAGAACCAGCCGCGGCCCAAGGCTGTCGGGCCTCCGGCAACAGCCCACAAAAAAGCCCCGCATCTCTGCGGGGCTTTTTTCATGCTTGGGAGTAAACCGTTTATCGCGGCAGGGTGGTTGAGCCCATCAGCGCCTCGTCGATCGCACGCGCCGCCTGGCGGCCTTCGCGGATCGCCCAGACGACCAGAGACTGGCCGCGACGCACGTCGCCCGCGGTCCAGAGCTTCTCGACCGAGGTCTTGTAGTCGCGCTCGTTGGCAACCACGTTGGTCGAGCCGCGGCGGTCGGTGTTGAGCGTCAGCTTGTCGCCGAGATCCTTGAGCACGCTGCTGGTAAACGGACCGCGGAAGCCGATGGCGATGAAGGCAAGATCCGCCTTGATGATGAACTCCGTGCCGGCGACCGGCTTGCGGCGATCGTCCACCTGGCAGCACTTCACGCCGGTGAGGTTGCCATCCTCGTCGCCGATGAATTCGAGCGTCGCCACCTGGAACTCGCGGATAGCCCCTTCGGCCTGGCTGGACGAGGTGCGCATCTTCGTTGCCCAGAACGGCCAGACGGCAAGCTTGTCTTCCTTCTCCGGTGGCTGCGGTCGGATGTCGAGCTGGGTCACCTTGACTGCGCCCTGGCGGAAGGCAGTGCCGACGCAGTCCGACGCGGTATCGCCACCGCCGACGACCACGATGTGCTTGCCGCCGGCAAGGATCGGCTGCGACGGCCAGCCGACGCTGTCGATGTTCTCGCGGCCGACGCGGCGGTTCTGCTGCACGAGATAGGGCATCGCATCATGCACGCCGGCGAATTCGACACCGGGGATGCCCGCGTCACGCGGCGTCTCCGAACCACCGCAATAAAGCACGGCATCGTGGTCGTCGAGCAGGCGCTGCATCGGCACGTCAACGCCGACATTGATGCCGCAGTGGAAGGTGACGCCTTCGCCCTTCATCTGTTCGACGCGGCGGTCGATGAAGTTCTTCTCCATCTTGAAGTCCGGAATGCCGTAGCGCAGCAGGCCGCCGGCCTTGGTCTCGCGCTCGTAGACGTGAACTTCGTGGCCCGCGCGGGCAAGCTGCTGGCCTGCCGCCATGCCGGCTGGGCCTGAGCCGATGACCGCGACCTTCTTGCCGGTCTTGGTGACGGCCGGCTGCGGCACGATGTAGCCCATCTCATAGGCCTTGTCGGCGATCGCCTGTTCGATCGTCTTGATCGCCACCGGCGTGTCTTCGAGGTTCAGCGTGCAGGCTTCCTCGCACGGCGCCGGGCAGACGCGGCCGGTGAATTCCGGGAAGTTGTTGGTCGAATGCAGGTTGCGGATCGCCTCATCCCAGTTGCCGTTGTAGACGAGGTCGTTCCAGTCCGGGATCTGGTTGTGCACCGGGCAGCCGGTCGGCCCATGGCAATAGGGGATGCCACAGTCCATGCAGCGAGCAGCCTGCTTCTGCACTTCCGGTTCTGACATCGGAATGGTGAATTCACGGAAATGGCGAATGCGGTCGGATGCCGGCTGGTACTTTGCCACTTGCCGGTCGATCTCGAGAAATCCAGTTACCTTACCCATCGTACTATCCTGAAAGCTTTGCGTCTGAACAGGCGCTTTTGACAAGCGCGCGTGAGGGACCCCCGAACCAGTCTGTGATGAACCGGGAGCCTTGGTCACCGGGGCCTCCTATTCAGCCGCCTCTGCCATTTTCATGCGTTCCATATCCTCGAGCGCACGGCGGTATTCGACCGGCATGACCTTGCGGAATTTCGGCCGGTAATCCGTCCAGTGATCGAGAATCTCCTTCGCCCGGGGCGAACCCGTGTGGTGAAGGTGGTTGGATATCAGCTGATAGAGCCGCTCTTCATCGTGACGCGTCATGTCGCCGGAGACGTCGACCATGCCCTTGTGCATGATGTCGCCGCCGTGGTGATGCAGCTTCTCGAGCATGTCGTCCTCTTCCGGAACCGGCTGCAACTCGACCATCGCCATGTTGCAACGACGGGCGAAATCGCCTTCCTCGTCCAGCACATAGGCAACGCCGCCGGACATGCCGGCCGCGAAGTTGCGGCCCGTCGTGCCGAGAACGACGACGACGCCGCCGGTCATGTATTCGCAGCCATGGTCACCCACGCCCTCGACGACCGCGACCGCACCGGAGTTGCGCACGGCGAAGCGCTCGCCGGCAACGCCGTTGAAGTAGCACTCGCCCGAGATCGCGCCATAAAGCACGGTGTTGCCGACGATGATCGATTCCTGCGGAACGATCGTCGCGTTTTCCGGCGGCCGGACGATGATGCGTCCGCCCGAAAGACCCTTGCCGACATAGTCGTTGCCGTCGCCCACCAGGTCGAAGGTGATGCCGCGTGCCAGGAACGCGGCGAAGGACTGGCCGGCCGTGCCCCTCAGGGTCACGTGGATGGTGTCGTCCTTCAGGCCCTTGTGGCCCCAGCGCTTGGCAAGCGCACCGGCGAGCATCGCACCGGCCGAGCGGTCGACGTTCTTGATCGCAGCTTCGATCTTGACCGGCGCCTTGGTTTCGAGCGCGACCTTGGCTTCCTCGATCAGCTTGCGGTCGAGAATGTCGTCGATCGGGTGCTTCTGGCGTGTGGTCCAGTAGGTCTCTTCCTTGGCGGCTTCCACCTTGTGGAAGATCTTCGAGAAGTCGAGGCCGTTCGCCTTCCAGTGGGCAAGCGCACCGTCCTTTTCGAGCAGCTCGGAGGCACCGATGATCTCGTCAAGCTTGCGCACACCAAGCGAAGCCAGGATCTCGCGCACTTCCTCGGCGACGAAGAAGAAGTAGTTGATGACGTGCTCGGCCGTGCCCTTGAAGCGCTTGCGCAGAACCGGGTCCTGGGTGGCGACACCGACGGGACAGGTGTTGAGATGGCACTTGCGCATCATGATGCAGCCGGCGGCAATCAGCGGCGCGGTGGCGAAGCCGAACTCGTCGGCACCGAGCAGCGCCCCGATGATGACGTCACGGCCGGTCTTGAGACCGCCGTCGACCTGAAGGGCGACGCGCGAGCGCAGGCCGTTCAGCACCAGCGTCTGCTGGGTCTCGGCAAGGCCGATTTCCCAGGGGCTGCCGGCGTGCTTCAGCGAGGTCAGCGGCGAGGCGCCGGTGCCGCCATCGAAGCCGGCGACGGTGATGTGGTCGGCGCGCGCCTTGGCGACACCAGCGGCAACCGTGCCGACGCCGACTTCCGAGACGAGCTTGACCGAGACGTCCGCTTCCGGATTGACGTTCTTCAGATCGTAGATCAGCTGCGCCAGATCTTCGATCGAATAGATGTCGTGGTGCGGCGGCGGCGAGATCAGGCCGACGCCAGGCGTCGAGTGACGGGTCTTGGCAACTGTCGCATCGACCTTGTGGCCGGGCAGCTGGCCGCCTTCGCCGGGCTTGGCGCCTTGCGCCACCTTGATCTGCAGCATGTCGGCATTGACCAGGTACTCCGTGGTCACGCCGAAGCGCCCGGAGGCGATCTGCTTGATCGCCGAACGCTCGGGGTTCATCGAACCGTCCGGCAGCGGCAGGTAACGGTCGCTTTCCTCACCGCCCTCGCCGGTATTCGACTTGCCGCCGATCCGGTTCATGGCGATTGCCAGCGTCGTGTGCGCCTCGCGGCTGATCGAGCCGAAGGACATGGCACCGGTCGAGAAGCGCTTGACGATGTCGGTAGCCGGCTCGACCTCGTCGACCGAGATCGGCTTGCGGCCGAGAGCCTCGGCGCTCTTCACCGTGAACAGGCCGCGAATGGTGTTCATGCGCAGCGCCGAGTTGTTCACCATCTCGGAGAATTCGCGATAGCGGTCCTGCGCATTGCCGCGCACGGCATGCTGCAGAGATGCGATCGCGTCCGGGGTCCAGGCGTGGCTTTCACCGCGCATGCGGAAGGCATATTCGCCGCCGATGTCGAGCGTGTTGGCAAGAACCGGGTCGGCACCGAACGCCGCCTTGTGGCGGGCGACGGTCTCGGCCGCGATCTCTTCGAGGCCGATGCCTTCGATCGTCGTCGCCGTGCCGAAGAAGAACTGGTTGACCAGCTTCGACGACAGACCGACGGCGTCGAAGATCTGCGCGCCGCAATAGGACTGGTAGGTCGAAATGCCCATCTTGGACATGACCTTGAGGATGCCCTTGCCGACGGCCTTGATGTAGCGATAGACGACCTCGCTCGCATCGACCTCCTTCGGGAACTCGCCGCGCTTGTGCATGTCGATCAGCGTATCGAAGGCGAGATAGGGGTTGATCGCCTCGGCGCCGTAGCCGGCGAGCAGGCAGAAGTGGTGCACTTCGCGTGGTTCGCCGGATTCGAGCACGATGCCGACCGAGGTGCGCAGGCCCTTGCGGATCAGGTGGTGGTGCACGGCGGCGGTCGCAAGCAATGCCGGGATCGCCACGCGGTCCGGACCGACCTGGCGGTCCGACAGCACGATGATGTTGTAGCCGCCCTTCACCGCCGCTTCCGCGCGTTCGCAGAGACGGTCGAGCATATCGGGCATGCCTTCGGCACCGCGCGAAATGTCATAGGTGAAGTCGAGCGTCTTGGTGTCGAAGCGATCCTCGGTGTGACCGATCGAGCGGATCTTTTCGAGATCGCCATTGGTCAGGATCGGCTGGCGCACCTCGAGCCGCTTGGCATGGGCCATGCCCTCGTGATCGAGGATGTTCGGGCGCGGTCCGATGAAGGAGACGAGGCTCATCACCAGCTCTTCGCGGATCGGGTCGATCGGCGGGTTGGTAACCTGCGCGAAGTTCTGCTTGAAATAGGTATAGAGCAGCTTGCGCTTGTCCGACATCGCCGAGATCGGCGTATCGGTGCCCATCGAGCCGATCGCCTCCTGGCCGGTCGTCGCCATCGGCGACATCAGGATCTTGGTGTCTTCGAGCGTGTAGCCGAAGGCCTGCTGGCGGTCGATGAGCGAGACGTCGCGACGCAGCGCGCGCGGCTCCACCGGCTTCAGCTCTTCGAGGATGAGCTGGGTGTCTTCAAGCCACTTGCTATAGGGGTGCTTCTGGGCGAGCGAGGACTTCACCTCCTCGTCGGAGATGATGCGGCCCTGCTCCATATCGATCAGCAGCATCTTGCCCGGCTGCAGGCGCCACTTCTTGACGATCTTGTCCTCGTCGACCGGCAGCACGCCGGATTCCGAAGCAAGGATGACGCGATCATCAGAGGTGACGATGTAGCGGGCCGGACGCAGGCCGTTGCGGTCGAGCGTCGCGCCGATCTGGCGGCCATCGGTGAAGGCGACTGCCGCCGGTCCGTCCCACGGCTCCATCAGCGCCGCATGGTATTCGTAGAAAGCCTTGCGCTCGGGCGACATCAGCTGGTTGCCGGCCCAGGCTTCCGGGATCAGCATCATGACAGCATGCGACAGCGAGTAGCCGCCCTGCACCAGGAACTCGAGCGCGTTGTCGAAACAGGCGGTGTCCGACTGGCCTTCATAGGAGATCGGCCAGAGCTTGGAGATATCCTCGCCGAAGAGCGGCGAAGAAACCGACGCCTGGCGCGCCGCCATCCAGTTGACGTTGCCGCGCAGCGTGTTGATTTCGCCGTTATGCGCGACCATGCGGTAGGGATGCGCGAGCTTCCACGACGGGAAGGTGTTGGTCGAGAAGCGCTGGTGCACGAGCGCCACCGCGCTCTCAAACCGCGGATCGGACAGGTCCTTGTAATAGGCGCCGACCTGATAGGCGAGGAACATGCCCTTGTAGACGATCGTCGAGGACGACAGCGATACCGGGTAGAAATTGCTCTCCTCGCCCTTGTATTCGTCATAGATGCGGTTGGAGATCACCTTGCGCAGAGTGAAGAGACGACGCTCGAACTCGGGGTTCGTGGCGGCGTCGCGGCCGGCACCGATGAAGATCTGGACATGGCGCGGCTCGGTCGCGGCAATCTCGGGCGCCTTCGAGAGCGAGGAATTGTCGACCGGCACGTCGCGGTAGCCGATGAGCACCTGGCCCTCTTCGACGACGACGTCTTTGATCACCTGCTTGAAGTGTTCGACGAGCGCATCGTCCTGCGGCATGAAGATGTGACCGACGGCATATTCGCCCGCCTTCGGCAAAGTGATGCCCTGCTTGGCCATCTCCTCGCGGAAGAAGCGGTCGGGAATCTGCACGAGAATGCCCGCGCCGTCGCCCATCAGCGGATCGGCGCCGACGGCACCGCGGTGCGTCAGGTTTTCGAGCATGAACAGGCCGTCGCGGACGATCTTGTGCGACTTCTGACCCTTCATATGCGCGACGAAACCGACGCCGCAGGCGTCATGTTCGTTGCGCGGATCGTAGAGACCCTGTTTTCGCGGCAGGCCAGTCGGGAATGCGGGCGTTTTTTCAGCCGTCGCAACGCTGTGTGCGAGGTTGAGCCCAGATTGCTGTGATGGCGAATGATCCGTCATCGTTTTCCCTCCTGTTAAACCCGGCACTGCCGGGCATGGCACCGCCCGCGCATGGCTCTTCGTTGCGCGCAAAGGCACGCCAAAAAGCCGGGGCACTATCGTCTCATGATCCTGATCAGGTCGCAAATAAGCACGGCATCATCAGGCACTGATGTCTGCGACCATCCTGACGGCAGGCGATAACAACCGGATGAAATCCGGCAAATCCCCCCGCTTCGCACGCCGGGTGCCATTTTTTTAGGCACTCGCGGCGATTGTTCCGGTCCCTAGACCGAAATAGGACAGCAAACCTGTCCTATTTCATGTGCTCTATGCCAGAAACTACCCCCCTCCGCAAGAGGCATATGAGCAAATAATAGAGAAGATTTTGCCGAACATTGCCGGAAGTTTCCGGCTTTTATAATTTAATTACGGCTTTCCGGCGTTTTCTTCCTTTTGGTTTCAAACTGGTCTCCAGTTGGCCTTTCGGCCGCTGACCGTGATTGATCCGGCCGAGAACTCGGCTAAGGTCGGCCAAATCCGTCGAAAAGACTGTAATACAGGGTGGAATGTGATGATTTTTTCGTCTGACAACTGGGCTGGCGCCCATCCCGCGATTGCCGAAAGCCTGATGGCGCATGCAGGCGGATATGCGTCCGCCTATGGCACCAGCGACCTCGACCGGAAGGTGGAGAAGAAGTTCGCGGAAATCTTCGAAAAGGATGTCGCAGTCTTCTTCGTCGGCACCGGAACGGCCGCCAATTCGCTGGCACTTGCGACAGCCAACCGCGCAGGCGGCATCGCCTTCTGCCATCGCGAAGCGCATGTCATCGCCGATGAATGCGGCGCGCCGGAATTCTTCTCGCACGGCGCCAGGCTGAAGCCTGTCGACGGCCCCCGCGGCAAGATGGAGGCCGCGCGCCTCGAAGCCGAGATTCGGCGCTTTCCGCTCGACAATGTCCACGGCGGCCAGCCGACGGCGGTCTCGCTGACGCAGGCAACGGAAAGCGGCACGGTCTATTCGCTTGCGGAGATCGAGGCGATCGCTGCCGTTGCCAAGGCGCATAAGTTGCCACTGCATATGGACGGTGCCCGCTTCGCCAATGCGCTCGTCGGCCTTGGCGCAACGCCCGCTGAAATGACCTGGAAGCGCGGTGTCGATCTCGTCTCCTTCGGCGGCACCAAGAACGGCTGCTGGTGCGCCGAAGCGCTGGTGCTCTTTGATCTCTCGAAGGCGCACGAAATGCACTTCCTGCGCAAGCGCTCGGCCCAACTCTTCTCCAAGTCGCGTTTCGTCTCCGCACAGTTCGACGCCTACTTCGCCGGCGATCTCTGGCTGAACCTCGCGCGCCATGCCAACGCGATGGCCGCACGCCTCGCCGAGGGCATTGCCGCCTCGAAGACGAGCCGCCTCGCCTGGCAGGCGGACGCCAACGAGGTTTTCCCCATCATCAGGAAAGACGTGGCCACGAAGCTCAGGCAGGATGGCGCCGTCTTCTACGACTGGCCCGTGCCCCACGACCTCGATGGAAGTCTTGCGCCGGATCAGGGTCTCTACCGCCTCGTGACCAGCTTCGCGACGAAGGCCGACGATGTCGACCGGTTCGTCGCCGCCTGCTGAAGCAGTACCAGGAAAACGGCGAACGCTTTTCCGTCCGGACGACCATCCCGCCACCTGAGCGGGGTGATCCCCCGTATCAAGCCTGTCCCTGCAGCGTCCTCACATTGGAGAGGATCTCGGCCGAAAGTGCTGCACTCAGCTTGCGGTCGACGCCCTTGCTCGGCACCAGCACGAACTCGACGTCTTCAAGCGGCGGCAGGGCGCCGGCGGGTATCTCCTTCAACCCCTGCGGCACCATGCTGCGCGGCTGCACGAGCACGCCCATTCCGGCGCGCGCGGCCGCCGTCAGCCCGCTGAGGCTGCCGCAGGTACAGACGATGCGCCATGGTAGGCGATGCCGGTCGAGCACTTCGAGCGCGACGCTGCGGGTGATGCTCGGCGGCGGGAAGGCGATCAGCGGCAGTACCTTGTCACGCCTGATCCTTTCAGGGTCGCGGGCGAGCCAGACGAGCGGCTCGCGATAGACGAGCTCGCCTCTCACGTCGCCGAGCCTGCGCTTGGCGAGCACGAGGTCGATCTCGCCGTTGTCCTGCATCTGGTAAAGCACGCCGCTGAGCGCCACGGTGAGTTCGAGATCGACCGACGGATGCGCCCGGACGAAATCTTCGAGAACCGCCGGCAACCGGCTCATGACGAAATCCTCGGAAACACCAAGCCGCAGGCGACCACGCAGACTGCTTTCGGCAAAAAGCGCCCGAACCTCGCCGTCGATCGCCAGCATCGAACGCGCATGGGCAAGCAGTGCCAGCCCATCCGCCGTCAGCGACACGCGGTGGGTATCGCGGGCGACCAGGGTTCGCCCGAGCGAGGCCTCAAGCCGTTGAATATGCTGGCTGACGGTCGATTGCCCAAGCGACAGTTTCTCCGCCGCCTGCGTGAAACTGCCCATCTGTTCGAGCGCGACGAAGCTGCGCAACTGCACGAGATCCAGCATGGCTCATCCCAAATCGCGATAACTGTTATTCCTTGCATCCTGCTTCATAATGAGTGATCCCGGCAAGACGTTTCATCACCAGCAAGTGACCGGATATGCGCCGCTACCTTCCCGATACCTTCACCATCCTGCTTCTGGCGACGCTGCTATTGGCATCCGTCCTGCCGATCCATGGTGAGGCGACCGCCTGGTTCGGATTGGCGACCAAGGTGGCGGTCGGCATGGTCTTCTTCCTGCACGGCGCCCGCCTCTCGCGCGACGTGGTGATCGCCGGCATCCTGCACTGGCGGCTGCACCTGACGATCCTCGCCTCCACCTTCGTGCTCTTCCCGCTGATCGGTCTTGCAATCGACTTCGTCCCGACCTCGATCCTTCCGCAGTCGCTCTACACCGGCATCCTCTTCCTCTGCGTGCTGCCCTCGACGGTGCAGTCGTCGATCGCCTTCACCTCGATGGCCGGCGGCAACGTGCCGGCCGCGATCTGCTCGGCGTCTGCGTCCAACATCTTCGGCATGTTTCTGACGCCGCTTTTGGTCGGGCTGCTGTTTACCGCCGGCGGCCACGGCAGCGTCACGCTCGACGCGCTGAAGCAGATCCTGCTGCAATTGCTTGCACCCTTCGTCATCGGCCAGCTGTTGCAGCCCTTGATCGGCAACTGGATCCGGGCGCGCAAGGGCCTCTTGGCGCCCGTCGATCGCGGTTCGATCCTGATGGTCGTCTATCTCGCCTTCAGCCAGGCGGTGACATCGGGCCTTTGGCAGACCTATTCGCTGGCAGATCTCGGCGTTCTCGTCGTCATCGAAATCGTCATGCTGTCGCTCGTGCTTGCCGTCACCATGTTCGGCAGCCGCCTGCTCGGCTTCGACAAGGCGGATGAGATCGCCATCACCTTCTGCGGCTCGAAGAAGAGCCTTGCGAGCGGCGTTCCGATGGCGAGCGCCATCTTCGCCGGGCAGAACATCGGCGCGATCGTTCTGCCGGTGATGCTGTTCCACCAGATCCAGCTGATGGCCTGCGCCGTCATCGCACAGCGCTATGCCGCCAAGAAGCAGACGTCTGCCGTGCCCGCGCCGGCCAGATCCTAAAGCCTGTCGCGCAAAAGTGCGCAGCGGTTTTGCGACAACGACATGCGAAACATCAAAAACTTAAAGCGCAAGGAGCGAATCTGAAAGATCGCGACGCGCTTTAGAAAGTCAGGAAAAGTCCGAAGCGGTCTCCGTTCGGAACTACGTGATTTCAATGAACCAATAAAAAAGCGGCGCCCCTGGGGGACGCCGCCTGTCTTGGGAGATTGTCTTCGCGGTTAGAGGGTCTGGGCCTCGATCTGCTTCGGCTGCGAGGCAACGGACGAAATCTCGATCCGGCGGGGCTTGGCTGCTTCCGGAATCTCGCGGGTGAGGTCGATGTGCAGCAAGCCGTTCTTCAGCGAAGCGGACTTGATCTCCACGTGATCGGCGAGCTGGAAGCGACGCTCGAAGGCACGCTTGGCAATGCCGCGATGGAGAAACTGGCTTTCGTCGCCCTTTTCCTCGGCTTTTTCGCCCTTGACCGTCAGCGTGTGCTCACGGGCCTCGATCGAAAGCTCGCTCTCGTCAAAGCCGGCAACGGCCATGGTGATGCGGTAGGCGTTTTCGCCGGTGCGTTCGATGTTGTAGGGCGGATAGGTCTGAGCTTCACCCGGCTGGCCGAGGCTGTCGAGCATCGTGAACAGGCGATCAAAGCCAACGGTGGAACGGTAAAGGGGAGAGAAATCAAAGTGACGCATTGTGTCCTCCTTGGAGCAACGGTTTGCGATGTCTGGTCGGCCACCCCATTCTGGCAGCGGCAAGACCGGTGAACGGACCCGTCTTCGGCGCCCGTGACCCTGATTTGGGGAGGCAAATTCGCGACTTCAAGACGCGAGCGCTTACGATTTTCCCGTGAACCCGACATGAACGGCCGCTTCGGCTTCCGTTCAGCCCCGGTGGGCTAGAAGAAAACTCTGGGCGGCAACTCCCAGGCTGAAGTGATACGTCCCTTCCTCTTCAGCAGCCGGAAACGGTGATCGTCCGGATTTCACCCACCGTTTCCGGCTTTTTTCTTTGACGACGGAGACCCTGCCGCCTATCCCTTGATGATACCGATCAACCCGCTCTTGGCCGTCACCACGTCATGACCTCGATCCTCCACTCGACACCGGACAATCCGACCCCGGAAAACTACGTGGCTGGGTTCTTCGATGGCGTCGGCGGTCGCAAGATTCGCTACGCGATCTTCAGGACGAAACAGCCTGTTGCGCGCGGCACGGTCGTCCTGCTGCAGGGCCGCAACGAATCGATCGAGAAATATTTCGAGACGATCGCTGATCTCACGGCTGCAGGTCTTTGGGTCGCAACCTTCGACTGGCGCGGCCAGGCGGGCTCCGAGCGGCTGCTGCCACACCCGGGCCGCGGCTACGTCGACCACTTCTCCGACTATGAACGCGACCTCAGCACCTTCCTCGAACAGATCGTGCTGCCGGATACGCGCCTGCCCTTCTCGATCGTCGCCCATTCCATGGGTGCGCTCGTTGCCCTGTCGCTGGCACCGATGCTAGCAAGCCGGATCGACCGGCTGGTGGTGCTGGCACCCTTCGTCGGCCTTGGCGGACAGGCGCTCGGCGAGCCCAGCATTGCGGCGATTGCGACCCTCATGCGCTGCATCGGCCTCGGCACCCTGCCGGCCCATCCCGACAAGGGCAACCGCCCGTTCGAAAGCAACGTGCTGACGGCGGACCGGCGCCGCTACCTGCGCAACATCGCACTGACCGACACGCATCCGGAACTGAGGCTTGGCCCGCCCACCGCGCGCTGGCTGAGCGAGGCCTTCCGCGCCATGCGCCGCGTCATCCGTCGCGAGCATCTGACGCGCATCACCCTGCCGACGATCATCCTGGCGCCGACGGCTGACCGTCTGGTGCCGCATCTCGCCGTCGAGTGGTTGGCGCGCAACTTCCGCGCCGCCCAGATGATCCCGATCGATGGCGCCCGCCACGAACTGCTGCATGAAGCGGATCGCTATCGCGCCCAGGCGATGGCCGCGATCCTTGCCTTTGTCATCCCCGAAGAGGGTGACGAACGCGAAAACAGCGCCGCCTGATACAGGCGGGCACACTCGCCAATCGTTTGATTTTGCATCTCGCTTCGGAATCAGCGCCGGAGCGTGGCGGCCTCAGCCTTTGAGGATTTCCAGCGCCTGAGCATGCAGTTCGGCGCTGCCGGCAGCGATGACTTCACCACCCATTTCCGCCGGTCCACCCTGCCAATTGGTGATGATGCCGCCAGCCTGCTCGATCAGCGGAATGAGGCCGCCGACATCGTAAGGCTTCAGTCCACATTCGACCACCAGGTCGATGTGGCCGGCGGCGAGCAGCGCGAAGGCGTAGCAATCGCAGCCGTATCGGAAGAGCCGGACCTTGCTCTGCAGCGCCTCGTAGCGAGTCTTGAACGCGCCGGTGTAGAGGTGCGGCGATGTGGTGAACAGCACCGCATCCGAAAGCGAATTGCATGCACGGGTCGAAAGCACCTTTTCGCCACCGGGACCCCGGTAGGTCGCCTTCTCACCATCGGCGAAATAGCGCTCCCCGGTGAACGGCTGATCCATCAGGCCCATGACCGCTTCGCCATTGCGATAGAGGCCGATCAGCGTGCCCCAGACCGGCAGGCCGGAAATGAAGGCGCGCGTGCCGTCGATCGGGTCGATGACCCACACATATTCGCGGTCGAGCCCGACATTGCCATGCTCTTCGCCAAGGATGCCATGCTCCGGAAAATGCTTCTCGATCAGCGCACGGATCGCAGCTTCCGCCGACTGGTCCGCCTCCGTTACCGGATCGAAGCCGCCTTCGATCTTGTTGACCACGCTGGTGCCGATCCGGAATCGCGGCAGGGTCTCTGCCTTGGCAGCTTCAGCAAGGCGATCGAAGAAGGCGCGGTCAGGCAGCATGGCTCTCTCTCAGGGAAGCATGACGAAGGAAGGTTCGTCCTGCATAGACGAAATTTACCGAAAGGCAAACGCGCTGATGCGATGGCAGCAGCGACCAAATCGCCTGTGTTTTCAGATTTCTAGCGTTTCAATCGGTTCAGATACCGCTTTCGACTGAAAAACGTTTGATGCACTGCAAAAGTCTTCACTGCTTCAACTTGACATTTGTGCAGTGCAATATTAAGGTTTGGGTACAGTCACCTGTGACTGTAAATACCCTCCTTGGGTGTTTCCTCCCTAGACTTGACCGCGCCGTTGGCGCGGTTTTTTTTGAAGCTCCCCGACAGAAAATCTTGAAGTCACTCCGCTGCGAGCGGGAGGTAGGCGCCGTAGTCTTCGACATGGCGGGCAAGCGACGCGACGAAGGTCGTGAGATCTGCGACCAGCGCGCCGAAGCCGGGCTTGCGCACCAGCGTCGTCTCATCCACATAGAGCGCCCGGTTGATTTCGATCTGCAGCGCATGCAGCCCGCGTGTCGGGCGACCGTAATGCTCGGTGATGAAACCGCCGGCATAGGGCTTGTTGCGCACGACGCTATAGCCGAGCTGCTGCAACAGATCGACGGCGGCGCGCGACAGTTCACCCGCGGCACTGGTGCCGTAGCGGTCGCCGATGATGAAGTCGGGACGCTGGGCGCTGCCGGGCAGATGCACGTTCCCGGGCATCGAGTGACAATCGATCAGCACCGACAGGCCGAACTGCACGTGGGTGCGCGCGATCAGTTTGCGCAGGGTGGCATGGTAGGGCTTGTAGATCGTCTCGATCCGCGTCAGCGCGTCTTCCACCGGGAAACGTCCGCGGTAGATCTCCATGTTCTCGGCGACCAGCCGCGGTATCGTGCCGAGGCCGCCGGCGACACGCATCGAGCTGATATTGGCGTGCGGCGGCAGCGGGCCGTCGAACATGCGCGGGTCAAGCTCATAGGGCTCACGGTTGACGTCGAGGAAGGCGCGCGGGAAATGCGCCAGCAGCATCGGCGCTCCGAGAAAAGTCGCGTTCTGGAACAGCTCATCGACATAGTGGTCTTCCGACCGGCGAATCGAAACAGCGTCGAGCCGCGACTGATCGAGAAAGCGCTGGGGATAGGACCGGCCGCTATGCGGTGAATTGAACACAAAGGGAATGCGCTGGATCGGAGGTTCCAGGACCTCAAACAGTTCCCTCTCCGCAATTTCCCCCATCTGAACCCTTTTTTACCATATGCGGTTCTTACAATTGTCATCATGTTGCCAGTTGGTCCGCTCTGTGTCCATAGTGACCAATCACAGCTCCCGGGGAATTGACGTCCCGCGTTCACGAGATATTTACCGCGTTGGGGTTTGGATAAAACGCCGCAATCTACGCGCAATAAACTGAAAAAAGAGAAGCACGGCCGAATTCATGACTGCGAAAATCCTTCTTGCCGAAGACGACAACGATATGCGCCGGTTCCTGGTCAAGGCGCTCGAAAAGGCCGGCTACAAGGTCATGTCCTACGACAACGGCGCCAGCGCCTATGACCGGCTTCGCGAGGAGCCATTCTCGCTTCTCCTCACCGACATCGTCATGCCCGAGATGGACGGCATCGAGCTGGCGCGCCGCGCGACCGAACTCGATCCGGACCTCAAGGTCATGTTCATCACCGGCTTTGCCGCCGTTGCGCTCAATCCCGACTCCAAGGCGCCGAAAGATGCCAAGGTGCTTTCGAAGCCCTTCCACCTCCGCGACCTCGTCGACGAGGTCAACAAGATGCTGGCCGCGGCTTAAGCGACTAGTTTTCCACAGTCGCTGCCGCTTGCGGCACACTGTGGCGACAAGCCAAGACGATTTCCGATCGACCGCCGCGATCCACAAGGATCTCCGGCGGTCTTTTCGTTTCAAGGCCTTAGCAGGAATCCCGCAAATCCGGGCCCTCGCCACGCCGCCGCGACCGACCCCCGGATGGGAAAAAACATGCCTTCGAAATTTCTGTCAAAAAACCTTCGAAAACCCTATTGACGCGACAACGGGTTTTGTGGTCTATGCGCCGACATCGGATGGGCGTGTAGCTCAGCGGGAGAGCACTACGTTGACATCGTAGGGGTCACAAGTTCGATCCTTGTCACGCCCACCATTCGAATTCCAAGGGCCTTTCGAGAAATCGAGAGGCCCTTTTCGTTTGTCCCGGGACGCGCCGGTTGGCGACACCCTCCACCCATCCCAATTCTGTACGAAGTTTAATGTCTTGCGCCATGGAAGCGCCCCGTTCCGCGCCCTAGTTTGCATTCGCAATCCGATCGCACCCGCAGACCTTTAATCGCATCCGTGACCAACGGCCGGCCACCCATCTCGCGTCTCGATACGCGAACGCGACGTCGTGCCGACCACATCTTCTCTGAATGAGAAAGGAACGGACAATGCCTGCCGTCAAGAACATCCTGCTCGTACACGGCGCCTGGGGCGATGCTTCCCATTGGCGTCACGTGATCCCGCCACTCCACGCCAAGGGCTACAGGATCGCTGCAGTGCAGAACCCACTGACCTCGCTTGCCGACGACATCGAGCGCACGCGCAAACTGGCGGAATCGCTTGATGGCCCGACCCTGCTTGTCGGCCACTCCTATGGCGGCGCGGTGATCAGCGGCGCCGGCCATGCAGCCAATGTCGTTGGCCTCGTCTATGTCGCGGCCTTCGCGCCGGATGAGGGCGACAGCCTCGGCAGCATTTTTGCGCGGCGTAATCCACCCTCCGGTGCTGCCAGTATCCGCCCCGACAAGGATGGCTTCCTCTGGTTGGCGCAAGACACCTTCCGCCAGAGCTTCGGCCAGGATTTGAACGAGACCGACGCGCTGGTCATGGCGGTGACGCAGAAGCCGATTGCCGGGCGTTGCTTTGAAGACGAGGCCGGCCCCCCGGCCTGGAAGGAAAAGCCGAGCTGGTACCAGGTATCGCGCCACGACAACATGATCCCGCCGGAAACCGAACAGTGGATGGCTGAACGCATCAAGGCAAAGAAGATCATCACCCTCGACGCCAGCCACGCCTCGCTTGCATCGCATCCAAAGGAGATCGTCGCGCTGATCGACGAGGCGATCGCTTCACTCGGCTAAAGTATGTCGCGCAAAAGTGCGCAGCGGTTTTGCGATAACATCGCGACGAAAAACCCCGTCGATCACCGGACCGACGGGGCCTTGTTCCAGGATCACCGCCAACCGCCGTCGACGGCCAACCATCCAAAGTCGACGCCTTAATGCACCATGGCGGAGGCGGCGGACATCAATTCGTCGCGACGCGGGGCTCCGAACATGTTCTGGCCGCCGTCCGGTACTTCCGTGAAACTCCAGCGCACAACGCCATCACGATCGAGCAGGAACTCGCCGACGAGTTGCCCGGCCCCGGTCGCCATCATCCGTTCGTCGGCCTCGGTGATCTGGTAGCCTTCCGCCTTGTCGAGATAGGCCATAGCTGCGATCGGGTCCATCGGTTCCGGCAATTCGCCCGGCATATTCACCTTCATCGCCATGATCGTCTTCTGGGCGATCTTGTACGGCCAGGCGTCCTCGTCCTCGGTGAATTCGAGGTTGGGCAGCCCGAACGCCCGATGCGAGACCCGTTCGGGATCGGCGGCGGCCAGCAAATTCGGCACAGGATGATAACGGAAATAGAGGCGCGCTCGATCGATCGGCGTATTGACCACCGTCAGGCTCTCGATGCCCCGCTCCCGCAAGGCGCCGTCGAGTTGCGCCATGGCGGCGATCTGCCGTCTGCAGAACGGACAATGCAGGCCGCGGAACAGGCCGACCAGGACCGGTTTGCGGCCGCGAAAATCATCAAGGGCGATCTGACCTTCCTGCGTGATTGCGTCGAGCACCACATTCGGCGCCCGATCCCCCGGCTGCAACGGCCGTCCACTCAGCGGCTCAACCATGTTTCATCTCCTCATCCCGGCCGGAACGCTCCTGGTACGCCTTGTGGCAAGGCAGGCGCTTTTTCTCCGGCAAGCTGTGCGCAGCAATCAAAACGTGGACGCCGCGCCCCAGGCGACGATCGGAAATATCAGTCGAGAAACGGCAAAATCATCAACGCCTCGGGATCGAGACCATGTTGCGCACATATGTCTCTCGCCAAGGCGAAGTACCTTTCCGCTGCATCGAGATCGCCGGCGTCCAGGCAAAGCGTCGCCAAGCCATCATAACACGGAAACAGGAGCTGCGCCTCTTGCGTTTCTCCGCAAAGGTCGAGCGCCTCCTGATAAAGGCCGCGGGCGACATCTGCCCGGCCATGACACTGATGGATCTGGCCGAGCACCAGCAGCGACACCGGCAAGTGGTCGCGCTGGTCGAGTTCCCGGTCAATCGCAATCGCGCGCTCGGCTGCCGGCACGCCGTCCGGCGCACAGCGATCGGTGAAGGTGCAATAGGCGACGGCAAGGTTGGCGAGCAGGCGCGCCTGAAAACCGAGGTCGCCGATACGCCTTGCCATGTCGAAACCGCAGCGGCAAACCTCAATCGCACGTCTCGGATCGGTGACCGCGTAGAACACCGCCAGATTGGTATAGCCGCGGCAGGCGGCATTCAACAGGTTCGCGCCTTCCGCTGCCGCGACGCTTCGCTCGACGATACCGATCGCTTCGGCGCTGCGGCCAAGGCGGGCAAGCGTCACGGCCTTGGTGTTCAGCGCTTCGGCCATGACCCGCATCGCCTCCCGCTCAGTCTCTGGGGTCTCCGGCGTATATGCCGCAATGCGATCCAGGGCGTCGTCCGCCGCCTTGAGGGCGCCGGCATAGTCTCCCATGCGGAAGGCGAGGTGGCCGCATTCCTGTGAAAGATGCGCACCTTCAATCGGCGCGCTCACGCCTTCGAGCAGCTCGGCGGCTGCCGCGAAGGAAGCCAACGCCTCGTCACGCCGCCCGGTTTCCCAGAGATGATGGCCGAACTTGCGCCGGATTCGTGCCGCGGCAATCCGGTCGTCCATGGCGCTGTAAATCTCCAACAGTGCGCCGTAGTGCTGAACCGCCGCCTCACGCTGGCCGGTCGGGCCCAGGAGATCAGCGACGCGTTCGCGTGCGGCAAGCCATTCGGGGCCCTGTTCGCCGGTGGCCGCCAGTGCCGCCATCGCCTGTTCATAAAGCCGGATGGCATCATCATTGGCATAGAGCGCCCGCGCCCGGTCTCCGGCCGCGACCAGGTAATGTGCGCCCTTGGCCTTCTGTTCGGAGAGGCCGAAATGGTGGCCGAGCAGCGCCATTTCCTCGGGCCGGTCGGTATCCTCGCCGAACCGGCGCTCCAGCACCTTGCCGATTAATGCATGCCCGTCCGTGCGCCGACTGAGCAGCAGATTGTTGTAGACCACCTCCTGCAGCAACGTCTGGGTAAACCGATAGGTCTGTGTGCCCAGGAACCCGCCGCCGTCCCTGGCTTCTTCGATGATCTCCGCATCGCAGAGCAGATCAAGAATCGTATCCACCGGTGTCCGCCCCGAAACCGCTTGCAGCAGATCCGCATCGAATCGCGGCCCGATCATCGCAGCGTGGTGCAGCATTCGGCGGGCGTCCGGCGGTAGCCGATCGACGCGGCCGAGCAGTATCGCCTCGATGGTCACCGGAATGTCGGCGGCCGCTTCGCGCTCCACCACCCGCCAGGTCGAGCCGACCCGCTGCACGGCGGATACATCGATCAGGCCGCGCACGATTTCCTCGATGAACAGGGGATTGCCCCCGGCCCGTGCCAAGATGCGCTCGGCGAGCGCCTGAGGCAGCCCATCCCTACCGAAGAATGCCGCAAGCAGCCGACGCCTGTCGGCTTCCGAAAGCGGTGCGAGGCGCAACGCCGTCAAGTTTGTATGGCCGGGCTTCAGCTGATCGGCATCGGCGTCGGGCCGCTGGGTGGTCAGCAGCATCAACGGGCTGCCTTCCGTCCGCTCGAGGACGAAGGATATGGCCTCGAGCGAGGCAGCGTCGGCCCAGTGCAAATCCTCGATCACGAGCAGTAAGGGCGTTCGTGACAGGCGTCGTTCAAAAATCGCCCTCACCCCTGCGAAAAGCTGCCGGCGCATTTGTTCCGGCTCCACATGGCGCAACAGCTCATCCTGGGAACCCAAGCCCAGGATCCGCAGAAACAGTGGTACGAGCTGTTCGAGCTTGTCTTGCGCAAATCCGATCTCGGCCAGTCCCGCGGCGAGTAGCTCTGTCGTCCGCTGCAGGCTGTCGCTCATCGAAATCCCGTAGGCACCGCGCAGCACCGCCGCGAGAACGCCATAGGACGGTTCTCCGAGCGACGAACTGCCGGCGCGGCGAACGACGACGTTCGAAAAGCGCGGATCCGCGGCCACCCGTTCGAGGAATTCTTTGATCAGCCGCGATTTTCCGAGCCCTGCCTCTCCCGTCAGACGCACCAGTTGCGCCGTCCCGCCGCAGGCAAGCTCGAGGCAATCAATGAGGCGCTTCATCTCCGCCTCACGTCCGATCAGCGGCGCACCGAGCCCCAGCGCTTCGAGACCGCGTGCCGTGCGCGGTGCCTCCAGAGACTGCGTCAGCCTGTAGACCTCGACGCTTTCCGCTTTGCCGCGCAGCGTCATCGCGCCAAGCGCCTCGTAGGCAAAGGCGTGGCAGGTCAACCGATAGGTCACAGGCCCGACGAGGATCTCCCCAGGCCCTGCCAGCGTTTGCAGCCGCTGCGCCGTGTTGACTGCGTCGCCGGTCACCGAATAGGCCTTGCCGTCGCCAGCGCCCAAACGCCCCGCCACGACGGTTCCGGTGTTGAGCCCGATATGGAGGTTCAGTGGCTCGCCGATCCGCCGCTGCCAGCGTTCGCCGACCCGCCTTGCCCGAACGGTCATGTCGAGCGCAGCACGAAGCGCTCTCTCGGAGTCGTCTTCGTGCGCCACCGGCGCGCCGAAGAGGGCCAGCAACGCGTCGCCGATGAATTTGTCGACGAAGCCACCGTAAGCCTCGACCGCCTCGGTCAGTTCTTCGAAGAGTTCGTTCTGGAAAGCCCTGAGGACTTCCGGATCCACCTGCTCGCTGAGACCAGTAAAGCCGCAGAGGTCGGCAAAGAGAATGGTGGCTGTGCGGCGGTCGGCGCCCGCCTCCTCTCCGCCAGAAGGTCGCGCCCGAGGCGTCTGTGCCGTCGCAGGTGGCGAAACCGTCGGCTTTATTGGTGCCGGGCTTCCAAGCCGGGTGCCGCAGGTGGGACAAAAGGAGAAGTGTGGCGGGCAGAGTGCGCCGCAACCGGGACACGGGCTATGCTGCTTGGCACCGCAATTCGGGCAAAACGCAAACCCGCCTTGGATCTCGCAACCGCACTCGTGGCAGTTCATCGACGACGAACCTTCGAACGAACCAGGCTGGCACGGCGAATGCGGAGCCAGCCGGGACATGATGGCTTCGAAAGAATGGACCCGCGTCACCTGCTTTGCAAGCAACAGCAACAATCTCGATGGGAGACCGCGAATGCGGCCTCCTCCAGGGCCTCCCGACGGTTTCCCGATCGAACAGTCCGGCAATGGTTCGTCGGCAATGTCGGCCTCAAGCGCTGTCAGGAGTGGGCACGGCGCGGCTTCGGTGGACGGGAAAACGTATCGAGATCGATGGCTGCACCTTCCGGCGCGCGGCACACCTCCTCCGGATGCCGATCGCTGGCCTCGACGGCGAAGTGGATCGCCGCCGTCTCGTTGGTGAAGAGGCCGCCAACGACGCCCTTGCGGTCGGAAACGACCCACCAGCCGTGCCTATCGCGGCCAACGACGAAACGTGCGCGCGCGCGAAAACCACGCCGAATCTGCTGCGTACTGCCCATGATGGAATGATCCTCGTTGATCGGAAAAAGGCTTAACCGGCAATCCACGGAATGGCGGTCTGGATGCCATAGGCAAGGCCGAGAACGATACCGAGGCGGACGCCGATGCCGAGAAAGGCGTCGCGAACCGCGCTGTCGTTATCGTGGCGGTTCTCGATGTTGCCCTGGCCGCGTCGGCGCTGTTCGGCTTGAGCGGCAAGATGCGGCAAGCGTGACATGATCTGTCTCCTTTTTGGCATAAGGTCCCGCGCGCCGAGCTCAACGAATGAGGGGATGCTGGCAGGACGGGAATTGTTGAGGGAACTCAGCTCGCGAGCGCGATGCGGACGCCGCGGCCGATATGGGTGGAGGACGGAAGTTCGGTGAGCGGCTCGAGTGCCGCACGAATCTCGGCCGCCGTTTCCGCCGCAACCGGCGTCAATGGCAAGCGCAGTTCGGGGCTGAGGGCGCGCGCCAGATGCAGCGCATATTTGATCGGTCCCGGATTGGTCTCGCGCTCCAGTGCCACCAGCAACGGCCTTATCCGTTCATGGATGGCAAGCGCCGCCCCTGTATTGCCGGTCGTGATTGCCTGATGCATCGCCACCACCAGCCGCGGAACGACATTGGACGCCACCGATATGGTGCCGTGTCCGCCGCAAAGATTGAACGGCAGCGCCGTCTGGTCATGGCCGGAAAGCGGACGAAGGCGGTTTTTCAGCTCAGCCGACATCGAAAGAAGCCAGCCGATGTCGCCGGTCGCATCCTTGATGCCGACGATGCCGGGAAGCTCCGCCAGCCGCTCAAGCGTTCGCGGTGTCAGATCGACGCCGGTGCGGGCGGGCACGTTGTAGAGGATGACCGGCAAATCGACCGCCCTGGTGACCGCCTCGAAGTGCCGATAGAGCCCCTCCTGCGACGGCTTGCTGTAATAGGGCGCGACAATGAGCACCGCATCGGCGCCGAGCGCCTTGGCTTCCGCCGTCAGGTCGATCGTCGTCTCGGTACTGTTGGTGCCGGTTCCGGCGATAACGGGGATCTTCCGCTCGGCGACCTCGACGCAGCGCTCGATCACCATTGTCCGCTCGGTACGCGACAGCGTCGGCGCCTCGCCGGTGGTACCGCAAGCGACGATGCCGGAGATGCCGTGGCGTATCTGCCATTCGACCAGCGACATCAGACCGGCGACATCGACCTTGCCGTCGCGAAACGGTGTGACGAGCGCCGTGATCGCCCCGTCGAGGCGCAACGAGTGCATGTTCATGGAAATATCCTTCAGGTGGGAAACTGGCCGCGGTCGGTAGCCGCGATGGCAAGCTGATAGCCGCGGCAGGAACGCAGGAAGGCGCCGAGGATCGCGGCGGCCAGATCGGCATGCCGCGCCTTGAACGTGAGCCGGCCCGCGCCTGGCGGCTGATAACGCAGCGCACAGGTCCAAAGCCCGAGTTCGTTGCTGAGTGTCCTGAGGCAGAGCTTTGCCTCAGTCGTAGACGACGGGTGGATGACCGCATCGACCAGGGCATCGGCCGCCATCAGATCGCGGAACCGACGCGACGGCCACTCGTCCACGGCGAGACCGGGCAGTTCCCGGATGACGCGGACAGCCTCCCAGACATGGTGCTCACGTAGGCGGCGAACCGCGCTCAGCCGCAGCAGCAGCACATCCAGGGGATCTGCATTCGCCTCGACAGTAACGGGCCGCTGGCGCAACCCCGTATCGGGCAGAAGGCTCCGGACATGATGACGCAAGCTGAAATCGTGAAGAGACATGGAACTCATCCGTATTCGATGAGGGGAACCTAGCTCCATCAGGCGTCCGGATTCGATTCCGACTTCGGGCACCCGGCATAAGATTTCCGTAAAGCCTCCCGATTGATGCTGTCCAAGGCATTCATGCGCGGCTAGATTGACACTCGAAGGGACAGAAAACCCCGCGAAATGCAGGCACGCGGCGTCGAAATAATCTGACGCAAAAGATGACGTGCACGCAATTTTGCGCTAGGTAGCCCCTTCTGTGGCGATAAGGATCGCCATATTTCGCGCAATGCCCTGTCCGTGAAGGAACATGCCCATGCCTGCCTATCGCTCACGTACCACCACCCACGGCCGTAACATGGCCGGCGCCCGCGGCCTCTGGCGCGCGACGGGCATGAAGGACAGCGATTTTGGCAAGCCGATTATTGCAGTGGTGAACTCTTTCACCCAGTTCGTGCCGGGCCACGTGCACCTCAAGGATCTCGGCCAGCTCGTCGCTCGCGAGATCGAGGCGGCCGGCGGCGTCGCCAAGGAATTCAACACCATCGCCGTCGACGACGGCATCGCCATGGGCCATGACGGCATGCTCTATTCGCTGCCGTCGCGCGAGATCATCGCCGACTCGGTCGAGTACATGGTCAATGCCCACTGCGCCGACGCCATGGTTTGCATCTCGAACTGCGACAAGATCACGCCCGGCATGCTGATGGCGGCGCTCCGTCTCAATATCCCCGCTGTCTTCGTCTCCGGCGGCCCGATGGAAGCCGGCAAGGTCGTGCTGCACGGCAAGACGCATGCGCTCGATCTGGTCGACGCCATGGTCGCCGCCGCCGACGACAATGTTTCCGACGAGGACGTCAAGGTCATCGAGCGCTCCGCCTGCCCGACCTGCGGTTCCTGCTCCGGCATGTTCACCGCCAATTCGATGAACTGTCTGACCGAGGCCCTCGGCCTGTCGCTGCCCGGCAACGGCTCGACGCTCGCGACCCACGCCGACCGCAAGCGCCTCTTCGTCGAGGCCGGCCATCTGGTCGTCGATATTGCCCGCCGCTACTACGAGCAGGAGGACGAGAGCGTCCTGCCGCGCAACGTCGCCTCCAAAAAGGCTTTCGAAAACGCCATGGCGCTCGACATCGCCATGGGCGGTTCGACCAACACCGTGCTGCACATTCTCGCCGCCGCCCATGAGGGCGAAGTCGATTTCACCATGGCGGACATCGACCGGCTGTCGCGCAAGGTTCCGTGCCTGTCAAAGGTGGCGCCTGCGAAAAGCGACGTGCACATGGAAGACGTGCACCGCGCCGGCGGTATCATGTCGATCCTCGGCGAACTCGAGAAAGGCGGCCTCATCAACCGCGATTGCCCGACCGTCCACAGCGCCACAATCGGCGACGCCATCGACCGATGGGACATCACCCGCACATCGAGCGAAACGGTGCGCAACTTCTTCCGCGCGGCGCCGGGCGGCATCCCGACGCAAGTTGCCTTCAGCCAGGAGGCGCGCTGGGACGAGCTCGACACCGACCGCGAAAAGGGCGTCATCCGCTCGGTCGAACATCCCTTCTCCAAGGATGGCGGCCTCGCTGTGCTTAAGGGCAACATCGCCATCGACGGCTGCATCGTGAAGACCGCCGGCGTCGACGAGAGCATCCTGAAGTTCTCCGGCCCGGCCCGCGTGTTCGAAAGCCAGGATGCATCGGTCAAGGCGATCCTCGGCAACGAGATCAAGGCCGGCGACGTGGTCGTCATCCGCTACGAAGGCCCGAAGGGTGGCCCGGGCATGCAGGAAATGCTCTATCCGACGAGCTACCTGAAGTCGAAGGGCCTCGGCAAAGCTTGCGCGCTGATCACCGACGGCCGCTTCTCCGGCGGCACCTCCGGCCTCTCGATCGGCCACGTTTCTCCAGAAGCGGCCAATGGCGGCACGATCGGTCTCGTGCGCGAAGGCGACATGATCGATATCGACATCCCGAACCGCACGATCAGCCTGCGTGTCGACGAGGCGGAGCTTGCGAGCCGGCGCGCCGAACAGGACGCCAAGGGCTGGAAACCGGCCGAACAGCGCAAGCGCAAGGTGACGACGGCGCTCAAGGCCTATGCCGCCTTCGCCACCTCGGCCGACCGCGGAGCAGTGCGCGACCTCGGCGACCGCTGAGACGAAAAAAACAGAAGCAGTCCGAAGGCTCCCGAAATTCGGGGGCCTTTTTTCTTTTGGCCGGATGTCAGGCTCTGGCCCGTTCCGCACCGCTGCCTTCTTTGCCCGGCCGCGTGCATCTGTTATTTTAGGCTACCCTAAGATTAAAACAGGTGGGTCATGGCGAACGCATCCGAACTGCTCGGCACCTGGAAGATGCTCTCCTGGAAACGCAAGGTTGTCGCCACCGGCGAAACCAGCGATGCCATGGGCGCCGATCCTATCGGCTACCTCTCCTACTATCCCGACGGCCGCGTCAGCGCCGTCGTGGTGAGGCGCGATCGCCCCGCATTGAAGGGCGCCGTACCGACGAACGACGAAAAGGCGGCGCTGTTCGATTCGATGCTCGCCTACGCCGGATCCTACAGGCTTGAGGACGGCCGGGTCATCCACCAGCTGGATGCCAGCTGGAACCCGGCCTGGGGCATGTCCGATCTGATCCGCCCCTTCTACGTGGAAGGCGACAGGCTGGTGATCTACGGCGCACCAGCCATCGACCCCCGGACTGGCGAAGAGGTCACATACAATCTCGAGTTTCGTCGGATGTGACCAGCCGCCATTGCCAGACGTCAGAGATGACGCGTCTCGGCCGGCGCGTGGAACCAGTTGTTGTTGCGTCCGTCCATATATTGCACCGGCGCCTCGGCGAGCACCGCCGGATCGAGGTCGTCGAGGCAGGCGACGTTGACCGAATAATAGGCACCGCCGATCTCCTCGATGTAGCCGTGGCCGAAGGCCGCGACGCCACAGGTCTTGCAGAAACGGTGATGCACGCTGTTGCTGCTAAACTGGTAGTCGGCGATGTTGGCTTCGTCACACTGCAAGCGGAAACCGTCGGGCTTTACGATTGCCCCCCAATAGCGCCGCTTCCAGCAGATCGAGCAATTGCATTTGCCGGTGCCGGCATCGAGGTCGACATCGGCCTCATAGCGGATATTTCCGCAATGGCAGCTTCCCTTATAGGTCAGTTTCATAACCGTCACTCCTGCTTTCCGGGCCCAGGCAGACCCCACTTTGCCGCCCACCAATTTGACAACACGCTGTCAGATGACAGCTTATGCAATTCGTTTGCCACATTGACAATATGCTGTCAACTGAAAGCAATTGTTCGGTGCGCCCGTCAGAGATGGCGAACCTCGACAGGTCTTTCATCCCATCGGTCGTTTCGGCCATCCAGATAATCCACCGACACGATCGACATCATCCAGGGTGGCGACATTGATACAGAAGGAGCAATTGCACTTGGTCGTCCCGGCATCGAGATCGAAAGCCGCCTCCTATCGCACCTTGCCGCAATGGTAGTTGCCCTTGTAAGTCCTCTTCGCCATGCTCTCTTCTCCCTTGCTGAAAGGACTTGCTGAAACCAACTCAGCATGACAACATAATGTCATGCAAAAAAATTTCACACAACGGGTGGCACTGTCAACATGAAAGACCCTGAACGCACGCACGCCGGCGACGCCTTTGCGGAATTTGCGATAACCGCGTTGCGGCTTGCCGGTCCGCTGACGCAGGCCGGCGACGCACTTGCCAAACCTTCCGGACAGACGAGCGCCCGCTGGCAGGTACTGGCAGCAGCAAACCACGCCCCCATGTCGGTCGCCGATGCCGCGCGCGCCCTCGGCCTCGCGCGCCAGGGCGTGCAGCGCATCGCCGACCTGTTGGAAGCCGAAGGCCTGATCGCCTACAGAGACAATCCGACCCACCAAAGGGCAAAACTCATGGTCCTGACGGCGGCCGGCGAAACGGCGCTGCGCGAAATCAAAGTGCGGCAGGCGGCCTGGGCCGACAGGCTCGGTGCCGAATTGGGTGAAAGACGCCTGCGACAGGCCTCGGCCTTGATGGCGGAGATCATCGAAGTCCTCAAGGAACGATCCTCACCGGAAGATCCCGCGCCCTAGAGCATCCCGCTCTCAAGTGGAATCACTGGAGGCGGAAAGATGCTCTAGATTCAAAGTGCTAGAGCGTCCTTTGTGCGTTCACTAACGCACGGCGCTCTAAGCAACCGCCGTTCAAGCCAGTGTCAGGAGATCCGCGCGCAGGCGGTCCGGTCCACCTTCGCCAAGCACCGGATCGAGCGCCTCATGCAATGCCTTCCAGATGGGTATGGCACGCGCCAACAGCGCTGCGCCCTCCTGCGTCAGTCGCAGCCGCCGCGACCTTCGGTCCTCCGGATCTGGAAAGATCTCGATCAGGCCCCGCCGTTCCAAGGGCTTCAGCGCCGCAGTCAGCGTCGTTCGGTCCATGGCGAGCAGCGACGCAACCGATCCCATGTTCGGAGGCGCCGGACGATTGAGCGACATCAGCAGGGAGAACTGCCCGTTGGTGATATCGAGGGACCGCAGCGCCTCATCGAACCGGCGGGCTATGGCACGCGCGGCACGCTGCACATGCAGGCAGAGGCAGGTATCCTTCACATGCAGGGTGGTCTCGAATGGAATTAAAGGCATCTTTGACATGGCTGATTAATGTTGATATCAACGTAATTAGTCAAGTGCAACGTTGGAAGGAGGAACGGGCATGAGACAGGACCACGCAGTCGTATCGCCTCAGGAGTGGTTGGAAGCGCGCAAAGCACTGCTCGCGCTGGAAAAGGAACACACCCACGCACGCGACAAGGTCAATGCCGCCCGGCTGGCTCTGCCCTGGGTGAAAATGGAAAAGACCTACGTTTTCAACACGGTGATCGGGCGCAAGTCGCTGTCCGAACTGTTCGACGGTCGCAGTCAGCTCATTGTCTACCATTTCATGTTCGGCCCCACCTGGGAGGCCGGCTGCCCCGGCTGCTCCTTCCTGGTCGACCACTTCGCCGGCATGCTGCCACACCTCAACCACCACGACGTGACGCTGATCGCCGCATCGAATGCGCCGCTGGCGAAGATCGAAGCCTACAGGAAGCGCATGGATTGGCACTTCCCCTGGGTCTCTGCGGAGGGCAACGGCTTCAACCATGATTACCACGTCGCCTTTTCTCCTGACGAACTGGCAAGCGGCAAGGTCGCCTACAATTTCACCGAGATCGAAAGCGCCAACGCGCATGAGGAACTGCCAGGACTGAGCGCCTTCCAGAAAGGCGAGGACGGCGCGATCTATCACACCTATTCGTCCTATGCCCGCGGTCTTGAGGAACTGGTCGGCACGCTGATGCTGCTCGACCGCGCGCCGAAGGGCCGCAACGAAGACCACACCATGAGCTTCGTCCGCCGCCACGACGAGTACGAAAAGGTGCGCGGGCGCAAGGCAGGCTGATCCTCCTCGTCCTTCGCGGGCGGAACCTTTCGCCTGCGAAATCGTTTCCAGAACGCTCGCGTGCCGGGCCGATGACCTGCGCCCGGACCAAGAAGGAAATTCCGTGAAAGCAGAACCGGAAGAAGCGCATCGCTGGCTCGAACAAATGCTGGGCGACTGGCAGGTTCGCACGGCCGGATCCGATGGCGAGCCCGACGGGAGCGGCCCCTGGACCGAACACGTTCGCTCGCTTCATGGCCTTTGGATCGTCTGCGAAGGTCAGGGAACGATGCCGGGCGGCAGCTTCGGCGAAACGCTCATGACGCTCGGCTACAATCCCGAGACGAAACGCTACATCGGTACCTGGGTCGGCTCCATGCTGACCCATATGTGGGTCTATGACGGCGAACTGGATGCGGAAGGCAGATCCCTGTCTCTCTACTGCGATGGACCGGATTTCGAAAACCCCGGCAGAACCGCGCGGTACCGGGACGTCATAACGCTCCTCGATCACTCCCGGCGCTTGCTGACGGCGCAAGTGCAGGCGCCGGACGGAAGCTGGAAAGACATGATGACGGCGGAATACCTGCGCCGGGATTGACCGCGGGACGAGCGACCGTGCCCGGTTCCCGGCCGCGTCCCGCTTCAACCCGCTCCGACGTCGGCCCATTCGAACATGCAACCAAGCGGCACGAAATGCGCCGCGCCAAGCAAACTGGAGGAAGGCAATGGCAGATCACGGCAAATTTGTTTGGTATGAACTGATGACGACGGACATGGCCGCGGCGGAGACCTTCTATAAGGACGTCGTCGGCTGGAATGCCCGCGATTCCGGCATGCCCGGCATGAGCTACACGCTGTTCAATATCGGCGAGCTGCCGGTTGCCGGATTGATGACGATGCCGGAAGGTGCGCTCGAAATGAAGGTACCACCCGCCTGGCTCGGTTATGTCGGTGTCGATGATGTCGATGCGACCGCCGCCAAGATCGCTGCCAAGGGTGGCAAGGTTCATCGGGCGCCGGATGATATCCCGGGCATTGGGCGCTTTGCCGTCGTCACCGACCCGCACGGCGCCGTGTTCGCGATCTTCAAGGGAACGGGCGATCCGCCGCCGGTCACCGATCCGATGGCGCCCGGTCTCGTCGGCTGGCACGAACTCGCGTCCGGCGACCTCGACACCGCCTTCCCCTTCTACGCCGAGCTCTTCGGCTGGACGAAGGACCAGGGCATGGACATGGGCGAGATGGGCACCTACCAGATCTTTGCCCATGGCGCCGCCCCGATCGGCGGGATGATGACCAAGCCGAAGGAAGTGCCCGCGCCCTACTGGCTCTACTACATCAACGTGCCTGCGCTCGACGCATCGATCGAGCGTATCAAGGCCGGTGGCGGCAAGGTCGTGCTCGAGCCGATGGAGGTGCCCGGCGGCGCCTGGATCGTCCAGGCGCTCGACCCGCAAGGCGCCCTTTTCGCGCTGGTCGCGCCGAAGCGCTGAACGGTCGCGTCAACCGACAAGCACGCGCATGAGACAGGGCCCGCCTCCCATCAGGAGGCGGGCCTCTTTTCTATCCGATGGGCGCTGTGCGGTGACGGAATGCAAGCCGCTGCCCTGCACCACGCGCATCCCTCGGTTGCGGCGCGACCCCTAGTATTTCAGGGTATTTCAAGGTTATTTAACACCTTATACGATAACAGGGGCAACGAGCACACTGATTTCGGATGGGTTTCTTGTCACACGACAAGAATTGTCGCGACAGCCCAAGCGATGAGCGGCGACATGAGTGGAGCAACTTCGCGTAAATGAAGAACAAAGGCGGCAGCTATACGCCCCCGGAAACGGGCGTTGCAGAAGCGCGCACGGCGAAGGCGCTGCGCCGCAAGCTCCAATGGCTGCTCGCCATCGTCGTTGCCTGCACCGGCGTGCTCGCCACCGAGATCATCGCCGCCTCCTATAGCGATTTCGTCATCGCTCGCCGCAACCTGACCGAAGTCATGGCCTTCTGCCGCGTGCTCGACGCTGCAAACTACCTCTCGGCCGAGCGCGGCCCGTCCAATGGCGTGCTCGGCATCGGCGTGGCACCCGGTTCGCCGGTCCAGGCCCGGCTTGCCGAGTTTCGTACCCGCAGCGACGCGGCGCTCGCCAAGCTCACCGAGGACATCGACGGTGCCAGCCGCACCGAACCTGCCGGCGCCCTCTCGCCCATTCTGGTCGAAGTTCGCCGCCGCCTGATGCTGGCGCGCGCCGAGATCGACCGCATTGCCGCGCTTCCGCCCGAACAGCGGGACCTGACGGAGATCCAGGCGACGATCGAGGCAATGTTCGGCGTCATCGACGCGCTTCGCCCGGCGATCGACTGGAACATCCAACGCCTGACCAACACCGACGCGAACCTTGCCGGCATCGCACTTGCGGCACAGATGCTCGCCAATCTGCGCGAGGACGGCGGTCGCCTCGGCTCGCAGGTCATGGCCCCGGTTGCTGTCGGCCAGCCGCTCGAAGCAAAGAACATCGCCGATAGCGAGCGCACACGCGGCAGGCTGCAGGAAATCTGGTCCATCGTCGGCAAGCCCGGCGCCCTTCCCGGTCTGAAACCGGCCAATATCGCAGATCTCGCCAGGATCGACCGCGAATTCTTCGGCGAAGGATTTGCGATCATCGACAGCATCGTCGCCATCGGCAGACAATCGGGCGCCTATCCAATGACCGCCGAGCAATTGACCGACCGCTTCGTCCCGAAGATGAAGCCGCTCGAGGATCTTCGCCGTGCCTTCATGGATGCGACCGTCGCGCGGCTTGCGGCAAACAAGACGAGGGCCTCGGTCAAGCTAGCGGTCGCCAGCCTTGCGACCTTCGCCCTGTTCCTGGTCTTGCTGGTTTTGATGCGCCGCGCCCGCTCGCTGGTCTTCGAACCGCTGCTCATCGCACGCCACAGCATCATCGAGCTCGCCAACGACCGGCCGATCGCCCGCCTTCAGGGCAAGGGCGGTGAAGGCGAGATGGGGCGCCTGTTCGACGCGATCGACGTGCTGCGCAAACGCCTCGACGAACGCGCGCTGTTGATGCAGCACCTTGAACATCAGGCTGAAACCGATGAGCTGACCGGCCTGCTCAACCGCCGGGCGCTGGAGCTCATCGGCGGCGCGGAAGACACGGCCGACAGCAGCCAGGACGCCTGCCTGATCCTGATGGACATCGACCATTTCAAGCAGATCAACGATACCCACGGCCATCTGGTCGGCGACATCGTGATCAAGGAAATCGCCCGCGTCATCCGCAACTCCGTGCGCAACTCCGATCTCGTCGCCCGTTTCGGCGGCGAGGAGTTCGCGGTCATCACGCCCGGCGACAACATCGAGTCGGCCCTTGCGCTGGCGGAGCGGATCCGGGCCAACCTTGCGCGCGAGCCGATCGTCGTTGCGGATGGACAGCAACTGAAGGTCACCGCCAGCTTCGGCGTGGCGGAGGGCCGAACCGCAAACGGCGGCTGGAAGCACCTGATCGAGTGCGCCGACACGGAGCTCTATCGCGCCAAATCCGAAGGCCGCAACCGCGTCTGCGGCCACCCGGCAGAGGCGACCCTTTCCCACTTCACAAAGACGAAATCCGCGCGCGCGTAGCCAGAAAATCGAGCACGACCCGCACACGCGACGGCAAGGCTCCGCCTTGGCCGAGAAACACGGCATGAAAAGTCTCGATATCACCGGGATTGAGATGCTCGACCAGCGGCAGCAGCCGGCCGGCCTGGATATCTTCCCTGACCGTGAAGGTCGGAAGCCGGGCAAGGCCCACACCCGCAAGCGCAAGCTGGCGCAAGCCCTCGCCATCGCTGACCCGCACCCGTTCCGTCGGCGGCAGAACGATCTGCTCTTCATTCGACAGCAACGGCCAGCCATCGAACGCCCGTGCGTAGCTATGGCTCAGCCGGTTGTGCACCTCGATATCCTCGATGGTCTGAGGCACGCCAAAACGATCGAGATAGGATGGGGCACCGACGATCGTCATCGATGTGGTGCCGAGCTTGCGTGCGATCAGGCTCGATGTCTTGAGCGGTCCGGCGCGCACGGCGATATCGACCCGCTCCGCCATCAGGTCGACCACGGCATCGGTCTGCAGGATATCGAGGGAGACCGACGGAAACGCCGCCAGGAATTCGGGCAGCACCGGCATCAACGCATGCGTCGCATAGGACGCGCTGACATTGAGGCGCACCCGGCCCTCCGGCGTTTCGCCGGCGCCCGCCGAGCGCTCCGCTTCATCAATGTCGGCGAGGATGCGTACGACCCGCTCATAGAAGACGCAGCCTTCCGCCGTCAGTTGCAGCCGCCGCGTCGACCGGTTGACGAGCCGGACGCCAAGCCTTTCCTCCAGTCGCTGGACGAGTTTGCTGACAGCCGAGGGCGTCATGCAGCAGACCTTTGCCGCAGCCGAGAAGCCGCCAAGCTCCACCACCTTGGCAAAAACCGCCATCTCCCCCGAACGATTGATCGTCAAGCGCGACATGTGACTTCAACTCACAAATGATGTTCCTTCATGAGGTCTACATCGCAAATGAACCCAACACCACCTTCTCCTTGAAGCGAGCATCGACGGCCGGTGTCTCGCGCGAACAAAGCCAACGAGGAGATTGAAGACATGGAATACAGACGGCTTGGATCATCGGGACTGAAGGTGCCGGCCCTGAGCTTCGGCGCAGGGACCTTCGGCGGCAAGGGGCCGCTTTTCAGCGCCTGGGGCAACAGCGACGCAGCCGAAGCGCGACGACTGATCGACATTTCGCTCGAAGCCGGCGTCAACCTCTTCGACACGGCCGACGTCTACTCGGACGGCGCCTCCGAGAGCGTGCTCGGCGCCGCGATCAAGGGACGGCGCGATGCCGTGCTGATTTCGACCAAGATCGCGCTGCCAATGGGCGATGGGCCGAATAATGCCGGCACGTCGCGAGCGCGCCTGATCAAAGGCGTCGACGACGCCCTCAAGCGGCTCGGCACCGATTACATCGACCTCCTGCAACTGCACGCCTTCGACGCCGGCACGCCGGTCGAAGAGGTGCTATCGACTCTCGACAACCTCGTTGCCGCCGGCAAGCTACGCTACGTCGGCGCCTCCAACTTCGCCGGCTGGCAGCTTATGAAGTCGTTGGCCGCCTCTGAGAAGCACGGCCTCGTGCGCCATGTCGCCCACCAGGTCTACTATTCGCTCGTCGGCCGCGACTACGAGTGGGAACTGATGCCGCTTGCGGCCGACCAGGGCGTCGGCGCGCTCGTCTGGAGCCCGCTCGGCTGGGGCCGCCTCACCGGCAAGATCCGCCGCGGCCAGCCCTGGCCGGAAGGCAGCCGCCTGCACGACACCGCGGCCTTCGGCCCGCCGGTTGATGACGAGAAGCTCTACGACGTCGTCGACGTGCTCGACCAGTTGACCGAAGAGACCGGCAAGACGGTTCCGCAGATCGCCATCAACTGGCTCCTGCGGCGCCCGACCGTTTCGAGCGTCATCATCGGCGCCCGCAACGAGGAGCAGCTCCGCCAGAACCTCGGTGCAGTCGGCTGGTCGCTGTCGCCGGAACAGATCGCCCGACTCGATGAAGCGAGCAAGACGACGCCGGCCTATCCCTACTTCCCCTATTACCGCCAGGAAGGGTTTGCACGCATCAACCCGCCGCTCGTCTAACCGCAATGGAGCCAGTCTTTCGCACGCCTGAACGGGCGTGCGAAAGCGCTGCAGCGCCTTGATTTTCCTCAGCCACTTTCGCGCTTGCTTTCTTACTTTGCATTGCACAAACTTCCCGGAGATGGGGGCGCAAGACCTACCACGAAGGGGATCAAATTCGGCATGTCGATCAAGGCCAGTATCTATCACCTGACCCACTACACCTATGACCGTCCCGTAAGGCTGTCGCCGCAGATCATCCGGCTGAAGCCTGCGGCTCATTCCAAGACGAAGGTCATCAGCCACTCGCTGAAGGTTTCGCCCGCCAATCATTTCGTCAACCTGCAGCAGGATCCCTACGGCAACTACCTTGCCCGCTTCGTCTTTCCCGATCCGGTCAGCGAGTTGAAGATCGAGGTCGATCTCGTCGCCGACATGACCGTCTACAATCCTTTCGACTTTTTCGTCGAAGAAGAGGCGGAACACTGGCCCTTCCCCTATCCTGCAGATCTCAGCGATGATCTTGAGATCTATATGACGCCGGAACCGGTCGGGCCGGCGCTTGGCGCTTTCCTCGCGACAGTCGACCGCGCGCGGCAACGCACGATCGATATGGTGGTCGGGCTCAATGCGCGCCTGCAGCAGGAGATCGGCTACGTCATCCGCATGGAGCCCGGGGTCCAGACGCCGGAGGACACCTTGACGTCGGCCCGCGGTTCCTGTCGCGATTCGAGCTGGCTGCTGGTCCAGATCCTGCGCAATCTCGGCTTCGCCGCCCGTTTCGTCTCTGGCTATCTCATCCAGCTCACGCCCGATCTCAAGGCGCTCGACGGCCCCTCGGGCACCGACCACGACTTTACCGACCTGCATGCCTGGGCCGAGGTCTACCTGCCCGGCGCCGGCTGGGTCGGGCTCGACCCCACCTCGGGCCTCTTGACCGGCGAAAGCCACATTCCGCTTGCCGCAACGCCCCATTATCGCAACGCCGCGCCGATCTCCGGCGGCTTCTTCGGCGATCCCGACACCCGAACCGATTTCGCCTTCGACATGAAGGTGACACGTGTCGCGGAACATCCGCGCATCACCAAGCCGTTCTCCGACGAAAGCTGGGAAGCCTTGAACGCGCTCGGTGAACAGGTCGATCGCGTGCTCCAGGAAAACGACATACGGCTGACGATGGGCGGCGAGCCGACCTTCGTTTCGATCGACGACTTCGAGTCCGAGGAGTGGAACACTGACGCGGTCGGCCCGACCAAGCGCGAGAAGGCGGACGCGTTGATCCGCCGCCTGCGCGAACGCTTCGCGCCCGGCGGTTTCCTGCACTATGGCCAGGGCAAGTGGTATCCCGGCGAAAGCCTGCCGCGCTGGACCTTCTCGCTCTACTGGCGCAAGGACGGCGTGCCGATCTGGCGCCGCCCCGACCTCATCGCCGAGGAGGCAGGCCACCACGACGTCACCGCGAAGGACGCCGAACGTCTGTTGCATCTGATGGCAGGCGAATTGAGCGTGCCGACCGAGATGGTCCAACCGGCCTTCGAAGATCCCGCCGACTGGCTGCTGAAGGAGGCAAACCTCCCCGAGAACGTCGATCCCTCCAATTCCAAGCTGAAGGACCCCGAAGAGCGCAGCCGCATGGCCCGCGTCTTCGAACGCGGCCTGACGGCACCGACCGGCTACGTGCTGCCTGTGCAGGCCTGGAATGCGCGTGCCACTGGCGTGCGGTGGATGAGCGAGAAATGGCAGACGCGCCGCGGCCGCATCTTCCTCGTTCCCGGCGACAGCCCCGTCGGTTATCGCCTGCCGCTCGGCGCCTTGCCCTATGTCGCGCCCTCCGCCTATCCCTATATCCATCCGGTCGACCCGACCGTTCCCCGGAACGATCTGCCTGATTTCGCCGAAAGCAGCGCCCGCCCGCAGCATTCCCGCTTTCAAGCCGCGGAAGTACCGGAAAGCCCGCAGGCACAGCCACGCGACGAAATAGCCGGGCTGGTGCGCACCGCCATCAGCGTCGAGCCGCGCGACGGCAGGCTCTGCGTCTTCATGCCGCCGATGGCCAGCGTCGAGGAATATCTCGACCTCATCGCGTCCGCGGAACGCGCTGCAGCCGCGATCGGACTGCCCGTGCACATCGAGGGCTATGCGCCGCCTCAGGACGAGCGCATCAACGTCATCCGCGTTGCGCCGGATCCGGGCGTGATCGAGGTCAACATCCATCCGGCTGCCAGCTGGCAGGATTGCGTCGACATCACCACGGCGGTCTACGAAGAGGCGCGGCGGAGCCGGCTTGGCGCCGACAAGTTCATGATCGACGGGCGCCACACCGGTACCGGCGGCGGCAACCATGTGGTCGTGGGCGGCGCCAATCCCAATGACAGCCCGTTCCTGCGTCGTCCGGATCTTCTGAAGAGCGTCGTCCTGCACTGGCAGCGCCACCCGTCGCTTTCCTATCTGTTCTCCGGCCTGTTCATCGGCCCGACGTCGCAGGCGCCGCGCATCGACGAGGCCCGGCACGATCAGCTCTATGAGCTTGAAATCGCGCTTGCCCAGGTGCCGATGCCGGGTTCGGCGACCCCACCACCCCTGCCCTGGCTGATCGATCGGCTGTTCCGCAATCTGCTCGTCGATGTCACCGGCAACACCCACCGTGCCGAGATCTGCATCGACAAGCTGTTCTCGCCGGATGGTCCGACCGGGCGTCTCGGCCTCGTCGAGTTCCGCGGCTTCGAGATGCCGCCGAACGCCCGCATGTCGCTTGCTCAGCAACTGCTGGTGCGCGCGCTCATCGCCCGCTTCTGGAAACACCCTGTTGATGGCCGCTTCGTGCGCTGGGGGACGACGCTGCATGATCGCTTCATGCTGCCGCACCATGTCTGGCAGGATTTTCTCGAAGTGCTGGCCGATCTTCGCGCCCACGGCTTCGATTTGAAGCCCGAATGGTTCGAGGCCCAGCTCGAGTTCCGTTTCCCCTTCTGCGGCGAGGTCGAATACCAGGACGCCAGGCTCGAAATCCGTCAGGCGCTCGAACCCTGGCACGTGATGGGCGAACAGGGCGCGATCGGCGGCACAGTGCGCTATGTCGATAGCTCGGTCGAGCGCCTCCAGGTCAAGCTCGATACCGCCAACCCCGAGCGTTACGCGGTCGCCTGCAACGGCCGGCCCGTGCCGCTGACGCGCACCGGCTCCAACGGCTCGGCTGTTGCCGGCGTCCGCTACAAGGCCTGGCAGCCGGCCTCGGGCCTGCACCCGGTCCTGCCGGTCAACACTCCCCTTACATTCGATATCTATGATACATGGTCGAATCGGGCGATTGGCGGATGCATCTACCACGTCGCCCATCCGGGTGGGCGCAGCTACGACACGTTTCCGGTCAACGGCAACGAGGCGGAGGCTCGGCGCCTGTCGCGGTTCGAGCCCTGGGGTCATACGCCAGGAGGATATCCGCTTCACCCGGAAAGCCCGTCGATGGAATTCCCGATGACGCTTGATCTCAGGCGTCCGCCAGGAGCGTAAATGGCGAAAAAGCAAACAGCCGCCGAGAGCCATCGGGGCACCGAGGACGATCCGGTGTTCGGTTACCGCGCCCTTCCTGATATCGCCGACGAGATGCTCGACCGGGAGGGCAATGTCCGCCCCGTCTGGCAGCGGCTACTCGCGACCCTGGGGCGGCTCGACGAAACGGAACTTGCCAACCGCTTCGCCCGCGCCGACCGCTACCTGCGCGATGCTGGCGTCTTCTACCGTGTCTACGGTGCCAAGGAGGCCTCTGACCGGAACTGGCCGCTGTCGCATATCCCCGTCCTGATAGACGAGAAGGAATGGGCAACGGTTTCACAAGGGCTCGTGCAGCGTGCCGAACTCCTGGAGAAGGTGGTCGCCGATGTCTACGGCGAGAACCGGCTGGTGCGCGAGGGCCTCCTGCCGCCGGCACTGGTCGCCTCAAACCCGGAGTTCCTGCGGCCGCTCGTCGGCGTGAAGCCGGCCGATGGTCATTTCCTGCATTTCGTATCCTTCGAGATCGGCCGCGGCCCCGACGGCAATTGGTGGGTGCTTTCGGACCGCACGGAAGCGCCCTCCGGCGCCGGCTTCGCATTGGAGAACCGGGTCGCGACCACGCGCGCCTTTTCCAATCTCTACGCGGAATCTCATGTCCACCGACTGGCGGGCTTCTTCGGTGAGTTCCGAGACGCGCTTCAGAGCCGCAAGCTGCATCCGGATGACCGCATCGCCGTGCTTTCGCCCGGCATCGCCAACGAGACCTATTTCGAACACGCCTATATCGCCCGCTACCTGGGCTTCATGCTGCTTGAAGGTGAAGACCTGACGGTCCTGGGCGGCCGGGTGATGGTGCGAACCGTCGCCGGCCTCAAGCCGGTGGGCGTGCTCTGGCGCCGCCTTGACGCGGCCTTTGCAGATCCCCTCGAGCTCAACCAGTCCTCGCATATCGGCACACCCGGCATCGTCGAGGCGCTTCGCGCCGGCTCCGTCTCGATCGTCAACGCGCTCGGCACCGGCATCGTCGAGACACGCGCCTTCCTCGCCTTCCTGCCGGCGATCTGCCACCATTTGCTCGGCGAGGAGCAGAAGCTGCCCTCGATCGCCACCTGGTGGTGCGGACAGCCGGCCGAGCGCGAACAGGTCGCTGCCAACCTCGATCGCATGGTCATCGGCCCGGCCTATGCGACGCGCCCCTTTTTCGATGACAACGGCCAGTCGGTGCTCGGCGCCACGCTCGACGAGAAAGCCCGCGCCTCGATCGCCGATTGGCTCGGCGCCGAGGGCGGCAATCTCGTCGGCCAGGAGGTCGTCACGCTCTCGACCACCCCCGCCTGGGTTCGCGGCCGGCTGACGCCACGGCCCATGAGCCTGCGCGTCTTTGCAGCACGCACCCGTGACGGCTGGCAGATCATGCCCGGCGGTTTCGCCCGCATCGGCTCCGGCGACGATGTCGCGGCAATCGCCATGCAGGCAGGCGGCACTGCCGCCGACGTCTGGATCGTCAGCGACCGGCCGGTGGAACGCACGACACTGCTTCCGGCTGAGGAAAGCTTTACCCGCAACATGCCGGGAAGCCTGCCGAGCCGCGCAGCCGACAATCTCTTCTGGCTCGGCCGCTACATCGAGCGTTCGGAAGGGGCGCTGCGCATCCTGCGCGCCTGGCACGGCCGCTTCGCCGAAACCGCCGATCCGGACCTGCCGCTCCTGAGGGATGTCAGCGACTATCTCGGCGCGCTGGACATCGACACGCGCCAGGCGGTGCCCGACAGTCTGCTTGCCAACATCTCCAGCGCCCTTTTCAGCGCCGGCAACATCCGCGACCGGTTCTCCCCGGACGGATGGTTGGCGCTCAACGACCTGTCGCAGACGGCGCGCAAGTTTCACGCGACGGTGCAGGCCGGCGACGATGCGACCCGCGCGATGACGGTGCTGCTCCGCAAGCTCGCCGGCTTTGCCGGTCTCGTGCATGAAAACATGTACCGTTTCACCGGGTGGCGCTTTCTGTCGATCGGCCGATACCTGGAGCGCGGCCTTCACATGACGCGGCTGCTCGGCCATATGTCGGGCCCGGATGCGCCCGACGGCGCCTATGACATGCTGCTCGAGATCGGCGACAGCGTCATGACCCACCGCCGGCGCTACAATGTCAGCACCGCCGCCTTGACCGTGACCGATCTTTTGGCGCTCGACCCGCTCAACCCGCGCTCGGTGCTCTACCAGTTGAACGAGATCAAGACCGAGGTGGAACTGCTGCCGAACGCCTTCGTCAACGGGCAGATGTCACCCTTCTACCGCGAGGCGATGCGCCTGCATTCGGGCCTCGCGGTGATGACGCCGGAAGCGATGAACCTGGGTGTCTACAATCGCCTGGAGCGGGATCTCGAAAGCCTGTCCGATCTGCTCGCGCGAACCTATCTCGGCTAGCGGGCGAAGGGACGGACATGCTCTACGATATCAGCCTGAAGATCACCTATGACTATGAAGTACCGGTTTCCGGCGGGCGCCATCTCGTGCGCGTGATGCCGGCGACGCTCCCCGGTCGCCAACGGCTCATCGTCGGTTCGCTGAGCTGCCAGCCAATGCCGGCCGAGCGCGCCGAAAGCATCGACTTCTTCGCCAACCCGTTCACCTCGATCCTGTTTCGGTCCTCTCACGACGACCTGACGATCCGCATGCAAGCGCGGGTACAAGTAGAGTCGCAGCTTTTGACCGCGGATTTTTCGCCTGACCTCGCCGGCCTGCCGGCCGAGCTCTCCGCTTGCTGGTCCGTCGACGCCGACGCACCGCACCACTTCACGGGACCAAGCCCGCTCCTGCCGGAAGCACCTGACATTGCCGCCTATGCGCGGGCAATCGTCACGGACACCATGACGGTCCGACAGATCGCCGCGGCAGTTTGCGAGCGCATCCACCACGATTTCACCTATGACGGCGAGGCCACGACGGTGAACACGACGCCGGGCGAGGCGTTCAAACTGAAGCGCGGCGTCTGCCAGGATTTCGCCCATGTAATGATCGTGGCGCTGCGAAGCCTCGGCATCCCCGCCGGCTATGTCAGCGGCTTCCTGCGGACAATCCCTCCACCCGGCAAGGAACGCCTCGAGGGTGCCGACGCCATGCACGCCTGGGTGCGGATCTGGTGCGGTACCACAGGCGGCTGGCTCGAACTCGACCCGACCAACAATATTCCGGCAGGAACCGACCATATCGTCGTCGGTCACGGGCGCGACTATGGCGACGTTGCGCCCGTCATCGGGGTCCTGAAGAGCTATGGCAGCCAGACGACGAAACAGGCCGTCGACGTCATTCCCGTGCCCTGACCCGAATTGACACACCACAATTCTCATTTTCATACACGGCATATGCCGCGGAACCCGCTGTAAGCACTGGTTTTCCTGCATTCCGTTAAAATTGCAGCGATCGCCGGAACGAAATCGTAAGCCATCGACGCTATTGATGCCCGCAAGCTTGCAACGTGTTCCTTTGGGGTGTGCAAAGATGGGAAGACGATACACTGTAGGCCGGTCCTTCGTAGCGATGCTCAAGGACCGGGGTGGCAATTTCGGCATTATGGCCGCACTCGCAGCGCCATTGATATTGGCAGCCGGCGGCGTCGCCATAGATATGGCCGGCATGATGACGGCCAAGAACCAAATGCAGGATGCAGCGGATGCCGCAGCGCTTGCGGCGGCCTCTTCTCTGGTTGCGAAGGATCCACCGACGATTGCGAAGGCAAAGGAAATAGCCGCGGCCTTCCTCAAGAACCAGTCGGGCGGCACCGCCGTCGACGTTCCTGGCGGGCAGGATCCAGGCGGCACGGGATCGCTGGCCAAAACCGCTTCGGCGGAAGCGTCGACGGCCGGCCAGCCGGTCATCGACATCATTGAAAGCAGCAATGGCCCTACCGGTAGGGCCTACAACGTCACGGTCCTGAACAAGCAGACGTTCCAGTTCAACGCGATGACACGCCTGCTCGGAAAGACATCAATCAACATCGAAACCCGTGCCACCGCCGAAAGCGCGACAGAGAGCAAGAATGCGCTCTCGATGTATCTGGTGCTCGACCGCTCCGGCTCCATGGCCTGGAAGACCAATACCAAGGACACGACCAAGACGTCGTGCCCGAACTACACGGAATCGAACTGGAGCAAGTATCCGAACCTGAAGGCAAGCAACCCCTGCTACGTGACGAAGATCGACGCGCTGAAAAGCGCTGTCGGCGATTTGGTCAAGCAGCTGAACACCGCCGACCCGAACACTCTGTATGTCCGCACGGCGGCCGTCTCCTACAATTCCGCGCAGGACACGGCAGGGAACCTCGCATGGGGTACAACCGGCACCTCGACTTATGTGAACGCCCTTGTCGCAACAGGTGGCACGGCATCGGGCAACGCGTTCAAGACAGCCTACAACCGCGTTGCCGCGACGACCGAGGATGACGCCCACAAGGCTAAGAACGGCCAGGTTCCCACAAAGTACATCGTCTTCATGACCGACGGCGACAACAACAACACGAGCGACGACACGACAACCCTGACGTGGTGCGACACCGCACGAAAGAACAAAGTTCAGGTCTATACCGTCGCATTCATGGCGCCGGATCGCGGCAAGGCGTTGCTCAAGGCCTGCGCTACGACCGAAGCGAATTACTTCCAGGCGGAAGAAGCCGCCGATCTGATCGCAGCCTTCAAGGCGATCGGTGAAAAAGCCTCGGCCATGGCTACGCGCCTGACGAAATAAAACACCAAACCCGTGCCCTTCTTGCCGCCCGGTCCTGCCGGGCGGCATTTGCTTTCGGTATCGCCGGCCTGCTCCACCAACGACTTCCCACCGTTTGAGACTGTTCTAATCCATTTAAAAACATCTGTTGCAAGCGCTTCGGATCGATGCATAAATTGCCTTTATCCCCGGTCGGGTCCGGCCTGCGACCTCCCAACGCAAAAGGGTAAAGACAGTTTCATGATGAACAGGCTCTCCACCAACGACGTGCCGCAGCCCGCCCTGAGGTCGTCCGAACCCGGCCAGCTCGCCGTCGAAATCCTCGAACGCCTGAAGTATCGCATCGGCAAGGATCCGAAGGTTGCCAAGCCGCACGACTGGCTGACGGCCGCGATCCTGGTCGCCCGCGACCGCATCACCGACAAGTGGATGGATTCCACCCGCAAGACCTATGCGACCGGTGCCAAGCGCGTTTACTACCTCTCGCTCGAATTCCTCATCGGCCGCCTGATGCGCGACGCCATGACCAATATCGGCCTGATGGACGAGATGCGTGATGCGCTCGCTTCGCTCGGTGTCGATATCGATGTCGTTGCCGAACTCGAGCCGGATGCGGCGCTCGGCAATGGCGGTCTCGGCCGTCTCGCCGCCTGTTTCATGGAATCGATGGCGACCGTCGACGTGCCCGCCTATGGCTACGGCATCCGCTACATGCACGGCCTCTTCCGCCAGCAGATGGCCGATGGCTGGCAGGTGGAACTGCCGGAAACCTGGCTTGCCCACGGCAATCCCTGGGAGTTCGAGCGGCGCGAAAGCTCCTACGAAATCGGCTTCGGCGGCATCGTCGAAACCGCCAATGTCGATGAGGAAATCCAGCGTTTCGTCTGGAAGCCGGCCGAACGCGTCATCGCCACGGCCTTCGATACGCCCGCCGTCGGCTGGCGGGCAAAGCGTGTCAACACGCTTCGCCTCTGGACGGCGCAGCCGATCGACCCGATCCTGCTTGCCGCCTTCAACGCCGGCGACCACATCGGCGCGCTGCGGGAGAGCAACAAGGCGGAAAGCCTGACCCGCGTTCTCTACCCCGCCGACGCGACGCCTGCCGGCCAGGAACTGCGGCTGCGCCAGGAATATTTCTTCTCCTCCGCCTCTCTGCAGGACATCCTGCGCCGGCATCTGCAGCAATATCCGGACTTCACCTCGCTGCCGGACGCCGTCGCCATTCAGTTGAACGACACCCACCCGGCCATCTCCGTTGCCGAACTGGTGCGCCTCCTGACGGATCTGCACGGCCTCGATTTCGAGCAGGCCTGGGACATCACCCGCCGCACGATCTCCTACACCAACCACACGCTTCTGCCGGAGGCGCTCGAAAGCTGGCCGGTGCCGCTCATCGAGCGGCTGCTGCCGCGCCACATGCAGATCGTCTACGCGATCAACGCCAAGATCCTGATCGAGGCTCGCCGGCAGAAGGGCGCAACGGACGACGAGATTCGCAACATCTCGCTAATCGACGAGAGCGGCGAACGTCGCGTGCGCATGGGCAACCTTGCCTTCGTCGGTTCGCATTCGATCAATGGCGTTTCGGCACTGCATACGGAGCTGATGAAGGAAACGGTCTTTGCCAACCTGCACGGGCTTTATCCCGATCGCATCAACAACAAGACCAACGGCATCACCCCGCGCCGCTGGCTGATGCAGTGCAATCCCGGTCTTTTCGGCCTGATCCGCGACGCGATCGGCGACGAGTTCATGGACAATACCGAGGCGCTGCAGGCACTCGATGCCTTTGCGGACAAGGCGGATTTCCAGGAGCATTTCGCCGCCGTCAAGCGCGCCAACAAGGTCCGCCTCGCCCAGCTCGTTCAGAGCCGGCTCGGCATCAGGCTCGATCCGTCGGCGATGTTCGACATCCAGATCAAGCGCATCCACGAATACAAGCGCCAGCTTCTGAATATCATCGAGGCGGTGGCGCTCTACGACCAGATCCGCTCGCATCCGGAGCTCGATTGGGTCCCGCGCGTCAAGCTCTTCGCCGGCAAGGCGGCGCCCAGCTATCACAATGCCAAGCTGATCATCAAACTCGCCAACGACGTCGCTCGCGTCGTCAACAACGACCCGGCGGTGCGCGGCCTCCTGAAGATCGTCTTCGTGCCAAACTACAACGTCTCGCTCGCCGAGATCATGGTTCCGGCCGCCGACCTCTCCGAGCAGATCTCGACCGCCGGCATGGAAGCGTCCGGCACTGGCAACATGAAGTTCGCGCTGAACGGCGCGCTGACGATCGGCACGCTTGACGGCGCCAATGTCGAGATGCGCGACTGGATCGGCGAGGAAAACATCAAGATCTTCGGCATGACCGCCGAAGAGGTGACGAAGGCCCGCGCCGAGGGCCACAATCCGCGCGCCATCATCGAAGGATCGCGCGAGCTGTCGCAGGCACTGCAGGCGATCGCCTCCGGCGTCTTCTCGCCGGACGACCGCAACCGCTTCTCCGGTCTTATCGACGGCATCTACAATCACGACTGGTTCATGGTTGCGGCCGATTTCGAGGCCTATGCCAAGGCGCAGCGCGAGATCGACCAACTCTGGACGACACCGTCCGACTGGTATGCGCAAGCGATCCGCAACACCGCACGGATGGGCTGGTTCTCATCCGATCGCACCATCCGGCAATATGCCGGGGAAATCTGGAGAGCTGGATGACGCCTTCGGCCGGCAAGGACCCGGAACCCGCAGCTTCAGGTCTGCTGTCAGCGCCGGATATCGCGGCCATTCTTTCGGGCACGCACGAAGACCCCTTCGCAGTCCTCGGCGTGCACCCCGCCGGCAAGGCCGTCCTTGCCCGCTGCTTCATCCCCGATGCCGAGACCGTGACGGTGGAAACGCTCGCCGGCAAGGAACTCGGCACGCTCGAGCGACGTGACGACGCCGGTTTCTTCGAAGGGTCCGTGTCGCTGAAGAAACCCCAGCCGGTGCGCTACCGCGCCCGCAATGAGGGCGGCGAATGGATCGTCGTCGATCCCTATAGCTTCGGTCCGGTGCTCGGCCCGATGGACGACTACTACATCCGCGAAGGTTCGCACCTCCGGCTCTTTGACAAGATGGGCGCGCACCCGATCCACCATGACGGCGCCGACGGCTACCACTTCGCCGTCTGGGCACCCAATGCCAAGCGCGTTTCCGTCGTCGGCCAGTTCAACGACTGGGACGGCCGGCGACACGTCATGCGGCTGCGCACCGACACCGGCATCTGGGAAATCTTCATTCCCGGCGTCGAAGGCGGCCTCGCCTATAAATACGAGATCCTCGATCGCAACGGTACGCGGCTGCCGTTGAAAGCCGATCCTTTTGCCCGGCGCTCCGAGCTTCGCCCCAACACCGCTTCCGTGACGACGCCGGAGATTGCGCAAACCTGGGACGACGAGGCACATCGCAAGCATTGGGCAACGGTCGATGCCCGTCGCCAGCCGATCTCGATCTACGAGGTCCATGCCGGATCCTGGCAGCGCCGCGACAATGGCGAGATGCTCTCCTGGGACGAACTGGCGGACCGGCTGATTCCCTATTGCGTCGACATGGGCTTCACCCATATCGAGTTCCTGCCGATCTCCGAATTTCCCTTCGATCCGTCCTGGGGCTACCAGACGACCGGGCTCTATGCGCCCACCGCCCGCTTCGGCGAGCCGGAAGGTTTTGCCCGTTTCGTCAACGGCTGCCACAAGGTGGGCATCGGCGTCATCCTCGATTGGGTGCCGGCACATTTCCCGACCGACGAGCACGGGCTGCGCTGGTTCGACGGCACGGCACTTTACGAGCACGAGGACCCGCGCCAGGGCTTTCACCCGGACTGGAACACAGCAATCTACAATTTCGGCCGCCAGGAAGTCCTGTCGTTCCTCGTCAACAACGCGCTCTATTGGGCGGAGAAGTTCCACGTCGACGGGTTGCGCGTCGATGCGGTCGCCTCGATGCTCTACCTCGACTACTCGCGCAAGCACGGCGAGTGGGTGCCGAACGAGTATGGCGGCAACGAGAACCTCGAGGCTGTTCGCTTCCTGCAGACGCTGAACACGGAAATCTACGGATCCCATAAGGGCATCCTGACGATCGCCGAGGAATCGACCTCCTGGCCGAATGTATCGCATCCGGTCCATGCCGGGGGTCTCGGCTTCGGCTTCAAGTGGAACATGGGCTTCATGCACGACACGCTGCAATATCTGTCGCGCGAGCCGGTGCACCGCAAGTTCCACCACAATGACCTGACCTTCGGCCTGCTCTACGCCTTCAGCGAAAACTTCGTTTTGCCGCTGTCCCATGACGAAGTCGTGCACGGCAAGGGATCGCTGATCGCCAAGATGGCCGGCGACGACTGGCAGAAGTTCGCCAATCTCAGGGCCTATTACGCCTTCATGTGGGGCTATCCCGGCAAGAAGCTCCTGTTCATGGGACAGGAATTCGCGCAATGGCGCGAATGGTCCGAGGAGCGCGCGCTCGACTGGAACCTGCTCGAATATCACCTGCACGAGGGCATGCGGCGCCTCGTGCGTGACCTCAACGGCACCTACCGCGCCAAGCCCGCCCTTCATGCCCGCGATTGCGAAGGCGACGGCTTTGAGTGGCTGCTTGCCGACGACCGCGACAATTCGGTCTTTGCCTGGCTGCGCAAGGCGCCCGGTGAAAAACTCGTCGCCGTCATCACCAATTTCACGCCCGTGTACCGGGAGAGCTACGCCATCCCGCTGCCGGTTGAAGGTCGCTGGAAGGAGATCCTCAACTCTGACGCGGAAATCTACGGAGGAAGCGGCAAGGGCAACGGCGGCGCCGTCTATGCCGGGAAGAGCACCACGGGAGCGATCATGGCCAACATCACGCTGCCGCCGCTGGCGACACTGATGCTGGAGCAGGAGTAAACTTCATCCGGTCCGCCCGCCGAAATCGGCAGGCGGAACGAGACTGTAAAATTCGAGGGCCGCAAGGCGTCGCCAAAAGCCGCCGTGACGACCCCGGAAGTCAATGATTGGGGAGGACAAATGGTGGAAAAGCGTTCGCAACCTCTGGCACGTGATGCCATGGCCTATGTTCTCGCTGGCGGTCGCGGCAGTCGTCTGAAAGAACTGACGGACCGACGGGCGAAGCCGGCGGTCTATTTCGGCGGCAAGGCCCGCATCATCGACTTCGCGCTATCGAATGCGCTGAACTCCGGTATCCGCCGCATCGGCGTCGCCACCCAGTACAAGGCGCATTCCCTGATCCGACACCTGCAGCGCGGCTGGAACTTCTTCCGCCCCGAGCGAAACGAAAGCTTCGACATCCTGCCCGCCAGCCAACGCGTTTCCGAAACGCAGTGGTACGAGGGCACCGCCGATGCCGTCTATCAGAACATTGACATCATCGAGGACCACGGCGTCGAGTACATGGTGATCCTTGCCGGCGACCATATTTACAAGATGGACTACGAATTGATGCTGCAGCAGCACGTCGATTCCGGCGCCGACGTCACCATCGGCTGCCTCGAAGTGCCACGCATGGAAGCGACCGGCTTCGGCGTCATGCATGTCGACGACAAGGACCGCATCATCGCCTTCGTCGAGAAGCCGGCCGATCCGCCGGGAATCCCCGGCAATCCGGACATGGCGCTTGCCTCGATGGGCATCTATGTTTTCCACACGAAGTTCCTGATGGATCTTCTGCGCCGCGACGCCGCCGATCCGAAATCGAGCCGCGACTTCGGCAAGGACATCATTCCCTACATCGTCGACAACGGCAAAGCCGTCGCCCACCGCTTTGCTCAGTCCTGCGTGCGGTCCGATTTCGAGCGCGAGGCCTATTGGCGCGACGTCGGCACGATCGATGCCTACTGGCAGGCCAATATCGACCTGACCCATGTGACGCCCGAGCTCGACATCTACGACAGCACCTGGCCGATCTGGACTTTTGCCGAGATCAAGCCGCCGGCGAAATTCGTGCATGACGACGAGAACCGGCGCGGCTCGGCGACGTCGTCGCTTATATCAGGCGACTGCATCATCTCCGGTGCTGCGCTCAACCGCAGCCTGTTATTCACAGGCGTCAGAGTTAATTCATATTCCCGTCTGGAGAATGCCGTAGTTCTTCCCGATGTGAAGATCGGTCGCCATGCGCTCTTGAGCAACGTGGTCATCGACAGCCGTGTCGTGATCCCGGAGGGGCTCGTTGTCGGTGACGATCCGGAGCTCGATGCCAAGCGTTTCCGGCGTTCGGAGAACGGCGTCTGCCTGATCACGCAAACGATGATCGACAAGCTGGGAATGTAGGCACTCCATGAACGTCCTGTCCGTTGCGTCCGAAGTCTATCCGCTGATCAAGACCGGGGGGCTCGCCGATGTCGTCGGCGCGCTCCCGGCAGCGCTTGTGCCGCACGGCGTCAAGACCCGCACCCTGGTGCCCGGCTATCCTGCCGTGCTGCAGAAGCTGAAGAAGAAAAAGAAGGTCGGCAGTTTCGACAATCTGTTCGGCAATCCGGCAACAATTCTGGCCGCCGAGGTCGACGGGCTCGACCTTTTGGTCCTCGACCAGGCCGCACTCTATGCGCGCGACGGCGGGCCTTACGTCGATGCGACCGGCCGCGACTATGTCGATAATTTCCGCCGCTTCGCAGCACTCTCGCTTGCGGCGGCCGAGATCGCCGGCGGCGATGTCGTTTCCGGCTGGAAGCCCGATATCGTCCACGCTCATGACTGGCAGACGGCGTTGACGCCGGTTTACATGCATTTCGGCTCCGCTGCCGCGACCCCGACGGTCATGACGATCCACAACATCGCCTTCCAGGGCCAGTTCGGCGCCTCGGTCTTCCCCGAGCTTGCGCTGCCGCCGGAAGCCTTCTCGATGCAGTTCGTCGAATACTACGGCGATGTCGGCTTCCTGAAGGGCGGTCTGCAGACCGCAAACGCGGTCACCACGGTCAGCCCGTCCTATGCACAGGAGATCCTGACGCCGGAATTCGGCATGGGCCTCGAAGGCCTGTTGAAGAGCCGCGTCGCCGATCTCTCGGGCATCGTCAACGGCATCGACGCCGATATCTGGGATCCGCAGACCGACCCGCACATCGCCCAGCATTTCAGCGCGACGACCTTGAAGCAGCGCGCCGGCAACCGCCGAGCGCTCGAAGAACGCTTCGGCCTCGAAAAGGGCAACGGTCCGATCTTCTGCGTCGTCAGCCGGCTCACCTGGCAGAAAGGCATGGACCTCGTCGCGGAAGTCGCGGACGAAATCGTCGCCATGGGTGGAAAGCTCATCGTGCTCGGTTCCGGCGATGCGGCGCTCGAAGGCGCGCTGCTGGCCGCCGCCTCCCGCCATCGTGGCCATATCGGCATGGTCACCGGCTACAACGAGCCGCTGTCGCATCTGATGCAGGCGGGGTCCGACGCGATCCTCATCCCGTCGCGATTTGAGCCCTGCGGGCTGACCCAACTCTATGGCCTGCGCTACGGTTGCGTGCCGGTTGTCGCCCGGACCGGCGGGCTTGCCGATACCATCATCGACGCGAACGAAGCCGGGCTTGCGGCCAAGGTCGCCACAGGCTTCCAGTTCACGCCAGTGAACGCCGACGGGCTGCGTCTTGCGATCCGGCGCGTACTGCGTGCATACAGCGAACCCAAGGTCTGGGCGAAAATTCAGACCCAGGGCATGAAATCGGACGTTTCCTGGGCCACAAGTGCCGATCGTTACGTCTCTCTATATTCCGGTCTTCTCGGGAAAGGTTAAGTCAGCATGATAAGAACGGTTACCACAACCCCCTATGGCGACCAGAAGCCTGGCACGTCGGGGCTGCGCAAGAAGGTCCCGGTCTTCCAGCAGAAGAACTATGCCGAGAACTTCATCCAGTCGATCTTCGATTCGCTCGAGGGCTTTCAGGGCAAAACACTGGTGATCGGCGGCGACGGCCGCTACTACAACCGCGAAGTCATCCAGATCGCCATCAAGATGGCGGCGGCGAACGGCTTCGGCCGCGTACTCGTCGGCCGTGGCGGCATTCTGTCGACGCCGGCCGCCTCCAACGTCATCCGCAAATACAAGGCCTTTGGCGGTATTGTGCTCTCGGCCAGCCACAATCCCGGCGGCCCAACGGAAGATTTCGGCATCAAATACAATATCGGCAATGGCGGCCCGGCACCGGAAAAGGTCACCGACGCGATCTATGCCCGCAGCAAGGTGATCGACAGCTACAAGACGTCTGACGTCGCCGACATCAACCTCGATGCCGAAGGTACGCAAGAGATCGACGGCATGACGGTGACCGTCATCGATCCGGTGGCCGACTACGCCGAGCTGATGGAAAGCCTGTTCGACTTCGCAGCCATCCGCAAGCTGATCTCGGGCGGCTTCCGCGTCGTCTTCGACGCCATGAGCGCCGTCACCGGGCCTTACGCCAAGGAGATCATCGAGAAACGCTTGGGCGCACCCAAGGGCTCGGTGATGAACTTCATTCCGCTGCCGGACTTCGGCGGCCACCACCCGGACCCGAACCTGGTGCACGCCCGCGCGCTCTACGAGACGATGATGGCGCCCGACGCGCCGGATTTCGGCGCCGCCTCCGACGGTGACGGCGACCGCAACCTCGTCATCGGCCGCGGCATCTTTATCACGCCCTCCGACAGCCTCGCGATGCTTGCCGCCAACGCGCATCTGGCGCCCGGCTACGCCAAGGGCCTTGCCGGCATTGCCCGTTCGATGCCGACCAGCGGCGCGGCCGACCGCGTCGCCGAGAAGCTCGGCATCGGCATCTACGAGACGCCGACCGGCTGGAAGTTCTTCGGCAACCTGCTCGACGAGGGCATGGCGACGATCTGCGGCGAGGAAAGCGCCGGCACCGGCTCAAACCATGTGCGCGAAAAGGACGGCCTCTGGGCCGTCTTGCTCTGGCTCAACATTCTCGCCGTGCGCAAGGAAAGTGCCCTCGACATCGCTCAGAAGCACTGGGCGACCTACGGCCGCAACTACTACTCGCGCCACGACTACGAGGAAGTGGATAGCGACGCCGCCAACGGCCTGATCGCCAACCTGCGCGACCAGCTTGCCACGCTTCCCGGCATGTCCTTCGGCGCGCTCAAGGTGGCGACATCAGACGACTTCGCCTACAACGACCCAGTCGATCATTCCATCAGCAAGAACCAGGGCATCCGCATCCTGTTCGAGGGCGGCTCGCGCGTCGTCTTCCGCCTGTCAGGCACCGGCACCTCGGGCGCGACTTTGCGCGTCTACATCGAGCGCTTCGAGCCCGATGCGGCGCGCCACGACATCGAAACGCAGACAGCGCTTGCCGATCTCATCGCCGTTGCCGACGAGATCGCCGGCATCAAGACCCGCACCGGCCGCACCGAGCCGAGCGTCATCACCTGAGATACTGGGCCGCTTTATGCGGCCCTTTTTCTGTCGACCGAACACCCCCTTTGCCCGGAAGGGCAGAGGGGGTGTTCGGGCACATCTGGAACAAGAGGGCCGCCTTCATGCCGACCACCGGAAATCCACCCCTCGGCGCCACCGTCACGCCTGAGGGCACAGTGTTTTCCGTCTGGTCGCGCAACGCCGCGCGCATCGATCTCTGCCTGTTCGACAAGACCGGCTCCAGGCAATTGCGGCAGCTACCGATGGTCCGCAACGGCGACCTGCACAGCCTGACGGTTGTCGATGCGCCGAAGGGCACGCGCTACGGCCTTCGTGCCGACGGCGTCTACTCACCCGACCACGGCCTCTGGTTCGACCCTTCCAAGCTCCTTGTCGATCCCTACGCCATCGAACTCGACCGGCCTTTCCAGCATGATCCGCGCCTGACGATCTTTGGCGAAGACACAGCTGATCTGGTGCCAAAAGCCATTGTCACCGAGGCGAAGATCGTCAAGCCGAAGGCGCCACTCTTCCGTGCTGGCGGCCTTATCTACGAGATCGCCGTCAAGCCCTTCACCATCCTCCATCCGGATATCCCGGAAGCCAAGCGTGGCACCGTGGCGGCACTGGCCGAGCCCGTCATCATCGAGCATCTCAAGCGCTTGGACGTCTCGGCCGTCGAACTGATGCCGATCGTCGCCTGGATCGACGAACGCCACCTGCCGCCCCTCGGTCTCAGGAACGGCTGGGGCTACAATCCGATCGCGCCGATGGCGCTCGACCCGCGGCTGGTGCCGGGCGGCATCAAGGAACTGCGCAAGACGGTCGAGGCGCTGCGCAAGGCCGGCATCGGCGTCATCCTCGATCTCGTCTTCAACCATTCCGGCGAAAGCGACCGCTTCGGCACCACGTTGTCGATGCGCGGCCTCGACAACCTGACCTATTATCGTCATGTCACCGATCGCCCAGGCGAACTCATCAACGACACCGGCTGCGGCAATACCATTGCCTGCGACCACCCGGTGGTCGAAGCGCTGATCCTCGACAGCCTGCGCCATTTCGTGCATGCCGCCGGTGTCGACGGCTTCCGCTTCGACCTCGCCTCGATCCTCGGCCGCGACATGGGTGGTTTCCATCGCGAGGCGCGGCTCTTCCAGGCGATCTCGGCCGATCCGCTGCTTGCCGACCGCGTGCTGATCGCCGAACCCTGGGACATCGGCCCGGGCGGCTACCAACTCGGCAACTTCCCCTCCCCCTTCCTTGAATGGAACGACCGCGCGCGCGACGACATCCGCATCTACTGGCGCGGCGACCGCCACGCGATCGGCGCTCTGGCGACGGCGCTCGCCGGCTCGTCGGGCAGTTTTGCCCGCTGGGGCGAGAGCGGGACACGCACCGTCAACTTCATCGCCGCCCATGACGGCTTCACGCTCGCCGACATCGTCTCCTACGCCGGCAAGCACAACGAGGCGAACGGCGAAGAGAACCGCGACGGCCACAACGAGAACCACTCCTGGAACAACGGCGCGGAAGGCGCCACCGGAGATCCGGAAATCCTGACGGCCCGACGTCATGACGTGATGGCGCTGCTCGGCACGCTGTTTTCCTTCCGCGGGACGATCATGCTGACCGCCGGCGACGAAGGCGGGCGCAGCCAGCACGGCAACAACAACGCCTATTGTCAGGACAACGCCATTACCTGGCTCGACTGGACCGCGATGGACGACGATATCGTCGCCCACACTGCCGCCCTGTCAGCAATGCGCGGCCGTTTCAGCGTTTTCGATGAGACCGCGTTCCTGACCGGAAACGGCGATGTCGATTGGCGGCGGCTGGACGGACAGCCCATGGCCGTCGGCGACTGGGAGCATCCGGCGACGGACAATCTGATGATGGTGCTCGCCACCCATGACCGCACGCAGAAGCGGGCGACGCGCCTTGCCGTCGTCATCAACCGCAGCCACGCGCCCCACCCCGTCAGGCTCCCCGACAGCATCGACGGAAAGTGGCAGAACGTGCTCGCAAGACCTGCCATTCCGGACCATGTCGCGCCGCGGTCCGTCACCTTCCTTGTCGAAGTTTTCTAAAGCTTTTCCACCGCTTGCAGGTTGCACCGGGCGGGCCTATAGATCGTTCGGGGGGCTTGTTTCGGGGCGTTTACATGCTGCAGGACATATCACTTTCTGAGATCAAGGTACTGGTCGGCAAGGAGGTCGGCGTTTCCGACTGGATCACGGTCACTCAGGAAACGATCGACAAGTTCGCCGAAGCGACCAGCGACTACCAGTATATCCACGTCGATCCGGTCCGCGCCGCCGCCGAAACACCCTTTGGCGGCACGATTGCGCACGGGTTCCTGTCGCTCTCGCTGCTTTCGGCCATGAACTACAATTGCCTGCCGAAGATCCGCGAACAGACCATGGGCATCAACTACGGCTTCGAAAAAGTGCGCTTCATCGCTCCGGTGAAGAGCGGCGCCAAGGTGCGCGGCCACTTCGTGATGGCCGATGCGCGCTTCCGCGGCGCCAGCATGCTGATGATCACCTACGACGTCAGCGTCGAAATCGAGGGCGAGCGCAAGCCGGCGCTGACGGCCACCTGGCAGACGATCATCCAGTTCGATCCGAAGGATCGCCCCGCCGACGCTTGAGGCGGCATGGCCCACGCGTCCTGCCAGCACAATGAGAGCGGACAATTTTCAGACGGTCTGAGAAAGCCGGGAAGCGCTTGCAGGCACTTCCCGGCTCTTCTATTCAATGCCCCGCGTCGGCAGCACCTTCGGACAGCAGACCGAAGACGAAGGGCGAGAACGACCGCCAGCACTCGACCCGGAACTGGTCCTCACCGGTGCGGAGGAGAATGATCTCCGCCTTGCCGAAGATGGTGCGCGAGCAGGCGCCGACAGGGAAGATCGGCAGCGACAGATCCTGCGGGCAGCCGCTGTTAACAGCCACGTGCGCGCCCGCACCGCTGACGATGACGGCAACGTTGCGATGCGAAATGTCGACCGCCGAATGTAGTGTCCCGCTCGAAGCAGCCGCCGCCATCAGGTCGGCTTCGCCTTCATCGAACACCAGCCACTCGTCCGGCCCGATCCACAGGGCATGACGCTGGCCTGATGAGGTCGAGGTCTTCGGCCGCGTCGGCAGGGTGACGCCGAGCGCTGCCGAGAGCGCCGGCAGTGCATCGGCACCGGCGCGCAACGAGATGCGTGTCGCCGCCGGTGCCGGCGTCAGGATCGCTTCGGCCGAGCCGCCGCGCGAGGTGAGCGCCGCCTTGCGGCTTGCAATTGCCTGATCAACCATGGAGGCGACCCCCTTCCTTGTCAAAGAACACCATGTCGCTCACCTCGACGGCGATCGTGCGATCGGCCATCGGCACGTAGAGTGTCTGGCCGAGGCGCTCGCGCCCGCCGGCAACCATTGCCAGCGCGATCGAACGACCGCAGTTTGCCGACCAGTAGGACGACGTCACATGGCCAAGCATGGTCATCGGCTTCGGCTGGTTCGGATCGGCCACGATCTGCGCGCCCTCCTCCAGCACCACCTTCGGATCCTTGGTGAGCAGGCCGACGAGCTGTTTGCGGCCATCCTTGACGAGATCCGGGCGCTTGAGGCCGCGGATACCGACGAAGTCGGGCTTCTTCTTCGACACCGCCCAGGAGAGGCCGGCATCGTCGGGCGTCAGCGTACCGTCTGTATCCTGGCCGACGATGATGTAGCCCTTTTCGGCGCGCAGCACGTGCATGGTTTCCGTGCCGTAGGCGCAGGCGCCCATCGGTTCGGCCCGCGCCCAGATCGCTTCCCAGACCGCCTGGCCGTAATCGGCCGGCACGTTGACTTCAAAGCCGAGCTCGCCGGTGAACGACATGCGGAAGAGCCGGGTCGGCACGCCGCAGATCTTGCCTTCGGCGACGCTCATATGCGGGAAGGCCTCGTTGGAAAGGTCGATGCCTTCAACCAGCGGCGCGATGATCTCGCGTGCCTTCGGCCCCTGGACAGCGATGACGGCCCACTGTTCCGTCGTCGAGGTCAGCCACACCTTCAGATGCGGGAACTCGGTCTGCAGATAGTCTTCCATATGGTTCATGACGCGCGGCGCACCGCCGGTCGTCGTCGTTACGTGGAAGCGGTCCTCGGCAAGCCTGCCGACCACGCCGTCGTCATAGACGAAGCCGTCGTCGCGCAGCATGATGCCGTAGCGGCAGCGGCCCGGCTTCAGGTTGTCCCAGGCATTGGTGTACATGAGATTGAGGAACTGCGCCGCATCCGGGCCGACGACCTCGATCTTGCCGAGCGTCGAGGCGTCGAAGACACCGGCGACGTCACGCACCGTCTTGCACTCGCGCGCGACCGCCTCGTGCATGTCTTCGCCGGCGCGCGGATAGAACCAGGCGCGCTTCCAGTTGCCAACGTCCTCGAACTCGGCGCCATGCGCCTCCTCCCAGGCATGCATGGGCGTCTTGCGCGCCGGATCGAAGAGGGGCCCACGCGAATGGTTGACGATCGCGCCGAAGGTTATCGGCGTATAGGGCTGGCGGAAGGTGGTGAGGCCCACCTGAGGGATGTCCTTGCCAAGCGCTTCGGCGGCGATCGCCAGACCGTGCATGTTGGACAGCTTGCCCTGGTCGGAGGCCATGCCGTTCGTGGTGAAGCGCTTGATGTGCTCGATCGAGTGCATGCCTTCGCGCACCGCCAGACGGATGTCCTTGGCGCAGACGTCGTGCTGGAAGTCGATGAAGGCCTTGACCGTCGTGTCCGGCCCGGCGCCTTCCGCAGCGCCGATCATACCGCCGGTCCAGCCGAAGCGGTTTTCGCCCGAAAGCGCAACCTGCGCTCCGCCTTCGGCACCGGCCGCCCGCGCGGTCAGTTCGCCGGCGGCAAGCGCCTCGTCGATGGTAGCCTGAAGATCGTCGGTTCCGTTGCAGGCGCCGATCGACAGGCAATCCTGCAGATAGGTGCCGGGCAGGAAGCGCTGCGTTGCCGCATCGAACTTCACCTTGCCGCGCGACTGCGAGAAGAGGTGCACCGACGGCGTCCAGCCGGCCGAGACCAGCAGCGCGTCGACGGCGATCTTGCGGGCCGAACCGCCACCGTTGCGGGCAACGCTGATCGAGTTCACACGCAGCTTGCCGCCGGCCTTGATCACCGAATGCCCGGTCAGCACTTCGATGCCGAGACGGCGCGCCTCGGCGAGAACCGCCTCGCCGGGATTCTCGCGGCAGTCGACGATTGCCGCCACGGTAACGCCGGCGCGCTTCAGATCGAAGGCCGCTTCATAGGCGGAGTCATGGGCGGTGTAGACGCCGACCTTCGAGCCGACGGCGACGCCGAAATGGTTGAGGTAGGTGCGGCCGGCCGAAGCGAGCATGATGCCCGGCCGGTCATTGTTGGCAAACACCATGTGCCGTTCGATCTGGCCGTTGGCAAGGATCACCTTCTTGGCGCGCACCTGCCACAGCCGCTCCCGCGGCAGCGACTTGTCGAGTGCCGCGAGGTGATCGGTCACCCGTTCGACCAGGCCGACGAAGTTGTGGTTGTAGTAACCGAAACCGGTGGTGCGGGTCAAAAGCGTGACGTTGTCCATGGCGGCAAGCGCCTTGGCAGTCTCCTGCGCCCAGTCCCAGCCGTCCTTGCCGTCGATCGTCGTGCCGCTTTCATAGCGCAGCGCACCGCCCACTTCCGGCTGTTCGTCGCAGATGATTACCTTGGCGCCCGCCTTGGCGGCGGCAAGTGCTGCCGAAAGTCCGGCAACCCCGGCCCCGATGACGAGCACGTCGCAATGGGCGTAGCGGCTCGCATAGTGATCCGGATCGGCTTCCGTCGGGGCGACGCCGAGACCGGCCGCGCGGCGGATGAAGGGTTCGTAGATCGCGTGCCAGGCGGCCTTCGGCCACATGAAGGTCTTGTAGTAGAAGCCGGCGGCGAAGAACGGCGACATCAGATCGTTGAGACCGCCGACGTCGAAGGCGAGCGACGGCCAGCGGTTCTGCGATTCCACCTTCATGCCGTCGAAGACTTCCTGCACGGTGGCGCGCACGTTCGGCTGGCGGCGGGCGGCATCACGCGACACGTCGAGCAGCGCGTTCGGCTCCTCGGCACCGGCCGAAAGAATGCCGCGCGGGCGGTGATATTTGAACGAACGACCGACGAGATGAATGCCGTTGGCAAGCAACGCCGAGGCGACCGTGTCGCCTTCAAGCGCCGTCAGCGTGCGGCCGTCGAAGGTGAAGCGTGCGGTGCGCGCCGGTGTCAGGCGGCCCACGCCTGGAATGCGATTGGCCCCCATCATTTCGCAGCTCCCTTATCCTGCTCGCTCTGAAGAATGGCGGCGATATCAGGCTTCGGCTCGCCAGCCTTGTAGGTGGTGTAGAAGCGGTCGCTGACCGTGTCGCGCGCGGCGTTGAAGAAACGGCCGCAGCCATGGATATGGCGCCAACGCTCGAAGATCAGACCCTTCGGGTTCTGACGCAGGAAGAAATACTCCTCGAATTCCTCGTCGGTGATGTCGGCGATGTTGGTCGGACGGGCGATATGGGCGTCGCCGGCGCCGCGGAATTCGAGCTCGGAGCGCTCTTCTTCGCAATAGGGGCAGTAGATCAGAAGCATCTCGAAATCCTCAGTGCGCAACGGCAGCGGCAGCCGCCTCGTCGATGAGCCGGCCGGTGCGGAACCGCTCCAGCGTCAGCCCGGCGGAGAGACGATGCGGCTCGCCCTTGGCGATCAGATGGGCGAAGAGATTGGCCGAGCCCGGCGTCGCCTTGAAGCCGCCCGTCCCCCAGCCGGCATTCAGGAACAGGCCCGGAACCGGCGTGACCCCCTGGATCGGCGAGCGGTCCTGGGTGACGTCGACGATGCCGCCCCACTGCCGCATCATCTTGACGCGGCGGAACATCGGAAAGAGCTCGCAGATCGCGTCCAGCGTATGGGTGATGATCTGCAGGCCGCCGGTCTGCGAATAGGAATTGTACTGGTCGGTGCCGGCGCCGATGACGAACTCGCCCTTGTCGGACTGCGAGATATAGGCATGCACCGAGTTCGACATGACGACGCAGGGGAAGATCGGCTTCAGCGGCTCGGAGACCAATGCCTGCAGCGGCTGGCTCTGCAGCGGCACACGCACGTCGGCCATCTGCATCAGCACCGAGGAATGGCCGGCGGCGGAGACGCCGACCTTCTTGGCGCCGATGTAACCGCGGTTGGTGTCGACGCCGACGACCCGGCCGGTCTCGTCACGGCGGATGCCGGTCACTTCGCAGTTCTGGATGATGTGCACGCCGCGGTCAGAGGCGGCGCGTGCGTACCCCCAGGCAACCGCATCGTGGCGGGCGGTGCCGCCGCGGCGCTGAAGGGCCGCGCCGTTGATCGGGTAACGCGCCGTCTTGGCGATATCGAGCGGCGGACAATAGGCCTTGGCCTGTTCCGGCGTCAGCCATTCATTGTCGATGCCGTAGAGGCGGTTGGCATTGATATGGCGCTTGAACGACTGCTGGTCGTGGATGTTGTGCGACAGCATCATGACGCCGCGCGGCGAATACATGACGTTGTAGTTCAGATCCTGCGACAGGTTTTCCCAGAGCTTCAGCGAATGCTCGTAGATGTCCATGCTCTCTTCATAGAGATAGTTGGACCGGATGATCGTGGTGTTGCGACCGGTATTGCCGCCGCCGATCCAACCCTTTTCGAGCACCGCGACATTGGTGATGCCGTGCTCCTTGGCGAGGTAATAGGCCGCACCGAGGCCATGGCCACCACCGCCGATGATGATCGCATCATACTCTTTGCGCGGCTCCGGCGACGCCCATTGCGGCGCCCACCCCTTGTGGCCGCGCAACGCCTCGCGCGCCACGGCGAAAACTGAATATTTGCGCATCGGCCTCACTCCATGAACCCCGTTCTCATTGGCGTTAGAGATCGCAAATCCGACGCCCGCGCAACGTTTCTTTTGCGACGCAATTGCGTGGACTTGCGCGCAGTTGCGACATGGTCGCCGATCGGCTACTGCCGGGGCGGGAACAGGTGCCGCCCCGCATCCCAGGATTTTTCAGCGCTTCCTCATGTCGTCGCTGGACTTTCGCCTGATGATCTGGTATCCGCTCCTCTAATCGTAAAGCTTCCAGCTTAGCGAATGTCATTCTTTTGCCTCCGGCACCTGACGGAGTCACAAACAACTCGAACCAAAGGAACGGGATTTCACGTGCAGGTACTTGTCCGCGATAACAATGTCGATCAGGCGCTCCGCGCTCTCAAGAAGAAGATGCAGCGCGAAGGCATTTTCCGCGAAATGAAGATGCGCGATTTCTATGAAAAGCCGTCCCAGAAGCGCGCCCGCGAAAAGGCTGAAGCCGTTCGCCGCGTCCGCAAGCTGGCACGCAAGCGTGCACAGCGCGAAGGCCTCCTGGCCCGCTGATTTGTCGTTTTTTCGACGCTTTCCGATGTAAGTCGTGGCGGGGGCGAAATATCGCCACCGCCTTTTTTGGTATGGACATCTTTTCCGCCGACAGGCTAGCGTGATCGACGCTGCCGGTGACGGATGGCCGGCCGGAGCGTTTAACCGGGCGGCTTGCCGAGGCACGATGAAGCCCGGCTGCGGAGCCCGCGGGGAGTTTCAGCGGCTCTACTGCATAGTTCCTTAAATCGGGTTCGATTTAAGGGCAGAATTATGCAGAAACTCAACGTGTTACAGCGACCTTGGCGCGTCATGAAGACACGCGGCGCTGTAGGAACGGAAGCCGATAGCTTTCGAGACCTTGTCGATTTGAGGGATCAACCTTTGACACTTGCTGCCATGACTGCGGACGTCTCCGGTTTTACTGTCCATGAGGCGTCTCGCCGCCACCAGCGCAAGCCGAGGCTTGCCGCCATGCTGCTCCTTGGTTCGGCCCTTCTTCTCGCAGGCTGCACGACCGACGGCCCGGACTCGATGACCAACAAGGTCGAGCGCGAACAGGGCTCGCAGGAAAACATCGCCTCGCTCTCGAGCGTCATCGCCTCCAACCCGAGCGATCCCGAAGGCTACAATGTCCGCGGCTCATCCTATGGCCGCGCCGGCGAATACCGCCGGGCCATTGCCGATTTCGACCAGGCGATCCAGCTGAACCCACGCTTCTACCAGGCCTATGCCAACCGGGCGCTGGTTCACCGCAACATGGGCAACACCCAGGCCGCACTTGCCGACTACAACATGGCGCTGCAGCTCAACGCCAACTACGACGTCGCCTATATCGGCCGCGGCAATCTCTATCGCCAGGCCGGCCAGCTCGATTCCGCCTTCAACGATTTCAACAAGGCGATCCAGCTCGACACGACCGATCCCCGCGCCTACCACAATCGCGGCCTGATCTACCAGGCGCGCAACCAGCACGGTCAGGCGATCGAAGACTTCTCGACCGCGATCTCGCTGTCGCCGAGCTCGCCGGAGCCCTACAACGGCCGCGGCATTTCCTATGTCGCCCAGGGCGACGACGACAACGCCTTCTCGGATTTCAACACCGCGATCAATCTCAACGGCAAGGTCGCCGAATCCTGGGCCAACCAGGCGCTGATCTACGAGCGCAAGGGCGACAAGGCCAAGGCATCGAAGTCCTATTCGCACGCATTGCAGCTCGACCCGAAATACGAGCCGGCGCGCGCCGGCCTTGCCCGCGTCAAGGCATCGTAAGTCCTTCCCCGAGCATGTTCCTCGAAACGCCCGCGACAGTTCGCGGGCGTTTTCGTTTGTGCCGCTTGCCACCCTGCCCTCTCCGCCAAGGCGGAACCTTCCCGGCCATCGTTCGTTTGCCAAAGGCGTCACTGCCTGTTTCCTCGGATCGGCTCCGATTCAAGGGAAGACATGCAGCTATTCGAAGTACTACCGCGACCAAGCGCCCCAAGGGACGCGCGGCGCAGTAAGAACGGAGACCAAGCCATGATCAAACGAACCCTCGTCACTGCGCTGGCACTGGCCGCGCTTGCCACCGGTCCGGCCGCCGCGCAGAACTATGTCGCACTCGGCCGTCTCGTCTGCGGTTCGGAAGGCGGCACCGGCATGATCGTGACCTCGACGAAGAACCTGATGTGCACGTTCACGCCCACCAATGGCGGACCGAAGGCCGTTTATGCCGGCACGATTCGCAAGATCGGCATCGACATCGGCAAGACGGGCAAGAGCACGATGGTCTGGGACGTCTTTGCCAAGACCGGAACACCGGTTAGCGCGTTCGCGCTTGCCGGCGAATACTACGGCGTCGGCGCCGATGCGAGCCTCGCGGTCGGCGGCGGCGCCAAGGTGATCGGCGGCGGCACCAACAAGGCCTTCATGCTGCAGCCGGTCAACGTCCAGGTCCAGGAAGGACTGAACGTCGCGGTCGGCATCGACCAACTGACGCTGGCACCGGCCGGTTAGATCGGCCTCGAAGACGCACGACGCCTTGTTGCGGAATGCGTCGCATGCCCCACAATGCCTTCCAACGCAAAACGCCCGCCGAAAGGCGGGCGTTTCATTGTCGATCGATGCGAGCAGCGTTAAGCGTGCAGCGCTTTGACGATATCTTCCGTCACCTTCTTGGCGTCGCCGAGCAGCATCATCGTGCCGTCCTTGTAGAACAGCGTGTTGTCGATGCCGGCATAGCCGGAGCCGAGCGAACGCTTGACGAAGAGGCAGGTCTTGGCCTTGTCGACGTCGAGGATCGGCATGCCGTAGATCGGCGAGGACTTGTCGTCACGCGCGGCCGGATTGGTGACGTCATTGGCGCCGATGACATAGGCGACATCGGCCTGAGCGAACTCGGAGTTGATGTCCTCGAGCTCGAACACTTCGTCATAGGGCACGTTCGCTTCCGCGAGCAGCACGTTCATGTGGCCGGGCATGCGGCCCGCGACCGGATGGATCGCGTACTTGACCTCAACGCCCGCGGCCTTCAGCTGGTCGCCCATTTCGCGCAGCGCATGCTGTGCCTGGGCAACGGCCATGCCGTAGCCCGGCACGATGATCACCTTGGAGGCGTTCGCCATCAGGAAGGCCGCATCGTCGGCAGAGCCCTGCTTGACCGTGCGCTGAATGCCATCGTCGCTGGCGGCCGCCGCGGTCTCGCCGCCGAAGCCGCCGAGGATGACCGAGATGAACGAGCGGTTCATGCCCTTGCACATGATGTAGGAGAGGATCGCACCGGAGGAGCCGACGAGCGCACCGGTGATGATCAGCGCCAGGTTACCGAGCGTGAAGCCGATGCCGGCTGCGGCCCAACCCGAGTAGGAGTTGAGCATCGACACCACCACCGGCATGTCGGCGCCGCCGATCGGGATGATGATCAGCACGCCGAGTACGAGCGACAGCGCGACGATCAGCCAGAACACCGTCGTGCTCTGCGTCAGCACGAGCATGACCACCAGCACGACCAGCGCGATTGCCAGACCTGCATTGATGGCGTGACGTCCCGCAAGCATGATCGGCTTGCCGGACATGCGCCCGTCGAGCTTCAGGAAGGCGATGACCGAACCGGTAAAGGTGATGGCGCCGATGGCAACACCGAGCGACATTTCGACCAGTGCCTGGGCGTGGATGTCGCCGAGGGTGCCGATGCCGAAGCTTTCCGGCGCGTACATGGCGGCAGCCGCCACCATGACGGCGGCAAGACCGACCAGCGAGTGGAAAGCGGCAACGAGCTGCGGCATCGAGGTCATGGCGATGCGACGGGCAATGACAGCACCGGCGCCGCCGCCGATGGCAAGGCCAAGCACGATCAGCATCAGGCCACCAAAGCTGGGCTTTGCCAAAAGCAACGTCGTGACGATGGCAATGCCCATGCCGACCATGCCGTAGGTATTGCCCTTGCGGCTGGTGGTCGGATGCGAAAGGCCGCGTAGCGCCATGACGAACAGGACGCCGGAGACGAGATAGAGGAAGGCTGCGAAGTTAGCGTTCATCGGGCCGGCCTCACTTGTCTTTTTTCTTGTACATGGCGAGCATGCGCTGGGTGACGAGGAAGCCGCCGAAGATGTTGACGGCGGCCAGCACCAGCGCCACGAAGCCGAAGCCGGTGGCAAGCCCAGAGGCGGAGATGCCGACGGCAAGCAGAGCACCGACGACGATGACCGAGGAAATCGCGTTGGTGACCGCCATCAGCGGCGTGTGCAGCGCCGGGGTCACCGACCAGACGACGTAGTAGCCAACGAAGATCGCCAGCACGAAGATCGCCAGACGAAAGACGAAAGGATCGATCGCGCCGCCGGTCGCGCCATGGGCGACAGCACCAGCCGCGTCCGGCACGTATTCGGCAGCGGTGCGGACCGCTTCCACCGCCCGGTCGAGATCGGCGAGCGCCTTGTCGAGAAGTTCATTCGCCATCACTTGTCCCCCTTGCTGGCGCCGAAGTTCGGATGCACGACCTCACCGCCATGGGTGAGCGCCGTCGCCTTGACGAGTTCGTCCTCCATGTTGAGCGCGAGCGCCTTGGTTTCCTTGGACACCATGGTTTCCAGGAAGGTGACGAGGTTCTTGGCGTAGAGACCGGACGCGGAGGCCGCGATGCGGCCCGGCACGTTGAGATGGCCAATGACCTTGACGCCTTCGACCTCGGCGACCTTGCCGGGCTCAGCACCCTCGACGTTGCCGCCGCGTTCGACCGCAAGATCGACCGCGATCGAGCCGGGTTTCATGCTTTTCAGCATGTCACGGGTGACGAGCCGCGGCGCCGGACGGCCGGGGATGAGTGCAGTGGTGATGACGATGTCCTGCTTGGCGATATGCTCGGCAACGAGTGCGGCCTGCTTGGCCTGATACTCCTTGGACATCTCCTTGGCGTAGCCGCCAGCCGTTTCGGCCGCCTTGAATTCCTCGTCCTCGACGGCGATGAACTTGGCGCCGAGCGAGGCGACCTGTTCCTTGGCTGCCGGACGCACGTCCGTCGCCGAGACCACGGCACCGAGACGGCGAGCCGTCGCGATTGCCTGCAGGCCGGCAACGCCCGCGCCCATGACGAAGACCTTGGCGGCAGGAACCGTCCCGGCCGCCGTCATCATCATCGGCAACGCCCGATCATATTCGCAGGCGGCGTCGATCACGGCCTGATAACCGGCGAGGTTCGCCTGGCTCGACAGCACGTCCATCGACTGCGCACGGGTGATGCGCGGCATCAGTTCCATCGCAAAGGCGGTAAGCCCGGCCTTGGCCATCTCGGCGATCGCCGCCTCGTTGCCATAGGGATCCATGATGGCGAGCACGATAGCGCCCGACTTGTAGCCGCCGATTTCGGCGGTCGTCGGCCGGCGCACTTTCAGCACGACATCGGCCGTCTTGGCGTCGGCGATCGTCCCGATCCGGGCCCCGACCTTTTCGAACTCAGCGTCCGGAATGCGCGACAAAAACCCGGCGTCCGCCTCGATGACGACGTCGAAGCCGAGGCTTTTCAGTTTCTTCACTGTGTCCGGTGATGCGGCAACGCGACCCTCGTTTGGGTCCGTTTCCTTGGCGACAAAGACAATCTCGCTCACAAATCCCCCTCCTTGGCCGCAATCGAGCCAAGGCCGGAATGCGGGCATTCTCTCCGACTGCAAAGCGTGCGGCCAATCGAGCCTGCACGCCCCCATATGCCAGGCACTGGGGTGCCAGGCACATATATTCTGGAAACAGACACCCAAGGTGTTCGAACCGCAGGCGGTCCGACGCCGATCGACGCCGAACCGTGCTCGGCATCGCGGGTCTGCATTCCACTCCCCCCTCACGCAGTGAGGAAACACGTCCCATTGCAGTGAATGCCCGGGCGTGGAGATCTCTAGGCTCTACAGCACTGCACACCCTATTGGCTGCACAAAGGTCGCTGTAGCATTTTGAAGTGCTGCGCAGCGTCGACGCCTCCAGTCGACGGCATGCACCTTCGTCCGGGCTCGCGCCCGGTTGCCGAGGAAACGTCAAGCCCCTCGGCAATCGGTCCGATGACGCTGATTAGCGCAGGAAGAAGAAACCTGCGACGTTGAGCAGAATGAAGAGCACGAGCGAGGAGAAGAAGCCCATCGTCGTGAAGAATGCGGCAGCCATGGCAATCAACAGGGCCACGCAAAACAGCGTGCCGTACTTCGATGCGCTCAGGAACATGAGATAGGTCTTCTCGTGCTCCGGATAATCCATCGAAGCGCCCACATCGACCGGTCCAGAATGATGCTCAGCCATCGTTCAAATTCTCCCTGAATGCCACGGCGCGACCCTTGATCGCCGCCGCTCCTAATCGAAGCATGGCTCCCGCGAAAAGTCGCGAAAACCCTTATAGCTGCCCTTACACAATGCTTAGGCCGGGTGCAACGAAAACCCGTCCTTTAGCAGTACCTGATGGGGCGATATGTCGCGGCCGGCGGCAAGGGTGGCGCGCACGGGCGCGCCTCACCATCCGATGTCGACATCGAAGACTGCTAGCGGAAGACGGAGGTTCGATAAGAGCGTCCATAACCGGTTTGCGCCATGCGCGCGGTCGGCAGGATCGTCAGCGGCGCGAACGGCACCTCGCTGCGATCGGCAAACATCATGCGGCGTTCGAAAGGCTCCGAATCGAAAATCGGGTAGCGGTCGAGGATCGAGGGCCGCTGCCCCCTCACCTGCGCCACGAGCAGGGCGCCATCGGCATTGTAGACCCCCAGGTTCTCGCGCTTGGCGACCACGGTCTCGGAGGCGAAAATGCGCTTGTAGAAGGCGGTGTGGCGCGGCCGGCAGGCCGTCAGGCAACGGTCGGCGGAAAAGTATTCGCAGGCCATGGCGACCGGGCGGAGCGTCAGGTAGGGAAGCGCCCGCATATCGTCACCGATGACATCAGGGTCGACCGCCAATCGGCCCGGATCGACCAAAACCATGCCGGCATCGAGGAACGCGTCGATCTCGGAGCCGAAGATCAGGCCCGATGTGCTGGCGCGGTGCTCCGGCGTTACGTGATGTACGCGCACGGTGCTGACGAGGCTCTCATCGAGATAGATGCCGAAGACATACGCGTGGCTGTCGAAGTCGAGATCGTCGATCAGCGTGGAGCCCGTCAATTCCATCAGATTGACGGACTTGTAGGACTTGTAACGCAGCCGCGCGATGTCCTCCATGTCCTCGCCGGTTTCGACCCGCCGATATTCGACACGATCGAGCAATTGCATCAGCTTTTCAGAAAAACGCCCAGGCTCCGCCTGGTGAATCGTCTCACCCATATTCCAGACCTCATGGTTAACAAATCGTTAACCTATTGACGGAAAATGGGGCGGCAACCGCAAAACGGAACAGTTCACTGTTAACTTTTTGTTAACCCTAAAAATTCGTAAATTAATTCGTTGATTTGGAGCAAAACGCACCAAATCGAGATGCATTTGCCCCAACTAATCAAGGGCTTGCTGCCGAATGCGCAGCATCAAAACGGAACGGAATTTGGGGTCGCAGCGTCAGGCGATGCGCTTGCTGCTGGGTTTAGCGCCTCGTTTTGGCACACCGTTCTTGCAAAGCGTTGCAATAGCAGAAGCGGGCATGGGGGCGGCGAAGACGAAGCCCTGTATCAAATCGGCACAATTATGCTCGGTGATGAGCTGCAACTGATCCGTCGTCTCGACGCCTTCGACGACGATGCGCAGGCCGAGGGCGCGGGCAAGATTTGCCGTCCCGCGCAGGAGCTTGAAGCGGCGCGAATCCTCACGGATGTTGCGCACGAAGGACCGATCGATCTTGATGATGTCGACCGGCAGGGCATCGAGATAACTGAGACTGGAGTATCCGGTGCCGAAATCGTCGATGGCAATGGTGATGCCGAGACCCCGCAGCTCGCGCAGGATCGCCTGCACCTTGAGCGGCTCGTCCATCAGGCAGCTTTCGGTGACCTCCAGATGCAGCCGCGAAGCATCGAGGCCGGTTGCCTGAAGCGCATCCGTGACCATCGTGACGATTTCGCTGCTGCGTAGATCGAGCACCGAGAGGTTGACGGAGACGGACACATCGCTCGGCCAGTCCATGCAATCCCGGCATGCATGGTCGAGCACGAAACGCGTGATCTCCGTGACCAGCCCCAGTTCCTCGGCGAGCTGAATGAACACGTTCGGCGGCACCGGCCCGCGCTCCGGATGCGTCCAGCGGGCCAACGCTTCGCAGCATTCGACCCGGCCGCCGCTCGGCGCGAACATCGGCTGGTAGGAAAGCGTCAGGCTGAGCGCATTGATCGCCTCGCGCAAATCCGCCTTCAGCTTCTGGCGGTCGACATAGCGGGCGTCCATCTCGACTTCGAACGCAGTGCAGCCACCGCGGTTGCGCAGCTTGGTTTCCGAAAGCGCGAGATCCGCCTTGATCTGCAGGTCTTCGAGTTTCAGATCCACGTTCGGCGCGATGACGAAGCCCGCGCTCATGGTCATGTTGAAGGTGAAGCCGCTGGCAACATAGGTGCCGCGCAGTTCCGTGTGCAGCCCCCGCATCCGCTCTTCCAGATCGGCCACGTCAGCCCTGTTCGGAAAGAACACGACAAACTCGTCGCCCATCAGCCGCGCCGCGATCGCATCATCACCGGCGAGCGCCTTCAACCGGCCGGCGATCGCCTGCAGCAGCTTGTCGCCGACGATGTGGCCGCGCATGTCGTTGACATGCTTGAACTCGGTGACGTCGAGGACCATCAGGCCGACGAGCCGGCCCTCCTTCTCGTCGCCGCTTGCGGCGGCCACAACCAGCTCTCCGAAGTAGTCGCGGCTCGGCAGCTCGGTCAGCTTGTCGAAGCGCACCATGTGCAGAATCTGCTTGTCCGCCTGTACGCGTGCCGTCACGTCCTCGAAGATCAGCACGATATCGCCATTGTCGCGGCGGCTGGCGGAAAACTCGAGGTGCAGTTCCTCGCTGACCGGGATCAATACCTGCGGGCGCTTGCCCTTGAGCAGAAGATCGAGCTGGCGCGAGATCGCCTTGGTCTTTTCGGCATCGAGCCGCATGCGCCGCGCACCGCGCCGGATCACGTCATCGAGCAGCCAATCCTTGAGTTCGGTCCTGTCGCCAAGCGCCAGCAACTCGCTGGCACGCTCATTGGCCACCACCACGCGGCCGTCGCCATCCAGCATGAACAAGCCATGCGTCATATTGTTGAGCGCCGCGTCGAACTGGCCGGCAATCGTCGCGATCTCGCGCGCCGCCAAAACATTCTCATAGAGAAAGGCGCGCACATTGTTGGCCATCATCCAGGTGGAAAGGATGAACGGCAGGATGAGCAAGGCAAGCGCCAGCATGAACACGTCCTGCAGCGTCATCAGGCCGATCACGATCGGCAGGCATGCGGACGAGGACAGGAGAAGCACGGCCCGCTCCGAGCCGTAGTTGCGCCCAACGAGCGAGATCATCGAGGCCAGCGTCACCGATATGGTCGCAAGCTCTGAAAAGGAATCCTGACTGACGGCAATGGCATAACCGCAAGCGATGCCGCAGGTGAGCGTGACGCTGACACCGCCGACGATATAGCGGTTCTCCCATTTGCGGACCATCGCCCGGTCGGCATTGGAGAAATCCTGCCGGTCGAACCGCGCCATATCGACATTGCGCAGCGCCCAGAGCACGAAGATCACGCCGGAGCAGGCGAGATAAAGCGGATCACTGGTCTTGAGATAGACGAGCAGAAACGTCACGACATGCGACAACATGCCGATCAGCAACGTCTTGCGATGTTCGTAGAGCGAGCTCACGGATGACAGATACACGTCAGTCGGAAGAGCGCTCTGTCCAAGTCGCATCATGAACCAAGCTCCGGTTTACCGGATTGTTAGGGGTGATGACTTAACGAATGATTTCGTCTAACGCCCCGAAAAAAGTACCGAATCCCAGAATAACCACAGGGCCGTGCCGGCAAGACCCAAGAGTTCAACTCAATAGTGCGAACCGCGCTGAACAGTACTCGGTTTCTGCAACCAAACATAGGTATCCACGACACAAAAGGCCCGACTGCAACTTCGACAATTCAGCGATGCTGGCGGACGATCCAGAATTTGCGTGCGCGATGGTTACTCGATATTAAAGAATTACCTGCGATTTCCTGCCGTTTTTAGTTCGTGTTCGCTACCGATCCGCCTTGGATCAGCGCGGTGATCACGCTCACTACGTTCTCAGTTGACTTTCATCAGCATCTGAAGGCAAGGCTTTTCTTAAGCGTATTACGGAGCCTGATGATGTCGAAACCTGTCGTTGCCATCCCCTGCGATTTCCGCGAATTCGACGGCAATGTCTGGCATGTCGTTGCCCATCAATATGTGCGCGCCGCCGTCGAAGGCGCCGGCGTTATGCCCTTCCTCATCCCGGCGCTCGAAACCGGCAACGACATTGACGAAATCCTCGACCGCGTCGACGGCGTGCTTGCAAGCGGCGCCCGCTCCAATGTTCATCCCTCGCTCTATGGCCGCGAGGCCAAGGACAGTGACGGACCTTTCGATCCCGGCCGCGATGCGACCAGCCTGCCCCTGATCCGGCGCGCGATCGAGCGCGGTGTGCCGTTGTTTGCCATCTGCCGTGGCATCCAGGAACTGAACGTCGCACTCGGCGGCACGCTGACGAGCGAAATCCAGGATCAGCCGGGGATCTGGGATCACCGCAAGCCTGACGTGAAGGAACTCGACGTTGCCTATGGCATCCGCCAGGACGTCATCGTCAAGGAAGGGAGCTGCCTCGCGCCCGTGCTTGGCGCCGGCCGCATCCGCGTCAACTCGTTGCACCGACAGGCGATCGGCGCCGCTGCTCCGCGCCTGGCTGTCGAAGCGGTGGCTGACGACGGCACGATCGAAGCGGTTTCGGTGATCGGCGCCAAGGCCTTTGCCGTCGGCGTACAATGGCATCCGGAATACTGGGTGCGCACCGACACCCCCTCCGCCAGCCTGTTTAGGGCCTTCGGCGACGCGGTGCGGACTTACGCCGCCGGCCGTTTGGCCGCCTGACATCACGGCTTCCGCATCGCCGCCTGAGGCAACGACGCCGGGTGTCAAATCGCGCGTCGGCTGAACGGCGTTTCCGGCACCGGCGTCAAAGCCCTTCCGGTCGCAAACCAGGCTGCGATATTGTCGACGACGAGATCGGCCATGGCGTTGCGTGTGACCACCGAGGCCGAGGCCACATGCGGCAGGAGCGACACGTTCGGCAAAGCCATCAGCGCGTCCGGCACCTGCGGCTCGTTTTCGAAAACATCGAGCCCGGCGCCGGCGATCACGCCCTTCTGAAGCGCCGCGATCAGCGCCGCCTCATCGACCGTCGAACCACGCCCGACATTGATCAGCACGCCGTTTCCGCCGAGCGCCACGAGAACCTCCGCATTCACCGTATGCCGCGTCGCCTCGGTGCCGGGCACGATGACAATGAGCGTATCGACCGCCGCCGCGAGGCCGACGAGCGTCGGATGGTAGGCATAGGGCAGGCCCTCGCGCGGGCTGCGCGTGTGATAGGCGATCGACACCCCGAAGGCTTCCAGCCGCCTGGCGATCGAAAGCCCGATGCGACCGAGGCCGTAAAGACCGACGCTTCGGCCGCGCAGGGACAGCGGCGACAGAGAAAACGCGCCCTCGCGGCTCCAGCGTCCCTGGCGCAGCCATTGTTCTGCCTGAGGCAATTGCCGGAGTGTATTCAGCAGAAGACCAACCGCCGTGTCGGCCACCTCTTCGGTCAGAACATCCGGTGTATTGCTGACGGCAACGCCCTTGGCGGCGGCATGTGTGACCTCGACGCCGTCATAGCCGACGCCGAAATTGGCGATGATCTCGAGCTGCGGCAGGACATCCATCAGGGCACCGGGCAGCCGGCCGGCTACTGCAACCGCTTTCACGTCCTGCATATCCGGCGTCACCAATGCTGGATCGGCACTCTCGATCCTGACGACTTCGAATTGCCCGACCAGTCGATCGATGACCCGTTGATTGATCTTTCCGGGCACGAGAACGCGCGTGCGGTTCACAGACATGGGCAGCTCCTGTCGGGAGGGAGATCTCAGGCGATGACGCGCAACGGGCCCGTTGATTGGCGGATGCGCATTTCCGGCTTGATCAGATGGATACCGTCGGGTTCGTGGCTGCCGGAAAGCTTGTCGAGGAGCGCGCGGGCAGCACTGCGGCCGACATCGGCCTGGCCATTCCAGACGGTGGTCAATGCCGGCGTGGCGATCGACGCCTCTTCGAGGTCGTCGTAGCCGGTGACAGAGATATCGACGCCGGGCACCAGACCGGCGCGGGCGATGCCGTTCATCATGCCGATCGCCACCAGGTCGTTCCAGCAGACGACTGCCGTCGGCTTCTGCGGCAGGGAGAGCAGATGCACCGCCGCCTCGAAGCCGCCCTGCTTCGTGCGGGGACCGGGGATGCGCAGCTCCGGATCGACCTCGATATTGGCCTTGCGCAACGCGTTGACATAGCCCTGATAGCGGTCGCGCCCGGTCGACGTCTGGTCGGTGCCGCCGACCATGGCGATGCAGCGATGGCCAAGGCCGATCAGGTGGTTGGTGGCAAGCGAGATGCCGTAGGCGTCGTCGCCGCGGAAGATCGGCACGTCCACGCCCTCGATCGAACGGGCGATTAGGATCGCCGGCATGCCGTTGTCCTCGGCAAGCTGGATGTCCTCCAGCGGCGTACCGATCGCCGGCGACATGATCACGCCATCACCGCCGAGCTGCAGCAGCGTCTCGATGAAATCGCGCTGCTTGTCGACCGAATCGTAGTGGTTGGAGAGAATGAAGGTCTGCTTGTCGCGGTCTAGCTCCGCTTCGATCGCCTTCAGGATTTCCCCGTAGAACGGGTTCATGATGTCGTGCACGACGACGCCGATGATGCCGGAGCGGGATGTTCTGAGACTGGCAGCGCGGCGGTTGTAGATATAGCCGAGCGCGCGGGCCTGCTCCTTAATTTTATCGCGGGTGACGGTCGCCACCAAAGGACTGTCGCGTAGAGCCAGGGATACCGTTGCCGTCGAAAGACCGAGTGTTTCCGCAATCGTCGAAAGCTTGACCTTTTGCGCCACGATGCCCCCTGTAGCCTTGTTCCGCCCTCGGCCGCAGCCCCACAATCCAATCCGAGTGAGGTTCTTGCAGCATGCCTCACGGCACTTTTCGTACATCCCAACGGACGTACGCGTGCCATAAATTTAAATCCCTTTTAAACTGTTTAAATCGCCACGGCAATATGCGGCGAACAAGGCTCAGTCGGCGGCCCGTGCGGCCTGGAGATTACTGTCGACGGCGCGCAGGAGTTTCATCAGCGTGCGCACCTGCTTGTCGGTCAGGCCGCGTGTCGCGAGCTTTTCCGAATGCTGCCCCGCCTCGGCGATGATCTGCAGCCGGTTGCGGCCGGGCTCAGTAAGATAGACCTTGGTGAGCCGCGCATCGTCCTCGTCCGGACGGCGCTCGAGGAAGCCCTGCGCCTCCATCCGCCCGATCGTGCGGGTCATGGTCGGCGCCTTGACCCCAAGCCTGGCGGCAAGCCCACCCGCGGTCATGCCATCGGCTTCGGCCAGCGCCAGCATCACGCCGTCCTGTCCGGCGTAAAGACCACTTTCAAGAAGATTGCGGGAGAGTACGGTGCGCATGGAACGCGCTGCCTGGACAAGGATAGCGGCAAGATCGTGCGGCTCAGTCAGGAACTCGTCCTTCTTCTTGCCGTTCTTGCCTTTCTTTTCGGCCTTGTTCTTCTTGCCCATTGGACCTCCTGCCGAATCCCCGAGTCGAACACTTATAACAATACAGCTTGCGATTACGAACTGTATGACTCAAATAACAATTTTACGACAATTGACGTGGAGGATCGAAGAGAAATGTCGATGCCTGAGCCGCGATGGCAGGACAATCGGACCGACCTTCCGGCCGACGCCCGCCGTGACTGGATCGCCGTTCTGCCGCTCGGCGCCCATGAACAGCACGGTCCCCATCTGCCCTTCGAAACCGACACGCTGATTGCCGAGGGTATCGTCTCCCGCACGATCGCGGCCCTGCCCGCCGACCTGCCGGTGACGTTTCTGCCGGTCGAGCCGGTCGGTTATTCGATCGAGCACATGGATGTCGCCGGCAGCCGAACCCTTGCCTATGGCGAGGCGGTCGAGCGCTGGCTCGGCATTGCCGGTGATCTTCACAACCAAGGTATCCGCAAGTTCGTGATGCTGAACGCCCATGGCGGCAACTCGCCGTTGATGACGATCGTCGCGACCGAAGCGCGCGTGCGCTTCAAAATGCTGGCCGTCGCGACGAGCTGGACCCGCTTCGGCCAACCGGACGGATGGATTAAGCCGGAGGATAAGGCGTTGGACATTCACGGCGGCGACATCGAGACATCGGTGATGCTGGCGCTCCATCCGGACAGGGTCGACATCGCCAAGGCCGCAAACTTTGCGTCCCGCCAAGGCGAATTTTCTGAACGCTTCAAGCATCTGCGCGCTTACGGTCCCCACGCCTTCGGCTGGAAGATGCGCGACCTGAATGGCGAAGGTGTCGCCGGCAATGCCTCGGTTGCCACGGCGGCACGGGGTGAGATTTTGATCACCCATGCCGTCCGAGGGTTTATCGAACTCCTTGACGACGTCAGGGATTTCGACCCCGACGAACTGGCTTGAGGCCGCGCCGGCAAACACTTTCTTTGTGCTTTTGCGCTATCAGATGCCCAAATGCGCGCGGCGTAGGGCAGAGAAACCATGGCGAAGATCATTGCGCTCGGCGCCTATTTCTACCAGGCGGTCATTGCCTTCGGCCTGCTGATCGTCGTCGCCCACTGGTTGGCGCCGGCCGACTATGCCAGCTACTCACTGTTCATCTCCATCTGCCAGTTCGCGGCGATCGCCGCCTTCGAATGGGTGCGTTTCGCCTGCATGCGTTTCTACCCTGGGGCGGATGCGGACAGTGAAGCGGCGGAGCGGCGGGCGATCCTGACCGAAGCCCTCGCCTGCGCCATGCTGTGCCTGATCGCGGCGGGCGTGTCCTTGATCTTCGGCGTGCCGCCGGTCGTGGCGCTTGTCGGCGGCCTGGTCTCGATCGCACAAGGCGGCAGCGATCTGCATCTGACCATGCTGCGTTTTCGCCAGGATTTCCGCGCCTTCTCGGTGCTGCAGGGCTCCCGCGCCACCATTCTCGCCGCGGGTACGCTCCTCGGCGCACTCATCTCGCCAAGCTTCCTGTCGACCGTCGCGGGCCTGCTCGCCGGTTACGTTGCCTATGGCCTGCTTGCATTCCTTCTTTCCCGCCGCGCCGACACGCGCCCTGTCGCCGCGCTCGACAATGCCCGTATCCGCAAGCATCTCATCTATGGCAGCGTCTCGGCCGGGGCGGCGACTGTCGCCATGTTCGCGCCGCTCGCCCTGAAAGCGATCTTCACCTCCGCGCTCGGCGCGACGGGTGCTGCCGGCGCCCTGCTTGCGCTCGACCTGCTGCAACGCCCGTTCGTGCTCATCGTTTCGGCCCTTCAGGCGATCCAATATCCGGAGATCGTCGCCGCGCATGACCGGACCGACGATCGCGCCGCTCTTCCCCGCCAACTCGGCCAATACTACGCGCTGCTGACGAGCTTTGCGCTGATGATGGCGGCCGGCATCTTCGCTGCACTTCTCCCGGCCACCTGGCTCGTCATCAGCCCGGACCTGCAGCAAGGTTTCCTCGCAACCGCGCCTGCCATCATCGTCCTCTCGCTCGTTCGCACGCTGACGCAGATCATGCTGCCGACGCCGCTGCACCTGAGGCAACGCCTTGCGTTGATCCTGCTGCTCGCCGTAGCCGACTGCGTGCTTCTAAGCCTTGGAGCATTGGCAGTCCTGGCCTTGGCTGGGGCGAACGATGCGGCGTTGGCCTGGGGCAGCGCCATCGGCGCAATCCTCGCCGCCCTCATCGGCCTTCGCCTGATATCCTCGCTCGCCTTCGATTTCTCCTGGCCACCCGTGCTCTTCGCCGCCGCCGGACTTGGCGCGGCCGTGCTGGCCTTCTCCCTCTCCGGTGAAACCAGCTACGTTACGATCGGTGCCGGTATTGTCGTCGGCGGTCTGCTCTGCCTGCTCTCGCTCAACCAGTTGCGGCTGATGATGCGGTCGCCGAGACCTGGCGCGGCCTAGGCGCTAAGAAAAACTGCACGAATTTCCGGTAAGATCGCGCCGAAAAGAGCGGAGAGCGCCCCATGAACATCGTCGTCGGCATAGCGACCGCGGGCCGCCGCGAGGTCCTTTCCGAAACCCTGCTGCATCTGACGCGGCAGACGCGACTACCGGACGCCGTCGTCATCTGCCCAAGCACGCCGGAGGACGTCGACGAAGCCAGAATCGGCTCGCTTCCCTTGAAGGCCCGTATCGTCGCGGGCAACAAGGGTTCCAGCGCACAGCGCAACGCCATCCTCGACCAGGCGACAACGGCCGATCTGATCGTCTTTTTCGACGACGATTTCCTGCCGCGCAGCGATTTTCTTACCGAGGCTGAAAGGCTGTTCGATCGCGAGGCTGATCTCGTCGTGGCAACCGGCGTGGTTCTGGCCGACGGCATTCATGGCACGGGCATATCGATTGCCGATGCCAAGGCGATCCTCGAGACGGATCCCGGCGCTCAGCCGCACGATATCACACAGCCGGCCTTCAACGCCTATGGCTGCAACATGGCCTTCCGCGTATCGGCGATTGCCGCCGAACGCACCCGTTTCGACGAGCGGCTGCCGCTCTATGGCTGGCAGGAGGATGTCGATTTCTGCCGGCGTCTGGCCGCGCACGGGCGCATCGTGAAATCGCCGGCGCTGCGCGGCGTCCACCTCGGCAACAAGCGCGGCCGCACCTCGGGCCTGCGCTTCGGTTACTCGCAGGTCGCAAATCCGCTCTATCTGCGCAACAAGGGCACGGTCGGACTGAAATGGGCACTTCGCCTCATGGGCGGCAACTTCGCCGCCAACATCCTCGGCAGCCTCAAACCGCAAGGCCTCGTCGATCGACGCGGTCGGCTCAAGGGCAATCTGATTGCATTTGGTGATTTTGTCCGGGGTCGACTGGATCCGATGCGGGTTCTCGACCTTTGACGCTCCAAGGTCGCGCGGAATGGATCAGGTGTGCTGCGCCGCCAGCATGTTGAGCAGCACGACCGCACTCCCGTCCCAGGAAAAGCGCTTCGCATTGTCAAAGCCGGAACGCCGCAAATCTCGGCGAAGGGCCTCGTCGGCGGAGATCGTCCGCATCGCGTCGACCAAAGCCTCCGTCTTCAAGGGATCGAAGTAGCAAACGGCATCGCCGCAGGCCTCGCGGACCGGCGGGATGTCGGCGGCGAGCACCGGGCACCCCTGCGTCATTGCTTCCAGCGGCGGGATGCCGAAGCCTTCATAGAGGCTGGGAAAGACGAAGGCGACAGCGCGGCGCTGCAGCCCGGCGATCTCCTCGTCGGTCAGGCGACCCGGAAAGACCAGGTTGCCCTTCGATGTGGGCGCGATATCGCGGAACACGGTCGGATCGGTGCCACCCACGACCACGAGCTTGTGGTCGCCGGCACCGAGTGCCTCGAAAGCGCGCACAGCAAACTCGACATTCTTGTTGGGCTTCAGCGTGCCGACCAGCAGGAAGAAGGGCGTATCGGCAAGCCCGAGCCGCTGGATGACGCCCTCGTCCGGCAGAAGTCGCGCGAAGTGATCCGTCGCGTTGTAGATGACGTCGATGCCGGTCGCCGACACGCGGAAGACATCGGCAAGCTCCTGGCGCGAAAAGTTCGAGACGGTGCCGAGCTTTGCTCGCCTTGCAAGGATGAAACCGAGCGCCCCATGAAACAGCCGGTAGCCGCGCCCGAACGAGGCCGGATGGCGAAACAGGGTGACGTCGTGGATCACCACCACCTGGTCGCCGTGCAGCACCGGGCCGCTGCCGCCGAAGCCGATCAGCATATCGCGGCGCGCGCGCCAGTAGAGCGCACCCTGCTCCCAGACATGGCCCGGTCCGGAGCCGAACGGCTCGACCGAAATCGCCTTGAGCCCGAGATCGTCGACAGCCTTGCCCGGAGTAAGCAGCCGCCAGCGCGCGTCCTTCAGCGCATGCGGCACCTGCCCGGAAGCGATGCGCGCATCCAGCGCTCGGGTCATCTCACGGGCAAAGCGCTGCACGCCGGTAAGCGGCTGGGTCAGGAACCGGCCGTTGATGGAAATCGTCTTCACCTGCACACCCCTAGGATCTGCCGCGCACTCTCTCCGATTTTGATGAAAGGAGGGTTATCGCAGACCGCTGAGGCGATCCGCCCGCGCCCGCCAAAATCGCCCGCGCCATTTGCGCATCGCCGCCGCATCTCCTATATGAAACCCGACTTGGATGCCTGCCCGCCGCATCCGGAAATCCTAGAGGTTCCCATGACCGAAACATCCCCGCAGAAGCCGATCCCCGTCACTGTGCTCACCGGCTATCTCGGCGCCGGCAAGACGACGCTTTTGAACCGCATCCTCAGCGAGAACCATGGTCGCAAATACGCGGTCATCGTCAACGAGTTCGGCGAGATCGGCATCGACAACGACCTGATCGTGGAATCCGACGAGGAAATCTACGAGATGAACAACGGCTGCGTCTGCTGCACCGTGCGCGGCGACCTGATCCGCGTGGTCGAGGGCCTGATGCGCCGCCCCGGCCGCTTCGACGCGATCATCGTCGAGACGACCGGCCTTGCCGATCCGGTGCCGGTCGCCCAGACCTTCTTCATGGACGATGACGTGCGCGCCAAGACCGAGCTCGACGCGGTCGTTGCGCTGGTCGATGCCAAGCACCTGCCGCTGCGGCTAAAGGACAGCCGCGAGGCCGAAGACCAGATCGCCTTTGCCGACGTCGTGCTTCTCAACAAGACCGACTTGGTCACGCCTGAGGAACTGGAGCGCATCGAAGCGACCGTGCGCGTCATCAATCCGTCGGCCCGCATCTACCGCACCCAGCGCTCCGACATCGATCTTGCCAAGGTCCTCGATCAGGGCGCCTTCAACCTGGAAAGGGCGCTGGAAAACGATCCGCACTTCCTCGACCAGGACGATCATGACCATGATCACGCCTGCGGCCCGGACTGCGATCACGACCATCACCATCATGATCACCACCACCATGATCATGACCACGATCACGACCACCATCACCACCACGATCACGCGCCTTCGCCGATCCATGACGTGACGGTGCAGTCGATCTCGCTGCGCGGCGGCGAAATGAACCCGGATCGCTTCTTCCCCTGGATCCAGAAGATCACCCAGACGGACGGCCCGAACATCCTGCGCCTGAAGGGCATCATCGCCTTTGCCGGCGACGCCGAGCGCTATGTCGTCCAGGGCGTGCACATGATCATCGAGGGCGATCATCAGCGGGCGTGGAAGGATGGCGAAAAGCGGGAGAGCCGTCTCGTCTTCATCGGCCGTGATCTCGATCGTGAAAAGCTCGAGCGCACCTTCAAAGCCTGCGAGGCGCAGCCGAACTGATGCCGACTGTCGCTCCCCTCGATCTCGAAGGTCACGTCGTCGGCGTGGCCTTTCTCAAAGGCGTCCCCTTCTTCGCCGAAGCCACCGGTGCGATCCATCGCCTCAACCTCGGCCACAAGACGACGGAGGTCCACGAGGGCCTGCTGTCGCTCGTGGTGGACGACGCCAACGACACGCTGCTGACCGGCGGCGAGGACGGCAAGGTCATGCGTACGGCCGCCGACGGCACCACCTCGCTGGTCGCCGAAGCGCCACGCAAGTGGATCGCGCAAGTTGCGGCAGGCCCGCAAGGCGCCGTCGCCTATGCCTATGGCAAGACTACGCATGTGCGTCTTGCGGAGGGGACGACGAAGGAATTTACCGAGGAACGCACCGTCGAGGGCCTTGCCTTCGCGCCGAAGGGTTTGCGCATCGCCGCTGCCCGCTACAACGGCGTGTCGTTGCACTGGGTCGGCACATCGGGCCAGCCGATCGACCTCGAATGGAAGGGCGCCCACACCGGCGTCACCTTCTCGCCCGATGGCCGCTTCCTCGTCACCACGATGCAGGAAAACGCGCTGCACGGCTGGAAACTCGACGCCAAGCCCGGCGCGGAAGCCCGCCACATGCGCATGACCGGCTATCCGGCCAAGGTGAAGTCGGTCTCCTGGTCGGCCAAGGGCAAATGGCTCGCCTCCTCAGGCGCCCCGGCCGCGATTGTCTGGCCCTTCCAGGGCAAGGACGGCCCGATGGGCAAGGCGCCGCTGGAACTCGGCACCCGCGCCGACATCATGGTGACCTCGGTCTGCTGCCATCCAGCCGAAGACATCGTCGCGATCGGCTATCAGGACGGCATGATCCTCGGCGCGCGCTTTGCCGACAGCAAGGAAGTGCTGCTGCGCCGACCCGGCAAGGGCGCCATCACCGCCATGGCCTGGAACAAGGACGGCCGGCAGCTCGTCTTCGGCTCCGCCGAGGGCGACTGCGGTGTCGTCGATATCGCGGGATAACAGGCAAACAATGACCGCAGGCGCAGAAGCTCCACTCTATGCTGATTCGGCCGTCGTGCCTCTGGCGGACGGCGAAGTCTGGAACCGCATCCGTGCGGAAGCCCGGGCGCTCGCCATGCGCGAGCCGGTCATGGAGCAAACCCTGCGGCCGATCACCGAGGTGCGGTCGGATGCGGCTGTGCTCGCAGGTGTTCTCGCCTCCCGCCTTTCCGTTGCCCGCGTCGACGAACGATCGCTGGCGCAGCTGCTTTCGGACGTCTTCGAAGCCGATGCAGAAGCTCTGCGCGCTGCCGAAGCGGACTTGCAGGCGGTGATGGAACGTGATCCCGCCTGCCCGGGACTGCTGCATGTCCTCCTCAATCTCAAGGGCTTCCAGGCGCTGCAGACCTATCGCGCCGCCCATCGGCTCTGGACCGATGGCCGCGAGGACATCGCCAACTGGCTCTCGAGCCTCGCCTCGCTTGTCTTCGGCCCCGATATCCACCCGGCCGCCCGCATCGGCAAGGCGGTGATGCTCGACCATGGATCCGGCATCGTCATCGGCGAGACCTCCGTGATCGAAGACCAGGTTTCGATCCTTCAGAACGTTACGCTCGGCGGCACCGGCAAGGAAACCGGCGATCGGCATCCAAAAATCCGCCAAGGCGTGATGATCGGCGCCGGCGCCAAGATCCTCGGCAATATCGAGGTCGGAGCCTACAGCAAGGTCGCGGCCGGCAGCGTCGTACTGAAGTCCGTGCCGCCGCGCACCACGGTCGCGGGCGTGCCGGCAACGGTGGTGCGCATTCACCGTGTCGACGAGGTGCCGGCGGCAGAGATGGACCAGACGATCGTCTGATCCATCTGCGCCCGCGTCAGACCCGCTCCCGCTTCAGATCTTCACCAGCGCGGCGGTGACATACATGAAGGCGGCGCCGGTCGCGAGACCGGCCAGAACCGGCGGCGTCAGGAACACGTCGCGCCCGCGCTCGCTTTGTCGCATCAGATAGGCGCCGACTTCGACGATCACCTGCAGGATCGCCCCTGCACCAACCGCTAGCGCCAACGCCGACCACTGCGCCGAGGTCGCAAGGCTTCCGAGCCACATGCCGATCACCGCCGGACTGCCGGCAAGCAGCGTCAGCCCGACGAACGTCCAGATGGATGGCCTCTTTTTCAGGATCGGAGCGGCAATGCCGATGCCCTCGGTGACGTTGTGGAGCGCAAAGCCCAGCACCAGGAAGGTACCGAGCCCAGCCGACCCCGCCGCAAAAGCGGCACCAATCGCCAGCCCCTCGCCGAGATTGTGCAGGCCGATCCCGAGCGCGATGTAAGTGGAAAGCGCAAGCCCGGCCGGCGCACCGCTTCGCCGCCCGATCGCCATCAGCAGAAGGAAACTGCTTAAGGCCGCCAGCACCACCATGACCGGCCCTTGGAAGATCGCGGCCGCCTCGCCGGCAAGTTCGAGCGCTTCTGCACTCGCATCGACAAACAGGAAGCCGAGCAAGCCGATCGTCAAAGACAGCAGGAAGGCCATGCCGTCGCGACCGACGCCACGCAGCACCGGGTAGAACATCAGGCCGACGGCCACCGGCACGATGCCGACAATAAGGCCGACCAGCGCCTGCAGTCGCAACTGGCCCGTCGTTGCCTGCGGCGTCGGCACGGCGACGGCAATGTCATGCGCAAAAGTGGCCCCGGTGTTGGTCACCACCTTCACGGCATGCGCCTCGCCCAGCATCCATGGGAATGGCAGGTTCAGCCACGCCGCCCTGCCCCGCTCGATCGCTCCCGGCGGATCCTGGGTGAATTGCCAATAGGCGTCGTCCACCTGAACCTGCGCCACTGTCATCGGTTCGGATCCACCGGCGCGAACAAGGAGACGAAGGCCGCTATCGTCGAGCACGGTCCTTTCGAAAGTCAGGTTTTCGATAGGCGGCGCACCATTGCGAAATCCTGACAACGGATCCGCCGATAGAATCCAGGCAACAGCAATGGCAAAGGCGATGAGAGGCAGCGCCAGCCACACCAGGTTGGTCTTTGCCGCGCGGATCGCAGCTCTCGGCAGGGTCTCGTTCATGCCAGCGCCTCCACCACATCGAACATGCCGACCCAGCCGAGCTCGGTAAACTCGGTCTGATGCGGGTGGAACATGTAAAGACCGGGCTCATGCTCGGCGAAGGTGAATTCGAGGATGCCGCGCTGTGCCTGGCACTGGGTTATGAGATCGACGGTTTTTAATGTTGGCGTCAACGTCGTGCCCTGATCGTAATAATCGAAGAAATTGGCGTGCAGGTGAAACGAGTTGATCGGGTCGAACTCGATGACATTGACCAGATAGATGCGTACCGGCTTGTCTTTCACGATCCGGATCGGCCGCTTCATGAAGGCGTGAGCGACAGTGTTGACCGCATAGAATTCGTTTTCGGCATCGAAATTGGTGTCGAAGGCGTTCATCACCATCACCAGTTCCTGCCAGCCGGCATTCTCCGGCGTGCCGAGCAGTCGGGAGCGGGCGACGTCCACATGTTCCGGCCGGCGCTCGGGATCGGGGTCGATGACGAAGGCGCCATACATGCCCTTGTGGATATGTCGGCGCAGCGGCATCGCATGGCAATGATAGAGGTGGCAGCCAAACGGCTTGGCGTCGAACTCGTAAATGAACTCATCGCCGGGATCGACCATGCCGGCACCCGGCACGCCATCCATGCGCGCGGCATGAATGCCATGAAAGTGGATCGAGTGGGGATGAGATGCGTAGTTGCGAAAGACGATCCGCAGACGCTCGCCCTCCTTTGCCCGAAGTGCTGGCCCCGGCACGCGGCCATTATAGGTCCAGGCCGGAAAGGTGATGCCGGGCGCGATTTCGATGTCGCGATCCTGCGCGGTCATCTCGAAGGTCCTGAGCGTTCGTCCATCCGGCAGCATCGAGACCGTACCGGTCTCCCAATCGGTCAGCATGTCGGTCGGGTCGAAAGCGTTGACGGTGCTGTCGACATCGCCGATCGTCATCATCGCCCCATGCCCCATGGCGGGCATCGTATCCTGGGCGGCCGCCCCCGCCGGCGCAGCATGACCGGCATGGCTCGCCTGCTGTTGGCCCAAGGTGGCGCTGGTGCAGATCGCGGTCCCGCCCGCCGCCGCCAGCCCGCCCATCAGAAGGCTCCGCCTTCGGAGCAGGTCTGGTCTCGTCGGCTTGTCCATTTTTGGCCCCTCTCTCGATTGGATAAGCCACGCGCCGCGCTGCGATGGCATAGGTCAGCAATGCGCCACATGCTTTTGCAAATCATTTGCAGCTACATCAATAATGCAAATGCAACTCATTCGCAACTAACCTCGAATCGAGCGCTCTTGCGCAGGGACCCAAGGGACCGATCGCTTAACGCCGCAACTCCCATCTGCCCTGGAACGAAAACGTCCCCGGAAGCAGCGCTTCGGGGACGTTGATCGGAAGCCGTTGCACGGACCGGAAGCGGGCTCATCCGCATCGCAAAGCCCGACCGGCGCCAGTCTCACCATTCGAGTTCGAGTTGAGGAAGCCCGTTCGAGGTTTTTTCGATCGTCCGACCCGTCTCATCCACGGTCGCAGTGACCCGTTGACGGAAGGCCGAGAAGCTCTCGAAGGTGATAACATCGACCGGTTCGTCGAATTTCATCGTCAGGCGATAGCGCCCCGGTTGCGCCGTCAGCGCCTGCACCGACAGGATCTCGCCTTCGAAAGCCTGGCCGAGATAGCGCCCCTTCACCCGCGAGCCCAGCATCCAGGGATTGAAGGGCGGCCGGTTGCCGACGGCAGCGTGCAGCGTGTTCCAGTCGCGAAAGCCGTATTGCGCGGCGATCAATTCAAGCGAGCGGGAATGGCCGATGGTTTCGCCTTCGGCAGCAAGGCGGGTACGCAAGCGCCTGGCCTGATCTTTCAGGGCATCGAGTGAGGGAAGCGTGGTTGTTCCGCGCGTCATGAGAGGGTCTCCTGCAGCGGCATGCATTCCTTGGAGATGGGAGCCCGCATTGCCACCGGTTCGCATGCCGTTTCGGCTGACCGTGTCTCGAAGAAGGACTTCACCAAAGCATGACGCTCGCGGACGGCAGGGACCTTCACCCTGCCGTTTCCATAGGGGATGCCGTCTCGGCTGTCAAACCTCGCCTGGAAATGCGGCCTTCACGCCCGCACGAAAGACGATTGCACAGGCGCAAGAGCTGTGGGACGACTACAGCGCCGTGCGTCTTATCAGACGCGCAAAGGTCGCTGTAGCACTTTGATTTGCTGCATGTCTTTGTCCTTAAATCGAGGTCGATCTAAGGAGACATGCAGTACGGGAGACGACGAGGGAGGACATCATGACCGACATGACGATACTCGCATTCGCGCTGGTTGCCTTCATCGGCATCGCGACACCGGGCCCGACGGTTCTGCTCGCGCTCACCAACGGCTCGCGTTATGGCGTGAAGCGCGCAATCGCCGGCATGCTCGGCGCCGTGCTCTCCGATTTCGTGCTGATCGGCGCCGTCGCACTCGGTCTCGGCGCCCTGCTCGCCGCCTCCGAATTCTGGTTTACCGTCGTCAAATGGCTGGGCGCCGCCTACCTCGCCTTTCTCGGCATCATGCTGTTGCGGTCGAAAGGGACGATCCAGGTCGCAACCGAGGCAAGCGGCTCCGGTCATCCCGTTTCCGCTGTCGCCATCTTCGTCAAGAGCTTCCTCGTCGCCGTCACCAACCCGAAGGGCTACCTGTTCTTCACCGCCTTCCTGCCGCAGTTCATCGACGCCGCGGCGCCGCAAGCACCACAATATGCCACCCTGACATTCGTCTTCGCCTCGGTCGATCTTGCCGTGATGTTCGGTTACGCGCTGCTCGGTGCACAGGCCGCGGCCTTCCTCAAGCACTCCGGCGCCGTCTGGCTCGATAGACTCTGTGGCGGCGCGCTACTGGCGCTCGCCGGCTCGCTCGCCCTCTATCGCCGCGCCACCGCCTGAAATGCTGTTTCGTCAGCACGTGCTCGCAGCCATCGCCAGCGGCGACGTGACCTTGGCCTTCCGACGCTGGACGAAGCCGACGGTCAGGGCCGGTGGTACGCTGCGCACCGCAGTCGGCGTTCTCGCCATCGATGCCATCGACGAGATCGAGGAAGGCGCAATCACCGACGGCGACGCGCGCAAGGCCGGCTTTGCCGACCTCGGCGCTCTCTTGAAAGAGCTTGCCGCTCGCCGCGAGGGCCGCTGCTATCGCATCGCCTTCCACCGAGCCGGCGACGATCCGCGCATCACGCTGCGGGAAATGTCCGACTTCGGCAGCGAAGAACGGGCAGAGATCGGCCGCAAGCTCGATGACTTCGACCGCAGCGCGGGCATGGCCTGGACGATACCGGTGCTCACGCTGATCGCTGCCTGCGACGGAACCACCGCCACGGAATTGAGCGCCGCCATCGGCATGGAAAAACTGAAACTCAAGACGGGCATCCGCAAACTGAAGGAACTCGGCCTCACCGAAAGCCTAGCCGTCGGCTATCGCCTGTCCGAACGCGGCCGCGCCTTTCTCAAGGGGGCAGTAACGCACAAAAAGGCGGACGGCGCCGAGGACACCATCCGCTTCTCGTCTTGAGGCACATGCGATCCACGGGAACACAGCGCGAACACCATCGTTGCGCGTATCGGTGGCTCCTTCTAATCCCGATTGCCACTGTTGCGTGCCTGGAGCAGGTGTGAGACGACTTGCCACCGAGACGGGCAAGGCGAGGAGACAGGCATGATCGGCTACACCATGGTCGGGACGACGGACCTGAAACGCGCAGAGCGTTTTTATGATCCGCTGATGACGCTGATCGGCCAGGAACACTGCTATTGTGACGAGCAGGTGTCCTCGTGGGGCCGAAAGGACGACGACAAGGCGCCGCGCTTCTTCGCCTGCTACCCCTTCGACACGCGTCCCGCCTCGGTCGGCAACGGCGCCATGACGGCCTTCCTGGTGGAAAGCGCCGGGCTGATCGACCGGTTGTTCGAAATCGCAATGGAGCGCGGTGGTAGCGAAGAGGGAAAACCGGGCTTCCGCCCGCAATACGGAGACGGCTTCTACGCGGCCTGTGTGCGCGACCCGGACGGCAACAAGCTTGCCTTCGTCGGCTACGACGCGCGCACGGAGACCTAGTCGGTCCTTTGCCCGGGCACCCCTAGCGTCGCGTCGACCACCCGAACCAGATCGCCACGGCCGCGAGCATCAGTGCGAGCACGCGTCGCACCAGGCGTTCGCGTGACGGCGAGTTGAGGACCGGCTCCAATGCGCCTGCCAGAAACACGATCGCGGCATGCACCGCAGTCGCGACGCCCACATAGATCGCAGCAAGCGTCAGGTTCTGTGGCAACAGCGGCCGCGCGTCGTCAACGAAGGTCGGCAGGACGGTGACGAAGAACAGGGCCGCTTTCGGATTGAGCAGATTGGTGATCAGGCCACGTCGAAAATAGAAGGATGCGGGTTTGCCGCTCGGACCGGCCTCCTCGCCGTCGGCGTTCCAGGCGTCGAAGGCAAGATAGAGCAGGAAGCCGACCCCAGCCCAGCGAAGTGCGCCGTAGAGCGTGTCCGACTGACCGACGAACTCGGCAACCCCGAAGGAGGCGGCGAAGCCCACGAGTGCCAGGCCGAGCGCGACGCCGGCAACGGTCGCCATGCCGGGCCGACGCCCCTCCGCAGCCGCAACCATGGCGAGGTAGGCCATGTTCGGCCCGGGCGTCAGTTCGATGATGAAGGATGTCAGCAGAAAGGGCAGCAGGGTCGCTGCCCCGAGAATGAACGGATCCATGCGGGAGATTTCCATGCACTTGCAACGAGGCCTTGTCCGCAAGGACAGGTCAGCGACGCCGCGTTGTCAAGGAAGATCAGGAAATCATCGGGAGAGCGCGCGGCCCATGGGGCGTCTGCTCCCTCACCGGTCGCATCGGACCAGCGAGGGAGCAGCGAAAAATCCGCCTCCGCAGGGTTGGAGGCGGAAAGGGGTATCAAGCCGCGCGGCGGACCGGCGGCATCGTCAGCTTACGGCCGCTGGCGACGATCAGGCCGGCAGCGCCCTCAAGCCAGTTGTCCCGAAGCTCGAGCGCCAGGAACCGGTTGCGCTCAAACGGGCCGGGCATGACGAGGTGCTGCGTGCGGCCCGCGAAGAAGCCGAAGCGCTCGTAATAGGCGGCGTCGCCCACGAGCAGGATCGCGCCATGGCCGCGGTTCTTGGCCTCTTCGATCGCCGCCCGCATCAGCATGCCGCCGATGCCCTTGCCCTCATGATCAGGATCGACCGCGAGCGGACCGAGCAGCAATGCCGGCAGGGCATGGCCCTCGCGGTTGACACCGGCTTCGACGTTCCACAGGCGAACGGTACCAATCACATGACCGTCGATATCACGCGCGACGAAGGCGAGGCCCTCGGCCGGCAACCGACCGCTGCGCAGCTTTTCCGACGACTTGCGGCGCCGCTCCGGCCCCATGGCACGGTCGAGCAGGTTCTCGCGCGCGACGACGTCGCCCGGATTTTCGGCATCGATTACAAATGTAGTGGGCGCAAAGAATGCGCGCAGGGCGTCAACAACAGCGGCCATCGGGGCCTCCCGTCATCAAAACCGCTTCAGGCGGACCGAACAAAAATTGTGAAATGGCGCTCCCGCCCGAAGACGGGAGCAATCCGGATCAGATTACGTAGGCCTTCAGCGGCTCGAAGCCGTTGAAGGCGACGGCCGAGTAGGTCGTCGTGTAGGCGCCGGTGCCTTCGATCAGAACCTCGTCGCCGATCGAAAGCGTGATCGGCAGCGGATACATGTTCTTCTCGTAGAGCACGTCAGCCGAATCGCAGGTCGGGCCGGCGAGTACGCAAGGCTCCATTTCGTCGGCATCGCGCGCCGTGCGGATCGGGTAGCGGATCGCCTCGTCCATGGTTTCGGCGAGACCGCCGAACTTGCCGATGTCGAGGAACACCCAGCGATGGGCGTCGTTGTCCGACTTCTTCGACACCAGAACGACTTCCGCCTTGATCACGCCGGCGTTGCCGACCATGCCGCGACCGGGCTCGATGATGGTCTCCGGGATGTTGTTGCCGAAGTGCTTCTTCAGGGCACCGAAGATCGCCTGGCCGTAGGCTTCCGCCGTCGGGACGTCCTTCAGGTACTTCGTCGGGAAGCCCCCACCCATGTTGACCATCTTCAGCTCGATGCCGCGCTTGGCAAGCTGCACGAAGACGCGCTTGGCATCCGAGAGAGCCGCATCCCAGGCGTCGAGCTTCGTCATCTGCGAACCGACATGGAACGAGACGCCGTAGGAGACGAGGCCGTGCTGATGGGCGTAGACGAGCACGTCGACGGCCATCTGCGGGACGCAGCCGAACTTGCGCGACAGCGGCCATTCGGCACCTTCGCCATCGGTCAGCACGCGGCAGAACACGCGGGCGCCGGGGGCCGCACGGGCGACCTTCTCGACTTCCTCGTGGCTGTCGACCGCAAACAAGTTGATTCCAAGCGCATGGGCGCGGGCAATGTCGCGCTCCTTCTTGATGGTGTTGCCATAAGAAATGCGGCTCGGGGTCGCACCGGCATCGAGCGCCATTTCGATTTCAGCGACGGACGCGCAATCGAACGAGGAGCCGAGACCGGCGAGAAGGCGCAGGATTTCCGGCGCCGGGTTGGCCTTGACGGCGTAATAGATCGAGCTGTCGGGCAGCGCGTGGCGGAAGGCCTTGAAGTTGTCGCGCACGACGTCGAGGTCGACAACGAGGCATGGGCCTTCGGGTCGTCGGGTGTTGATGAAGTCGATGATGCGTGCCGTGGTCATGGCCATATTCCCCTGATCCAAAATGCTCCGCTTTCGCGGAGGACAAAGGGCATACGCGCACATGCGCTGGAACCAGCCGGTGGAGACCCCGGAACCATGCATGCGCTCGATGCGCGAACGGTGAATCAAAGCCCGCCTAGGCTTCAATTCGGCTTTGTCTGCCATGGATTGGAGGGGATAACCCAACCGCACTTCCGGCAATGAAGGTGTGCCTCTTCAGTAACCCCGGCTGTTGGAAAGCCGGCAGACACCAGAAAGGCCCGCACCGTCGTTGCTTCAAGATGTCCTCGCATTTCCCGGTTGGCCGGAATAGCGACTGGAGGGGTTAGTTCCAGGTACCTTACCGATACCCTCACCTAATCGAGGGTCGGCGGACACCCACAGGCACGTGCGACTTTGGGCAAGGGCGTAGGTAAGAAAAAAGCCTGTCGCAATCAAGAGTTTTTTCGCACTGGCAGTTGAATTTTTTTCCAAGCAGGCAAAACTGGCGGTGTTCACAAACATTGAACGAACTGCGCCGGATCGATCACTGCTGTAAATTATTGAAAAGGGTCATTATTTTCAGCATGCGCCGGCATCCGCCGAAACCGGTGCATCAGGCGCAAGCGACGGACAATCTGCCGCCGGCATCATCGGCGCGAAAAGAGGCGTTCGCATCGAATCGGCGCAACGCGATTGAGAGCACGAAAGAAAGATTGCCATGGACACACTCACCCGCATCCGCGCCTTCATCGACGTCGTGGACGCCGAGGGGTTCTCTGCCGCCGCCAGGCGCGTCGGCAAGTCGAAGGCGCTACTTTCGAAATATGTGCGCGAACTCGAGGACGAGCTCGGTGCGCTGCTGCTCAACCGCACCACCCGGCAATTCTCGCTGACCGAAGCCGGCCATACCTATTACCGCACCGCCTCGGAAATCCTGAAGGAGATCGACAACCTTGCCGATCTCGTGCGCGCCAACAACTCCGACCTGAAGGGACGGCTGCGGATCACGGCACCGCGCACTTTCGTCGATGCCGAGATCGGCCAGTCGCTCATCGACTTCGGCAAGCAGCATCCTGAGCTCTCGCTGGAGATCGTCTCGGACGACCGCTTCGTCGATCTCGTCGAGGAAGGCTTCGACGCTGCCATCCGCATTACGCGACTGGAAGATTCCACGCTCATTGCCCGCAAGCTCGACGACTTCCAGGTCCTGATCTGCGCCGCACCGGAGTTTCTTGAGAAATCAGGCCCGATCGAACACCCGACCGATCTTTCCAAGCTCCCCTGCATTCTCGACACCAATGGCCGCTCCTATTCCAACTGGCGCTTCGTCGAGCCCGGCGGCTCGGCCTTCACCGTTCCGGTCAGCGGCCCAATCGAGGTCAACAGTCCGCTTGCCGCTCTGAGGGCCGCCGTCTCCGGCATGGGCGTCGCGGTCATTCCCGATTTCATTGCCCGGCCGAAGATCGCGGCGGGCGAACTCGTGACGATGTTTGACGATTTCCTGCCGCGCGACCGCGGCATCTACGCGATCTATCCGCATCGCCGCTATTTGCCGGCCAAGGTCAGGACGCTGGTCGATTTCCTGCATGCCTGGTTCCGCAAGCCACGCTGACCGCCAAGGAACAGCCTAACCGACCCACGGACGTGATCGGCCAAGTCCCAATTCCGTCCCATTTCCAGTACATTCCCGGAAACGAATCGCGGGAGATCGCCCCGCCGAAAGGATTGCCGTTTCATGAGAACCAAACGCCTCATCATGGCCGGCCTTGCCACCCTGCTTGCGCCGTCGCTGGCCCTTGCCCATCCGCACATCTTCGCGGAAGCGCGGCTCGAGGTGGTCTCCGACGACAAGGCCGAAGTCAGCGAACTGCGAAATGTGTGGCGTTTCGACGAGCTGTTTTCGTCGAGCGTGGTGCTCGATTTCGACAAGAACTCGAATGCGACGCTCGATCCGGACGAACTGGCGGAAGTCGGCCAGACCGTGCTGGAGTCGCTGTCTGAGTACAATTACTACACGACGATCCTCGACAACGGCAAAACCATCAAGGTCAACAAGCCGGACAGCATCACCGTCGACTACAAGGACGGGCAGTTGCTGATGATGTTTGCCGTCAAGCCGGCCGAGCCGATGCCGCTCAAGGGCAAGCTTTCCTTCGGCGTCTATGATCCGACCATGTATACGGCGATGGATTTCGCGACCGACAACGACCTGACCGTCGTCGGCGACAAGATCAACGCCTGCGAGCACAAGGTCGTCCGCCCTGATCCCGACGAGGTTCTCGCCGAGAACAAGGACACGTTGACCGATGCCTTCTGGAGTGATCCGACCGGCACGGACATGTCGAAGCTCTTTGCAACCAGGATAGAGATCACATGCTGAACACCCGCAGGATCGGACGTCTGGTCACGGCAGCGCTCATCGTCACGGCGCTCTCCGCAACGCTTGCAGCGGCCCAGTCGCCGCTCGGCATCGGCACGGCCGAGCCTGCATTCAAGACGACCGGCTTCCTCGGCGGTTTCTTCGCCTGGGTGAACATGGAGCAGCAGGGCTTCTACCGGTTGATGACCAACGCGTTGAAGGGCATGCGGGAAAACCCCTGGCAGCTCTGGTCGCTGGTCGGGCTCTCCTTCACCTATGGTGTCCTTCATGCCGCCGGCCCCGGCCACGGCAAGGCGGTGATCTCCTCCTACATGATCGCCAACGAGACCGAGCTGAAGCGCGGCGTAATGTTGTCGTTCCTTTCCTCGATCTTGCAGGGGATCGTCGCGATCCTTTTGATCGGCGCCGTCTATCTGCTGCTGCGCGGTTCGTCGATCAACATGACCACGGCGACGCGGTGGCTGGAAATCGCCAGCTACGCGCTCATTGCCGCTTTCGGCGGATGGCTGCTTCTGCGCAAGCTGCGGTCGATGCTGCGTCCGGTCGCCGTGGCCTCAATCGCCGGCGGCGGGCATATCCATCTCGCGCACGATCACGACCATCATCACCACGATCACCATCATCACGAACACGGCGGTCACCATGGGCACAGCCATGGCCCTGGTGAAGTCTGCGCGAGCTGCGGGCATGCGCACGCCCCCGATCCGTCGATGCTGAAGGGCGATCGTTTCGCGCTCCGGGAAGCCTGGTCGGCCGTTATCGCCGTCGGCCTGCGTCCCTGCTCCGGCGCGCTGATCGTGCTGTCGTTCGCGCTCCTGAACGGGCTCTATCTCGGCGGCGTGCTCTCGGTCTTCGCCATGTCGATCGGCACGGCGATCACCGTCTCGATCCTCGCGACCATGGCCGTCACTGCCAAGGGCTTTGCGCTGCGCTACGCGTCGAGCACCACGTCAGCAGCCCGCATCTCCAACGGCATCGAGATCGCCGGGGCGGCACTGGTTCTGATCCTGGGGCTCGTTTTGTTGGGCGCTGCGCTGCAGGGGTGAATCACCTACCCGACGGGCACCACAGATGAATTTCGATACGCTTGAGTTCGAGGAAATAGCCGCGAAACTCGGAAAGGACGGCTGGGCCATTAAGTACATATGGTCCGGGGAATCCGCCGCCTTCAAGTTCTGGCTTTCCGAGAAACATGGAATTGGAGCAAGCGACGTTAACGGTGGCTACTCGTTCTGGGTCGTCGATGACTACTGGACGCGGCCCTCCGGCGCGCGGAATGACTATGACGCATGGTATTCGTTCGGCTACTTGCTCGAAGATTGCCCGGAGTCAACGCCCGAACAAGCCGGTTTCACACGTGTGCCAACCAAAAAAAGCGCGTTTGAGCGAGCCGGGCGCGGGCAAGTCTGAGGCAATTCCCGCTCTCGCGACTTCTTGAGGCTAACTCACAGCCCGCGCTTGCGCTGGTAGCGGGCTCGGAGCCAGAACAGCAGGAAGAAGGCCAGCACGAAGATCACGCCGAAGGCGGCGGCAAGCCAGGGCGAGATGTCGCCAAGCTTCAGCATGATCGACGGCAGCACGAAGAAGCCGAGGCCGGCAACGACGAGAATGATCGCAGCGGCGATCGCCGGTGACTTTTCCTTGTTCTGCATGACTTCCCTGCTGTTGTCTGGTGCGACCGAGCGTCAGGCGCCTACTTGGACGCCTTCCGCTCCAAGTCCGCACGTATATCTTCAAGCCGCCGCTTCTGGCGACCATCCTCGTCGAAGTTATCAGCTGCGAGCCAGGTTTCGAATGCGGCATTGAGCAGCGGCCATTCGCTGTCGATCATCGAGAACCAGGCCGTGTCGCGGTTTTCGCCCTTGGAGATCATGTGCTGGCGGAAGATGCCCTCGAACGTAAAGCCGAGGCGTGCCGCCGTGTTGCGGCTTGCCATGTTTTCGCTGTGGCATTTCCATTCGTAGCGGCGATAGCCGAGATCCTCGAAGACGTGTTTCGCCATCAGATAATGGACTTCGGTCGAGAGCGGTGAGCGCGCCATGGCGGCACCATGGGCGACAGAGCCGACTTCGACGACGCCGTTGGCGGGATCGGCGCGCATGTAATTGGCCATGCCGACGACGATACCCGTCGCCTTGTCGCGAAACACTTCGGTGACCCAACCGGACTTCTCCTGCGCCGCCGTTAGCCAGGCATCAAAACCTTCAATGTCCTTGAAGTCCGGCTGCGTGAAATACCTGAGCAGCGGATTGATCGCCATGCCGCCGAGACCGTCCCAGAGGTCCTGAAGATGCCGGTCACGCTCATAGGGCTCGAGCTTGACGAAGCGCCCTTCGAGCGCGACGCCCTTCGGCGCCGGGCATCCTTTCCAGTTCTTGAGATCACGCATCGGCCGCTCCTCCGTTACCCCTTGCACTTCGCAATAGGCCAGAGTGGCGACCGATACAAATTCAAACTGGTTATGAACTCTGTTCAAACTGGTTATGAACCCTGTTCAAACTGGTGATGCACCCATGCGGGACAGCCCAGAATGCTAGGCCGTAGCCGGCACCTTGGCGGCCGAAACGGTCGCTTCGATGTGATCGACCAGCGCATCCGGAAGGCCGAGGCGGCCGGCCAGCAGGTCGAGATAGCCACGCTCCGCACGCGTCTCCGGCTCGATCGTCAGGCGCGATGCGGTATAGACCTCGACGCGCTCTTCTTCCGTCTTGGCCGCACCGACGATCGCGTCGATATCGACAGGATTGGCAAGCTCGTTGTCGAGGAAGGCGGCGGCATCGGCCGAAAGGCCGGCGACCGACAGCTTGTCCATGATGTGCTGACGCTCGGCCTCGTCGATGTGCCCGTCAGCGCGCGAGGCCGCGATCATCGCCCGCACCAGCGTCAGCGCGAAGTCGTGGCTGACGGCCTCCGGCGCAGACGCGAAGCCGGAATCGGCCGGCGGCGGCAGGAGTTCCGGTTCCCCCTTGGCAACGGTTGCGCCTCCCGGCGTGTTGCCGGCCTGATAGTTCTTGTAGGCCTGGTAACCGAGACCCGCGATGGCCGCGAGGCCACCGAGCACAGCGGCATTGCCGGCCAGCTGGCGACCAGACTTGGTGCCGAGCAGGACCGCGGCGATGGCGCCTGTCGCCAGCGGATTGTCCTTGGCAAGCTGCGTCGCCTGGGTCGCGCGATCGCGCACCGTGCCGCCGGCACCGGGCACCTGCGATCCCAGAAACTGATCCAGCAATTTCTTCGCGTCGAACATCGGGTTTCGCTCCTTGGCGGTTCCGGGCGGTTAAGGTCAACCGAAACGGAGCGCCGCCCGCGCTCGCGCCGTCGAATGGATTGAGACATAGGAACGTTGCAGGGGAAATACAAATTCGCGCCAGGCGCGTGTGACGAAGAACACCGCGACCAACGAAAAAAGCCGGGCTTACGCCCGGCCTTCAAATGTAGAAACAGTGCTTCCCGTTCAGCCCTTGAGGGCGAAGGCTTCGGCCGCAAGCTTGGTGATGCCGGCCCAATCGCCCTTGGCGACCAGATCCTTCGGTGCGACCCAGGAGCCGCCGACGCAGACGACGTTCGGCAGCGTCAGATAGTCGCGCGCGTTGGAAAGCGAGATCCCGCCGGTCGGGCAGAACATCGTGCCGGCCAGCGGCGAAGACAGCGACTTGAGATAGGCGGCACCACCGGCCTGTTCCGCCGGGAAGAACTTCATGACGTCGTAGCCTTCTTCGCGCAGGCCCATGACTTCGCTCGCCGTCGCGGCACCCGGCAGCAGCGGCACTTCGTGGTCGTTCGCGACATCGATCAGTTCCTGGGTCGTGCCGGGGCTGACGATGAACTTCGAGCCGGCTTCGACAGCCGCTTCGAATTGCGCGGCATTGAGGATCGTGCCGGCGCCGGCAACCGCGCCTTCCACTTCGTTGGCAACCGCGCTGATCGCTTCGAGCGCTGCCGGCGTGCGCAGCGTGATCTCGATCGCCCTCAACCCGCCGGCAACCAGAGCGCGCGCCAGCGGCACGGCGGTCGCGACGTCGTCGATCACGAGGACCGGAACGACCGGCTGCAATTTGAGGATGGAAAGAAGCCTGTCGGTTTTCGCGCTCATGCCGATCGTCCTTTTTAAAACGATTGAATATGCCCTCCGCATACTCCGCCGGCCACCGGTTGTCGAGACCTAAGGGCGCAAGTGTGCGGCATTCTCATGTAAGCTGAAGATAAAATATTACCTACAACAAAGAGATGACTTGAGCCTTCGCACGAAAGCGATAGTTTGATGACGGCGAGCCTATCGAAATGGCGGATTATCCATGGCGAAGGAAATAGAACGCAAGTTTCTGGTCGCGTCCGACGGGTGGCGAGAGCATGCGGACAAGGGCATCGACCTCAGGCAAGCCTATGTCGTCACCATGGACGACCGCTCGCTGCGCGTGCGCATCCACGGCAACAAGTGGGCGCGCCTCACCATCAAGATCGGCAAGTCGGCGCTGGTCAGAAACGAATATGAATACGATGTACCTATGGACGACGCCCGTGAGATGCTGACGCAGGCGGTCGGCATCGTCATTGAGAAACGACGATATCGCATCCCGTACAAGGGCTTCATCTGGGAAGTGGATGTCTACGAAGGCGCGCTCAAGGGCCTGGTCGTCGCCGAAGTGGAGATGAAGCGCGAGACCGACTTGCCGGCGCTGCCCAATTGGATCGGCCGCGAAGTCACCGGCGACCGCCGTTATTCCAACCAGGCGCTTGCCACAGAGGGGCTGATGGAACCCCAATCATGACCTACGCCTTCCGGCCCGGACGGCCGTTCACCGACGATTTCCGCGCCATTGCCGCCGAGCAATTCACGCAGGCGGTCATGACCCTCGAAGACCGCCCTGATGGCCTCCATGAGGCCATCCATGAGGCCCGCAAGAACTTCAAGCGTCTGCGTTCGCTCTATCGGCTCGTCGCCGCCGACGCGCCGCAATTCCAGAAGCACGAAAACGCGCGCATACGCGACATGGCCCGCAATCTCTCAACCGTCCGCGATGCGGCAGCGCTGGTGGAAAACGCTCAATACCTGAGGGCATCGGCTGCCAGCGTCGAACAGGAGAAGGCTCTCACCCACATTTGCAAGCGGCTGGAGAAACGTCGCGACCGCATCGCTGCCTGCGAGACCGACATCGAGGACCGCGTTGCCGCAACCATCGTCACTTGTGAACACGCCCTGCAAGCACTGGCCCATGTCTCTTTTGACGATCGTCGCCGTAGAACCGCCGCCCGACTGACGAAAGGCTGGCAGCAGACGCTCAAGCGCGCCGCCCGCGCCAAGGAAGCCTGCGGCTCGAGCACCGATGCCGGCGCCTTCCACGAGTTGCGCAAGCGGGCGCAGGACTACCGCATGCATCTGGGACTTATGCGCGACACCTGGCCGTCTGCTATCCAGGCCAAGCGCAGCGAGGCCAAGATGCTGGTCGACACGCTCGGCCACCTCAACGATCTCTCCGTCATGATCCAGTTGATCAACGAAGATCCGGCGCTGGCCGGCAACAGCCAGGACCAGGCCCATCTCATCGCCGCCGTCATTGCCCGGCAGGAAACCTTGCGAGACGACGCGTTGACACTGGCAGCAACGGTCTTCCAGGAGCAGCCCGACGAAGAGAGCCGGACGATCCGTCTGCTCTGGCTCGACGCCGCGCGCTAGCACAGCCACCCCGGCGTATCCGCCCAAGGCGCGACAGAGTGCCCCTCTCGCCTGCCGCGATTGCGCTTGCGGCGCGAAAGCTGTATTTGCACCGGCCATGACCGACATTTCCACCACCCCGCGCCCTGAGACCCATGGTGAGACCCACGGCCAGTTTCTGGTGGCCGCGCTCTATCATTTCGCAAGCTTCCCGCGCTTCGCCGAATTCCGCGAACCGCTGCAGGCAGTCTGCGACGAGAACGGCGTCAAGGGCACATTGCTCATCGCCCATGAGGGCATCAACGGCACGATCGCCGGCACGGATGCCGGCATCGCCACGGTGCTTGCCTTCCTGCGCGCGCAGCCGGAGCTTGGAGCATTGGAGCACAAGGAAAGCCGCGCGTCCTCGATGCCGTTTCTGCGCATGAAGGTGCGGCTGAAAAAGGAAATCGTCACGATGGGTGTCGAGAACATCGACCCCAACAAGATCGTCGGTACCTATGTCGACCCGAAGGATTGGAACGCGCTGATCTCCGATCCCGAGACGATCGTCATCGACACGCGAAACGACTACGAGACGGCGATCGGCATCTTCAAGGGCGCGGTCGATCCGCAGACCAAGACCTTCCGCGAGTTCCCGGACTGGGTGCGCAACCACACCGGCCTGCACAACAAGCCGAAGATCGCCATGTACTGCACCGGCGGCATCCGCTGCGAGAAGGCGACCGCCTTCATGAAGGAACAGGGCTTCGACGAGGTCTACCACCTCAAGGGCGGCATCCTGAAGTATCTCGAGGAAGTGCCCCAAGAAGAAAGCCTCTGGGAAGGCGCCTGCTTCGTCTTCGACGATCGCGTCTCCGTTACCCATGGTCTGGAAGAAGGCGAGCACACGCTCTGCCATGCCTGCCGCCAGCCGCTGACCAAGGCCGATCCCCTCTCGCCGCACCACGAGGACGGCGTTTCCTGCATTCATTGCTACGAGGTCCGCACCGACGAGGACCGGGAACGCTACCGCCAGCGCCAGAAGCAGATCGAGCTTGCGAAGAAGCGCGGCGAACGCCACCTCGGAAGCTGAACGGCGGTTTCGCCCCTCATCCGCCTGCCGGCACCTTCTCCCCGCAAGCGGGCGAAGGGAGATCTGGCGCCGTCTCATCACAGATCAGGCTCCGGCATTTGGGCCGCCGCTTTCAAGCAGGTCCCGACCGGCAGCGAAGGTTCCAGCACGACGGCCGCTGTCGGGCACGTCCCCTCGCCCCGCCTGCGGGGAGAGGGCTAGGGTGAGGGGCAAACCTGCTGCTGCAGCTACCCCGGCAGCGCCTCGCATTCATCCAGCGCCAACGCGCTGCGGTCCCATTCATGCCGGCTGCGGGTGAATATCGCATCGGTCGGCTGGAACACTGAGGGATCGTCGAGCGTACCGGCATAGATCGACCAGCGCCAATCGTCAGGCGGTCCGGAGCCGAAGACCTGGCTGCCGCAGGTTTCGCAGAAATAGCGGACCGACACATTGCCGTTTTCGGCGCGTGTTTCGTAGCCGCGGCAGGTGCCTGACATTACCACGTTCGCGCGATCGAAGATCATGTAGCAGCAATGGCCGGTTCCGGTGGTGCGCTGGCAATCGCGGCAATGGCAGAAGCCGGAATAGAGGGGTTGCCCCTTCGCCTCGTAGCGGATTGCGCCGCAGAGACAGCCGCCTTTCATCACACTCATGTCGTCTCCTCCTCGAAGCGTCGGGAGGATAACCGCGCGGGACGCACGGTCAAAGAAAAACCGCGCGCCGGAATGCGGCGCGCGGTTGCTGTTTCGATCAGATAGAGAAGCTTACCAGCTCGGGATCAGCGCGCCCTTGAAGGTGTCGTTGATGAAGGCCTTCACCTTTTCGTCGTGGTAGGATTCGACCAGCGTCTTCACCCACGGCGCATCCTTGTCGGCCTTGCGCACGGCGATGACGTTGGCATAGGGCGACTTCTCGCCTTCGATCGCGATCGCGTCCTTCTTCGGGTGCAGGCCGGCTTCCATCGCGTAGTTGGTGTTGATGACGGCCGCATCGACGTCCTGCAGCGAGCGCGGCAGCTGGGCGGCATCAAGCTCGGCGAAGGTGATGTTCTTCTGGTTCTCGGTGATGTCGGCAGGCGTGACCTTCAGGCCGGCCTCTTCCTTGACCTTGATCAGGCCCTTGGAGGCGAGAACCAGCAGCGCGCGGCCGCCATTGGTCGGGTCGTTCGGGATGGCGATCGTCGCGCCGTCCTGGAGTTCGTCGAGGCTCTTCACCTTCTGCGAATAGACACCCATCGGCGTGGTAATCGTGGTGCCGACGCTGACGATCTCGAAGCCGCGATCGGCGATCTGGTTGTCGAGATAGGGCTGGTGCTGGAACGAGTTGGCGTTGAGATCGCCATCGGCCAGAGCCTGGTTCGGAACGACGTAGTCGGAGAATTCGAGGATCTCGATGTCGAGGCCCTTGGGTGCCGCGACTTCCTTCACCTTCTCCATGATCTGGGCATGCTCGCCCGGCGTGACGCCGACCTTGATGGTCTCGGCAAGCGCCGTGCCGGCGGTAAGAGCGGCAATCGCTGCCGCGATGATAAGCTTCTTCATGGATGTCTCCTTGTTCACGTTCAGTCTTGGGAGGAAATCAGGTCTTGCGGTTTTTCTTGTCGAAGCGCCGCGCCAGGCCGTCGCCGGCACTCTGGACGAGTTGCACCAGCACGATCAGCACGATGACAACGACGAGCATTACGTCGGGCATGAAGCGCTGGTAGCCGTAGCGGATGCCGAGGTCGCCGAGCCCGCCGCCGCCGACGGCCCCGACCATCGCCGAATAGCCGATGAGACTGACGGCGGTCATGGTGAGCGCCAACGTCAGAGCCGGACGCGCTTCGGCAAGCAGCACCTTGAAGACGATCTGCATCGGGGTGGCGCCCATGGCGCGCGCCGCCTCGATCAGCCCCTTGTCGATCTCGCGGATCGCCGCTTCCACCAGACGCGCGACGAAGGGGATCGTCGCGATCGTCAAAGGCACGATCGCCGCCTTGGTGCCGATCGAGGTGCCGGTCAAAAGCCGGGTAAAGGGAATGATCGCGACGACCAGGATGATGAAGGGCGTCGAGCGCGTGGCGTTGACGATCAGCCCGACGATGCGGTTGAGCGTCGGCGCCGGGAAGAGCTCGCCCTTGCCGCTGGTCGCGAGGAAGATGCCGATCGGCAGGCCGATCAGCGAGCCGATGAGGCCAGCGACGGCAACCATGTAGATGGTGTCGACGGTGGCACCACCGATGCGCAGGAGAATATCAGGCGACATAACCGAGCACCTCCGTTACCAGACCGTTTTCGGTGAAGAAGCGTTCGGCGCGACCGGATGTCTCGGCATCGGCGCCATAGGCAACGACCAGCGAGCCATAGGGCGCGCCGCCGATCTCGTCGATCGTGCCGGCGATGATGTTGACCTCGGCGCCAACCGATTTGATCAACTGAGAGATCAGCGGCCTTTCGGCCGCCGCACCAAAGAAGGTGAGCCGCACGACGGCACGGTCTCCAGGTGCGGGCTGGGCTTTGAGCGCCCGCGCCACCGCGTCCGGAAGCTTGGAGCCCGGCAAGCCCGAAAGCAGCGCGCGCGTCGTCTCGTGTTTCGGATGCGTGAAGACGTCGAAGGTGTGGCCGCGCTCGACGATGCGGCCGTGATCGATGACGGCAACATCCGAGGTCACCGCCTTCACCACTTCCATCTCATGGGTGATGAGCAGCACGGTCAGGCCAAGCTCGGCATTGATCCGCTTCAACAGGTCCAGGATCGACTGTGTCGTCTCCGGGTCGAGGGCCGAGGTCGCTTCGTCGGAGAGCAGCAGCTTCGGCTCGGTCGCAAGCGCGCGGGCGATGCCGATTCGCTGCTTCTGGCCACCGGAGAGTTCGGCCGGGTAGCGCCCGTGCTTGTCGGCAAGGCCGACGAGATCAAGCAGCGGCCGCACGCGCTGATCGATCGCGCGCTTGTCCATGCCTGATATCTCGAGCGGCAGCGCGACATTGCCGAAAACGGTGCGCGAGGAGAGCAGGTTGAAATGCTGGAAGATCATGCCGACGTTGCGGCGAAGCGTGCGCAGCGCCGCATCGTCGAGCCCGCCGACATCGACGCCGTCGACCAGCACCTTCCCGCTGCTCGGCTTCTCCAACCCGTTGACCAGCCGGATCAGCGTCGATTTGCCGGCGCCGGAACGACCGATAATGCCGGTGATTGAACCGCGATCGACCGTCAGCGAGACGTTGTCGAGCGCGGTGAAGGCGCCGCTTTGGCCGGAGGCGGGGAAATGCTTGGAAACGCCGTCGAAGACGACGGCTGCGTCAGCCGGTGACGTGGCTTTCAAGGCGGAAACGCTCATCGTTCGGAGATCCCCGAAAGAGGCGCAGTCGGAATGTGCGGATACATTAGGTGCTCTCGGATGTTCAAAACTCGTGATCCCGGCAAAGTCGGGATGGAAGGCGCGTCCGGTCAGGCCGACATTCGACAACGCATTCGGAACAGGGAGCACTTCTCTAGCATCAAGAAACCAGTCAGTTCAACTTTGGCGCCGCATGGCCCGCATGCGACATAATCTACGGCTCTTATGGAGAACTGCCGCTGGATTTCACAGACATGATTTTCCGCAATAGGAAGGAGATCGGCAAAACCATGCTCTTTTGCTGCACTGGGTGCCGCATCCCGCAGATCGCCATCTTGGAAATCCTTGTTTGAACGGACTGCACCCGACCGCATTTCATGCTAACGGGCAGGAACAGGGTTACGAGGTAAGAAATGCGCATCGTCTTGACCGGAAGCTCGGGCCGCATCGGCCGGGCGATCTATAACGCGCTCGCCGCAGACCATGATGTCATCGGCATCGACCGCACGCCTTTCGGCACGACCGCGATAGTTGGCGATCTCGTCGACGGCGAATTGCTGGAGCGGGCCATGGAGGGGGCGGATGCCGTGATCCATACGGCAGCACTGCATGCGCCGCATGTGGACATGCTCGCCGACCAGGAATTCGAACGCGTCAATGTGATGGGCACGCATCTGGTGATCGCTGCCGCCCAGGCGACGGGTGTCGGCCGTATCGTCTTTACCAGCACGACGGCTCTTTACGGCCACGCGGTCACCGCCGGAGGCTGCGCCTGGATCACCGAGGAGACACCGCCAAAGCCGCACACCATTTATCACCACACCAAGCTTGCGGCCGAAGCCCTACTTGAAAATGCCGCCGACCGTGCCCTGCATGTGCGGGTATTGCGCATGTCGCGCTGTTTCCCGGAGGCGGCCGACCGCGTCGCGAGCTATCGCTTGCACCGTGGCATCGATGTGCGCGACGTTGCGGCGGCGCATGCGGCGGCACTCGACAACGGCGGCCCTTTCTTCCAGCGTTACATCATCTCTGGCGAAACGCCGCTGCTTCCGACCGATTGCCGCCGTCTGGCAGAGGACGCCGCAAGCCTGTTGCGCGAACGCGCGCCAAAACTGTCGCAGGCTTTTGCGGATCGCGGCTGGCCGCTGCCCGCCACGATCGACCGGGTCTACGACCCGAGCGCCGCAATCGAGAAGCTCGGCTGGAAGCCGCGCTACGGTTTCAAGGAAGTGCTGGCCCAGCTCGACCGGCAGAGCCTCGAGGTCCTGCCGGTCCGGTGGTGATCTTGGGGTAACGCAAATCCGGGAGAACCGTTTCGCGTTCTTCCCGGAGTTATGCTTGATGCGGGTCGGCTGAAACCACGCGCCCAATTGTCAGGCGTGGTTGCCCTTCGGGAACTCTTCGGCGAGCGCCTGGTACCAGTGACCGCTCTTCTTGATGGTGCGCACCTGGGTATCGTAGTCGACATGGACGATGCCGAAACGCATCTTGTAGCCTTCGGCCCATTCGAAATTGTCCATCAGGCTCCAGGCGAAGTAGCCGCGCATCGGGTAACCCTCGGCAATCAGGTCGGCCGTGACAGACAGATGGTCGGCGATGTAGTCGAGTCGCGGCTGGTCGTCGACGATGCCGTTTTCGACACCCATGTTGTAGCAGGCGCCGTTCTCGGTGATGTAGCAGTCGGGCAGCTGGTAGGTCGCGTTGAGCGTCCTGACCAGGCTACCGAGCGCCGGTGCGTAGACCTCCCAGCCGATATCCGTCTTGGTCTCGCTCACCGCCTTGGCGTTGATCGTCGCCGGGTACTCCGCACTCTTCGCCGGGTCGGCGCTGACCCGCATCGGCGTGTAGTAGTTGAGCCCCCACCAGTCGAGCGGCCGGGAGATCGTCTCCATGTCGCCGTCTTCGATCGTGGGCATGCGGTGGCCGAGCGCGCTCATGAAGCTCTCGGGGTATTCGCCTCTAAAGATGGGGCCGAAGAAGACACCATTGTGGAAGTCGAAGGCCCGTTCGGCCGCTGCTGTGTCGGCCTTGCGGTCGCTGCCAGGGTACACGGAGTGCGCATTGATGACGATGCCGGCAGGCAGGTTCGGCCGCTCCGAGCGGATGGCATCGACGCCGAGCCCGTGCGCCAGATTGGTGAAGTGCAGGGCATGCAGCGCCGCATCCATGTTGCGCTCGCCCGGCGCATGGATGCCGTAGAGATGGCTGAGCCAGACCGAACACCAGGGTTCGTTGAAGGTCGCAACCGCGTCGAGGCGATCGCCGAGGCGGGCGATCACCGTCTTGGCGTAACGCTGGAAGGCGTAGGCCGTCGTGCGCGCCGTCCAGCCTCCCTCGCCCATCAGCGCCAGCGGCAGATCCCAATGGTAGAGCGTGGCGAATGCCCTAATGTTGCGGGCCTTCAACCCGTCGACGAGACGGTCGTAAAAGTCGAGGCCTTTTTCATTGATCGGGCCAGTCCCTTCGGGAATGATGCGCGGCCAGGCAATCGAGAAGCGGTAGGCTTCGACCCCGAGGCTCTTGATCAGATCCAGATCCTCTTCCAGCCGGTTGTAGTGGTCGCAGGCGACATCACCATTGTGCCGCCCGAAGACGCGGCCCGGCATATTGGAAAAGGCGTCCCAGATCGACGGCTTCCGCCCATCGGCCTTGGTGGCACCTTCGATCTGGAAGGAGGCGGTCGCCACCCCGAATACGAAATCACCCGGGAAGCGCTGCGCCAGGATCTTGGGATCGATCATCTCTCTGCCTCGTCTTGTTCCGGCCCCGCCGGAAACGGGACCATGTTGTTTTCTTTTGTATCGCGGCCGACCTAAAGCCGTGCTGGCAAATGTCAACTCGCGAAAAAGGGCGGGAATGCCCCGCCCTTTCGCCGGTTCTTGTGCTCCGCTACACCTTTACCCACGCACCATTTCGTTTGGATGACTGGACGCAGGCGTCGACGAAGACCATGCCCTTCATGCCATCGCCGATGGTCGGATAGGTGACGGCCGGATCGACCTTTTCGCCCTTGCGCTTGGCGAAAATGGCGCGGGCCGCTTCCGTGTAGATATTGGCGAAGCCTTCGAGGTAACCTTCCGGATGACCGGACGGGATCCGGCTGACGCGGTTTGCCGCAGCACCCGCCCCGGCACCTGCCCGGGTGAGCAGTCGCTTCGGCTCGCCGAACGGCGTGTGCCAGAGATAGTTCGGGTCCTTCTGTGTCCATTCGAGCCCGCCCTTGGTGCCGTAGACGCGCACCATCAGGCCGTTTTCGTGGCCGGGCGCGACCTGGCTGCACCAGAGCAGCCCCTTGGCGCGCTCACCGTCCTTTGCCTTGAAGCGCATCATCACATGCGCATTGTCGTCGAGCTGACGACCAGGAACGAAGCTGTCGAGATCGGCCGAAAGCTCCTCCAGTTCGAGGCCGGAGACGAAGGCGCCGAGATTATAGGCGTGCGTGCCGATATCGCCGGTCGAGCCGCCGGCGCCCGAGCGCGCCGGATCGGTGCGCCAGGCCGCCTGCTTCTGGCCGGACTGCTCGATGTTTTCCGTCAGCCAGTCCTGCGGATATTCCATCTGCACCAGCCGCACCGCACCGATCTCGCCATTGGCCACCATCTCGCGCGCCTGCCGCACCATCGGATAGCCGGTGTAGTTGTGCGTCAGCACGAACAAGGCATCGCTGTCCTCGGCCGCCTTTTTCAGCTTCTTGGCGTCGGCAAGCGTCGAGGTCAGCGGCTTGTCGCAGATCACGTGGATGCCGCGCTTCAGAAACTCCTTGGCAGCGGCGTAGTGAACGTGGTTCGGCGTGACGATGGCCACCGCCTCGATGCCGTCCTTCAGCTTCGCCTCGCGGATCGCCATCTGCTTGAAGTCGGAATAGACACGCGACGGGTCGAGCCCGAGCTCGCGGCCCGAGCTTTCCGCCTTTTCCGGCGTCGACGACAAGGCGCCCGCCACCAGTTCAAAGTGATCGTCGAGCCGTGCCGCGATACGATGCACTGCGCCGATAAAGGCGCCGGAGCCGCCGCCCACCATGCCGAGCCGGATGCGGCGCTCGCGCTTCTCGCTCGTTCCTTCGATTGCCATTTGGATTCTCCCCTGTTTCCGTTCGTGTGTTTTGCTTGTTACGCGTGATCGTTCGCGAGAATTGCCCCTCATTCGCGCGGTGAGGGCAGCCCCTCATCCGCCTGCCGGCACCTTCTCCCCGCAGGCGGGGAGAAGGGACTGGATGCGCCCGCTCGCCAGGCCCCAAGCAACTCTCTCTGAGAGCGCTGCAGGTGCAACCGCAGCCACAGTCCGCGTCCCCTCTCCCCGCAAGCGGGGAGAGGGTTAGGGTGAGAGGCAAACGCTACCTCAGATCCCCAGCATGCGCCGGTTGGCGGCCTCGTCGGTGCCGCCGCCGGCAAAGTCGTCAAAGGCCTTCTCAGTCACGCGGATGATGTGGTGCTTGACGAAGTCGGCACCCTCGCGGGCACCATCCTCCGGGTGCTTCAGCGCGCATTCCCATTCGACCACCGCCCAGCCCGCAAAATCATTGGCCGCCATCTTCGAAAACACCGCGCCGAAATCCACCTGGCCGTCGCCGAGCGAGCGGAACCGCCCGGCCCGGTTGACCCAGCCCTGGTAGCCGCCATAGACGCCCTGGCGTCCGGTCGGGTTGAACTCCGCATCCTTGACGTGGAACATGCGGATGCGGTCCTTGTAGATGTCGATGTTGTCGAGATAGTCGAGGCACTGCAGCACGTAGTGCGAGGGGTCGTAGAGCATGCAGGCGCGGGCGTGGTTGCCGGTGCGCTCCAGGAACATCTCGTAGGTGATGCCGTCGTGCAGGTCCTCGCCCGGATGGATCTCGTAGCAGACGTCGACACCACAGTCCTCGGCATGGTCGAGGATCGGTTTCCAGCGCTTCGCCAGTTCGTCAAAGGCGGTCTCGACGAGGCCGGCCGGGCGCTGCGGCCAGGGATAGACGAAGGGCCAGGCAAGCGCGCCGGAAAAACTCGCCATGGCGTTCAGCCCGAGGTTCTTCGAGGCGGTCAGCGCCAGCTTCACCTGTTCCACCGCCCATTGCTGACGCGCCTTGGGATTGCCGCGCACTTCCGGTGCGGCAAAACCATCGAAGGCCTCGTCATAGGCCGGATGCACGGCGACGAGCTGGCCCTGCAGATGGGTGGAAAGCTCGGTCACCTCGACGCCGTTGTCGCGGGCCTTTCCGGCAAACTCGTCGCAATAGGTCTTCGAGGTCGCTGCCTTCTGAAGATCGATCACCCGCGCGTCCCAGCTCGGGACCTGCACGCCTTTGTAGCCGCAGTCCGCCGCCCATTTGGTGATCGCGTCCCAGGAATTGAACGGCGCCGCATCGCCGGCAAACTGCGCAAGAAAGAGCCCTGGCCCCTTGATGGTTTTCATCCCGATTTTCCTCCCGATGAAACGGCCATTGATGATGTCGGCCTGTCCGGTCAGTCGGCGACAAGGAGGTACAATGGCACCTTGTTTTCGCCGCAACTGGCGGACCTGAAACGTTGCAGGCGCCAAAGCTAGCAGATTTTCAACCGGGGGCAACTGGCAAAGGCACAGATTCCCGAGAGATTTGTAATCGATTTCATATTGCGGCCCACCTGGTCGCCGACACCCCGTAGTCGTCGCAAACCGGCGGCCCGGAGAGACCGGGCCGCCGCGCGCGCAAACTCGCGAGAGTGCTTAGACGTAGCGGTTGACGACGTTTTCGAGCAGTTCCTGCTTGCCGGACTTCGGCTGCGGGTTAAGGTCGGACTTCAGCACCCAGGCTTCGATCTCCTCCAGCGAGAAGCCGCCGTCGAGCATCTTCTTGGCTTCCTGCACCTGCCAGCCGGCGTAACGCTGATCGAGCGGAGCGGAAAGCGCCTTGTCCTCGATCATCTTCGCCGCTGCCTTCAGGCCACGGGCGCAGCAGTCCATACCGCCGATATGACCGATCAGCAGGTCTTCCGGGTCGATCGACTGGCGGCGCAGCTTCGCATCGAAATTGGTGCCGCCGGTCTTGAAGCCGCCGCCTGCGAGAACCTGGTAGTAGGCGAGCGCCATCTCCGGCACGTTGTTCGGGAACTGGTCGGTGTCCCAGCCGGACTGGTAGTCGTTGCGGTTCATGTCGATCGAGCCGAAGATGCCGAGCGCATTGGCAAGCGCCAGCTCGTGCTCAAAGGAGTGGCCGGCAAGGATCGCATGGCCCTGCTCGATGTTGACCTTGACCTCGTTTTCGAGACCGTAGTTCTTCAGGAAGCCATAGACGGTCGCGACGTCGTAGTCATACTGGTGCTTGGTCGGCTCCTGCGGCTTCGGCTCGATCAGGATCGCGCCCTTGAAGCCGATCTTGTGCTTGTACTCGACGACGAGATTGACGAAGCGGCCGAGCTGGTCGAGCTCGCGCTTCAGATCGGTGTTGAGCAGCGTCTCGTAGCCTTCGCGCCCGCCCCACAGCACATAATTCTGGCCGCCGAGGCGCTTGGTCGCGTCAAGGCAGGTCTTTACGGTCGCGGCGGCAAAGGCAAAGACATCCGGATCCGGGTTGGTCGCCGCACCCGACATGTAGCGCCGGTTGGAAAAGAGGTTTGCCGTACCCCACAGCAGGTTGACGCCGGTCTCGGCTTGCTTCTTTTCGAAGTGGTCGACGATCTCGTTGAGGTTCTTGGTGTTCTCCGCAAAGCTCTTGCCTTCCGGGCGCACGTCGGCGTCATGGAAGCAGTAGAAGGGAACGCCGAGCAGGTCGAAGAATTCGAAGGCGACGTCGGCCTTCAGCTTCGCCGCGTCCATGGTGTCCTTGAACCAGGGGCGCTCGAAGGTCTGGCCGCCGAAGGGATCGCCGCCCGGCCAGACGAAGGTGTGCCAGTAGGCGACGGCAAAGCGCAGGTGATCTTCCATGCGCTTGCCGAGAACAACCTCGTCCTTGTTGTAATGACGGAAGGCAAGCGGGTTGGCGCTATCAGGGCCTTCATACTTGATCTTGGCGATATCGCCGAAAAATCCTGTGCTCATGGGTTTGGCTCCTCTCAAGGATGATGCGAATGGGATGGATTTCGGCCGGCGTCGCCCGTTCGATAGGCGCGGCCATTACGTGGAAGGTAATTGGTTTCATTCCCTCGTCCGGCGATAGCTGGGGCATCGAAACGCCAAACGAAAGGAACACTTCGATGCACGACTTCAACGCCATCGCCGAAGCCTACATTGCCGCCTGGAACACAACCGACGCCGCCGCCCGCTCTGCGCTGATCGAGAAGGCGTTCACCGCCGACGTCGCCTACCGCGACCCGATCATGCAAGGCGACGGCCACGCCGGCATCGATGCGCTGATCGCCGGCGTCCACGGCCAGTTCCCCGGCTTCCGCTTCACGCTGAAGGGGGCTGCGGACGGTTATGCCGACACGATCCGCTTTTCCTGGGCGCTCGGCCCGGAGGGCGTTGCCTCGGTTATCGAAGGCACGGATGTCTGCCAGATCGAGAACGGCCGCCTGAAGACGATCACCGGCTTTCTCGACAAGGTCCCCGCCCGCTGAGCGGCCGGCACCCGAACCGGATCTGCGGTGCAGCGTCGTCACGACGCCGCACCCTTGATCGCCGGATAGAGCCGGCGATAACGCTGATAGGTCTCCTCGTAGACCGAAACCAGCGACGCCTCGGGCGCGATGGTTTCGGCAGTGAGCGGCGCATAGCAGGTGGCGACGGGATCTGCACCCGTAGCGGCAATCAGGCCCAGGCGGGCTGCCCCGAAGGCGGCACCGAAATCGCCGTCGGCAGGCAGATCGACCGGCAGGTCGAGTGCCGTGGCGATCGACTTCAGCCAGTAGCGTGAGCGCGAGCCGCCGCCGATCGCGGTTACCCGCGACAGCGTCGTGCCGGCGGCGCGAAGGGCCTCCAGGCTATCGCGAATGGCGAAGGACACGCCTTCCATCACCGCCTGGGCCAGCACCACGCGGCTGCTTTCATGCCCTAGCCCGACGAAGGCGCCGCGGATCGCCGCATCGTTGTGCGGCGTGCGCTCGCCCGAGAGATAGGGAAGGAAGGTGACGCCGGTCGGCGCCTTCAGGTCATCACCAAGCTCGGCGCTCAAATCGACAGCACTGCGCCCGGCGATGCCCGAGTACCAGTTGAGCGCATCGGTCGCCGACAGGATGACGCCCATCTGGTGCCAGGTGTTCGGCAGCGCATGGCAAAAGGCGTGTACGGCGCTTTCCGGATTGGGCAGGTAGCTCGCATTGGCGGCAAAGAGCACCCCCGAGGTGCCGAGCGAGACGAAGGCATGTCCTTCGCCGACCGTGCCCATGCCGCAGGCAGACGCCGCATTGTCACCGGCGCCGCCGGCAACCACGACATTGCCCGAGATACCCCAGCGCCCAGCGAGTTCCGGGCGTAACGTTCCGGCCGGATCGGTCCCTTCGACCAGGCTGGGCATCTGCTTCTCATCCATCGCGGTGGCGGCAAGCAGGCTCTCCGACCACCGCCGCTTGCCGGTATCGAGCCAGGAGGTGCCGGCGGAATCGGACATTTCCGACACATGTTCGCCGGTCAGCCATAGGCGCAGATAATCCTTCGGCAGCAACACCCAGCGCACTTTGGCGAAGATGTCGGGTTCGTTGGCGCGCACCCAGGCGAGCTTCGGCGCCGTAAAGCCAGGAAAGACGATGTTGCCGGTGATCCCCCGGAACTGCGGGTCGGCGTCGAGCGCTGCCGCCTCGCGAAAACTGCGGGTGTCGTTCCAGAGGATGCAGGGCCGAAGCACCCGGTCGTCGGCATCCAGCAGTGTCGCGCCGTGCATCTGGCCGGAGAGGCCAATGCCGCGCACCGCCGCAAGCTCCGCCGGGTGGGTCGCTTTCAGCCCGGCAATCGCCTCCTCGGTCGCCCGCACCCACGCGGCCGGGTCCTGCTCCGACCAGCCGGGATGCGGCCGCGAAACGTCGAGCGCGCCGGAGGTAGAACCGATGATGCGCTGTTCGCCATCGATGAGCATTGCCTTGACGCCCGAGGTGCCGAGATCCAGTCCGAGATACATGCTTGCCTCCATTGAGCAATTCCAGACAGGTTTGCCGCCCGGAACCGCGCAGTTCCAAATCGTTACGCCGGCTCGACCGGCAGGTTATCCCTAAGGAAAATCTCGATGCGGATGCGCTCCTGCGCCCCGATCACCGCGAGTCCATCCGCACGGGCCTTGAGCACGCGGATGGCGCTGCGCACCTCATGCCCGGCATCCTGATTGAGGAGCGCGTCCAAGGTGCCGAAGGCGAGTGCCGCGCGACTATGCGGTGTCAGTTCGTGCGCGATGGCGCAAATATCAGCCTGACGCCCGGCCTTTTCGAGTGCCGCGATCAGGCCGCGATTGCCGGCGCCGAGACTGTAGATGCCGGCGAGGTCCGCATGATCGGCGACAAGCCCCGAGACGAGGTTTTCGACTTCGGCGGGATCGTCATGACCCTCGACGACGGGCAGAAGCCGGCGGCCCGGGGCGCTTTCGGCCATCGCCGCGCTGAAACCTTCGAGGCGATCACGATGGTCGCGCACCAGCATCGCGCCGGCGACGATCGCGACCGATCCTTCGCGACCGCTGAGGAAACGCCCCATCAAGGTGCCTGCGGTCCGGCCGGCGGCGATGTTGTCGACGCCGGCAAAGTGATCACGCGACGATCCCGGCAGATCGGAGACCAGCGTCACCACAGCAATGCCGTCTTCGCGCAGCCGGTCGACAGCCGCAACGACCTCGGGCGCATCGATCGCAACCACGGCGACACCGGCAGGGGCGAGTGCCCGCGCCTTTTCCAGCGCCGCAGCCAGGGCCGCCTTATCGAAGGCCGGGACGGAGAGCACGGTGATCGCGGTGCGCTCGACCGCAGACCGCACTTTCGCCGCCTCCACTTCGGCCACAAGGCCGCGCATGAAGGTGTTGTCGCCCTCGGGCAGGATGAAGATCAGCGGGTAGATGCGGCTCTTGGCGAGATTGGCGGCGGCGACGTCACGCACATAGCCGAGCGTCGTTATGGCGCGCTCGACCTTGTCGCGGGTGACACCGCGCACGCCGGGACGATTGTTCAAAACCCGGTCGACGGTGGCGAGACTGACCCCCGCTTCTGCAGCGATATCGTGAACTGTCGGACGCATGTTTTCCTCCGGGTTCTGCCTTTAGAGGAATTTCTGATGTACGTAAATCAGAAATCTTCAAAGCGGCGAAAACAGGCGTCCGTGCGCCGGCGGAAAGACGGCACGCATGTCACATTAAGCGATTGATTCCGAATGATTTAACGAGTGTTGTGAAACTTGCCGGATACTAGCCGAGCCGCTTGCTGAAAGCCGCAGTAAACGTGACCTCTCCGTGCGCGGAACCGGCCTCGGCCAACACTACGTCCATGAAGCCGTTGGTGACGCGCACAACCGCAAAGCCGCCCATATAGGCAGCCTTCGGCTTGATGAGGTCGAGCCCGCCCTGCCGGTAGATCATTGCGGTTTCGTGCTGGTGTCCGTGGAACAGGCCGATGACGTTGTAGCCTTTGAGGATATCGAGCAGTGCCTGGCGCTGGCCGACACTCCACCAGTGCGGCGCGCCGTCACCGGTGTCGTCAAAAGTCTTCAAGTTGGCATCCCAGACCTCGGTCGAAAACGCGTCCCAGCCATAGTGCTGGAACAGGAACACGGGCCGGCCGTCGCCCGCATAGGCCGCCAGATCCTGCTTCAGCCAGGGCAGCGCATTCACCGCGCCCTTCGTCTCATCGCCGCCGAAGCGCTGCAGCTGCACAAGGTGCAACCCGCCCCAATCCCAGGAGTAGCAGTCCGAAAGCGGGTCGTAGTTGGTCACCGGCACCGGCGGCTTGTAGAACACCGTCTGACGATGATTGAGCTCGACATAGTCGCGCAACTCGCGGCGATACCAGTCGACATGCGGCGGCGGGCCGTCCTGGTCGAGGTCATGATTGCCGAGCCCGACGAAGACGGGCATGTGGACGCGATCGCTCCCTGCCCCTTCCTGATAGCGGCTGGAGAACTGCTGCAGCTGCCGCCCTTCCCGCGGCTGGCGCACCTGCCCGCCGCCGTCGTCGGTGATGTCGCCGCCAAGCACCAGGCCGAGTGGCTTGCCGATCTGCCGTCCGGCACTTGCGAGACCGCTCGGCTTGCCCGCGACCGTTTCCGGCCAGCGCGCGGCATGCACGGCGTTGAGCGCCGCCACATGGCGCAGGAGGTTCGCGTCGGTCTTGCCTTCCGCCGCGCAGTTCGGCGCGAGCCCTTCGATCGAAACGAGGCAGGCATGGATGTCGTTGGAAAACAGGAACGTCGCATTGATGGCCGGAGGGGCAGCGCGACTGCGGGAGGCGGCAAGCCCCAGCCCGAGGCCGGCAATGCCCGTCATGAAAGACCGCCGTGAGATAGCCGCCGAAACCCGTTCCTTCATCCCGCCGCCCTCGCCATCAGTCGACGGGAGTGTGCAGCAAGGCTCGGCTCGCGTAAACCGTGCGGACTTGTCTGAGGATGGAAACGAGGAAAGACGGGCGCTCGCCCGCCTACCTACCTCTCATGGGAAAGTATGATGGGCCACCTCGACCCATCATCCTCTTGTTCTAGTGACCGCCGCCGCTGGGGCCGGCGCCCTGCGGCTTCTTGATCATCATCACACCGAGGATCAGCGACAGGAACAGCACCGTCAAAAGCACGAAGATATCGCCGAAGGACAGGATGACCGCCTGCTTCTGCGCCATGGCGGCAAGCTGCTTGACGGCGATCGTCGTGCCGTCGAGACCATGGGCGTTGAAGTTGGCGGCCATGTTGTTGAACCGCTCCATCGCCTCCGGATTGCCCCACTGCACATGCTCGGCGAGGCGCGCATAGTGGAAGTCCTGGCGCTGGGTCAGGATCGTGTTGATGACCGCGAGCCCGACTGCACCGCCGAGGTTTCGCGTGAGGTTGAACAGGCCGGACGCGCCGCGCATGCGCGCCGGCGGCATGGTGCCGAGCGCGATGTTGTTTATCGGCACCATGCAGAGCATCAGCCCGACGCCGCGCAGAATCTGCGGGATGAACAGCTCGTAAAAGTCCCAGTCGGCGGTCAGATGGCCCATGATCCAGGTGCCGGCGGCAAAGCTCGTAAAACCGATCGTCATCAGCACACGCGGATCGAGCTTGCCCGAAAGGATGCCGGCGACCGGCGCCGTGAAGAACATCGCAAGGCCCGAGACGAACATGGTCTCGCCGATCATCAGCGAATCGTAGCCGCGGATGCGACCGAGATAGAGCGGATAGAGATAGGTGAGGCCATAGAGCCCGATGCCCATGACGAAGGAGAACATCGAGCCGAAGGCGAAGTTGCGGTTGGCAAAGGCCCTGAGGTCGACGACCGGGAACTCCACCTTGAAGGCCCGATAGAAGAACACGATGGCGGCGATTGCCGAAGCGACTGCGCCCATCACGATGTGCTCGTCATTGAACCAGTCGTTGGTGTTGCCTTCTTCCAGCACGTACTCCAGCGCGCCGAGGAAAATCGCCATCGAGGCCAGGCCCCACCAGTCGAACTTCTTGAACAGGCCGAGCTCCGGCTTGTCGAAATCGATGAAGGTCCAGGTGAGCGTGGCGACGATGATGCCAGGGATGACGTTGACCAGAAACAGCCAGTGCCAGGAGAAAGCGTGGCTGAGATAGCCGCCGACCGTCGGCCCGATCGTCGGCGCCAGCGTCGCGATCAGGCCGATGATCGGCGAGACGATGTTGCGCTTGGACGGCGGGAAGATGGTGAAGGCCGCCGCAAACACCGATGGGATCATGCCGCCGCCGATGAAGCCCTGGATGGCGCGATAGACGATCATCTGGTCGATGTTCGTCGCCGTTGCCGCAAGCGCGCTCGCCGCGGTGAAGCCTGCCGCCGAAACCGAGAACAGCACGCGCGTCGAGACGATGCGCGCCAACGTTCCCGACAGCGGGATCATGATGACTTCGGCGATGAGATAGGAGGTCTGCACCCAGCCGATCTCGTCCGAGCCGGCCGACAGGCCCGCCTGGATTTCGGCGAGCGAGGCCGAGACGATCTGGATGTCGAGGATGGCCATGAACATGCCGACGACCATGGCGAAGAAGGCGATCAGCCTCTTCGGATCCATATGTTCCTCGACCTTCGGTGCGGCGGCCGCCACCGAACCTGCTGTTGCCGTTGCGGCCATCTCAGCCACTCCTTGCAAAGGCGCGCCTTGAGGCGCGCCGGCGTTTGGGCCTGATTACTTGGTGGCGGCGACCTTGGTCTGATCCGGCGCCGTGCGCATGTCGACGTCGACGACGACGCTCAGGCCCGCACGCAGGTGTCCTTCGGCCAGCACGTCGGCCGGGAGCGTGATGCGCACCGGCACGCGCTGGATCACCTTGGTGAAGTTGCCGGTGGCGTTTTCCGCCGGCAGCAACGAGAAGACCGAACCGGAGGCTGGCGAAATCGAGGCAACGGTGCCTTCGATCGCGTGATCCTCATAGGCATCGACATGGACTTTGACCTTGGAGCCCGGCACCAGATGGGCGATCTGGGTCTCCTTGAAATTGGCGTCGATGTAGAGCTGGTCGACAGGAACGAGGGCAGCGAGCCGCTGGCCGGCCGAAACGAGGTCGCCGACCTGCACCGCCACGTTGCCGACGATGCCGTCATAGGGCGCCTTCAAGACGGTGAAGCCGAGGTCGCGATTGGCCTTGTCGCGCGCAAGCTCGAGCGAGCGGATCTCGCTTTCGGCTTCGGTGCGCTGGGCTTCGAGAACCGTGATGCTCGCATTGGCAGCGGCGATGTTGGCATCGGCGCCGGCAAGGTTCGCCCGTGCCTGGTCGAGCGCCACATCGGCGTTGTCAAGCGAAGCGACGGTGCCAACGGCCTTGGACTGGAGGTCGCTTGCGCGCTTCTGCGCAAGCTCGGCGCCGCGCACCGTCGCTTCGAGAGCCTTCTTCTGCGCTTCGGTCTGGGCCAGGCTCGCCTTGGCACCGGCAATCTGCGCATCGAAACGGCTGAGTGCAAGTTTCTGGGTGGCAATCTTTGCCTCGGCCTGCTCGGCAGCGATACGATAATCGCCATCGTCGAGGGTAACGAGAGGATCGCCGGCCTTCACCTTCTGGTTGGCGACGGCATCGACCTTGGCGACGTATCCCGAAACCTTCGGCGAAATCGTCGCGATGTCGCCTTCGATATAGGCGTCATCGGTCGAGACCATGAAGCGGCCATTGGTCCACCAGTCGTAGCCGAACCAGGCGCCGGCGGCGAGAAGCGCCAGACCGAGCACCGGAACGATGGGCTTGCGCGCCTTCTTCGGCGGCTGCGCCGCTTCTGCGGGAGCCTGGACAGCGGCCTGCTCCGCCGCAGGCGCCTTTGCCTCAAGCGCGGTTTCCTGCTGCACTTCAAAATTCTCGTCGACTGGACGGACGCGAGCAGCGCTGGATGTGTTGGATGCGGACATTGGGCACCGGCCTGGTTAAAGATTGCTGAACGAACTGAACCGTTCGGTTCGATCGAGCTTGACATAGGCCCTTTCTGGTCGCATATCAAGAGGAAATCGAACCACGCGGTTCGATGACTGAAATTTAATGCAAGCAGGACGGAAACAAGCGACCACCATGAGCACGGTGAAGACCGGAACCCAGGACATGATCCAGCCGAATGTCGGCCAGGACGAAGATCTCTTTTCGATGGGCGGCCGCCACGCCGCCGGCGAGGACCCCGCCAAGCGCGAGCAGATCCTCGAAGGTGCCCGGCGCGCCTTTCTGAGCCAGGGTTTCGACGCTGCCAGCATGAACGACATCACCCGCGAGGCCGGCGTCTCCAAGGGTACGCTCTACGTCTATTTCGAGAACAAGGAAGACCTGTTCAAGGCTCTGATCATCAAGGGCAAGACCCGGGTGGTCCAGACCGCCAAGCACGCGCTCAACGATCACGACGACGTCGAGGAATCGCTCTACGATTTCGGCGTGACGCTGACGACCAGCATGACGGCCGAAGAAACGATCCGCTCCATGCGCATGGTGATCGGCGTGATCGATCGCATGCCGCATCTGGCCGAGCGCTTCTTCAGCGAGGCGCCCGAAAACGGTTATACCGTGCTCAAGGCCTATCTCGACCGGCAGGTTCCTGCCGGTACTCTGGATATCGACAACACCGAGATGGCCGCCCGCCAGTTCATCGAAATGGCGCAGGCCGGGCTCTTCAAGCACCGCCTGTTCGGCGGCATGTGCACCGCACCGCCGAAGGAACAGATCGAGGCGACGGTGACCGCCGCCGTCCGCGTCTTCATGTCCGCCTACGGACCGAAGAAATAGGACGGCTGGCGCCGAACTCTTCCGACCCCTCCGGCGTTACAATCCAGCAATTGCGATCAAGCGCGCCTTCCGGCAAGACCCTATCACCAGGGCGCTGCCAAAGGAGTGATGATGAGTGCCATCGGACGCGCGGTCTGGTTCATCGAGAGCCATTTCGCAAGGGACATATCGCTGGATGAGATCGCCGGGGCCGCTGGCCTCTCGCGCTTCCATCTCTCGCGCGTTTTCGGGCCGGTCACGGGCCGTTCGATCAGCGCCTATATTCGCGGCCGGCGCCTCAGCGATGCCGCTTACGCCCTGGCCGATGGTTCCCTCAGCATTCTTTCGGTAGCCCTCGAAGCGGGCTACAACTCGCACGAGGCTTTCACCCGCGCCTTTCGCGACCAGTTCGGCGTGACGCCCGAGACGGTGCGCAAGCAAAGGCACGTTCGAAACATCGAACTGATGGAGCCTTTAAGAATGGACGATACCCGCCTTCTCAAGATCGACCCGCCGCGCTTCGAAGACAGCCCGCCCCTGCTTCTGGCGGGCCTAGCGGAAACCTATGCCTACAGCCGCACCGAGGGCATCCCTTCGCTCTGGCAGCGGTTCAACCGCCACTTCGGCAACATAGCCGGCCAGAAGGGCGACATCGCCTACGGCGTCTGCACCCAAAGCAATGGCGAGGCCGGAACCTTCCGCTACATGGCAGCCGCAGAAGTCAGCGAAACCGACGACCTGCCGGAGGGCTTTTCGACGCTGAAGCTGCCGAAGCAGCGTTATGCCGTCTTCCTGCACCGCGGCCACATCTCCGCGACCGCCAAGACCGCGGACCATGTCTTCGGCACCTGGTTGCCCGAGTCCGGACTTCAGCACGGCGAAACGCCTGATCTCATCGAACGCTACGACGAGCGCTTCGACCCACATTCGGGCATGGGCGTCGTCGAACTGTGGATTCCGATCAGATCGTAAACGGTAAAGCGCCGCCGCAAATAGCGGCGGCGCTTGTCACCTTCGCGATGTTTCTTAAATACTTTCGGCGATTCTTGCGCGACGACGCGCCACCCACAAAGGAAGATCGCCGATGCAGGATATCCTGTTGCTTGCCCAAGACCCCGCCGCCTGGGTTGCCCTCGTCACGCTTGTCGTCATGGAGGTGGTTCTCGGTATCGACAACCTGATCTTCATCTCGATCCTCACCAACAAGCTGCCGCTTGAGCACCGCGAAAAGGCCCGCCGCATCGGCATCGGTCTCGCTCTCGTCATGCGCCTTGCCCTGCTCGGTACCGTCGCCTGGATCGTCAAGCTGACGACGCCGGTGTTCGAGGCCTTCGGCCACGGCTTCTCCTGGAAGGACATGATCCTGATTGCCGGCGGCCTGTTCCTCGTCTGGAAGGCGACCAAGGAAATCCACCACAATGTCGATCCGGCCGATCATGGCGAGGACTTCATCGCGTCTTCGGCGATCAACAGCTTCGGCGCTGCGATCGCTCAGATCCTGTTGCTCGACCTCGTCTTTTCGGTCGACAGCATCATCACCGCCGTCGGTATGACGCCGCACCTGCCGATCATGGTCATCGCCGTGATTGCCGCCGTGACCGTGATGCTCGTCGCCGCCAATCCGCTCGCCAACTTCATTGAGAAGAACCCGACGATCGTCATGCTGGCGCTCGCCTTCCTCTTGATGATCGGAACGACGCTGATTGCCGAAGGCATGGGCCTGCATGTGCCGAAGGGTTACATCTACGCCGCCATGGCTTTCTCGGCCCTTGTCGAAATCCTCAACATGGTCGCGCGCAATGCGCGGCTCCGGAAGGCAGGTAAACTCAACTGACGAGTTGCGCCCACGACGGTCTCATCACGAAAAGGCCCGCATCGCCGATGCGGGCCTTCTTGTTTGCGGGAGTTCACGAAGACGCGGGACCGAACCGACCGGCCGTCAACCGCGAGCCTTCAGCGAAAAGCAGGATTGCTCCTTCTCTCTCGCTGAGCCATGCCAGTGGCTGGCTCCGCGCCTTCTGATTGGACAACGCGTCTCCCGAGGAAACGTTCCGCTGACCTCCGGTCCGGTTCATACGTCTGCGCGATGACCTACTTCGACCAGAATGTTGCCGGGAATGACCACATAGAAGACGTAGGCGCCGTGCCGGTCCTCCGGTGCGATCACCTGGGCGCCGGATCCACGCATCCGCCCGTAGGCGTCTTCGACCTCGGCCCGCGCCGGCAGCAGGAAGCCGATGTGGTAGGTCTGGGCACCGAGGTTCACCTGGTCGCCGCCGCCAAGCGCCGTGATCGGCGGGCTGACGACGAGCACGAGGCCGAAACTATCCGTCAAGCGATAGAACGCGTCCTTGCCGCGCTTTTCGACCAGCGTCAGGCCGAAATGGTCGATGAGGAAGGAAGCCGTTTCGGCAACGACGGGGCTATAGAGGTCGATATGATTCAGTCGCATGTTCACAGTCTCCGTGTTCGAGAAACGCGGCGGACTGCGTCGATATGCATACCCCGCCGCGGACCGATGCGATTGCATCGGAACCACGTCGTGGGTTCGAACGGGACGTTCGAGCAGAGCTTCGTTAGAAAACCGAAGGGACCGGGCTTACCATATCCGGTCCTGCCTTTTTCGACGCATCCTGCTTACAGCAGAACGGAAGCGGACGGAAGATGGAATGGCGATCAGTTCTTTCCGGCGTCCGGATCAATGTGCTGGAGTTCCTGCAGATAGGCGTCGAGACGATCGAACTTCTGCTCCCAGAAGCGACGGTAGCTGTCGAGCCAGCTGTTGACGTCCTTCAGCGGCGCGGCCTCGAGCCGGCACGGGCGCCATTGCGCTTCGCGGCCCCGGCTGATCAGCCCGGCGCGCTCGAGAACCTTGAGATGCTTGGACACTGCCGGCAGGCTCATTGCGAAAGGTTCCGCCAGTTCGCCGACCGAGGCCTCTCCGAGGGCGAGACGGGCGAGGATCGCCCTTCGCGTTGGGTCGGCCAGAGCTGAGAGCGTCGTCGACAAACGATCTTCCGGCATTTTCTAAAAAACCTTTCAGTTAAATAACCTTTCGGTTCATTATCCTTCAGGGGAGGCAGTGTCAACAAAAACCGACGTGGTCCACTTTCCGTTGACATGATCGGTGTTCTATGGTCTCACGCGAGCCGACTGGAATAGCCTGCCGATACCGCTGTTGCGGCACCCTTGCGGGCCTTTCCTTCCCATAAAATGCGCGCCCCGGCGGTCGGATTTCTTTTCCGGCAAGGGGCGAAAAGCACGTCAGACGGGCAAAAAGACCATGGCAAATTCAGCAGTCCGGGTACGCATCGCACCCTCCCCCACCGGCGAGCCGCATGTCGGCACGGCCTATATCGCTCTGTTCAACTACCTCTTTGCGAAGAAGCACGGCGGCGAGTTCATCCTGCGCATCGAAGACACCGATGCGACCCGCTCGACGCCGGAGTTCGAACAGAAGGTGCTGGACGCGCTGAAATGGTGCGGGCTCGAATGGTCTGAAGGTCCTGATGTCGGTGGTCCCTATGGCCCCTATCGCCAGAGCGACCGCAAGGACATGTATCGCCCTTACGTCGAGAAGATCGTCGAGAACGGTCACGGCTTCCGCTGCTTCTGCACGCCCGAGCGGCTCGAGCAGATGCGCGAGAGCCAGCGCGCCGCCGGCAAGCCGTCGAAGTATGACGGCCTTTGCCTCAACCTTACGGCCGAAGAAGTGACGTCGCGCGTTGCCGCCGGCGAGCCGCATGTCGTGCGCATGAAGATCCCGACCGAGGGCTCGTGCAAGTTTAACGACGGCGTCTATGGCGATGTCGAAATCCCGTGGGATGCCGTTGACATGCAGGTGCTCTTGAAGGCCGACGGCATGCCGACCTACCACATGGCAAATGTCGTCGACGACCACCTGATGAAGATCACCCACGTCGCGCGCGGCGAGGAGTGGCTGGCTTCCGTGCCGAAGCACATCCTGATCTACCAGTATCTCGGCCTCGAGCCGCCCAAATTCATGCACCTGTCGCTGATGCGCAATGCCGACAAGTCGAAGCTGTCGAAGCGCAAGAACCCGACGTCGATCTCCTATTACACCGCGCTCGGCTACCTGCCGGAAGCGCTGATGAACTTCCTCGGCCTGTTCTTCATCCAGATCGCCGAAGGCGAGGAACTGCTGACGATCGACGAGCTCGCGGCAAAGTTCGATCCGGAGAACCTTTCGAAGGCCGGCGCGATCTTCGACATCCAGAAGCTCGATTGGCTGAACGCACGCTGGATCCGCGAAAAGCTCTCGGAAGACGAGTTCGCCGCCCGCGTCCTTGCCTGGGCGATGGAAAACGACCGCCTGAAGCAGGGCCTGAAGCTCAGCCAGTCGCGCATCTCGAAGCTCGGCGAACTGCCGGATCTCGCAAGCTTCCTGTTCAAGTCCGATCTCGGCCTGCAGCCGGCTGCCTTCGCCGGTGTCAAGTCGACGCCCGAAGAACTGCTCGAGGTCCTCAACGCCGTTCAGCCGGATCTCGAAAAGATCCTCGAATGGAACAAGGAGTCGATCGAAGCGGAACTGCGCGCGGTCGCCGAACGCATGGGCAAGAAGCTGAAGGTCATCGTGGCGCCGCTCTTTGTGGCGGTTTCCGGCTCGCAGCGCTCGTTGCCGCTGTTCGACAGCATGGAAATCCTGGGCCGCGCCGTGGTACGCCAGCGCCTGAAGGTCGCTTCCCAGGTGGTCGCCTCCATGGTCGGCAGCGGAAAGTAAGGAGAGCACGATGAACGACAAGACCGAGACCACTGGCCTCTCCTCCGACGCAACGGAAGTCCGCGCACAGAAGCTGAAGCTGCTGCGCGAACAGATCGGCGACGTCTATCCGGCGCATTTCCACCGGACGATGAGCAATGCCGAACTCACCGCCAAGTACGAAGGCCTGGAACCGGACACCGAGACGCAGGATGTCGTGACCGTTGCCGGCCGCGTCTACTCCTCGCGCAACTCCGGCATGTTCATGGACATCCATGACGCCTCCGGCAAGATTCAGATCTTCAGCCACAAGGACGTGACGAGCGAAGAGGCCCGCGGCCTGCTGCCGATGATCGACATCGGCGACATCATCGGCGTCACCGGCGTCGTGCGCCGTACCAAGCGCGGCGAGCTGACGATCAACGCCCAGGCGATCACCATGCTGACGAAGTCGCTGCTGCCGATGCCCGAGAAGTGGCACGGCCTCTCCGACATCGAAATTCGCTACCGCAAGCGTCACCTCGACATCATGACCAACGAGGAATCGAAGCTGCGCTTCCAGCAACGCAGCCGCATCGTTTCCGGCATCCGCCGCTTCATGGAAAACGACGGCTTCATGGAAGTCGAAACGCCGATGCTGCATTCGGTCTACGGCGGCGCTACCGCCGAGCCGTTCAAGACGCATCACAACACGCTGAAGCTCGACATGTTCCTGCGCATCGCGCCGGAACTGTACCTGAAGCGCACGCTGGTTTCGGGCCTCACCGACAAGGTCTTCGAGATCAACCGCAACTTCCGCAACGAAGGCGTCTCCACCCGGCACAATCCGGAATTCACCATGATGGAGTGCTACTGGGCCTATGCCGACTACGAGGACATCATGGACCTCGTCGAGCGGCTGTTCGCCGAGCTGGCGATGGCGATCCACGGTTCGACCGAATTTGCCTACGGCGACAAGGAAATCTCCTTCAAGGGTCCGTTCCGCCGCGTGCCGATGCCCGACGCCGTCAAGGAAGCGACAGGCATCGACTTCCTGGCGATGAAGACCGACGAGGAAGCCCGCGCGGCCGCCAAGGCTGCCGGCTTCGAAGTCGAGAAGGACTGGACCTGGGGCGAGTGCCTCGCCTTCATCTTCGAAGAAAAGGTTGAAGGAACGCTGATCCAGCCGGCCCACGTCACGCATTTCCCGAAGGACATCTCGCCCTTCGCCAAGGAAGTGCCGGGCGAACCGCGCCTGGTCGAGCGTTTCGAGACCTATTGCAACGCCTGGGAACTCGGCAACGCCTTCTCGGAACTCAACGACCCGGAAGAGCAGCGCGCCCGCATGGTCGAGCAGCTCGAACAGGCGCATGCTCGCGGCGAAAAGGCCAAGCAGCTCGACGACGAGTTCCTCGATGCCATCGACCAGGGCATGCCGCCGGCCGGTGGCCTCGGCATCGGCGTCGACCGCCTGATCATGCTTCTGACCAATGCGCCGTCGATCCGCGACGTCATCCTCTTCCCGGCACGCCGCCAGAAGGCCGACTGATCAAGGTCGCATTGCCACGAACACGAAGGCCCGCCGCACCAGCGTCGGGCCTTTTATTTTCTGATGATGATCCGACGTCTCGGACGCAGCGTGGTCTCAGTGACCGGCCGGCGCCTCGGCCGTCTCCTCCGGTTCGGCCGCATGTTCGGCACCGCCTGCTTCGGCGGTCTTGGCTTCGGCCGGATCCGCGGACGGATCGATGCACGACGAGTGGTCGTCCATCGCTGCCATCATCATGCGGATATCATCCATCGAGAGATCGACCGTCTTGCCATGAAAGACGCCGACGGAATTCGCCGTACCGGCATTATAGGAAGCGCGGAACGTTTCGCTCATTCCAGGCACGCTCTGCGGGCCTGGAGCGAAAAGCACCTCCGCCCCGATTGCGGCTCCGCGAACCTGCGCCCGATCCTCCGGGCCGGCCGCGTCGAGCACGACGACCTGATAGAGATCGGCGCTCTCGGCCTTCGCCAGCGCGCCGACCACACGCAGGGCCGTGCGCATGCGTGCCTCGCCATCGGCGCGATCGGTCTTGACGTGCATGCGGATCCAGCGCTGGCCGTTATGGCTGAGCTTGAGGGTCCGCAGCATCGTGCATTCGAGACCCGATGTATTCGGCTTGGAAAGCCCCGCCATCAGTGCGTCCCGGCTGACATAGACAGCGGCCCCGCCGGATGCGGCCGACACGCCGAAGGCGGCCGCGAGGATGACGAGCAGCCTCTTCGATGGCCGAAACTTGCCGAGGATAGCCTTCACGAGGGTGACTCCGCCGTCATATCCAGGAATTGCAGAAAAGCCCGAAAGGGCGCGCCTCAACATTAGGCGCGCCACCCTTTCGGAAAGTTTAAGCTGCTGCGAGGGAGCCCGCCATGTCTGCCGGTGCAGCGATGTTCCAACGGAAACCGGCCAGGAAGGCGCTCAGTCTCGGCCCAGGCGCCCTCGAGGGAGATTGACTTTCACAGCCATCTTGCCTCCATTGCGGGCCGTCAAACACAAGAACAAGAAAAGAAGAACGCAATGCACAAAGTCATCTTTGATACGGACCCGGGCATCGACGATGCGATGGCGCTGCTTTTCCTGCATCGTCATCCGGCTATCAACCTGATCGGCATCACCACTGTCTTCGGTAATGCCTCGGTCGAAACCACCACCCGCAATGCGCTGTTCCTGAAGCAGCAATGGGGCATCGATGCACCGGTTGCCAAGGGCCTCGACAAGACCTTCGACCCCGACCGTCCGCATGTCGGCTGGCCGACCTTCATCCACGGCGACGACGGCCTCGGCAACATCGATGTCCCGGAGACTGTCGACCTGCCGATCGACCCGCGCCCGGCGCACCGCTTCATCATCGATACGGTCCGCGCCCATCCGGGCGAAGTGACGCTGATCGCCGTCGGCCGCATGACCAACCTGGCGCTGGCGCTGCGCGAGGATCCGGATTTTGCCGCACTCGTGCGCGAAGTCGTCATCATGGGCGGCGCCTTCGACGTCAACGGCAACATCACACCCGCTGCCGAAGCCAATATCCACGGCGACCCGGAAGCCGCTGACGTGGTGATGACGGCCGCGTGGCCGGTCACCGTCGTCGGCCTCGACGTCACCACCCAGACCGTGATGACCAAGGCGATGATCGCCGACATAGCCGAGCGCGGCGGCGAGGCCGGCAAGCTGCTTGCTGACATCTCGAAGTTCTACGTCACCTTCTACGAGCAGCATGTTCCCGATGGCATGGTCGTGCATGACAGCTGCGCCTGCGCCTATGTCGTGGCGCCCGATCTCTTCACCGTCAGAAGCGGATCGATCCGTGTCGTCTGCGGCGGCATTGCCGACGGCCAGACGATCCAGAGCCCCGACAACAGGCTCTTCCCGCCGAGCCCGTGGGACAATCTGCCAAGCCAGAAGGCCTGCATCGACATCGATGCGGCCCGCACGCTGAAGCTGATCAGCGACACGCTTGTCTTGAACGACTGAACCTGATCGAGGCGCGACCGATGTTGCGCCTTGAAAAACTTGAACAAGATGGCTGGCGGACGCGCGTTCGCCGGCTATCTTTATGTCCATGAAACCGGACGCCCTGCTCTATCCCGCCCCCAAGGGTCTCTACTGCCAGATTGGCGATTTCTACATCGACCCGGTGCAGCCGGTCGAAAGCGCGCTCATTACCCATGGCCATTCCGACCATGCCCGCGCCGGCCACGGCCAGGTGCTCGCCACCCGCGAAACCCTCGACATCATGCGCATTCGTTACGGAGATGGATTCTGCGGCACGAGCCAGGCGGTCGAACTCGGGGAAAGGCTGACGCTGAACGGTGTCGAGGTGGGCTTCCATCCCGCCGGCCACGTGCTTGGCTCGGCACAGATCTCAGTGCATGCCAACGGTATCCGCATCGTCGTCTCCGGCGACTACAAACGGCGACGGGATCCGACCTGCACGGGTTTCGAACCGGTTGCCTGCGACGTGTTCATCACCGAGGCCACCTTCGGTCTGCCGGTCTTCCACCACCCGGACGACCGGGCCGAGACGCGCAAGCTGCTCACCTCGCTTACCCAGTTTCCCGAACGGACCCACGTGGTCGGCGCCTATGCGCTCGGCAAGGCTCAGCGCGTCATCGCGCTCCTGCGCGAAGAGGGCTACCACCAACCGATCTTCATCCACGGCGCCCTGCAGCGGCTCTGCGACTACTACCAGAGCCAGGGCGTCGATCTCGGCGAACTTCGTCCGGCAACACTTGCCGCCGACGAAAAGCAGGATTTCAGAGGGACCATCGTGATCGGCCCGCCCGCCGCCTTCGCCGACCGCTGGTCGCGGCGCTTCACCGATCCGATCGCCATCTTCGCCTCCGGCTGGATGCTGATCCGCCAAAGAGCGAAACAGCGCGGCGTCGAACTGCCCTTGGTCATTTCCGACCATTGCGACTGGGCTGAGCTGACTGAGACGATCACCGAGATCGCTCCCGGCGAAGTCTGGGTCACGCACGGCCGCGAGGAAGCACTGGTGCGCTGGTGCGAGCTGCAAGGCATCGCCGCCCGCCCGCTGCACCTCGTCGGTTACGACGACGAGGGAGAGTGACGGGATGCACGCCTTTGCCGAGCTGCTCGATCGCCTCGTCCTGAGCCCGCAGCGCAACGCCAAGATCCGCCTGCTTGCCGATTACTTCCGGACGGCGCCGGATCCGAGCCGCGGCTACGCGCTCGCGGCGATCGCCGGTACCCTGTCGCTGAACACGGTCAAGCCGGCGATGATCCGGGACCTGCTGCTCGAACGCATGGACGCGGTGCTCTTCCAGTACTCCTACGACTATGTCGGCGATCTTGCCGAAACGGTCTCGCTCGTCTGGGAACCCCCGGTTGGTACGGTTCAATCGGACATCCCGCTGGGTGCCGCCATCGAACGCCTGCAGATGACCGGGCGCGCCGATGTGCGCAGCGTCGTGCGCGACATGCTCGACCACCTGGACACCTCGGCGCGCTTCGCTTTCCTCAAACTGGTGACCGGAGGCCTGCGCATCGGTGTATCGGCGAAGCTCGCCAAACAGGCGCTTGCCGACATGGGCGGCAAGGACGTCGCCGAGATTGAGACGCTCTGGCACGGTCTGTCGCCGCCCTATTTGCCGCTCTTCCGCTGGCTCTTGGGCGAGGCGGATAAGCCCGAGCTTTCGACGCCGGCGGTCTTCCACTCGGTCATGCTCGCCAATCCCGTCGCTGAGGGCGATCTCGACGCGCTCGACCCCGGGGATTTCGCGGCCGAATGGAAGTGGGACGGGATCCGCATACAACTTGCCAATATCGGCGGCGTCCGCCGCCTCTATTCGCGCAGCGGCGACGAAATTTCCGGCGCCTTTCCCGATGTGCTCGAGGCCGCGGACTTCACCGGCGTCATTGACGGCGAACTGCTCGTCGGCGGCACCGCGCGCACCAATCGCGCAACCCGAAGCTTCGCCGACCTGCAACAGCGCCTGAACCGCAAGACCGTCAGCCACAAGCTCATCGAGGCCTACCCGGCCTTCATCCGCGCCTATGACATTCTCTTTTCAGGCGAGGAGGACGTTCGCCCGCAAGGCTTCGTCACACGAAGGGCAATGCTTGCCGATCTCGTGGAAAGTGCTGCGCCACAACACTTCGACCTCTCGCCGCTGGTGCCGTTCTCCTCCTGGGAAGAGCTTGACCGGCTGCGCGCCGACCCGCCCGATCCAGTCATCGAAGGCATCATGCTGAAACGGCTCGATTCGCCCTACACGCCCGGCCGTGTCAAAGGTCCCTGGTTCAAGTGGAAGCGTGCGCCCTTCAATATCGATGCGGTGCTGATGTATGCACAGCGCGGCCACGGCAAGCGCTCGAGCTACTATTCCGATTACACCTTCGGCGTCTGGACTGTCATCGACGGGAAGGAAACGCTCGTACCGGTCGGCAAGGCCTATTTCGGCTTCACCGACGCCGAGCTGGAGGTTCTCGACCGGTTCGTCAGGGACAACACGACCGACCGTTTCGGGCCCGTCCGTGCCGTCAGGGCCGAACCCGATTTCGGTTTCGTCGTCGAGGTGGCCTTCGAAGGCATCAACCGCTCGACCCGGCACAAATCCGGCGTGGCCATGCGCTTCCCCCGCATTGCCCGCCTGAGACAGGACAAGCTGCCACGCGATGCCGATCGCCTGGAGACGCTGCAAGCCATGATCGAGGCGCGGGAAGGCGCGTAGCATCGCGCTATTCATCCGAAAATCTCGGAACACCGGCGACAGCTGAGCGTTAGGAGGGGCTATCAACCGAAAGGCGGTGTTCCATGCCAGCCAAATCGAAGGCTCAGCAGAAGGCAGCCGGTGCGGCCCTGGCCGCGAAACGCGGAGAGACCAAGAAGTCCAGCCTCAAGGGCGCGTCCCGCGAGATGGAAAAATCCATGACGGAAGGCGAGCTCAAGGAACTCGCCGAGACCAAGCGGAAGAAGCTACCCGAGCGCAAGGGCGGTTGAGTGCGAAACCTCGAATAAAAGAGCTGGCTAAAACAAGAATTATTAAGACCCTTTTGGGATTATCCGGGTCGATACACAGCCATTCGCGTGCCGCCGGGGTGATTTGTGCCTGCCAGACATGCTTTCAACCTCGGAATGAAGAGGCTCTCCAGGGTTTTAACGCCAAGCTACCTTCCGGCGGTCATCGCGGCTTTCGTGGTCCTGGTGGCCGGCATCCTGGCGGACAATCAGAACCAGGTGGTAGCCGAGGCGCGGTTGCGCGCACGGGTAGCCGAAGAGCTCAATCCCATCCGCTCCAAGCTCGAAGCCGACGTCAACGGCAATATCCAGCTCGTGCGCGGTTTGATCGGCACGCTCGTCACCGAGCCGGGCATGGATCAGAAGCGCTTCGCCGCCCTTTCGCGCAGCATCTTTACCGAACGCTCGCAACTGCGCAGCATCGCTGCCGCGCCGAACCTCGTCGTCTCGCTCGTCTACCCGCTCAAAGGAAATGAGAAGGCGCTGGGGCTCGATTACCGCAAGAACGAGTTGCAGCGCGCTGCCGTCATGCGTGTCAAGGACACCAGGCAGATGGTGCTTGCCGGCCCGGTGGATCTCGTCCAGGGCGGACGTGGGCTGATCGGCCGCTTCCCGGTTATGATCGACGCCGGCGGCGGCAGCAATCGCTTCTGGGGCATCGTCTCCGCCATCATCGACATAGACCGCCTCTATCGTGACAGCGGCCTCCTTTCCGAACAGCCCGGCATAGATATCGCCATAGCCGGGCGCGACGGCACCGGCGCGGAAGGGCAGGTCTTCTTTGGCGACCCCGCGATCTTCAAGCATTCGCCGGTCGGGATGACCGTGCTGTTGCCGGGCGGCTCCTGGCGCATCGCAGCCGTTCCCAGGGGCGGCTGGCCGACGACGGCCGGCAATGCCTGGTTCATCCGCGGATTGATCGTTCTCGGCGGCTTGATGATCATCCTGCCGATGGTGCTGACCGGTCGCCTGATGAGCGAGCGGCAGATGAACATCCGCGCGCTGAGGCACAGCAAGGCGCAGCTGCAGGAGCTCTCCCATCGGCTGAAGATCGCGCTGGACTCCTCGCAGATCGGCATTTGGGAGCTGGATATTGCGAGCGGCAAGCTGCTTTGGGACGACCGGATGCGCGAACTCTACGGTCGCGCCGGCTCCACCCGCGAGACCTATGAGGACTGGAGAAGCGCCCTTTATTCCGACGATCTCCAGCGCGCCGAGGCCGAGTTCGCAGAAGCGCTCGAGACGGGCGACGCCTACAACTCGGACTTCCGCATCTGCCTCCCAGACGGCAGTTTGCGTCACATTCGCGCGATCGGCTCAGCCTATATCGGCGCCGATGGCATGCGGAAGGTCGTCGGGGTCAACTGGGACGTCACCGCCGACTTCGAGACCCGCGAAACACTGTTCGAAGCCAAGCGCATGGCCGAGGCACACAGCGTCGAACTCGAGGCGGCGCACCACCGCATGGAATTCAATGCCCTGCACGATCCGCTAACCGGCCTGCCGAACCGCCGGTTCCTCGATCAGGTCCTGGCCGAACGCAACAGGCATTTCGCGCCGGAGGCCCGGCTCAGCATCTTCCACATGGATCTCGACCGGTTCAAGCAGATCAACGATACGCTCGGCCACGCCGCCGGCGACGAAATCCTGCGCCATGCCGCCGAGCTGCTTCGTGGCAATGCGGATACCAGGGACTTCGTCGCCCGCATCGGTGGCGACGAATTCGTCATCGTTCGCCAGGATGGCGGGATGGAACCGGACGCCACACTCGCATCCCGCATCATCGAGGCGATGAGCGTGCCCGTCCGCTACAAGGACCAGGAGTGCCGCATCGGCGTCAGCATCGGCATTGCTGCCCAGGCCAAGGCAACGGATGATCTGTCGCACGTGCTGGTCAATGCCGATATTGCGCTCTACGAAGCCAAGCGCCGCGGCCGCAACCGGCACGAGACCTTCACCGGTGAGCTGAAGACGGCCGTTTTCAAGACCAAGCAGACGGCCGACGAGATCCTTCGCGGGCTGGAGCACAACGAGTTCATCGCCCATTTCCAGCCGCAGTTCTGCCCGCGATCCCTCGACATAACAGGTGTCGAGGCACTGGCGCGCTGGGATCATCCATCCAAGGGACTGCTCGGCCCGCATACCTTCCTGAAGACGGCGGAAGACATCAACGTGGTCGCGTCGATCGACCAGGCAATCCTGGAACAGGCGCTGTTCCAGATCTACCGCTGGGAGGCGGGCGGCATCCATATCCCCAAGGTCTCGGTCAATCTGTCCTATGCGCGGCTTCACGATGAAAACCTGATCGATCGCCTCGAACAATTGCAGATTCCGACGGGCCGCCTGTCCTTCGAACTCCTGGAATCGATCTCCTTTGACGAGAGCGACGTGACGGTGCTTTCCAACATCCGCCGGATCAAGGAGCTCGGCATCGACATCGAGATCGACGATTTCGGCACCGGCTACGCCTCGATCCTGAGCCTTCTGAAGCTGACCCCGCGGCGGCTGAAGATCGATCGCCAGCTCGTCCTGCCGATCCTCGACTCGCCCGCCGAAAAGCGCCTCGTCGAATCGATCATCGATATCGGCAAATCGCTCGGCATCGAAGTGATCGCCGAAGGCGTCGAGACGCTGGAACACGCCCATATCCTGAAGGAACTCGGCTGCCACGGGCTGCAGGGCTATGCCTTCGCGCGGCCGATGAACGCCAACGACCTCGCGACCTTCGCCTTCGAGCGCCGCTGGCTTGCGGCCTGAGAAGCACGCCGGCCTGCTGCAAAAAACACGGTGCGTGCATTTTTCGCACCGGTAAGGCTTGGCAGCTTTGCCGCGAATCGCCATAAAAACAATTGCCTGCCTCCACGTCTTGGGATCGGCGGCATCACCTGCGGCAGTCGCTGATGCGACCGCCCTTTCGGGCCTCTAGGGCGTCCCGCTTCAAGGGCAACCCACTGAAGCGGAAAAGATGCTCTAGATTCAACATCCTGGTGCGTCCCTTGTGCATTCTTTGGAAAGCAAGGCGCTCTGGTGCCCGCTCTCCATGAAACCCGAACGAAGGGAACGGTACGATCGAATACGCGGGAAAATTGCTTTCTGTCTTCATTCTCGCCCCATTTGCGGGAAGCCTCCTTGCAATCTTCTTTCCGCCCGATCAACGCGGTGCGACAGCCTGGTTCGCAGGAACGATCGCACTCCTGTGTTTCCTCGTCGCCGCCAGCCTCTACCCCTTCGTCACCTCGGGTGGCGTGCTGCGCTACGACATCGCCTGGCTCCCTGAACTCGGCCTCAATTTCACGCTCAGGATGGACGGCTTCGCCTGGCTCTTCACGGTGCTGGTGACGGCGATCGGCGTACTCGTCGTGCTTTACGCCCGCTATTACATGGCCGCGGAAGACCCGGTGCCGCGCTTCCTGGCGCTGTTTCTTGCCTTCATGGGCTCGATGCTCGGCGTCGTGCTTTCAGGCAATCTCATCCTGCTTGCGGTCTTCTGGGAACTGACGAGCATCGTTTCGTTCCTCCTGATCGGCTACTGGCACCACAATGCCCATGCCCGCGACGGCGCCCGCATGGCGTTGACCGTGACCGGCACGGGCGGCCTCTGCATGCTCGTCGGCCTCCTGCTGATGGGCCGCATCGTCGGCAGCTACGACCTCGACGTCGTGCTGGCGTCGGGCGATATGATCCGCAACTCGCCGCTCTATATGCCTGTCCTGATCCTGGTCCTGCTCGGCGCATTGACGAAAAGCGCGCAGTTCCCGTTCCACTTCTGGCTGCCGCACGCGATGTCGGCACCGACGCCGGTCTCCGCCTACCTGCACTCCGCAACCATGGTGAAGGCAGGCGTCTTCCTGCTTGTGCGCCTGTGGCCTGTGATGGCCGGTACCGAGGCCTGGTTCTGGATCGTCGGCCTTGCCGGGCTCTCCACCCTGCTGCTCGGCGCCTATTTCGCCATCTTCCAGCAGGACCTCAAAGGCCTGCTGGCCTATTCCACCATCAGCCATCTCGGCCTGATCACGGTGCTGTTGAGCCTCGGCAGCCCGCTTGCAGCCGTCGCCGCGGTCTTCCACATCGTCAACCACGCCACCTTCAAAGCGTCGCTGTTCATGGCGGCGGGCATCATCGACCACGAGACCGGCACGCGTGACATGCGCAAGCTCGGCGGGCTGATCCGCTACATGCCGGGAACGGCGGTGCTCGCCATGGTGGCGAGCGCTGCCATGGCTGGTGTTCCGCTTCTGAACGGCTTCATCTCGAAGGAAATGTTCTTCGCCGAGGCGATCGAAACGCACCAGGCCAACATCCTCGACACAATGACGCCCTACGTCGCGACGCTCGCCGGCATGTTCGCGGTCACCTATTCGCTGCGTTTCATCCACAGCGTCTTCTTCGGCAAGACGCCGGAGGATCTGCCGAAGGTGCCGCACGAGCCGCCGCGCTGGATGCGCGTACCGATCGAATTCCTGGTGCTCGCCTGCCTGGTCGTCGGCATCATTCCGGCGGTCACCATCGGTCCGTTCCTGCACACGGCGGTCGTATCGATCCTGGGCGCCAGCACGCCATACTACAGCCTCTCCGTCTGGCATGGCTGGAACCTGCCGCTGATCATGAGCTTCGTGGCGCTGGCGGGCGGCGTCGGCCTCTATTTCCTGATGCGCAATTATCTTGCGACCAGCACCGAGGGGCCGCCGATCTTCCGCCTGCTGCACGGCCAGCGCATCTTCGAGCGCGTGCTCGTGACGCTCTCCTGGAAATGGGCACGTTCGCTCGAACAACGGCTCGGCACCCGGCGGCTGCAGCCGCAGATGCGCTTCCTCGTCTTCATCGCCGTCGCCGCCGGTGCGCTGCCGCTGCTTCTGGGCCAGTACGAGCTGCCGCCGCTTCTCGTTCGCAGCATCGATCCGGCCTTCGCCCTGCTCTGGGCAGTCGGCATCGCCTGCGCGATCGGCGCGGCGCTGCTGGCAAAATTCCACCGGCTCGCCGCGCTCGTGCTGCTTGGCGGCGCCGGTCTCACCACCTGCCTGACCTTCGTCTGGCTTTCGGCGCCGGACCTTGCCGCGACTCAGCTGCTCGTCGAGATCGTCACGACGGTCCTGATCCTGCTTGGTCTTCGCTGGCTGCCGAAGCGCATCGAGGATACGCAGGAATCGGAGCTGCTGTCATTGCGGGTCCGCTTCCGGCGTCTGCGCGACTTCCTGCTGGCGATCGCCGCCGGCGGCGGCGTGGCGCTCATTGCCTATACGATGATGACCCGGCCGATGCCCGAGACGATCGCCAGCTACTTCCTCGAGCGCGCCTACAAGGAGGGCGGCGGCACCAATGTCGTCAACGTCATCCTCGTCGACTTCCGCGGCTTCGATACGCTCGGCGAAATCGCCGTTCTGGCAATCGTCGCGCTCACGGTCTTCGCTCTGCTCCTGCGCTTCCGCCCGCAGGCCGACAGCCTGGAGGCCCCCGAACAGCAGCGCGTCCAGAACGCCTTCGACGACGACCACCCGGATCGCAACAAGGGCGACAGCGTCGCCGAATATCTGTTCGTGCCTTCCGTGATCATGCGCTGGATGTTCCCGGTCATCGGCATGCTCGCCGCCTATTTGTTCCTGCGCGGCCATGACCTGCCGGGCGGTGGCTTTGCGGCCGGCATCGCCATGTCCATCGGCTTCATCCTGCAATACATGTCCGGCGGCACCCGCTGGGTCGAGGAACGGCTGCGCATCCATCCGCTGCGCTGGATGAGCATCGGTCTGCTGGTTGCCGCGACCACCGGCATCGGCTCCTGGCTCTTCGGTTATCCGTTCCTCACCTCGCACGCGCAATACGTCACGCTGCCGATCGTCGGGAAGTTCCCGCTCGCCAGCGCGCTGTTCTTCGATCTCGGCGTCTTCTCGCTGGTGCTCGGCGCAACGGTGCTGATCCTCATCGCCCTTGCCCACCAGTCGATCCGTGCGCCGCGTGCCCATGCCCGCGCCACGCGGAGCGGAAAGGAGGCCCGCTAATGGAGATCATCCTCTCTGTCGCGATCGGCGTGCTGACCGCATCGGGCGTCTACCTGCTGCTGCGTCCGCGCACCTACCAGGTGATCATCGGCCTCTCGCTGCTTTCCTATGCGGTCAACCTCTTCATCTTCGGCATGGGGCGTCTTCGCGTGAACGCGCCGCCGGTGCTGGAACCCGGCGGCGTCGGCGACCTCAGCCGCTATACCGATCCGGTGCCGCAGGCGCTCGTCCTGACCGCGATCGTCATCGGCTTCGCGATGACCGCGCTCTTCCTCGTCGTGCTGCTCGCCTCGCGCGGCTTCACGGGCACCGACCACGTCGACGGCCGGGAGCAGCGCCATGACTAACTGGGTGCACCACCTGCTGATTCTGCCGATCCTGCTGCCGCTGATGGTCGGTGCCGCGATGATCCCGATCGACGAGCGCAACCGCATGCTGAAGGGCGTGATGGGCTTCGTCTCGACGCTCGCGCTTTTCATCCTCTCGATGGTGCTGATGCGCATCGCCTCGATAGACGGCGCCCCCGCCGGCAGCGGCGTCTATCAACTCGGCAACTGGCCGGCGCCCTTCGGGATCGTGCTGGTGCTCGACCGCCTGTCGGCGCTGATGCTGTGCCTGACGAGCGGACTGGCGCTTGCCGCCCAGGCCTATTCGATCGCGCGCTGGCACACGGCCGGCCACCACTTCCATTCGCTGGTCCAGCTGCTGATCGCCGGTCTCAACGGCTCGTTCCTGACCGGCGACCTCTTCAACCTCTTCGTCTTCTTCGAGATGATGCTGGCGGCATCCTACGGCCTGCTGCTGCACGGCTCCGGGCCGCTCCGCGTCAAGGCGGGCCTGCATTACGTTGCTATCAACCTCGCTGCCTCATCGCTCTTCCTGATCGGCGTCAGCCTGATCTATGGCGCGACCGGCACGCTCAACATGGCCGATCTCTCGATGAAACTGGCGACGCTCTCGCCGGATGACCGCCAGATGGTTGAGGTCGGAGCGGGCGTGCTCGGTGTCGCCTTCCTGGTGAAGGCCGGCATGTGGCCCTTGAGCTTCTGGCTGCCGACAGCCTATTCGGCCGCGACGCCGCCGGTCGCCGCCGTCTTCGCGATCCTGACCAAGGTCGGCATTTACGTCATCCTCAGGCTTTCGCTGCTGGTCTTCGGCGCAAGCGCCGGCGCTTCCGCAGGCTTCGGCCAACCGATCCTGCTTCTGGGTGGCCTGCTGACAATCGCCTTCGGCGCGATCGGCGTGCTGGCCTCCCAGGCAATGGGCCGTCTGGCCGCCTATTCGGTGCTGGTCTCCTCCGGCACCCTGCTCGCCGCAATCGGCCTCGGCCATCCGAGCATGATTGCCGGCGCGCTGTTCTATCTCGTCAGCTCGACACTGACGATCTCCGCCTTTTTCCTCTTGATCGAACTGGTCGAGCGTGGCCGTGACGCCGGCGCCGACGTTCTGGCGGTGACGATGGAAGCCTACGGCGATGCCGACGAGGACGAGGAGGAAGAAGTGGTCGGCGCCGCGATCCCCGGCACCATGGCGATCCTCGGCCTCTGCTTCTGCCTTTGCGCCCTGCTGCTCGCCGGCCTGCCGCCGCTCTCCGGTTTCGTCGCCAAATTCGCGATCCTCGGCGGTCTTTTCGGCCTGTCGGGAACCGAAGCCGCTCCGGTGATATCCGCAGCCGACTGGACCTATGTCACCCTCTTGATCGTCTCCGGTCTGGCGGCGATGATCGCCATGAACCGCGTCGGCATCCGCACTTTCTGGGCGTCGATTGAAAACACCGTGCCGCGGGTGGTCGTCATCGAGATCACACCCGTCGTCGTGTTGCTCGCCACCTGCATATACCTCAGCGTGCAGGCCGGCCCGACGATGCGCTACATGCAGGCGACGGCGGACTCGCTTCTGAACCCGGCAGGCTATGCAGAACGCGTACTCACCGCACCTCGGGCGGGAGGGCAATAGCCGATGCGCACCTGGTTTCCCTACCCGCTTCTTTCGGCCGGTTTGCTCGCCATCTGGCTGCTGCTCAATCAGTCGGTCGCCCCCGGCACGATCCTCATGGGTTCCGTGCTTGCCACCGGTCTCGGCTGGGTGACGCTCAAGCTCGGTCTCGCCCGTTCGCACCCGCGGCGGGTCCTGCTGATGCTGCGTTTCGGCTTTACCATTGCGCTCGACATCATCCGATCCAACCTGGCCGTCGCTGCCGTCATTCTAAGGGGCCGACGCAGACCGCCGAATTCCGGCTTCCTGACCGTCGATATCGATCTCGATGACGAAAATGCCCTGGCGCTGCTCGCCTGCGTCATGACGGCGACGCCGGGAACGGCCTGGCTCGAATACGATCGCCTGCGCAAATCCCTGCTCTTCCATGTGCTCGACATGGAGAACGAGCGCGTTTGGATCGATACGGTCAAGCGCTACGAGGCCGCCTTGAAGGAGATATTCGGATGATGGAACTCACGATCATCTGGTCGATCCTGATTGCCCAGATCATGCTCGGCCTGGCGATGGCGTTCGCCTTCTACCGCATGGTCAGGGGACCACGCGCGCAGGATCGCATCCTCGGCCTCGACACGCTCTACATCAACGCCATGCTGATGCTGCTCACCTTCGGCATCCGCACGGCAAACTCGATCTATTTCGAATCGGCGTTGATCGTCGCACTGATCGGTTTCGTTTCGTCGATCGCCTTCGGCAAGTTCCTGATGCGCGGGGAGATTATCGAATGAGCCATGTCACCGACCTTCCCGTCTGGGCGGCCATTCTGGTCTGCGGGCTCACGGTTCTGGGCGCTGCCATAGCGCTGATCGGCTCGGTCGGCCTGCTGCGGTTTACCAGCTTTTACGAGCGGCTGCATGCGCCGACGCTGGCAACCAGCGGCGGCGTGCTGCTGATCTGCACAGCCTCGATCATCTGCTTCGCCGTGCTGCAGAGCCGCTGGGTGTTCCACGAAATCCTGATCATCTTCTTCGTTCTCGTCACCACACCGATGACGCTGATGCTGCTCGGGCAGGCCGCACTCTATCGCGACCGCGTGGAAGAAAAACACGGCGTGCCGCTCAAGCAGCGTCCGCCGCGCGAAGAACCGGCAGAGTAGGTTTCAGCCTGCGCAACGACAGGGAAAGCCGGCGACAGGGACCTGAAGCGACCCGGCCTATTCGCCGCGGCCCCTGAACCGTCGCTGATAGGCGGGATCGTAGAGCGAACTCTCGCGGAAATCGGAGGCTTCGAGCCCCGGGCCGACGAAGATCAGCGCGGTGCGCTCGATCGGCTCTTCCGCCACCTTGGCGGCGATGTCCCCGAGCGTGCCACGCACCACCCGCTCGTCCGGCCAGGAGGCTTTAACGACGATGGCAACAGGGCAATCGGCGCCATAAAGCGGCGTCAGTTCCTCGACCACCTGCTGGAGCGCGTGGATGGCGAGATGGATCGCCAGCGTCGCGCCGGTGGCGCCGAAGGCGGCGAGCGTCTCACTGTTCGGCATCGGCGAGGCGCGACCGGAGACGCGGGTCAGCACCAAGCTTTGAGCCACCGCCGGAATGGTCAATTCGCGCCCAAGCGCTGCGGCCGCCGCCGCAAAAGATGGCACGCCCGGCGTCATCGTGTAGGCGATGCCGTGCTTCTCCAGCCGGCGGATCTGCTCGGCCACCGCACTCCAGACCGAGAGGTCGCCAGAATGAAGCCGCGCCACGTCGAGACCGTCGGCAGCCGCCTTCAAGTATTCCGCCTCGATTTCGTCCAGCGACATCGGCGCGGTATCGACGATGCGCGCACCCGGCGGGCAATACTGCAGGAGGTCCGGCGAAACGATCGAGCCGGCATAGAGGCAGACCGGGCAACGTCCGATCAGGTCGCGGCCGCGCACCGTGATCAGATCCGCAGCCCCCGGGCCGGCGCCGATGAAATGTACCGTCATATCTAGCTCTCTCTTTGTTTCACGCATTTCCGGACGCAAAACCGCTTCGCACTGCTGGTATTGTTCTAGCTCTTCGCCCAGGACCACTGCGTCACCGGCATGGCAGGCCGCCATCCGGTCATCGCGCCAACGGGACCGGCTCGTGCGATATCGATTCGGATCAGCGTGCCACCGAGCCGCACGTGATGATCAAGCAGCACCGCTTCCATATCCGTTGTCACCGCGTTGGCGACCAGACGTCCACCAGGCCCGAGCGCCGCGATCGCGGCCTCCATCACGCCGGCTTCGCTGCCGCCGCCGCCGATGAAGATCGCATCGGGCTGCGGCAGGCCGGCAAGGGCGGCCGGTGCTTCACCTTCGACCACTGTCAACCCCGGCACACCGAACATCGTCGCGTTGCGGCCGATGCGGACCGCACGCTCCGGCGACACTTCGATGGAGATCGCGCGCATGGTCGGGTCGGCCAGCATCCATTCGATACCGATCGAGCCGGAGCCGCCGCCGATATCCCAGAGCAGTTCGCCCTTGCGTGGCGCCAGTGCGGACAGCGTGAGCGCCCGCACCTCGCGCTTGGTGATCTGGCCGTCATGCTCGAACAGCGCGTCGTCGCGGCCGGCCGCAAGCGGCAGGATGCGCGCGCCCTCGTCGGCCGTCACCTCGATGGCGCAGACATTCAAGGGGTGCACGAGGCCGAGCATGAAACGCGAAGCGATCTGCGTCGTGACACGTTCGCCGGCGCCACCAAGCGCCTCCAGAACCGTCAGCCGCGACTGACCGAATCCGCTTGCGACCAACAGTTCGGCCAGGTCCCTAGGACCCGCTCCATCCGACGTCAGCGTCAGCACGCGGGCATCCGGATGCAGGTGCGGCCGCACCAGATCGAGCGGGCGTCCGTGCACGGAGACGAGCGTCGCATCCTGCAAGGCCCAGCCTAGGCGCGAGGCGGCAAGACTGATCGAGGACGGTGCGGGCAGCGTGCGGATTTCGGCAGACGCGATCCGGCGCGCCAGCGTCACGCCGACGCCGAAGAAGAATGGGTCGCCCGAGGCAAGCACCACCACGGGGCTGCCACGGCGACCGACGATTTCCACCACCGAGCGCTCGAGCGGGCTCTGCCAGTGATGAGCCTCGCCTGTGATAAGGGGAGCGGCGAGCTCCAGGTGGCGATGACCGCCATAGACGACGGGTGCCTCGGCGATCAACCGCTTGGCCTCGTCGCCGAGACCCGCTACACCATCTTCACCGATACCGATGACGGTCAGCCAGGGGGAGACGATGGCGGGTTCGCTGTTCGGCACGTCAGCCATGGAAAAACCTCGCATTCTGATATTGGGCGGCACCACCGAGGCGCGCGAACTCGCGAGCCGATTGGCCGAAGACGCCCGCTACGACACCGCAATCTCGCTTGCCGGTCGTACCGCCGACCCGCGGCCGCAACCGGTCAAGACCCGCATTGGCGGTTTCGGCGGCGCCGATGGGCTGGCGCACTTCCTGCGCGACGAAAACATCGCCCTGCTGGTCGACGCCACGCATCCCTTTGCCGCGCGCATATCGCACAACGCCGCGGAAGCGGCGCAACGAACCGGAATTCCGCTGCTTGCGCTTCGCCGACCGGAATGGCTGCCCCTGCCCGGCGATCGCTGGACCACCGTCGACAGCGTTGTCGAAGCGGTGAGCGCGCTTGGCGATCGCCGCCGGCGCGTCTTCCTCGCCATCGGCCGGCAGGAGGCGTTCCACTTCGAGGTCGCACCGCAGCACAGCTACGTCATCCGCAGCGTCGATCCGGTCACTCCGCCGCTTAACCTGCCCGACCAGGAGGCGATCCTGGCGACCGGCCCCTTCAAGGAAGCCGATGAAGCCGCGCTGCTGGAGACCCGGAAGATCGACGTGATCGTCGCCAAGAACAGCGGCGGCAGCGCCACCTATGGCAAGATCGCCGCGGCGCGCCGGCTGGGCATCGAGGTGATCATGGTCGAGCGGCGCAAGCCGACGGACGTGCCCGCCGTAGGCAGTTGCGACGAGGCGCTCGACCGCATCGCTCACTGGCTTGCCCCTGCATAGAAGCGCGGCGTGTAGACGAGATCCGGCTGCCCTTCACGCTCGACGATGCGCGTTTCCGGCGAGCCGATGATGACGCAGGTCGCCATATCGGCGCGGTTGGCATCGGCCTCGCCGAGCGGCATCACCGCAATCCTCTCGTCCGGCCGTCCGGCCGCGCGGCCGAAGATGACCGGCACCGTCGCCGGCAGCACACCGCGCAGGATCTCGAAGGCTTCGCCGAGCTGCCACGGTCGCGCCTTGCTGATCGGATTGTAGAGCGCAATGACGAGGCCCGCTTCCGCCGCCAGCCTGAGCCGCCGGGTGATGACCTCCCATGGCTTCAGGTTGTCGGAGAGAGACATCGCGCAGAAATCATGGCCGAGCGGAGCGCCGATACGGGCGGCAACGGCGAGCATCGCGGTCACGCCGGGCGTGATCACCAGTTCGACCGATTTCCATTCCGCCGGCCCCTTGTCAATCGCCTCGCAGACGGCAGCCGCCATCGCAAAGACGCCGGGATCGCCGCCGGAGACCATGCAGACCTTTGCGCCGGCCGCGGCCCGCGTCAGCGCCACCTGTGCCCGGTCGAGTTCCTCGCGATTGTCGGAGGCGACGCGCAGCTGGTCGGGACGCAGGTTCAGCCGATCGAGATAGGGAAAATAGCCGTAAAACTCTTCCGCCGCCGCAACAGCTTCCGCCGTCTCCGGCGTCATCTGCTTCGGGCTGCCCGGGCCGGTGCCGACCACATAGAGCGTACCGGTCATGGCCTGTCCTTCCAGCCGGGAACGAGCACCAGCGAGAAATAGGGTGCATCATCATCGGCCTTCTCGGCCAGCGCCGTCATCGCCGCGTTCTTCATCGTGCCGCGCTCGACATAGACGGCCTGATCGAGACGGCCGGAGGCGGCAAGCGCCCGGCGGATCTTCGGCAGATTGCGTCCGACCTTCATGATCACGGCCGCTTCGGTATCCCCAAGCCGCCGGCCAAGCTCGGCCTCGGCCATGGTGCCCGGAAGCACCGAGAGCACATCATCGCCCTGCACCAGCGGCAAGCCGGCAAGCGACCAGCAGCCGGACATGGCGGTAATGCCAGGGATCACCTCCACGGTGAAACGGTTGGCCAACCGTACATGCAGGTGCATGTAGGAGCCATAGAACAGCGGATCGCCTTCGCTGAGGACCGCGACCGTGCGCCCGGCGAGAAGATGCGCCGCCACAGCTTCGGCGGAAGCGTTGTAGAAATCGGTGATCTGGCTCTTGTAGGCGCCGTCGTCCTTGTCGATCTCGGTCGTCACCGGATAGTAGAGCGGCAGCTCTAGGAGATCGGGCTTCAGCAGACCTTCGACCACGGCGCGACCGTTGCCGCTGCGCCCGGCCTTGGCGAAGTAGGCAAGCACATCGGCTTCGCCGAGCGCCTTCACCGCCTTGACCGTCAAGAGCTCCGGATCGCCGGGGCCGGTTCCAACGCCGATCAGGCGCCCCACGCCGGCGCCGCTCACAGGCCCGGCCTCGCGAGCGAATTGAGCGCCGCAGCGGTCATGGCGCTACCGCCGAGGCGACCGCGCACGATGGCGAACGGAACGCCATAGGAATTTTCCGCCAGCGCATCCTTCGATTCCGCCGCGCCGACGAAACCGACCGGCATGCCGAGGATCGCCGCCGGCTTCGGCGCTCCGTCACGCAGCATTTCAAGCAGGAAGAACAAGGCCGTCGGCGCGTTGCCGATCGCCACGACCGACCCGGCCAGACGCTCGCTCCAGAGTTTAAGTGCTGCGGCAGAGCGGGTATTGCCGATTTCGGCGGCAATCTCAGGCGTACGCGGATCGCGCAGCGTGCAGATCACCTCGTTGCCGGCCGACAGCCGTGCGCGGGTAACACCGTGAGCGACCATCTCGGCATCGCAGAGGATCGGTGCGCCGGCCTTGAGCGCCGCGCGGGCCGAGGTCACGAAATCGGGGGAGAAGACGAACTGCTTGGTCGCTTCGACGGAGCCGCAGGCATGCACCATGCGCACCGCTAGATCCGCTTCCTCCTCGGAGAAACCGGAAAGGTCGGCCTCGGCGCGGATGATCGCGAAGGAACGCTCGTAGATGGCGTTGCCATCGCGGATGTAATCATACTCAGGCATGTCTATTCCTGTTCGAACGCTGCCGAGACGCGCGCAGCTCCGAGCCGTGTAAGACAGGACTGCGCCGATTCGCCAGCGTCTTTGTTTTGCCGCACCAGCCGGCCGAGCCGGGCGAGCGCGGATTTCACTCCATTCTCATCGGTGTAGGCGCTTGGCAAGCCGTTCGCAGCCCCATTTACGACAAGCCCGTATCCTGATGGCGCACCGGCCAGCGTCAGCTCCGACCGCCTCGGTCGGGCACAGCCCTTGGCGCAGCCGGACAGATGCACGGTAAGCGAGCCGTCGAGCAGCTCGGGCGCCATCTCGACAAGGCTTTGTGCCATGCCCTTGGTCTCCATCCACGCGGAGGCACAGCCCTTGCTGCCGGCGCAGGTGGCGATCGCGTTGCGCGGGTCGTCTTCGACGATGCGAAAACCATGCGCCGCTGCCAGGCTCTGGGCGACAGCCGCGGTCTCGTGGCTGAGGCCAAGCACGAAGAAGGCGTGCCCCGGCGCAAGCCGGATCGCAGTGGCGCCAAGCTCCTGGACCTGATGGAGGAAGGCCGCCAGCGCGGAGGCTTCCACCTGGGCAAAGGCAAGGCCGAGACCAAGAACGACCCCGGCGTCACCGAGGTCATGACTGCCGGGAATCGAGGCCGAACTCAGAACTGCCGGACATTCGGACAATGCCTCGCACCGACAAAGGGCGCGGACTTCCGCCGGGTCCAGATCGCGCCCGCGCGCCGTCGTGCCGAGGCTCGCCAGTTTTTCGAGAATGGTGATCAAGGCCGGCACGACCGCGTTGCCGGCAAACGTCCCGATGATCGATCCCTTCGCTGCCGTCCCGCCCAGCGACAGCAGCCATCCAGAGCCGTCGGGCGTCGAAAGCGCCTGAAGGCGAATATCGGCAACCACAGCACCAAGACCAAAGCGTCCGCCACCGTCGATGACGACCGACAATTTGGGCGCAAGCCTCAGCATCGGCCGGCGCGCCTGCAGGGCTTCCCGAAGCCCTGCCGCGATCGATCGGGGATCGGCGATCTCTGTCGGATCGATACCGGCCAATGGCGGCACCTCAATCGCAAGGCCCTCGGCGATCATGATCTCGGCATCCCCGATCGCCTGCGCCAGCGCCGGCACCGTCGCCTCGCTCAGGCCGCGCAACTGCAGGTTTCCGCGCGCGGTAATCTCGATGATGCCGTTGCCGAATGTCTCGGCGGCGGCCGCAAGCGCGATGACCTTGGGAATGATCAGGCTGTCGTCATCGGGCCTGAGCCGCACGAGCAGGCCATCGCCGGTCTGCATCGGTGCGGCGAGCGACGGACAGGCGCCGCGCCGCATCGAGGCGCTGGCACCGGGTTCTGCAGTCGATGGAAGGGCACAGGTGCTCATCAAATCCGTCATCGCTCGAGGTTCTCCTCCCTGAAGAAGCCCCTTAAGACGCTATAACACAGCCGCAAACCTTGAGTGAGATCAATCACGGCGCGGTCTGTCCGGCGTCCTCACTCCTCGAAGTCGACACCTTTGCGAAGCAGGTAGATGTCCATGATCCAGCCCATCCTCTCGCGCGCCGACGCCCTTGTTTCGAGGATCCGGTCCTTCACCTCGGCAACGCGGCCGGAAATGACGATCTCATCCGGCGTACCGAGATAGGCGCCCCAGTAGATCTCGGCATCCGGATCGTCGATCCGCTGAAACGCCTGCTCGCCGTCGAGCATCACGACGGAAGTCTGGCTCTTTTCCGGAAAGCTCTCGTGCAACCGGCGCCCGGTGGTGATCTCCACCGGCTTGCCGACGAGGTTCAGCGGAATGCGGTGGCTGGCGCAGAGCGCCTGCAGGCTGGTGATCCCCGGAACGACGTCATAGTCGAAGGCAACCTGCCCGCGCGCCTTGGCCCGCTCGACGATGCGGATGGTGCTGTCATAGAGCATCGGATCGCCCCAGACGAGAAACGCGCCGGTTCCATCCTCGCCCAATTCCTTCGCCAGCAACCCCTCGTAGATCTCGGCAATCTGGGCGTGCCAGTCGTCGACGCTGCCGTCGTAGCTGACGCCCTCGGTGCGGCGCACCGGCACAGCGAATTCGACCGTGCGGCTGTCGCCGCGCGTCACGTAGCGGGCGCAGATGTCGCGGCGCACTTCGGCCAGCTCGGTCTTCTTCGCCCCCTTGGTCGGGATGAACAGCACGTCGGCGCGGTTCAGCGCATTGATCGCCTGTACCGTCATATGCTCCGGATTGCCCGAACCGATGCCGATGATCAGAATTTTGCGCATGTCCTCGCCTCCGCCTGCCTTCTCTCGGCGTGTTTGGCGGATCGCCGTCTCCGGCGCAAGACCTCACCGCGACAGCGGAAACGTCAACGCCGACCTCAGTTCATTTCGGCGACAGCCGGATCTTCGGGCAGCCGCCAGTCGATCGGATCAAAACCCTTGGATTCCAGGAAGGCATTGGCCTGGGAGAAATGCCGGCAGCCGAGAAAACCGGAATGGGCCGACAAGGGCGAAGGATGCGGCGCGCGCAGCACCAGATGGCGCGACCGGTCGACGAAGGCCGCCTTCTTCTGCGCGTAGGAACCCCAGAGCATGAAGACGACGGGATGATCCGCCTCGTTGACCGCGCGGATGATTGCGTCCGTGAACTTCTCCCAACCGCGCCCCTGGTGTGACGCCGCATTGCCGCGCTCCACCGTCAGCACGCTGTTTAAGAGCAGCACACCTTGCTTCGCCCAGCTTTCGAGGAAGCCGTGTCGCGCCGGCGGAATGCCGAGATCTGTATTCAGTTCCTTATAGATGTTGACGAGCGAGGGCGGTGTTCGGATACCGGGGCGCACGCTGAAGCAGAGCCCGTGCGCCTGGCCGTCGCCGTGATAGGGGTCCTGGCCGAGGATGACGACGCGCACTTTGTCGAGCGGCGTCAGGTCGAGCGCGCGGAAGTATTCAGGTCCCCGCGGAAAAATCTGTCTGCCTTCGTTCCTTTGGGCGAGCAGGAACTGCTTGAGCTCGGCCATATAGGCGCTGGAAAATTCCGGCGCCAGCGCTGCCTTCCAGCTCTCTTCGAGCTTCACCGCCGTTTCCATCGCACCTCCGGTCCATCAATTGGCTTTGAGGCCAGCAATTTAGGCCGCCCGACCGCCATCGCAAGCCCCATCGCGGATGTTGCACGGCTTTTGCCTGGAGCGGATTGGCGCGCCGGACGCCGCGCTAGCCGTCTACAAGAGCATTGTATTTCAATGGATACAACGCTAATCAGGAAGCGATATCGTTGTATCCTAAGAGATATCACGCTTCGTTGGAGGAAATCGATGATCAAGAGAAGAGACTGGCTGAAGGGCCTGGTGTTGACACTCTGCCTCGCCTGGGCCGGTACCACCGTCATGCCGGCATCGGCGCAGGCCGAAGAGAAGGTAACGGTCTTTGCGGCCGCTAGCCTCAAGAACGCGCTCGATGCGATCAATGCCGAGTGGCGGAAGGAAAGCGGCAAGGAAACGACCGTTTCCTACGCGGCAAGCTCGGCGCTCGCCAAGCAGGTCGAGCAGGGTGCACCGGCCGATGTCTTCATCTCCGCCGACCTCGCCTGGATGGACTATCTCACGGACAAGAAGTTGATCAAGGACGACACCCGCTCCAACCTGCTCGGCAACCGCATCGTACTCGTTTCCGGCAAGGCCGACGCAGCAGCCGTCGATATCAAGCAGGGCTTCGACCTGGCAGCCATCCTCGGCGATGGTCGCCTCGCCATGGGTGCCGTCGATTCCGTTCCGGCTGGCAAGTACGGCAAGGCAGCACTTGAAAAGCTCGGCGCCTGGAGGGCCGTGGAGCCTAAGGTCGCCGGCGCCGAAAGCGTGCGCGCAGCGCTCCTCCTGGTTTCGCGCGGAGAAGCACCCTATGGCATCGTCTACCAGACCGACGCGGCCGCCGACCCGGGCGTGAAGGTCGTCGGTACCTTCCCGGAAGACAGCCATCCGCCGATCATCTATCCGATCGCGATCACCGCCGAGAGCAAGAGCCCGGATGCCGCCGCCTATGTCGACTTCGTCAAGTCGGCGAAGGGAGCAGCCCTCTTCGAAAAGCAAGGCTTCACCGTCCTCAAGTAGTCGGCCTGAAAAGACGGTGGATCTCGGCTGTCCAGAGGCAGGCGAAGCATCTATCGTCACGCGTCGCCCGCGCCCAAACGCGGGCGACGCAATCATTTGCCAGAGGCAGGGGCGGACGCAGGCGGACAGCCACATCCCACCGGCCTCGTATCGGGGAGCGATATCCGTTGGACTGGCTTGCAGTGAGCGATGCGGAATGGACGGCGATCCTCTTGAGCCTGCGCGTCGCAACAGTCGCGATGATCTGCAGCCTGCCCTTCGCGCTCGCCATCGCCATGCTGCTCGCCCGCGGCCGTTTCTGGGGCAAGACGCTTCTGAATGGTCTCGTGCATCTGCCGCTGATCCTGCCGCCCGTCGTTACCGGCTTTCTTCTGCTCCTGCTCTTCGGCAGGCGCGGACCGCTCGGCGCCTTCTTTGCCGACTACTTCGGTTTGGTCTTCTCCTTCCGCTGGACGGGCGCGGCGCTCGCCAGCGCGGTCATGGCCTTTCCGCTGATGGTGCGCAGCATCCGCCTGTCGATCGAAGCAATCGACCGCAAGCTCGAGGACGCAGCGACCACGCTCGGCGCCAGCCCGCCCTGGGTCTTTGCCACCGTCACCCTGCCGCTGATCATCCCCGGCATCATCGCCGGCATGATCATCGCCTTTGCCAAGGCGATGGGCGAGTTCGGCGCGACGATCACCTTCGTCTCCAACATTCCCGGCGAGACACAGACGCTGTCGTCTGCGATCTACACCTTCACCCAGGTGCCGGGTGGCGACGCCGGTGCCATGCGACTGACGATCATTTCGATCGTCATTTCCATGGCCGCGCTCATCTTCTCCGAACTGCTGGCGACATTCGCCGCCCGTCGGGTGGCGGCCCAATGAGCCTCACCGTCGAAGCCCGCCACCAGTTCGGCAGTTTCTCGCTCGATGCCGCCTTCACCTCGGACGGCGGCGTTACCGCGCTGTTCGGTCGCTCCGGCTCCGGCAAGACCTCGCTGATCAATATCATCGCCGGGTTGTTGAAGCCGCAAAGCGGTCGCGTTGTGCTCGATGGCGACGTCATCGCCGACAGCGAGCGCCGGATTTTTACCCCGGTGCATCGCCGCCGCTTCGGCTATGTCTTCCAGGAAGCACGCCTCTTTCCGCATTTGAGCGTGCGCCGCAATCTCGCCTATGGCCGCTGGTTCGCCGGCAAGAGCGGCTCCGGTGGCGACTTTGCGCGCATTGTCGAGATGCTCGGGATCGGCCATCTGCTGGAACGCAACCCTTCAGCCCTGTCCGGTGGCGAACGGCAGCGCGTCGCGATCGGCCGCGCCCTGCTCGCCGCACCGCGCCTGCTCCTGATGGATGAACCGCTCGCGGCGCTTGATGAGGCGCGCAAGGCCGAGATCCTGCCCTATCTCGAACGGCTGCGTGACGATGCCGGCATCCCGATCGTCTATGTCAGCCATTCCGTCGGCGAAGTCGCCCGGCTGGCGCGGCGCGTCGTCGTCCTCGAAAACGGCCGGGTCACCGCATCGGGCGCGGCCGCCGAGGTCTTGAGCGCGCCGGCCGCCATGCTCGCCACCGGCAGGCGCGAGGCCGGCGTCCTGCTGGAAGGCGTGGTCGAGGGAACCGATCCGTCCCACGAACTGACGACGGTCCGGGTCGGACGGGAACGGCTGCGCATTGCGGGTGTCAGCGCGGCACCCGGCAGCAGGCTTCGCCTGCACGTCGCCGCGCGCGACGTCATGCTGGCGACATCAAGACCTGTGGAGATCAGCGCGCTCAACGTGCTGGAAGGGCGCATCCTTGCGATCACGACGGAGGAAGACGGCAGCGTCGATGTCAGGGTGACTTGCGGCGATGCGACGATTGCCGCCCGCATCACCCGCTTTTCGCGCGACGCACTGCAGCTTGTTCCTGGCAGAACCGTCTATGCCGTCATCAAGTCCGTGGCGATCGATCACTAGATTTTCTTAGCAGCGACCTCGTTCGTACCCGACGGTGCAGTGTTACCGCGGACGCTTTCGAGCCAGGCAAGATCCTCGGCGATCGCGGCTTGCGTTTTTTCCTCCATTTCGCGGTAGCGCCGGATCAGTTCTTCGCCGAACGGCGTCACCAGCGCCCCGCCACCCTGTTTGCCGCCGCGCTGCGATTCAACCGAAGGCTCGCTGAACATCCGGTTCAAGGCATCGACCAGCAGCCAGGCGCGCCGATAGGACATGTCCATCGCCCGGCCGGCCGCAGAGATCGACCCGGTCTCGCGGATCAACTCCAACAGCATGATCTTGCCGCGGCCGAGCCGGTCGGCGGGCGGAAAATCGATGCGCAGGACGGGGCGAAGATCGGGGCGGCTCTCACTCATGCGGGCGAGCATAGAAGCTCCCCGGGCAAACCGGAAGTCCGCCCGATGGCGAGGCGGACCAGCTTTCCCAAACAAAGTGAGCCGGCAAACCCAAGCTTTCGAGCAATGGCCAGATAGCAGGTCTTGATCTCGCGGCGGCGGCATGCACCGATGACCGCGACATGTCCTGCCCGAAAGCACCCTCCCCATGCCCGGTCCCACGCTTGATCCCATCGCCACCGATACCGCCCTGCCCGCCAAGGCCGACGTCGTGATCGTCGGTGGCGGCATCATCGGCGTCAGCACGGCCCTCTTCCTCGCCGAACGCGGCATCGATGTCGTGCTTTGCGAAAAGGGTATGCCGGGAGCGGAGCAGTCGAGCCGCAACTGGGGCTGGGTCCGCGTCATGGGCCGCGACGAGCGCGAGATCCCGCTGGCGATCGAGGCGTTGAAGATCTGGGATACACTCGACGCCCGTGTCGGCGGCGAGACCGGCTTTCGCCGCAGCGGCATTCTCTACATCTCCGAGAATGAACGTGATGTCGCCAACCGCGATGCCTGGCTTGCGATGGCCAAACCCTATGGCGTCGACAGTCGGCAGCTTGGCGCTGATGCGACCGCGGCGGCAATGCCGGGCGCCGCCCTTCGCTATGACGGTGCGCTCTTCACCCCAAGCGACGGTCGGGCCGAACCGCAGAAGGCCGTGCCCGCGATCGTCGCCGGCGCCCGCCGCGCCGGAGCGCGTATCTTCACCGGCTGCGCCGTGCGCGGCGTCGAGCGGACAGGCGGGCGGATATCCGCGGTTGTGACCGAGAAGGGTCGCATCGAAACTTCGACGGTCGTCGTCGCCGGCGGTGCCTGGTCGCGACTGTTGCTCAAGAGCCTTGGCATCCGCCTGCCGCAACTGAAAGTGCGCAACACGGTCTTGAGAACCGGCCCGGCTTCCGGGGGACCGGAAGGCGCCGGCGCAACCGCAACTTACGCCTACCGCAAGCGGCTCGACGGCGGCTACACGATTGCCGACGGCGCGGCCAATCTGCACGCGATCGTGCCCGATAGCTTCGCGTTCTTCCGCGATTTCCAGCCGGCGCGAAAGGCGGAAGGCGAGGCCGTGCAGGTCGGCCTCAGCGCCCAGAGCTGGAACGAGCTGTTCGAAATCGGCGCCGTCCCGCTCGATCGCCCGGGCGCCTTCGAGCGTCACCGCGTGCTTGACCCCAACCCGGATTCGCGCCGCGCACTTCATGCTCTCGACGCCGCCGCAAAAGCCTTCCCGTTTCTGCGTGAAGCCAAGGTGCAGCAGATCTGGGCCGGCCTGATCGACGTGACGCCGGATGCCGTTCCGGTGATTTCAGCGGCAGAAGGCGTTCCGGGACTGATCATCGCGACCGGATTTTCGGGCCACGGTTTCGGCATCGGACCGGGCGCCGGGCATCTCGTTGCGGATCTCGTGACCGGAGACAAACCGGTCGTCGACCCCACCCCATTCCGGCTCTCGCGCTTCCTCGATGGGACGCCGATTGCGATCGCCCCGCCGGTTTGATCGCCGTACGGCGAAACGCCCGCGAAAGAAAATTACAAGCAGCGACCGGCAAGGCCATGCGCAACACAACGCGTGAGCGCACTCCCGGCAGGATTCTATCTTTCTTCGCTCCAGCCCACCCCTCGATGCCGAAAGACCTTCATTAGCCCCGGAACTCGTGGCAGTCTGTGAGCATTCCCGTCGGGAGAACGGGGCTTAAGGAGGAGTCTGTGCAGACCTCGGGCGGAGGAGCCTTGTGGGGTCGGAAGGCACGTTCCCCTGATACGTCAAGCCTACCGTTTTCCCGCTCTCGAATTGGTGCGCTGCGCACTCCGGAGGAGGCCGGAAAACGCATGAGCGATCTCGATCGACTTAGCCTGCATGTCCCCGAACCCGCCGTTCGGCCCGGCGGCCAGCCGGATTTCTCCAACGTCAAGATCCCGAAAGCCGGCTCCGTTCCGCGCCCGGAGGTGGACGTCGCGCCGGAAGAGATGCGCGATCTCGCCTATTCGATCATTCGCGTCCTGAACCGCGACGGCGAAGCGGTCGGCCCCTGGGCCGGTCTGCTGTCCGACGACGAGCTTCTGGCTGGTCTCAAGCACATGATGACGCTGCGCGCCTTCGACGCGCGCATGGTGATGGCGCAGCGTCAGGGCAAGACCTCGTTCTACATGCAGCATCTCGGCGAAGAGGCCGTCAGTTGCGCCTTCCGCAAGGCGCTGGTGAAGGGCGACATGAACTTCCCGACCTATCGTCAGGCGGGTCTCCTGATCGCCGACGGCTATCCCATGGTCGAGATGATGAACCAGATCTTCTCGAACGAGAGCGACCCGTTGCGCGGCCGCCAGCTGCCGATCATGTATTCCTCCAAGGAGCACGGCTTCTTCACCATCTCCGGCAACCTCGCAACGCAATATGTGCAGGCTGTCGGCTGGGCGATGGCGTCCGCGATCAAGCGCGACACCAAGATCGCCGCGGCCTGGATCGGTGACGGCTCGACGGCGGAATCGGACTTCCACTCGGCGCTGGTCTTCGCCTCCACCTACAAGGCGCCTGTCATCCTCAACATCGTCAACAATCAGTGGGCGATCTCGACCTTCCAGGGCATTGCCCGCGGCGGCTCCGGCACCTTTGCAGCCCGCGGCCTCGGCTTCGGCATCCCGGCGCTGCGCGTCGACGGCAACGACTACCTCGCCGTTTACGCCGTCGCCAAATGGGCGGCCGAGCGCGCAAGGCGCAATCTCGGGCCGACGCTGATCGAATACGTCACCTATCGCGTCGGCGCGCATTCGACCTCCGACGACCCGAGCGCCTACCGACCGAAGACGGAATCGGAGGCCTGGCCGCTCGGCGATCCCGTCCTCCGGCTGAAAAAGCACCTGATCCTGCGCGGCGCCTGGTCCGAAGAGCGCCACACCCAGGCGGAAGCCGAAATCGTCGATGCGGTAATCCAGGCACAGAAACAGGCCGAAGGCCACGGCACCTTGCATGCCGGCGGCAAGCCGTCGGTGCGCGACATCTTCGAGGGCGTCTATGCCGAGATGCCGCCGCACATTCGCCGCCAGCGGCAGAAGGCAGGATACTGACATGGCCAGAATGACAATGATCGAAGCCGTGCGCAGCGCCATGGACGTCTCCATGGAGCGCGACGACAATGTCGTCGTCTTCGGCGAGGACGTCGGCTATTTCGGCGGCGTCTTCCGCTGCACGCAAGGGCTCCAGGCGAAGTACGGCAAGACCCGCTGTTTCGACGCGCCGATCAGCGAAAGCGGCATCGTCGGCACGGCGATCGGCATGGCGGCCTATGGGCTGAAGCCCTGCGTCGAGATCCAGTTCGCCGACTACATGTACCCGGCCTACGACCAGATCACCCAGGAAGCGGCCCGCATCCGCTACCGTTCCAACGGCGATTTCACCTGCCCGATCGTGCTACGCATGCCGACCGGCGGCGGCATCTTCGGCGGCCAGACCCACAGCCAGAGCCCGGAAGCGCTCTTCACCCATGTCTGCGGCCTCAAGGTCGTAGTGCCCTCCAACCCCTACGACGCCAAGGGCCTGCTGATCGCTTCGATCGAAGATCCCGATCCGGTGATGTTCCTGGAGCCGAAGCGGCTCTATAACGGCCCCTTCGACGGCCATCACGACCGACCCGTCATTCCCTGGTCGAAACACGATCTCGGCGAGGTACCCGAAGGCCACTACACCATCCCGATCGGCAAGGCGGAGATCCGCCGTCAGGGCTCCGCCGTCACCGTCGTCGCCTATGGCACCATGGTGCACGTGGCGCTTGCAGCGGCCGAGGAAACCGGCATCGACGCCGAGGTGATCGACCTGCGCAGCCTGCTGCCACTCGATCTCGATACGATCGTGAAGTCGGTGGAAAAGACCGGTCGCTGCGTCGTCGTGCATGAGGCCACGCTCACCTCAGGCTTCGGCGGCGAAGTGGCCTCGCTCGTTCAGGAGCATTGCTTCTACCATCTCGAAGCGCCCGTCGTGCGCGTTGCCGGCTGGGACACGCCCTACCCGCACGCCCAGGAATGGGACTATTTCCCCGGCCCCGCGCGCGTCGGACGCGCGCTCGTCGAAGTGATGGAGGCCTGACATGGGCGAATTCGTAATCAAGATGCCCGATGTCGGCGAAGGCGTGGCCGAGGCCGAACTCGTGGAATGGCACGTGAAGCCTGGCGATCCCGTTCGCGAGGACATGGTGCTCGCCGCCGTCATGACCGACAAGGCGACCGTCGAAATCCCCTCGCCCGTCACCGGCACCGTGCTCTGGCTCGGTGCCGAAGTGGGTGACACCGTCGCGGTGAAGGCGCCGCTGGTGCGCATCGAAATCGCCGGTGAGGGGGAAACAGCCGCACCGGCTGTTGACAACAAGCTGGCAGCAAAGGCGGAAGAACAGCCCGCCGTAAAGGTCGAGGCACCCGCCCCAGTCGCCAAGCCTACGCAACCCGTCAAAGTCGAGGCGAAGGCACCGATCGCGAATGGCCACGCGACCGGCGAGCGGCTGGAAAAAGCACTGGCCTCGCCGGCCGTGCGCCTGCGCGCCAAGGAAAGCGGCGTCGATCTGCGTCAGGTGGCCGGCACCGGTCCGGCCGGCCGCATCACTCATGATGATCTCGACCAGTTCATCGCCCGCGGCGCCCAGCCGGCGCCGGCGCCCGCCGGCCTGCAGCGCAAGACCGCGGTCGACGAGATCAAGGTGACCGGCCTTCGCCGCCGCATCGCCGAGAAGATGTCGCTTTCGACCTCGCGCATTCCCCACATCACCTATGTGGAAGAAGTGGATATGACAGCGCTCGAGGACCTGCGGACGACGATGAACCGCGACCGCAAGCCGGACCAGCCGAAGCTGACGATCCTGCCCTATCTGATGCGTGCGCTGGTCCGCACCATTGCCGATCAGCCCGCCGTCAACGCGATCTTCGACGACGGTCCCGGCATCATCCACCGCCATCACGCCGTCCACATCGGCATCGCCACCCAGACACCCGCCGGCCTCACCGTCCCGGTCGTGCGCCATGCCGAGGCACGCGGCATCTGGGATTGCGCCACCGAACTCAACCGCCTGGCGGAAGCGGCCCGCACCGGCACGGCCACCCGCGACGAGTTGACCGGGTCGACGATCACCATCTCGTCGCTCGGCGCGCTCGGCGGCATCGTCACCACCCCGGTCATCAACCATCCGGAAGTGGCGATCGTCGGCGTCAACAAGCTTGCGATCCGGCCCGTCTGGGACGGCACGCAGTTCGTGCCGCGCAAGATCATGAACCTGTCCTCGAGCTTCGATCACCGCGTCATCGACGGCTGGGATGCGGCCGTCTTCGTGCAGCGGCTGAAGACCCTGCTCGAAACGCCGGCGCTTATATTCGTGGAGGCCTGAGGCGATCATGAAGGAAATTTCCTGCAAGCTGCTCGTGATCGGCGCCGGTCCCGGCGGCTACATCGCAGCCATCCGCGCCGGCCAGCTCGGCATCGACACGGTCATCGTCGAAAAGGCCAAGGCCGGCGGCACCTGCCTCAATGTCGGTTGCATTCCCTCCAAGGCCCTGATCCACGCGGCCGAAGAGTTTCACAAGCTGCGCGCGGCCGCCTCCGGCCGCAACCCGCTCGGCCTCTCTCTGGCCAATCCGTCGATCGACCTCGCCCATACCGTCGCCTGGAAGGACGGCATCGTCGGCCGGCTGAACGGCGGCGTCACCGGGCTTCTGAAAAAGGCCGGCGTCAAGGCCGTGATCGGCGCCGCCCGCTTCGTCGATGGCAAGACCGTCGATGTCGAGACCGAAATCGGGCTGCAGCGCATCCGCGCCGAAGCGATCGTCATTGCCACGGGCTCGGCGCCGGTCGAACTGCCGGACCTGCCCTTCGGCGGGCCGATCATTTCCTCGACGGAAGCCTTGTCGCTGAAGAGCGTGCCGAAGAGCCTCGCCGTCATCGGCGGCGGCTATATCGGTCTGGAACTGGGCACCGCCTTCGCCAAGCTCGGCAGCCATGTCACCATCGTCGAGGCGCTGACGCGCATCCTGCCGCAGTACGACGCGGATCTGACGAAGCCGATCGGCAAGCGCCTAGGCGAGCTCGGCATCGAAGTCTTCACCCAGACGGTTGCCAAGAGCTACTCCGCCGAGACCGGCAGCCTGCATGCCGAGCACAACGGTCGCGCCATCGACGTTGCCGCCGAAAAGGTTCTCGTCACCGTCGGCCGCAAGCCGGTGACCGAAGGCTTCGGCCTGGAGGAGATCGACCTCGACCGCACCGGCCGCTTCATCCGCATCGACGACCAGTGCCGGACGTCCATGCGCGGCATCTACGCGATCGGCGACGTCACCGGCGAGCCGATGCTGGCGCACCGCGCCATGGCGCAAGGCGAAATGGTGGCGGAGATCGTCGCCGGCCACAAGCGCAGTTGGGACAAGCGCTGCATCCCCGCCGTCTGCTTCACCGATCCCGAGATCGTCACATCAGGGCTCTCACCCGACGAGGCGCGCGCAAGCGGCATCGAGATCAAGATCGGCCAGTTCCCCTTCCAGGCGAACGGCCGGGCGATGACGACGCTTGCGGAAGACGGTTTTGTCCGCATCGTTGCCCGCGCCGACAACCACCTGGTGCTCGGCATCCAGGCCGTCGGCCACGGCGTCTCGGAACTCTCGGCAAGCTTCAGCCTGGCGATTGAGATGGGCGCGCGGCTCGAAGACATCGCCGGCACGATCCATGCCCACCCGACACAATCGGAGGCCTTCCAGGAGTCCGCGCTGAAGGCACTGGGGCACGCGCTGCATATCTGACGGTGGCCACCCACTAGCGCCAACCATTGCCGTATGGGAGAAAGACATGAGCAGAATTGACCCTATCGTCATCGTTTCGGCGGCCCGCACCCCGATGGGCGCCTTTCAGGGCAGCCTCAAGGATCTGACTGCGCCGGAAATCGGCGCCGTCGCGCTGAAGGCAGCACTTGATCGCGCCGGCCTTGATGCCGTCGACGAGGTGCTGATGGGCAATGTGCTGCCGGCCGGCATTGGCCAGAACCCGGCGCGCCAGGCCGCTCTTGGCGCAGGCCTCGGCAAGGAAACGCCGTCGACGACCATCTCCAAGGTCTGCGGTTCCGGCATGAAAGCGCTGATGCTCGGCCACGACGCGCTCCTTTCGGGCAGCGCGTCGGTGCTTGCCGTCGGCGGCATGGAGTCGATGACCAACGCCCCGTATCTGCTGCCGAAGGCGCGCGGCGGTTTCCGCCTGGGGCATGGTGAGGTCAAGGATCATATGTTCCTCGACGGCCTCGAAGACGCCTACTCCGGTCGGCTGATGGGCACCTATGCCGAGGATACGGCCGAACACTACCAGTTCTCGCGCACCGATCAGGACGCGTTTGCGCTTCGCTCGCTGGAGCGCGCCAACCGGGCGGCTGAGGATGGTTCCTTTGCCGAGGAAATAGTGGCGGTTAGCGGCGCCGGCAAACGCCAGACCGCCAACCTTGATCGCGACGAGCAGCCGACCAAATCGGATCCGGCAAAGATCCCGAAGCTGAAAGCCGCCTTCCGTGACGGCGGCAGCGTGACGGCGGCCAATTCGTCGTCGATCTCCGACGGTGCAGCGGCGCTGATTTTGATGCGTGCAAGCGAGGCGGAAAAGCGCGGACTGACGCCCCTTGCCATCGTCGCTGGCCATGCCGGCCATGCGCAGGAACCGGCCTGGTTTACCACCGCGCCGATCGGCGCGATCGACAAGCTGATGGCCAAGCTCGGCTGGGAGAAGGGCAGCGTCGGCCTCTACGAAATCAACGAGGCCTTCGCCGTGGTGGCGATGGCCGCGATCCGCGATCTCGGCCTTTCCGACGATATCGTCAACATTAACGGGGGCGCCTGCGCGCTCGGCCACCCGATCGGCGCCTCGGGCGCCCGCATCATCGTGACGCTCTTGCACGCCATGCGCGCGAAGGGCGTCAAGCGCGGCATTGCCTCGCTCTGCATCGGCGGCGGCGAGGCGACGGCGGTCGGACTGGAACTGTTGCACTAACAAATGAGCGCCACCGGTCGAAACGGGTGGCGCTTCTCATTTTCAGCGGACGATTTGTTCCCCGAGCCTCTCACCCGCTTGGCGGCGAGAGGGCCGGATTTCCCATACCTCAGCCCATGCGCTCGGAAGCGTAGGAACCCGGGCTCGGCGGGAAGACGACGACGCGGCTGCCGTTGATGAAGCAGCGGTTGTGGATATGGGCGTGTACCGCACGGGCCAACACCTGGCTCTCGACGTCGCGGCCGATCGAGACATAGTCTTCCGCGCTCTGGGCATGGGTGATGCGGGCGATATCCTGCTCGATGATCGGGCCCTCGTCGAGATCGGCGGTGACATAGTGCGCCGTCGCGCCGATCAGCTTCACGCCGCGCTCATAGGCCTGCTTGTAGGGATTGGCGCCCTTGAACGACGGCAGGAACGAGTGGTGGATGTTGATGATGCGGCCCGACATCTTCTTGCAGAGCGCGTCCGACAGGACCTGCATGTAGCGGGCGAGCACGATCAGGTCGGCGCCGGTCTGTTCGACGAGCTCCAGGAGCTGGGCTTCCGCCTTCGGCTTGTTCTCCTTCGTCACCTTGATGTAGTGGAAGGGAATGTCGTGGTTGACGACCACCTTCTGGTAGTCGAAGTGGTTGGAGACGACCCCGACGATATCGATCGGCAGCGCGCCGATCTTCCAGCGGTAGAGCAGGTCGTTGAGGCAATGGCCGAAACGCGACACCATCAGCAGCACCTTCATGCGCTCTTCGCTGTCGCGGATCTCCGCATTCATGTCGAAGCGCTTGACCACCGGCTCGAAGCCCGCTTTCAGCTCGTCGAGCGTCGCCCCTTCCTGGCTGATGAAGGTGAGGCGCATGAAGAACAGCCCGGTTTCGAGATCGTCGAACTGCGAACTGTCTGAAATGTAACAGCCCTTTTCGGCGAGATAGCCGGTGATGGCGGCAACGATGCCACGGGTGGTCTTGCAGCTGACGTTCAGCACATAGCTTTTCATCGGTATGTCTCTCGCTCCAGAGGTTTTTCCGGCCCCCCTTATACGGCCAGTCACACAAAAACTAGCGCGGCCTTGGCCCGGCCGTCGATCCATTCGCGACATCCGTTTGACGGAACCGGCCAGATGAGGCCGGTCAGCACAAGGCAGCTTCAGTCAAATGATGTCTGAAGGAACGGAACGGACAACCGCACCGGTCAGCGCGGCGTGCGATCCGGGTGAGCGCGGGCGAATGCCTCGATCTCCGAACAATTCTGATCGATTGCGACAAGCCGTGGGCAAGCGCTGAGATCCACCTCCCAGCGGCGGGCATTGTAGACCTGCGGCACGAGGCAGAAATCCGCCATCGACGGGCTGTCGCCATGGCAGAACCGGCCGGTTGCGGGATGGTCGAGCAGCTGTTCGAAGGCGGCAAGTCCCTCGCCGATGAACTTGCGCATCCAGTTGCGCCGCGCCGCCTCACCGTCCTCGGCATTGGCCATGACATAGGAGATCACGCCGAGATTGCAGACGGGATGGATGTCCATCGCGATCGCGTAGGAGAGCATGCGCACCCGCTGGCGCCCGACGGCATCGTCAGGCAGGAAACCGGCATTGCTGCGTGTCTCGGCGAGATATTCGATGGTGGCGAGCGATTGCGTGAACCGCTCGCCATCGATGTTGAGAACGGGCACGAGCCCCTGCGGATTGCGCGCCAGATGCTCCGGCGCCTTGTGCGCCTTGGCGAGCAGATCGACCGGCACCGAACGATAGCTTTCGCCGAGGCTGTTGAGCGCGATACGCACCCGATAGCTCGCCGACGAACGCCAGTAGTCGTAAAGGACGGTCTCGCTCATGCCTTTGCCCGTTCTTGTCGTTCAGCCGTTTAGGCCTTGTTGTAGGCTTCGACGGTCTGTTCGATAGCGCCGAAGATCGAATGGCCGGTCTTGTCCTTCATCTCGATGCGCACGACGTCACCGACCCTCAGGAAATGCGTCTTCGCCGCACCACCGACGATGGTTTCGATCATGCGCAGCTCCGCGATGCAGGAATAACCGGCACCGCCCTCTGCGACCGGCTTGCCCGGTCCGCCGTCAAGCTTGTTGGAGACCGTGCCCGAGCCGATAATCGTGCCGGCAGAAAGCGGCCGGGTCTTGGCCGCATGCGCGACCAGTTGGGCGAAATCGAAGGTCATGTCGATGCCAGCATTGGCTCGGCCGAAGGGCTTGCCGTTGATGTCGACGCAGAGCGGCAGATGCAGCTTGCCGCCGTCCCAGGCCTCACCCAATTCATCCGGGGAAACGGCGACCGGCGAAAAGGCAGAAGACGGCTTTGACTGGAAGAAGCCGAAACCCTTGGCAAGCTCGGCCGGGATGAGGCCACGCAACGATACGTCGTTGACCAGCATCACCAGGCGGATCGCAGCGCGCGCCTCGTCATTGGTAGCGCCCATCGGCACGTCGTCGACGATGACGGCGACTTCGCCCTCCATGTCGACGCCCCAGCTTTCGTCGGCAAGCGGGATCGGATCGCGCGGCGCGATGAAGCTGTCGGAGCCGCCTTGATACATCAGCGGGTCGGTCCAGAAGCTTGCCGGCATTTCGGCATTGCGGGCCTTGCGGACGAGCTCGACGTGATTGACGTAGGCCGAGCCGTCGGCCCATTGGTAAGCGCGCGGCAACGGCGACAGGGCGTCGTGTTCATGGAACCGGATCGTCGGCTGCGAGCCGGTCTCGATCCCCTCGGCCACGCGGGCAAGCCGCGGGCCTGCGTGTTCCCAGTCGTCGAGCGCTGCCTGCAGCGTACGGGCGATATGCCCGACCTCGGAGCAGCGGGTGAGATCGCGAGAGACGACCACGAGCTTTCCGTCGCGCGTACTGTCCTTGAGTGTCGCCAGTTTCATGCAGTCCTCCCTCTCAATCTTCTCATTGTTCCGGACCGAAAGCCGCTGCGCGGCCTTCGCGGAGTTGTTTTAAGCGGGCGAATCGTCCGCAAGTCTCACAACAAGGCCGTCGGCGGCGATCGTCAAGGCGCCTGCCCAGCTTTTGCGGGTCGCCGCAATCCAATGGCCTTGCGTTATCTCGGGATCATCGGCCGGAATGAGGTGGTGCAGCACCAGCCGACCGACGCCGGCGGACGTTGCGATCGCGGCCGCCTGTTCGGCGAATGTGTGGCTCGCAAGCAGGTGCTCCTTCAATCGCGCGCCGTTGCCGGTGCGCGCCACCAGCCGGTCGACGCCTTCGGCGAGCATCGCTTCGTGCACGAGAATGTCAGCCCCTCGGGCGAAATCGGCGAGCGGCGGAAAATAGGCCGTATCAGCGGAAAAGACGACCGAGCCCTCCGCATGATCGAACCGCAGCGCGAAACAGTCGGTGACTGGCGGATGATCGACGCGTAGCGCCGACACGGTCAGGCCGTTCTCCGAAAAGACCGCGCCCTCGGAAAACTCGACGACGTCGACAAGAGCGCACAGGTCCGGCCGGCCTTCGTCGACGATGCGAATGTCGATGTCGAAGGCCATCGCCTGAAGGAAGCCCTGCCAATAGGCACGTGTCCCGGCGGGGCCGAAGACGCGCACTGGATGCGCGAGCCCCGCGGTCCAGGCCGTGTGGATCAACGGACCAAGCTCAAGCACATGATCCGAATGCAGGTGGGTGATGACGATCAGGTCCAGCGCCTTCAGCGGCACGCCGGCATCCGTTACTCCGCGGGTAACGCCAAGGCCGCAATCGACCACGATCGAACGGCCGCCGATTTGAAGCAATGACGAGGTCGGCCACGGGCCGCCCGGCCGGATCGCCGGACCACCCTTGCTGCCAAGCAAAACGAGGCGTGAACTCAAGACCAATCGCCTTCCGGCGTCCCGTTGAAGCGCTTCTTGAGATCCGTCCAGCAGTCGATGTAGTTGTCCTGCAACGTCTCCAGTTCGGCGGCGAAGCGGGTCAGCTGCTGTGGGAAGCGGGTCTCGAACATGAAGGCCATCGTATGGTCGAGCTTCACCGGTTTCAACTCACTGTTTGTCGCCTTGTCGTAGCCCGACGCATCCGGCCCATGTGCCAGCATCATGTTGTGCAGGCTCATGCCGCCGGGCACGAAGCCCTCTTCCTTGGCGTCATAGCGGCCGTAGATCAGCCCCATGAACTCGCTCATGATGTTGCGGTGGTACCAGGGCGGCCGGAAGGTGTGCTCGGCCACCAGCCAACGCGGCGGGAAGATGACGAAATCGATGTTCGCCGTACCCTCTTCGCCCGAGGGTGCCGTCAGCACCGTGAAGATCGACGGGTCCGGATGATCGAAGAGGATGGCGCCAACCGGCGAGTAGGTCTTGAGGTCGTATTTGTAGGGCGCGTAGTTGCCGTGCCAGGCGACGACGTCGAGCGGTGAATGGCCGATCTCGGTCACATGGAAGCCGCCGCACCACTTCACATGCACGCGGCAAGGCGTCTCCTTCTCCTCGAAGGCGGCGACCGGCGTCTTGAAGTCGCGCGGATTGGCAAGGCAGTTGGCGCCGATCGGGCCGCGATCCGGCAATGTGAACTTGGCGCCATAGTTCTCGCAGATATAGCCGCGCCAGACCTTCTCTTCACCAAGCCGCGTCACCTTGAACATGGTGCCGCGCGGCACGATGCAGATTTCCGAGGGCTCCACATCCATCTTGCCGAGTTCCGTGAAGACCTGGATCGCGCCCGCTTCCGGAACGATCAAGAGTTCGCCGTCGGCATTGAAGAAATAGTCGTCCACCATGTCGGCGTTGAAGGCATAGGCATGGGCCGCCATTCCGGTCTGCGTCGGCGCATCGCCCGCCGTCGTCATGGTGCGGATGCCCTCAAGGAAGTTCAGTTTTTCCGAGGGCGCCGGCAACGGGTTCCAGCGCAACTGGCCGAGCGCCAGGGAATGCTCGGCCACATGCGGCGCCGTCTTCCAGTGCGGATAGTCGATCTTGGAAAACCGCCCGGTGTGGCGGACGCTCGGGCGGATGCGGTAGAGCCAGGAGCGCTCGTTGGTGCCGCGCGGCGCGGTAAAGGGCGAGCCGGAGAGCTGCTCGGCATAGAGCCCGTAGGCGCATTTCTGTGGACTGTTCTGGCCCTGCGGTAGAGCTCCCGGCAGGCTTTCGGTCTCGAAATCATTGCCGAAACCCGGCATGTAGTTGAGCGCCTCGGCTGCGTCAGTCCGTGCCTCGGCCTGTTTTCCTGCCTTGTCGAGCATGGTTCTATCCTCCTCCCTTGAGCATCCGGCTCCAGCTCTCGCAGCGGGGCCAGCGCAATCCCAAACACCGCCCGCAACGGCCCCATCCATGGTGGACGCGAGCCTCGCCTTCGGCATATTAGTTGCAATCGTAACTATCGATTTTGTAACTATCAAGGAAACACCGATGGCCGCCGACGGCTTCGAGCTCAATGCCTTCCTGCCCTACCGGCTGAACCGCGCGGCCGAATTCGTCGCCCTGCGCTTTGCCGCACAATACAAGGCGCGCTACCAGCTCACTCGCCCGGAATGGCGAACGCTGGCAGCCCTCGGCAGCACCCGTCGTCCAATGACGGCAACGGAAGTGGGCGCGCATTCCGCCATGCACAAGACCAAGGTGAGCCGTGCGGTCGCAGCACTCGAAGAGCGGCGCTGGCTGACGCGCAATGAAAACGAAGGCGATCGCCGCCTCGAACATCTCCAGCTGACGAAGGCGGGCCTGCGTGCCTATGTCGAACTGACGGCGCTTGCGGCCAGCTACCAGGCTGAACTCGACGCTTTGGTTGGAGCCGCCGGAATGCAGGCGCTGACGGCTGGTCTCGAGGCGATTGAACGCGCCATCGGCAAAGTGGAGAAACGTCCTCGCCGCGAGGGGTGAAACGTCAGCCCTTCATCCGCTCCGGAATCGGCACACCTTCAAAACTCTTCAGCGTTTCGAGCACGATCGACGTCTTCACGTGCTGCACGCTGTCATGCGGCAAAAGCACGTCGTTGACGAAGCGCGACAGCCCCGCGAGGTCAGGCGTCACCACCCGCAGGTGATAGTCCATCTCACCGGTCAGCGCATAGGCCTCCAACACCTCGGGCAAACTCGAAATGAGCTTGCCGAAGCGCTTGGCATTGTCGCGGTTGTGGGTGGCGAGCGTCACCGAGATCACCACCATCAGATCGAGGCCGAGCTTCTGCCGGTCGATCTGTGCCTGATAGCCGGTGATGTAGCCTTCGGCTTCGAGCCGGCTACGCCGCCGTGAGCATTGTGACGGCGAAAGTGCGATGCGCTCCGACAGCTCATTATTGGTCAGATGTCCGTCGCGCTGCAATTCGCTGAGGATCTTGAGATCGAACCCGTCAAGCTGCTCCATTCCTGCATCCTAATTCACTATTATGCATGTTCCGTGCGCCATCCTGTCTAAACCGCGCAAGAATACAAGCATCATGCATGGGAATTGCGTCATACTCCAGCAAAGTTTGGAAGAACAAGAGGAGACTTCCGATGGGCCCCTTCCCGCATGACGCCCCGCCGGCAACGATTACCGCTGAAAACCCCGCTGGCACCGACGGCTTCGAATTCGTCGAATTCGCCCATCCGGAACCGGAGAAGCTCGCCGAGCTTTTTGCTCGCATGGGTTACAGCCCGGTTGCCAAGCACAAGACCAAGAACATCACGGTCTGGCGGCAGGGCGACATCAACTACATTCTGAACGCCGAACCCGGCTCGCATGCCATGCGCTTCGTCGATGAGCACGGCCCCTGCGCCCCGTCCATGGCCTGGCGCGTCGTCGACGCAAAGCACGCCTTCGACCATGCGGTTTCGAAGGGCGCGATCCCCTATGAAGGCAAGGACAAGTGCCTCGATGTTCCGGCGATTGTCGGCATCGGCGGTTCGCTGCTCTATTTCGTCGAGACCTACGGCGCCAAGGGCTCTGCCTATGAGACCGAATTCGAGTGGACCGGCGAGCGCAATCCGAGGCCCGAGGGCGTCGGATTCTATTATCTCGACCACCTGACGCACAACGTCTATCGCGGCAATATGGACAAGTGGTGGGCCTTCTACCGCGAGCTGTTCAATTTCACCCAGATCCACTTCTTCGACATCGACGGCCGCATCACCGGCCTCGTCAGCCGGGCGATCACCTCGCCCTGCGGGAAGATCCGCATTCCCTTGAACGAGTCCAAGGACGATACGAGCCAGATCGAGGAGTATCTGCGCAAATACAAGGGCGAAGGCATCCAGCACATCGCCGTCGGCACCGAAGGCATCTACGACGCCACTGACAAGCTGGCGGACAATGGCCTGAAATTCATGCCAGGCCCGCCGGAGACCTATTACGACATGTCGCATGACCGTGTTCACGGCCATGACGAACCGATCGACCGGATGAAGAAGCACGGCATCCTCATCGACGGCGAAGGTGTGGTGAACGGCGGCATGACGAAGATCCTGCTGCAGATCTTCTCGAAGACAGTGATCGGCCCGATCTTCTTCGAGTTCATCCAGCGCAAGGGCGACGAAGGCTTTGGCGAGGGCAACTTCCGCGCCCTGTTCGAATCGATCGAAGCCGACCAGATCCGTCGCGGCGAACTGGGGCCGCAGGCGGCCGAGTAAATCGCAGCCGACAACGCCGGCACTTCTAACTCGAGCCTCTCGCCTCAAGCGAGGGGCTTTTCTGCAAGTAAGGGCATCCAGCCAAACGAAATGCTTGAGCTTTCTCGCGCGCCCGTTCAGAGCGCGCTACTGCCGGCAATGTCAGTTCGTGGTCTGGTTGACCACGCGCCAGTTCGGCCGGCCGAGATTGTGCGGCCATTCGATGACGTCACGGTCGTTGAAGTAGACGACTTCGGCCAGGTTGGGGAACTGCGGGTCCGGTTGTGTCGCGGTGTTCATCCAGGGCTGCATATAGGCCGGGCTGCCTTCCCATCCGAGCTCGGCGACCCAGATCGGCTTGTTGTACTTGGCCACCAGGTCGTAGCCGGGCTTGAGCGCCTGCGCGAACGTCCTTGGCGTCCCATATTCGATCTGATCGAATGGTTCGAGCCCGAAGACCGACAGCCCGACGAGATCGACGTAATCGTCACCCGGATAATAGGCATCGAGGTTCGGCAAACCCTTTGGCGACCACATGATCTGCGCCTTCGGCGCCTTCTTGCGCACGATGTCCATCGCATGCTTGTAGGCCTTGATCCAGTCCTGTGGCGCCCAGCCAGCCCAGGAGAACCGTCCGGACGTGTCTTCCATCTCCTGGCCCCAGCGCACGATGACCGGGCTCTTCAGCTCGGCGATCATGTCGGCGATCGCCTCCATGTTGACGTCGTATTCACCCCTGAGCATCCGGTCGCGGAGCTGCGCCGGCGTCAATTTCCAGTCGAGCGACCAGGACCAGGGCTCGATGGTGATCAGCAGATTGCGTCCCCGCTGAAGGGCATACTCGTCAGCGGTGCGCAAGGATGCGAGATCGACGTCCTCCCAGGGCAGGAACAGAGCTTCGGTCGTCACATCGCTTTGGGCGCCGAAATCGCCATGCGGGTCATAGGCGCCGAATCTCGTTCCGCCAGGGTGCATGACGGGACGTTTGTCGATCATGGTCTGGGTCTGACCGGCATTGCCCGCAGGATTGGCTTGCTCCTGCGCCAACGCGGATACCAAGCTGCCGAAGTCCAGTTGCAGGGCCAGGGCAGTGCATAGGGCGAATGCCAATTTGCGTTTCATTTCATCCTCCTGCTGCGTCTATTTTTTGGCCAGGAACTGTTCCTTGAGACGCAACGCCTTTGCTGTGATGTCGTCCTGGGCGACGAGGCTGTAGTAGGCGTCATTGGGCTTGGGTTTTGCATGCTTGAAGACATACCATTCGCCGTTTGGCACCTTCCGCTGATAGATCGTGTCGCCGATCTTGGCATGGCCGAAGCAGGTCCGCGCATCGCCGGCCTCGGCCGCGGTCGTCCAGATGGCCTGCATGCACATCATGCCGAGATCGCTGACGTACCAATTGCCTTCGGCAAAGGATCGGTTGCCGTTGCCCTTGTCGACAAAGGCCACGAGTTTGCGGTCATGCGCGGTGAAGCGTGCACCGCCGGTGGACCATTGCCAGGTCTTGTTGCGGTAGAGGGAATAGACTTCGTAAGCGCTGAGCGGCGTCGGCTTGACTTCCATCTTCGCCTTGACCGGCTGGGCGCCCAAGTAGACCGCAGCGGCTGCAACCGGCAGCAACAGCGGCAGAACCATGACTTTTATCGACCCTTTCATCCACTTTCTCCTCACATTGGAGATTACACACTCGACTGTTCGCCGCCGTCATGACGGCACGTAGTATCGGCCGACCTTCTTTGTCGTCCTGGTTTCCCGGTACTTCGTTTCACTGACACTCCTTCTTCCGGCATTGTTAGAGGTGGCCCGTGATACGGCAGGTTCGATCCGCGCCCCGCTCTCGGGCGGCTGAGAAAAGCCTTTCCATTGCAAATGGAAGCGAACGATCCTGAGTTTCGTACCGTGTCCGGCGCCGGCGACCGTGTATTTCGCCTCGGTGAAGGTCACGAAACCCAAGCCATGCGACAGGGCCTCCGTTGCCTCGGCGCCGTGACGCACCGCCGATTGGGCCGACAGCACCGAAACCAGCACCAGAGAGCCGGCCGTCATTGCGGTCATCGTCGAACGCGGCATAAGCGGCAGCCCGTTCTCGCGGGCGTGTCGAACGTGGATCACCACCACGAGCCCGGCATAGACGAGGGCGTTGATCTCGGCGAAGACGTAGAAGCCGCGTGCCGTTCCGGCATCGGAAATCAGCCAGACGGCGAGCGCCGACATCAGGGAAAGCACGAGATAGGGCATCAATATCCGAAGCGGCAGGGGAGCCGCGGCACCGCCGCCTTTCGGCGTAATGCGAAAATCGACGAACGAGCCGGTCAGATGATCGCGCACCGCTGCCAGACAGCCGAGCAGCGACCAGGGCCACCGCGCGAACAGGAACAGGACCGTCTCCCAACTCAGCACCCGCGCGTCGTGCGGCCGGAACGTACCGGTCGAACGCCAGAAATAGGCAAGCACGACCAGGACCAGCGACAAAGGCACGAAATGCAGCAGAAAATCGGGATAGTCGACGTCAACGAAGGCCCGCCCCATCAACAGCGCCACGATCGGCATCAGGAACATCAGCGCCATGAAGCACGAAAACAGCGGGTACCAGAGTTGCGAAAACAGGAACTGGAACTGCAGCCGCGGCCGCAGCTTCGGCACATACAAAGGCGAATATTTCAGCAAGATCGCGACGAGGCTGCGAGACCACTGGAACTCCTGAACCACGAGATCGGCAAAATTCGCCGGCCCGTCGCCATGGGCTATGGCGTTGTGGGCATGCACGCCGCGCCAGCCATGGGAATTCATCATCAGCGTCGTCGAATGATCTTCGGCGAGTTCCGGCCCCAATCCGCCGATCTGCTTCAGCGCCTTTGTCCGCACGGCGTAGTGGGAACCGATGCATAGGGGCGCCCAACCGTTGTTGTAACCGACCTGCAGGGAGCCATGCAGGCTGGCCTCCGCGTAAAGCCGTCCGCGCGCCGACCAGCTTGCCGCGGCATTCGCGTCGCATATGCTCGGCGCCGAGACATAGCCGACCGACGGGTCGTTGAAGGGACGCAGCACCTCGACGAGATAGGTGGCTTCGGGCACGTGATCGGCGTCGAATTGCGCCACGAGATCGTAGCGGTCATAGCCGTGGTGATCGTAGAAATAGGCAAGGTTTCCTTCCTTGCAGCGCGTGCGGCGCGGCCAGGCGGCGCGATGATATTCGGCGATACCCTTTCGCGTGGAGATGAAAACCCCGTGGGCCGCACACCAGGAAACCGTTTCCGGCGACGGGTCTTCGTCCGCCAGCCACACATCGAAGTCGCAGCCGGTCTGGTCCAGCATCGCCTGCAACGTCTTGCGTACAACGGCAAACGGCTCGGACGGCGCCTTGGTGACGACCATCGCGATCCGCCCCTGGGGCACCGGCCCCGTGCTCACCGTGGCCACCTTCGCGCCGGAAAAGATCGTGATGAAGTAGACCGGCAGCAGGGTGATCCACCCGACGACGACGGTGATAAGGACGTAGGACGGCCAGTCCAGAACATGGGCCGGATCGAGCCACCACCACCAGAAATACGTGAAGGCCGCGAACCACGCGGTAACCCCCAGCATGTTCAGGATCTGCAAGCGCCCGGAAAACAGCGTCGTCAGACGCGGCCTGACAGGCCCCGCACGCGCAAGATCGGCGTAGCGCCGAAATCCATCGACTGTGGCTGCCCAGCTCATCGCCGCACCTCCAGCCCGAAACCCAGCGCCGCCGTGCGGATGATGGTTTCGATATCCGAGAAGGCCGGCCGGAAGCCCAGTTGCTGCCGCGCCCGGCTGGTGTCGGCATAGAGCACGGGAGGATCGCCCGGGCGACGCGGCAACATCTGCACGGGAACCTGTCGCCCGGTAACGCGATCGATCGCTTCGAGAACCTCCCGGATCGAGGTTCCATGTCCGGAGCCGAGATTGGCGCGCAGTACCTCGCCGCCGTCATTCAGATAGTTGACGGCCGCGACATGGGCGTCGGCAAGGTCGGTCACGTGAATGTAGTCGCGAATGCAGGTTCCATCCGGCGTCGCATAGTCGTCGCCGAAGATGTCGAGCCGTTCGATCCCGCCGGCCGCCGCCATCAGGGCACGCGGTATGAGATGCGTCTCGGGATCGTGCCGTTCCGTGAGCTGTCCTTCCGGATCGGCGCCTGCGGCGTTGAAGTAGCGCAGCGCGACGGAGCGGAAATCATAGGCGCGCGCATAGTCGCCAAGCATCAGCTCGATCATCAGCTTCGTGCGCCCATAGGGGTTGATCGGAAACTGTTCCGTATCCTCGGTGATCGGAAGCCGCTGCGGCACGCCATAGGTGGCGCAGGAACTGGAAAACACGATGCGTGCCAGCCCGGTCGCGCGGCAGGCACCGAGCAGCGCGATGCTGCCTGCGACGTTGTTGCGGTAGTATTTTCCCGGGTCTTCGACGGATTCCCCGACATAGGCGGAAGCCGCAAAGTGGATCACGCATTCAGGCAGGAACGTCCGGACGGCCGTTGCCAGCCGTTCCGTATCCTCGAGATCGCCTTCAACGAGGGGACCCCAGCGTACGTTGGCCCTATGTCCCGTCGACAGGTTGTCATAGACGACGGGGACGAAACCCTGCTGGGCAAGGCGTTTGCAGGTGTGGCTTCCTATGAAGCCGGCACCGCCGGTGACGAGTACGACGCGGGACATCTCATACCGCCTGTCCCGCCGTTGCGCGATCGGCCGCGCTGAGGCGCTCCTCGAAGTAGGCGATAGTGCGCTCAAGCCCGTCGCGCAGGATGACCTTCGGCTCCCAGGCGAGTTCGGTCAGCGCCTGCGAGATATCGGGACGGCGCTGGCGAGGATCGTCGACGGCCGCCGCCTGGTGAACTATGCGCGAGCGCGACCCGGTCAGAGACCGCACCATCTGCGCAAGTTCGAGAACGGTGAACTCCCCAGGATTGCCAAGGTTGATCGGGCCGATGCAGTCATCCGCCGAGACCGAAAGCCGGAGAAAGCCGTCGATCAGGTCGTTGACATAGCAGAAGGACCGGGTCTGCTGCCCGTCGCCATAGATGGTCAGGTCCTTGCCGAGCAGGGCCTGAACGACGAAATTGGAGATCACCCGGCCATCGTCCGGACGCATGCGCGGACCGTAGGTATTGAAGATGCGCGCGACCTTGATCTTGACCCGATGGGATCGGTGGTAGTCGAAGAACAGGGTTTCGGCCGACCGTTTTCCTTCATCGTAGCAGGCACGCGGGCCGATCGGATTGACATTGCCGAAATAGACCTCGCGTTGCGGGCTGAGGAGCGGATCGCCGTAGACTTCCGAAGTCGAGGACTGGATGACCGTGGCGCCGGTGGCGCGCGCATTTTCGAGTGCATGCAGCGCGCCAAGGACGTTCGTCATGAGAGTGCCAACCGGATCGGCCTGATAGTCGGGCGGCGATGCGGGAGAGGCAAAGTTGAAGATGACGTCGGCGTCAATCAGATAGGGTTTGCGAACGTCATGATCGATGATGTGGAAATGCGGGTTCTGCACCAAATGAGAGAGGTTTTCACGCCGTCCGGTTGAAAAATTGTCGAGACAAATAACCGTATGACCTAGAGAAAGAAGTCTTTCGCAAATATGAGAGCCAAGAAACCCGCCTCCACCTGTTACTAGAATTCTCCTTGGTATTCCTGAAATCTTCTTTAGAAATTCCCGTTGCCCGACGACAGACAACGGCCCCGGAACGACCTTTCGCATACACACCTCCAATTATTGTACACACCATTTCTCATGGTGATTGGAGACGGGCTGCCAATGGAAATATAATAAGGAGTTTGTTCTTTATTACAAATTCACGCACAACCCGACAGAACTATAATTCTACAATTCATCCGAAAATCTACTTATTTTCAATTTCAATATTAGTTAATTATCAAATAACCATTAGCGCGTCAACTAAAACAATAAGGATTGATATAATGTAATCTGAAATAGGAATAAGATAATCGGAAACATAATCACGAATAGTTACATTATAATCCAATCAACATAATCATCTAATACCTTGTTAACCATCTTGAAGTCACAGCGGGCTATCGGATCGCTCAAGAAACATTGCCATTCTCAGGGGAGTAGACCGTCATGCGGATGCCGGTCGCGTGTTCCGCCGTGGCGACCACGCTTCGCCACAGACCAGATCACGGGAACCCGGCAAACGGGGCCTCACAGACGATATCCAAACACCAACATCTGCGCTCTCGACCACGTCGAGGCACAGAAATGAAGTGTTTGGCCGACGCTGCCGAGCCTAGTTCTTCCAGCGCGACGAAAGCGTGTCGCCACCCCGTTCGGCCGCCGCATCGTTGGTGAAGTAACGCGACGCCGCCTCCGTGCGGTTGCGGACGTTCATCTTCTTGTAGATGTTGCGGACATGAACCTTGACGGTATTTTCCGACAATCCAAGACGATCCGCGATGATCTTGTTTTGCGTTCCCTTGCAGATCAGATCGAGGATCTGAACTTCGCGGGTCGTCAGTCCGTCAGGTCCGGCATCGCGCTTGCGCCGACCTGCGCCTGCGGCCGGACCGGATCCGGACAGCTCTGCCCGCCGGCCATAGAGACTGCTCGCGGCGAAGGGCTCGGGCGAAAGCCGTCGCAGTAAGGCGGCTGGGAAGTGCTCGCCTCCCTTCATCAGTAAATCGATGGCCGCAAGGCAGACGTCCAGGTTCAGGTTCAACGGCAAAACGCCATGGATCAACCGCTCTTCAACGAAGCCGGCAATCGACGGATCAAGCTCGTCGGCATTCTCCACCACCAGACCGATCGAGGTCTTGGGGTGGAACTCGTGGATCGTCCGCAAGATTGCTGGAAAGGACTTGGCCGGCATCCGGTAGAGCATGATCAACGTCACGTCGACGAGACTGCCGTCCAACAGATTGTCCGGATCGGAAAAGCAGACGATGTCGTGCCCCTGAAACCGCGAGCCGACCGCCTGCATCAGGCACTCGGCAAACAGATCGATCTTGGCAAGCATGACAATCTTTTTTTTCTGCGATAAAGCCTTGTTGTTTTCTTCAAAATCACCAACGCTGGAGCTTCCCGGATACATTACGCCCTCCTAGGATTTTTCCATTTGTTTTTATGGGTGCTGCGTTTTTCCCGCTGTGCACCACACTTTCAGAAAATTTATTCGGAACCACTATGCATCACGATATCTTCCCGCCCCGGGAAAATTCGCGATAGCTAATGTAACGTAAAGATCTTCATTACGAAACAACCCAAAAGGATTAGAGGCGCTTCATAAGCGTTCTTAAATCGTTATAAATCGAACCATCTTTGGGTTACACTGCGATCGACCCCCTTATTGGGGGCGTGAAAAACGTCATCAAGATGGCAGTGATCGCCGTTCCGCCGCACACGACGGGCCATCCATTTCCGCGAGGCGCAACCCTTCCGAGACGAGAAAACGGATTAGCTGCCGAGGTATTCCCGGTATCGCCTACTCATTTCGCGAGGTAGATATACCTAATAATACTTCGTTAGAGCTAGTAAATTTGCGCTTCGGGCGAAGCGGGCCAACCGTTCGCGCGAGGAAGCGGGGCACACAACCGCATGTTTGGTGCCCACAGTCGCGCTGGCAGGCGCGAATCTTAACGCCATAACAACGGCTTGGGACTGCGGATTACGCCACAAACAGCCAATAATTACAAACCACTAACCAGAATTGGTAGCTTCCGCGCGCCCGCGTTTGGAGTCACATTGGCGTTTCGTTCCTGAGTATGAACGAAAACAGCCTGGGTTTCGGAGGATCTTAATCCGCTAATGCCCTTCAACCCAGCGCGTGGCGTAAGCGTAAACCAGAGTAAACGTAAAGAATATATTGATCGATTGCGGATTTCGTTCCGCTTTGTCATTTAAAAAAAGCATAAAATTCGAAATGTATTTTAATGAAAGCGATATAAATCAAGTTACAATATTGTTTATTCCTCAAAAACGGAGCCAACCCAGAAAAATACCGTAAGATCTAAAGGTATTTGGTGTTGGCTCCCCTTTTAACTTTTACCCCAAAAAACGCCGTCTCAGCGCCCATGGAACGGCCCCTCGCCCGTCAAGCCCTCTTCTCGCTCTCACTCCAGTCGAGTGCCTTCAGCTCTTCCCGAAAGGAAGCCGCTGGACGCTTTCAGCATGATCTGCTCCTCCTGTCGGGTCTCCCTGAACAATGAAACGGCCGCGAACGATATGTTCGCAGCCGTCCGATCACATCGCACTCAGCGAGCGCTGCCGCCCGAGCCCTACTTCTTCTCGAGTGCCTGCGTGAGCTGGTCGACGATATCCTGCTGCGACTTCAGGCCGGAGGCCGTCAGATAGAGCTTGGCGGAGTCGAGGTAGACGACGTGGCCGTCCTTCCAGGCCTTCGTCTGGCGCACCAGTTCGTTGTCGAGCAATGCCGCTGCGGGCTGCGCCTGCTGGCCGATTGCCGCATCGCGGTCGACGACAAAGATCCAATCGGGATTGGTCTCGAGAATGTACTCGTAGGAAACCGCCTGACCGTGGGTCGCTACCTGCAGTTCCGCATCGGCCGGCTTGATGCCGAAGACATCGTGCAACACGCCGAAACGCGATCCTTTGCCATAGGCGCTGATCTTGCCGCCGGTGGTGAGCAGGATCAGCCCGGTGCCCTTCTCTGCCGCAATGCCCCGGAGCTTTTCGATCGAGGCATCGAGCTTTTCGACGTTTGCCTTGATTTCCGCTTCCTTGCCGAAGATCTGGCCGAGGATCTCGGCATTCTTCTTGACGCTGCCGATGAGGTCCTTGTCGTCGGAGGTCAGATCGATCGTCGGTGCGATCTTGGCGACATCGGCATACTTCGCTTGCGATCGACCACCGACGATCACCAAGTCCGCCTCTGCGGCATTGATGGCTTCGTAGTCGGGCTCAAACAGCGTGCCGATCTTCGGATAGCTGTCGGCCTTGTATTTTTCGAGCGAAGGCGGGATTGCCGCGCCGGGAACGCCGGCAACGGGAATCCCGAGCATATCCAGCGTCTCCAGCATGCCGAAGTCATAAACCAGCACCGTCTTCGGGTTTTTCTCCACGTCGGTGACGCCGCTGCTGTGTTCGATCTTCAGCGTCTCGGCCATGGCGGTCGGCGCGCCGGCGACTACGAATGCCGCCGCAATGACGAGGCGGCGCAGACCATTAGAAATCGGAAATATATTCATGACTGTTTTCCTCATCTTTTATCGGTCGTGGTAGCGCGATTTTCCGACGAGGGCAATGCACCGGTTCCGCTTGCCGAAGATGCCGCAGAAAACTTGACGAAGCAGATCATATATAAGACTAAGGCGAACCGTCCGCGGAGTGCCACTGCGCGGTGGCAAGCTTGAGCCTTCCACGAGGGGCGTCGAGCGCAAACGGGCAAGGGACATGCAAGCAGTGGTCAAAACGAACAACAGGCAGAGCAGGCCCGTAAGATGAAGCCGGCCCTGATTGCCATCCCCGTCATCCTCCTGCTTGCCGCCGTCAGCGTCTTCACCGGCGTCGGCAGCCTTGCCGCAGCCGACGATGGCCGCGGCTGGTTCCTGGTCGTCGAGAGCCGCCTGCCGCGCACGCTTGCGCTGATGCTCGCAGGCGCCGGCCTCGCGGTCTCCGGGATGATCATGCAGATGCTGGCGCGCAACCGCTTCGTCGAACCGTCGACGGCGGGCACCGCCGAGTCCGCCGCGCTCGGAATGCTGCTCGCCGTGCTCATCGCCCCCAACCTGCCGGTCGCCGGCAAGATGGTTTGCGCGGCGCTGACAGCGCTTGCCGGCACAGCCCTGTTCCTGCAGATCCTGCGGCGCATTCCCTTGCGTTCGGCCCTGATGGTGCCGCTCATCGGCCTCATGCTCGGCGGCGTCGTCAACGCCATCACCACCTTCATCGCCTATCGCTACGACCTGATGCAGTCGATGGGCGCCTGGATGTCGGGTGACTTCTCGGTGGTGCTGCGCGGTCGCTACGAGCTGTTGTGGATCGGTCTCGCGCTCACCCTCGTCGCCTATGCGACCGCCGCGCGCTTCACCGTCATCGGCATGGGCGAGGCGATCGCGCGCAATGTCGGCCTCAACTACGACAGGGTCGTAGCGCTCGGGCTCGCCATCGTCTCCATGGTTACGGCAACGATCGTCGCCACTGTCGGCATGATCCCATTCCTCGGCCTCGTGGTTCCAAACATCGTCAGCCTGATCATGGGCGACAATCTCAGGCGCACGCTGCCCGTGGTCGCCGTCTCCGGCGCCGGCCTGGTGCTCGCCTGCGATATCGTCGGGCGGCTCCTGATCGCTCCCTACGAGATCCCCGTGGGAACCGTCATGGGCGTTATCGGCAGCCTGATCTTCCTCCAGCTCCTGCTTTCGAGGCGCTCCCATGCAGGCTGATGCCAAGAGGATCGCACCCTCCACCATCCTGCTTGCTTCGGCCGTGCTTGCACTCGTGTCGATGGTCGCTTTCATGACCATCGGTGCCAAGGGGAGCTGGTCCTTCCTTCTCTCTTTCCGCGGCACGAAACTGCTCGGCATGGTGCTGGTCGCCTATGCGATCGCCGTCTCGACGGTCCTGTTCCAGACGATCTCCGGTAACCGCATCCTGACGCCATCGATCATCGGCTTCGATGCCATGTATACGTTGCTGCAGACGATCATGGTGTTTTTCCTGGGTGCTGCGGGCGCCGGCAGCGTCGATCCGCGGCTGCAGTTCCTTGTCGAAACGGCGGTGATGGTCGGCCTTTCGCTTCTGCTGTTTCGGGCGCTTTTTTCCGGCGCCAGCCGCAGCCTGCACCTTCTGATGCTGGTCGGCGTCATCCTCGGCGGCCTGTTCCGCAGCCTTTCGTCTTTCCTGCAGCGCATCCTCGATCCCAATGAGTTCGTAGTACTGCAGGACAGGCTGTTTGCAAGCTTCAACAGCATCGATGCCAATCTGCTCGGCATTGCCGCCGTCGCTACCCTGGCCGTGACCTTCGCTCTATGGCGCCTTTCGCCGACCTTCGACGTGCTCTCGCTTGGCCGAGAAGCGTCGATCGGCCTTGGCGTCGATCATCAGCGCGTCGTCACTCTTCTGCTGGTGCTGATCGCCGTGCTGGTGTCGGTCTCGACTGCGCTCGTCGGGCCGGTGACATTCTTCGGCCTGCTGGTCGCAAGTCTCGCCTGGCAGCTGACGCCGACCGCCAGCCACCGCTACGTGCTGCCGGTCGCCGTTTGCATCGCGATCGCCACGCTCGTCGGCGGCCAGGTCATCCTCGAGCGGCTGTTTTCCTTCAACACGGCGCTCAGCATCGTCATCGAATTCTTCGGTGGCCTTGTCTTCATCTTCCTGCTGGTCCGAGGTTCCGCCCGATGATCGAAATCCAAGAGGTGACGAAATCCTACGGTGGCAATGCGGTGGTCGACCGGGTGTCGCTGACGCTGCCCGCCGGCGGCCTGACCTCGATCATCGGTCCGAACGGCGCCGGCAAGTCGACGCTGCTGTCGATCGTCAGCCGGCTGATGCCGATGGATACGGGCAAGGTGCTGATCGACGGTCTCGACGTCAGCCGCACGGCTGGCGACGTGCTTGCCAGGCGGCTCTCGATCATGCGCCAGGACAACCACATCACCGCCCGCCTCAGCGTGCGCGATCTCGTCGCCTTTGGCCGCTACCCCTATTCCAAGGGGCGGCTGACGGCGGCCGACGCCGAACATATCGAGCGCTCGATCGCCTATCTCGGGCTTGAACCCTATCAAAACCGCTTTCTCGACGAGCTCTCGGGCGGCCAGCGCCAGCGTGCCTTCATTGCAATGGTGCTCTGCCAGGACACCGACTACATGCTGTTCGACGAGCCGCTGAACAATCTCGACATCAAGCATGCAGTCGAAACGATGAAGCTGTTGCGGCGCCTCGCCGACGACTTCGACAAGACCGTGGTCGTCGTCCTGCACGATATCAACTTCGCCTCCGCCTATTCCGACCGCATCGTCGCGATGCAGGCCGGTCGCCTCGCCTTCGAGGGGTCGCCGGAAGACATGATCGTGCCGTCCCGCCTTCAGGCGATCTTCGACGTCGATTGCCGCGTTCACGCTGTCGGCGAAACGCGGCTGGTCAACTATTTCGAATAGGTCGGGAACGCAAAGCGCGCTGCACGAAAATTCCGTGCAACGCGCCTTGATCGATTGAGCCAGCACTTGTGCTCGCCACCCTAGCCGGCGACGCCGCGCGCACCCTCCTTGCCGATCCGCGCAGCATCCGCGGCATGATCCTCGTCCGTCACCGAAGAGAGCCTCTTCAGCCGACGGCCGAGCTTCGTGTTGATGTCGTCCATCACGGTGAACATCACGGGCACGAAGACGAGGCTCAGCATCGTCGAGGTGATCAGGCCTCCGATCACCGCGATTGCCATCGGCGCCCGGAAGGCGGCATCGGCGCCGACGCCGATCGCGGCGGGAACCATGCCGGCCACCATGGCGATGGTCGTCATGATGATCGGTCGCGCGCGGGTGACGCCTGCCGTCAGCAGGGCCGTTCGCCGATCGGCACCCTCGTTGCGGCACTCGATCGCATGGTCGACAAGCAGGATCGAGTTCTTGCAGACGATGCCCATCAGCATGAGGATGCCGATCGTCGACGAGAGATCGAGCGAAGCGCCGAAGAGCAGCATGGCGAGCGCCGCGCCGCCGATCGACAGAGGCAGGGCCACCAGGATGGTAATCGGCTGCAGGAAGTCCTTGAAGAGCAGCACCAGAATCGCCGCGACCATCAGGATGCCGGCCAGCAGTGCAAGCGCGAAGTTGCGGAACATCTCCGACATATATTCGGCTTCGCCGTAGTTGGCCTGCGACACGCCCAGGGGCAGTTCGGTCATGGCCGGTAGCGCCGAGATCGCCTCGAACGCAGTCCCGAGCGTGATGCCGTTGAGATTGGCCTCGACGGCGATCAGACGCTTGCGATCGAGACGTTCAACGCTGCTTTCCTCCGCACCGAAGGATATATCAGCGACCGAGGTCAGCGGCACCACCGTGCCGGCATTCGTGCCGACCCTCAGATTGCGTAGCGTGTCGACGTCACCTCTGGCCGCCTGGTCGAGCATGACCCGGATCGGCACCTGGCGGTTGCCAAGGTTGAAGCGCGCCGAATTGCTTTCGCTGTCACCCATCGTGGCGATGCGGGCGACGGTGCCGATCGAGGTCACCGAGACACCGAGCCTTGCTGCCTCGTCGAAGCGCGGCTTGACCAGCAGTTCCGGCGAAAGCAGCGGCTCGGTGGACTGGACGTTGACCAAGCCCGGAAGCGCACGCATCTCCTTTTCAAGACGCCGCACCGAAGCCATCAGCGCTTTCGGGTCGTCGCTCGTCAGATAGATCGAGAGATCCTTGGCTCCCTCGACGGACGAGAACGTTGCCTGGATATCGGGCGTTGCCGCCAGCAGCGGACGGAGCGACAGCTCGAAGGACTTGCGATCGAGCCCTCGCTCCTTGCGTGGCTTAAGCTTGATGCGTAGAGAGACCTCGTTGAGGTTTTCCGCCGTCGCCAGAACGCTTTCCACCTCCGGCCGCGCCTTGATCTGGCCGACCAGATCATCGGAAATGCGGGCGGTTTCTTCGAGCCGCGTGCCGGGGGGCAAGGTGATCTTGAGTTGCGAGACGTTGCTGTCGCTCGTCGGCAGGAAGCCGGTCGGCAGCATGGTCAAGAGCCCGATCGAGCCGATGAAGATCAGCGCGACCAGCGACAAAGCCGTCTTGCGATGATCCAGGGTCCAACCGAGCAAGCGTCGATAGCCGTTGGCGATACGCGATGGCTTGCCGGCATGGCCATGGCCGCCCCTCGGCCGCAGCAGGTAGGCCGCCATCAACGGCGTCAGCAGGCGCGCGACCAACAGCGAGAACAGCACGGCGATCGCGACCGTCAGGCCGAACTGCTTGAAGTACTGCCCGACGGCGCCGCCGATGAAGCTGACCGGCGCAAAGACAGCGACGATCGTCAGGGTCGTGGCGACGATGGCAAGACCGATCGCATCGGCCGCGTCGATCGCCGCGATGAACGGGCGTTTGCCCATGTCGACGTGGCGTTCGATGTTCTCGATCTCGACGATCGCGTCGTCGACGAGAATGCCGATGACGAGCGTCAGCGCCAGCAGGCTGATGCCGTTGAGCGTGAAGCCGAGCAGGTCCATCACCGCGAAGGTCGGCAGGATGGAGAGCGGCATGGCAAGTGCAGAAATCAGCGTCGCTCGCCAGTTGCGCAGGAAGGCGAAGACGACGACGACTGTCAGTATCGCACCTTCGATCAGGGCGGTGACGGCCGCGTCGTAGCTTTCCTGCGTGTATTCGACGAGCGAGATCAGCTCCGTGAATTCAACGCCGGGCATACGTGCGCGGATCTCCTTCAACCGCGCGGCAACCGCGTCGGCAACGACGGTGTCACTCGATCCCTTGCTGCGCGAAACCGAAAAGCTGACGACCGGCTCGCCGTCGACGCGCGCGAAGTTGCGCGGTTCGGACGACGTATCCTCGATCGTCGCTATGTCGGAGAGCTGCACCCAGCGGCCACCCGACAGCGGGATCGACAGGCGCGAGAGCTCCTCGACCGAGCCGGCGCTGCCGACCGTGCGGATCGACTGCTCGCGGCCGCCGATCTCGCCGCGTCCGCTCGGGATATTGGTGTTGATCTCGCGCAGCGCCGTATTCACCTGGTCGGCCGTCACGCCAACCGCCAGCAGACGCTCGGGATCGAGCGACACCCGGACCTCGCGATTGACGCCGCCGAGCCGCTGCACCTTCTGCACGCCGGGCAGCGTCAGCAATTCGCTGTTGATCGTATCGTCCACGAACCAGGAGAGCTCCACGGGCGACATGTCGGGGGCGCGTACGGCGTAATAGACGATGGCGCCGCCATCCACATCGAGGCGCGAGACGATGGGTTCCTGGATCGACTGCGGCAGGTCGGAGCGGATCTGCGCCACGGCCTCGCGCACGTCGTTGGCGGCACGGTCGGGATCGGTGCCGATCTTGAATTCGACCGTGGTCGTCGACACGCCATTGGTGATGGTCGAGCGCATATGGCTGACCCCGACAAGGCCGGCGGCCACACCTTCGACACGGCGCGTGACCTGCGTTTCCATTTCGGCCGGCTGGGCGCTCGGCTGCGTGATCGTCACCGTCACGACCGGAAACGACACAGTCGGATTAGCGTTGACCGGCAGCCGCAGGAACGAGGCGATGCCCATCAATGTGAGGACGACGAACAGAACGATCGTCGGAACGGGCTTTCGGATCGCCCAGGCAGAGATGTTGCTGGTCATTGCTGCTTGCCCGTCTGCGTCGGCTGGACATCTCTCGCCAGAACCGCTTCACCTTCGCGCAGCGACGCCCCGGCCTTGAGAACAATCCGGTCACCGGCTGCAAGCCCGGAGACGATCTCGACCTTGCCACCCTGGCGCATGCCCGGCTGAACCGTCTTGCGCGCCACTTTGCCCGCATCGACGACGAAGACCGAAACCGTGCCGTCGGGAGCCCCGTAAAGCAGCGCGGAATCGTCGACCATGATCGCCTTGCGTTCGGCCACCACGATCTCTGCCCGGCCGAAGGTGCCGGCAAAGGGCGGCTTGCTGGTATTCAGCGTGACCTGCGCGGTTCCGAGCCGGGTTTCGCGGTCGATCTTCGGATTGATCACGCGCACTTTGCCCTCGATCCAGTCACTGCGGCCGGAGAGCTTGACCTTGACGACCTGGCCGACGGCAAGTAGCGGCAGTTCCGTTTCCGGAACTTCGGCCGCAAACTCGATCTCGCCCTCGCGGATCAGCTTGACCAGCGGGTCAGAGCCCGCAAGCGCACCGGCACGGGCGAGCCGCTCGGAGACGATGCCTGCGGCGGGAGCCACGATCACGGCGCGTTCGAGTTTACGGCGTGCCTCGGCCTCGAGTGCTTCCGCCTGTTCGTAGTCGGCCCGTGCGACCTTCACCGCCTGTTCGGCGATCGCAAGCGCAGAGACACGCTCCTCGAGAATGGTTTCGGCCTGAAGGTGGCGCAATTGCCGGGCCCGGGCGAGCTTCCTCTGCTCCTGCGTGACCGTTTCGGCCTCCCGCGCCATCGTGGCACCCGCACGGGCCACCCGGCCCTCCGCCTCGCGCAGAAGGTTTTCCAGCATGTCGGTCTCGAGCCGGGCAATCACCTGCCCGGCCGCAACCTGGTCGCCGATCTCGACTTCGACTTTGGCGATACGCTGATCGGTCAAGGTCGTGCCGACCGCAATCTCCTCGCGAGCGACGAAGATGCCGGCGAAGGACCGGGTCCACTCCTGCGGGCGGCTGTCGGCCACGAGTGTCGACACCGTACGGCTGATAGCCGCGCTATCGACAGGAACGGACGCGGCCGCCTCCCCGGAGGCGTGCGCCACACCACCCGTCATGGCGAGCGCAATGAGCGCAGCAAGCATGACTTTCAACTCAACTGTACGTCTCATTTCATTGGCTTTCCATTGGTGAGGCCAGTCGGATCGCAAACACGGGCGCTCCAAGCTGCCGGCCTCGAGATCGGGCAATCTGCATCGAATAATTATTAGATTAGTCAATCTAATAATTTGATCCATCAAACGCGACAATTGTAGGGCAGATTACATACTATCATTGCGGGAAGATGGCGAAGTTCCTGTCGGCTGGCGACCTTGACACCGGCGCACCACCCCACGAAATTAGAGTGCTCGCTCTAATAATGAGATTGCCCTGCAAGGAGAATTGGCGATGCGCAAGGTCGACCCCGAGAAACACGCCGCCAAACGTCGACTGATCCTCGATGCGGCAATCACCTGTTTTGCGCGCAAGGGCTTCCACGGCACGTCGACTGCCGAAATCTGTGCCGAGGCAGGCATGAGCCCGGGCAATCTCTTCCATTATTTTCCGACCAAGCACACCATTATCGCGGCGATCGTGGAGGAGGAACGTCAAGAAACGGCGGAGATCTTCCGCAAATTGGGTGAAGCCGAAGACCTCTTTGCTGCTCTGCTCGGTTTCATGGACACCGTTCTCGAGCTTGCGGGCGACCCGACCTATTCGAGCCTCGCGCTCGAAATTGCCGCTGAAGCGATGCGTGACGAACGGATCGGTACGCTCGCCGCCGCCAATGACGCAGAGCTTCAGGGAGCCCTTGCAGCGCTGCTTCGGGGTGCGGCTAGCCTAAATCAGATCGATCGGACTGTGGATGCGGACGGTGCTGCCCGATGGATTGCCGCAATCATCGACGGCATCTTCAGCCGGGTCGCTATCGACCCCGGCTTCAAGCCGAAGCACGAAGGCACGATGCTGCGGCTTCTCCTGACCCGGTTTCTGCGCCCGCAGGGCTGACGCCTTCGAACGGAATGACCGCAGCGAGCATTCTCTCGCCGCGGTCGTTGATTTCAGGCCCACCAGCTTTCGCCGGAGGTTCCCTCAAGACGGAAGCAATATCAGGAATGCTTCTGGATGATGCCGTAGACGATGTTCCGGTTGGCACCGAACTGGACGCGCGCATCGACGGCAGCTTTGCCCGCGCTCTTGTGGATGATGTTCCACATGTCCGCCTCCGAACGCAGCAGCAGTGCCCAGTTCATGAAGGTCTCCATGTAACCGTCAACGCCGATATCCTGGGCGAAGTTGGCAAACAGGAAGACACCATTCGGCTTCAGCATCTGCAGGCAGCGGTGGGTCAGCTTGATGGCCACCTTGTCGGCAAGATAGTCAAAGAGGCCGGCAGCATAGATGAAGTCGAACTTGCCGAGCTTCTGATCGCGGCCAAGCAGGCTGCGGACGGAGCCATCAACGCCTTCGATGCAGGTTCCGGCGAAGTCGCGGCTGATCGAACCGACGCTGAGCGGGTCCTGGTCGAGCGCCACCCAGCGCTTGATCCGACGCTCCTCAAGCGCCACCGAGCGATTGGCCTCGCGCAAGTGGCCGGCTGCAATCGTCAGAATTTCCGCCTGCGAACCGCGGCTGGCCGCGATCTCGTCGACGTGACGGGTCAGGAGGTCGCGACGCTCGCGCACCGCAACCGAGGAGGACGCGTCCTTGGTGTAGTCATAGAGCGCTCGCCCGGTGGGCGATGCCCGCTCGATCTCCTTGGCAACGCTTGCATGACCATAGATGAAGTCAAGCAACTGCGCGTCGCCCGAGTAGCCCCTGGGCTTTTCGGAGGACCATCGGGTGAACGGGTCCTGGAGGAAATATTCCGACACCGGGTGTGCCTGGGCGATCGGTATCAGTTCCTGCCAGACGTTCGGGTGGAACTTGGCCCGAGTTTCATGAAGTGCGGCTGCAAGCCGGTCGATAATCTTCGCCGGGTCCGTTCCCTGCAGGAACTGCTCCTGGGCAATCCTGAGAATCACTGCGAGCTCGGCCCTGCCGACCGTGAGCTGTTCGTCGTGCCGCTCGCCCCTGGGCGAAACGAACTCATCAGCCATCGCCTTGGGAGTAATCAGGCTTTGACCATCGAAAACCGTCTGAAATTGGCGCACGCGAGACCATCCGTTAATGCTTTGTTAACAATGGTCGCGAAGATGCGCGCATTACGGCTCGGTTTGCAAGTTTTTGTATATAATAAGGTAAATTCTCGTGCTTCCTCCCTTTGGGTTACGCCTAATCCTAGGCGTTCCGGCCCTTTAATTTAACAAAACTTAATGGACACCTCCTATCATCCCACCCGCACCACTCGTCCCTGTTGCAGGCGTAAAGTGGGGGGCAAGCATGGAGTGTCCGAAACAACGTCCATTGATGGAAAAGCGACGACAGATTTCCGTTGACCGTGACGCAGCGCGATGGATCAGTGCATGAAGCACACGTTGGCCGACGTAGTTGACATCGACCTACATAAGCAGCCGCACAGGCCGCATTTGGCTGAGCTTCAGACACTCTATCGAATGGAGGGCGAGGCTGGCCGGCGTGCGGCGACGAGGCAGGGCCTCTGGGTCGCGGTTGCCGTCTATCTGTCGTTTTTCGCGATCGACATTCTGCTGGTCCCTGATGTCGCCTTCAATACGATCCTCGCGCGCCTCGTCGTCGGCATCGGCGCGCTTTTGACCTTCGAGATCCTGTATCGCATCAAGGCCCGAACCAAGTGGCTCGACGGCACCTGCGCCGCTGCACTGGTCTTCGGCTACATCGGCTGGCTCGTGCCTGCGATGATGACGGCCGACGTTGGCAGCATGTCCTACTACATGATCTTCGGCGCGATCTTCATGATGGGCGCCAATCTCTTCTTCAGTTTCCGCTTTCGCCTCTCGGTCGTCGCCTCCGGGATCGTGTTGACGACGTTCTTCATCGCTCTCTCGTTATTCTCCGAGCAAGATCCTGCCTATCTGATCGCCTTCGGGACCTTTTACGTCTCCTGCTTCATCTTCACCTCCTATGTAAACTGGAAGCTCAACCGCGAGCGCTACAAGGTGTTCCTCAACGCCTTCGAGGCGAAGATCCAGCAGAACGAGGCCTCGGAACGAGGCATGGCGCTCCTGCGGCTATCCAACACCGATCCCCTGACCGGTCTGGACAACCGCCGCGCCATCGACCAGCAGCTGCGCGACTATTGGAACGATTGGCAGAAGCTCGGAAAGAGCTTTGCCGCCATGCTGATCGACGTTGATTTCTTCAAGAAATACAATGACTGCTACGGCCATCAGGAGGGCGACCGCTGCCTCGTTCTGGTGGCCAATGCGCTCGGCGAGGCGATCAAGGACTATAACGGCTCCATCGGTCGCTACGGCGGCGAGGAGTTCATCGTTCTTGCCCGCCTGGACACTCTGGAGCAGGCAGCCGAGCTGGCCGAGGTGATCTGCCGTACCGTCGAGAACATGCGGCTGGTGCATGAGCAGCGCCGCGATGGCGTCTCCATCGTCACCGTCAGCGTCGGTGCTGCTTTCACGCGCAATCAGACCGGCGCCAAGCTCGAGAAGATCATCCACGAAGCCGACCGTGCGCTCTATGCCGCCAAGGCGAGCGGCCGAAACTGCGCGAAGCTGTTCGACCCGAACGACCCGCAAAGCAGCGACGAAAGCGAGAACATTGCCGCGCTTCTGAAGATCGCGGTCGATCAGAACCTGGTATCGCTCGTCTACCAGCCGATCAGGAACGTGATGACCGGTGAGGTCGAGGCCGTCGAGGCCCTGATGCGGCTGACGATGCTGGACGGCACGTCGGTTCCGCCGAGCCTTTTCATTCCGGTTGCCGAGCGAACCGGCGCCATTCTCGACCTCGGCCGCTGGGCGATCAAGACCGTCTGCCGCGAACTTCTCGTCGATAACCATATCCCGCTCGTCAGCGTCAACGTCTCGCCGATCCAGCTGAAGACCCCGGGCTTTGCAACCTCGGTCGCCGCGATCCTCGGAGAGACCGGCGTGGCCGGCAGCCGTCTTGCCTTCGAGATCACCGAAGGGCTCGAAATGGAGATGCATTCGGGCATCCTGCGCTGCATCAGCGACCTCGAAACGCTGGGCATCAGGATATGGCTGGATGACTTCGGCACGGGCTTTGCCGGCCTCTCCTGGCTGCGCCTGATCGAATTCGATACCGTGAAGATCGATCGGTCGTTCCTGCACGATTGCAATACCCCCAAGGGGCGCGCCATGCTGCAGGACATCATCGGACTGGTGCGAAACCGCGGCCACAAGATCCTGATCGAAGGCGTAGAGACCGACGAGCAACTGGCGCTGATGCGGCGCTTCCGGATCGACCAGGTCCAGGGCTTCCACGTCGGCCGCCCTGCGCCGGCAGAGACTTTCCGTACGCCACCGGACAAGCCGCGCATGCCGCTGCGAAACGGCGCCCGATCCTAGCCGGGCCCACGCTCGATCCGGAAGCGCATAGTGCGCGCTTCGGAGCCGGCTTCAGCCAAAACACAACCTTAACATAGCCCGCGAATACATGTTGCGCTTCGACCGGGTGGAGACGTAGTATACCGGAGCTTACAGTGCCGCCGGATACAATCTCACATTGTGACCATGGGAGCGTGCATGACCATGGAAAGTCGGCAGGACAGCCGGGTCAAGTCGGCAGTTGCCCCACCCACCGACGCGGAAATTCTGGCACAACTCGATCGAATTCGCCGCAGCGCCGAGTTCGATGCGCCGGAGCGTGATCGCAAATTCCTGACCTATGTCATCGAGGAAACGATTGCGGGCCGAGGAGATCGCATAAAGGCCTATTCGATTGCAACCGAGGTCTTCGGCCGGGATTCCTCTTTCGACCCGCAGACGGATCCGGCGGTGCGGATCGAAGCGGGCCGCATTCGCCGGGCGCTCGAACGCTACTACCTCGTTGCCGGACGGACCGATCCGATCGTCATCAGCATCCCCAAGGGCGCTTACGTGCCAACTTTCGAACGGCGCATCGATGCGTGGCTCCCGTCGCACACGGAAGCCAAGGAAAGTGCCGCACAAAAACCAGCCACTCTACACACCCGGCGAGGAGCCTGGCTCACGGCGGCAGCCATGGTCTGCGTCGGTGGTGGCCTGACAGCCGGGGCGCTCCTCCTTCACGAGGATGACAAATCGATCGTTCGCCTGCAGCCGACGATCCCGAAGCTCGTCGTCACACCATTTGAAGACCTGTCAGGAACCTCCCAATCGGCGATGATGGCCCGCGGGCTCACTGACGAGGTCGTCGGCAACATCGCCAAGTTCAAGGAGATCACCGTCACCACCCGTGAAGGGCCCGATGCCTCGCCGCAGGGTGGTCCGGTCTTTGCCCTGGAGGGTCGGGTCCGGTTCGACGGCGAAAGACTGCGGCTCGTGGCGAGACTCATCCAGCGGTCCGATGGATCGGTGGTATGGACGAATGCCTACGACGAGCGTCTGGAAACCGGCAAGACTATCGACCTGCAGGTGAAGGCGGCCGCCGCTGTGGCTGGCGCCGTGGCACAGCCCTATGGTGCCATTTTCCAGGCAAACGCCACGGCGTTCAAACAGTCAGTTCCCGATGACTGGCAAGCTTATGCCTGCACCTTGAGCTACTACGGCCATCGCGGCGACGTCGGTGCGCAAGGCCAAGCCGGGGTGCAGGAATGTCTGCAACAGGCGACGCGACAGGTGCCAACCTACGCGACGGCCTGGGCCTTGCTGTCGATGTCCTATATCGACGCCTTCCAGGATCGTCTCGATCGCTCCTCCTCGGTAACGCTGGAGCGGGCAACCGAAGCGGCAGCCCGTGCTGTGGAACTGGATCCCCAGGACGTGCGCGCCCTTGAGGCGCGAATGCTCGCCCTGTTCTTCCGCGGCGATGTCGATGCTGCCCTGGCCGTCGGCGCGCGCGCACTTGCGATCAATCCCAACGACGCCGAGCTCGCCGGCGAATACGGGTTCCGGCTGGCGCTTTCAGGCCAATGGGATTCCGGCTGCAAGCTGCTATCGGAAAGCGTCGCCCGCAACTTTGGTCCCGCCCGCTATTTCGAAGCAGCGCTTTCGGTCTGCTCCTACTTCGGGGGCGACTATGTCACCGCCGAGCAATGGGCGCGCATGGCCGATCTTCGCACCCATCCGTTCTCCCGCGTCATGCTTCTGGCCACGCTGGGCAAGCTTGGCAAAGATGCACAGGCGCAGGAAGAAAGGACGTGGATCGAAACCAATCTGCCAGGCCTGCTTGAAGGTATCCCCCAGGAGGTCGCTCTGAGGCTGCGCCGTCCGCAGGATCGGCAACAGCTTGTTGATGGCTTGCGCAAGGCGGGCGTGCCGATTCCCGAAACCGAATTCGAACAGGCACGCACCGATAGTTCGATCCACTGACCGACGCGCGCTCAAACCGGCCGCGGCGATTGCGATGCGTCGGATTGGGGTTTTTCCCCCACGGCGCCCCCCTGCATCCAGACCATCAGCAGATCGTGGACCACACTGAGAACGATGGGGCCCAGGAAGAGGCCGATCAGCCCGTAGGAAAGCGTGCCGCCAAGCACCCCGAGCAGTATGACCAGCGTCGGCGTCGAAAGTCCGCGAGCCACCAGGATCGGCTTCATCACGTTGTCGATGACGAAGAGCGGGACCAACAGAATGGTCATAAGCAGCGCTGGACCGAAATCCATCGTCACCCAGGCCCAGATGATCACCGGAAGCAGCACCAGCGCGGGCCCGATCTGGATGATGCAGAGAACAAGCACGACGAATGCGATGGCACCCGGCGCCGGAACATGGAACAGGCCGAGCACCAAGGCACAGAGAAAGGCCTGCAGCAACGCGACGCCGATGACCCCGCGTGCCACGTTGCGGATCGTCGCTGCCGCCAGACGCAGGAAGCCGATGCCCCTGTCACCGCCGATCCTGCCGGAGAAGCGTTGCGCCATCTCCGCCAGCCGTTCGCCGGAGCCGAAAAGAAAGCCGGCCACCAACACGGACACCACGAAGCTCAGCACCTCGGCGCCGATGCTCGCAATTTTGCCGAGCGCCTTACTGCCCGCCTGCACCAGCGAAGGTTCGAGCTTGCTCAGGAGAGCTTCGAAATTATCCGATGCCATGCTCCAGGCGGCATGAACCCGTTCACCGACGATCGGCCACTCGCGAACGTATTCCGGCGGTACCGGCACTCTGAGAGAACCGTCGGCAAGTTTTGCGAGCAGCGCCTGGAGCCCTTCGGCAAAGCTGACCGCAATCGCGGTCAACGGGGCGACGATGACGGCCAGACAGGTCAGCGTGATGAGAAATGAAGCCAATCGCCGCGAGCCGAGAAGGCGGCCAAGTCGGGCATAGGCCGGGTAGAGCGCCACGGCAAGGATGGCCGCCCAGATGAGAATGATGGCGAATGGCGCAATCAGCGTCAGGGACCAATAGGCAAAAAGCCCGACGATGCCGATCCTGGCGATATCGGTGATCTTCGCCTCAATGGACGGGGGACCGGTTGGCCCATCGCGAACCGCGCCCGTTCGGGAAGGATCATCAACCATTCTCGCCCCTAACCCCTTGATGTGGCAAATCAATGCGCCGCTGAGCTTCTCGACGGCCCCGCCTATCGCCGAATCCATATGCCTGGGACCCGCGGCAGCCAGCATATCTCCGCCCGTGCAACAGTCATGCGGATCGTACCCCGGCGATGGCCGGTAGGCAGTAACATACAGTAGCATACGTCATTCAGGCTTCCCCATCGGCTACCCTCCTCTAGAGATACCTGTGACAGACGGCAGTAGAAATATAAGCTGCGACCGCATCAAGCACTGGTTGCAGCAGAAGCGTCGACAGGGGGCTGTCACGCGCGCTTGTCCAAGCGCCCGCGCGCCTCAGCCAACAAAGGGAGGCTGGATAGATGATCCGGAAAACGATCATCGCGCTCGGCAGCGCAGTGACGATACTGGTTTCAACGCCCATCACGGCCGTCATGGCCCAGCAGACTGCGAGTGCGCCAGCCGCTGAGCAGCAGACGGCGCCGGACCCCCTCAGCGACGACGAGCTCGAAGTTCTGGTCGCACGCATCGCGCTCTATCCGGACGAGCTGGTGGCGCTTATTTCCGCTGCCGCGCTCTATCCGCTGCAGATCGTCGAGGCGGAACGGTTCCTGGAGGCTCGCCAGAAGAAGCCGGACATGAAGCCAAAGGACGATTGGGACGGTAGCGTCATTTCGCTGCTCAACTATCCCCAGATCGTCAAGATGATGAGCGAAGACCTCGAGTGGACGCAGTCTTTCGGCGACGCGATCGCCAATCAGCAGAAAGACGTGCTGATCGCGATACAGCAATTGCGTGACGAGGCGGTCGCCAAGAACATCATCAAGAGCGACGACAAGGTGAAGGTGGTCCAGGAAGGCGACAACGTCATCATCCAGGCAGCCAACCCCGAAACGATCTACGTTCCGCAGTATCCGCCGGAGATGCTGTACGAGCCGAATTATGCACCGGCGCCGATCGGCTACTATGAAGAACCCTATCCGGCCTATTGGTATCCGGGGGCGGCCTTCTTCGCCGGCGCGGTGACTGGGGCTGCCTTCGCGGCGATCGTCGACTGGGACGATTGGGGCGTCTGGGGCGGCCGCTGGAACGGCGGCGACATGGACATCGACTGCAACAACTGCTTCAACAACATCAACGGCAAGGTGAAGTGGAACGACATCGACTGGAAGAATGTCGATCGCAGCAAGATCAACTTCGACCGCGACCAGCTTCAGCATTTCGACCGCAACAGCATCAAGAACAACATCAAGGCGAACGGCAACAACAACCTGCGCAACCGCGCCGCCGAGATCAACCGCGATCGACCGAACGCGCGGCCCGGCGGTGGTGGCGGCGGCCAGATCAGGGACGTGCGCAAGAGCACGCTTGATGGGCTGAAGGCCCAGCAGAGGCCGGCAGCCCGACCAGGTGGGGCCGGTGGCGGGCAGGCGATCGCAAAAGCGCGGGCTGGAGACGGTAAGCCGAGCCT